>Ga0207845_100002_pt1:0-530000 | contig 804291 bp, 762 predicted proteins | sample CeladaPassaD2F08_FD_187495 | JGI IMG/M metagenome (GOLD analysis project Ga0207845, IMG submission 187495) | Cellulose-adapted microbial communities from the Joint BioEnergy Institute, USA - Passage D2F08 (SPAdes) (version 2) | ecosystem: Engineered > Bioreactor > Continuous culture >... | reverse complement strand
CCAGACCGAAATTCCCCGACAACGCGCTGATGCCGGGGCAAGAGGTGCACGTGACTCTGGTCCCGTCTCTGTCGGACCCGGACAGAATGGACCCCGTCCGCCTCAGCATCTTCTCTGAAGCACACGAGCATAAGGTAACGGTCGTCCGCAACGCTGCGGGTGAATTCGTGGCGAGCTCCGATCCCTATGACGACAGAGTGGCCCGCCTCACTTTGAAGGAAGGCGATACCTCGCACACGTCGAGCCTCTATGCAGCCATCTACCACGCGGCGCTGTCCGAGGGTGTGCCGCCGGACACCATCATGCAAATTCTCCGAATTCACGCATACGACACGGATTTCCGCCGGCGTGTGGGGCACGGTGACATGCTCGACTTCTTCTTCGACGTGAAGGAGGACGAGGGCCCGGACAGCACCCCCGGAGAGTTGCTCTACACCGCCATCACATCAGGCGGTGAAGCGCGGCGGTTCTGGCGATTCCGCACTCCCGACGGCATCGTCGATTACTATGACGAGTACGGAAATAATTCGAAGCGATTCCTCATGCGCAGGCCAGTCCGCGGCGAGTCCATTCGACTGACGTCCGGCTTCGGCATGCGCATGCATCCCATCATCAATGCACCGAGGATGCACACTGGTATCGATTGGGCATCACCTGTCGGCACTCCGATCATGGCTGCTGGCAATGGCATCGTTGAAGAAGCGCACAGAAAAGGCGGCTATGGAAATTACGTGCGCATTCGCCATGCCAACGGATACCAGACCACCTACGCGCACATGTCGCGAATTGCTCCCAACATCAAGCCGGGGGTCAAGGTGAAGCAGGGCCAGATCATTGGTTATGTCGGGTGCACGGGTCTCTGCTCAGGTCCGCACCTGCATTACGAAGTGCTGGTCAACAACAGGTTCGTCGACCCGCTCAAAATTCAGGTTCCACATGAGCGCCAGCTCACCGGGCGGCAACTCGCTGAGTACCAAAAGGAGCGCAGCCGTATTGACGAGCTAATGCGGCGCGCCCCTGTCCTGACAGCGAGCCGCTGATTAGATGATCTGACGTAACTTGAGAAAAATGGGGCTGACCGGTAGGTCAGCCCCGCTCTTTCGTATCAGCCCCGTTAGGCTGCGGCCCGAACCGGCTCGCCGTTGATGACGAGCGCACCGTCGCGGACGGTGAGGTGCACCGTCTGGCCATCCTTAATGCGTCCGGCCAAGATCTGCTCCGCCAGCGGATCTTGCACGTTTTTCTGGATCACGCGCTTAAGCGGCCGCGCGCCGTAAGCAGGATCGTACCCGCGATTGGCAAGCCACTGCCGCGCTTCCTCATCCAGCTCGAGCCGAATCTGACGCTCGCTGAGCAGCTTCTGCAGGCGCCCGATTTGGATATCGACGATCGCTGCCATTTGCTCCCGCTGGAGGCGATGGAACACGATGATCTCGTCGATTCTGTTCAGAAATTCGGGCCTGAATTTCGTCTTCACCTCGGCGAGCACGAACGACTTCGCTGTTTCGAAGTCTTCCTCGGTCTTTGCTGAAACGAGGTACTCGGCGCCGATGTTCGACGTCATGATGATCAGCGTGTTCCGGAAGTCGACCGTGCGGCCCTGACCGTCCGTCAACCGCCCATCATCGAGCACCTGCAGCAGCACGTTGAAAACATCCGGGTGGGCTTTCTCGATCTCATCGAACAGCACCACCTGGTAAGGCCGTCGACGCACGGCTTCCGTCAGTGCACCGCCTTCCTCATAGCCGACGTAGCCGGGCGGCGCGCCAATGAGCCGAGCCACGGAGTGCTTCTCCATGTACTCGCTCATATCGATGCGCACCATCGCGGTCTCGTCGTCGAACAGGAACTCGGCGAGCGCCTTTGTCAGCTCGGTCTTACCCACGCCGGTGGGCCCGAGGAACATGAACGAGCCAATCGGCCTGTTCGGGTCCTGCAAGCCGGCGCGTGCGCGACGAACGGCCGTCGAAACTGCCTCGACAGCCTCCTCCTGGCCGACGACACGCTTCGCCAAGGCCTCCTCCATTTTGAGGAGCTTTTCCCGCTCGCCTTCGAGGAGCTTGTCGACGGGTATGCCGGTCCAGCGCGAGACGACCTGGGCGATGTGGTTCGCGGTGACCGCCTCCTCCAGAAACTCGCCGTCGCCACCTTTCGCCTCAAGCTCCGCCAATTCCTTCTCGAGCTTGGGGATGATGGCGTAGGTCAGCTCGCCCGCACGCTGCCACTCTCCACGTCGCTGAGCTTGCGCAAGCTCATTGCGAGCGCGGTCGAGCTCCGACTTCAGCTGCGCTGCCCTGCCGAGCTTGTCCTTCTCCTGCTGCCAACGGATCGTCAGCTCACGCGAGCGCTCCTCGAGCTCGGACAGCTCCGCCTCTAGCTTCCGCAGGCGCTCCTTGGAGGCCGCGTCCGTCTCCTTCTTGAGAGCCTCAGCCTCGATTTTCAGACGTATGATCTCGCGATCGATCGAATCGAGCTCTTCCGGCTTGGAATCCACCTGCATTCTGAGCCGCGAGGCGGCCTCATCGACAAGGTCGATTGCCTTGTCCGGCAAGAATCGATCCGTGATGTAACGGTGCGACAGCGTCGCCGCGGCCACCAGCGCAGAGTCGGAAATGCGTACCTTGTGGTGCTGCTCATATCGCTCTTTCAAGCCGCGGAGGATTGAGATGGTGTCTTCCACCGACGGCTCGGAAACGTACAGCGGCTGGAAGCGGCGGGCCAAAGCCGCGTCCTTCTCAATGTGTTTACGATATTCATCGAGCGTCGTCGCACCAATGCAGTGTAGCTCTCCGCGAGCCAACGCCGGCTTCAGCAAGTTGGAGGCGTCCATCGCGCCTTCCGATGCGCCGGCCCCGACGATGGTGTGCAGCTCGTCGATGAACAGGATGATCCCGCCCTCAGCAGCAGTTACTTCCTGAAGCACAGCCTTGAGCCGCTCCTCGAACTCACCACGATATTTCGAGCCGGCGATCAGCGCGCCCATGTCGAGGGCAAGCAGCTTCTTGTCCTTGAGGCTTTCGGGGACGTCACCTTTGACGATGCGCTGCGCCAACCCCTCAACGATGGCCGTCTTGCCGACGCCCGGCTCACCGATCAGGACAGGATTATTCTTGGTCCGCCGCGACAGGATTTGCATTGTCCGGCGGATTTCTTCGTCGCGGCCAATGACCGGGTCGATCTTACCCTCGGCGGCGGCCTCGGTAAGGTCGCGCGCATACCGCTTCAAGGCATCATAGGCCTGCTCGGCCGTAGCGGTATCTGCCGTCCGGCCCTTGCGCAGCTCATTGATGGCCTGATTGAGATTCTGTGGAGTGACCCCGGCGTTTGCGAGAATGCGCCCGGCCTCTGTGTCGCGGGCGAGCGCAATCGCGAGAAGCAGCCGCTCGACAGTGACGAACTTATCACCAGCCTTGTCGGCGACCTGCTCTGCCTGATCGAAAATGCGGGCGAGTTCGGGTGTGAGGTAAAGCTGCCCTGCGCCACTGCCCGATACCTTGGGTCTTTTCGCAAGAGCTTGCTGGACCGCAGCGCGCGCCTGCCTGGAATTCCCGCCAGCTCTTTCGATCAATCCCGCCGCCAAGCCCTCCTCATCATCGAGTAGAACCTTCAGCAGGTGCTCGGGCGAAAACTGTTGGTGGCCTTCGCGCAAAGCCAAGGTTTGGGCCGCCTGGATGAAGCCCTTGGCCCGATCCGTGTATCTCTCGAAATTCATATTTCCCTCCTCAGCACGTTCGTTCGCCCTTTGAGGCACGATCCGAACGCCATTCCGACAGGATTGGTGACGTGGTCAGCGGGCCCGGCAGGCACCCTCCGCCCCCGTCGCGTGGAAATATAGTGCTGCGACGGCGCGCCGAAAGGGCCAGGCTCATGCCAACTTTGCAGGAAACGCAGGCGCGAAGGTTGCGATCGATCAAGACGGGATCGTTACGGCTGCGGAACGCGCCATCTTCGAGCCAACCCTCGTCCCGCGCCGGCTAACCAGGGACAATTGAGGTAGGACCTACGCTGATAAGAGCAGATGGTGGGCTGGAATTGACGTCTAGCGCCGACCGCTGACGCTCTCGTGGACGAGTGGCGAGACCTCTGACACGCGCAATGCACACGTGCGGCCCATTAGCTATCGCAATCAGCCGAGACACAAAAAGGATCGCCACCGGCAGCTAGGCCACCGATCGTCCGATTCTCATCATTGGTGACTCGCTTATGTCGTTGCCGCTCTCGACTAGCGGCGCTCCCCCGAGATGTCCCTCTCTCGGCCCCCGTTACTCCCCGCGGCTTTTATTGGTCGCTGGCGTCCCCGCTGGCGCTGGCACCTTCGGATTCGTCAGAGCTGCCTCCGTTTGCTTCACGCCGCGTACGCCTCACCGGACGCCGCAAGAACTCAGGTTGCTCCTGCAGGGTGTTAGCAAAGCGTTCACGCCGCCGCTGGACGCTTTCCGAACGTGGTTGAGGATTAGCCTCGACTGTGGGCTGCTCACTTACCTCGACCTGCTGGACGGGCTGCGAGCCGTTATCCGCGGCGCTCACCCGCTGTTCATCAAGGCGGTCCCGAGCTGGTCGACCGTTCTCCTGCTGGGGGCGATCATCCAGCCTGCCGTTCCCATCCATCCGCGGCTGCGGCTCCTGACCACGCGGGATTGCGTAGCTCTCTACCTCGTCAACATCGTCATCCAGGAGATCATCCGCATCCAACAAGTCGCGGTGGCGGCTGGCGCCGTTCATGCTCTCGCCGGCCTGCTGAGCTGTCTGCTCACGATAGGCCATAATGATCCGATTGTAGTGCTCGGCGTGCTGCAAATAATTCTCGGCCAGTACTGGATCACCGGAAGCAAGCGCATCACGCGCCAAGGACATGTACTTCTCAGCAATGTGCGCCGGCGTACCCCGGATTTTAACGTCCGGACCGTTCGATTCATAGCTGCGTGTCAGTGGATTGTGGTGAGCCTTGCGGTTACGCCCACGCCCTCTGCGATTTTGCTGTCCCTGCCTCATAGTCTCCCAATCTCAACTATCCCGATTACTTCTATTTTTCATTGCATGTCCGGGCCGGCCAGCAGCGAACTGCCTTGCGCACCCGTCGAAGCAGATGACTTCTGCCCCCCCTTGAAGCAGCACGTCGCCAACGCTGCTGCATTCGTCACGTCACTCGCGTGCGCGAACGCACCGTGTTCATTCTGGTAGCTCTGACATTCACGAAAGAATCGCCAGTCAATCCACTCGGGAAAAGGCGCTTTCAACGAAACAGCGTTGCCATCGCAACTGCAGACCCGGTCGACCAACTTGCGACCAGTGCGGGCAACTCGCTTGTTTCGCTCGGTTCACTTGCGCTCGCAGGAGGCAGCCATAGAGGAGACCTGGCTGCACTGGTGCGGTAGCGCTTCCTTCCGCCTGATTTGACATTAGCCCGGGTGTGGCTCGTTTCCAAGTATTTTTCTTTCTCGTCTCAGTGGCGTGCCCTCCACGCCACACACCTGTCGACCCCATTCAGATCGCGGAAGGTGCGAATCTCGGGCGGCTGGCCATCGACTCGGGCAAAGCCCAGCAGCTCAGAAACTGCGGCAGCCTGACCTTTACCAACCTCGAAGACCGCCCACCCATTGGGGACGACCCTGACAAGATCTCTTGCAAGCTCCCGATAGACGTCCAGCCCATCGGCGCCTCCATCCAACGCTGTCCACGGGTCGTAGTCTCGGACCTCCGGATCGAGCTCTTCGATCGTGTCCGTCGGAATATACGGCGGATTCACTACCAGTAAGTCGAAAGGCCCAGTTATGCCGTTTAGAGAGCGTGCCAGTTTCCATTCGGCACGGAATGCCACTCCGTGGCGATGTGCATTGCGTTGCGCTACCTCCAACGCCGCTGCGCTGATGTCGGTTCCGAGCCCTGTAGAACGGGGCAACTCCGCCAGCAATGTGACGAGAAGGCAGCCTGAGCCCGTTCCAACATCCAGTATTCGAAGCGGCGAATCATTAACTGCAGCGCCGCTCCCGACTAGTTCGATGGCCGCTTCGATAATGGTTTCGCTCTCAGGCCGTGGATCAAGAGTCGCGGGCGAAATCTCAAATTCACGGCCATAGAAACCGCGGCTGCCAAGAATGCGCGAAACCGGCTCGCGAGCGAGGCGTCGCTCGATGAATCGATTCACTTGCGCCAATTCGGCTGGACCAACCGGCATTTCCGGTCGGCTGATGAGCTGGTGAGCCTCAAGGCCCATCGCCGCAGCAACCAAAATGCGCCCATCACGGGCAGGCGAATGGATGCCCGCCTCGCGAAGGCGCCGGGTCGCTTCGGCCGTAACCTTGGCGAGGGTTAAAGACCCGGCACTGGCCTCAGATATGGTCGTAAGCATTCGCTTCGGCAAGCAAACTCGCCTGATGATTCGTTATGAGTGCATCGATGATCTCGTCGAGGGCGCTGCCGTCCAGCACTTGGTCGAGCTTATGCAAAGTCAGATTGATGCGGTGATCCGTGACGCGCCCCTGCGGAAAATTGTACGTGCGGATACGCTGCGAACGATCGCCTGTGCCGACCTGACCACGTCGCTGCGCCGCCCGCTCTTCAGCTGCACGTTGCCGCTCAAGCTCATAGAGCCGCGACCTCAGCACCTGCATGGCCATTCTCCGGTTCTGGTGCTGAGACTTCTCGGCTGACACGACGACGATGCCGGTCGGCAAATGTGTGATGCGGACAGCCGAGTCCGTCTTGTTCACGTGCTGGCCGCCCGCACCGCTCGCTCTCATCGTATCGATGCGGATGTCCTCCGGCCTGATCTCGATATCGACCTCCTCCGGCTCGGGTAGAACGGCGACTGTCGCGGCCGACGTGTGAATCCGGCCGCTCGCCTCCGTCTCGGGAACGCGCTGCACCCGATGCACGCCGGACTCGAACTTCAGGCGGGCGAACACGCCATGCCCGGAAATCGAGGCAATGACCTCTTTGATACCGCCGAGGTCGTTCTCGGATATGGAAATGATCTCCGTCTTCCAGCCGTGAAGGTCGGCGTAGCGCTGGTACATCCGAAAGAGGTCGGCTGCAAACAGCGCTGCCTCATCTCCACCTGTTCCGGCCCTGACCTCGAGGATGATGCTCCGCTCGTCGGCGGCATCCTTGGGCAGCAGCAGGATGCGAAGCTTGTGCTTGAGATCCTCGATCTTGGGTTTCAGCGCCTCGATTTCGTCCCTGGCAAGCGCAGCCATCTCCGGATCGGAGCGCTCATCCTCGGCCATGGATGTCAGCTCGGCAAGCTCCTGCTCCGCCTTGCGCAATTCCTTGACGGTCGTGACGATAGGCGTCAGCTCAGCGAACTCCTTGTTGAGCTTGGCGTAGGTCGCTTGGTTGCCCCCCTCGCTCAGCTCCGCCTGGAGCACCTCCCAGCGTTGAACAAGCTTTTCGAGTTTTTCGTGCGGAACGGAGTTCATCTCGACCGTCTAATGCTGTCCTTCATCGCGCGTGTGGCCCGCCGACCGCTCAAGGCCAGAGGTTAGCTCTGACAAGTTAAGCTAAGACACGCAAGACAAGCGCCTGTCGCGCCGGGTCGTAACCCTGCCGCGGGCACTTCGAGCAGTGGCATCAGGCCAGCTCAACCCCCTCGGCCCTGGCGAACTCCTGCAGCTCGGATCTTATGCTGCCGGACTTGGACTGCAACAACTCGTCCATGAGGCCCGTGACCTTGCCGGCGTTGAGCGACAAGATCATCGTCTTTACGGGACCGATCGAGGCTGGTGCCATGGAGATTGTGCGGTAGCCCAGTCCAATCAAGGCCATGGCCTCCAGCGGGCGGCCCGCCATCTCACCGCAGAGCGTCACCGGAACCCCGTGCTTGTTCCCCGCCCGAATGACTTGTTTGAGCGCCTTCAGCGCTGACACGGACAGCGGATCGTAGCGGTGCCCGACGTGCGCATTCGACCGGTCCGCTGCAAACAGGAACTGCAGCAGGTCGTTGCTGCCGACGGAAACGAAATCGACGTGAGGCATCAACGCGTCGAGCTCGTAGAGAATGCTCGGCACCTCGATCATGGCGCCGAGATGCAGCTTAGCCGGCCTGGGCACCCCGCGCCGTTCCATATTTTCGACTTCCCGGTTGATGAGACCCTTGGCTGCCTCGATCTCGGACACGGTCGAGACCATGGGGATCATGATCCTCAGCTCGCGCCCCGCAGCCGCCCTGATCAGGGCCTGTATCTGCGTGCGGAACAGCCCTGGCCGGTCGAGCGCGATGCGGATGGCGCGCCAACCGAGTGCCGGGTTCTCCTCCTTGGGTTGGCGAAGGTAGGGGAGGACCTTGTCGCCGCCGATGTCGAGGCTGCGGAACACGACCGGCTTCCCCGCGGCGCCATCCATGATCTGCCGGTAGGTCTCGGTCTGCTTATCCCGCCGCGGCAACGTCGACGAGATCATGAACTGCAGCTCGGTGCGGAACAGGCCGATGCCCTCGGCACCGGACTCGGCCAGATGCGGAATGTCGACGAGGAGCCCCGCGTTGATCAGCAGCGAGATCCGTTCCCCGTCTCTCGTGACCGTCGGCAGGTCGCGCAGGGCCTGATACTGTCGCTGCCGGCGGGCTCTGAACCGGACCTTGTCGGAATAGGCCGCGACCACCTCGGCGGAGGGCCGAAGGTGAATGTCGCCGGTCTCGGCATCGACGATTACGGGATCGCCGGTCGAGACGCGCTCGACTATGCCCCGCGCCTGCCCGACCGCGGCGAGATCCAGCGCCCGCGCTACGATCGCTACGTGGCTTTGGCCGCTCCCCTCCTCGATAATAAGCCCCCGCAGCTTCGAGCGATCGTAGTCGAGGAGCTCGGCAGGACCCATCGTCCGTGCCACGAGGATCGTGTCGGCGGGGAGCTGGAAGCCCTCACGCGCTGCCGTGGTCCGGCCTGCGAGAATCCGCAGTAGCCTCGCAGAGAGGTCGTCGAGGTCGCGCAACCGCTCCCGCCAGTAAGGATCGTTCTGGCGCAGCATGCGCGTGCGCGTGGCATTGTGGACGCGCTCGACCGCAGCCTCGGCCGTCAGCCCCTCGCGAATGGCCGCCTCCATCCGCCGGACCCACCCGCGGTCGTTGGCGAACATGCGGTAGGCCTCGAGCACCTCGCGGTGGTCGCCAGCCTGGGACAGAGCCTCCACGCTCAGCAATTCGTCGAGGCTCATGCGCAGCTTGTGAACCGCAGATTCGAGCCGCTGCAACTCGGTGTCGATGTCCTCCGCGAGAAGCTTCGTGACGACGACGCGGGGCTCATGGAGCACGACGTGGCCGAGCGCGATGCCTTCGGAGATTGGCTCGCCCCGGATCACACCGGTCAGAGACCGGGCCAGCTCGGCGGCCGCGCCCGCACCGGCTACAGCGCCCGACACAATGTGCTCCGCAACGACCATCGCGGTCGTCAGCAGCACCTCGACGTCCTCGTCCGAGTACTCGCGCCGGGTGCGGTTTTGCACAACGAGCACGCCGAGCACCGTCCCGCCGCGCAGAATCGGGACGGCAAGCATCGAGTGGTAGATTTCCTCGCCAGTCTCCGGGCGGTACGAGAATGCCGGATGGTGCTGGGCATCCGGCTCGTTGATCGGCACAGCCAGCTCAGCGCAACGACCAACGAGGCCCTCGCCCCGCATTAGCCGGGTGTTGTGGACGGCCTCTTTCCTCAGGCCCTCCGTGGCGAACAGCTCCAGCGAGCCATCCTGGCGCTTGAGGTAGATCGAGCAGACCTCCGCCACCATCAGGCCGGAGATTTGGCGCACGATCTTGTCGAGCCGCGACTGTCCATCGCCGGGCTCAGCCATGATCTCGCGCAAGCGCCTCAGAATGACCCTCAGCGCAGGCTCTGCTGGTAGGGTGCGCGGGTCATCCCCGCGTCTGCTCTGCATGACGGCTGCCGTTCAGTTACCCAAGTCGGACGGCGGAGCTGGTTATGGTCGCGGCGCCCTGCTGCCCCGCGGCCCTCTGAAACAATCTTGGATTGCCCACTGTTGCGGGCCGCCCACTAATCCTTGTCGAGTCCGAAGAGCGTGTGCAAGGTGCGTACTGCGAGCTCTGCGTATGCGGCGTCGATCAACACGCTGATTTTGATCTCCGAGGTGCTGATCGCGAGGATATTGATCCCCTTATCGCCCAGCGCCTTGAACATTCGTGCCGCAACGCCGGCGTGGCTTCGCATGCCTACGCCGATTACCGATACCTTTACGACATCGGCCGAGCTCTTGATCTCGGAAAATCCGACTGTCTCCTTCAGGGATTCCAGGACCTGAAGCGCCCTCGGCAGCTCCGACGCGGTGACCGTGAAGGTCACATCAGTGTGTTTGCCGTCGGCAGAGAGGTTCTGCACGATCATGTCGACATTGATGTTCGCGTCGGCCAAGGGGCCGAAGATGCTGGCCGCTACGCCAGGTTTATCGGCCACCTTCAAGATTGTGACCTTCGCCTCGTCCTTTGCGTAGGCGATTCCGCTGACAACCTGGCTCTCCACGATTTCTTCCTCGTCACAAACTATAGTGCCGACGTCTTGCCACCCTCGTTCGGGGCGGACCGGCTGCAACATCTCCGGGTCTGAGAAGCTCGAGAGGACGCGGGTGCGCATGCGGTGCACCATCGCCAGCTCGACCGAGCGGGTCTGTAGCACCTTGGAGCCGAGCGATGCCATCTCCAGCATCTCCTCGTAGGAGATCCGAGGCAAACGCCTGGCCGCCGGTACAATTCGCGGGTCGGTGGTGTAGACCCCGTCGACGTCCGTGTAAATGTCACAAACGTCGGCGCCAAGCGCGATGGCCATAGCAACGGCGCTGGTGTCAGATCCGCCGCGGCCCAGGGTGGAAATGCGATTGCGTTTCGGCTCGAGCCCCTGGAAGCCAGTGATAACGGCCACCTCACCCTGCTCCAGCCTCTCCCGAATGCGGTCAGCACGGATCTCCGTGATTCGGGCCGCCCCATGAGCGCTGTCGGTAAGGATTGGGATCTGCCACCCCTGCCAAGAGCGAGCGGGGATACCCATCGACTGTAGGACGATCGCCAGCAAGCCAGCCGTGATCTGCTCTCCGGCGGAGACGACGGCGTCGTATTCCCGGGCGTCATGGATAAGCGACGCCTCTCGCACCCAGGCGACGAGCTGGTTGGTGTGTCCAGCCATGGCGGAGACGACGACGGCCACTTGGTTCTTGGCGTCGTACTCCCGTTTGACGTGCCGGGCCACGTTGCGGATGCGATCGATGTTGGCGACGGACGTGCCGCCAAATTTCATCACTACGACTGCCATGCGTCTTCCCGTTGCACCGAAGCATCGCGCTCAGTGCCGCTCAAGCGGTACGGAGGCAAGCTGATCGGAGGTTCTCCTTGTTTGTAGCTGACTGGCCCGAACGGACCGTACTCATAACGATAACGCACCAGGGCTGCAACCAAAGCGAGGTGGACTTGACATTGGTTACAAGAATGGCGCGATATGCCCGGCATGAGTAGCGGCACGATGAGCCAAGTCACTCTGGATCCTCAGGAAATCGATCGCTTCGCCCAATTGGCGGGGAAGTGGTGGGATCCGGAAGGTGAATTTCGGCCGCTGCACAAGATCGGTCCGGCCCGGCTTTCCTTCATCCGTTCGCACCTCGTTCACCATTTCGGCCTGCCGGAGAGCTCCGCGAAATCTCTCTCCGGCCTCTCTATTCTGGATGTGGGATGCGGCGGCGGGTTGATCTCCGAGCCGCTGGCCCGGCTGGGGGCTCGCGTTACTGGGATCGACCCCGCAAAGGAGAACATCGCGGCAGCCATTCGCCATGCGGAGCCCCAGGGCCTCGACATCGACTACCGCGCCTGCCGGGTCGAGGATCTTGTAGACGAGCAGAGGCAGTTCGACGCGGTGGTTTGCCTGGAGGTCATTGAGCATGTCCCCGACCCCCAGGCATTCATTGCGGCATGTGCTGCACTGGTGAGGCCGGGCGGGATCTTTATCGCGTCGACGATCAACCGTACGCTGAAGGCATATGCACTGGCGATCATCGGCGCCGAATACATCCTGCGGTGGCTTCCGGTTGGCACGCATCAGTGGGACCGCCTCGTCACGCCTGACGAGCTGGCGCGATATTGCACGAGCGCAGGGTTGCAGCAGCCCACATTCGAGGGGCTGATCTATAACCCATTAACCGGTCGCTGGACGTTGGGCGCGGATATCGACGTCAACTACATGGCAGCGGCGGCAAAGCCAGCACCGGCATCGCACTGAGCCGGTGCCAGACGTTCTTGCTTAATACAGCGTTACTGCAGCCCGCGCTTCTTGAGCCACTCCTGCATCATCGAGATCTCTGCCTCCTGGGCTTTGATGATCTCGCCGGCGAGCTTCCGGATTTCCGGGTCCTTGCCGTACTGCAGGACGATGCGCGCCATATCAACGGCGCCTTGATGGTGCGGGATCATACCTCGGACGAAGTCCACGTCCGCGTCGCCAGTGAACTCGATTTCCATTCCGGCGTGCATCTTTGCGTTGGCCTCGGCGTAGGCCTTGGAGACCTCGTTCACCGTGCCTTTGATGGGCAAGGCGGAGTGTGAGCCATGACCGTGGCCATGCTCCGTGCTGTGCATGCTCGCTTCGCCATGTCCATGGCCTCCGTGCGAGTCCGCCGACTGCGCCGCAGCAGGAGCAGCGGTTGCAGCGAATGCGATCGCGAAGATCGTCGCAAGTGATGGAAGATAGCTCTTCATCGGAAGTGTCCTGAATTTGTTGACCTTGGCCGTCCGGAATGTGCGCAAACCACGAATGCGCAACCCGGACTGTGTTTCTTCGACTTGCGCGATCAGCCGATCTGGGGTGGTCGAGGAAGTACGTCGGGAATAACCCCCTTGAGGATGGCATTGGGGGCGGAATAGGCGACTGGCCGGCCCTGGTTTTCGATCAGATACTCTCCGGTCACGTCGAAAACCGGGTGGCAGAAGTAGCTGCAGTCGGGACAGAACTCATGGAGCTTTGCGCAATTGCTTTCCGGCCAACAGGCTTCGTGGGAGCTGTTTTCACCGAATGCCCCGAGAGCGGCGATGGGCAGCTCATCGCCATGGTGATGAGGATGAGCATGCTTGGAACCACCGTGAACAAACGACTGATTGGCAAGAGCCTGCGGAAGCACCACGTGCGCCAACGGGGAAGCGATAGCGAGCATAACCATCAGGACTATGGTCAACGCTCGCGCCCACAAACACGGTGCCTTTCCGCGAACCAGCATGCAATCCAATCACTCTGCCATGAGGTGGGCTGATGAAATCGCAAATAATCGTCAACTTTCAGGCCGCGAATTCACAAGGCTGTCACCCGCCTGCAAGGGTTCTCACTGCTGAGCCAACTGCAGCACGCGAAACACCATCGCGCTTTCCGGGCGCGTCAGTTCGTCGACCACCGTGAAATGGTTGGCATGCGGAATGACGATGCACTCAGCCTTCACACCGGCTGCCGACCAAGCTGCCGTGATCTCCAGGCTCTGACGCAAGAACTCCTGGCTTTCAGCTCCGCCGACTGCCGCAACGAATACTCTATCGGCCGGAGGTGGCGGCCAAAGTATCGGGCTCGACTCGCGTGCCGCTTCGGGCGTGAGCCGTAGCGCCTCATTGAGGCTCGTCGGAATCAGCGGCTCGAGCGCGAAGACGCCGCTGATCGAATAGGCTGCCCGGATTACATCCGACGGCAGATCATATTTCACCCAGTCCGTGGCCAGTAAAGCTGCAGCCAAGTGACCGCCAGCGGAATGGCCAACGATCACCGGCCGCCGGTTCATGCGCGTCCAGATCGTGCGCACGAACTGGCGCATCTCCTCTATGATCTGCGCGACGGTGGCTTCAGGGCACAACGTGTATGAGGGAAGCGCGACCGCGGCACCCTTGCCGACCAGCACCTCGGCCACGAAGCTGTAGTCCGCCCGGTCGCCGCGCTGCCAATAGCCGCCGTGGATATAGACGACCAGCGGCGCGTTGTTGGCCGCCTCTCCAGCCGGAAGAAATAGGTCATAGCGGTTGCGAGGCCCCGGACCATAAGGCTGATCCAGCTCGCATCTCACCGTCGAACGGACCCGAGCTGACTGCTCCGCCCAGCGCGCCATGATCTCCGTGTGTTCGGGCACTCGCCGCCGGTTGTTGTATTCGGCCTCGTAATCGATCTTCGTCACGTGCCCCTCCCTAGACTGCCACCGCGTGCTGGTGCGCATCCTCCAGGATCATGTCGGATGCCTTTTCCGCGATCATGATCGTCGGCGCGTTGGTATTGCCCGAAGTCATGGTCGGCATGATCGACGCGTCGATGACCCGCAGGCCGGAAATCCCGTGCACCCTCAGACGCTCATCGACCACCGCCATGGGGTCGCGCCCCATCTTGCAGGTGCCGCACGGATGGAAAATCGTCGTGCCCTTGGCTCTGGCAAACGCCATCAAGTCTTCGTCGCTCTGCGCCTCGGGACCAGGCAGGAATTCGCGCTTCACATAATTCGCGAACTGCGGCTGCGCGCCAATTTTCCGCAGCAGACGCATTCCTGCGAGCGTGACCTCGCGATCTGTTTCCGTGGCCAGATAGTTGGCGACGATGCTAGGCGGGTCCAACGGATCTGGCGTCTTGATCGCGATCACACCACGGCTTTCCGGCCTGAGCTGGCACACAGAAGACGTAACACCAGAGAACGGGTGCAGCCCATAGCCTGGCCGCTCTGCCGAAAGCGGCATGAAGTGGATTTGAACGTCCGGCACCTCGAGCTCAGGCCGCGTCTTCGCGAATACCCCGACCACGCCCGCGCCAATGGTCAGAATTCCTGTGCGGTTGAAGATGTACTCCAGGCCGACTCTGAGCTGCTTCAACCGGCTATGCCAAACGTCGTTGAGGCTCGCGGGCAAAGAGCAGTTGTAGACGAAGCGGACCTGGAAGTGGTCCTGCAGGTTTTCGCCGACACCCGGCAATTCGTGCTGAACCTCGACACCCGCGCGTTTCAGGACAGAGCCCGGGCCGATACCTGAAACCTGTAGCAATTGCGGGCTTCCAATCGCCCCGGCCGCGAGCAGGACTTCGCGGCGGGCATTGATGGTGCGTATCTCACCGCCGAGCTTGTAGACGACGCCTGTGGCGCGGCGCCCGTCGAGGACGATCCGCTTTACCTGCGCTTCGGTGATGATCTTCAGGTTCGGCCGTGAGCGGACCGGTTTGAGGTAACCGACCGCCGTCGAACAACGACGGCCATTGCGCGTCGTCAGCTGGTAATAGCCAACGCCTTCTTGGGTCGGACCGTTGAAATCGTTGTTCCGCGGAATACCCGCCGCAACGCACGCCGCAATGTAGGCCTCGCACAACGGGTTATCCATGTGTACGTCGGAGACGCCGAGTGGGCCGCCAGCCCCGTGATACTCGTCCGCTCCGCGTTCCTGATCCTCCGCCCGTTTGAAGTACGGCAGGACATCCTGGTACGACCAACCAGCATTTCCGAGCTGGCGCCACATGTCGAAGTCCTGCGCCTGGCCGCGCACATAGAGCAGTCCGTTCACCGCGCTTGTGCCCCCCAGCACGCGGCCACGCGGCCAGGGCACGATGCGCCCATCCAGATGCGGCTCGGGCCCGCATTCGAACTGCCACGTCACCTTCGGATTGAACATCGTGCGGAAATAGCCCGCGGGAATGTGCAGCCAGGGATTCCGATCCGGCCCGCCCGCTTCGAGCAGCGCAACTTTCACGGTCGGATCTGCAGTCAACCGGTTTGCTAGAACGCACCCCGCAGATCCCGCGCCGATGATGACGTAATCGAAAGTTTCCGCGCCCCCATGGGAGCTCATGCATTTCCTCCGCAATTCCGTCCCGGCTCTACCGGCACTGCCGATCACTTTCTTTGCGCGCTTGTTTACGACGTCTTCGGCCTGAGAGCACGATAGATCTCGATGACCTGACTATCGTCCTTCCCGCCGAGCCCCATTCCGGATGCCGCAACGAACAGCTGATGGGCAGCTGCTGCGAGCGGCAATCCCATTCTCAGCGATTTCCCGGCTTCAAGCACAATACCCAGATCCTTGACGAAAATGTCGAGCGCACTCGTGACCTGCCCGTCGTCGGCCACCATCCGCGGACCGCGGTTCTGCAGCATCCAGCTTGAAGCGGCAGAGCCGGAGAGGATTTGAAGCGCGAGCTTCGGATCGACACCTGCGCGTTCCGCCAGCGCGAGGCCTTCCGCCACCGTTGCGATGTGCACACCGCAAAGGAGCTGGTTGATGGTTTTCATCACCGCCCCTTGTCCGGGCTCTTCGCCAAGGTGGTAGATGTTGCTGCCAATTGCTTCGAGCACCGACTTCGATTTCGCGAAGACCGGACTGGCCGCTCCGACCATTATGGTGAGCGTGCCCGACGCTGCGCCGGCGACGCCGCCCGACACCGGAGCATCGACGAAACTCCGGCCCGTTGCCTCCACCCGTTTTGCCATCTCCCGCACGCGGTCTGGCGGGCAGGTGGCCATCAGGATCACCGTCGCATCCGGCGACAATGCTCCGAGCGCGTCGTTGGCGAACAGCACCTCCTCGGCCTGATCCGCATTGACTACCATCAGGACAAGGAAGTTCGCCCCCTGCGCTGCTTCACGCGCGCTTTTAGCCCCGTGCCCACCGGCCTCCACCAAAGCTTCGACGGCCTGCGGTCTGACATCGTAACCGACGACCCGAAACTGCTTTTGCACGAGATTGCGGGCCATCGGGAGCCCCATGGCTCCAAGCCCGACGAAGGCGATCGTGTCCGCCATTCTGCCCCACCTTGTCGTTGCCTCCTGCCTCCCAGCTCAGGTTGCGAGCCGAGACTTTTGACTAAGCATGCAACGGCAGGAACATATTCCGCCAGGGCCTTGATCGCGCACGTCTCCGCCACTCAGCGCAAAGCTGCTCAGCGCCGCTGCGCATTGAGAACCGCCTCACGGTGGGCTATGCGACGGCCCCAGCAACGTCCGCCCCGACTTCCAAGGCAGAGATGATCGAGCAGCTCAACAACGAAGCCGAAATCTTCCGCACGCCCTGCGGAGAAGGAGATCTGGTCTGGCGGAAATGGGGGACTGGCGCACCGGTCGTGCTTTGCCACGGTGGCTCGGGCTCCTGGATGCACTGGATCAAGACGATACCCGCGCTGCGGCAGCGTTACGAAGTGTGGGCACCGGATCTCCCTGGCCTCGGCGACAGCGCCATGCCGCCACCGCCCTTTACGCCCGCATCATCAGCCGAGGTGCTGGCCGCGGGCATTCGGACGCTCCTCAACGAAGAGCAGCGTATTCACCTCGTTGGTTTTTCATTCGGGGCGCACGTAGCCACGCTCGCAGCGGCCAATCTCGGTAGCCGCTTGGCAGACCTGACGATCATCGGGAGCGCGGCCCTCGGGCTTCCATTCCCATCGCTGCAGTTTCCGAAGGAGCGTCTCAGCATGACCGCCGCAGAGCGCCGGGAGGTCCACAGACAGACACTCGCGATCCTGATGTTCGCTGATCCCAATCGGATCGATGACTTGGCCATCGACATTCAGGCAGCCAACATCGCCAAGGCGCGGTTTCGGTCCCGCGAGTTTGCGTCCACCGATGAAATTCGAACCACGCTCGCACGCGTGAAAGCGCCGCTGCGCGCCATCTGGGGCGAGCGGGACGTCCTCGCCCGGCCCAGCGTCGAGGCGGTCTACGATGTTCTTCGCATTTATCACCCGGAACTTATCACCCGCACCATTCCAGGCGCGGGTCACTGGGTGATGTACGAGGCGCCTGAGGCCTTCAACGCGGCGCTGATGGAGCTTCTCGAGCAGCCTGCATCGGCTTAAGGCCGAGCTTCACTTGAGGCCGAGCTTTAGATGACCTCCACCTCGAGGTCGCCGACGCCGTCGACGTGGCCGTGTAGCTTGTCGCCCTTCTTGACGGCTCCGACGCCCGCCGGCGTGCCGGTGAAGATCAAATCACCAGCGCGTAGCTCCCAAAGCCCCGAGAGGTACTCAATCTGGCTCGGAATATCCCAAATCATCTGGGAAAGATCGCCCGTCTGGCGCCGCTCGCCGTTGACGTCGAGCCAGATGGCGCCCGAGGTTGGATGCCCGATCTTCTCAGCCGGCACGATGGGCGAGCAGGGAGCGGCCTTCTCGAACGACTTACCGACTTCCCACGGCCGGCCCATCTTCTTGGCCACGCCCTGCAGGTCACGGCGAGTCATGTCGAGCCCCACGGCATAGCCATAGACATGCTTCATGGCCTCCGCGCGCGGGATGTTCACGCCACCGGACTTCAGCGCGACTACCAGCTCGATTTCCCAATGCACGTCCTGGGTGGCTGACGGGTAGGGGAACTTTCCATCCGTCACCAGTGTGTCCGGCGCCTTCATGAAGAAGAACGGCGGCTCCTTGTCGGGGTCGAACCCCATCTCGCGGGTGTGCTCCGCATAGTTGCGGCCGACGCAATAGATGCGGTGCACCGGAAAGAGCTTGTCGGAGCCTGCAATGGGGAGTGCCGGCACCGGCGGCGGATCGAACAGGTGAGTCATCGAGATGTGTTTCCTTGACGTGTGCTTGGGTTGGTCGCCGCGCCGAGCATTAGCAGATCGCTCTGGCCAGGGCGAGTGACGCGGTGCGTCGGCGCCCGTCCCTGAAATCCTTTGCTCAGCTGACAATCTTTCGCCTCGAAGTGGATCTCCCGCGCGCGCCACTCCGTTTAGTAGCACCGGCCCGGCGTGCTCGTTCCGGTGCCGGCTAGTTCAGGTAGAGGTCATGAAGGAGTACGCGCATGTTTCTAAGGATCGATCGCCTCCAGGTTGAGATGCCGCTTCCGAAAGACCCTGACCCTGCTGCGGCGGCCGTCGTGAACGAACTCATGGGTGGACGGTTCGGGGAGATGACCACCCTGAACACCTACATGTACCAGAGCTTCAACTTCCGCATGCGGGACAAGCTGAGGCCGTTCTACGCCCTGATCGCCAACATCGCGACGGAGGAACTCGGCCATATCGAATTGGTCGGCGCGGCCGTCAACGGACTGCTTTATGGCGCTGATGGCAACGGCAAGATTTCAGCCGGCGATGCTCCGTTCGAGAGCACCTTCAAGAGCACCGGCGCCGGGACGAACTATCACCTCAACGGGCCGCACGGGATCATGGCCGTGAACAACCTCGGCCAGCCCTGGCGGGGCGACTACATCTTCAACTCCGGCAATCTCATCCTGGACCTGCTGCACAACTTCTTCCTCGAGTGCGGCGCCCGCACGGTGAAGCTGCGTGCCTATGAAATGACCAAGAACCCGGCAGCGCGCATGATGCTGGGCTACCTCTTCACCAGAGGCGGCGTCCACGCCCACGCATATGCTCTGGCGCTTGAAAAGCTGACTGGGGTCGAGCTGAAGAAGATGCTGCCTATCCCCCGCATCTTCGACAAAGAAATTCCGGAGTGCGAGAAGTTCATCAAGGAAGGCAGCCACCGGAAGCTCTATCGCTTCAGCCCAGAGGATTACAAGGAAGTCGCCGCCATCTGGAACGGTCCTGGCCTGGACGCCTCCGAAATTCTCGAAGTCGTCGATGGTCCTCCGCAGGGCGGCCCGCAATATCAGATGGAAGGCGTTCCGGAGGCCTTCATCCCCGAGTATCACCCCGAGGAACTCGTCGAGATCGCAAACAAGCTCTACACGGCTGCAGGTGGATCGAAGGCGTAAACACCTTCCGGCTACTTTTCAGAAGCGCCGCATCGGCTTTCCCGACGCGGCGCTCTGTTTTCAAATTTCACGGTTTCGGCGTGATGGAGTGTTAAGAGCGCTCCGGTGCGTATGGCCAAAAAGTCGCGCTCGCACACGAGCTTTATTGGCCGACCATCGGCGTGCTCCATGAGGACTTCCAAGAACTGACCGGAGTTGATCGACCGTGAGTTCGCGCAACAGCGGCGATATCTGGGCCGTCAGTCCGCGGCCTTCCGACCACAGCCGGTTCGCGTGGGACCGAGCCATCTTCGATACCGCGCGACGCGGCTACACCGACGTTGTCGAGGGTAAGATCCGCTCACAGCACCACCTGGTAATGGTGACACTCTCCGGGGGCGCACGGCGTCACCAGTTCAAGACCGACTGCGGCCACCGCTATGACGGACCGGATCGGGCGGGATGTGCCTCTTTTCTGCCAGCAGGCTGCGAACGTCGCTTGAGGCTCGAGGGCGTGGCTTGGGAATGGGCGTCGATTGCGCTGCGGCCGGATCTTCTTCCGGGTGATGATGACGGCCGGCCACTACTGTGCGATGTGCCGACGTTCAGCAACGTTCAAGACCCTTTTCTTTTCGGCCTGTTTGCAGAGCTGAAAAGAATTCATTCGCAGAATGGTCGTCTGGATCTCACTTACTGCGATACGATGGTGGCGGCGCTGGTTCAGTATCTGAGCCGGCGCTACGGAGGCGCGAAAGACGAAGCCAATCCTGGCAAGCTCCCCGCGTGGCGCCTGCGCCGCATTACCGACTACGTGGAAGCCCATCTCGACGAAGAGATCCGAATATCGACGCTTGCCTCACTGGTCGGGCTGTCCGAGGGCCACTTACATCGCGCCTTCAAGCTGACCTGTGGCCAGACGCTCCTGCAGTTCATCAACGAGAGACGCATCCACCGGGCAATGGAGCTTCTTGCCCGCAGCTCCATGCCGATCACGACGCTGGCGCATGAGGTCGGTTTCAGCAGCCCCAGCTATTTCGCCCGCGTTTTCCGGGCGCACACCGGCGTCGGCCCCGCCGAATACCGCCGCAGCCTTCGGGACGGGCAGGCTCATCGCACCTGACAGCGTAAGCCATATCAGAATCGCGTCACGTCATCAGGATCGCGCGCGCAGACCGAGGCGCCGTTTGCTACCTCACGCGCGAGGGCACGAGCCTAATTCAGCGTGAGGAACAAGCGATGACAAAAAAGGCGATGAGCGTCGTGGACAGGCGATCGGCATTGAAAGCGATAGCAGCGACCGTTCTCGCAGGAAGCGCGCCGCTGGCTCCGAGCAGCGTCCTGGCGCAGGCGGCGAATGCCAACAGAGGCGCGCCGTTAATGCGGGCAATTCCGAAAACGGGAGAACAGATTCCCGCCGTCGGCCTCGGCACTTTTGAAACCTTCGACATAAGCCCTGGCGAGCCGCGCGACCATGTGCGCGAAGTCTTGCGGCGGTTCCACGCCGCCGGCGGGCGGGTCGTCGACACTTCGCCTTTGTACGGCATGGCGGAAGTGTGCGTGGGCGACTTCGCCTTCGAGCTTGGCATCGCCGATGACCTATTCATCACCAACAAGACCTGGACCACGGGCGAATGGCTGTCCGACAACAGCCACTCCGAGGCGCAATTCCGGAGATCTGCCGAGCGGCTGTGGCGAAAGGTGATGGACGTCCAGCAGGTGCACAGCCTAGAGAATTACGATCAGGTCCTGCACCTGCTCCGCCGCTGGAAGCAGGAAGGGCGGGTGCGCTACATCGGCGTCACGCAATGGAACCGCGAGTATTACGACACGATGGAGCGCCTCGTGCGCACGGCGGACCTGGACTTCATCCAGGTGAATTACAGCATCTTTTCCCGCCATTGCGAGGAGCGGCTTCTGCCGGCTTGCGTCGACAACGGCGTCGCGGTGCAAATCAACATGCCGTTCGAAAAAGCGCGCCTGTTCACATGCGTTGCCGGTCGGCCGGTGCCGGATTTTGCGCGCGAGTTCGGGGCTGAGACCTGGGCTCAATTCTTCCTGAAATTCATCCTTTCACACCCAGCCGTCACGGTCGTGATCCCAGCCACGAGCAATCCCGATCACCTCACTGACAACATGGGCGCGCTGTATGGCGAGCTTCCCGACAAGAAGATGCGGGAGCGTATGGTGAAATACATGGAAGAGATCCCAGGATTCGCCGACACGCTGAAACAACCGCCTTATCCCGGTAAGAATTACGGCGGTGTGGTGACCTGGCCATTCCGTTCGGCGTGAGTGAAGGGACTTCCGCCGCGTTCGTAAGAGGAGGCAGCGAATGTTGCGCAAAACCTCGACGGCTTGTCTCATCACCGTTCTAGCGCTTGCGGGAACGACGGGATGCGCTGAGGCAAAGCCTGGCGAGCGTGTACGGATCCAAAACTTTTCGCTCGACGCCACAGAGGTCACGATCGGGCAATTCCGCGAATTCGCGAGCGCCGTCGGGCTCGTCACAGCAGCCGAAAAAGCCGGAGGCGGCTATGAGTGGGATGCAGGCTGGCAACTGCGTCCCGGCTGGACCGTGTACCGCCCGTACGGTCGCGAGCCGTCGTCGCCCGACGAGCCCGCCGTTCATGTGACCTGGGAGGAGGCCACCGAATACTGCCGGTGGCGTGGCGGCCGCCTGCCGACGCTCAACGAGTGGCGGCAGGCAGCTTTCACGGAGCAGCGCGCCAACCCCGAGGATGGCTTCGAGCGGGGTCGCACGTATCCTTATCCAGTCGGCGAGACGCCCGATGGCATGAACACCAACAGGCCGGATGCGTGGCCCGTCCACGCGCCGGCGGGGACGACGCGGCGCGGTGTGAACGGCCTTTACGACATGGGCGGCAATGTCTGGGAATGGCTGGCGGACCGGCGCGATGACCAGGCGCTGACAGCCGGCGGCTCCTGGTGGTACGGCCCGCCGCAGACAATGGCAGAGGCGCCGCAGTGGAAGCCCGCCTCATTCAGCGCGGTCTACATCGGTTTCCGCTGCGCCTACGACTGATTTTCGTTTCCCGAAGCTCCCAATTTCACCCACCCCTTCGCGCCGCATCGGTCTTGCCGACGCGGCGCTTCGTTCACGAAATTGCAGTGTGCTCAGTGAGCCGGAGAGCGCCTCAAAGGCACCGTCGAAAGTTCATCGGTTGATATCCTGAACTTCGACCTCTACCTCACGCCGTGAACCATTGCGGAGCACGGTCAGTCTAACCGTGTTGCCGATGCCCGCCCTATCCAACTCACGAGTAAGGTCGGCAAGCTCGTTGATCCGTTCGCCATTGACCGCAATGATGATGTCACCGACGCGACCGAGCTCGTCTATTCCCTTCAAACCCGCCCGTTCGGCAGAAGATCCGGGTGCAACACTTTGAATAACGACGCCCGGCGCTCCCATCCGAGCCGTCATCTCCACAGGAAAGACACGTATCCCAATCCCAGCGAGAGGAGCCCGGCCGGTTCGTATCAGCTCCGGCACGACACGGTTCACCGTATCGACCGGTATGGCAAACCCCACGCCCGCGAACGTGCCGGACGGAGCAATAATCGCGGTATTGACACCAATCAGCCGGCCGGCGCTATCGACCAGCGGCCCTCCAGAATTCCCAGGATTGATGGCCGCATCGGTCTGAATGACGCCGGCGATCTCACGGCCGGTTTCCGTGGGCAACGTCCGATCGAGTGCACTGATGATTCCGCTCGTCAGTGTTCGTGCCAGGCCAAAGGGATTTCCGATCGCAAACACGCGCTGCCCGACGACGAGATCGGACGATGTGCCAACCGTAATGGGCTTCAGGTTTGGAGGTGGATTTTCCAATCTGAGCACCGCAAGGTCGACCCAAGGCGCCGCACCAACAACACGGGCTTCCAGAACGTCGCCTTGGTCGATAACCACGCCGACTCTCGCAGCCCCCTCCACGACGTGAGCATTGGTGACGATGTGACCAGCGCGGTCCCAGACAAACCCTGACCCCGTCCCCCCAACTTGCTGCGATCTGCCGCCCACGCGCGGAATATCGGGGCCTTGGGTGAAGATGTAAGCGACCGATGGAGCTGTTTTCGCGTAGACCTCGGTTGCAACCTGCTCGACAGGCGTAAGATCGGGCCGAGGCGTTACTGCGCGTGGTTCGTCAGCCGAGAAGACGTAGTATCGGATGTACCGTTCGCCGACGAACAGACCAGCGATGATCAGTGCTGCCAGGGCGACGATGCGCCAGAAGCGGTCGTTGGTTGTGCCTTCCGCCATGAGTTTCGTTCTGCCTTGTGGCCAATCTAACGCGGGGAGCAGCCGTTCGTTGCCAACCTATGGTCCCGCGTCGGGGCTATATGAGTGCTGAACTTGGTTTTGTCAGCCCGAGGCACGAATCGTTGGCCACGGCCCGGCCCGATTAGACAGCCTCGAGAAACCGCTCGGCGCTGGCAAGATCGACTGAGACGAGCTGGCTGACACCCTTCTCGGCCATCGTGACACCGAACAGCCGATCCATGCGTGCCATGGTCATCGGGTGGTGAGTGATGACGAGGAATCGGGTCTCCGTCTCCTCGGCCATACGCTCCATCAGCGTGCAGAAGCGATCGACATTGGCGTCGTCGAGCGGCGCGTCGACCTCGTCGAGCACGCAAATGGGCGAAGGGTTGGTCAGAAACACCGCGAAAATCAGCGAAAGGGCCGTCAACGTCTGCTCACCACCGGACAGGAGGGAGAGTGTCGCCGGCTTTTTGCCCGGCGGGCGCGCGATGATCTCAAGGCCACCTTGGAGAGGGTCTTCGTTTTCGATCATCTCGAGGCGCGCCTCACCACCACCGAACAACGTCGTGAAGAGCCGTTGGAAGTGACCGTTGACGACATCGAATGCAGACTGAAGCCGCTTGCGGGCCTCCCGGTTGAGCTGACCGATGGCGGCACGCAGTTTCGCAATTGCGGCTTCGACGTCGACCCGCTCGGCATCCAGCTTGGCATACTGTTCCTGCAAGGACTGCAGCTCTTCCTCGGCCTGCAGGTTAACCCCGCCAAGGCGCTCACGATCGGCCCTCAGGCGTGTCAGAAGGCGATCGACATCGGAAAGCTTCGGTAGCTCGGCGCCGGGCTTCAGTTCAGCGATTTCGAGACAGGCCTCGGGCACGACGTTGAACGTGTCCCGTATGCGGGCAACCTCTTCGCTGCGCCGTCTCCGAGCCGCTTCCAGCCTGGCTTCAACTCGCGCACGGGCCTCCCGCTCCTCGGCAACTGCGGCCTGAGCCGCTTTCACAGCCTGGGCTGCCTCACGCTGGGCATTCTCCGCGGCAGCGAGTTGATCCGCTGCCGTTTTCCGCTCCCGTTCAGCCTGGCTTAGCGCGTTGAGGAGTGCCTGCCGCTTTTCCTCGATCAAAGGCGGGAGCTGCGCGAGCCTGTCGAGCTCCGCCTTGGTCTCGTCGAGCCGTGTCTTCAATGTGCCGATTTGCCGTTCGGCGCTCGCAGCACGCTGGAGCCAACGCTCTCGTTCGCTCACCGCCCTGGCGGCTCGTTCCTCGCGCAGCTTCCGCTCGCGTTCCAAGGCAGCAAGGCTAGCCCGCAGCTGCGCGACCGTCTCACGCACAGCTCGTGCCCGCTGCTGTGCGGCCGCGATCAAGGGCTCGTAATTCTCGCTGTCGTCATTACCGTTCAGGTCTGCCTCGGTCTCGGCGAGGCGTTCCCGAGCCTCGGCTAAGCGGGCTGCAACGCGCTCCTTGGCCTCGGCGACCGCGGCGAGGCGGCCTTCGGTTTCCCGAGCCGCGCGCTCGATAGCGTTGAGCTGCTCGCGTGACTTGGCGAGACGCGACTGGGCTTCACGCCAAGCCTGGCGGAGCTGGCGCTCCTCCTCCTCAGCCCGGCGGTGGCGCTCAGCTGCCGCGATAGCCTCAGCTGCCGCCGCGTTCGCCAGCTCGCGGGCCTCGGCCTCGCGATGGCGAAGCTCGACCAGGCGATTACGCTCTGCAAGGCGCTGAGCGGCTGGGGTTGGAGCATCAGCGGCGGCAACGAAACCGTCCCAACGCCACAGATCGCCTTCCCGGGAGACCAGCCTCTGGCCCGGCTTGAGCGCCGGCTGGAGCTTGTCACCAAGCTCCCTTGGCACAACGCCTACCTGTGCCAACCGCCTGGCCAGCTCGGGCGGACCATCGACGTAGGCAATCAGGGGCTCCCCCCCCTCCGGAAGCGCCGGCTCATCGTCCATCGCTTCGACAAGCCGCCAATGGGCAGCCGCTTCCGGCGCGATGGGAGCCTCCAGATCATCGCCCAGCGCAGCACCAAGGGCCTGCTCGTAACCCGGCGTGACCTCCAACAGATCGACCACGGGAGGATAGGGCACGTTCTGCGCAGGCATAAGCAACTTGCCGAGGGTCGCCAGCTCCGTCGCGAGCTGACGAGCCACCAGCTCCGCTTGGCGGCTTGCCTCGCGCGCGCGTTTCGCCTGCTCACCGGCTACGGTGACGCGTTCCTCCGCACCCACCGCGTTCGTCTCGAGCTCGGCAAGCTCAAGGGTGAGCTGCCGAACCAGCTCCTGAAGCTCTGCGAGCTTCGCCGCCTCTGGTGCTCTCGCCGCGATGTCCCGCGCCTGCGCTTCCAGCCCAGCAAGCTCGCGTTCGAGCTTCGCAATCTCGTCCCTCCGCTCTGCCAACCGCGCCATCAAGTTCTGGCGCTTCGTCCGGGCCTCGGCTGCACGCGCGGTCAATTCCTGAAGCTCGGCCTCGACTCGCTCCAGTTCCTCTTGAGCAATGGCGAGCTCCCCGCTGACCGCTTCCTCCTGTTGAGTCGAGTGCTGGTCGGCAGTCAGATCGGCCTCCAGCTCAGCATCGAGCTGGGCGAGGATTTGTCGGGCCTCGCGGATGTGCTCGTCCTCACGCTCGATGTCTCGCGCGAGTTGGGCCATACGGTCCTTGAGCTCCGCCTCGCGCTCCCGTGTACGCTCCACCTCACGCTCAAAGGTTTCCTGTTCAACCTTGACGCGGGCGAGCACTGCCGCGCGGGTTGCCTCCTCGTCCCGCAACGCTTGCAGGGACTGCGCAATCTCGGCCTCCCGGCGCACGGCTTCGGATTCGGCCCGGACAGCAACGCCGAGTCGCGTCGTGACCTCGGTTAGCGCCGCCTCCTCAGCCTCGACCTGGGCCTGCGCCTCCTTCCACTGCAGGTAGAGCAGCAGGGCCTCGGCCCGACGGATCTCAGCCGAGATCTCCTTGTAGCGCTTCACCTGCCGTGCCTGGCGCTTCAGGTTTTCCAGCTGGGAGTTCAACTGCCCCAGGATGTCCGAGATACGGGCCAGATTTGCCTCGGCCGCGTTCAGGCGAAGCTCCGCCTCGTGTCTGCGGCTGTGCAGGCCCGCGATCCCGGCAGCATCCTCCAGAATGCGGCGGCGCTGCTCCGGCTTGGCGTTGACGATCTCACCGATCTGCCCCTGGCGGACCAAGGCAGGTGAGCGCGCCCCCGTTGCCGCATCCTCGAAGAGAATCTTCACGTCGCGCGCACGGACCTCCCGCCCGTTGATGCGGTACGTGGAGCCGGCATCCCGCTCGATCCGGCGTGTCACCTCGATGATATCGCTATCGTTGAATTCGGCAGGGGCCTTCCGGTCCCGGTTATCGATGATGAGCGTCACCTCGGCCGAATTGCGCGGCGGGCGCGAGGTCGTGCCGGAGAAGATCACATCCTCCATGGCCGAGGCACGCATCGACTTGTAGGAGGTCTCGCCCATGACCCAGCGCAGCGCTTCGAGCAAGTTCGACTTGCCGCAGCCGTTAGGGCCGACGATCCCCGTAAGCCCCTTCTCGATCAGAAGGTCAGTGGGCTCGACGAATGACTTGAAGCCGAGCAGCCGCAGCCGCTGAATGTGCATCCTTCGTCGTGTCCTCGCTTACCGGCAGCGACGCCTTCGGGCGGAGCAGCATCTCCGGGCTGATCTATCTGGGAATCAGGTCAGGTAAGTGCCTGCTGCGCCTATTCTTGCCTCACTCAGAATGGCTGTGGTCCTTTGCAGCGAGACGACCAGAATGAGCAGCCAATAGCGGCTCCACCATTGCCCGAATCTCCTCCATCCCAATCACTGTCTTCACGAGCCGATCGTTGATGAAGAAGTTCGGCGTCCCGATTACACCCAGCGTGCGCCCCCGCTCCTTGACTTCTTTGAGCGCATTGATCATGCCCTGATTCTCGTAGCAGGCGTCAAATTGCGCCCGAGTCATCCCCACCTGAGACGCGATCTTGAAGATGGGATCAAGTCGCACCTCCTGGCTCACCCACTTCGCCTGCTGCTGCAAGAACTTGCCGTAGAGCTCGAAGTAGCGCTCCGGCGGAGCACAGCGCAACGCGATCGTCGCCGCGCCTGATTGGAAGCCTATCGGAAACTCGCGCAGGATGAAGCGCACCTTGCCGGTGTCAATATACTCTCGCTTGAGCTGCGGGAAGGTCTCGAGGTGAAACTTACGGCAGTAGGGGCAGGTCAGGGATGCGTACTTGACGATCGTGACTGGGGCATCCGCCCTCCCCAGCGCCATCTCAGGCAATGGCCCGGGTTTCAGCACGTCGGCAAGCGTCGGATTCTGGATGACCTTGCGTGCGGGCGTAACGGTGCCGCTCGGCTCTGCGAACGGATTGAACTCTGAATTACCCGCGCTCGTGGTAGAGCTTACTGGCACGGCGCCCGCACTTTGGAGTACCTCAGCCAATGAGCTTTCGCCGGCACACCCCGCCAATGCAACGCCGGCGAGCGCGAGGCCCGCCGCCGTTATCATCTGACGCAGCCGAATACCGCGCACGCCCCGATTCAGCTCTTCAGCAGCGGCTCAAGAGCCCGGTCGAAATCGGAGATCGAGCCACCGCCTTGGAGACGCTTCCCATTGATGAAGAATGTGGGCGTCGAGTTCACCCCAAACTGCTGGTTCGCTTGGGTGCGCATTGCCTGGACTTGCTTGTGCAGCTCATCGTCCTTGAGGCACTTGTCGAACCGCTCCTTCGTGAACCCAGCTTGCTTGGCGATTTCGAACAGCTTGGAGGCGGGATCGTCGCGAACGACCCACTCGTCCTGCTTCTGGAACAAGACCTCGAGCATCGCGAAGGCTTTATCGCCGGCGCAACGCGCCAGCATGGACCCCGCCTCGGCAAGAATGTCGAGCGGGAACTCGCGGAAGATCAACCGCACCTGCCCAGTGTCGATGTACTTCCTCTTCAGCTCTGGCAGCACGTTGTTGTGGAAGCTCGCGCAATGGGGGCAGGTCATCGAGGCGTACTCGACGATGGTAACCTTGGCGTCGGGATTGCCGAGCACAAGGTCCGGCAATGGGCCCGGCTTCATCAGCTCCTCGACGGGAACTTCGGATGGGCCCCGCCGCTGCGCCAGCAGCTCGGAGCTGAGAGAACCCATGGCCAGAGCGCCAATGGCTAGCCCCGCAGAAACCATCAACGTACGACGGCTCACCTTGACGGAGCTGATGATCGCGGATCGGGACAAGGGGCTACTCCTTGAGTTCATAACCAAACGCCTAAGTGCCGTCAGATGGCAATTCATAGGCAATTCGTTAATGCAATTTTAGGCTGAACGCCAATTGAATGGCGCTCACGGTTGCGTCAGCACCTGCGATCTTGCGTGAAAATGCCTCCGTCTGCGCGCGATATCGCGCCGCATGCTGCTTTGGAGTCTAGCCAGAGCTTTGCGGAGCGCTTCATCGCTTATGCTCGTAAGCTCATTAGGATCCTCTGCCTCCCCCTCTGATGGCTGCGGCGCTGGCGGCCGCCGATTTGACGACCCCCTGTTCTCTATCGGAGCCTGGACGAAGCGCAACTCCGACACCGCCCGGTAGCCGAAGGTGGCGTTGATCCGTTCGATGATCTGTTGGGCGCGGTGCTGCAGCTCGATAGCTCGGGGTCCATCCACCCGTACGACGAGGGTCGCGCCTGGCCGCTGCCCGTTCTCCGGCTCGACTTCATCGAGAGCCTCGACACCGCGCGGCCACTTCAACCGCTCCGGTGCCGTGTAGCTCGCGATATCCTCTCCGACAATGCTCGGCCAATCCGTCAGTAGCGCAGTAGAGGCGAAGCCATACTTCTCGAACGCCTTACGCGTGAGCTGCGGCAGGTAGCTCGAAACCGCGCGCGCCGGCAAAGTCTGTTGTGAACGCATCGTCAGGGCCTCTCCCGGCGAAGGACGGCGATTCAAGGGATCGACGTTGTTCACGAGTTGGGACCTGCGATTTCTTTCCCTATCGCTGTTGCTTACCATCGACCGAGTGATTCGGGAGACGCGCGGAGTGCTCACGTGGCAGCTGTGGCGGGAAGGCAACGAATGCAGCGCGAATGGGACGGCGACGCAGCTGCGGCTCTGCTCGACTGGTACGATGCCGAAAGGCGCGATCTGCCTTGGCGTGCGGCTCCCGGCACAACGCCCGATCCCTATCACGTCTGGCTCAGCGAAATCATGCTGCAGCAGACGACGGTGAAGGCGGTTATCCCCTACTTCGAAAAGTTTTTAGCTCGCTGGCCAACAGTTGAGGCGCTCGCAGCGGCAGACCTCGATGACGTCCTCAGTGCCTGGGCTGGACTCGGCTACTACAGTAGAGCCCGCAATCTCCACCGCTGCGCTCGCAAGATTGTCCAGGAGTACGACGGGCAATTCCCGCGCTCGGCAGCAGAGCTTCTCCGGCTTCCAGGAATCGGGCCGTATACAGCCGCAGCCATAGCGGCGATTGCCTTCGACGAGCCAACGACGCCGGTCGATGGCAATGTCGAAAGGGTTGTGGCCCGGCTGTTCGCCGTACGCGAACCGCTTCCGGCGGCAAAGCCGCGCCTGAGGCATCTCGCCGCGAAACTGACCCCGCCGCGGCGCAGCGGTGATTTCGCCCAGGCGCTGATGGATCTTGGCGCAACTGTATGCACGCCGAAGCGGCCTTCCTGCCTCGTCTGCCCGCTCAGCCGGTTCTGCTCCGCTCAAGCGGAAGGTCTCGAAGCCTCGCTACCAGCTCGGGAAACCAAGAGCGAGCGTCCCACGCGCTTCGGTGTCGCTTTCCTGGCATTGCGTGAGGACGGCTGCATTCTGCTCCGTCGACGCCCCAACACGGGGCTGCTAGCGCGAATGATGGAAGTGCCGGGAACGGAATGGGTCGACGACCCGCGGGTCGTCACAGAAGCTCTGCGTGCCGCACCAGTCCGCGCCGACTGGTGGCCTGTTCCCGGACAGGTGATGCACACATTCACCCACTTCAAACTTGAACTCATCGTCTACCGGGCTGTGGTGCCGGCCGACGCTACACTCACTTTCTGGGCTGACCCCGGCCGCTGCCGTTGGGTCCAACGTCGCGAAATCAATCGGCAGGCGCTACCGAGTCTCATGCGCAAGGTGATCGCGCACGGGTTGCGCGAGATGTAGCGCGCTTTATCTCGAGCACGCGTCGCTCGGCCTTTTCATTCCCGCTTTAGTGCCGAAGTCCACCTGAGGCACAACGGTCCGCCCTAACCCAATTAGGGCTCGAGAACTCAATTCGTCCTCTGATTGAATCACGCCTAACGTTGCTCACGCAACAACTGAATGCTTCGGCCACACAAGCTGATGCATTGACGCAACTAGCCGTAGACTGAACACAACTTTTACGTGTGTTTCCATGGACACTGCACGCGAATCGGCCCCTTAACTAGGGCACATTGGTCGGCCCAGTGGACCGCGTTCGAACGGAAGCTCGACCTAATGGATGCGACAAGCAACGCCTTCGTCATGCAACCTCCACTCGAAACGGGAATGGATCGATGAAACATTTTGCGGGGTTTATGACCGGTGCGTTGGCACTGGCAGCTTTCGCCGGGTCCGCACTGTCTGATGGAATGGTGGTCCGCGCGCCCGCGCCACCTCCGGCACCTCCGCCTGTCACTGATCGGTGTGCACCCGGTCCATGGACAGGCTTCTACATCGGCGGCAACCTGGGTTGGGCCAGCCTCGACGGCGATTTCAGGGACCACGACCGCTTCTTCTCACATCGCCGCCATTGGGACGATGAGGAGGACTCGTTTACGGCTGGCATCCAAGGCGGCTACAACTTGCAATGCGGCAACGTGGTCTTCGGCTTCGAGACTGACATCAACTGGGCCGATTTCGACAGAGACAAAGTGCACTGGGGTCATTTCTTCCCATCTGAGCCCTTCCACAGATCTCGGAGCATGGACTGGTTCGGCACCATCCGCGGGCGGATTGGATGGACCAATGATCGCATAATGGTTTATGCGACAGGCGGTGCCGCATATACGGACCTCGAGCGGAAGTGGCACGGCTTCGGACTCGGTAGCGATGAAACTCCAAGCTTATTTCACAGAGACTCAGATGACGTAACCTGGGGCTGGGTTGCCGGCGGCGGTGTTGAATGGTTGTGGTCACCCAATCTCACCTTCAAAGCCGAAGCATTGTGGCTCGAGTTTGAGGATGGATCATCGAGGCGTCCCATTCAGTTTGGCGAAGATGACTGGAGGGTGCACCGCTTCGACTTTGACGACGACATGGTCGTGGTCCGCGTCGGCTTGAACTGGAAGTTCGGCCACCGCGCTCCGCCACCCTACGAGCCGCTCAAGTAAATTTCGAATACCTCACTGAACAAGCAAAGGCCGCCTGTGATGGCGGCCTTTCTTATTTTTGCTTGTGGTCGATCTTCTTACTCAGCGGCTATCACGATTGGCTGTGAGGGAGCCAATCCGAGCCGCTGCCTCGCCATCTCACGAAGTGTATCGATGGGCTTCAGCTGCCCTTGCGCCTCAAAGTGCCAGAAGGTCCATCCGTTGCAAGCAGCTTTCCCCTGAACGGCGGCGCCGATGCGGTGAATCGAGCCTTGCTCTCCACCCCACGCGACTGTGCCATCCGCCCGCACTTCTGCCCGGAACCTGCGGCGCTCGTCGTAGAGTGCTGAACCGGGCTCGAGAATTCCCAACTCGATGAGCGCCCCGAAGGGTACCCGGGGTTCACTTCGCTTGGAGCGTGCCATTTCGAGCGCGGAGGTGGGGACCGGCCGCACCTTGTCTATGCGCTCTTTGGCTGCCTTCGCATACTCAGGATCACGCTCGATGCCGATCCAATGGCGACCAAGCCGCTTTGCTACCGCGCCCGTAGTTCCGGTGCCAAAGAAGGGATCAAGGACGACATCACCAGGGTTGGTCGTTGCCACAAGGATGCGATGCAGCAGCGCCTCGGGCTTCTGAGTGGGATGAGCTTTGCGGCCATTGGCATCCTTCAACCGTTCGGGCCCTGCGCAAATCGGGAACAGCCAGTCCGATCGCATCTGCAGGTCATCATTGCCGGCCTTCATGGCCTCGTAATTAAACGTGACCCGCGATTTCCGATCACGCGCAGCCCAGATCAACGTCTCGTGCGCATTGGTGAACCGCTTGCCACGGAAATTCGGCATCGGGTTCGTCTTGCGCCAGATGATGTCGTTCTGGATCCAGAAGCCCAGGTCCTGCAAAGCTACGCCGAGCCGGAAGATGTTGTGATAGGAGCCGATGACCCAGATGGCGCCATCGCGCTTCAGCACCCGGCGGCACTCGCTTAGCCAAGCCCGGGAAAACCTGTCGTACTCCTCGAAATCAGTAAACTTGTCCCACTCATCGTCGACACCGTCGACGCGAGTATTGTTTGGCCGCAGAAGATCCTTTTCGAGCTGAAGGTTGTAGGGGGGATCGGCGAAGACGAGATCGACGCTGGCTGTCGGCAACTTCGCAAGCTCCTCGAGGCAGTCGCCGACGATGACCTGATCGAGGCTAAGACTCGGGCGTACGCGGTGACGCAATACCATGACGCAACTCGCAAACGAAACGAACACAGGCAAGGAAACTCAGCCCGCAGGGGCATCCTCAGCATGCAGGGTTAACAAAGGGTTAAGGCGAGTTCAGGGCTGATCAGGCTTGATTGAAGCCCAGCAAAGGCAACTCCGCTTCTTCGGGCGGAACGAGCCCGAGCGCAACCTGCACCGGCCTGAAGGAGCGGCGATGGTGCGGGGTGACGCCGAGGCGATCGATAGCCTCAAAATGCTCCGGTGTAGGATAGCCCTTGTGGCGCTCGAAGCCGTAGCCGGGATAAGCGCGGCCAAGCTCGATCATGATTCTGTCGCGCGTGACCTTCGCGACGATGGATGCCGCGGCGATCGACAAACTCTTTGTGTCCCCCTGGACAATGCACTGGGTTTGGCAGCGAAGCTTCGGCGGCCTGTTGCCGTCGACAAGGGCCACACGCGGTGTGGGCTCGAGTTGCTTCACCGCCTGCTGCATGGCCCACAGCGTGGCGTTCAAAATGTTGTAGCGGTCAATGCGCGCAACGTCCGCAATGCCAATACCGATCTTCGACGTGGCTTTGATGCGCTCGAACAGCTCCTCTCGAACGTCGGGCTCCAGCGCCTTGGAATCAGCAATTCCCGGAGGGATGTTGTCGGGATCGAGGATCACGGCTGCCGCGACGACCGGGCCTGCAAGGGGGCCGCGCCCCGCCTCGTCGATGCCCGCGACTGGACCGCCGGTCAGCCGTATCGCCACGGCTTCCACCTCGAATGTCGGCCTCGGCTCTGATTCGGTTCCCCCCATGAGCCGAGGTTCTAAGGCTCAACGCCGAGATGTCAAAGGAGTTGCAGCTGCTCTCCACTGCTCTTTTCAGGCTTTTGGAAGAGATCCGTCCGTAGCTTCAGCCCCCGCTCGTTCATCCCGAGCCGCTTAAGGGCAAGCCGGAACCGCATCGCAATCTGCTCCGCGTAGGGGCCGCTGCCACGCTGGCGCAAGCCGAACTCTGGCGTGTAGTCGCGACCGCCGTGCATGGATTGCAGGAGGCTGATCACACGTTTTGCGCGGTCGGGAAACTCTGTCTCCAGCCATTCCCGGAACAGCTCCTTGAGCTCAAGGGGCAGCCGAAGAAGAACGTAGCCGGAGTCACGAGCGCCCGCGTCATGAGCCGCCTCGAGAATGCGCTCGATTTCGCTGTCGTTGATGGCCGGAACAATGGGAGCGACCATCACCTGTGTCGGCACTCCGGCAGCACTGAGCTGCTTGATGGCGTCGAGCCGCCGCCAGGGAGTAGTCGCCCGCGGCTCCATCTTCCGGGCGATACGGCGATCCAGCGTGGTAACCGACAAAGCCACTTTCACGAGATCGCGCTCAGCCATTCGCGCGAGGATGTCGATGTCGCGGACAACGAGAGCTGATTTCGTGACGATGCTGACCGGATGGCTGAAACGATCAAGCACTTCCAGCACGGAGCGGGTGATGCGGTATTGGCGCTCGATGGGCTGATAAGGGTCGGTGTTTGCGCCGAGAGCAATGGTCTTCGGCACATAACCGGGCCGTGACAATTCCCGCTCGAGCAGCTCGGCCGCGTTGGTTTTAGCGTAGAGCTTCGTCTCGAAGTCCAACCCTGCCGAATGGCCTAAGTAGCAATGCGTTGGCCGGGCGTAGCAATAGATGCAGCCGTGCTCGCAACCCCGATAGGGATTGATCGATCGGTCGAAACCGATATCCGGGCTGTTGTTTGTCGTGATGATGTTGCGCGCGCGCTCGATGCGCACCTCGGTCTTGAATGCTTCGAGCTCAGCCAAGCTTCCCCAGCCGTCGTCGAAGTCCTCCCGTACCTCAGCCTCAAAGCGGCCGGACCGGTTAGAGCGCGCACCGCGGCCGCGGCGGCGTTCTTCTTGGACGAGAGTACCGGCTGCTATCTGAATACGGCCCTTGGCGGTGTTCGACATCGGGAGCACTACCCAACCTTTGGGTCATGTGGACAATAGCCAAGGCATAAGAACAAATCAAGAACACTTACGCCCTTCTAGATCGCGGCCTTTCCTCATAAGAAGGCGTTCATGATCTCCGTCGTCATACCCACGCTCAATGCCGAGGAGCGCCTTGGGCCGACTCTTGCGGCGCTGATCCCAGCCGCAGTGGATGGTTTGGTACGTGAGGTGATTGTGGCGGATGGCGGCTCGACTGATCGGACGCTGGACATCGCCGATGCCGCCGGAGCCGAGATCGTCCGCTGCGAGCCAGGGCGGGGGATGCAGCTTATGGCAGGCGCCGAGAAAGCTCGATTTCCCTGGCTTCTGTTTCTGCATGCAGACACGGTCTTGGAGCCGGGTTGGCACGACGAAGCCAGAAGCTTCATCGACACCGTCGAGGCGAAAAGGGTGTCACCGGCGGCGGCGGTCTTCCGGTTCTCGCTCGATGACACCGGGCTTGCGCCTCGAATTGTCGAGGCTGGCGTGGCCGTAAGGTGCACTCTGTTCAAGTTGCCGTACGGGGACCAGGGCCTCCTCATCCCAGCGCGGCTCTTTCGCGAGATCGGCGGCTATAAGCCTTTGCCGCTGATGGAGGATGTTGACATCGTGCGCCGCCTCGGCCGCAGACGGATCGTCATGCTTCGCTCGCGTGCGATCACGAGCGCCGCACGATACCGCCGCGATGGATATGGCCGGCGCATCGCTAGAAACCTTTCCTGTCTCGGGCTCTACTTGTTGGGGACACCAGTGGAGAAGATCTCTCGCTTCTACGAGCGATGAGACCTTCAAAACTGCGTGAGACGTCACCGGCCGCTTTTCCTTGGAGCAGAGCCCGCGTACCTTCCGGGAACACATTTTCCGTGCAAGTCATGCGGAGAGATCAAGTCCAAGGAGTCGCTATGACCGTGTTGTCTCGTCGTACGTTTGTACTGTCGGCTACAGCTGCAGCAGCTGCGTTCGGCCTCAAGGGACCACTGGCCTTCATCGGCCGCGCCGAGGCGATGGGACCGGGAAGCGAGCTTCCCAGGTTTGCAAAATTCAAGGTGGGCGAGCTGGAGGTGATCCAGCTTTACGATGGAGTTTGGCAGAAGCCGCACGATCCGAACTTCATCAAGAACGCCACTGTTGAGGAGACGAAAAAAGCTCTGCGTGAAGCCAGGCTTCCAGATGCCCATGTGCCGATCACCTTCACCGTCACCGTAGTCCGCATGGGCGACCGGACGATCATGTTCGATGCCGGAACCGGCGGGCAGATGGCCCCGACGGCTGGGTTGCTGATGAAGGAAAGCATGGAGGCCGCCGGTCTCGATCCCAAATCCATCAATACGATCGTGGTGACGCACTTCCACCCCGATCACATCTTCGGGCTGATGGCAAAGGACACGAACGCTCAGATCTTCCCCAACGCCGAGATCGTGGTGCCGGCCACTGAATATAAGTACTGGACGGATGCGGGTGTGTTCTCCTCCTTACCCGAGGCAAGGCACGGGTTGGCCAAGCGCGTTCAAGCGACCTTCCCGAGTTGGTCAAACATCAGGCAGGTCGAGGAGGATAGCGAGGTGTTGCCCGGCATCCGCTCGGTCGCCAGCTATGGTCACACGCCCGGCCATACCAGCTATCTGATTAGCTCCGGGAACGACCAGCTGATGGTGTTGGGTGATGTCTCCAACCTGCCGGCGCTCTTCGTGCGGAACCCGGGATGGCATGCGGCATTCGACCAAGATGCCGAAATGGCGGAGGCTACCCGTCGCAGAATCTACGACCGTGTTGTGGCCGATGGCATCACCGTTACTGGTTACCATTTCGGGATGCCGGGCGCGGGCAAGATCGAAAAGGATGGTAGCGGCTACGCCTTCAATCCGATCACTGTTTAAGCTCTCCAAAGCAGGAGCTCCTGCAGGCGTAAAGAAACTTGCCAGGGCGCCGTCGAAACGGACGGCGCCTTTTCGCCGCCATTTGGTGATCATGGCCAAGGTGCCGGAAGCGGGCCGGGTGAAATCCCGGCTCGCTCGCCAGATCGGCGTCGCTCAAGCGACCTGGTTCTACAGGCATACTACCTCCGCAGTGCTTGGGAGGCTGGCACGATCGCCGTGCTGGCAAACCTATCTGGCGATTACACCCGACCAAGGTGTCGCTAACCCAATCTGGCCACGAAATCTCGTGCGCGTAGCTCAAGGACGCGGTGATCTCGGCCAACGCATGCAACGCGCCATGCGCCTACCAATGCCGGGGCCCCTCATCATCGTGGGCACCGATGTACCCGGCATTCGCCCAGCTCACATCGCCGCCGCTTTCAAGATGTTGGGAAGCTGCGATGCCGTGTTCGGGCCTGCGACTGACGGTGGATATTGGCTCGTCGGACAACGACGAAGGCCGCGCAATCTCGAAATGTTCGTCAACGTTCGCTGGTCTACCCCAAGCGCCCTGGCTGATACGCTGCAGAACTTGTGCTGCTATCGCATCGGCTTCGTCGCAACGCTGAGCGACGTCGACACGGCCGACGATTGGCGAAAGCTCGCCGCATGGTGCGGCCGTCGCATCCTGCCGACGGTGTGACCTCGAAGCTCCCCCTCAACAAAGTTCTGGATAATTGCGATTTTTTCTTTGACGTGTCTTATTATAATCACTGACGGAGTAAGGGGTACATGACATGGTTCACGCATCGCCGCAGGTGACGGCGGCGCAGGTCTTGGACGCGGGCCGACGCGCCGAAGCAGACGGGCGTCTGGATTATGCCATCCAGTTCTATCGGCACCTCACCGATCATCACGCCGGCGCCCCAGAAGCTGAGGAGGCTCGCGAGGCCTTGTCCCGCCTCAAGCGACAGACCAATAGCCTTGACGGGTTTCCGCGCACGAGACCGGCTGGCCCTCCGCCATTGCGTAATTCTGGATACCCCAACACCTCTGATACTGCTCGCTTAGGCCCGAAGGTCGGACGGGGACCTATTCGCATCGCGCCGGCGGGAGCCGTTCAACCCTCACCGGGCATCGTGCTTCCGGAAAGTGACACCGACTATTTCGCTGGCCGGCTGGTCGCTCATGCATTCGTGGGCATTGGCGTATTCCTGGCCGTGGCCGGCTTGCTCGCAACAATAGCCGCCCTGTTATTGCCGAGCGAGAAGCTCGCCCTGTTGCCTGAGTGGGTCGTCGCTCTACGCCCGGTCGTCGGCCTGACCGGTGCCGCAGCAGGCGTTGTGCTTTTCCTGCTAGGGCAGATCGCGCGTGCTATCTTTGACATTGCCAGCGCCAGCCGCGATCTCGCAGCCATTGAGCGCGCTAAAGTGGAACACGCAAACGCGTCGCTGCGCTGACAGAAGCAATCCTCAAGCGTTGCCACCACTCATGTGCTCGCTGAGCCGGGGCATCAGCTCGACGAAGTTGCAGGGCCGGTGCCGATAGTCGAGCTGGTACTGAAGGATGCCATTCCAGGCATCGCGGCACGCTCCCGGAGAGCCCGGCAGACAAAAGACGAGCGTTTCCTGCGCCAATCCCGCGCACGCCCGGGATTGAATGGTCGAAGTTCCGACCTTCTCGAAAGAGATCATGTGAAAGACGGTCGAGAAACCGTCGATCTCCTTGTCGAATAACGGCTTTACAGCTTCCGGCGTCACGTCCCGGCCAGTGAACCCGGTACCCCCAGTCGTTATGATGACGTTGATAGCCGGATCAGCGATCCAGGCGAGCACCTGTGCGCGGATCTGAGCGACGTCATCCTTCACGATGGCCCGCGCGGCAACTTTGTGGCCCGCCTTTTCGATCAGCTCCACCAGAGTGGCGCCCGACTTGTCATCACTGATCTGGCGCGTGTCCGAAACGGTAAGCACCGCGATGGACACGGGTATGAAGGGGCGCGTCTCGTCAATTCGCGACATGATCCGAAAGCTCCGGTTCGAGCGCCAATCTAGCTGGAAACAGCATTGGCTGCATCCTGGTCGAGACGCACCTTCAGGGCGAGCAGGTCGCGCCAAGCGAGCCGCTTCTGGGCCGGGCTTCGAAGCAGATAGGCGGGATGAAGGCTCGCCATAGCGGGGATAAGGCGGCCTCCGACTTCCACCTCTCGCCACTTGCCCCTAATGCGCAAGATGCCCTCAGTGCCGCCCAGGAGATGCTTTGCCGCTGCCGCACCAAGGAGAAGCAGAAACTCAGGCTGGACCAGCTCGATCTGCCGCATCAAGAACGGCCGGCAGACCAAGGCTTCCTGTGGCGTCGGCGTCCGGTTCCCCGGCGGACGCCAATAGACGATGTTGGTGATGTGAACGTCCGCCTCGCTGAGCCCGATGGCCGCCAGCATTTTGTCGAGCAGCTGCCCGGCGCGGCCGACGAACGGCTTCCCTTCAAGGTCCTCCTCACGCCCGGGAGCCTCGCCGATGATCATGACGCGTCCGTGGGGCGCCCCCCGATAGAAGCAGAGGTTCTTGGCGGTCGCGCGTAAGGCGCAGCCATCGAACCGCTCCAACGCCGCCCTTAGCTCTTCCAGGGACGCTGCGGAGGAAGCGGCCGCCCTGGCCGAGTCCTCAGCCTCGGACGTCGGCATCGTCACGAAGGCACGCTGAACCGCGGGCGGTGGCACCGAAGGAGCGCCGCTTTGCAGCATTGAAGCAGCTTGCGACTCAATCCGCGCCCCCTGATCGCGCGCCGCTGGAGGAGGCGAGGAGCTGTGCCGAATCCCAAGATCCGCCCGATCCCCCAACGCCAGCCAGTCGAGCGGATCGTCGGTCAGCGCGTCCGTCACGCCCATGTCGCGATACCACGCAAGCAGGGCGATGAGGCGAGGATCCGGTTGGTGCGTCATGGCCACAGTCTAAACAAAACGAGAATTCCTGCGAGGGGTCTTGTCGCAGAGGCCGAATAGGTGTCGCTGCGGCCTTGACGCGTTGGGAAAACAAGGGCCGTAATCGCGCCCGTCGCAGCCAACTCGGAGATACCACGAATAATGGCACTTCAGCCGGAGCAGCTACCCCCGCGCGAAGCGATGGATTTTGATGTGGTGATCGTCGGTGCCGGCCCCGCGGGCCTGGCGGCGGCGATCCGCCTGAAGCAACTCGCGCTGGTCGATGGCACCGATATCTCGGTCGTCGTTCTCGAGAAAGGCTCCGAGGTGGGCGCACACATCCTCTCCGGCGCAGTCATCGACCCCATCGGCCTCGATGCCCTCATTCCGGACTGGAGAGAACGGGACGCACCCGTCACCACTCCCGTCACCGAGGACCGCTTCCTCTATCTCGGCCCCGCGGGTGAGCTGAGGTTGCCCAACTTCATCATGCCGCCGCTGATGAACAATCACGGCAACTACATTGTCAGCCTTGGGAACCTCGTCCGCTGGCTTGGCGAACAGGCGACAGAACTTGGGGTAGAGATCTATCCCGGATTTGCGGCAACGGAGATCCTGAAGGACGAGCAGGGCAGGGTCATCGGTGTCGCAACGGGCGACATGGGCATCGGCCGGGATGGCCAGCCCAAAGACAATTTCACCCGCGGCATGGAGCTGCGCGGGAAATATACGCTCATTGCCGAGGGCGCACACGGATCGCTGGCTAAGCAGCTCATCAGGGACTTTAGGCTGCGTGAAGGCCGCGAGCCGCAGAAATACGGCATCGGCATCAAGGAATTGTGGGAGGTCCCTCCCGAGCGGCACCAGCCAGGTCTAATTCAGCATACGTTCGGCTGGCCGCTCGATAATCGCACCGGTGGTGGCTCGTTCCTTTACCACTATGGGGAGAATCTCGTCGCCGTTGGGTTTGTCGTACATCTGAACTACGAAAATCCTTATCTTTCTCCGTACGACGAGTTCCAACGGTTCAAGACACATCCCTCCATTCGACCTCACCTCGAGGGCGGTAGGCGGATCGGCTATGGCGCCCGAGCAATCACGGAAGGCGGATGGCAATCCCTACCGAGACTTGTGTTCCCCGGCGGGGCGCTACTGGGATGCTCCGCAGGCATGGTCAATGTTCCGCGCATCAAGGGAAGCCATAACGCCATCCTCTCCGGCATGCACGCTGCCGATGCCATCTCGGAGGCACTCAAGAAAGGTCGGTCGCACGATATCCTTGAGGATTACGAGATCGCGGTCCGCACGGGTCCCATCGGCAAAGATCTGCGGCGCGTGCGCAACGTCAAGCCGCTGTGGTCCCGCTTCGGTACGATCGGGGGTATCATCCTCGGCGGCATCGATATGTGGCTGAACACGATCCTTCCGGGTGTTGGCCTTGGATACACGTTGCGCCACGGGAAGCCGGATTATGCCACGTTGAAGAAGGCCCGCGAATGTCAGCCCATCGAATATCCGAAACCGGACGGCGTGTTGACCTTCGACAAGCTGACCAATCTTTCCTTCTCTGGCACGAACCATGAGGAGGACCAGCCGGTCCACCTCGTCCTAACAGACCCGAGCATTCCCATTGCGGTGAACCTGCCAGAGTACGCTGAGCCAGCCCAACGCTACTGCCCAGCGAACGTCTATGAGGTCGTGACCGGAGAGGACGGGAAGCCGCGCTTCCAGATCAACGCCCAGAACTGCGTCCACTGCAAGACGTGCGATATCAAGGACCCCAGCCAAAACATCAACTGGGTGCCGCCGGAAGGTGGCGGTGGTCCGAACTACGTTGGCATGTGAAAGGAACCACCCGGGCTTCTCGATCTAGAGCCGCTATCGCTAGCTCGGACGCGATGCTGCCAGTTCGGTTGATTGGACTGGCTGGCTAGCAGGGACTTCCGAGCGAGACAACGGCAGGCGGATCACACACGTCACGCCCTCGGGATCGAAGCTGATCCGCGATTCGCCGCCATGCCCCTGCTGCAACGATCGCTCGATCAGCAGCGTCCCGAACCCCGTGGAACACGGCTGCGACACAGTGGGGCCACCTCGTTCTTTCCAGACAATCTCGAGCATGCGCCCTTCGGCCGACTGCTGTATCGACCAGTCAACCGTCACCCATCCTTGGGGCACCGACAACGACCCATACTTGCGTGCATTCGTACCTAGCTCGTGCAGAACAAGTGCGAGCTGCAGCGCGGTTTGCGGCTCAAGCGAGACGGGTGGCCCTTGATACCTGATGCGGTCACCGGTTCCGAGCATCAGCTGCTCACGGATGAGCGAATCGAGCTCGGTGCCCTGCCACGCCGTTCTGGTCAGCAACGTGTGAGCTCGTGAGAGCGCCTGGATGCGATCGCTGAAGCTCTGCACGAAGTCTTCCGGGCTTTTCGCCCGGCGCAAGGTCTGGCTCGCAATCGCCTGCACCGTCGCCAGCGTGTTTCTGACCCGGTGATTAAGCTCCCCAACCAGCAGCTGCTGCTTTCTTTCCGCCTCTTTGCGCTCGGTTATGTCGACGACGACACCGAAAAGCTCCTGCGGCTTCCCTTCGGCATCGAACCGAACCATGCCGCGGCTGTGGACCCAGATGTACCTCCCATCCCGGTGCCTGACCCGAAACTCGACCTCGAAGGAGCCCCCGCGCTGCGCCGCTTCGAGGCAATCGACGAGCACCGCCCGATCTTCGGGATGGACGATGCCATAGATGCTCTCCAACGTTGGCTCGAAGCTGCCTTTGTCCAACCCGTAGATCGCATATACCTGATCCGACCACGTGCAGCGCTCCGTGTTCAGATCTATCTCGAATGTCCCCATCCGGCCGGCTTCCAACGCGAGCGATGTCCGAGCCATTGCGTCGCGAAGCTGGCGGGCGGCTCGCTCGCGCTCGGTCACGTCGTGTGCTACCACGCCGTATCCGATCATTCTGCCGTCGAGCTCCCGGATTGGAGTCATGGACAGGAGGACGCGAATCTTGGTGCCGTCTTTTCGCCTGCGGACAGCGTCCACGGTGATAGCCGCCCCCCGCTCCCTGACTTGCCGCACCAAGTCTTCAAGAGCAGGCAGCTCGGACGCCGGGCACAGGTCGCGCTCAGACTTTCCAATAATTTCAGCGGGAGCGTAGCCAAAAATGCTCTCGGCCCCTCTGTTCCAGGTCTTTATCTGTAAGTTCGGAGAAAGGGCGTAGATGGCGTCCTTCGAGGCCTGGAGCAGTGCGTTGTGGCGCAGGCGCGGCTCATGGCGACGCAGGTCGGTCACGATCAGCCCGTAGATCCGCCGGCCATGGATGGCCATTGGGCGAACGAATGAGATCAGAACCGGAACTGTCTCGCCGGTCTGGGCCCGCAGACCACTTTCCATACTGCGATTTTCGGTCCCCAACAGTTGTTGCGATCTGTTGGCGGCGTCGCCGGCGACCAGCTCTTCGAATTTTCGGCCGATAATGTTGCTGACCGGCGTGGCAAGCATGCGTGCCAACGCCTCATTGCAGTAGCGGATTATCCCCCCGTCGCCCACAATGAGCGCGCCTTCACGCATATGCTCGAAAAAGAGGCGAAAAATTTCGCTCGGGGCCGCTTGCTCGTGCCCCTCAGAAAGAGCGTGCACGGAAGCTCCCTGCGACACACGCTCTGCCGCTGCCAACCGAGCTCGCAGCATCTCCACTTCTCGCTCGAGCTCGCGAATTCGATGACGCTCTTCCGTCATACCGGACTACCAGCGCAACGACCTGGTTGTCTCGAGCGTCAGGCGATCAATGATATTCAGGATCACTCACCCACACTTCTTATGGACAAGAACCTTAATGCACTCTCACCCGCACCCAGAATACAACCAAGGGACAGGTCGCCTTTTCCAAAAATGTAGAGAGGACCCCCCGAGCCTACCTCCCCTGATGCCGACTGGCGTATTACCGCGGTTCTACTTTGTGCCATGCTACACAAATTCTGAGCATAACAATCAATCATGGCGAGCTAGACTTAACGACAGATCGCCAGCCAAGCATAGTAACAACTAGAGCTGCGACAACTTGCGCCCCGCTCTTGATCATCCACCTCAGAGACCACTCACCCCCTCTCCAATAGGCTAGGGTAGAGAGCTAACCGCTCACATCTTTAGCTTAGATCGAGACGAACTCGCCGGTGCCCTCATTGAGCACCGAGAGGTTGCCTGTTGCGATCTCGAAGTGGGCACCGTGGAGATGGATTCGGCTCTTGCTTTCCAGCGTCTTGATACAGGGGAAGCTGCGTAAATTTTGGAGGGAGACCTTAATCCCTTCCCGTTCGAGATCGGCTCTCAGCTCGGCCATGCTCCGGCCAGCAGCGGACGCCAGAATTCTTGTCCGGGCTTCGTCCAAAATGCTCATCCAATTAGAAATGAATCGCGCCTCCGACTGACGCGCCGCCGATTGCTCTAAACAAGCCAAAATGCCACCGCAGCCCGAGTGCCCGAGGACCACGATGTGCTTTACCCTCAAGTTTAGGGCGGCAAATTCCAGGGCAGCGCTGACACCGTGGTACTGTCCTGTGGTCTCAAACGGCGGAACGAGATTGGCGATATTCCGCACCACGAACAGCTCTCCAGGCATGGCGCTGAAGATTGTCTCAGGATCGACGCGACTGTCGCAGCAGCTCACGATCATCACGTCTGGATGCTGCCCGTAGGCGGCCAACTCTGCGAAATGGTCGATATTCGGCGCAAAGTGCCTGTACTTGAACCGGCGGAAGCGATCGACGAGGTGCTCGGGGAAGTGAGGCATGGTCGGGATAGTTCGGTCGTCGTTGATTTCGGCCCTGGCGCGTCAGGTCTTGTGAGCGCCGGATTTGCCCCTCCAGGTGCCACGAGCGCCCCAGATTGCAAGCGAAGAATTCTTATGGGAGCGCCTGTTCGCGAATTGGGAGCGGCATCACATTGGCCCATGCCTCCTGAGAGGCGACCAACGCCAGCTCATTTCGTCCTGCGCTAGCGGCAATCGCGCGCTCTACCCCCGCAGCAGCTTTGGCCATGGCTACGGCCAACGACGCGCCATTCAGGAAGTGGCCGAGCATCAAAGCGGAAAAGAAATCCCCCGTGCCGTGGGGGACAACCTCGCGAAAAGGAACGGAGCAGCTCTCAGCCCGACCTCCCTCGATCAATAGATTTTCGAGCTTGTCTTCCTGCCTGAATGCCGAGGTAACCACGACGGCAGCATTCTTCAGCGCAGCCGAAGCTCGCACGGCATCCTGCAAAGACTGGGTAGACACACCGGTAAGCCACTGCAGCTCAAACCGATTGGGAGTGATCACGTCGGCCAAGGGCAGAAGCACATCCCGGATGGCTGCTGCAGCATTCGGGTCAATGTAGAGACCCTTGGGTTCGTCCCCCAGAACCGGATCGCAGAGGCAGTGGATGGACTGCGTAGACCGAAGCCGCCTGACGATGGCGCTCGCCAGATGCACATGCTCGGCTGTGGGCAGGTAGCCGGTAATGACCGCCTCTATTTCGCCAAGCCAGCCATTCCGCTCAAGCGCATCGACCATCTCCTCCAGGACCGCCGGCTCCACGTGCATGCCCGCAGCATGGGGATGGCCTGGATGGTTCGACAGGAGGATGGTCGGCAACGGCCACACCTCGTGCCCCAGCCGCTGCAGGGCTGGGACGATAGCGGAGAGCCCCACATGCCCGCGAGCCACTTGAGAGGATAGAGCGAGAATGCGGGCCATGGCTCCTCGATCAGATTACGTTGAGCTCGCGGAGCGGCCGCCCCTCGGCAATCCGTTCGTAGCCGAAGCGAGACAGGTCCAAGGTTTGGAATTTGCCGTGAACAATCAGCTCAGCAACGGCGCGGCCGGCTGCGGCGGATTGCTGAAGACCATGGCCGGAGAAGCCGTTTGCAAAGTAGAAATTCCGTATCTCTGGATGGGAGCCGATGATCGCGTTCTGGTCGAGCGTGTTGTAGTCGTAGAAGCCAGCCCAGGCGTTCACCACTTTGACAGACTCGAACGCAGGCACCCGCGCCGCAAGCCGCGGCCAGACTTCCTCCTCGAAGAAGCCGTAGTCGATGTCATCTAGGTCAACTGCAGGTGGCTCGTGCGCCTCGTCAGGTGAGATGCCCGTAATGAACAGCTGGCCCTCGGGCCTGAACCAGACACCGCTGGTGTCGATGGTAAGCGGCGCTTGGCGCAACGCCTCTGGGGCGGCTCGACAGTCGATCACGTAGACATAGCGCTTGCGCGGCTCGACCGGCAGGCGAATACCGGCAAGAGCGGCAACTGCGCCTGCAGACGGACCCGCCGCATTGACGACGGCTCCGGCGGGAAGCCTGCGCCCACTCGCCAATTTCACCGCAACGATAAATTGTCCGCTCAACTCGAAGCCCGTGACGGTGTCGACGAGGTATTCAACGCCCGCCCCACGGGCCGCCGTGCGAAAGAGGGTCGTGAGGCTGACCGGATCGATCCAACCCTCGCCCGAAGCACCGAAGCTGCCACACGCCACACCTACAGTGGAAAGCCACAGAAAGCGCTTTCTCAGCTCTTCGGGAGCGAGCAGATGAACATCAGCGCCATGCGCACGTTGCATTTCGACGTTCGACCGTAGGACGTCGGCCCCTTCTCGCGAGGCGAGGATCAGATAGCCCTGCTCTCGAAAGCCGACATCGGCATCAGGCCCAAAGCGATCTTTCAAATTCCGGAGAAGGTCGATCATGACCTGCGACATCAGAATGTTCTCCGGTGTCGAGAACTGCTGGCGCACACCACCAGCCGAACGGGCAGTGCTGCAGGTCGCAAACGAGGGGTCCTTCTCCACGACAACTATCCGGCAGCCATCGAGGGCCCCCAACTGGGTGAGATAGTACGCGGTCGCGCACCCAATGACGCTACCGCCCACGATCACGATGTCCTTCGACCCACTCGCCATGCGCTCACAATTGGATTACGGCCGGCACTGTGCCGGAGCGCTCCCGCGATGCCAAGCGGACATGCCGGCACAGGGCAAACTTCTCTTTCATAAACTCAACCGGTGCACTAGCTTCCCGGCCCATCGTAACGATGTCGTGGAGGAGAACCCATGGCCGTCCGACCGCGCCGCAGCGCCCTGTATATGCCCGGCCCAAATGCCCGGGCGCTCGAGAAGGCGAAGACGCTCGCTGCCGACGTAGTGATCTTCGATCTCGAGGATGCGGTAGCGCCCGACGCCAAAGAGTTAGCGCGCGAGCAGGTCATGGCCGCGGTCGCAGGTGGCGGCTACGGTGACCGTGAGCTGGTCATCCGCATCAACGGTCTCGATACTCCTTGGGGCGAGGAAGATCTGGCCAAGGCTGTCGCCGCGGCACCGAATGCCATCCTGATCCCGAAAGTCTCAACCGTCTCGCAACTTACTGAGGTTGGTAAGCGGCTATCCTCGGCACCTGAGGCGATCCAAGTCTGGGCGATGATCGAGACGCCGCTCGCGATCCTCAACCTCCGCGAGATCGCCGCAGCGGCGCGCGATCCGTCGACCCGGCTGAGCTGCTTCGTCCTGGGCACGAACGATCTTGCGAAGGAAACGCGGGCAGACCTGGTCGAGAACCGCTCCGCTGCCTTGTATTGGCTATCCGCGACCGTCACGGCAGCTCGCGCCTACAGCATCGACGTGCTCGACGGTGTCTACAATGCGTTCCGGGACATCGAGGGTTTTCGCCGCGAGTGCCTCCAGGGCCGCCAGCTTGGCATGGATGGTAAGACTCTCATCCATCCCGACCAGATCGGGCCAGCCAACGAAATTTTTTCGCCAACCGCCGAGGAAGTCGAGTGGGCGCGCAAAATTCTTGCGGCATTCTCCGAGCCACAGAACCAGGGGAAGGGCGCCATCAACATCGACGGCCGTATGGTCGAGCGGCTACATGCCGAGATGGCTCGCCGGACGGTCGAGCTGGCCGAGGCCATAGCCACGCGTGAACGACCCTGAGCTGAGGCAGAGGACTCCACCATGGCATCGAGCAAGACCACGGCCGGCAACTTCTTCGAGGATTTCCATCTCGGGCAGGTGATCCACCACGCAACGCCGCGAACGCTAACCGAAGGCGATGTCGCTGTTTACGCCAGCCTGTATGGTTCGCGTTTCGCCGTGCAGTCGTCGGATGCGTTCGCTCGCGCCATCGGCTATCCCCGGGCGCCGATCGATGATCTGCTCGTCTTCCACACGGTGTTCGGGAAGACGGTCCCCGACATCTCGCTCAATGCGGTCGCGAACCTGGGTTATGCCGACTGCCGATTTCTCGCCCCAGTCTACCCGGGCGACACATTGAGCGCCGTCTCCGAAGTCATCGGCCTCCGCGAGAACACCAACCGAGAAACAGGGGTCGTCTACGTCCGCTCGAAAGGGCTCAACCAGCGCGGCGAGACGGTGCTCGAGTACGTCCGGTGGGTGATGGTACGCAAGCGCGACAAGGCCTCGCCGGCCCCCGACCCACATGTGCCGGATCTGCCGGAACACGTCGTGCCTGAGGCGCTCGGCCGCGGCTTGCCGCAACTGGTTCGATCCGCCTACGACACAACCCTTTCCGGCTCAGAGTTCCTTTGGGGAGACTACGAGGTCGGCGAGCGCATCGACCACGTCGACGGCGTCACCATTGAGGAAGCCGAACACCAGATCGCGACGCGGCTCTACCAGAATACGGCAAGGGTGCACTTCAATCAGCACACCGAAAGTGCCGGTCGCTTCGGCCGCCGCCTCATCTACGGCGGTGTCATTATTTCTTTAGCGCGTGCACTGTCGTTCAACGGATTGGCCAACGCCTTCCACATTGCTGCTATCAATGGCGGCCGGCATGTCGCACCCTGCTTCGCGGGCGATACCATCTACGCATGGTCCGAGATCCTCGATAAAGCAGAGCTCCCTCACCGTAACGACCTCGGCGCATTGAGAGTCCGGCTCGTCGCACTCAAGAACCGGCCCGCCGCTGACTTTCCTTACAAGACAGACACGGGGGCCTACGCGGATGGTGTCGTGCTTGACCTCGATGCCTGGGTGCTGATGCCCCGCTGATGGCCAGCTCTGCAATTTCCGGAATGCAGGCATGCGTCTGATGGAACGATTGCTGCAGTGGCGAAGGCGCGCTACAACGCGGCGGAACGAACCCAGGAGGAGAGCCCGATGGCCGAAATGAAGGCGCGGGAGCTGCCGCAGGTTGAACGACCGCTCTCGCCCCACCTGCAGATATATTCCCCTCTCATCAACATGGTGATGTCGATCGTCCATCGCATCACCGGCGGCGCGCTCTACTTCGGTACCCTTTTGCTCGCCTGGTGGCTCCTGGCCGCAGCGTCAGGGCCAGAGCACTTTGAGACCGCAAATTGGTTCTTCGGCACAATTATCGGAAAGCTCGTGCTCTTCGGGTACACGTGGGCGCTGATCCATCACGCGCTCGGCGGAATCCGGCATCTCATCTGGGATACCGGCCGCGGGTTCGACCTGAAGACGGTCGACATCCTGTGCTGGGGCACGATCATCGGATCCGTCGCGCTGACGCTGCTCGTTTGGGTCATTGCTCTTTCGGTACGTGGAGGGCTGTGACATGGCACTTCGCACGCCCTTGAAGAACGTGCGCCGGCTCGGCTCAGCCGGGGAAGGCACCGAACACTTCTGGCGCCAGCGCGTAACCTCGGTGGCAGCACTCTTGCTGCTGCCCTTCATGCTCTGGATCGCGCTAAGCGTCGTCGGGGCCGATTACGAGACGGTCAAAAGCACGCTGCGCAATCCGATCGTAGCAATTCTGCTTATTTCTTTCATCGTAACGAGCGCAGTACATATGCGGCTCGGAATGCAGGTGATCATTGAAGACTACGTCCACACTGAAGGGGCAAAGATCGCACTGCTGATGCTGAACACGTTCTTCGCGGTGTTGGTGGCTCTCGCCAGTGTCTTCGCGGTGCTCAGACTGAGCTTTGGGGTAGGAATCTGATGGCAGTTACAAATGGCAAGGCAGGCGGCTCGAGCGTCGCCATGCCGGCGATCAACGGGCGCGCCTATCCGCTCACGGACCACACTTACGACGTAGTGGTGGTCGGAGCAGGCGGAGCCGGTTTGAGAGCAACGTTGGGTGCGGCTCAGGCGGGCCTGAGGACCGCCTGTATCACGAAGGTCTTTCCAACACGCTCCCACACGGTGGCGGCGCAAGGCGGCGTTGCGGCCGCTCTTGGCAACATGGGGCCAGACGATTGGCGCTGGCACATGTACGACACGGTGAAGGGCAGCGACTGGCTCGGTGACCAGGACGCAATCGAGTACCTGTGCCGCAACGCGCCAGAGGCCGTCTACGAGCTGGAGCACTTCGGTGTGCCGTTCAGCCGCACTGAGGATGGCCGCATCTACCAGCGCCCATTCGGCGGCATGACCACGGAATATGGCGAGGGGCCGCCGGCCCAGCGTACGTGTGCTGCAGCCGATCGTACCGGCCATGCCATATTGCACACCCTTTATGGGCAGGCGCTGCGCTACTCCGCCGAGTTCTTCATTGAGTACTTCGCCATCGACCTGATGATGGATCAGGAAGGTGCTTGCCGCGGAGTGGTGGCGCTGTGCCTCGAGGACGGCACTGTGCATCGTTTCCGCGCCAAGAAGACCATCCTGGCGACAGGCGGCTATGGCCGCGTCTATTACTCCTGCACTGGCGCCCACACACAGACGGGCGACGGCAATGCGATGGTCTTGCGAGCCGGCCTCCCGCTTCAGGACATGGAGTTCGTGCAGTTCCACCCGACGGGCATCTACGGCGCCGGTATGCTGATCACGGAGGGCGCGCGCGGCGAGGGTGGCTACCTGACGAACTCGGAAGGCGAGCGGTTCATGGAGCGGTATGCGCCGCACGCCAAGGATCTCGCCTCGCGCGATGTCGTCTCGCGTTCGATGACCATCGAGATTCGCGAAGGTCGCGGTGTGGGGCCGGAGAAGGACCACATCTATCTCCACCTCGACCATCTCGACCCGAAGATCCTTGCAGAGCGCCTGCCCGGCATCACTGAGAGCGCAAGGATCTTCGCTGGCGTCGATGTCACCCGGGAGCCGATCCCGGTCATACCGACGGTTCACTACAATATGGGCGGCATCCCGACCAACTATCATGGCGAGGTGGTGACGCTGAAGGATGGCAATCCGGACTACGTCGTTCCCGGGCTCATGGCGATCGGAGAAGCTGGTTGCGTCTCCGTCCACGGCGCCAACCGCCTCGGCTCGAACTCGCTCATAGATCTTGTCGTGTTCGGACGTGCAGCAGCATTGCGCTGCGCCGAGACGATCGAACCCGGTAGTCCCCAGCCAGACTTGCCGGCGGATGCAGCCGACCTCGCTCTCTCTCGGCTTGACAGAATCCGCCACGCCAACGGGTCTACACCCACGGCGACACTGCGCCTTCAAATGCAGAAGACGATGCAGAACAATTGCGCCGTCTTCCGCGATGGGCCAGTGCTGGAGGAGGGCCTTCAGAAGATCACTGAGATCTGGAAGGCGTCGGAGGACATCAAGGTCACGGACCGCTCGCTGATCTGGAACACCGACCTCATAGAATCGCTGGAGTACGACAATCTCATCGCCCAGGCGGCGGTGACGGTCGCGGCTGCTCTCAATCGCACAGAAAGCCGAGGCGCGCACGCCCGCGAGGACTACCCGCACCGCGACGACGAGAACTGGATGAAGCACACCCTCACCTGGGCTGATTTCGAGACCAAGACGGTCCGTATCGACTACCGGCCGGTGCATACCTACACCCTGACCAACGAGGTGTCCTATATCGAGCCGAAGGCGCGGGTGTACTGAGCGCACATGGCCTCACGTGAACGTCAGCAACTCTTGGCGGCGGCTTCCGATCAGGAAGCCGCCGTTGTTCTTCTGCGATTTGCGCTGTGTATGTTTCTCCCTGGCAGTTGTGAGCCACGGCTTCGTGTAGGACGATCTCGTTTCCGAATCACGCATTGCCGCCCAGCTGCTGTGGCCGATGCGTTCAAGTCCGGCTATCAGGGATCCTCGCATGAGTACCGCACTGGCGCATCAGGTCTCGCAGTCGCCGAGCTCCTCAGAAAGCGATACGCGGATTGCGCCCGATCCAATCGCTGCTTTGCTTCCAGCCCTGGCTGCCCTGGGCGCCATCGCCTCCATAGCTGCGGTGAACTGGGTGGCCCAAGAGCGTACGCCTGATCGTATGCGCCCCAAACGCAAGGTCGCCGTCGCTTTGCGTGACCTGGAAAGCTGCTGCATGGGCCTCCAGGAGATCTTCAGCCGCTTTCGCCGCAACCCGAAGCTCTTTGCCGGCGAGGGACGCGCTGTTTCCTCGCCGCTCAAGTTTGGCGTGCATGGCCCCCGCATCGCTCCGGATGCAGTCAAGCTTTACCACCAGTCGATGAACGACATCGCTTCGATGCTGGTGCTTGCCACTCAGAACAGCTTCGATGTGATGTCGGCCATCGAGGATGGGGAGATTGAAGCGCCTGAAGAATTGTTCTTCGGCTTCGGCGAGCAGCAGGAACGGCTGAACGCGCTGCTGGCCCAGCGGCCAACCTTGAAGACCGCGGTTGAAACCGGCCACTCTATTGCTGAAGAGCTAACCGCACTTGTGCGCACGCTCCGCCGCTGCAAGACCGACTGAGCAATCGCAATCCCCGCGCGCCCCCAGGCGCAAAGCGTGCAACCATAAGACCGGTTGACAGTCATGAACCAGTGCCGCATGGCAAGCACGGGGCGCGAGAAGCTATGGCTCGCCAAGCAATTAAGGACTAGGGGCAATGGTCCAGCTGACACTGCCGAAGAACTCGAAGGTTGAACAGGGCAAGACCTGGAATAAGCCGACCAGCCAAGGCGACTGGAGGGAGATCAAGGTCTACCGCTGGAACCCCGAGGACGGCCGCAATCCGCGGCTCGACACTTACTACATCGACCGCAAGAACTGCGGGCCGATGGTTCTCGATGCCCTCATCAAGATCAAGAACGAGATCGATCCGACGTTGACGTTCCGTCGCTCATGCCGGGAGGGCATTTGCGGTTCCTGCGCGATGAACATCAACGGGACAAATGGGCTGGCCTGCCTCAGGAGCCTCGATGACACCAAGGGCGCCGTCACGATCTATCCGCTGCCGCATATGCCCGTCATCAAGGATCTCGTCCCGGACATGACGAACTTTTATGCGCAGCACCGCTCGATCGAGCCCTGGCTGAAGACATCAACTCCCACGCCGGAGAAGGAATGGAGGCAGTCCCGCGAGGATCGCGCGAAGCTCGACGGTCTCTATGAGTGCATTCTGTGCGCTTGCTGTTCGACGAGCTGTCCGAGCTACTGGTGGAACTCCGACCGCTATCTTGGTCCTGCAATCCTGCTCCAGGCGTACCGCTGGATAATCGACTCACGCGATGAGGCCACGGGCGAGCGTCTTGATAATTTGGAGGACCCGTTCAGGCTTTACCGCTGCCACACGATCCTCAACTGCGCCAAGGCCTGCCCAAAAGGGCTCAACCCGGCAAAGGCCATCGCAGAGCTCAAGAAGCTGATGGTGGAGCGGCGCGTCTAATCGGCCTGATTAGGCCGCTATAATGGGACAGCTGAGAGCTGTCCTATGCTTCTTTCAAAAAATGACCGGAGATGCCCCCCGAAGCAATCTCCGGTGAAATGCGGCACTCGTTGCCGCCGCTGGTTGGTCGATCTTTTCTCCCGGTGCCCGGCCAGGAAAGAGGTCGACCAATCACGCTGCCTTCTTTTTCGCCCCGGCTTTCTTGGCCGCTGACTTCTTAGCGGCTGGCTTCTTGGCTGTTGCGCGCCGCTTCGCCGGTGCTCTTCCTGCCGTCTTCTTCGCAGCGGCAGTCTTTTTCGCCGGAGCCTTCGCTGCAGCCTTAGCTGGAGCTTTCCTTTTAGCTGGAGCCTTAGTCATAGTTCTAGCCATGAATCTTCTCCCTCTTGATCTCGTTCGAATCGATTCGAACGCTATGAGCATGTGCAATCAATTCTGATTTGTTTACATATGATCATATTTTATCCGGCTGTAATTAGCTAATTCTTGAAGTAGTGTTGCGCAAAATCATCATTTTGCAGATTGTAGAACAGGTTATCTGCGACCAAGAAGACTTACTGAGAGCTTGATGATCTAAATTCACCATCTCTCGAGCGAGCCATCGTGCGCTAGAACGCGGGAACATTGGGAGCGTTCAAGCTCAAAGCAGCAGAAAAGTACTCAATCGCTTTCCTGAACCTTTCGCGGAAACCTCCCGATTACTTCTGCGTTCTGGGGTAAGATGCAGAAGCCCTGGGAGGCTTGAGAGATGGCAGAGCTAAAAACGAAGGTGTCAAAAGAAGAGGCGCTCTATCAGGAGGAGCCACGCGCCGGAGAAAAGTGCGAGCTTTGCGTGCACTTCATTCCCGAGCAAAGCGCATGTGAGATCGTTGCGGGGAACATTTCGCCCCATGGGTGGTCGAGGTTCTTTGAACCTGCCTGATGCTGGCGAGAATTGCGGACTGCATCGAGGCCGCAGCATGGAGTTGCGGCCTGAATGTTATGCTGCTTCCCTCGACCGATACTGCAGGTCGAGCACCGCCAGTACGAAGCTCACACGATCTTCGAAGTCCTCCGCCATAACGGAGAAGTAATCGGGCCCTTCCGGCACAATCTCTCCGATGACATCGCCTCGCTCGAAGCGGAGCATCGCATCGTGCTTCCGAGCGATGGATTGCATCTTCGTGTTCTCGGCAAGACAGCTCATATAGAGGCGCTTGACGCCGCGATTGCGCGCAGCCCGGATGACCCGGCCCATCAGCTCGGTGCCGATGCCGCGATTTTGCCAAGGCTTCTCGACTGAAAAGGCAGCCTCGGCTTCTTCGCCCCAGAAGGCATCAAGCTTTCTCAATTCGGCCGCCGCCCTTAATTCACCATCTTCGAAATAGCCATAGACTATGCTTCCCATGAGATCGATGCGGCTCGCATAGTCCTTGATGAACGCATCGGAGACTGCATGCGCGAAACGCATCCGCCGGCTTTCTGGATCGAGCCGAAGCAGGTGCTGGCCAAACTTCTCCGCTTCTGCAGGCCAAAGCTTTCGGATCGTTCCTTCCCAAAACCGGTGGTCGCTCATGATCATAACCTCCGCCTGGTAGCACCCAGGTCTCTTGCCAAGTGTGCTGCAGTGCAACAAACTAGTGGGGGATCGTGGCAAGATCGGCAAGTGTTCAGCCCTGCGCAGATCGAAGATGAGTTGACCATCCGCTGCATACCGCCCGCGCTAATGCCTGGCTGCTTGACCGCTGCATCGCAGCGGGGTAGCCCCAACTCCCGATGTCGAAAGGACCTCTCCAGCGTTATCGCGACCTAGTTTCCGCAGGCACTATCGAACCGGATGCAGCCCAGTATGCTGCGGCGGAGCGGCTTGATGTGCTGGCGCAAGAGCTTGGTCGCTGGCGGCCTCGACGTGGCCTGCTGCGCCTAATTTCCAGCGCCAATGGTAAACCACCTCGCGGGATTTACATTCACGGCGCCGTAGGCCGCGGCAAGACGATGCTGATGGACCTGTTCCACGCCAGCGTCGCCTTCGAGCCGAAACGGCGCGTGCATTTCCACGCGTTCATGGCCGATGTCCACGAGCGCCTCGCTCGCGCCCGCCAGACCGAGTCTGGCGATCCCGTTCCAGCCGTCGCGCAACAGATTGCAGCTGAGGCGCAATTGCTCTGTTTCGATGAGCTGCACGTCACGGACATCGCCGATGCAATGATCCTGGGCCGATTGTTCCGGGTCATTTTCGAGAACGGCGTCGTCGTGGTCGCGACGTCCAACTCGCCGCCGCAAGAGCTGTACCGCAACGGTCTCAACCGGCAGCTTTTTCTTCCGTTCATCGACCTCATCGAGGACTACATGGACGTCCTTGAGCTCGCCGCGGCCAAGGACTTCAGACTAGAGAAGCTCGGTGGAAGTCGCCTTTACTTCACGCCTGCCGACGAAGCAGCGCGCGCAGAGCTGGATAAGATCTGGCTGCGGCTCACCGGGACGCCCAAAGGCGAGCTCATGGACATTCAGGTGAAGGGCCGTACGCTTCGCGTTCCACAGGCCGCCATGGGCGTCGCGCGGTTCGGCTTTGCTGACCTCTGCGAGAAGCCTTTGGGTGCCGCCGACTACCTGCATGTCGCCCGAACATTCCACACGCTCATCCTCGAACGTATACCGGTGCTCGGCCCCCACCGCCGCAACGAGGCACGACGGTTCATCAACCTCATCGACACACTGTACGACAACCGCGTCTGCCTGGTCGCTTCGGCGGAGGCAGAGCCCGAGCACCTCTATGTGCGCGGCGACGGGGCGGATCTCTTCGCCCGTACGGTATCGCGGCTGATGGAGATGCGGTCCGAGGCCTATTTGGTTCAGCGGAACATCCGCGGGGGACATCAAGCGATCCCAGCCGAGTGACTGGACGCAAGTCGGACCCGCTCGAGATTGCTCCCGCCTTGAACACATCCGCGTTTCCGGCTAACCACCGGGAGGCTATAGACTGCTGCGACCGCGGGCTTGAGCTGGAGCCTCCAATTTGCGCGGGCGATACCGCTCACCATGCGGTCGAGTTCACGAAGATGCTACAGGTTTAGGGAGATCGACATCCATGGCGCGCAACAAGATCGCGCTGATCGGCGCAGGCATGATCGGCGGCACGCTGGCCCATCTCATTGGACTTAAAGAGCTGGGGGATGTCGTTCTCTTCGATATCGCAGAAGGAATACCGCAGGGCAAAGCCCTCGATATCGCTCAATCGAGCGGTGTTGAGGGTTTCAACATCTCGCTTAAGGGCACCAATAGCTACGCCGACATCGAAGGCGCGCATGTTTGCATCGTCACGGCTGGCGTGCCCCGCAAGCCGGGCATGAGCCGCGACGACTTGCTCGAAATCAACCTCAAGGTCATGCAGCAGGTCGGCGAGGGTATCAAACAGTACGCCCCTGATGCCTTCGTCATCGTTATCACAAACCCGCTCGACGCGATGGTGTGGGCCCTGCAGAAATTTTCGGGTCTGCCGCATCATCGCGTTGTCGGGATGGCTGGTGTGCTTGATAGCACGCGCTTCCGGCACTTCATCGCCGACGAGCTGAAGGTCTCGATTGAGGACGTGACCGCTTTCGTTCTCGGAGGCCACGGCGACGATATGGTGCCGCTCGTGCGGTACTCCACAGTTGCGGGCATTCCGCTGCCCGACCTTGTGAAAATGCGCTGGATCACGCAAGAGCGTGTCGATCAGATCGTTGAGCGCACCCGCAAGGGTGGCGGTGAAATTGTTTCTCTCCTCAAGACCGGCTCGGCCTACTATGCGCCGGCCTCGTCCGCGATCCAGATGGCTGAGAGCTACCTCAAGGATATGAAGCGCGTTCTCCCCTGCGCCGCCTACCTCAACGGTGAGTACGGCGTCAGAGGGCTTTACGTCGGTGTTCCTGTCATCATCGGCAGCGGTGGGGTCGAACGAATCATCGAGATCGACCTCAACGACGAAGAGAAGGCGATGTTTTCCAAGTCCGTCGAGTCGGTGAAGAACCTCGTTGAGGCCTCCATCCGCATCGTTCCTCAGCTTGGCGCCTGATCGTTTCGGGGGGATTTAACCCGTAACTGAACAGGAGAAGCGAGATGAAAAGAATAGCATCGGCTGAGTGGAAGGGCAGCCTCAAGGAGGGCAAGGGCACGCTGACGACCGGCAGCACTTTGTTATCGAATGCTCAGTACTCCTTCGGCACGCGTTTCGAGCAGGGCGTCGGGACGAACCCTGAGGAGCTGATCGCGGCAGCGCATGCAGGCTGCTTCTCGATGGCCTTATCCGCACAGCTCGGGAACGCCGGCTTCACGCCGGAAAGCATCAAGACCAACGCCACGGTCACGCTGGAAAAGACCGACAACGGTTTCGCCATCACGGCGGTCCATCTTGACGTGAAGGCCAAGGTGCCGGGCGCCGATCAAGCTGCCTTCGAGAAAGCTGCCAATACAGCCAAGGAAAATTGCCCCGTGTCCAAGGTGCTCAACGCCAAGATCACCATGGATGCCAAGCTGGAGTCTTGATCCGCTATCGCGGTCCGGCTGCAGTAGTCCGCACTAAGGAGAGTGGAACGATGACAAGGAAGGCGATTGATGCTGAACCTCTTTCCGCGGCCGGACCGTACTCTCTTGCCATCGATACTGGGCAGTTCGTTTTCTTGTCGGGACAGGTTCACGTCGACAGCGCCACGGGCAAGCTCGTCGAGGGGGACATCGGTGCGCAAACCCGCCAGTGTCTGGAGAATTTGAAGAAGGTTCTCGCGGGGGCGGGCCTCGGCTTTGAGCACGTGGTGAAGACGACCGTTTTCCTCACGGACATGGCTGATTTCGCTGCCATGAACGAGGTCTACGCCCAGTACATGGTCCCGCCTTTCCCGGCCCGCTCGACCATCCAGGTCGCCGCCCTTCCCCTTGGGGCCCGCGTCGAGATCGAGGCTATCGCACAAAGGACAACCTGACCACACGCTGTGAACGCCAGGAGCAACACCATTCGTCCCGCCCGAATAGGGAGCTAGCGGTGGTCGCACCTATCGCATGACAGGAACTGCACGATGAATATCCACGAATACCAAGCCAAAGAGCTGTTCCGGCAGTATGGGATCCCGACCCCCACTGGATACCCGGCTTTCACGGTCGACGAAGCCGTCGCAGCGGCCCAAAAGCTCCCTGGCCCCGTGTGGGTGGTGAAGGCGCAGATCCATGCCGGCGGGCGCGGCAAGGGCAAGTTCAAGGAGCCTGCCGCAGGTGACAAGGGCGGCGTTCGCCTCGCCAAGTCGATTGACGAGGTGCGCACGTACGCTGAGCAAATGCTCGGCAATACGCTCGTCACGGTTCAGACCGGTCCAGCAGGGCGTGTAGTCAAGCGGCTCTACATCGAGAATGGTTCCGAGATCGACCGCGAGCTTTATCTATCAGCGCTTGTCGACCGCAGCACCAGCCGCATCGCGTTCATCGCGTCGCAGGCCGGCGGCATGGATATCGAGCAGGTCGCGCATGAGACGCCTGAGAAAATCTTCACGCTCTCGATCGACCCGGCGACTGGATATTCCCCATTCCACGGACGGAAGATCGCGTTCGCGCTCGGGCTGACAGGCGATCAGGTCAACCAGTGCGTGAAGATGGTTGGCGACCTCTACCGGCTCTTTGTCGAAAAGGACATGAGCCTGCTTGAGGTCAACCCGCTGATCGTCACGAAGGAAGGCAAGCTCCTGTGCCTCGACGCGAAGATGAACTTCGACTCGAACGCCCTTTTCCGGCACAAGGACATCCAGGAGCTTCGCGACCTCGACGAAGAAGATCCGATGGAGGTCGAGGCGTCGAAGTACGACCTCTCCTACGTCAAGCTCGATGGCAACATCGGTTGCATGGTGAACGGCGCCGGCCTCGCCATGGCGACCATGGACATCATCAAGCTCTACGGTGCGGAGCCTGCGAACTTCCTTGACGTCGGTGGCGGCGCCTCCAAGGAGAAGGTGCAGGCGGCCTTCAAGATCATTCTCTCCGACCCTGCGGTAAAGGGCATTCTGGTCAACATCTTCGGCGGCATCATGCGTTGCGACATCATCGCCGAAGGTGTCGTCGCGGCAGCGCGCGAGATGGAGATCAAGGTTCCGCTGGTCGTACGGCTCGAAGGCACCAACGTCGATCTCGGCAAGAAGATTTTGGCTGAGAGCGGTTTGAAGATCATCCCGGCGGACGATCTCGCGGACGCAGCTCAGAAGATCACCGCGGAAGTGAAGCAGGCAGCATAACGAGCAATTAACTCACCGTGACCGAACCGCTCTCTCGCCGTGAGAGGGCGGTTTTTTGGTGGTTGAGCTGTTGAGCACGATTCCTCGGCTGGGACACCGAGAGTCAGTCACATCACAGCACGAAACTGATCCGTCTTCGTGGCAGCCTCGTCACTCAACATCGCCCATCCGGGGTCGTCAGCGACAGACCGAGGCGCGCTCGCCGTTTCAGCCAAGGCGATGGACGATAGCGAGGCTCCCCATAAGTGCGCTGGAGCTCTTCCAGCACCTCAAGGACCCATTCAGGCCCTAGCCGATCACCCCACTCCAGGGGCCCGTACGGATAAGACAAGCCCAGCTTCGCTCCGAGGTCGATGTCTGACGGTGAGGCAATCTTCTGTTGGGCAACCTGACAGCCGACGTTGATGATGTGCGCCACGATCCGAGGCGCGACGAAGCCTGGGCTGTCACTGATGACGCTCACACCGGCACCATCTGACGCCAGCAGTCCGTGAGCAGCCTCCCGCATGGCAGGATCAATGCCCGGAGGCAACATCAATGTTCGGTGCTTGTCGTAAGCGAAGTGCGTGTCCAGCGCGACTGTTCGCCGGACATCGAGCCCTTGCTGGATGACCTCGCTGGTGCAGTCACGGCTGGTCGGCGTGACAATGCATAATGCCTCAGCACTCGGCTTCGCACTCGTCTCGATTGAAGCTCCAAGCCGCTTGAGAAGCGCTATGGCCTTGTCGCGCCCTGCAGGATTTTGCGAGCTGACCCACACCGATCGCGGGCGCGCCGCGGGAGGCTCAGCACGCGGGGGCTCGATACGCTGGCCGTTCTCATAGGTGTACCATCCGGCCCCGGACTTGCGGCCGTAGAAACCGCCGGCAACTCGCACCTTTAGGATCGGGTGCGGGGCATACATTGGCTCGCAATAGAATTGACCCCAAAGGCTCTCCATCACGGAAACGGAGACATCCGAGCCGATGAGGTCCAGCAATGCGAACGGCCCCATTCTCATTCCGACGGCCTCGGTCATGATCCGATCGATGTCGACCGGCTCGGCTATGCCCTCGGCCACGAGACGCGCCGCCTCCGGAACGTAGGCCCGACCGATGTGATTGACGATAAAGCCCGGGCTGTCGGTGCAAACGACCGGCACGCGGGTCATCCGGCGGGCAATCACCGTAAGGGCCTGGATCACCGAGGGTGCCGTCTTCAGGCCAGGGATGATTTCCACCAGCTTCATGAGCGGCACCGGGTTGAAGAAGTGCATTCCGGCGACCCGCTCAGGGCGTTCGCAAGACGCCGCAATGGCCGTAATTGGAAGGGACGATGTATTGGAGGCGATGATCGCGTCCGGACTGGCCAGGCGATCCAGCGTTGCGAACAGCTCTTGCTTGGTATCGAGACGTTCGATGATCGCCTCGATGATGACATCAGCCGTCGCGATCTGCGCCAGCGAGTCGGCGATCGAGATTCGCGCAACGGCTGCATCTGCGGCGGCCTTGTCGGTGCGGCCCTTTTCGACTAGCCGTGCCAAAGCGTGCTGGATTTCTTGCAATGCCGCTTCAGCTGCTTCTGGATTCTCGTCGTAAGCGATAACCCGCATGCCACCCTGGGCCGCCACTTGAACGATCCCGCGGCCCATGGTGCCGGTACCGACAACGCCGATGACCAGATCTTCCCGGTGGGGATCCAACGGCATGCGATTACTTCCCCTTGAAATTCGGCGGCCGCTTCTCAAGGAAAGCTGACATGCCCTCGCGCTTGTCCTCCGTCGCGAACGCAAGCCACAGAGCTTTGCGCTCCAGGCTCAAGCCGGAGGCGAGGGAGGCATCTTGGCCGGCCAGCACAACCTCCTTGGCCAGCTCAACGGCTAGTGGTGCCAGCTTCGCAATGCCAGCGGCCATCTCTATCGCGTGCGAGACAACCTGGTCGTCCGAAACGACACGACTCACCAATCCCATCTCGCTGGCTTCTCGTGCGCCGATCATCTCGCCGGTGAGAATCAGCAGCATGGCCTTGTACTTGCCCACAGCGCGGACCAGCCGCTGGGTGCCCGAGCCGCCTGGCAAAATGCCAACCTTCACCTCTGGCTGTCCAAACTTTGCGCTCTCGCCCGCGATGATGATGTCGCAGTGAAGCGCCAGCTCGCACCCGCCGCCGAGCGCGTAGCCATTCACGGCTGCGATCAAGGGCTTGGGAAACGCAGCGATCCGATCCCAGAGCTTGTGCGCACCGCGCTGCATCGCCTCGATTGGGCCGAGATCACGCATCTCCCGAATGTCGGCCCCAGCCGCGAATGCCTTTTCATTGCCCGTGATAATCGCTGCGCGGATTTCCGGATTTGCCGCAGCAGACTCGAGCTCATCGACAAGAGCTTTTCGGACCTCCATGTTGAGAGCGTTACGGGCTTCCGGTCTGTTGATCCGCAGCAGCAGAACTCCAGCCGCTGGTTGCTCGGCAAGAACCACGGACATGGCGGCTCCTCCAACGAGATCGCGACACTACCAAGGGCCTATCACCGGCCTTGGCGCCGAGAGCCTATGCCTTAGCAAGATCAACCGCAACCTGCATCCGCGGAGCTGCAGCTCCGCTTCGTGACGGCTAGCTTGAGCACCGCGAACAGCCTAAGCTTTCGAACATTCAATTCGTTTCACAGTCCGGAATCACCTGAGACATGATGACTGTAGAGGAAGCCATCACTGGCCGGCGGAGCATTCGCGCGTTTCTTTCCAAACCAGTGCCGCGCGCATTGATCGAGCAAATTCTCGAAATCGCCAGCCGCGCTCCTTCGGGTAACAACGCGCAGCCATGGCGAGTTTGGGTGCTGGAAGGGGAAGCGAAGGAGCAACTTGCCCGCGATCTTTATGAGCGGTTCATGCGCGATGAACCCGCCCATTACGATTACTTCTACTATATGCGCCAGTGGCGTGAGCCCTATCTGGCTCGCCGCCGCAAAACGGGGTGGGGGCTCTATGGCCTGCTCGGGATTGCGAAAGGAGATCGGGCCGCTTCGAAGGCCCAACATGCTCGAAATTTTCTGTTCTTCGATGCGCCCGTCGGCTTGTTTTTCACGATCGACCGCGATCTCGGGCTCGGTGCATGGCTCGACTACGGCATGTTTCTCCAGTCGATCATGATTGCCGCGCGCTCCTTCGGCCTCGAGACCTGTCCGCAGGCGGCGTTCTGCCAATATCACCACATTATCGAGAAGCGGCTCGGCATTCCTTCCGATCAAATTCTCGTCTGCGGAATGGCGCTGGGCTATGCCGATCCCGAAGCGAAGGTGAACCAGTTCCGCACCGACCGTGAACCCGTATCGTCCTTCACCACATTCATGGATCGACTTCCGGACTAGGTTCCGACCGAAAACCAAAGCCGGTCTCTCGGCGCGTAAACCTACCATTTGCCACGGCGTATGCCCGACAACACCTGGGTAATTGCCTGGGAGAATTTCGGTCGCATCGAGCGCTATAACTCTAGCCGTAGTGCTGCGTACCGCGAGTGCGCTGAGCCCAACGCTACCTCCGGCAGGGCATCAGCCACTCGCCTTTCGAATGCCGGAATGCTCGATGTCTAGGCGTGCGCAGTATTTCAACGCCCGCATACTCCAAGAAATGGGGATACCGCCGCTTGAAAGCGGCCTGGATGGCCGCGGCGTTGCCATCGCCTTTATCGACTACGGCTTCGATATTCTGCACCCGTGCTTTCGAACCGCTAACGGTCGAACGCGGTTCAAGTGCATAGTCGATCAAAATACCGGACGCGAGCTCGACGAGAGTGTCATCAATCAGCTCATCGAAGAGTGTGAACAAGCGGGATCGCGGTCCGTCGCTGATACACAATACGATCCGCACGCCAACTATTTCGGGCGATCCGGCGTTGAAGCCGGTGCTCACGGAACAAGCATCGCGTCGATTGCTGCTGGCAGCCCGGTCGCGGGGTTTCGAGGCGTCGCGCCAGCTGCCGACCTGATCGGCATCCAGCTCGCCCTACCAGATCATCATTGGAAAGAAGAAGACGAATTGGGCCGCCCTACTTGGCGATCCTGGCAGCCCGCATCCGAACCGGTCTGGCGCGGTTGGCGGAGCTATGACGAGGCATCTGCAATCGTCGACGCTCTCGACCATGTCTATGACATCGCCTGCCGGCACAGAGCCAAGGCGCTCGTCGTCAATTTGAGCATCGGTGCGTACGCAGGGGCCCATGACGGCCGCTCGACCGTTGAGCGCAAGATCACCGAGCTTGCCCGCCGCGGCGCTAACGGCAGCGGTCTTCCGTGCACCGTCGTTGTGAGCGCCGGCAATGCGGGACTCGAGGAAGGTCACTATTGCGGTTACGCGGAGCCCGGCCGACCCTTTTCATTCGAATGGCGGATGAGCCGGGAGGATACAACGCAGAACAAACTTGAGATTTGGTACTGCTCTGCTCAACCTCTCGAAATCACTGTAGCTCCAGCCGGCTCCGATCAACAGCTTAGAATTACGCCCGGCGCCACTCATCCCATAATTTGGTGCGGCACGCGCGTCGGGATCGCAGATCACGTACCACAAGTCCGGCCACCTTTATCTCGAGCGCGGCTCATGCTCCATCCGCCATACGTGCCAGATCACCTCTGGGACAGGGAAACGGGCGAGCTTCTGTTGAATATTCGCTGTACTGCAGTCGAGGACACTGCATTCGTTCATGCCTGGCTTGAGCGCGATGATGGACTTGAAAACCGCTCGACGCTTTATCCGAGCGATGCATCGTGTTCGCTCTCGTGCCTGGCAACAGCCGAGGGAGCAGTCGTTGTAGGTGCCTACGTCTTGGATGGCCCATCCATTCATCCCTTTCCACCCTCCAGTCTTGGTCCTCATCCGTGGACCGGCGAGCACACAGCGCCGCTTTTGTGTGCGCCGGGCCACCGAATTTGGGGCGTCCGTTCAAAGTCCCTCGGCTTTTCCGAAATTAGTGGGACCAGCGCCGCAACGGCGCTCACTTCAGGCGTAATCGCGCTTCTGTATCAGCGCCTCTCAGAGGACGGCGCATCTCCGATGGTTTCGCCAACGGAGCTGCTCATTGAGCATTGCTATCAGGGCAAATGGTCGCCTCGCTTCGGCTTCGGCGCGGTGGATATTCGGCAATTGATTGGTGAGGTTGCAGCGTGAACGAGCTTGTCCGCATCTCCGAGGCACCGAGTGGGCTACAAATTCCCAAACTCGACAAGCCGTTCAAACTGACCATGTGCGTCACTCAAACTTGCAATATGGATTGCAAGCTCTGCTATGCTGATTGCGGCGCTAGCAAACGGCCCGAGCTCACGACCGAACAGTGGAAAGCATTTATCGACCAGCTCGTCGCCGAGGAATTCCTCCATGTTTTCTTCGAAGGTGGTGAGCCCTTTCATAGGCCGGATTTCGAGGAAATTCTCGCTTACTGCAACCGCCGCCTGTACGTCGCGGTGAGAACGCATGCCACTCTCATCGATAAAGCCCGCGCTCAGCGTCTCAGAAGCCTGGGTGTCGGACGGCTCTACGTCGATCTGTTTGCCGCAATTCGTGAAGTCCATGACGAGCTTACTGGTCAACCGGGAAGCTTCGACTCGGCTATCGAGGGAATTAAAAACGCCCGCGCTGCCGGCATAAAAGTCACCCTCCTTGGCATCCTTTCACGCAAGAACTTCGAGCACTTGCAGCGGTACCTCGATCTTGCGGTCGAGTTGAATTGCGATCAGGTCGGCATACTGCGGCTCTATCCCCTCGGACGGGCGAAACGCAATTGGAGCGAGCTTTCGCTGACTCTAGAGGAAATGATGGGCGCTCTCCACAGTCTCAAAGTGCCGCCAGGGGTGCAGCTCATGCAGTCCTGGCATCCTCGCGATGGAAATTGCTGCTGGCAGAACGCCGCCGTAAACCCGCACGGCGACTCCATCGGGTGCCCTTATCTCCGCGAATACGTCAATTACGGCAACATTCTCGAAATGCCGTTCATCGAAACCTGGAACCACCCGCTTTACCTGAAGCTGCGTTCAAATGCCGTCGAGCGAGCTTGCCCCGAATGCTCCGCAACACAAGGCACTTTCGGCGGCTGCCGCGCAACAGCTTACGCCTTTCACGGTCGCTGGACAGCCGCAGATCCCTACTGCGTTCACAATAACGAAGGAGTAGACCTCCGTGCTCTCCCGGAACGGCTGCTATGCGAAAGCAAATAATGTCGTGTTGAGACGGTTCGAGGAGTGGGGGCGGTGCTACGCGTTCACACCCGAGGATCCGGAAATCTACGACCTGAACACCACGGCTTGGTTCATCGTGGAGCTTTGCGACGGCCGGCCCTTTCAACAGATCGAGGCCGACTACGTGGCAACGCTCGGCCCGAAAATCGGGCACGGAGAAGCAAAAAAGCAATTTCATGCGGGATTCGAAGCATTGCTCGCTCGAAACATCATCAGTGCGGTCGAGTGAGGTGCGCACGCTTGATGCAACGGCGCTATCCGCACCCGATGCTTCGATAAATGGCCATCAAACTGACAGTGGAGGGAGTCATGACGTCGTATCGAGACAAGCTTGCGCGCCAGTTAGATGGCGCACAATCAACCGCTCCGCCAGCAATCGAGAGCGTCAACCTTCAAGTCCGCACCGGTATGAGCGTTCCCTTCAATCCCTATATGCTGGGAGCTCATGCCGAAGAGCTGCTGAAAAAGCGCGTCATGATCTCGCCCATCGTTGTGGCCTGGCGCTACAAGATCACAAATCCGGAGGATTTCACGCGCTGGCTTGCGACACGCGAAGTCCTTCTGAGCGAGAGCCGCATGTCAGGTGACGTCGAGCTGAAAGGTGTGCGCTACGGCGGCACCTACAGGGTTGCGGGACAAGAAGACTGCGCTGCATTCAGGACCATCTGGGGCTATACCAGCGAAGCCGCGATGCACTCTATGAACCGGCTCTGCAGCAACGATTCGACCTCGGCAACTTTGTTGCAGCTCGAGCTCATCGAGTTCGTCAAAGGCCTTAAGCGGTTTGTTGCGGAGGCGGGCACTCAGCATTTCTCCGAAGAAATCATGATCTCGGCTGCCGCCGGCCAAGCCTAATCGAAGAAGCGGCGTGCGGTCTTGCGGGATCGCATGCCGAACCGGCCGAGTGCGTAACAATTCCGATTTCGGCAACACTCTTTTCGGCCTGCTTTGTGGGCTCGCTGCCGCCGCCATCTGGGGCGGCGGCTCGGTCGTGTCGCGCCACCTTGTAACATCTGGTCTTGGGCCCGCCGATCTTACTCTGCTGCGATATGCTGGATGTTTTCCGGTTGCGGTCGTCGCACTGCTCTTGATGGGCAATCGTATATGGCTCGGCGTCTCGTGGCCGCGCCTCGTGGTGCTGGTTATTCTCGGCGGGCCGCTCTACCACGTCATTGTCATAGCAGGGTATCGATATACGAGCGCGGGCGGCGGTGCGTTACTGATGTCGGGGCTGTTGCCCCTGTTTGCGCTTGCCTTGCACTGGGTCATCAAATCGACGACACCGCCCCGCACCAAGGTCGTTGGAGCACTGCTTGTACTCGCCGGCCTGGGGTGGTTCGGCCTTGAGATTGGATCGGCCGTCTCCCTGACCGGAGTGATCCTTTTCGCCATAGCCGCGCTTGCCTGGGCTGTTCTCAACGAGCTCGTACGTGCGTGGCAGGTGGACCCGCTTCGGCTCACCGTATTGCTGGCTCTTTTTGCTCCCGCGTTCGCGCCGCTCTACTTTTTCACTGAATCTGGCAACCCGCTTGCGTCCCCGCCCGAGGATCTCCTACTTCAAATCGCGTATCACGGATTGTTGGTTGCCATTGGCGCGACGGCATTGTTTTTTCTAGCCGTTCGATTGGCAGGTGCTGAAATCGCAGCCGTGTTGCAGTCAACGTCGCCGGGTTTCGCCGCAATTCTTGGTGCTGCTTTTCTTGGTGAGCCACTCCTGCCTGCGCAACTTGGTAGCCTGATGCTCGTGACGTTCGGCGTCTTCGTATCTATTTCAGATTCAACGCCGAACCTGTTGGGCCGCTGGCAAGTCAAGCTGCCCCTCCAACCGAGGCTAGATCGCTGGACCAGCAGCCGGGCTTGAGCACGTCGACACCTAAGATGAATTGAGCCAAGGATCTTCTGCCGAAGGGGATCGGCCTACACGGTGGACCCTCAGCCGGCTATCCCCCGCCGTGGTCCCTGAGTGATGGACGTATGCTATTACCTTTCCGGTAGGCCCTGGCGCCAAGCTGATAAATCGCCCGCGACGCCTTCGATCATCGGAGTCAATCCATGCGACCAGCCTATCTCGTAGCCGGCCTCAGAACGCCGATCGGACGTTACGGTGGTAGCCTGTCCAGCATACGGCCTGACGATCTCGCGGCTCACGTCAGGCGCTGGCCGTAGTCCGCCAGCTCGGCATTCTGGATGATGCAGAGCACCTCAATCCGAACGGCGGCGCCATCGCGCTCGGCCACCCGTTTGGCATGTCGGGAGCTCGCCTGGTGCTCACGGCGGCGCTGGAGCTCAAGGAGCGTAAGGCACGGCGAGCGCTGTGCACCATGTGCATCGGCGTTGGCCAGGGAACTAGCCTCGCGATGGCTGCCCATTGAGTGGCTCGGCACGCCCCTATTGGTGCGATTCGCGACGGTTCGTGGTTTAGTCTGAAGTGGGGGGCAGATCGGATGATGGTGCGACCATGGCCTTTGAAGACATCCAGGCGGAGCTCGGCCTCCTGCTCACCCAGCTGGAAAACGAGAGGCGTCCCGATGACCGCCACGAAATCTATCTCGTGATCATGCGCAAGTTGAACGAGCTCAAGGCGTATGGCATGCCGCTGCCTCAGGATCTCGTTGACCTCGAGCGAAGCCTCGAGCGCGAATTCGAGGCCGAACAGCGCGGCAGCGCCACCTAACGTTAAGCAATTTGCCGTTATCGGCTGAGAGCTGCGGATCAAAGCTGCGGAGCAAAAGGATGACCCGCGTGCAAACTCAGGGCGTGCATCACATCACGCTTGTCGGAGCTGATCGCCAGACCTCCATTGACTTTTGGGAGGGCGTGCTCGGCATGCCGCTCGTTTTCGAGCAGCCGAACCTCGACGCGCCGGACCAGAACCACCTCTACTTCGACCCGGGCGACGGGCGGCTGATAACGGTTTTCACCAACGAATCCTGGAAGCCGGATCGCACGCCGAACCCAACCAACGTCGGCAACGTCCACCACATTGCATTCACGGTCTCCCGCGCGACCTATACGCAGGCAGCGGCACGGCTGCGCGAGCGCGGGTTCGCCAACTCCGGCGAGGTGGATCGCGGGTTCATGTACTCGCTCTATTTCCGCGATCCCCTGGGCCAGTTGCTCGAACTCGCTTGCTACAAGTTCGAGCCGCCGACGGGCTACACGCATGTGGACGTGCTGCGTGAGGCCCACAAAATCCGCGTTGCCCGCGGGGCCTACAACATCACCGATGAGCACCTCGCGGACGCGATCGAGGCGCTCTCGCGGCGGCGCAGTGAGAGTAGTTGAGCCTTTAACGTGCTCAGCTACCCGAGCTCTCGCAAGAACTTCGTGCGAGCGGATCCAGCGCTCATGAGCAGACTCAAGTCGCTGCCGCAGAGGATCATCTGAGCGCCAATTTCAATGTAGCGACGCAGACCCTCCTCCGAGTAGACGCCTCCCATGCCGGCCCATTTGCCGTGTTTCCGGCACGCCGGCACCATTGTTTGGTAGGCTTCAGCGACACGTTCGTGCATTAGAGCGCCGGGGATGCCCATTTCACAGGTCAGATCGTTGGTGCCGATCAGGAGGACATCGATACCCGGCACAGCGGCAATGGCGTCCGCGTTGGCGATCGCCTCAGGCGTTTCGAGCATCGCCACGATGAGCATGTTGCTGTTCACCGCCGCGATCGCGTCGGCAAGTGGAACGCTCTGAAAACTGACTTGCGGCATGGCCCCCGCAATCGAGCGATGCCCGACCGGCGGATACTTCAATTGGCTGACGATCTCCCGTGCTTCATCGGCCGTGTCGACATGCGGCATGACGATGCCAAATGCACCGCCATCGAGCGCCCGTGTTGCAAGATCATAGCGGCCCTTTGGGACGCGAACGATGGGTGAAATCCCGGCCGCCAGCGCCGCGACCGAAATCTGCACAGCTGTGTCGAGCCCCATCGATCCGTGCTCGAGATCTATGAACAGCCAGTCGAACCCGGCCGCTTTCATTGCCGGCGCAATGTCGACGGTTCGCGCCTGGCGCAGCCCAATCCCAAGTGCAAGCTCGCCATTCTGCAGGCGTTCACGCGCTGGATTCTTGAAGATCTGCATGCCTTTCCCTCGCTCTTCCTCCCCGAGCATGAGAAAGCAAGGACATCGATTGTGCAATAGCGCCTAGCAGAATGGGCCTTGATCAGTTCTCGCTGGACTTGTTCAGCTCGTCGACGGCTCTCAATGTTTCGCGGACGGACGTTTGCAGCTTCGAGAGCTTGGTTCGAACGCGATATTCCGCATCGCGGTAGCAGTCGCGCTCGCGTTCGCGGCGGCTGAGCGATTCCGTAAGTTGCTCTATTGACGGCGCGCTTTCAGTTGAGTTGGCGCCATTGCCATTCGCGTCCGGAGCTGACGCGGCAACTTTCGCCGACTCCCCGTTTGAGGTGCATCTGGGAGCCGGCTCGCGGGCAAGCAGCTTCGCGGGCGGCCTTGGTATGGAAATCGCTTTCTTTGGCACCGCAACAGTCTTCTGCGGCGGAGGAGCTGCCGAAACCGCACAGCCGGTTATGCCGAAACAAAGCGCGACGCATCCGGCGAGCCGCGAGAAAATCTGATGAAGTTTCCTATAGCCGGGGAAACGATAAGCAAAACGACGAGGACGGGCCTCGAAAAGAAGATGACGCATGACACGGGTCCCCCATAGCAGCAAAGTGGCCGTATCATGCCCAGACTTGGTTATTATCAGGTTACCGATTATCCGCTTTCGACAACACCCCAAGTCTTTGCAGCAAAGGCTGGATATGTTTCCGCCACTTGCCTCGCAACTTCGGTGCGGAGCAAGGTGAGCTCGTCAGACGAAAGTGGTTCCGTGGTCGGCACCGTCTCGAGGGCGATGTAGTCGAAGCCCGTCGCCTCCCTTACATCCGCGCTCGTCACGCCGGGATGGACGCTCTGCAGCCGGAATTGCCGCTTTTCCTTGTCGAACATGAAGACGCAAAGGCCGGTGACGAGCGCATATGGCCCGCCAGGCCGATACACGTTTTCGGGTGATGCTCCCGCAGCGCTGATAAAGTCGACTTTCGGCACCAGCGTGCGCGGAGAATGCTCCTCCCGGAAAAGAATCACGCGCGGAACCAAGTGATAGAGATAAGCTGAGCCGAACGAGCCCGGAAAACGCACTTGGCTTCGCGGATAATCGCCCAAGCCTACAAGGTTGATGTTGCCCGAGCCGTCGATCTGACCGCCCGACAAGAAGAACGCGTCTATTCGGCCCTGGGCTGCGCAATCGAACAGCTCGCGGCCGCCATCCGTGAAGGCATTGTGCTTCCGGCTACCGAGAAGAGAGACGCGCAGCTTCCCGCCAGAAAGAGCGCGCGCCAGCAGCGCGGCGGAACCGGGAATGGGCGAGCTGGCACCCACCGCAACATGCCGCAGTCCCTGCAACATGCGGGTGATGGCGCCAATCATGATTTCCGCGCGGCTGACGCCGTCCAGCTCAATCGAGCTCATGCCGGCACCTTCCCGTAAATTGTCCTGTCTGCCCAGCGTTGGAAGCCCTCTTCGGTTCTCGCCGCTCTCGCGTACTCCGCCAGCTCCGCCGTGTCAGGCCCATAGGCACCTGCCAGACCGATAGGGCGAGCACCACCGGGAACTACCGATAGCGCGGAGATATAGAGAGCGGGGATCGTACCGGCCTCCATCGCGTCGTCGGCTAGGAAATCCGTGTCCTCGATACGCTCGACCGTGACCAGTGTCGCCTGGGCCGCATGCGCCATCAGCATCATTTCACGGCGAACCCCGATCCATACATTGCCGTGACGGTCGGCTGCGCGCGCATGGATCAGCGCCACGTCAGGGCGGATAGCAGGCAGGATCACAATGGGATCGTCACCCTCGGCGAACGGATTGTTGATCACTTTCCAGTCCGAACGATACCGCAGGAGATCCGAACCCAGGATGCCCCGGAGCGGGATGAAGGGGATTCCTTTCTCCGCCGCCTGCAGCCCCGCATGAATCGCAGGGCAGGTCGAATCCTTCATTCGTATCCGGCCCTCACGAATAGCGGCCGAAAAACGCGGCGGGGTTCCGAGCTCGCCGAGCGTCATGGCGGCCGCTTCAACGCTGGACACGCATCCGGCGCCGATCAGCCAATCGGCCATGAAGCCGCCCGTCGGAACAGCGATCAGATGCAGATTGCGACAGCCACGGCGAATGAGCGCTCTTACCGCCTCGGCAGCGCACCCCGAATACTCCGCCGGGATCGCCAAACTGGCGCCGTCTGGAATGCGCGAGACGAGCTCTTCCAGCTCCACGACGAGATTACCGACCTGCATCGAAACGGCTCCCTGAATTGTCCAAAGGCCTACTTTGTCGAGGGCCAAGCGCCTGCACAAGCCGCGGTTGATGTGCTGTAATGCAATCTACCTCGCATCGGCGGCATGTCTTGCCGGGGCGCGGCACGTAGCATGTGCTGACGGAACTCGGCCGGTGTGCGGGGACGCTCGAGAACCGAGTGGAAGCCGGGAGGGCTCGTCAGCAGCCTGATCGCAACAAACAAATCATATTTCGGAGGAAACCGGGCCATGTCTCGTGTCCAGCTTCACAAGTTCATAGATCTTGCCAAACCGATCCGCACGCGGGAAGAGCGCCACCTCGAATTAAGCCGTCGCGGCTTTCTCACTGCAGCGGCCGGCTTGGCGGCGCTGACCTCCATGTCGAAGGAAGCGTTCGCTCGGAACTTTGGCCCAGATGCACCGCCGATTCGATATCCAGATCCGGACGTCGTGGTTCTCGACAAGCGCTTCAAGGCCAAGCTCGGCAACACGCCTATCATGCGGCTCTACACCGGCACGCTGTGGGCCGAGGGGCCAGCGTGGAGCGGCGTCGGACGCTATCTTGTCTGGAGCGATATTCCCAACGACGAGAACCTGCGCTGGCTCGAGGAGGATGGCCATGTGAGCCGCCGTTTCCGCTATCCCGCGGGCAACAGCAACGGCAATACGTTCGATTTCGAAGGCCGGCAGATCGCCTGCCAGCACGGTACACGTAAGGTCGTTCGTTACGAGCACAACGGCAAGGTAACGGTGCTGGCGGACAAATATGACGGCAAGGAGCTCAACGCACCCAACGACGCCGTCGTGCATCCTGATGATGGCTCCATCTGGTTCACCGATCCCGGCTATGGCTCGCTGATGGAGTACGAGGGCAACCGACTGCCTGAAAGCGCCAGCAGTGTGAGCCCGATCCAGAAGGAGGCCATTTACCGAATCGACGCCCAGACGGGCGAGATCACGAAAGTGGCGGACGAGCCCTTCAAGCCGAACGGGCTGTGCTTTTCACCCGATTACAAGAAGCTCTACGTCGCCGACACTGGGATCACGCATTATCCAGAGGCGAAGAGCCAGATCTGGGTGTACGACGTCGATGGCACAAAGCTGAAGAACCCAAGGACGTTCGCCAGCATGGAGTGGGACGGCAAGACCGGATTCGCCGACGGCATTCGCTGCGATGAGGACGGCAATATCTGGTCGAGCGCCGGCTGGGTCGGCGACGGCTACGATGGCGTCCACATCTTCGCGCCTGACGGCACGCGGATCGGCCAAATCCGGCTTCCCGAAATCTGCTCGAACGTTTGCTTCGGCGGCAGCAAGCGCAATCGTCTTTTCATGACGGCGAGCCAGTCGCTCTACGCTGTCTACGTCGAGACGCGCGGCGCGCACATCACCTGATTGAGCCGAAGCGTTTGACCTTGGCCCTCCCTACTGGCAGGGAGGGCTTTTTGTTGCTCAAGAAATGCACGGCTTGCACCAGCCGCCTCAGCAAGCTAGCAATCGCGCGGAAACCTCCCAGGAGACGGATACGCGCGAATGTCCACGTACAATCTGCTGCTGCTGCCCGGCGATGGAATTGGCGTCGAGGTGATGGCCGAGGTCGAGCGTTTGCTCGCCTTCTTCAACAAGAAGAGCAAAGCCAAGTTCGAGGTAACAACCGACCTCGTCGGCGGCGCAGCCATCGACAAGTACGGCGTCCCGCTGACGGACGAGGCGCTGGCAAAGGCCAAGCAAGCTGATGCCGTTCTGTTCGGCGCGGTTGGCGGCCCGAAGTGGGACAACGTTCCTTACGACATCCGTCCCGAAGCCGGCCTTCTTCGCTTGAGGCGAGAGCTCGACCTCTTTGCCAACCTGCGGCCGGCCATCTGCTATCCGGCGTTGGCCGAGGCATCGACGCTAAAGCGCGAGTACGTGGAAGGCCTGGATATCCTTATCCTGCGCGAGCTGACCGGCGGCACCTACTTCGGCGAGCCGAAAGAGATCGTCACGTTGGAGAACGGCGAGAAGCGCGCCGTCGACACCACCGTTTATACGACGCACGAGATCGAGCGCATCGCGCTCGTCGCCTTCGACCTCGCCCGCAAGCGCAAGGGCAAGGTGCACTCCGCCGAGAAGCGGAACGTGATGAAGACGGGCGTCCTTTGGCACCAGGTGGTTAGCGAGACGCACAAGAAGTACGGGCAAGGGGTCGAGCTGCACCACATCCTTGCGGACAACTGCGCCATGCAGCTCGTGCGCAATCCCAAGCAGTTCGACGTGATCGTCTGCGATAACCTGTTCGGCGACATCCTCTCCGACGAAGCCGCGATGCTGACGGGTTCGCTCGGTATGTTGCCATCAGCGTCGCTGGGCGCGCCGGATGAAAATGGCCGTCGCAAGGCCCTCTATGAGCCGGTTCATGGCTCCGCGCCTGACATTGCCGGCCAGAACAAGGCCAATCCAATCGCCAGCATCGCCAGCTTCGGCATGGCCCTGCGCTACTCGTTCGACATGGGCCGGGAGGCGGACCTGCTCGATCAGGCGATCTCCAACACGCTGTCGCGCGGCCTGCGCACGGGCGACATCATGCAACCGAATATGCGGCTGGTGGGCACCTCTGAGATGGGCAGCGCCATCCTCGAAGAGCTGGAGCGGCTTGCGGCTTAGCGCCGCGAACACTAGTTGCGCGTGCGATGCAGCTGATGCTTCGCCGTCTGCGTCCGCGCGCACCAAAACGCGACGGTCAGTCGCTGAAACCCGCCGCGCGATTGACCCGAGCCAGCTCTCAACTCTAGGATTTGTTGTACGGCCTATTATGCAGGCGCACTTAAACGCCTCGGCACTGCTTGCCAAGGCGCCAACTCTTTTCACAACCCTGGGGGACCAATGAGGAGGCTACTCGTCCTCTTATCGATCTCGACCCTGGTTGCGACTTTCACTGGCGTTAACGCGCAAGGCCTGTTCGGGTTCCGCCTCCTGAAGCTCGATGGCGAGTATGTCGTCTGGCCCGCATGGCAAGGTGAACCCAAGGTCACCCATGTGACCTACGCCTATGTCCGAGCCAGAACGGAGACCCCCGGCGCAATCAACTGCCGTTCAATCGGGCCGATCGATCCCATCCTCGAGAAATCGAACCTCGATTGGAACGATTTCCGCAACGAAATACGTGCCGCCTTCGATATGTGGGAGTCCGTTGCCAACATTCGGTTCACCGAGATCGATGACCCGAGCCGCGCTGGCATCCTCATTGGCGCCCAACTCGAACCGTTCGGCCGCGCATTCACGAACGTTTCCTATAAGCCCGGGGAAAGGGACCGGCGCGCGATCGAACGCTCGATCATCTGCTTCAATCCCGAGCAGCGGTGGAAGATCGGCTTCGATGGCAACCTGGATGTCTATGACATCCGGTACACCGCCGCCCATGAGATCGGCCATGCTATCGGGCTCGACCATCCGGAGTCGGGCGGTCAGCTGATGCACTACAAGTACCAGGAAAAGTTCCGCACCCTGCAGCCGGGGGACATCGAGGGTGCCGTTCTCCTCTACGGCCTGCGCAAGCGGCCCTCGGACGTTCATCCCGAGCCGCGTGTGCACTCGGCTTCGGCCACGAGCGCTGCAGTCCGCGAATAGTTGCCGCTCGCCAGCGGGTCTTGACCCGGAGAGGCGTGGATGAGCTAATCCATACCTCTCCGCTTCTAGTTGCCCCTGCAGAGCGTTTGTCACATGGCTTCTTCCGAACACTGGTCGGCGGATGTCTTTCGCGAGATGAAGGCGCGAAACATCCGTACCGTTTGCACCATTCCCGACGGGGGACTCACGCAGCTCCTCAATATGGTGAAGGCCGATCCGGCCCACCGGCTCATAACGCTCACGACCGAGGAGGAAGGCATCGGCATCGCCACCGGCTGCTGGCTCGGCGGCGAGCGAGCCATGGTCGCCATGCAATCCTCGGGCGTCGGAAACTGCATCAACGCTCTTGGGCTTCCCGCCGCATTCCGGGCGCCTTGCCTGATGCTGGTGACCATGCGCGGCCAGTGGGGCGAGTTCAATCCATGGCAGGTGCCGATGGGCCAGGGCGCGCGCCCGGCGCTGGAAGCGATGGGGGTTAAGTGCTTTCCGGTCAACAAGGCGGATGAGGTTGGCGAGACCTTTGCGGCAGCCGCCGACCTTGCCTTCCACGGGCGGCTCTCCGCGGCCGTTCTCGTCAGCCAGCGTGTAATCGGCGCTAAGGGGTTCGGACAGAAATGAGCACGGACGCTACCGCTGCATCCGGATCGAACAAGATCCAGCGCCGCCCCTTCGTCGCCGAGTTGCTGAAGCGCCGCGGCAATACACTCGTCATTCCCGGCCTCGGCAGCCCGACGTGGGACTGCTTCGCCGCAGGCGACAGCCCTGAGTATCTTTACTCCTGGGGTGGCATGGGCCTCGCGGTGCCGACGGCCCTTGGCGTCGCGCTCGCGCAGCCCTCGCGCCGCGTGCTGGCTATCACAGGCGATGGCGAGATGCTTATGGGGATCGGCTCCCTTGGCGTCGTTGCCGACCAAAATCCGCAGAACCTCACCATCCTCGTGCTCGACAACGAGCATTTCGGCGAAACCGGCCGCCAGTCCGGCCTCACCGGCAACAAAGTCGACCTCTGCGCCGTGGCTCGCGGATTTGGCATCGAGCGCACGATGCTGGTGACGGAGCAAGGGAAGGTCGACGAGCTGGCCGAGTTCCTTTTCCACGGCCCAGGCCCCGCATTCGCCGTGGCAAAGATCGCGCTGTCCGAGGACCCCTGGCGCCTTCCCGAAAAGGACGGCGGCACCATCGCTCACCGGTTCAGGGTGGCGTTGGGGTTAGAAAAGGAGTGACAACTCTCGGCACGAATATCTATTTCGATCTTCGATCCTTAATAGCCTCGACAAACTTGGCGCGGAGTTTGTGCTTTTCAGTTTGGAGAAGATCGCGCCCAATCATATCCCTAGCCTTTGCGAGGAGCTTGCCGTCGAACTCCGGTGGAATTCCGTTATTCCGCTTTCGGTATTCAAGAAAGGCAGTAACCTGTTCGTCCTCAAGAGAAGACGCTAGCTCCTCCGCCACTTTTTCAAGATCCTCTGGTTTCGCTTCAACCGTTGTGCGGGCCGGTGCTGCCTTGATTGACAAGAACTTCTCCACATCAGCTCTTGTCCAAAAAGCAGTGGTGTCTGCTTCCTGTAATAGTAGTGGTGATTGGGAGCTGTTACTGGCATCTATGCCCAGCAAATGAACGCGTACACCGAAGCTTTGCGCAATTTGTACGCCAATTCGTACGTCTTCGTCACCAGAAACAAGCAAAGCGTCACTTATAGCTCGATTTCTGGCAAGTTCGATCAAGTCAGTGACAATAAGTGAGTCAACGCCTTTCTGCTGTCCCGCACTGTTTATTTGACCGAGGCGAAGCTTAATATCATCCGTTCGTGCGAGTGCCTCCTGGTCTGAGGAAAGACGCCCTGAGGCGGAACCATCGTACCAATAAATTCTCAGTAAACGGCATCCTCCACTCTTAGCAAGTGCCGCATTCTTTAGCTGCTCTGCAACTGCTGCGTGGTTCAGCTTTAATCGTGATCGGGGAACATTTGAGCCACAGATGGCGGTTGAACCTTGCGCGAACAGGTAACCTGCATCGACGAAAACAGCTATGCTGGTCATCGGACAAGTATCGAAGTAAAAGGGCCGCAACCCGGAGGCGCGACCCCTATCTGTCCAGTAGGCCTAGCATTCCCGAGCAAATGTAGCGGTGAATGCCGGCGACGGATCTAATATGGCGATTCGCCCCCCAGCGTCAAGAGAAGATTCGGCCTTTTGTCAAGCTGAAACTTCAGCACCAATGGTCCTCTATTTTTAAGCACGAATCCAGCCGATGCCTGGCCTGTGACTGCGATCCAGGAACAAGACGCGAGTCCAGCGAGGACGCTCAGTTTGTAGACCCCTCCCCTGGGCCCTGGGCACAAAATGGAGGCAGGCCCGTTGGACCTACCTCTCGCATTTCTAACGCGGTTAACCCGCCCTTACCCCATGTAGCTCACGAACTTCGGCTGCATGTAGACCAGCAAGCCTTCCGTGCCACCCTCGTGGCCGAAGCCGGAGTCCTTGATGCCGCCGAACGGCGTCTCGGGCAGCGCAAGGCCGTGGTGGTTGATGGTGACCATGCCGCTCTCGAGCGCGTCCGCAATATGCGTGGCAATTTTGCCGTTCCGCGTGAAGGCGTAGCTGGCAAGGCCGTAGGGCAGCTTGTTGGCCCGCGGCAGGACCTCCTCCGTATCCTTGAAGCGCAGCATTACGGCGACCGGGCCGAACGGCTCCTCGTTCATGATGCGGGCATTGTCGGGCACGTCGGTCAGCACGGTCGGCTCGAAGAAGTTGCCCTGGTTGCCGATGCGCTTGCCGCCGGTGGCCACCTTGGCGCCCTTCTCCACCGCATCCTGCACGAACTGCTCGATGGCGTTCACGCGCCGCGCGTTGGCAAGCGGGCCCATCTTGCTCGTGGGGTCCATACCGTCGCCGACCTTGATGTCCTTGGCGAGGTCTGTGAACTGCGCCACGAACTTGTCGTAGATCTTCTCCTGCAGGAAGAAGCGCGTTGGCGAGATGCAGACCTGGCCGGCGTTGCGGTACTTCATCGCCACCATCAGCTTGGCCACGTGGTCCACATCCACGTCGTCGTAGACGAGCACAGGCGCATGGCCGCCGAGCTCCATGGTGGCCCGCTTCATGTGGCTCGCCGCAAGCGCGTTGAGGTGCTTGCCGACGGGCACCGAGCCGGTGAACGAGATCTTGCGAATGATCGGCGACGGGATGAGGTACTCGGAGATTTCCGCCGGGGTGCCATAGACCAGGTTGATGACACCCGGCGGAACGCCCGCGTCATGGAAGCAGCGCACCAAGCCGAGTGGTGAGCCCGGCGTCTCCTCAGGGCACTTGATGATGATCGAGCAGCCCGCGGCCAGCGCCGCCGCAATCTTGCGCACGGCCTGCGTCACCGGGAAGTTCCACGGCGCGAAGCCCGCTACTGGCCCCACCGGCTCCATGATGACCATGTTGCGCACGCCCTCGGCGCGAGCCGGAATGATGCGGCCGTAGGCGCGGCGGCCTTCCTCGGCGAACCAGTCGATGATGTCGGCCGCGCCCTGAACCTCAAGCCGCGCCTCGAGCAGGATCTTGCCCTGCTCCTGCGTGAGCACCTTGGCGATGTCCTCCGTCCGCTCACGAACGAGATCGGCAGCCTTGCGGAGGATCTTCGCCCTTTCGTAAGCCGATACGCGCTTCCACTCCTTGAAGCCCTTGTCGGCCGCGGCCAGCGCCGCATCGAGCTCGGCCTTCTTGGCGTGCGGTAGCTTGGCGAGAACGGCGTCATTCGCCGGATTGATGACGTCGGATGTGACGCTGCTGCTACCCGAGGTGAACTTGCCGTCGATGTAGAGGCTAAGATTCTCGTACATGAGTGCTCTTTCCAGTGTTCAATTACGCCCCGTGCAGGAAGCTCGCGCCTCTGCCAGCCTTTAGTTCATCCCGACTCTCTTAGGGCATGAGCTTCCGCTACTGTCGTGTTGCATCAGGCTGACGCCGCGTACTGTTTAGCAGGCGGCCATACCTGAGGTCCAACCCGCAGGTATTGGCTCGGCAGCCTCGGCTCGGCGCCGAGCTTGTAGGCTGCGTGCCAAGCCCAGTGGGGGTTGTCTAGGAAAGCGCGGGCAATCGCAACGAAATCGGCCTTACCCTCGGCGATGATGCTCTCCGCCTGCCGAGCTTCAGTGATCATGCCGACGGTCATCACGGGGATGCCGACGGCCTTCTTGATCTGCTCAGCGAAGGGAACCTGATAGCCCGGGCCGACCGGAACGCGCGCATTCGGATCGTTGCCGCCAGAAGAAACGTCGATGAAATCGCAGCCTAAGTCTTTGAGCCGCTTAGCGAGCTCGATGGAGTCCTCAATCGACCAGCCGCCATCGACCCACTCCACCGCGGAGATGCGCATCCCGAGTGGCTTCTGCCGCGGCCATACCGCGCGCACCGCTTTGAAGACCTCAAGCGCGAACCGCATACGGTTCTCGATGCTGCCACCCCATTCGTCCTCCCGCTTGTTCGAAAGCGGCGAGAGGAACTCGTTGATGAGATAGCCGTGAGCGCCGTGCAGCTCGATCAAATCGAGGCCAATCCTGTCCGCCCGGCGCGCGGCCGCAGCGAAGGCTTCGATCAGCTCCTCGATCTCCTGCGGGGTTAAAGCCTTCGGCACATGCCAACCCTGATTGAACGGGATGGCCGAGGGAGCCTTGGTCTGCCACGCGCCCTCTTTCAGCGGGCCGCCGGGAGGAGTGCCTTCCCAAGGCCGATGTGTCGAGGCTTTGCGTCCCGCATGCCCAAGCTGAATGCCGATCTTCGCGGAGCCGTACTTGCGGCAGGCATCAACCACCCGCCTCAGGGCCTGCTCGTTCTCGTCTGAGTAGAGGCCCAGGCACCCTGGCGTGATCCGGCCCGCTGGCTCAACGCCGGTGGCCTCGATGATAAGCAGACCGGCCCCCGAATTCGATAGCATCCCGAGATGCATCATGTGCCAGTCGGTGGCGGAGCCGTCGATTGCCGAGTACTGGCACATGGGGGAGACGACGATGCGGTTAGGAAGATCAAGGCCGTTCAGGCGCGCAGGAGAGAACAAGGCGCTGTTCGACATGTGAGGGATCCTAAGCTTGGGAAGGAGAGACTGGGTCGCGCGGAACGTAAAGCTTGATGTTCGGGGGATCAAGATTCGGGAACTAAATTGTGATGACCTCCAGAATGTCTAGGCGCGAACAGCGGATGTGAGGCGGCGCAATGAAGAATGATGTATTCCGTTAGACTGTATGCATCCGAACCTAGTGGAAGCCAAGCCCTGCCCGGTCAGGACTTACGCCTGACGTTCGCTCAGTCGCGTTGATTGCATACCGTTCCCGCCGCATAGTTCGCCAAGTAGCAGACAAAGGCTCCTATCATGACCGAGAGCACCGATACCAGCCTGCGCGGAGCGTCGACCGAGCGCGACAGTAAAGCTTCGGGGCGCGCGGCATCGAGCGCTGCGGCGCAGCTGGGCGCCATGGGAAAAGCCTTCGCAATCCTCGAGGCTGTCGCCTCCGCCAAGCGGCCGATAACGATGGCCGAGCTCGTCCGCGTCTGCGGGCTCACAAAGCCGACGGCCCATCGCATTACGACCATGCTGGTGGAGATGGGCTTTCTCGAGAAGGAGCCGCTGAAGCGGGGCCTGATCGAGGGACCGCGAATGATTTCGCTGGCTCTCACTACCCTGGGGGCTGCCGCTCCGCGAAGCCTCCGACACGCTGTGCTCCGCTCGGTTTCCGAGAAAACTGGCGAGACATGCAACTTCGGTGTTCTCGTGGGCTCGGAGGTGGTCTACCTCGACCGCGTGGAGTCGAAATGGCCGCTCGCGTTGCGGTTCGAGGCGGGAAGCCGGGTGCCCGCGCACTGCACCGCAATCGGCAAGCTCCTGCTGGCACTGCTACCCGCTCACGAACGCGCCGCGGTAATCGCGAGCATGCCACTTACACCTTTTACAAGCCGGACGATCACCGATCCCGCCAAGCTGGCCGAGGCGCTGGAGCGCATCAACCGGACGCGAATTGGGATCGACGATCAGGAATTCATCGACGGCGTCGTCTGTGTATCGGTCCCGGTCATCACGGCATCGGGGCAGGTAGTCGGGGGCATTGCAGTCTCTGCCCCGGAATCCCGCGTTTCGCTGCAAGACGCCCTTTCGTTCGTGCCGATTATGCACGAGGCGGCGAAACAACTCGCCGCGACGTACTCGCCGGGCATGAGCGGCGGGAATTAGCTAGCGGTGTCTGTATTTTGGCCTCCAGCTTCTCGGCCTAGTGCTGATCATCATCGTCCCTGAGATTGCGCTCTGGCTGCCTCAGGTGAGGTACGGCGACTGGCGTTCATGTGAGCAGACCACTCGCGTACACGTTGTCCAGCAATGGGACATTGAGCTGACGTTGGTATAATTGTTTTCGGCAGGCTGACGTAGGACTGTTCCGGAACCGGGGATGAGCGACCCGAGCCTCCAACCCGCTGACGGCAAGCAAGAGATGATGCAGCTGCCGCCAGCGCCTGATCCCGTTTCGATCGACTTCTCGGCCATCGAGGGCCTCCCGAAGTCTGCTCAGCGCCGGCTTTGGTCCATCAGTCTTGGTGCGGCCTTGGCGGCACACGCATTGATTTTGTTGCTCGTAACCTGGATTCCGGGCCTCCGGCTGGTCGGCGCCGGTGGAACAGAATTCGAGGCCATAGGCGTGGACATCGTGTCCGCGGAAGCTCTGGAAAGCAGACTCGCAGCGGTGGAAGTGGGTCGTGCAACACGCGACAGCTCAGTTCACGTGACAGAAGGCTCCCAAGATCCGACTCAAGCCAGCATGGCAACGGCCGATCAGAAGCCAAGCGAGTCCGACCAAGAAGAGAATGCAGCCGGTCCAAAGCCTGACCTGGTCATCCCAGATGCAAGAGAGCACGAGGAGCCGGACGAGCCATCAGAAGTTGCCCTGGCAATCGCCGACAAGGAGCCAGAAAGGCCGGACAACCGGGAATCCGAAACCGATCCAAATCGCAAGACTGAGGAGGCTTCCGAGCCCGAATCGGCTGCTCCATCCAAGCTATCCGAGGCCAGCGTAGCCGCCGAGGAAGGAGGAGCTGCGGCCCGCGGCATCGACATTGTCGAGACCCCAGGGCAACAAGCTGCCGTAGCCAGCGCGGGAGTCGCCAACGAGTACGCCAAGGCGCTGATCGAGACGTTGGCGCGGAACAAGCCGCGCGCGACCGCTGGTGTTCGCGGAACAGTTCGGATCGGCTTCACTGTGAACCGATTTGGTGAAGTGCAGGAGGCGCACATTTTGCAGTCAAGTGGACGGCGCGTGCTTGACGAGGCAGCCCTGGCCGCAGTTCGAAGTGCAAAGTTTCCTGCACCGCCACCCTCCCTAGCGGACAGCTCGCTACGTTACGAGGTGCCCTACATCTTCCGTTGATATTACGAGCAATTCTTCACGTCGTTCTACTGAAGAAGCGGACAAGGGACCGACGTTTGTCTATTCAGACGGCTGAACTGCTTTCACGAGGTCCTCTGACTGAGGAAACAAAATGGCGCGGCTTGCTCGCAATCTCGATTTCAGACAGGACCGGTACGATGTGATCATTGTGGGTTCCGGCTACGGCGGCGGCGTTGCAGCATCACGCCTTGCTCGCGCGGGCAAACGCGTTGCCGTCCTCGAGCGTGGCCGTGAGTTCCTGACAGGCGAGTTCCCGAAACGCTTTCCCGACCTGCGCAATGAGCTGCAGGTAAGGGGAAAGCGGATGAATATGGGCCGCGAAACTGCCCTTTATGATTTCCGGCTCGGCGAGGACATGCACGTGCTCGTCGGGTGCGGGCTGGGCGGCGGATCGCTGGTGAATGCGGGTGTCGCCTTGGAACCCGATCCGCGTGTCTTCGCCGACGCGATCTGGCCCGGCCAGATCGCACAAGACGGCCTTCTCGCAGAAGGTTTTCGTCGTGCCCGGCGCTGGCTCCGCCCGGCGCGCGATCCTAGGGCAGCTGAGCACACCAAGTTCCAGGCGTTAGCGACGGCAGGCCGAACGCTTGGGGTCGAGCCGGTCGCAGCGCCCGTAGTCGTCAACTTTGAGCAAGCGGTGAATGTCGCCGGCATCGCCCAGCCGGCGTGCACCCGATGCGGAGACTGCTGCGGCGGCTGCAATTTGGGCGCCAAGAACACGGTCGCCCTGACCTACCTGCCCGATGCGGTGCGCCACGGTGCTCATCTCTTTACCGAAGCGAAGGTCTTGTCGCTTGCCCGCGATAGCGATGGACTGTGGCACGTGCGCATTGCCCGTCTCGATAAGGGTAACGGCGACGTCCAGCTGACTATGTCGGCCGACATGGTCATCCTCGCTGCCGGCACGCTCGGCTCGACGGAAATCCTCCTTCGATCGCAAGCTGACGGGCTACCGCTGTCACCACGGCTGGGCGAGCGATTTTCTGCGAACGGAGACATCATCGCCTTCGGCTACGGAGCACGGCAGCCGATAAATGCAGTGGGCGTCGGTCATCCACCGCGTGTTGCGCTCGACGCGTGTATTGGCGCCTGCGTCTCAGGCCAGATCGAGCTGCGGGATGGCACCGACCTCGCCAACGAGCTAACGGTACAAGAAGGCGTCCTCCCCTCTGCTCTCGCACCGATATTGCCGGTGTTGTTCATGCCGAACGGGCGGCTCCTGGGAGCCGTGCAAAGCCTCATCAGCGGGGTCTACAAGGGCCCGTTCTCGCGTTTGCAGACATTCTTCGCAGTCTCCCACGACAGCTCCGGCGGGCGTCTGGTTCTGGATGGCGAGCGGGTGACCGTCTCTTGGCCCACAGCGAAGGACGAGCCGGTCTATCAGAAACTGGATGCCATCCTTTCCAAGCTCGTCACCGAGGTTGGGGGGCAGTACGTTAAGAACCCGCTCTCAAGCACCTTGATGGGCCACCAACCAGCGACGGCACACCCGCTCGGTGGTTGCGCCATGGGGCGCGACCGCAATGAGGGAGTGGTCAATCATAAAGGGCAAGTGTTCGACGGCAGGCCTGGGGCTGGCTCTAACGACGTGTTTCCGGGATTGTATGTGATGGATGGCTCGGTGATACCCCGGTCGCTCGGCGTGAATCCGCTGCTGACGATCACAGCGCTGGCAGAACGCGCCATGTTGCACATGACTCAGGATTTTCGCCTCAGCTTCGACGATGAGCCTTTACCGGCATCAGTTCCTGCCACGCCAGAAGCGCCGGGCGCGCTCGCATTGCCTGATAATCTTAGCTCTGATGGCAACGTTTTGGGCTCGTAGAGACAAAGGTCATTTATCAGGCAACGCGGACACTCCGGCTTCTTGGCTTTGCAGACATAGCGCCCGTGCAGAATGAGCCAGTGATGAGCGTGCCTGGCGTACTCGGGCGGAACGATCTTCAAGAGCTGCTGCTCCACCGCGAGAGGCGTTGGACCGTCCGCGAGCCCAATACGCCTCGCGACGCGAAAGACATGCGTGTCCACAGCCATCGTCGGCTCGCCGAAGGCGACGTTCAGAACGACATTCGCCGACTTGCGCCCGACACCCGGAAGTTTTTCCAACGACTCACGATCCCGCGGAACCTGGCCTCCGTGCTCGCGAACCAATTTCTCCGACAGGGCTATGACGTTCTTGGCCTTGTTACGGTACAATCCGATCGATTTGATCGCCTCACGCAGACGCTCCTAGCCAAGGGCGAGCATTTTCTCCGGCGTATCGGCGATCTTGAACAGTGAGCGCGTTGCCTTGTTCACTCCGGCGTCGGTCGCCTGCGCCGAGAGAACCACGGCAACGAGTAGGGTATATGGGTTATGATACTCCAGCTCGCTTTTCGGCTCGGGATTGGCCGCTGCAAACCGGCGAAAGATCTCATGGACGACGGCGGGTTTGAGCTTCGCACGATGCGGGCTTTGGGCCGGACGAGGCCCAGCCCGGCGCAAAGAAGAGAACTTCGGCTTGGCGTCCATAGTTATCCGAGGAGAGTGGCGTAAGGTCAGGAAGTCATGGCCGAGAATACCCTCCATACGCAACCCGATTCGGGATTCCACGCAATTCTTACCCAGCACCGTTCGCTGAGCCCGACGGGCTTCATGATCCTGATGGCGATTGTCGGCTGCTCCAGCTTCGTGCTCGGCATGGTCTTCTTGTCCATGGGCGCGTGGCCGGTATTCGGGTTCCTCGGCCTCGACGTTCTCCTGCTCTATATTGCTTTCAAGCTGAACTATCGGGCTGGCCGGCTATTCGAGCTTGTTGACGTGACGCGAGAACAGCTTGTTGTCACGCGTGTCCACCCGAACGGTCGCCGCGAGAGCTTCGAGTTCAACCCGTTCTGGGCCCGCGTGCTCCTTCGCGAATGGCCGGATGGGCGCACAGAGCTACGCGTTACCGGACATGGTCGCGAGCTCCTGTTCGGACAGTTCCTCACCGATGATGAGCGGCGGGATTTTGCCTCTGCCTTGAAAGGAGCCTTGATCGAGGCACGCGGGGCGCGAATCTGAGGCTTGCGCCGTCCTCATGCCAAGAATCGGGTCGTCGGCAGGTCGCCGGGGCGCTATCTCCTGGCACGATCGACGGAGTGGAATGCAGGCTAGCCATGTTGCAGCAGCTTGAAACCCGACCGACCGCTCGTGAGCAGGAGGAAGCGGCTCGCGATTACGTCATCGTTCGACGCGCCATCGCGTTCCTCTCGGAACATTGGGAAGAGCAACCGGATCTCCACCGACTCGCCCGCCATCTTGGCCTCAGCCCCGTGTATTGCCAGAAGCTTTTCAAGCGTTGGTGCGGCTTGAGCCCAAAGGAATTCGTGCAGGCTATCACCGCTGATCATGCCAGACGGCTGCTGACGGAATCTGCCAGTGTGCTCGAGTGCGCCCACCAAGTGGGGTTATCCGGGGCAAGCCGGTTGCACGACTTGTTCGTCAGCCACGAAGCTATGACCCCGGGCGAGTTCAAGCGGCGCGGGGAAGGTCTCGAGCTCGCTTACGGTTTCCACCCATCGCCATTCGGCGATGCGCTGATCATGGTTACGAGCCGGGGCGTGGCCGGGCTGGCGTTCGTCAATGAGGATGCCGGGCAGACCCGGGCGGAAGCATTGGCTGATATGATGCGGCGCTGGCCTCGCGCCCATTACGTCGAAGCGCCTGAACGAACGCTGCCCCATTTCCAACGGATCTTCGATGTCTCGAAGTGGAATCCTGAGCAGCCCGTGCGGATTATCCTGATTGGGACGGACTTCGAAATCCGGGTTTGGGAAACGTTGCTCAAGATTCCTATGGGCCGCGTTGTGAGCTACGCGGACATAGCCCGTCACATCGGTTGCCCGACAGCCACACGTGCAGTCGGATCAGCGGTCGGGCGCAACCCGCTGTCGTTCGTCGTGCCTTGCCATCGCGTGGTCCGCGGCGACGGCAACCTTGGCGGCTACCATTGGGGGCTCACGCGGAAGAAGGCCTTGATCGGCTGGGAGACAGGCTGGCTGCGCAGCCGCACCGCTTAGTGCGCGATGCGGCATCGCCTTCAATGAAAGTTCCAGCAGAGGTCTCAAGCTGACTTGGCTTGCTCGGCCTCACCGACATTCACCGAGCGGATGATCTCCCTCAGCCCTTTGAGGAACCGTTCCCGGTCAACGACTGAGAGCACTGATAGCACCTTCTCATCGGCACGCCGGGCGAGCGGCTCTGTCTGTCTTAGAACACGCCAGCCTTCTTCGGTCAGCTTCACGGCATAAGCGCGGGCATCCTCGCGGGTCCGGCGGCGCTGTAAGAGGCCCTTCTTGATCATGCGCCGGATAACATCGGCTAAGGTCGACCGGTCGATCCCCGTCCGCTCGACGAGGTCTGTCTGGCTCAGCCCTTCGTTCTGCGCCACGGTCAACAGAATGGCGTACTGGCGTGGAGTGAGCTCTCCGTCGATCTCAGCCTGAAACACGTCGCTGGCGCACTGGCTCGCACGATGTAAGAGATGAATTGCCGATCGTTCGAGCTGATCTGTCTTTTCGAGTTCATCCAAGTTGTTCTTTACCCGAGCCATTCTTTCGCCCACAACCTTTCCGCGGCATGAGCCGCCAAATGCCTGATTCGCTAAAGCCCCCGGCACGTGAGAAGGCAGCATACTGGACAATCTGTGTCCAGATAATGATTGTTGAGTGAGGTGCAAAAATGAATTCGCGTTCTAGACGAACCGTGTCGCCACTTCTTGTGGACTGATCAACGCGCCTCTTGCACGGCGTGCCGCTTCAATACGCCGAGCTGCGCGAGGGCAAAAATCATCGTGAGCGGCATGATTCCCCAAAGCTTGAAGCTTATCCAAAAGCTTTCGGAGAAGTTCCGCCAGACGATCTCGTTAAGACAGGCTAGGAAAGCAAAGAAGCAGGCCCACCGGAAGGTCAGAACGGTCCAGCCCCGCTTTGTCAGCTGGAACATGTCGCCCATCAAATGATGCAGGAGAGGCTGGCCGAATAACAAGCCGCCGAAGAGAATGATCGAAAACAGCGCGTTGACGATCGTCGGCTTCAGCTTGATGAACAGAGCGTCCTGCAGAATGAGAGTCAGCGCTCCGAAAGCCAGGACGAAGATACCGGATACGAACGGCATGACCGGTATGCGTCCGAGCACGCTGCGCGAGGCGATGAGCGAAACCGCGGTCGCGGCCATGAACGCACCCGTCCCCCAGAATATGCCGCTGTAGCTGTTCACGACGAAGAAGACCACGATCGGCGCAACCTCGAGAGCAAGCTTCAGGAGCTGCGCGTGTTCGCCTTGTTGGGGCTCTCTGGTCGCCGTCGGGTCTTGAGGCACGGAGAACTCCACTCCCGTGAAAAGGAAGTTGAAAGGAGAGCTAAGCCTCTTGCGTCGCTCTTGTTGCCTTGCTGTCCAGCTTCTTGGCTGCCGAAGTCCGCACTACGCTCGCATCCGCCGGAATGCGGTATTTCTGCATAGTGCGGGTGAGCCACCAGGCATACAAGCCGCTCACGGGCATGATGAACGCCACTTTGAACAAAATCCAGACGTTGACGCCATCCATCTCGTAGCCGAGAAAGTTGTAAATGGAATGGTCGTCGAAGCTCACGCGTACGATCTCATTCAAAATGGCCGTCATCACGAAGAAGCAGGCAAAGCTGAAGGTGAAGCGATCCCAGCCCTTCTTCGTGTAGTGAAAGGTGCTCTCGAAGACGTACTGAAAGAAGTTCTTCCCAACCCACAAGCCGCCGAACAGGAACAAAGCGAACAGCAGGTTGAAGATCGTGACCTTGATCTGAACCCACATGGGGTTGCCGGTCAGCAGGGTCAGGCAGCCGAACGCGATCGTGACGCCACTGGCAATGATTGGAAAAACCGGGAACCGCCGGAGGACAATTCGCATGGCAGCGATTGCAATGCCAGTAGTGATGATCAATGCCCAGGTCCCGGCTTCGATCCCGTACATCGCGTTGACGATGAACATGGTCACCAGAGGCCCGAATTCGCTGAGGATATTGACAGTCTGCTCGGCGTTGAAAGGGTAAGTACGCCTCAACCAGCTCATCGTCTCGCTCACTTGCCTCCTCTGCTGTTGAAGGCTGCTTGTTCTAATCTAGAGCAATTGCACGTGCGAACTCCCCGGCGTCAAACGACTGAAGGTCGTCGACCCCCTCCCCCACACCGACTGCGTGCACCGGGAGCCCGTACTTGGCTGCAATTGCAACGAGAATTCCGCCCTTCGCCGTGCCGTCGAGCTTCGTCATAACCAGACCACTGACGTCGGCTTGTTTTCTAAACACCTCGACCTGATCCAAGGCGTTCTGCCCCGTGGTGGCGTCGAGGACGAGCAACGAATCATGGGGAGCGGATCTATCGATCTTACGTAAAACTCGTATGATCTTCGCAAGCTCGTCCATGAGAGCCTGCTTGTTCTGCAGCCTTCCGGCTGTGTCGATGAGTACGACGTCATAGCCCTCCTTGCGAGCCTGCATGTAGGCGTCGTAAGCGAGGCCGGCCGCGTCAGCGCCGACATCACGGGCCACCACGGTCGCGCCCGTCCGCTCTCCCCACACTTTAAGCTGGTCGATCGCCGCTGCACGGAACGTGTCGCCGGCGACCAGCATCACCTTCTTGCCCGCCCTGACGTATTTGGCAGCCAGCTTACCAATGGTCGTGGTCTTGCCGGTGCCATTCACCCCTACGGTCAAGATGACATGGGGCTTGGCGTTGGGATCGATCTCGAGTGGCTTGGCGACGGGCGCGAGGATCTTCTCGATTTCCGCGGCCAGCACCGCCCGCACTTCCTCCGGCGAAATGCCCTTGTCATAGCGCCCCTTGCGCAGCGCATCCGTGATACGCGCCGCGGTGTCGAGCCCGAGGTCCGCCTGGATGAGTAGATCCTCAAGTTCATCCAACGTGCTCTCGTCGAGCTTGCGCTTGGCGAAGACGCTTGTGATACCCTCGGAAAGCTTGCTGGACGTCTTCGTCAGGCCCGCCTTAAGGCGCTGGAACCAGCTTGTCTTCGGCCGCGGTTCTTCTTCCGGCTGAGCCGCTCCTGGTTCGGTTACGGCCTCTGATCGCCGAGCAGCCTCGTGCATCTGCTCGGGTTGGGGTTCCACGCTCACTTCAGCTGGTGCAGGCTCAGCCGCCGCCTCCGCCTGCTTACCCTCGGCCGGCTGGAGCGGCTCATCGCTGGGTGGCGCAGCGGCTTCTTCCTGCCGGCTTTCGAGCTCCTGCTCGGCCGGCTTCTCGCCGCGGCCGAACAAGCGATCGAAGAGCCCCCCTTTTCTCGGCTTGACGCTCACGCCACCACCTCCCCGGCAAGTCGTTGACCATCGTGCCCCTCGACTCGCGCCCGCACGATGGTGCCTACAGGAGTCTCAGTGGAAAGTTGAATCTCGGTGAATTGGGCCGTACGGCCGGCCTTGGGCCGTTCCGTCAGGACATCCACCAACGCACCCCGCTGCCCATCGAGATAGCGGACGAGCATCTTGCTGCCGAGGCTACGCAGCCGCGCGGCCCGCTCCTTCACCTCGGAACGGCTGACTTGCGGCATGCGCGCAGCAGGCGTGCCCTTCCGCGGCGAGAACGGGAACACGTGCAGGTAGGTGAGCCCGCACTCCTCAACGAGATGAAGCGTGTTCTGGAAGTGCTCTTCCGTTTCGGTCGGAAAGCCGGCGATCAGGTCGGCGCCAAAGACGATGTCCGGCCTCAGCCGCCGCACCGTTTCGCAGAAGCGGATCGCATCCGCCCGCGAATGGCGGCGCTTCATTCGCTTCAGGATCAGATCGTCGCCGGCCTGAAGCGAGAGGTGGAGGTGCGGCATCAGCCGCGGCTCCTCGGCGATGGCATCCAGAAGATGTTTGTCGGCCTCGACCTGATCGATCGAGGACAAGCGCAGCCGGTCGAGCTCCGGCACGTGGCGGAGGATTTGCCTGACGAGGCGCCCTAGAGACATGGGGCCAGGCAAGTCGTTGCCGTAAGCGGTGATGTCGACCCCGGTCAGCACCACCTCACGGTAGCCAGCCTCGACGAGACGGCGGACCTGCGCCACCACCTCCCCTGCCGGCACCGACCGTGAGGGGCCGCGGCCGTAAGGGATGATGCAAAACGTGCAGCGGTGATCGCAGCCGTTCTGCACCTGTACGTAGGCCCGTGCCCGCGTCCCGAACCCCGCGATCAAGTGCGAAGCCGTTTCCCGCACGCTCATGATGTCGTTGACCTGGACGCGCTCGCTCCCCTCGACGCTCAGGCCCTGGAATGTCTCGCGCTTGACCTTCTCAGCGTTGCCGATGACGTAATCGGCTTCCGGCATGCGGGCGAACAGGTCCGGCTCGATCTGGGCGGCGCAACCGGTCACGATGATCTTGGCATCGGGGTGCTCCCGGCGCGCCTTTCGGATGGCCTGCTGCGACTGGCGCACCGCTTCCGCCGTCACGGCACACGTATTGATGATGACCGCATCCCGGAGCCCGGCGTCTGACGCGTGCTGGCGCATCAGCTCGGACTCATAGGCATTCAACCGGCAGCCCAAGGTTATGATGGTCGGTTCGGACATCGAGAATCTGACGGCAGGCCGTGAAATCGGTGGATTGCCTTTGCTCCGGAAGGGGTTTGGCCGCTTTCGCGACCGGCGGGACTTACCAGTCCTGATTTAAGGCGCGACCAGGACATTGGAAAGTCGTATCCGGCATTCAGGCCGGCGATCTTGAAAGCGCATCCCAATCAAGCGTCCCCTCATGCTCGAGCTCGACCGGGCCACGCATTAGGATCCGGTTGGCCTCTGTCCATTCAATGTGGAGCATGCCGCCCGGCAGCGTCACCGTGACGATTCGACCGGTTCGGCCAGTGCGGGCTGCTAACACGGCCGCCGCACACGCGGCAGACCCGCACGCCCGGGTCAAACCGGCGCCGCGTTCCCACGTCCGCAACTTCAGCGCCGATGGCGATGTGACCTGGGCAAGTGAAATGTTGGCCCGCTCGGGAAAGATCGGATGCGCTTCGAGCTGCGGCCCCAGCCGGGCCAGATCGTAGGCGTCCACATCCTCGACCCAGAACACCGCATGTGGGTTGCCGACGTTAACGACCGACGGCCACTGCAGCTTTGGCTGGCCGCCGAATTCGAGCTTCAGCTCGATCCGGCGCGTGTCCTCGAACGGCTCGGAAAGCGGGATCTCATCCCAACGGAACCGGGGCTCCCCCATGTCGACAGTAATCCGATCGATGCTCTCGACATGGACGTCGAGGAGACCACCAGCCGTCTCGAACCGCAGCTGGTTTCGCCCCGTCTGCTGTGCCACCGCCCAGCCGATGCACCTCGTGCCGTTCCCGCACGCCTGCGCAAGAGAGCCGTCTCGGTTGTAAATGCGGACGAAAGCATCCGTATCCTGCGACCGCGGATCGTGCAGAACCATGAGCTGGTCAAAGTAGGAATCCGGCCGCGCTGCAATTGCGCGAGCTTCATCCGCCGAAAGCACTCGCGCGCTTCCCCGCAGGTCGATGATCACGATCTCGTTTCCGAGACCGTTCATTTTGAGGAAGGGGATGGCGTCGCGACTGGTCATGGCTCCATATATGACGCGCGGATCGCCGAATACAATTGATCAGGGGATTAAAAGTGCCAGCGCCGGCCGCGGAACGGCGTGATCTTCAAGCTCCGTCCTCTTGGGTGCGGCGGTTTCTCTCCGGCATTCCCAAGAGTGGGCGGGTGCTCGACGTCGCCTGTGGGAGCGGTCGCCATCTCCGGCTGGCGCTTAAGCTTGGCTACGACGTCGTTGGTGTCGATCGCGACCTTTCAGGGGTAAGCGATCTGCAAGGGACGCCCAGGGTCGAGCTGGTTGAGGCTGATCTCGAGGACGGACGCCCTTTTCCGTTTCGCGACCAGAGTTTCTCCGGAGTGATCGTCACGAAATATCTCTGGCGGCCGATCTTGCCGGACATCGTGGGCTGCGTGGCGCGCGACGGCTTACTGATTTACGAAACATTCGCGGTCGGGAACGAGCGCTACGGCCGGCCGAGCAACCCTGATTTTTTGCTGAGGCCCGGCGAGCTGATCGACGCCGTGCGGGGACGTCTGGTGCCGATCGCTTTCGAGCACGTAACGCTGAGCAACCCTCAGCGTATCGTCCAGCGCATCGCGGCCGTAGGACCAAATCATCCCTGGCTGCGAGATCCGCCCAAGGTCCGCGAGTGATGCTCTACTTTGACTCTGACCATGGCGGTTCGGCGCAGCAGCGCGTTTCCTTTCCAAGATCACCTGTAGGGAGGTGACATGCGTCCGCTGCTCTCAATCATCGCATCCCTGACGTTCGCTGCGACCGCCTGGGCTGTGCAGACCGATGCCCCGCGGGCACCGCGCAGCGACATCGTGGTTGAAACGGTGGCAGAAGGGCTAGTCCACCCGTGGGCCATCGCCTTCCTTCCGGATGGCCGGATGCTGGTGACGGAGCGCCCCGGGCGCATGCGCATTGTCACCGTGGAGGGCCAAGTCAGTGCTCCGATCGAAGGCGTGCCCAAGGTGTTCGCGCAGGGTCAGGGCGGTCTGCTCGATGTCGTCCTTGCCCCCGAATTTCAGTCGTCCGGCACAATCTATTTCTCGTACTCCGAGCCGCGTGAGGATGGCGGCAATGGCACCGCTGTCGCCCGTGCCCGCCTCGTCGAGGAGGATGGCCGAGCCAGGCTAGAAGACGTTCAGGTCATCTTTCGTCAGCTGCCTTCCTATCCGGCAAACGTCCACTTCGGCTCCCGAATTGTGGTTGCGCCGGACGGCAAACTCTTCATCACCCTCGGCGAACGCTTCCAGATGCAATATGCGCAAGACCTCTCCCGCCACTGGGGCAAGGTCGTGCGCATCAATCCGGACGGCTCGGTGCCAGAGGATAATCCGTTCGTTGGACGCGAGGACGCACGGCCGGAGATCTGGTCATATGGCCATCGGAACCCCCAAGCTGCGGGGCTTCATCCTGAAACCGGCGAGCTTTGGATCGTCGATCATGGCCCGCGTGGCGGGGACGAGATCAACGTTGTCCGGAAAGGACTGAACTATGGCTGGCCCGTCATCAACTACGGACGACACTACTCGGGGCAGGACATCCCTGAGAGGCGGGAGGGGATGGAGCAGCCGCTCTATTACTGGGACCCTTCGATCGCGCCATCCGGCATGACTTTCTATACCGCGGATCGCGCTCCGCAGTGGCGCGGCAATCTTTTCGTTGGCGCGCTTGCAGGTCGCCACCTTGCCCGATTGGTCCTCGACGGAGAGGAGGTAACCGCCGAGGAGCAGCTCCTCACAGACCTAGGCGAGCGCATCCGCGATGTGAGGCAGGGTCCTGATGGCGCCATTTACGTTGCGACCGACAGCCCAAAAGGCAGGATCATCCGCGTCACCCCGCGCAATTGAGGGGCTGGGCTCAGGCGACCGGGAAACGTTCAGCGTTTGACAGCGTTAGGTCATCGCCATATGGTCCGCTGACTTTCTCGATTGGCTCTCGATTTCCCGAGCCGCCACTCTGTCCAGGCGTGTGAGCCGGCAGAGTGGTCAACGCCCGCCAGCGAGTTTCGCCCGCGGGCGCGTTTGCGTTTGGGACATCGAAAGCCATGGTCAGCGGGCGGCACGGCCGAACCTGGAAGGTGGAGCGAGATGCTGAAGATTTGGGGACGCAAGACGTCGATCAACGTCCAAAAGGTAATGTGGACGGTGGCAGAGCTTGAGCTGCCGCACGAGCGCATCGACGTTGGCGGCCCATTCGGCGGCCTCGACACGCCCGAGTTCGGCAAGCTCAACCCCAATCGTCTCGTTCCCGTTCTCGAGGATGACGGGTTCGTTCTGTGGGAGAGCAACGCGATTGTGCGATACCTCGTCGCCGCACACGGCCGCGGCCGCTTGGGTGCCTCCGACGAGCGGCAGCGCGCACTTGCCGACCAATGGATGGAATGGGCCAACTCGACGCTTTATTCCGACATTATCCATACGATCTTCCTTGGCCTCATTCGCACCCCGGCCTCGGAGAGGGATGTCGGCGCCATCGAGAAGGCGGCAAAGCGCGCCGGCGAGAAGTTGGCAATTCTCGATGCACAGCTCGATGGCCGTGCCTATATTCTGGGGGACCAGCTAACGGCCGCGGACATTGGGTGCGGTTCCCTCATGTACCGTTACTTCACCTTGGATATCCCGCGCCCGCGGCTTCCGAACGTAGAGGCCTGGTATCAGCGGCTCACCGAGCGTAAGGCGTATCAGGACCACGTGATGATCGATTACCAGGCCATGAAGGTCCCCGGCGCCTGATGGTGGGCGCCTCGCCAGCTGAAACGGGTCGCAATGTTCCAGAGCCTGTCTGACCGCCTCTCCGGCATCTTCGAAAAGCTCACCAAGCGTGGCGCGCTGACCGAAAGCGACGTCAGCGAGGCCATGCGCGAGGTGCGCCGCGCGTTGCTCGAGGCGGACGTGGCGCTGGAGGTCGTGCGCGATTTCATCGAGAAAGTGAAAGAGAAGGCCGTCGGCCAGGAGGTCGTGAAATCCGTCACGCCTGGCCAGATGGTCATCAAGATCGTGCACGACGAGCTTGTGCGCATGCTGGGCTCCGATTCCCAGCCCATCGACGTCGCTGCACCACCGCCTGTTCCGATCCTGATGGTCGGTCTGCAGGGCTCCGGTAAGACGACCACTACGGCCAAGATCGCCTATCGGCTGAAGAACCGCGACAAGAAGCGGGTGCTGATGGCCTCGCTCGACACGCGGCGGCCGGCGGCGCAGGAGCAGCTGCGCGTGCTCGGCGAGCAGATCGACGTGCCGACGCTCCCGATCATCGCGGGCCAAACGCCACTGCAAATTGCGCGGCGCGCGCTCGATGCCGCCCGCCTCGGCGGATATGACGTCGTGCTGCTCGACACCGCGGGCCGCACGACCGTGGACGAGGCGCTGATGCTGGAGGTGGCCGAGGTCAAGGCCGCCACCAACCCGCACGAAGTGCTGCTCGTTGCGGACAGCCTGACGGGTCAGGACGCCGTCAACACGGCCAAGGCCTTCGATAACCGTGTCGGCATCACCGGCATCGTGCTGACCCGCATTGACGGCGATGGCCGCGGCGGTGCGGCGCTCTCCATGCGTGCGGTCACCGGCAAGCCGATCAAGCTGCTCGGCACCGGCGAGAAGTGGGACGCGCTCGAGGACTTCCACCCGGAGCGGATCGCCAACCGCATCCTGGGGATGGGCGATATCGTTAGCCTGGTCGAGAAGGCCGCGCAGACGATCGACGCCGAAAAGGCGCAGAAGATCGCCCAGAAGATGAAGAAGGGCGAGTTCGACCTGGAGGACCTCGCCGAGCAGATCAAGCAGATGCAGAAGATCGGCGGCATGTCTGGCGTGCTCGCGATGCTGCCCGGCATCGGCAAGCTCCGCAATCAGATCGCCGAGGCCAATCTCGACGACAAGATTTTGAAGCGGCAGCACGCGATCATCTTGTCCATGACGCCGCAAGAGCGCCGCAACCCGAAGATCATCGACGGCAAGCGTAAGCGGCGGATTGCGGCCGGCTCCGGCACCAAGGTCGAGGAGGTCAACCGCCTGCTGAAGATGCACCGCCAGATGGCCGACATGATGAAGGCCATGGGCAAGAACAAGGGCCTGTTCGCGCGCATGTTCGGCGGTGGCGGTATGCCTCAGCCGACGCCCGAGATGGTCGAGCAGCTGCAGCGCGGCGAGTTGCCGAAAGGTTTGCCGGGCCTGCCGTCTGGCGGCCTCCCGCGCCTGCCTGGCCTCGGCGGCGGCTTGCCGGGGTTGGGCGGGTCAGGTCCCAAGCTTCCAGGGCTTCCCGGTTTTCCGGGAAAGAAGAAGTAGGTTCGGGTCACACCACCATGATCTGCCGTAGCCCCGAGCCTTCTTGCGAACTGTCATCGCGGCATTTGTCGCCGGGATTCGCATCTGTTGTGCTCACGCATGCAGACCGCTTAATCCCGAGCGCAGAGGCTCTGATGGCATCGTGCTTTGAACGGCTGCTGAGCATTTTCGCAATGGCTCGGCGTGCTTACCCGCAAACCTATTGGCTCCGCGTTCGCTTATGCGAATGTGTCCAACACGGATGAAAGAGAAGGAAGACGAATAATGGCTGTAAAGATCCGCCTTGCTCGTGGTGGCGCAAAGAAGCGCCCGTACTATTACATCGTGGTCGCCAACAGCTCGGCGCCGCGCGATGGCCGGTACATCGAGCAGGTTGGCACCTACAATCCTCTTCTGAAAAAGGACGATCCCAATCGGGTGAAGCTCGATATCGAGCGCTGCAAGCACTGGCTCTCGGTCGGCGCTCAGCCCACGGATCGCGTCGCGCGTTTTTTTGATGCGGCGGGCCTCATCAAGCGGCAGCCGAAGAACAATCCCATTAAGGGTAGGCCGCGCAAGAAGCGTCTCGAGCGCGAAGCTGCCGAGGCCGAGAAGGCGAAGGAAGCCGCTGGCGCGTAACGCCGCAGAACTCCCTCAAGGAGCTGGTGAATGGGCGCTGCTCCTGCGCGGATCCTGCTTGGTCGAATCCGCGCCGCGCACGGCATTCGGGGGCACGTGCTTATTCACAGCTTCACCGAAGCGCCGGAGGACATTGCATCCTACGGTCCGCTTCAGGATGAGTCTGGACAACGGCAGTTCGAGATCACGGTGGTTCGCGTCACGCCGAAAGGTGTGGTCGCGCGCATCTCTGGCATTGAGGATCGCACTGCCGCTGAGGCGTTGCGCGGCACTCAGCTCTATATCGAGCGCGATCGGCTCCCTCCAACCAAGGAGGAGGAATATTACCACTCGGATCTTATTGGGCTCAGCGCCTTCAAGCCAAATGGCGAACGGATGGGCGAGGTGATCGCCGTCCATAATTTCGGTGCCGGGGACATTCTGGAAATCCGGCTCGAGGGCAAACGCACGACGGAGATGGTCCCCTTCATGCGTGATTTCGTTCCGGAGGTGGATGTGGCAGGGGGCCGGCTCGTTGTCGATATGCCGGAGGAGAGTGAAGGCGGTCAGAGCTGAGCGCTGAGTTCAGGGCAAAATCTCGAGCTGAGCAGGGTGATAAATCTCGATTAGAGGGCCGCCGCGCCGCTCGATCCAACCGCGGACAAGCACGCGGCGGCCCTTCAATGCAAGCAAATCCATCCCGGCCTTTGCGAACTGCTGCCTGTTCGATGGCTGCACAACGACAGTGAAGTCCTCGCGCCAGTTATTGCCAAAGTTCAAATAAACCCGTCCTCGCACATCCGCCGCGGCCAGGACATCTCCTTCGACGAGCTGATACGTGCTCCGAAAGCGGAGCAGCTCCCAGTGCCGATCGGCTGGTCGTATCTGATACGACGCATGTGCCCAGAGCCCCAAACGCGCCTCACGCGCTTGCTTCTCGGCAGCAACGAGGTCCTCCAGGCAATCTGTGCTGCCGGGCAGCGCATAGGCTCGGGCATACCCCTGCCGCAGCATCTCACCTTGGAGCCAGATGCGTTTGCCATCCGCGCGAACGAAGAGTTGCGCCAGCAGACGGCCATATCGATCGGTCCGCCGGCCGGCGAACCCAAGCTCGACCGAATGGCCCAGGCTCAGCATCTCCAATGCCGACTTTGCTGTTTCAGCGAGGGGCCAGGCTCCTTCGTCTGCGCCGGCGTCCAGTGCGCGCGGCGCCAGCGCACCGATCAGCCGCACCTGAGAGCCGTCGTCTAGGGCAAGCGTCTCTCCGTCGAGCACCCGCACGACGGCGCGCTCAGGGCCGAGCTCAAGCTCGCATAGGGGTGTGTCTGCGAGAGCCGATTGAGCTGATAAGCCGGCCAGCGCCAACATTCCGAGCCAGCTCGCGAGCCGAACAAACCCTCTTTCGACCACGGCACCCCCTTTGCCGCTTGCAGGTCGCCCCCAGCTGCCCTACACACCTATCATCCCGCGGGTTTCTTCCAAGCTGGCGCTGCGTTAGTGTCGTTCTTGATGCTTGGGTTGGCCAGCCGGCAATGTCCGCGGCCGTTCGCAAGTGGGGCCCCGTAGCTCAGCAGGATAGAGCATCAGATTCCTAATCTGAGGGTCGCAGGTTCGAATCCTGCCGGGGTCGCCAGTCACCGCTTCGCTAATTCGCTCGTGGCGTAGAATGGCGTCTTGCCCTTGAGCGAAGAGTTCGGCTTGAGCCTTACAAAGACACCTTCCGTAAGGTGAAAACCTTGTCGCGCCCGGCTATGCCTTGCGCGGGGCTGCGGAAAGAACCCTCTCAATGAATGCATCGAATTCCCGCATGAAACTCCGCAGGAATTCCTCCGTCGAGGCGACGGTGACTTTGCCGTCGTCAGCAATAAGGTCGGGCTTGAACTGGATATATGCCTCGGGCGCCGTCATATGAGGCGAATTGCAATAGCTCAGAATCGCGCGCAGATCCCGCTGCGCGAGGGCAGTCCCGATAGCTCCAGGGGATGTTCCAATCACACCCGAAGGCTTATGGGTAAAGGAGTTCTGGCCATAAGGCCGAGTGGCCCAGTCGATCGCATTCTTGAGTGCGCCAGGAATTGACCTGTTGTATTCGGGAGTGACGAACAAGATGGCGTCCGAGCGCTCGATCGCTTGTTTGAACTGCCGCGCAACCTCAGGGTAATTTTCGTCATAGTCGTAGCTGTAGAGCGGCAGGTCTTTGAACGGGATCTCCGAAAACTCCAACCGCTCGGGCGCAAGCTTGATCAGCGCCTTGGCGAGCTTTCGATTGATGGAATTCTTGGCCAGACTGCCGACAATATAGCCGACCTTATATCCCGTCATCGCCTCCTCTCCGTTCTCCCGATTCCAAGTGCTGTCCTAGGTTGGCGCTAAGCCACGTTGCGGCCTGATCTGTTCAGGTGCTCGGGAGGAACGTGCAGATTGCGGGCGCGGTTCGTTAGTTGTTTACGGTTGCCTTGATCCGAATGCAGCTCGGCCTGCTAGGTTTTCAGGTGAGAGCCTGTTCAGCACCCGAATCGAAAGCGATGAGGCGAAGGGTGGGCGGCGGGTGCCGCTCCGGCTCGTCGATAGGCGAGAGGATTTTTTCGATCTGCCTGAGCTGGCTCGCAAGCTGCCTCAAGCGCTCAGCAAGCTTCTCCAAAATATGATCAGCAAGCGAAGGGTCCGAGCTCATCTGCTCGAGGAGGCCGCTGCGCGTGATCTTCAGAGCCTTGACCTGCTCGCGGCATACGACAGTTGATGAGAACTCCGTCTCCACGAGCATAGCCATTTCACCAAGGAGCGTGCCGGCTCTTAGCTCTTCTGGCTCGCGATTGACCGGCCCCGCCGTGCGAACCGCGGTTCCAGAAATAATCAGGTAAGCCCCGTCCCCAGTCTCACCTTGCCGGATAATGGCGTCACCCGGCTTGAACAGCACCCGCTCGGAACGCCGTACGATTTCGCTGATTTGAGAGGGTTGAAGGCCCTGAAACAGAGCAATCTGCCGCACTGCGTCGAAAACCGACTCGATCGCCATGACTGCTCTCCCCATGCAGTGTGCGCACTATAGTGAGCCCCCTTCAAGGAACGGGTGCCGCGAAAAACAGCCGGGTGAGAACAGGTGATTCTGTGGCGCGGGTAAAGCGAGATGTGGAGCAAGGGTGGAGAAGCTGCGGAGAGTGCGCCAATTCGGCCTCACATCCGTCAGCATTCTCCTGGAATCACAAGGGCTTGTCGGATCCTCAAGGAATCAGCTTGTATCCGCCGGTCTCAGTGACCAACAGCTCGGCCTTCGAGGGATCGCGCTCGATCTTTTGTCGCAACCGATATATGTGCGTTTCGAGTGTATGTGTCGTCACGTTGGCGTTGTAGCCCCAGACCTCATGCAGCAGCACGTCGCGGGTGACGACCTTTTCGCCGGCTCGGTAGAGGTACTTGAGAATCGAGGTCTCTTTCTCGGTGAGGCGGATCTTTGAGCCCTTCTCGTCGATGAGCAGCTTGGCGGCAGGCTTGAAGGTGTACTTGCCTATGGTGAAGACGGCATCCTCACTTTGCTCATGCTGACGGAGCTGGGCCCGGATGCGCGCCAACAGAACGGCGAACTTGAAGGGCTTCGTGACGTAGTCGTTGGCGCCGGCGTCAAGGCCCAGGATCGTGTCAGCGTCCGAGGCATTGCCGGTCAACATGATGATCGGCGCCTTGAAGCCAGACTTGCGCAAAGCCTTGCAAGCCTCACGGCCATCCATGTCAGGCAGCCCGACGTCGAGAATGATCAGATCGAAATGGTTGTTCTTGACGGCTTCCATGCCGCTTGTGGCGTCAGCTACCGTGGTGACTTGGAACTCGTCGTGAAGGGTAAGCTGGTCGCGCAGGGTGTCGCGAAGGTCCTCGTCGTCGTCGACGATGAGAATCTTGCGTGCCGCACTCATTCGATCTCGCTCCCCGGATGTTAGGATGTTTTGAAGAATGTATCACTGGAGAGGCTGACGAAACAGTGTCCGGAGTAAAGCCCCGGCTGCCCTGTAAGATTCATCGCAAGGCGCCCGCCGAGCTTCAGATCCGCGCGCTGTCCATGAGCTCCACCCGCGGATGGGCGAGCATCGGCGGGCTGAGGTTTCCGTGCGCCCTGGGACGGACCGGTCGGCGCACGATCAAGCGCGAAGGAGATGGCGCCACCCCCGTCGGTGCCTATGTCGTCCGTCGTGCCTTCTACCGACCAGATCGTCTTCTGCGCCCGACCACTCGCGTGCCCCTCCGGCCACTGAGGCCTGAGGACGGTTGGTGCGATCAGGTCGGCGACAGAAACTACAATCGGTACGTCAAGCACCCCTACCCGGCCAGCGCCGAACGAATGTGGCGCGAAGACCACCTGTATGATGTTGTCGTCGTGATCGATCATAACGAGCGGCCGCGCGTGCAGGGCAGGGGCAGTGCCGTGTTCATGCACGTCGCCAGGGACGGCTACGAGCCGACGGCCGGTTGCATTGCCTTCAAGCGCGCTCATCTGCTTCGGATATTGAAGTTGCTGCATCCTGGCACGACGGTACGCGTTGCGCCGTGGTCTCGTGCTTCGGCTCCTCGATGACAAGTGAAAAAGCGGCCCGGAGGTAATCCGGGCCGGTCCAGTCTAGGGAGTAGTTGAGTGGAGAAATCTGCCGAGCAGCGCGCTACTGCACCACCTCGCCGTGCAGATTGATGTCGAGACCCTCGATCTCGACTGCCTTGTCCACCCGCAGCCCCATGATGGCCTTGACAATCATGAGGATGACGAAGGTGGCTACGGCGCACCAGACGATGGTTGCGATGATGCCGTAGATCTGCAGGGGAACCTGCGCGGCATTCCCTTCGAGGAGTCCAGGCGTGCCGCCAATTGCCTCGACCGCGAATACGCCGGTCAGGATGGCGCCAACGATGCCGCCAACGCCGTGAATGCCAAACACATCGAGGCTGTCATCGTAGCCAAGCGCTCTCTTGACCGTCGTTGACGCGATGAAGCAGAGCACTCCAGCGGCAATGCCGATTATCAGCCCACCCATCGGAGCGACGAACCCAGCCGCCGGTGTGATCGCGACGAGGCCAGCGACAGCACCCGACGCGATGCCAAGCACGCTCGGCTTGCGGTGCACGATCCATTCCGAGAACATCCACGCGAGCGCAGCTGCGGCCGTCGCGATCTGAGTCACCGCCATCGCCATGCCCGCTCCCCCGTCGGCAGCAGCTGCGGAACCGGCGTTGAAACCAAACCAGCCAACCCACAGCAGGGACGCCCCGATCACCGTCAGCACAAGGTTGTGCGGCGCCATGTTTTCCGTGCCGTAGCCGATACGCGGCCCGAGGACCAGCGCGCAGACAAGGCCGGCAATGCCAGAGTTGATGTGCACGACTGTGCCGCCGGCGAAGTCAAGGACGCCGTCCTCACCGAGGAAGCCGCCGCCCCAGACCCAGTGGCATACGGGCGCGTAGACGAAGATGAGCCACAAGGCGAGGAACACCAGCAGGCTCGAGAACTTCATTCTGTCGGCGACGGCGCCGCAAATGAGCGCTGGCGTGATGATGGCGAATGTCATCTGAAAGGTCATGAAGACCGACTCGGGGATCGTCCCCGACAGCGCGTCCTTGGTCAGGTGGGAGAGAAACATCTTGTCCAGCCCACCGACGTAAGCGTTGAACGTCCCGCCGTCGCCGAACGCGAGCGAGTAGCCGATCACCATCCAGAGCACGCTCATAAGGCAGGCTGTCGCGAAGCTCTGCATCACCGTGGCAAGCACATTCTTCTTGCGCACCATGCCGCCGTAAAAGAGCGCGAGGCCCGGGATGGTCATCATCAAGACGAGGACCGTGGATGTGAGCATCCAGGCGGTGTCGCCGGAGTCGAGCGTCGGCGCGGCCTCGGCAGCTGGAGCTGCCTCCTGCGCCAGCGCCGGCAAAGCTGACAGTGCCGCTGCCATTGCGGCACTCCCGGCAATGCGCAAAAGCATTCTTGATGTCATGTTTCAAAGTCCCTTCTAGCTTTGGTTGGATTGGTGCTGGCGGGGGGAGGCCGGCGACACAGGTCACCAGCTCAAATCGCGCTGTCGTCGGTCTCTCCAGTGCGGATGCGGACTGCGTGCTCGACCGGGAGGACGAAGATTTTGCCGTCGCCGATTTGGCCCGTCTTGGCCGTTTGCATGATGGTGTCTACGACGCGATCGACCTCGCCATCGGGGATGACGACCTCGATCTTGATCTTCGGAAGGAAATTCACGGCGTACTCCGCGCCGCGATAGATCTCGGTGTGGCCCTTCTGACGGCCGTATCCCTTCACCTCGGTGACGGTCATGCCCTGGCAGCCGAGGTCGGTAAGGGCGGCCCGCACCTCCTCCAGCTTGAACGGCTTGATGATGGCGGAGACGAGCTTCATATCGGCGACCCTCTCGGTTGGTTTCAGGCGCCCGGAGACCGGGCTGCGAGAGCCGTCGCCCGCACAGGGCAGCGACTCGCCTCCGAGGGAGTCAAAAGGCGTGCCAGAGCCTTAACGCGCCGGTAAGTATGTGAATTTGCGTACTTTTTAGTCGCGCGGCGGTATCGGCGCGATTATGCGGTTAACAATGAGCTGCTCAAAACTTGGGCAATGCCGAAAATTTGTCCATCAGGTGACGATAAACGCTGTGCTCCGCTGGCGGACGAGCCCTTCCTGAGCGACGGAAGCAACGAGAACGCCGTCGCGGGTATAGACGCTGCCCCTGCAGAATCCGCGGGCGCCGTGCGCGGAGGGGCTATCTTGGGCATACAAGAGCCAGTCATCTGCCCGGAACGGCCGGTGCAGCCACAGCGCGTGATCGAGACTGGCGAGCTGAATATCTTTGTCGAACAGCAGCTTGCCGTGTGCGATCAGAGCCGTGTCGAGGAGCGTGAAGTCGGAGGCGTAGGCCAGCACGCATTGGTGGAGCTTGGAATCATCCGGCAGTGAGCCATTGGCCCGCATCCAAACATACTGGACCGGCCGCGCCTTCTCCCGCTTGACGTAGCGTGAGATGTCCACCGGGCGCATTTCGATCGGGCGCTCCCGCTCCCAGTAGGAGCGCATGTTCTCCGGCAGCTTGTCGAACAACAGATCCTTGAGCTCTTGTTCGCTCGGCAGCTCCTCGGGAGGCGGAACATCTGGCATGGGGCTGTAATGCTCGAAGCCCGGCTCATCTTTGTGGAACGACACGCTCATGCTGAAGATGGCGCGGCCGTGCTGGATTGCCTTCACCGTGCGCGTCGTGAAGCTGCCGCCATCGCGAATGCGCTCGACCTCGTAGATGATCGGGTGGCTGGGGTCGCCGCCGAGCAGAAAGTAGCCGTGCATGGAATGGGCCTTGCGCGGCTCCTCGACCGTACGCACGGCCGCGACCAGCGCCTGGCCAAGGACCTGCCCTCCATAGACGCGCTGCCAGCCCTGCTGCGGGCTCTGGCCGCGGAAGAGGTTCTGTTCAAGCTGCTCCAGGTCCAGTATGGACAGAAGCTCAGCGAGCGCCGAGCCCGGCTTTTTGGAGGACATGAGACCTTCCGGCTGAAATTTCTGCACTGCGAGAAACTTAACATCGCCACTTAGGTGGCCCAAGGCAATCGAAGCATGGTGGATCACAAGTCCGATATCATTATCGCTGGCGGCAGCTATACTGGACTTACTCTCGCGCTGGCGCTGGCCAAGGCATTGGGTCCGGACATCTCGATCACCGTCATCGACCGGCAGGGCAAGGTATCGGACAACCCTGATCTGCGTGCGTCAGCGATCTCGGCCGCGTCGCGCCATTTACTCGAAGCGCTCGGCATTTGGCCGATGGTCAAGGATGAGGCGCAGGATGTCCTCGAGATCCTGTTGACGGACAGCCCCCTTGAGGCGGGGGTACGGCCCGTTCTGCTGACCTACGACAACAGGCTCGAAAATGGCGAGCCGGCCTCCTCAATTGTGCCGAACGAGGCGCTTGCGGCGGCGCTGGAGAAGGCTGCGGATGCCGAGCCCAACATCCAGCGCCTGAGGCCCGCGGAGGCAATTCGTTTCACGAGCGGCGAGCCGTTCATTCGGGTCCATCTTGCGGACGGCCGGAGCATCGACACGAGCCTGCTCGTCGCCGCCGATGGACGGCGATCGCGACTGCGTGAGGCAGCCGGGATCAAGTGCGTCGGCTGGCGCTACGATCAGATCGGCATTGTGACGCAGGTCGAGCATGAGCTGCCGCACAATGGCCGAGCCATCCAGCACTTCCTGCCAGGAGGCCCATTCGCGATCCTGCCGCTCAAAGGCAACCGCTCCTGCATCACCTGGTCGGAGGATGCCGCTCGAGCTCGCGAAATCCTGGCCTACGACGACGAGGCGTTTCTAGCCGAAGTCGACAAGCGCTTCGCCGGACGATATGGCCGCCTGCAGCTCGCCAGCGGGCGTGCCTCGTGGCCTCTGGAGATGCACCTCGCCCGCCGATACGTGGCGCACCGCTTTGCGCTTGTTGGCGACGCCGCCCATGGCGTCCACCCAATCGCTGGACAAGGGCTCAATTTGGCTTTCCGAGACATCGCCGCACTGACGGAGTCGGTGGCCGATGCAGTACGGATCGGCCTGACGCCCGGCGATGCCACCGCGCTGGAGCGTTACGAGAAGTGGCGCCGCTTCGACTCAGGGGTGTCCGCGGCGACGTTCGACGCTCTCAACCGGCTGTTCTCGAACGACATCACACTCCTGCGCTCCGCCCGCGAGGCTGGGCTAGCGCTCGTTGACCGCATTCCCGCGATGAAAAGGTTGTTCGTCTCGGAGGCAGCTGGCCTCTCCGGCGAAATACCCCGGCTCCTCCGCGGCGAGCTCGCATAACCAGCTCGGGCTTAGCTGCGTCGGCTGACCGCCGCCGCTAGCTCGCAACGAACTTGCGGTCAGCGGACCACGAGGACCGGAATGGTGGTCGTCGTCACCACCTCAGCAGTCTGGCTCCCCAGAAGAAGACGCTTCGCCCCTCTCCGGCCGTGCGAGGCCATCACGATGAGATCGCAGTTCCGCAGCTTGGCGAACCGGACAATTGCTTCAGCGGGCGACTCGTCGATTTCGTGGACATACTCGACCGTGACACCGTGCTTCTCGGCGCGCTCCCCGATCGCGGCAAATCGCTCTTTCATAAGAGCATCGATCTGTTGGTCGTAACGGCCGACGGGGTCCTCGATGCCGGCGGCGCGTGCGGCTTGGATCGCCTCCTGTGAAAGGGGCTGCGAAACAGTCAGAACCGATACCTTGGAGCCAAGCGCGCTCGCGAGCGCCAGCCCGTGCTCGACCCCCTTGTTCGCAAGCTCCGAGCCGTCGGTAGCAATCAAGATGTGCTTGTACATTGGGGACCTCCGTCTGATCGCGCCCATAAAAGAAACGGGCTGGATCAAGGTGACGGGGTCCGACTTACCTCTCCATGTTTCACGTCAAATTTGAGGGAAACGCACGGGCATCACACCCAGCCCATCAACTCTCGCCGCACCACGTGCTCAATGACCCGCATTCCCTCGGGGCTGGCGTTGAGCGCTGGGACGTAGGTGAATTTCTCGCCACCGTTCTCCAGGAAGATCCCGCGGTTCTCGACGTCAAGCTCCTCCAGCGTCTCAAGGCAATCCGCGGTGAAGCCCGGGGCGATGATCAGCAGCTTTTTCACGCCCGATTGGGCGAGCCGCTTCACCGTTTCGTCCGTATAGGGCTGCAACCAGACGTCGTTGCCAAATCGTGACTGGTAGGTCGTGTACCAGCTCTCCTTGGGCCATCCGAGCCGCTCGCGCAGCAAGCGAGACGTCTTCTCGCACTGGCAATAATAGGGGTCGCCCTGATGGAGATACTTTTCCGGCATGCCGTGGAACGTGGCGATGACAGCCTCGGGCTTGAAATCGATTTTCGCCAGGTGCGCTTCCATCGAACGCGCTAAGGCTTCGATGTAGACCGGATCGTCATGCCAATCGGGCGCCACGCGCACGTAAGGCTGCCAACGCATCTTCATGAGCGCGCGGAATGCCTGATCGCAGGCTGTTGCTGTGGTTGCGGCCGCATATTGCGGATAAAGCGGCACCAGCAGAATGCGGTCGCAACCCTGCTCCAACAGCGCTTTTATGCGGCTCTCGGTCGTGGGGTTCGCATACCGCATCGCCCAATCGACAACGATGCGCGGGTTATCGAGGGCTGCGGCGAGCTTTTCCGCCTGATCCCGTGTGATGGTCTTAAGCGGGCCCTCGTCCTTCTCCTTGTTCCAGATCGACTCGTAGTCTCGGCCTTTAGACCAGGGGCGCTTGCTCAGGATGATGAAGTTCAGAATTGGCCACCAGATAATCCGCGGCGTTTCGATCACCCGACGGTCCGAAAGGAATTCCTTGAGGTAACGCCGCATCGACCAGTAGTCGGTGCCGTCGGGAGTGCCGAGGTTGAGCAGCAGCACGCCTATGCGGCCATGCCGGACGGGTGGATGATTTGGCGGTAGCGCCGAGCTTTCCACCTGGTTCACACCAATCGTGGTCGCTTTGGGCACTTCGTTCATCGCGCGGGGGCCTCCACGAAGCGGTACGAAGCTTCCTCGCCCTCCTTCTCGGCCAAAAAACGCCCCGGCGCCAGCCTGCCTCATGACGCAGGGGCGTCAGGGCTTTGCGATGGTTGGTTAAGCAAGCTGAAGAGCGGGAGAATGCCGGCGTTCGGCACACCCCGACTTGACGGGCCGGATGTCAGCTCCGCGCCTCAAGGCCGCCGAAGCCGGACTCACTAGCCGCCGCCCAGATCGCCAGCGCGCAGACGACGACACCGATTATGATTTGGTTCCAGAAGGCAGCCTGTAGAGCGCCATACGCCAGCACCCAGGGCGACACGATGAGCCACGCGCCAATGGCTAGGCTAACCCAATGCTCCCACTTCTGCTGCGCAAAGAACGCAACAGCAGCCAACGCAGCGATTACGATGCCAACGATGTAGGCATTCCACGCCGCGGTGGTCTCACCGGTGTAGCCTAGCACCCAAGGCGACGCTATGAGCCAAAGCCCCAGGAGGAAGTTGCCGGCGTCCGGCCATCGCGTGGAGAGCTTCTCGACGAAGTTGCTCATGTCACGTTCCTCCTCACAGCGCTTCAGCGAGATAATCCGCGCGACGAGGGACTCATCCACCGCCGCGCGGGGATGAGCTCACGGCATGATCACAGCGACGATGAACGCCAGGCTCAAGAGCAGCATGTTCAGCGCCCAGAGCCTGGAAAGGGTACGCCTCGCAACACGCATTCGGACCTCCTTCTCAACACCGTCGGTGTGGAGATGTCAGTCCGATGAGTGCGCGTTAGGACGACTTGATTGGAATTCGGCGCACTGCCTTTTGCATCTCGATGGGTTTCGGGATGCGGATGGTCAGTACGCCCTTGTCGTATTTGGCCTCGACATTCTGGTCGTCCACCTGGAACGGCAGACGCACGGATCGAGAGAAGGAACCGTAGCGGCGCTCGACATAATAGGCTCCGCCGTTTCGCTCCTCGTGCTCGGCCTTCTTCTCACCTTTGATCGTGAGCAGATCGCCGGCGAGCGAGACCTCGAGATCCTTCTCGTCGAGACCGGGAATCTCGGCCGATATGACGAGCTCTTTATCGTCCTCGGCTATGTCAACGGCCGGGCGCAGGCTCAAGCCTGTCTGGCCGAAGCTACCGAAGGCGTTGAAGAATTCGTCGAAGATGCGGTCGACCTCCCGACGCAGCGAGAACATCGAATCAAAGAAGTCGTCCCGCCGAGACATCGGCTGAGATCTCGACCGCCAAGGGATCAGCGAACCGAAATTCATGATGCACCTCCATGCTTCCAAGACTGTTCAAGAGACACCGATCCGCCACATTGCCGGGCACTGGCTGTCCACCCGACGGCGTCGCCGCTTCAACCTGAAGCGGGGCCGGAGCACGGCGGGGGTTTGCCAGGGCTTCAGCCAACGGGCGGGTTAGCTCCCGCACCGCTTAAGCGGCTGCTTCCTCCGGCTTCTCCAATTGCTTGTGTTCGATCTGGGTGATCTGACCGGTCGTGATCTCGATCTTCCGCGGCTTCAGCTCCTCGGGAAGCTCGCGCTTCAGGTCAATGACCAACAAGCCATCGCCCATCGTGGCGCCTTCGACCTCGATGTAGTCCGCCAAATCGAACTGCCGCTCGAAGCTACGCGCCGCGATGCCGCGATGCAGATATGTGCGTTCGGGCTTCTCCTTGAGCTGACCGCGAATCGTCAGCCGATTGCGCTCTGCAATGACGGTGATGTCATCCTTGCTGAAGCCAGCCACCGCCATGACAATGCGGTACCGGTCGTCACCGCACTTCTCGATGTTGTAGGGAGGGTAGCCACTCTCCTCCCGCTGCATGGCATGGCTGAGGATCACAGAGATGCGGTCGAAGCCGACCGTCGATCGGTATAGAGGGGTAAAGTCCAGTGTCGCCATAGCTATCCTCCTTACGAGCGACAACCACGGGCTCACAGGAACAGGGCTCCCATATGGGCAGCCCACCAAGCGATTTAGGTGGCAACAACCTGGATTCAAGGGGTGTACGGACTGCTTCAAGGCGCAGTCCAACTAGCTACGACGAGCCTGATTTATAGGCTTCAGGTGGTGGCAAGCTGCCGCCGCATACGGTCGGCCCATTCGAGCCAGGTACGGATGCGGGCTTCGGGATCAGGATGGGTGAAGAAGTCCGTGATGACCGCGGCGGATTGGGCTCCTGCCTCGATCACGCTCGAAGCCCGCTCTGGCGTGATCCCGCCGATGGCGACGAGCGGCAGTGACCCGATCCGTGTCTTCCATTCACGGATCCGGTCCAGCCCCTGGGGAGCCCATTTCATCACCTTGAGCTTTGTCTCCCAGATCGGGCCGAGCGCGACGTAATCGGGCTCGACAGCAAGAGCGGTTTCCAGCTCCTCGACGCTGTGGGTCGAAATGCCGATCTTGATCCCGTGGGCCTTCAACGCCTTCACATCGGCGGCCGCCAAGTCCTCCTGGCCAAGATGAACATAGTCGGCACCCAGCTCGAGTGCTTCGCGCCAGTAGTCGTTCACGATGAGCTGGCAATTGTGCCGGGCGCAAACCTCCATGCTCCCGACAATCTGCTTGCGAATATCCTCGGGGGTAGCGTTCTTGAGGCGCAGCTGAACGGTGCGGACGCCAAGCGGCACGATTCGGTTGAGCCAGTCGAGGTCCGGCACGATCGGATAGAAGACGTCGAGGCGCCCGCCTGTCGTCACGACCGTCCTCCGAAATCGAAAAACGGTGTTCCGGCAACGGGTGTCGATGGCTGCGCCATATCGCGCATCTCCATCAAGCCAGCCTCGAACCCCATTCGGCCTGCTTCGACCGCCGCTGCAAACGCCTTCGCCATTCGCACGGGGTCGCCGGCCTTGGCGACAGCCGTATTCAGCAGCACGGCGTCATAACCCATCTCCATTGCCTCGCAGGCGTGAGAGGGGGCGCCGATGCCGGCATCGATGATCAGCGGCACTCCGGGGAAATAGTTGCGGAGCGTCTTCAACGCATACTTGTTGTTCAAGCCCCGCCCCGTTCCAATGGGCGCGCCCCAGGGCATCAGCACCTCGCAACCGACCGCCACCAGGCGCTCAGCCGCGCCCAAGTCCTCGGTGGTGTAGGGGAAGACTTTGAACCCCTCCTCCGTCAGCACGCGGGCTGCCTCAACTAAGCCGAACAGGTCTGGCTGCAGAGTGTCGTCGTTCGCGATGACCTCCAGCTTCACCCAGTCCGTCTCGAACAGCTCGCGGGCCATCTGCGCCGTGGTGATGGCCTCCTTCGGCGTTCGGCAGCCCGCGGTGTTGGGCAGCACGCGCACCCCGAGACTGCGGATCAGCTCCCAGAACCGTTGGCCCGCATTCCCGCCCGCCGATTCGCGCCGGACGGAAACCGTCACCACCTCGGTCCGCGACGCCGTCACCGCTTCGGCCAGAACCTGGGGCGAGGGGTATTGCGCCGTGCCCAGCAATAGCCGTGACGTAATCGCCGTTCCATAAAGCGTCAGCGGCTCAGCCGCTCGGGTTTTCTGAAGCTCGATTGTGTTCATCTGCTCCGCTCAGCCGCCCTGACGCGGCGACACGATTTCGACCCGATCGCCGTCCGCGAGCTGCCGCGAGGCCCGCGCTCGCTCCGGCACGAAATCCCCGTTGACGGCAGTCGCCACACGGGCGTCGCCGAATCCGGCCTCCTTCACCAGCTCTGCCAGCGTGCGCGCAGATGTGGACATCGGTTCGCCATTGACGACCAGATTGAGGCGCGCGCCAGCTCTGACCTCGGCTTCCATGTCTGCCACGAAATCTCTGTCCTACTCGCCAGACATCGCCCTTAAGAGCGTCGATTGCAAGGGCTCTCCCTGCATAGAAGAGCGGCGTGCCCGGGAGTGCAAGACTGCGAAAGACGCAGCCGGATAGGTCATCCATAGCGGCCGATAAAGCGCGTCGCCGCGAAATACTGTCCCCAGTCTTTCTCCGGAACCAGATGCTCAGCCGTTGTTTAACCAGAATCCTGCGGTTAGTGCGTCCTGGGAAAGCCTTGGCGCCGGACGTCGAGTTGACGGATCCAGAATTGGTGAGAGCCGTATGTTCCAGCAATTGATGACATCGCGGCGCTTTGCGCCAATCTTCTGGTGCCAGCTCTTTTCGGCGCTCAACGACAACTTTCTCAAGAACGCGCTCGTCATCATCATTCTCTACCACACGGCCACTGGGCAGAGCGGGGCACTCGTAACACTTGCCGGCGGTCTGCTCGTGGCGCCGTTCCTCATCTTTTCGGCCCTGGGCGGCGAGCTTGCGGACAGGTACGACAAGGCGATCGTTGCACGGAGACTGAAGCTGGCAGAGGTGCCCATCGCCGGCATTGCGGCCGTGGGCTTCTTGCTGCACTCGGTCCCCCTGCTCTTCCTCGCACTGACCTTGTTCGGCGTGATGGCCGCCCTATTCGGCCCCATCAAGTACGGCATCCTGCCGGATCATCTCGCCACCGAGGAGCTCCCGGCCGGCAACGCCCTTGTCGAAGGCGCCACGTTCGTCGCGATTCTGGTCGGCACCTTGGCCGGGGGACTTGCTGCCGCCGATCAGGGCAACGCGGGGCTGGTGGCAGCCATTGTGCTCGGAATGGCTGTGCTGGCGCTCGTTTCTGCGCAGGCCGTCCCCCGCACGGGCAACACGTCCGAGATCAAGATCTCTCTCAACCCCATAAGCGCCACGGCCAATCTGCTGCGCGATCTCAAAGCTGATTCTCGCCTGTGGGTGGGAGGTCTTATCGTTTCCTGGTTCTGGCTCGTCGGGGTTGTCGCGCTTTCCCTATTGCCGACGCTTACTAAGGAGCAAATCGGGGGAACGCCGCAGGTCGTCACCTTGGGGCTGGTCCTTTTCACACTCGGCATCGCCGCAGGGTCAGTCGCCGCAGCAAAGGCGAGCCACCTGCGCCCGAACCTCGCGCTGGTCCCGATTGGAGCAGTGTTGATGGGGCTGTTCAGCCTGGATCTGGCCTGGGTCGCCTCGAGATTGGTGCCTGGTGCAGCCGAGATCACGCCGGGTGAACTCCTCGCCACAGCCTCGGGTCTGCGGTTTGCTTTCGATCTCTTTGCCCTCGCGGCGGCTGGTGGCCTCTTCATCGTGCCGTCTTTCGCGGCCGTCCAGGCTTGGGCCCCGGTCCATAGAAGGGCCCGCGTCGTCGCTGCCGTGAACGTCCTCAACGCCGCTTTCATGACGGCAGCCACCGCTGTCGTATCGGCCCTCCAGTATGGCGGCGCGACGGCTCCGTTGCTGCTCGCGGGCTTGGGTTTGTCCAATCTGTTGGTGGTCGGGCTGATTTTGCGGGCCTGGGGGAGGCAAGGTGTTCAGGACATCGCATCCCTCATTTTCCGCCTCGTTTACCGCCTCGAGGTCACAGGGCTTGAGCACATTCCGCCGGCAGGTGAGCGCGTCGTCGTCGCGCCCAATCACGTGAGTCTCATGGATGGGCCGCTGATGCACGCGATCCTCCCGAGCCACGCTGCCTTCGGGGTCGATACGACCATCGCCCAAGCCTGGTGGGTGAAGCCATTCCTGAAGCTGATCAATGCTCACACCATGGACCCGACGCGGCCGATGGCGGCGCGCACGCTGGTCAATCTGGTGAAACAGGGCGAAACCCTGGTAATCTTCCCCGAAGGGCGGATAACGGTCACCGGCGGTCTGATGAAGGTCTATGATGGCGCCGCGATGATCGCGGACCGAGCTGACGCGTGGGTTCTTCCAATTCGAATCGACGGACTCGAGCGCAGCAGGCCCTGGAGCTACTTGCGCCTCTCGCAAATCAGAAAAACTTGGTTTCCGAAGGTTCGCGTAACCATCCACCCGCCACGCAAGCTTCAGGTGCCGGCGGAACTTAAGGGCAGGGCTCGTCGCCGGGCAGCCAGCGCAGCATTGCAGGACATAATGATCGAAACTGCCGTCGCGTCGGCAAGGATCGACTGTACACTGTTCGAAGCCCTTGCCGACGCAAAGGGCACGCGTGACACCGGTAAGCCGATCGTGTCCGATGCCCTCGGCACGAAGCTTTCGTATCGGAAACTCATTCTTGCGGCTCAGGTGCTCGGCCGTAAGCTCGAGCCGATGGCTCCAGCCGGTGGTGCGGTCGGCGTCATGCTGCCCAACTCGGCGGGCGTCGCGGTTACATTCTTTGCGCTGCAAAGCATCGGCCGCGTCCCGGCGATGATCAATTACACCGCCGGACCCCAGAATGTTCTTTCAGCATGCCGGGCCGCCAAAGTCGAGGTGGTGCTGACTTCACGGGTTTTCGTCGAAAAGGCCCGGCTTGGCGACTTGGTCGAACGCTTGTCCCTCAGCGTGAAGGTCGTCTACTTGGAGGATATTCGGGCGGAGATTACCTTTGCAGACAAGGTCGCAGGTCTCTTGCTCGGCAGCAGGCCGCAGGTCCCCCGCGATTGCAACGATCCCGCAGTGATCTTGTTCACGTCGGGGTCGGAAGGAGCGCCTAAGGCTGTCGTCCTCTCCCATCGCAACATTCTGGCCAACGTTGCGCAGTCGCTAACGCGGATTGTGGCCAACGGCGAAGATACCGTTTTCAACGCCCTGCCTCTATTCCATTCCTTCGGCCTTACGGTTGGGCTTATCATGCCGTTGATGGCCGGTGCGCCGGTCTTCCTTTACCCGTCGCCGCTGCACTACCGAATTGTTCCAGAGCTCGTTTATCAGACGAACGCGACAATCCTTTTCGGCACGGATACCTTCCTCAACGGCTATGCGCGCGTCGCGCATCCTTACGACTTGCGCTCCGTGCGGCTTGTCCTTGCCGGGGCTGAGGCGGTGAAGCAGTCGACCCGCGACCTCTACATGGAGAAATTCGGCGTACGCATTCTCGAAGGGTACGGCGTGACAGAAGCGGCGCCCGTGCTCGCGAGCAATACGCCGATGGCCAACAAACCGGGCACCGTCGGGCGCCTGTCGCCGCTTATGGAGGTGCGGCTCAAGCCAGTTGAGGGAATCGAGGATGGCGGCCGCCTGTTCGTCCGTGGTCCGAATATCATGCTCGGCTACTACCGGGTAGAAAATCCCGGTGTCCTCGAGCCGCCCGAGGATGGATGGCACGACACTGGAGATATCGTGTCCATCGACCCTGATGGATTTGTTTCGCTGAAGGGTCGCGCGAAAAGATTTGCGAAAATTGGCGGCGAGATGGTTTCGCTCGCTGCGGTGGAAGCGCTTGCTGTCGAGCTTTGGCCGAAAGCCGTTTCGGTGGTTGCCGCAATTCCTGATCCGCGTAAAGGCGGGCGCCTTGTCCTTCTGACAACGCAGTCGGACGCTACGCGGGAGGCCTTCCTGCGACATGCCAAAGCCAATGGGGCTTCCGAGTTGATGGTGCCCTCGGTTGTATTTAACGTGCCTAGCGTGCCATTGCTCGGCTCAGGTAAGCCTGATTACGTGGCAGCGCAGAAATTGGCAGAGCAGTTGATTGCCAGTAAAGCAGTGGCTGACAGCGCAGCCGCGTGAAGCTGTCGGGCGCGAGGCACTTCTGGTTGCTGCCGACAATCGCAGAAATAGCAATCGAAACTTGGTGAGCGGCCTATTCGTCCTTCACGAGGACCGGGCTGTCTGTCCCGTGTTCGAGAAAGTTTGCAACCGCAGTGGCCATGACCGGCGCAAAAAGAAATCCGTGCCGATACGCGCCATTTACAAAAATCCGCCGACCACGAACGATCGCGCGCGGAATGTTGTCCGGAAACGATGGGCGCACGCCGGCTCCGAGTTCCTCGATCGAGGCCTCTGCGAAACCTGGATGGAGAGCATAGGCGAGCCCCAGCAATTCGAGAGCAGATCGCACTGTTACAGACGAGCCATCTTCGCGCTCAATCAGTGTTGCGCCGACCATGTAAAGGCCATCACCCCACGGCACGACGTAGAGGGGCTGGCGGGGATGAAGGAGCCGGATCGGCCGATTGAGCGTCACCTCCACTGAGCGCAGCACAGCCATTTCGCCACGCACGCCGCGCAAATTCGGCAAGTCGTTGCGCGCGGCCAAACCACGGCAATCAATGACGACGCTTCCGGCAGGCGCAGCCATCCAGACGGGATCTGGCACGGGTTCGCCGAAACGCAAATCGGCGCCCATCCGGCGCAATTCCGAAACAAGGAAATGCATGGCCGCACGCGGGACGACGTGGCATTCCTCTTCGTAGAAAAGGCCGCGCGTAAACCGACCGGCGAGATCCGGTTCGAGCTTCTCCAGCTCCTCGGCACCGATCTCGCGGTGCCCTTCGGTCATGCGCGCGAAACGGATGAGCTCGCTGCGGTCACGGCTTCCGGCGACGACAATCGTGCCGCGGCAAATGACATCCGGGTAAGCCTCGCGCCAGAGGGCAACGCCGGTTTTTCCCAGTTCCTGGATTAGCGGCTCGGCGGATTCGGCCTCGCAGTAGGGCGCGAGCATTGCGCCGGCGAATCGGCTGGCCGCGCCGACAGTTGCTTCGCTTGTCGCCTCCCGCAGCGTCACGTTATGGCCGCGGCGCGCCAGCTCGAACGCCTGCCAAAGGCCGAAAATGCCGGCGCCGACCACGGTGATGTCGAGCTTGGTCACGTGTTGCCGTCCCGCAGAAGTTTTCTCTTGTCGCCTTATCACCGTAGCCCGCACCTTGGCGAGACGTTCAGCGAACCTGCCGCGTTGCGTCAGTCGCCTAACGCGATCCCCTCTCGCCGCGGATCGGCCCCACCTTCGAGGCCATCGGGACGAACGACGATGATATGAAGGCCGGAGGTCAGCAGGTCCGGCACGATTTCATGGCCGAATGGCTTCACGCGCATGGCCTGCCAGAGCGGCGGGGTCGAAAGCCAGGGCCGGACGAGTGCACGCCAATCGGTAGCCGGGTCATACTCGATCTCGAACGGTCCTCCGCGACTGCCGAAATTGACGAGCGCCGCAGCGGCCTGCGCATCGAGCTCCCAATCAATGAGGGCAATGAGCGCCTTTACGACATAGAGGATGATGCGGCTGCCACCGGGCGATCCGAGGACCGCTTTCAGCCGACCTTCGTCGTCGAAGACGATTGTCGGCGCCATGGAGCTGCGAGGCCGCTTTCCCGGCGCTACGGCATTTGCGATGGGCCGCCCCTCGGCATCGGTCGGGAGAAATGAAAAATCGGTCAGCTCATTGTTGAGCAGAAAGCCGGCTGCCAACACGCGGGACCCGAAGGCAGACTCGATGGTCGTCGTCATGGACACTGCGTTGCCCTCTGCATCGACGACCGAGAAGTGACTTGTGCCGACACTTTCGAGCGTCGAGTCGAGGCCGAAGGCCTGGCGTTGCACACCAGGCGGCGTTCCCGGTGCTGGTCGCGGCATCGCGGCGTTCGGGTTGATGAGCTGGCTGCGCGCTGCGAGGTAATCGGAATCGAGCAGGGTCAGCGGCACTTGCACGAAATCGGGGTCGCCGATGTAGTAATCGCGGTCTGCAAACGCGAGCTTTTCAGCCTCGGCGATCAGATGCATGGCGCGCGGATTGAGCGCTGCCTCCGGCCCGCGGCCCAGATCAAAAGGTTCGAGTAGCTTCAGCGTTTGCGCCACGGCGATCCCGCCTGAGGACGGCGGGCCCATACCGCAAACGCGATGCCGCCGATAGATCACGCAAATGGGCGGCCGCTCGACGCTCTTGTAAGCGGCAAGATCAGCAAGCGTGATGTCGCCCCGATGGTTCGGCGCGTTTGCGGCTGCAGCGACGATCTTCTCGGCAATCTCGCCGGAGTAGAACGCTTCTGCTCCTTCCTCCGCGATCCTACGCAGCGTCCCTGCAAACTCTGGGTTCTTGAGGCGGTAGCCGACGGGCCAGGCGCTCCCGTTCTCGCTGAAGTAAAGCCGGCGGGCCGCGGGGTCGAAGTTCTCAGCCCCCATCCAGGTTAGGAGAAGATTGAGCCTCGGCGAGACCGGAAAGCCGTTTTCCGCGAGCGCGATTGCGGGCTCGAAAAGGCGTGCCCAGGGGAGCTTGCCGTGCCGGCGATGCACCTCCTCCAGCAGACGCACGAGGCCGGGTACGCCGATGCTCAGGCCAGAATGTACAGCCTCATCGAAGGGAATGCGGCGACCATCGCGCAAGAACCGGTCGGGCCGAGCGGCCGCCGGTGCAGTTTCGCGGCCGTCGTAACTCTTCAGCTCCTTTGTTTCGGCATCCCAGTGCAGAAGGAAAGCCCCGCCGCCGATCCCTGAAGACTGCGGCTCGACGAGATTCAGCACGAGCTGCACCGCGATCGCTGCGTCAACTGCACTGCCACCTTCCTGCAAAATGCGAACGCCCGCCTCGACAGCAAGCGGGTTGGCGGCCGAGACCATGTAGGACTTGGCCTGGGCGAGCGATTTTTCGCTGTATCCAGTGGCGGCTTCCGGGGCGATGTACCCGCGCTGCGCAAGGGCTCCGGTCGGGAGCGTGCTCAAGCCGATCGCCAAGAGCACTGCCGCCCATGCGCTGAATGCCCAGCGCATCAAGCCGGGACGTCCTCCGGATGGCCTCGTCGTCATTGTGTTACCTTCTCCATGCTGAGGCTCAAGAGAGTTACAGCAACATGAGCTGCGTGGCGCAACGTGAAGCCGTCAATGGAAGTCCCGGGACTTGGGCAGGACGGTTTCGAGTCGTTTCGGAATGGCGCGTTCTTCGCGTGGATGACGAGCAAAACGCGGTTGCTCCCGATTGCGGGCAGAGCCTGGATCGGGCCGCTTCACCTCATCGGCATTGGCGAGTGCCGGCTTGAAGTCCTCGCTCCATTCGGACAGGTCGAGCAGCCAGTAGCTCCTGTCCTCGAGAGAACTGGAGACGACGTGGATGATATCCTCGTGGCGCTGAATGCGTCCGCGGACGAGGATGAGCCGGCTTCCCATAATGACCTTGCGGAAACGCTCGAGCATCTTCGGCCAGATGACGATGTTGGCAATGCCCGTTTCGTCCTCGATGGTCATGAACACCACGCCCTGGCCGGTGCCTGGCCGCTGACGGACGAGAACGACGCCGCCCACGCTGACCCACTGCCCATCCTTCATGCCGCGCAGCGCATCACATGGCACGGCCCCATCGGCCGCAAAGGCTGAGCGCAGGAAGCTGACCGGATGCGCTTTCAGCGACAGCCGGAGGGTCTGGTAATCATTCACCACGTGCTCCGAAAGCCGCATTTCGGGCAGGTCGACCTTGGGCTCTGGGCCTGCCTCGCGCGTCTCGCTCCAGGCAAACAGCGGCAGTGGCCGCGCTGCCGTCAGGCCACGGACTTCCCACAAGGCCTGCCGCCGGTCGAGACCGATGGAGCGAAACGCATCGGCCGCGGCGAGCTTCTCGATGGTCGCCAGCCGCACGCCTGCGCGGGCCCACAGGTCGTGGACGTCTCGGAAAGGCCGGCCTTGGCGCGCATCAACGATCTTCTGTGCTTCCTCCTGAGCCAGACCATCGACCTGGCGCAGGCCAAGCCGCAGCGCGACAACGGTGTTTTCGCCGCTTCCTGAAATGGGCTCCAGCGTGCAGTCCCAATCCGAATGGTTGATATCAACGGGGCGCACCTCGACGCCGTGCTCACGGGCATCACGGACGATCTGGGCCGGTGCGTAGAAGCCCATCGGCTGCGAGTTGAGCAGGGCGGCCGCAAACGCCGCCGGGAAATGGCATTTGATCCAGGCGGAAACATAAACGAGATGGGCGAAGCTGGCGGCGTGGCTTTCCGGGAAGCCGTATTCGCCGAACCCCTTGATCTGGCTGAAGCAGCGCGCCGCGAACTCGGGATCGTACCCGCGGGCCACCATGCGGCTCACCATCTTGTGCTCGAGCTTGCCGATGGTGCCAGCGCGGCGGAAGGTGGCCATGGCTTTGCGGAGCTCGTTCACCTCCGCGTCCGAGAACTTCGCCGCCACCATGGCAATGCGCATGGCCTGCTCCTGGAACAGCGGCACGCCTTTGGTCTTGCTGAGGATTTGGCGCAGCTCGTCAGGAGGTCCATGCTCCGGGGCAGGTGAAGGATAGGTCTCAGGCTCAAGACCCGCCCGGCGCCTGAGATAAGGGTGCACCATGTCGCCCTGGATCGGCCCGGGACGGACGATCGCCACCTCGATGACGAGGTCGTAAAAAGTGCGCGGCTTAAGGCGCGGCAGCATGTTCATTTGCGCGCGGCTTTCCACCTGGAACACGCCGATGGAATCCGCGCGGCAGAGCATGTCGTAGACCTTTGGGTCCTCGCGCGGGATGTTCGCCAGCGTCAGGCGCTTGCCGTAGTGCGTCTCGATGAGATCGAAGGCGCGGTGGATGCAGGTCAGCATGCCGAGGGCAAGCACGTCCACCTTGAGCAGGCCGAGGGCGGTGAGATCGTCCTTGTCCCATTCGATAACCGTGCGGTTCTCCATCGCCGCATTGCCGATGGGCACGACCTCGCACAGAGGCGAACGGGTGAGCACGAAGCCGCCGACGTGTTGGGAAAGGTGCCGCGGGAAGCCGATTAGCTCGTCGGCGAGCGCCAGGACCTGAGCCAGCAGCGGATCGCGAGGATCGAGCCCCGCCTCCCGCACATGTTTTTCCGGCACCGTCCCACCGGAGACACCCCAGACCATGCCGGCGAGTGCCGCGACCGTATCCTCCGACAGCCCCATGGCCTTACCGACCTCGCGTACGGCGGAGCGCGCGCGGTAGGAGATGACGGTCGCGGCAAGCCCGGCCCGATCGCGGCCGTAGCGGGCGTAGATGTACTGGATCACCTCCTCGCGCCGCTCGTGCTCGAAATCGACGTCGATATCCGGCGGCTCCTTGCGCTCGGGCGAGACGAAGCGCTCGAACAGCACGTCGATCTCGGTCGGGTTCACCGCCGTGATGCCGAGGCAGTAGCAGACGGCCGAGTTCGCGGCGGAGCCCCGGCCTTGGGCCAGGATGTTTTGGGAACGGGCGAATTTGACGATGTCGTAGACGGTCAGGAAGTAGGGCGCGTAGTTGAGCTGGGCGATAAGGTTCAGCTCCCGCCGGAGGAGCTGCGCGACTTTTTCAGGAATGCCTTCCGGATAACGCCAGCGGGCGCCCTCCCAGGTCAGCTCTTCCAGATAGGATTGAGGTGTTTTTCCCGGCGGCACCGGCTCGTCGGGATATTCGTAGACAAGCTCGTCGAGCGAGAAGCGGCAGGCATTGGCGATCTCGATCGTGCGGGCGAGGGCAGCTTCGTAACCGGCGAAGAGGCGCGCCATTTCGGACGGGCTTTTCAGATGGCGCTCGGCGTTGGGCGCGAGCTTCAGGCCCGCCTCGTGGATCGTCACCCCTTCGCGGATGCAGGTGAGCACATCCTGCAGTGCCCGGCGCTGGGGGACGTGGTAGAGCACGTCATTGGTCGCAACGAGGGGTGTGCCCACGCGCTCCGTCAGCTGAGCAAGAGCCGCAATGCGTGCGCGGTCGTCGCCTTGGTAGCGATACGAGGCGGCAAGATAGACGGGGGCTGGTGCGAGCGCCGTTTTGATGCGCTTCAACTCGGTTTCGAAGCTCTTTGCATTTCCCTCGGAAGGAGGCGGGTCTGTGGGGGATCGATCTTCCGTCGAAGCCTCTCCATCCGACGAATTAGTTCGAGCCCGAAACGGAATAATCGTAGCACCGCTGGGATTAAGCTCCTCTCGTGCCTCCCTCAATGCTTCGCGCCAACTCCAGTCCTCCGGCGGCAGGGCGATGAAGATCTGACCCTCGTTGTGAGCCGCTACGTCCTCCAGGAATAGCGTGCACTGCCCTTTTTCCGCCCGCCGCTGACCGAGAGTGAGGAGACGGCAGAGGCGGCCGTAGGCGGCGCGGTCCGTGGGCAGGCAAAGCAGGCTCGGCGCATCCTGCAGGTCGAGGCGGGCTCCCACGATCAACTTCAGCCCGGCTTCCTTCGCAGCCGTGTGCGCCCGCACTACACCGGCGAGCGTATTGCGATCCGTTACAGCGAGCGCGGAAAGGCCAAGCGCCTTGGCCTGGGCGACCAGCTCGTGCGGATGTGAGCCGCCGCGCAGAAACGAGAAGTTCGTCGTGACCTGCAGCTCGGCGTAGGCGGGAGCGGAGAACATGAGATGCTCCTCACCCGAACAATCCGTGCATGTACCAGACCGGCGGCCCGGCTTCGGGATCGCGGTCATAAAGGCCTTCGCGAAACACCCAGTATCGGCCGCCGCGATCATCCTCGATGCGGTAATAGTCCCGCGGACCCGGCGGTCTGGCGAGGGGGCCGAGCATGCGCCACCATTCGGGCTCGATGCGCTCCGGCCCTTCGGCCTTGACCACGGTGTGGGTGACGCGGCGCCACGTGAAACGCGCCGGCGCGCCTTCCGGGACTTCGGCGAGCACCGTGATCGGCTCCGGGATGGCGAGAAGGAGCGGTGGGCGGAGCAAAGCAGCCGAAAGACGCGAGACTTTGGAGCGCTCCGCCCCTCGCTTTTCGAGCGGGTCTTTCGCCATCAGGGCGGGGATGCGCACCTCGGCCCGCTCGGGGATATGGCTCTCATAAGGAACAAGCCGGAGCACGCGCTCCGCCCCGAGCCGGTTGGAAACCCTGTCGATGAGCTGGGCGGTGTCGGCTTCCGTCCATTCCTCCAGCCCGGCGCTCAATCTCCCCTGGAGGGGATCGAGCAGTTCGAGGGCCGTGGCTTCCAGCGTCAGCACATCGACACCGAAACCGGCATCGATTTCCGGGAGCTTCGGCGCCAGCAGTTGCAGGAGATGTTTGGGCTCACGGCAGGGTCTACTGGTGCCAGCCCGGACCTCTGCCACGGTCCCGTCGACGCGATAGAAACAAAGCCGCACGCGACGGGCGCCTCTCCCGGCTTGATCGAGCATCCGGCACAGGCTCGCAGCGAGATCGGCGACGGCGCTTTCGATCCCTTCCGAGGAAATCAGCGGCTCTGAGAAGATGCGGCGGACGATGGCTCGCCGAGTTTCCGGAAGCGCATGCCTCGCTTCGGGTGCTGAGGCGAGGGCGGCATCGAGGCGAGCCAGCACCGCGCCGGCAAGTTCTGTGGAGTTCTTTACTTTGCGGCGCCCAGGTGCGAGCGATCGAAAACGGCGCGCCAAGGCCGGGCGGGGCAGGTCGTACAATTGGCCGATACGGCGCAGCCCGAGCCGCTTCAGCAGGAGGATGGTTTCGTCCGCCAAACCCAGTGCTTCGACGGGCAGATCACGGAGCGCTTCTCGCATGTGGCCGGCGGGCGCAATGGCGAATCCTTCCGTCCCAAGGCGGGCAAACCGGGCGAGCGCCGCAGCTGCGGCGATGCTGTCGGCAAGGCCGGCTCGTACGGTCAGCCCGAAGGCACGCAGTCGGCTGACGAGATCGGCCATCAACTGGCGCTCGCCTCCGAAGAGGTGCGCCACGCCAGTGATGTCGATCCAAAATCCGTTTTCGCCTTCGACGTTTCGGGCTGGACCATAGCGCCCGCTCCAGCGCGCCAAGGCGAAAAGCGCCGCTCGATCCTTTCTCCGCTCGATCTTCCGCGTCAGGAGGCCCGGATAAATTGCCCTGGCATCGGCGAGAGACTGGCCGGGCCGAATACCCTCGGCGCGGGCCTGGGCGTTCGCAGCGGCGATGACGATGCCGTGCGAACCGGCTTCGACAAGCGCAAACGGCCGGTCATCCGGCACCGCTTCCGGATTCGCGCGCCGCATCCGCTCGATCGGCCACGCCGGGAGCCAGACGAAAACAAAGCGCCTCATCACACCACTCCAAACTGAAAGAGGCAGTCTCGGCCGACAGCGGCCGCGCCCGGCAGCGTTCGAGATCGACGGTGAACCGGAGGGCACCGGGGGCGTGCGGATCGAAGGGATGAGGAGCGCTGGGCAGAGGCCCCACGCGCCAGCGGGTCGCGATGGCGGCCATCGTCTCGGTTCGCGGATGGGTGAGGAGGACGCAGGGCACGCGATAGGCGGAGGCTGCCAGCGCCAAGCGCCGGGCCGGCGTCAGCTCCACCTCCTGCAGAGCGCCAAGGACGAGCGCTAGACCCCGCGATTTCAGCCCTTCCTCGATAGCCCAGAGGGTGTCAGTTGCCGTTTTCGTCTCGACGATGATGAGACGTTTCGGGTCGAGACCCAGCGCCCGCAGCCCCGGGCCGTAAAGGCTGCCAAACTCATTGGCCATCGCGGCAGGCCGGCAGCACAGGATTGGCCTGCGCGCCCTGCCGTCTGTCATGGCGCAGCGGCGGATGGCGAGAGTGAGGGAGAAGATGAACGCTGTGGCCCAGGTTGCGGCCCAGTCTGTTCCCTGCTCTTGCAGCGCGGGTTTGATCTCATGCACCCCGCCGATCTCGAGCCCTTCGGGCCCCAGGAGGCCATCGACTTCGGCGATGCCCAGGTGCCATGTGAGACCAGGGACGACAATCTTGGCCGGCGCTTGTTCCTCTGCACCCGGAGTCTTGCCCGGACTATCGTCGTAGACAGGAGGCCGAAAGGCTGACCCTTCCAGTTCAGTGCCGACGCTACGCTCTATCCGGCGGATCCGCTGCCGCAGGCTTTCCAGCTTCCGCCTCCGCAGGCGCGCTGCGACCTCCTGAGGTTCACGTGGCCGCTCGGTGCCCGGAAGAGTGTCGGGCGAGGCGTCGAGAGAAAGGCAAGGTTTAGCAGGATCTTGGGCCATGCCTGCTGCCATAGCGCTTCATATTTGTTCTCGTTATGTTCTTTACGCTATTGCGCCCCGCTGGTCAACCCGGCATGAGCTCGCTCGCGCGAGGGCCAACTCGGATACTTAGCCAAAATTCACCACAGTTGGTGAGCGAACCCGCCCTCCGGCACCCCGCATCCCCATCAACGAATCAGCCCACCGCCTAAAATCTTGGCCAGAGTGTGGCTTTCATGTGCCGGCTTTCGGGCCGAAGCTGCTGTATATGAACTGTTCATCACGTTGTGACTAAGATGATGCACCCGGTGGGGCGAGCGGCCCATCGGCTCGATCATCTGAGCCTTACGGAGTACGAGATGGTCATACGTAAGATCATCACTTCGATAGTTACTGTACTCGTCGGCCTATTGCCCGTAGCTGCCGTGGCAGCACCGGGCTATGGATCGAGTCTGCTTTGGGGGGGTACTAGCGAATGGGGCGGCGGTCGTCAGATCGTTCCATTCAGCACGGCTTATAAACCCGGAGAGATCGTGGTCAGCTTCGGCGACCGGCGGCTTTACTACATCACCAAGCCCGGAGAGGCGATTAGCTATCCGATCGCCATCCCGCGCGAGGAAAGCCGCTGGCAAGGTGTCACGACCGTCTCCATGAAGAAAGTCAACCCGTCGTGGACACCGACTCCCGAGATGCTCCGCGAGAATCCGAAGCTGCCACCCTGGGTTCCCGGTGGCCACCCAATGAACCCGCTCGGTGTGCGCGCGCTTTATCTCGGGTCGAGCCTTTACCGGATCCACGGCACCGATGCTCCTTGGACGATTGGGCAGGCAGTCTCGAAAGGCTGCATCCGGATGTACAATAAGGATGTCATCGATCTTTATTCCCGGGTGTCCATCGGCGCCAAGGTGACGGTGACCTGGGAGCGGTTCAACCGGACGGCGATGGATGGAACGCGCCGGACCGCAGGCCGCACGGGTTTGTTCACGACTACGGAGTGAGTTGAAAGTCACTTTCCGACGTGAGGTGTTGTAGGGACGGCTTTGCAGCCGTCCCTTTTCTTTTACAACTGGGGCTGCGCAAGAACGCTCCGTTCACGAGCCAGCAAGGCAGGATTTGAGATCGCTGGCCAGATTAAGCATCAGCGAATGATAGAGGTCAGGGCCCGGAGTAAGGTTCCTACCCTCCGGATCGAAGGTGCCGATACGCGTCGACGTGCCCTCCACGAGGACTTCTGCGACGCGCGGAGAGCTGTAGGGCTCGATGAACACGCACACGACGCCCGAGGATACGAGAATTTGTCTCAACTGCTGTAATCGCTTGCCGCTTGGTGGAACGTCCGGGCTGAGCGTTACGGATCCAGCTGCATTAAGCCCAAAGCGCTTTTCGAAATACTGGATCGCATCGTGGTGGACGAGAAACGGCCTGGCCGAGACTGAAGCCAACTCGCCCTGCAGCTCCTCCGATAATGCGGAGATTCTGGCGATCTCGGCATCCGCGTTCGCCCGCAAAATAGCGGCATTCTCCGGGGTCAGGCGAGCAAGCACATCAGCGATATGGCTGACCATGGCCTTCGCATTCTCGGGATCCAACCAGACGTGCGGATCGTAAGTTGCGTGCTCATGGTCATCGGCCTTTTGATGATTGCCATGTTGGCCGCGAGAACGTTCATGATCGTCTTCCTCGAAAGCGCCACCTTGTCGGATCGGCAGTCTGTTCAAGCCAGGGGCTTCAATGAGGCTCACAACTCGGACGGAGTTCGGCAGGGTAGCCGCGAGCTTGGCCGTGAACGGCTCGAACTCCTCCGAAACGCGAAAGACAATCTGAGCATTCTGGACCTTCCTGGCGTCGGAGGGCCTCATTGCATACGAGTGCGGTGAAGCCGCGCCGTCGACAAGCAGGTCCGGTTCGCCGATCCCGGCCATCACGCTCGAAACGAGCGAATGAATGGGCTTGCTCGTAACGACCACGCGAACGTCCGCGAGAGCTGCACAAGGGAGCAGCAGGGCTAGGATCGCGGTGGCGAATTGCGAAAGGGAATTTGTGAGCACGTCTGCTCCGCTCACTGGATGTGATGGCCTATGCGCTGTTCAAGATAGAATTACCGAAGTGGAATGTTATAACATATCATACAGAGAGGAGAGCTGGCCAGACATTCAAGCTCGCCTTCACCTTGCTACGCCCGATGTGGGAAAGGCGCCAGCGCGTTTCAGAGCTTGGCTCTGCTGTTGTAGGCACCAACTTGTGCTGTGTAAGTTCAAACTGGCTCAAAGCCTGGAAAGTGAACACCGATGGCTCGCGTTACCCTGGTGGGCACCCTTCGCCAATTCACGGGGGGTATCTCTGAAATCGAAATCGAGGCGGAGACCATTCGCCAGCTTTTCGCCCGGCTCAGCGAACGCTTTCCTGATTTGGCTCCGCATCTGGAGCAGGGCCTCGCCGTTGCCATAGACGGAGAAATTTATCAGGACGCGCTACTGGAGCCCATCGGCCCGGATGCCGAGGTTCACATTCTGCCGCAGATTGCTGGAGGCTAGGTGATCAGGTCGGGCGGCTTTCCGCTCCGTTTATGAATTCGAAGATCTCGATGATCTCATCGCGCGAAGTTCTGAACCACTCGGCTCCTCCGCCGTCAACTCTCCTTCCGCGCACTTCCAATACTGCGTGAATGGCCCGCTCCAGCAGTCGGCAGTGATCAGTACGAATTTCCAACTTCAGTGAGGGCCTGTCTGGCGTACTCGTCGAAACTTGGGCTGCGATCCGCTCTACCACGTCGGTCTCTGTGCTTCCAATCTTAAGCCGATCGGGCGCACACGCGTATCCGTAGGCGTAAACCGCGCCACTCCCTTCGCCTAGCCTCACCACATCGCTGGTATCGACCGCGTTCTTGATGAAGCTCTCGGCACTTTGCTCCGATATCCCCTCCTCCGAGCCGAGGTGGGGATCGGACATGTGATGCTCGACTTCAGCAGGATAACTCTTACCCTGGCTCACCTGCTCTCTTGTGAATCCGTATTTAGGTGCCGCATTTAGGATTTCCGCCATTCTGCGGGCGAACCGTGTTCGCAGCTCAGGGTCCTCTGTCAAATTGTATTGATTGAGTGCCCAAGTAAACTGCGCTCGCTGACCTGCAAGCGTCGCCATACTTCGCCCCCGATACTCGAAATTATCGTTCTAAAATGCAGGCACTTCTCTTCCCAATTCCCCGACCTATACTTCTCATACTCAAGCAGCCTGCCGCTGTCTCAGCACCTCGCCGCGGTAACTCAGGGCCTCCGCAATATGGATTCGCGACACGGTTTCCGCACCGTCCAGATCGGCGAGGGTTCGGGCAACACGCAAAGTTCGGTGGAAACCGCGAGCGGACAGCTGCAATGTCTCAGCGGCCTGGCGCAGGAGAACGAGGCCGTCAGCGTCAGGCCGAGCGATTTCTTCGAGTATACGTCCGGATGCCTCAGAATTGGTCCGCGGGCCGTTTGGTCCGTACTTGGCGAACCGCTGACGCTGGCGTTCGCGCGCAGCGATCACACGAGCCCGCACCGCTGCGCTCCCTTCGGCCGGCGCCGGGAGAACCAGATCGGCGGCCGTGACCGCCGGCACCTCGATCTGCAGGTCGATCCGATCGAGCAGAGGACCTGAGATACGGGCCTGATATTCAGCGGCACAACGTGGTCCCCGCTTACATGACTGCCCGGGAGTTCCACCGCCACACCGGCATGGATTCATAGCCGCAACGAGCTGAATTCGCGAAGGATAAGTGATGCGGTGATTGGCACGCGCGATGACTGTCTCGCCGGTTTCCAACGGCTGACGCAAAGAGTCGAGCACCTGGGGGACGAACTCCGGCAGCTCGTCGAGGAATAAGACCCCAAGGTGTGCCAGTGAAACCTCGCCCGGCTTGGCCCGCGTGCCTCCACCCACAAGCGCCGCCATGCTCGCCGAATGATGCGGTGCCCGGAAAGGCCGCTGAGTTTTCAACCTGCCACCCGTCAGCTCGCCAGCAAGCGAGTGCACCATGCTGACTTCGAGCATCTCCTGCGGATCGAGCGGCGGCAGAATCGAAGGCAAGCATGCTGCCAGCATCGATTTGCCGGACCCCGGTGGTCCGATCATCAGCAAATTATGCCCGCCAGCTGCCGCCACCTCGAGCGCACGCTTCGCAGTTTCCTGCCCTTTGATATCGGCCAGGTCCGGAAGGGGCTGATCGTCCCGCTCCAAATTCGGCTCCGGCCGACGCAAAATCTGCAGGCCCTTGAAATGGTTCACGAGAGAGAGCAGGTGCGGGGCAGCGATGATATCCATGTCAGCAGCCGCCCAAGCTGCCTCAGGGCCATTTTCCGCAGCACAGATGAGCCCTTTTTTCATAGCATTGGCGCCGATGGCCGCCGGCAAGGCACCTGGCGTCGCCCTGATCTGCCCATCGAGCGCCAACTCGCCGATTGCTGCGAAACCTTCGATAGCTTCTGGGGAGATCGCTTCCATCGCGACCATCAGCGCCAGCGCGATCGGCAGGTCGAAGTGACTGCCTTCTTTCGGCAGATCCGCCGGCGCGAGATTGACCGTGATGTGCGTCCACGGAAGACCCAGACCGATCGCATGGAGCGCATTCCGCACACGTTCACGACTTTCCGCGACCGCTTTGTCCGGCAGGCCGACGATAGCGAAAACGTGCTGTCCTGGGCTGATCCTGACTTCGACTTGAACCGGGCGGGCCTCGATACCAACGAACGCCAATGTGGAAATACGCCCGTACATCCTTCCCCCCGCATTCCCCCGACTTGCGCGGGAAGTTAACGACGGAGGGAACTATCAGTCAAGAACATAATAAGAACTGACGCGTCTCCGTATTCGGATCAAAGCGACGCCTTGGCCGTGCGCGCCTCTACCGCGTCCCAGAAGAGGGCCGCGATGTTGGGACCGCCAAAGGCCTCGATCTGACGAATGCCGGTCGGCGAAGTCACATTGATCTCGGTGAGATAAGGGCCGATTACGTCGATACCGGTGAAAATCAGTCCGCGGCGTTTCAGCTCCGGCTTCAGGCGCTCGCAAATCTCCAGATCGCGCGGCGTGAGCTCCGTCGGCATCGCCTTACCTCCGACGTGCAAGTTCGAGCGCGTCTCATCGGGAGCCGGAACGCGGTTTATCGCGCCGACCACCTCGCCATCGATCAAAATGATCCGCTTATCTCCGCCGCGCACCTCTGGCCGATACTGCTGGACCATGAATGGCTCGCGGAAAACGGTCTGGAACAACTCAACCAACGAGTTGAGGTTCGTATCTCCCGCCGAAATCCGGAATACGGAGGCGCCGCCGTTGCCATAGAGCGGCTTGATGATGATGTCGCCGTAGCGTTGGCGAAATCTTTTCACGTCCTCCAAATCGCGCGTGACGAGAGTCGGCGGCATCAGGTCCTGGAAATCGAGAACCCAAACTTTCTCCGGCGCATTGCGGACCGATGCCGGATCATTCACCACCAGCGTTTTCGGATGAATTCGCTCCAACAGGTGCGTCGTCGTGATGTACGCCATGTCGAATGGCGGATCCTGCCTCAGCAGAACGACGTCCCACTCGGACAAGTCGATCGTTCGAGGATTCGAAAGCTTATAGTGATCGCCGACTCGATCCTCGACCGTCAGCGTAGCGCCACGCGCAATCAAGCGCGATTCGTCGAGCGCCAAATTGGGAGGCGTGTAGTAGAAGAGCTCATGGCCCCTGCGCTGCGCCTCGAGCAGAAGGGCGAACGTGGAATCGCCGCGGATATCGATGCGCTCAATAGGGTCCATCTGACAGGCGATTTTCAGCCGCATGCGTTGTCATCCCTGAGGTGAGTTGGATCGAACGATCCGTGCTGGACGAGACCGTGTTCAGAAGCCATGCGCTCGCTGCAGCGCATTGGGCTGATGGCGCGGTAGGCGCCCCGGCACCAGCAGCAAGGCGTCCAAGCCGATTTCATAGTCGCGATACGCCGGATGACGCCAGACCCACTGCTCCGCCGCCCGCGCGATGCGGCGAGCCTGCCGAAACGTCTTGGCGGCTTCTGCAGCGTCCATAGTGGGCCGCCGCTTGACTTCAACGAACGCGAGCCGCCGCCCCCGCACCGCGATCAGATCGATCTCGCCAGCCTTGGAGCGATAACGCCGGGCCAAAATCCTGTATCCCTTGAGGCACAAGACAGCGGCTGCGATGAGCTCTGCCCACCGGCCCATCCGCTCGCGTTGCCGCCTGATAGTTATTGCTTCGGCCTGTGCTTGGCCCGTCACTGGCCACCTCGTTTCATCCGGACGGCGAGATCGTACACACGCCTTCTCGGGACGCCAAGCATCTCAGCCACCTCCCGGCTGACATCGCGCAAGCTGCCCTGAGCCAAGCGTGCTTCGAGGCAGGTTAGGATCTCCTCGTCTGTGGCTTCCGACGGTTGTGGCGGCCCGACAAGGATCACGATCTCGCCTCGCTGCTCGATGTCTGTGCCGCGTTCCGCAAGCCGGCCGAGTGGCGCGCGCCGCACTTCCTCGTGGAGTTTGGTCAGCTCGCGGGCGACTGCAGCCTGCCTTTCGGGCCCGAGAACCTCGGCCATGTCGGACAAAGACTCGACCATTCTCGACGGTGCCTCGAAGAAGATGAGTGTTGCTGACACGTTGGCCAGCTCGGCCAGTCGGGCCCTCCTGGCCGCCTGCTTCGCAGGCAGAAAGCCGGCGAACAGAAATCGATCGGTCGGCAGACCCGAACACGAGAGCGCGGCTATCACTGCAGACGGACCCGGAATGCTGACGACGCGGTGGCCTGCGGCTGCGGACTCCCGAACAAGCTTGAAGCCAGGATCGGAAATGAGGGGCGTGCCTGCATCGCTGATAAGAGCGACGGACCGACCGTCAGCCAGCTCCTTCAAGATGCGAGGCAGCTCTCGCTCTTCATTGTGCTCGTGGTAGGCCCGGAGTGCGCGCGAAATTCCGTATTGGGTCAAGAGCTGACGGCTGTGACGCGTGTCCTCGCAGTAGATGATGTCGCTCCGCGCAAGGACGCTGACGGCTCGCAAAGTGAAATCGGCCAGATTGCCGATTGGCGTGGCGACGAGGTAGAGCCCCGGCCCGAGAGGCTGCTCTAGAGCCTCCTGGAGCCGCGCTACGACGTGGCGGCTTAATCTTTCCACTTCGAGGGCCTTAGCTTGCTCCTTGAAAATCTGCTGATTTTTCGCCAAGCCGTAGCTCCATGGTGCAGTTTTCGCCGAGCGCACTGGTGCCAATGCGTGGCCACTCCAGTCGCAGATGGCGCCGTCCAGCAGACTAGTCGAATCTGCGCCGCTATTGCAGGCTGGAATGCTCCGTGAAGACGGCGCTCTAGCGAGCGTATCCGGCCAACAGGCGATCGGGGGGTGAGCAGTACATGGTGGTTCAGACGGCGGCCTGGCTCCGGTGCGCTGCAGCGCTCGCGCTGATTTGTCTATCGGCTCTCATCGCCGCTTGCGCGATCCAGGGTGGCAGCGCCAGCTTGCCGGCACCGAATGGAGGGATCGGTGACAACGGCAACGCTCCTCGCCGTGGCAATTCCGTGAAGGTCGCCCTCTTACTGCCGCTCACGTCAGAGGGACAAACGGCAGCGGTCGCCAAGGCCATGAAGCAAGCCGCCGAGCTGGCGCTTTTCGAGCACGACAACCCGGACTTTCAGCTCATCGTCAAGGACGACAAGGGCACGCCGGAAGGAGCTCAGGCGGCCGCAGAGGAGGCTGTCCGCGAAGGAGCCGAGCTCATTCTCGGTCCGTTGTTCGCCAGGTCCGTCCGCACCGTCGCACCAGTGGCACGCCAGGCCGGCATACCCGTCCTCGCGTTCTCGAACGATACGCAGGTTGCGGGAAACGGCGTTTATCTCCTCGGTTTCCCGCCTCAACAGGAGGTCCGCCGCGTCGTCAGCTATGCCCTTTCGCGTGGCCATCGCCGATTTGCGGCTCTCCTGCCTGAGGATGCTTACGGGAAGCTTGTCGAGGCAGCTTTTCGCGAAGCCGTTACCGCTGAAGGCGGCGTGATCTCGGCTCTGGAGACTTACCCGCCGGCGAGCAACGAGATGGTCGAGCCCGCTGAAAGGATCGTGAAAGAGCTTCGGGAGGCGGAAGAAGCTCTGCAGCCCATCGATGCACTGTTCGTCCCCGGTGGACCCGAAACCCTCCCCCGGCTGGGGCCGCTGCTGTCTTACGCCAATTTGGACACGTCGTCGGTGAAGCTGCTGGGTACTGGCGGGTGGGACTATCCAAACATCGGGCGCGAAGAGGTTTTCGTTGGTGGCTGGTATGCTGCGCCAGATCCCCGGGGTTGGCGTGATTTTTCCGAGCGGTTCGCCAAGACCTTTGGAAGCTCCCCACCGCGGCTTGCGAGCATGGCTTACGATGCGGTGAGCATTGCCATTCGTCTGGCGAACCAGCCTGCGGGTTCGCGGTTCACTTCCGCCAATCTGACTCGACCAACCGGCTTCACGGGCGTCGATGGGCCTGTCCGTCTTCTCGAAAGCGGCATCGCCGAGCGAGGGCTGGCCGTTCTCGAGGTACAACGCGTCGGCGCCAGCGTGATCGATCCGCCCAGCGGATTCGGTAGCACCTCGCAACTCATGCCATTACCTGGGTTCAACTGACCTCACGGCAAAGTTCAGCGATCCTTGCGCTAGCGCTGCTTGCGCTTCCGCCGCACTCTGCTAAGCCACGAGCGGCATCGGCTCGGCCGCGCTCAACCCGCTACGCTCCAAACACCCCATGCTCGCTGTCCTAACCATCGTCTTACCCGTATTCGGCATCATGTTCGCTGGCTGGCTGACGGAGCGTTGGCGCTACCTCCCGAAAGACTCTGCCAGGGTCATCGCGCTGTTCAGCTTCAACGTGGCGATGCCTGCATTTCTGTTTCGGGCCATGCAGGAGATCGGTGAAATCCCTGAAGCGCCCTGGAAATTCGCGATCGCCTTCTTCGGAGGTGCAGCGATTGTTTGGGTCGTCGCAGCGCTGGTCAGCAGGTACGCGCTTCATCGCAGCCCCGCTGACGGTGCCGCAATCTCGATGGCCTCGTGCTTCGGGAACACGGTCATGCTCGGCGTCCCTCTTGCGCTTAGTGCTTTCGGGCCGGATGCCGCAGCGCCGCTCGGAATTCTCGTGTCGCTTGACGCGCTTCTTCTTTGGCTCGCAGCCACCGTGCATATTGAGTGGGTAACCAGGAGAGAACGCACGGCGCCGCTACTCCCCGCGATCGCCGGCGTCGTGGCTGATATTCTTCGCAACTCCATTGTGATGAGCGTCGTGATCGGAACGATTTGGCGCGTCATGGGCCTGCGCGTTCCGGATCTTATCGATCGCTTCCTGGCCTTGCTCGGCCAAGCCGCAGTGCCAGCCGGGCTTTTTGCAATGGGAATGTCACTAGCTACGTACAGGATCGCCGGCCAACTCCCCGCTCTTGTGGCCATCGTCGCGATGAAATTGGTGCTCATGCCGGTCGTGATCTACACGTTAGCCGGCCCGGTTTTCGGCTTACCACCTGTTTGGGTAGCGGTGGCCACGCTGGTCGCAGCAATGCCCGTCGGGGCGAATGCCTTCCTCTTCGCGGCGAAGTATGATCGCGCTGTGGGCTCCGTCTCGGCAGCCATAGCGGTCAGTACAGTCGTAGCGGTAGGATGGAGCTCCGTCGTGCTGTACTTTATGCGGCTCGATTGAGCCAGCCAGCCCGTTGCACTTCGATACAAGCTTCGCGATTGAGAGGCGGCCGGGCAGCTCTCGACCATCCCCCCTCATAATCTTCAATCGAGAGTGCCCGACCTTATCGAATTTCTGTTGCGCTTCGAGACCTACGCTCTCGACTACGACGAGCTGCCCTGGTCAATTTCCGCAAAAACCTTGCGCGCAATCCGGAACGAATCTACGGCTGCAGGCACCCCGCAGTAGATCGCTACCTGAAGGAGCACCTCCCGGATTTCCTCCCGCGTGACCCCATTCCGAAGCGCGCCGCGGATGTGCATTTCCAGCTCGTGCGGACGATTGAGCGCCGACAGCATGGCGAGGTTCAGCATGCTCCGGATCTTTCGAGGAAGCTGCTCCCGCCCCCAGATGGCACCCCAGCAGTATTCCGTCACCAGCTCCTGCAGCGGCCGATTGAAATCATCGGCGGTCTGGAATGACTTCTCGACAAATTCCGCACCGAGGACAGACTTGCGGATTTCTAGCCCACGGTCGAACGTCTGCTTATCCATTACGATGCTCCTTCGGATGTGGAGAAATCGCGCCCCAATTTGACTGGGGCGCGGTTAGACTTCTTCTAGCAGCTACTTTTTCGGCCAGATAGGCTCGGCCATAGCCCATTCCGGAGGATATACCGTCACCGGTACACCATTCTGCCACTGGATTATGGCAAGGCCCGCGCCGACACGGCGTCCCTTTTCGTCGAACTTCATAACCCCGCCCGGGAAGTACTTCGCTGGTCCTCCGTCCATGTTGCGGATGGCTTCCGCAACGGCCTTGCGATCCGCCTTTCCGGCCTTTTCCAATGCCTCCTTGATGATCCACATATGGCCGTAGGCCGAAATCGCGTTCTGGGTCATCCAGGGCTCATTATATTTCTGCTTCAGCTCGGCAATTAGATCCTCGTGCCCCTTGGACCCCCAATTCCCAACTGCGGCCATGACGCCTTGCAAGAGCTCTGGCGTCATCGTGCGCAGCATGTCCGGCTCCGCAATAGCAATGCCAAACGAAATCGTCGGAATGCGGCCCTGGCCCAGACCGAACTCATTCATTTTCTCGAGAACAAGTTTCGCGTCTGAAATGACGGTTGGCAGGAAGAACAAGAGGTCTGGCCGAGTCGCACGAATCTTCTGAACCAGGGGGGTCGCATCGGCAAGTGGTGGCGTGAACGTCTCATCGACGACCAGTTCGATGCCAAGCTCAGCCAACAGCCGCTCCTTCATCGGCTTGACCGAGGAGATCGATGCCGCCGTGTTATCCGTTATGATGGCGACCGTTTTCGGGCGCTGCCCTGTCGCCTTCTCCGCGATCTCCACAATTATCGGGAGAGCCTGATTAGCTTGAGAGCCTGATGTCGCTGAGGTCTGGAATACATACTTGAAGCCTCTCTCCGTGATTTGATCCGAATAGGAGAGAGTCAGCATTGGCAGCTCCGCTCGCTCCGTCACCTCAGTTACTGCGAGAGTGAAAGAGCTGAGATAAGCTCCCGAGGCTGCAACGAGGTCGGTTTCCTGGGCGACCATGCGCTGGGCGGCGTTTTTGGCTTTTTCAGTCGTGTCACCTGAATCGAGCACCACCAGTTTGAGCTTGGCGCCACCCATCGATTGAATTCCGCCCTGGGCATTGATGTGCTCCACAGCCATTTCCGCGCCCATGCGCATCACTTGGCCAGGACGGGCATAAATTCCAGATAATGGAACCAGAAGCCCGACTTTTACCTCTTTCGGATGCTCTTGGGCCAACGCTGGCGCCCCCACGCCCAGCATGCCGAGCAGCGGCAGAAGCGCGCTTCCCAACTTCCATATATTCGTTCGCCTTATCATGGTTCGTTTCCTCCTTTGGATTTGCTCTTATTCTCAGGTCCACCGCTTTAAAATTCACATGCCAAGATAGGCTTGACGCACGCGGTCGTCCGCGCGCAGGGTCTCGTTCGTTCCGTGGAGCACAACGCGACCTGCTTCAAGGACGTAACCGCGATCGGCGGATTCCAGCGCCTCCGCAACTCGCTGTTCGACGAGAAGTATCGTCAGGCCCGACTCCCGCCGGATCTCCATCAACGTATCGAAAATGAAATCTGCGATGCTCGGTGCGAGCCCCATCGACGGCTCATCCAACATCAACAGCTTTGGCGAAGAGGCCAAGCCCCTCCCGATTGCGAGCATCTGCTGCTCACCGCCGGACAGCGTGCCTGCAAGCTGATTCCGCCGCTCTGCGAGAACCGGTAGCCAGGTGAGAATGCGTTCGAGATTGCGCGCCCAGTCGCGTCGACCCGCCTCCGTATAGGCCCCCATTTCGAGGTTATCCATCACCGTAAGCGATGGAAAAACCTGCCGGCCCTCCGGAATATGCGCGATTCCAAGATGCGGCCGCCGCGCCGGCGGAACTGACAAGAGATCGACACCCTCGAACGTGATCGAGCCGGACATCGGGGTCAGGATGCCGGAGATGGTCTTGAAGAGCGTCGTCTTGCCTGCCCCGTTCGGCCCTACAATGGACACAAATTCCCCTTTGGCAACATTGATAGATACGCCCTTCAAGACAGGCAGATCAGAGTAGCCAACCGTAATGTTCTCAACTTGAAGCATGGGCCATCCATTTCTTGCCCAGGTAGGCCTCGATCACCCTTGGGTCCTTGATGACAGATTGCGGCGCTCCCTCCATGAGCACAGCTCCATGGTCGAGCACGACGAACCGATCGACGAGACGCACCATGGCGTGCATGGTGTGCTCGATGATGACGATCGTGATGCCTTCCGCCGCAAGCTTCCGCACCACTCCGATAACATCCTCCGCTTCGACGTGGCCGAGACCCGCCAAGGTTTCATCGAGAAGCAGAATCCGCGGTTTTCCGGCTAGAGCGCGCGCCAGCTCCATCAGGCGCAACTCTGCTGTTGTAAGCTCCGCGGCAATTCGATCTGCAGCGTCCAAAAGTCCAACACGTGCCATCGCGTTAGCGGCTAGCCGCTTTGCCTCGCTATGATCCGGCGTAAGCGCATAGGCCCCAACCATCACATTTTCGGCGACCGTCATGCGCGCGAATGGCCGCATGACCTGGAAGGTTCGTCCTACGCCAGCGGCACAAATCTCATGTGGCTTACGCCCCACAATGTTCTTGCCGTCGAGCAGAATTTGCCCTGAGTCCGGGACAAGAAATCCATTCAATAGATTAAAGACCGTCGTCTTGCCCGCGCCGTTCGGGCCAATGATGCCGAGCACCTCGCCTTCACGAACGGCAAAGCTGACACTGTCCACCGCCTTGAGGCCACCGAACGAGCGCGACAGGTCTCGGACTTCAAGGATGATATTACCGCTCGTTGATGGCGCAGATCTCGAGACTTCCACGGGGTCCGGTTGCACCGATAGGTCGGCGAAAAATTTCGGCTTCGAAATCAGATGCGGCCACCGTTTCTGAACAAAGTCCCGCACCTCCCAGAACAGCCCTTCAGGAGCCGCCAGGATGAGAATGACGATGGCAATGCCGAATATGACGCCCTGGATGCCTGGAAGGACGTGACCGAGCTCTGCATGTAAAATCTCGCTTAATGGAATGAGAATTCCAGCTCCAATGACCGGCCCCCAGGCGGTCGCAACCCCTCCGAATAGTGTCACCGTAAGGGCCTGGGCCGAAACCAGCATCCCGAACACCGAAACTGGGGTCACGACGAGGAGCACGACGGCATAGAAGGCGCCGACTACCCCTGCGATTGCACCGCTCAGCGTGATGGCCCGAAGCTTCCACGCCAGCGTATTGATGCCAGCTGCTTCCGCTGCAGCCTCGTTCTGCTTAATGGCTAGGAGAGCCAAGCCAAATCGCGTCCGCTCCAACCAACGCGTCATCATCACGAATGCGATCAGCATCAGAAGCGCGATGATCGTATAGATGCGCTGGTCCAAAAACTGCATATACGCGAAGGCGTTTTCACGCTTCATTGGCAGGGTTACTTCCTGGTAACCTAGCCATTCGAAGACGTAGAGGAGCGCCAGAGGATAGGCGAGCATCGCCAGCGCGAAATAGACTCCCCGAAGACGGAATGTCGGCAATCCAATCAGCAGGCCGGCGAGACCACCCAACACTCCCGCTATGGGGATCAACACCCAGGGTGAAAGATCCAGATGGAGCTGGCCAAGTGCGGTCGTGTACGCCCCAATACCGAAGAACGCTGCGTGACCAAATGATACAAGGCCGGTGTACCCGCTGAGCACATTCCACGATAGGCCGAAGCAAGCCCAGACGAGCACCATCGTCAGCATCAGCTGATAATAGGAGTTCGTCACGAGCAGCGTAACCAGCCCGTAAACGCCGGCAAAGATGAAGAACGGAGCGAGAGAGCGGAGACCCTGCATCGGCTACGTCCTCTCCGCAACGCGGCCAAAGAAGCCTTGCGGCCGCAAGAAAATGATTAGGAGGAACACCACGAAAATTGCGGTGTTCTGAAGCTGCGTCGGCAGCACAAGCGTGGATAGCTGCTGCACCAGTCCGATCGTCATGCCGCCCCAAAACGGCCCGATAATGCTTCCGAGCCCGCCCAGAACCACGCCCGCGTACATGATAATGACGTACTCGAGCCCGACATATGGATGGAATGGATAATTGACTGCGAGCAGGCCGCCGGCGATCGCCGTTACACTGACGCCAAGAGCGAACGCAATTCTGTGGGCCACATCGACGTCGATGCCCATGTATGTTGCAGCTTCCGGATTATCCGCTGCTGCGCGTAACGCTTTTCCAAGGCGGGAACGGCCCATAAGGATCGTCAGCACAAAGATGGCGACAATCGAGATCGCCGCCGAAATCGCCCGGGACTTGTTCACGAATATGCTCAGGTAATCGCCCCACATCGGGCCAATTTCCCAAGCGCTGCTCGACAGTGGGGTCTGGATGCCGGCAAGCACGGATCCGAATACGATGAGGCCGCCGTTCTGAAGAATAAGTGCAATTCCGAGGGTCAAAATGAGCTGCGCGAAATGCCCCTCAGCTTCCGCTGCGGCCCTTGTCCCGCTTACCCGCGCGATCAGGGTCAGGTGAATCAAGTAACCGACAACAAACATCAACGGCCCCGCAAGAATTGCAGCCATGTAGGGGCCGAACGTCGTTCCGAAAGCCGCCTGAATGCCGAACGCGCCAAAGAAGTAGAAGGCAGCGTACATGCCCAGCATCATGAAATCGCCCTGGGCGAAATTGATCACGCGCATAACGCCGAAGATCAGCGCTAGGCCAACGCACATCAGACCATAAATCGCGCCAACGAGGAGGCCGGCAGCAAGAGCTTGCAGGACGTTTTCAAGAAGCTGAATCGTCATCGAGCAACTCCGCCCGTATTGAGAAATGCCAGAACCCTTTACGAGATCAAAGCGTCACCCTTTGATCTCGACGCCTGCCCATTCCTCAACGACTTTTGCAATTGAGGTGAAGTCGGAGTCTGGCCCGAACTTGGCCTGCGTTACGGCAAGCATTTGGCGTACCGCCGCGCCAACGACCATCGGCACGCCCATGGATTCAGCTTCATCCACACACAGCCGCACGTCCTTATAGGAGAGGCCTGTCGTAAATCCGAAATCGAACGTTCGCGGTAGTATGGCGCGCGGGAACTTATCTTCGGTCGCGCTGTTTCGGCCACTGCTTGCGTTGATGATCTCGACCATGATTTTAGGATCGACCCCGGCCTTTACGCCCATGGCGAGCGCTTCCGACGACACCACGAGCGCGGTTGCCGCAAGGAGATTGTTCGCAAGCTTCACGACTTGAGCGAGGCCAGGCTTCTCGCCGGTGAAGAAAATGCGGCCGAAAACTTTCAGTATTGGCTCTACGATTTGGAGCGCGTCCTTAGGGCACGAGATCATCACGGCGAGCGTGCCGCTACGCGCGCCCCTGACGCCACCGCTGACAGGAGCGTCGACCAAGGTGACACCCCGCTCTGCTAATCCTTTGGCTACCGTCGTCGCGACTGCTGGTCCCGTGGTCGACAGGTCGATCACCCTTTCCACTCGTTCCCCGGCAATGATCCCGTTCTCGCCCAGCGCGACAGCTTGAACCACGCTCGGCATGGGCAAGCACATGAGAACGGTGGACGCCTGAGACGCTACCTCGGCCGGTGAGGAGGCAACCGTCGCACCGCGATCCGCTAAAGGACGTACCGCTGCTTCGTTCGTATCAAATACGGTCAGGGAATATCCGGCTTCGAGCAGCCGGCCGGCCATTGGGCCACCCATTCTACCCAGGCCGATGAAACCAAGGTGCATGGCAGACATCAAAACGTCCTCCCTGGGGAACCGGAGCCTTTGCGCGGCTCGGCAACGCCGCCAATTCTTTTCACCAGCGGCGGCGGCGAATTACACGCGGTCTTGATGCTTCAGTCTAAGGGCGCGGATTGCTTTGGGCAAGCCCGTTTTGTATGATCGTATGAGCGCTATGTGGGCTATACCAGGGTCTTGCAAAAATCAGAGTAATGTCCGAGTAAACGCCCATCCTTATTTGACAGAACCTAGGAAGCCCACTGGTTTGGGTGAGGCCGAAAGTGCGATGGACGAACTGTCAACAAAGCCTGCCGATGCTGGCAAGTATGATTTTCTTGTAAACAGAACGGCGGCGCCGCTCCGTCAAAGCGTCATCGAAAGTATTCGCAACGCGATCGCTGTCGGGCGCTTCAAAGCAGGAGAAAGGCTGCCGGAACGGACGCTGTGCGAGATCACAGGGGTGAGCCGGACGCTGATCCGTGAAGCCTTGCGGCAGCTCGAGTCGGAAGGCCTGATCAAAGTCGTCCCCCATCGTGGTCCGATCGTTGCGCGTCTCACTCCCAAGCAGGCCGAGGGCATCTACCAGGTCCGGGCGGAGCTTGAAGGGCTGGCGAGCCAGCTCTTCGCCGAGAATGCCACGGAGAAGCATTTCCGCGCCCTGCAGGAAGCTTTCGAGCAGGTCAAGAAATCCTACCGGAGCAAGGACCCTCTGGTGCGCCTGCATGCGAAAAACCGATTCTACGAGTGCCTTGTCGAAGGCTCCGGAAACGAGGCACTCGGAACCGCGCTGCATATGCTGAACTCCCGCATCATGCTGCTACGCGCCACTTCACTCGCCGCACCAGGGCGCATGAAAGCCAGCCTTGCCGAGTTGCAGGAGCTGATCGATGCAATGAAAAGTCGAGATGGCAAGGCAGCTCGTGCGGCAGGTGAGCGCCATGTGCGCAATGCTGCGGAGGCGGCATTGAAGCTGATGCGCGAGAACGAAGAGAAAGCTGCTGAGTAACTCTGCGCATGCGAGGGGGAGGTGGCACCTCCCCCTCGGCTAGAGCCCTCATTCACTCCTTCTTCCCGAGCACTTCCCGCACTTTGGCGATATAGGCCGGCCCGTCGAAGCCAACTTCTTTGGCGCGCTCATACCAGCTGTCGTAGGCAGCTTTCGCGTACTTCGGCTGGTTGATCTCCCTCCGCAACTCTTCGGGAGCGTCCCACAGGTCCACGTTGTTGGCCCTCATATTTTCCAGCGCCTTCTGGAAGTGCTCCTTGTATTGCCCAAACGCGTCCTTCTCCAGCTCTCGCATCGCGGTTTGAATCTGCTGCCGAACATCCTCCGGCAGACGCTCCCATTCGTCTTTGTTTATGAGGATTGCCCAACCGGTAATAGGGCTGATCCGCCAATCCTGGACGTGAGGAGCCACCCGCCACAGCTCCAGCGCGCCACCAACGCAACCCGATGTGAAGACTCCATCGAGAATTCCTCTTTCCAGCGCGGGCATCATCTCGGGAACTGGGACAGGCGTAGGCTTCGCGCCCAATTCCACCATCATGGCAGCCGTTTGCGGATTGTGTACGCGGATCCGCTTATTCTTGAAGTCCTCGATCGTCTTTATCGGTGTTTTCGAGAACAAGCGGGTTGGACACCACGCGCCTTCCGCGAGAACGATGGCGTTCCACTTTTCTAGCCAGATCTGAGCGACATCCTTGGCCCAAAATGCATCACGGACTTTCTGATATTCATCGATATCGTCGATGAGCCCCGGCAGATTGAAAATGCCCATCCGCGGCTCCTCGGCCGCGAGATAAGTGTGTAGCGCCGCGGACATCGGCAAGCGGCCGTCACGAACCGCCGATGCGATCTGTGCCGGAGCTACAAGAGAATCGCTAACTGTGATCTGGACCCTGCCGTTCGTCGCCTTGCTCACCCGCTCGGGCACGCTGGCCGTCATCGCCGTGTAGACGTCTCCCGGCGACACGATGATGCCCATTGTGAGCTCGATCTTGTCCTGCGCGAGCCCGTGTTGCGGGGTGAAGGCCAAGACCGAAAGAGCGCCTGCCAGAACAGCACGACACCACGCGCCAAAGCGCGTTCCATCCTCAAGCCGAGTCTCCGCCATCGAGAATCTCCCTGGTTGCACGTGACCGACTGACGCGCTCTCACCGATCACGACATTTTTTCATCTCGTCATACAATATGATACGCTACTTACGTGCCAAGTCTGGTGAGCTTGCGCCTTTCCGGGTAGGAGAGAGTTGCACTACCGGAAGCTCAAGAGCAAAGAGTATTTCAGGAAGCGAGCTGGAGGCAGCGCGTGGCGGACGTGAATGTGCAATCCGTCGATCAAGGCGAGGGCGCGAATTCTGCAAGCCGGATCGGCCGGCTTATAGATATCCTCTCCGACTCCACCGGGATTATCGGCGTCCTCGCCCTTTTCTGGATGACGGCCATCGTTTGCTACGAGGTCGTCTCCCGCTCGGTATTCAACGAGCCAACCACATGGGTTACGGAGATCAGCACGTATGTCTTCGTGGCCATTGTTTTCCTCGGATTGGCCCCGGCGCAGAAAGCGAACAGGCACATTCAAGTCGAAGTTCTGGTTAGCCAGTTACGTCCAGAGTGGCGCGATCGACTTGAGCTGGTTGGATTATGGGCTGGACTTGCCTTTGTCGCCATTGCGACCTGGCAAATGGCTCGCTTCACGTTTCTGGAGTACGTCCACGACACCCGCGATTGGGGACTTCTCGCGACGCCGCAGTGGATCCCGCAGGTTCCTGTCACGTTAGGATTCGGCTGCCTCGCGCTGGCCCTGCTTCGGGACATTCACCGTCTCAGCAATCCCCGTCCGGGCCTTGCCGAGTGGATTCCTCTTGTTGCGGCTGTAGCGACCATCCTGGCGCTCATCTGGCTCGGTCGCAGCGATGTTCACATTGCCGGCACGAGATTTGACTGGGGCACGCTCATCATTGCGGTGGCCGTAACAGCAAGCATGCTTGCCTGGAGCGGCGTGGCGACAACGCTTGCGGTCGTAGCGCTATACGCCGCGCTCATCGCCCTCTTCCTCCTTGCCAAAGGCTTCTCCATCGGCGCACTTGGCGCCGCGCTCATCGGGGCGCTCTTGGTGCTACTTCTTCTCGGCGTGCGGATCGGCTTTGCCATGGGCATCATCGGGATGCTGGGCTTGCTGTTCCTTCTGCCGCGCCCGCAACTCCCCATCATCGCCGATCGTGCCTGGACCAGCGTGAATACCTTTACACTTACGGCCATTCCCACCTTCGTTCTCATGGGCGCGTTTCTGGTCCGGAGCGCCATAACGACTGATCTTTTCGATGCACTGGTTTGTTGGTTCGGGCGGGCCCGCGGCGGGCTCGCTCATGCAAGTGTCGCCGCGGCGGCCATGTTCGCCGCTGTTTCCGGCTCCAGCCTTGCCACGGCGGCCACGCTGGGCTCGGTTGCTGCCCCGGAGATGGTGTCTCGCGGTTATAGTCCCCGATTGACCTACGGTGTCATCGCTGCCGGAGCAACGCTCGGCATTCTCATTCCGCCGAGTATCGCGATGATCATTTACGGGAATGTCGTCGGGGCCCCCGTTACAGTCCTCTTCATAGCCGGAATCATTCCGGGCCTTTTGCTCGCCGCCCTGTTCATGGGACTGGTCCTCGTCTGGTCGATAGTTGCGCCGGCATCAGTGCCGTCGGGCCGATCCTATCCTCTTCGCGAAAAGCTGGTCTCATTGCTGGGTGTCGTGCCCGCAATCTTTCTGATCGTAGCGGTGCTCGGGTCGCTGTACGCCGGCATCGCAAGCCCCACTGAGGCCGGCGCCGTAGGTGCCGCCATCGCTTTCCTACTTTGCCTTGTCCGGCGAAAGCTCGACTGGAGGAGCTTGTATGAAACGGGCCTTGAGACGGTCAGGGTGACCGCGTTCATCATGCTTATCGTCGTGTGTGCGGCGATTTTCAGCTGGGTTTTCGATTACCTGCGGCTCCCGCGCGAGCTGGTGGCCCTCGTTCGCGAGGCAGATTTGCCGCCTTGGCTCATCATGACGCTCATCTGTGCCGTGTACCTTGTCCTCGGGATGATCATCGAATCGATTTCGATGATGCTGATGACGCTGTCTGTCACCTTCCCGATCGTCACGGCTCTAGGCTTTGACCCCATCTGGTTCGGCGTGGTTCTCGTAATTCTCGTGGAAATCGGCCTGATTACCCCGCCGGTTGGCATGGTTTTGTTTGTGTTGCGCGGGATGAGCAAGAACGTGCCGTTGGGCGAAATCGCTCTCGGTGCCTTCCCATTCGTTCTACTCATGCTCGCCTTCATAGCCCTGCTATACGCCTTTCCAGAAATCGTCATGTGGCTGCCGAACCAAATGAATTGAGGATGTTCAAAGAGCAATGACTCAAGCCAACCTCACCCGACAGCTTGCCGCTTTCGTCAGCCGCTCGCGATGGGAGGACCTCCCTGGAGAGGTCCGGCATGAAGCGAAGCGCTCCATTCTCAACTTTTTCGGCACGGCGTTGGGAGGCTGCCGCGATCAAGCGACACAAACGGCCTACGATGTGCTGAAGCAGTTCGCTGGTCCTCAGACCGCAACCATCATCGGTCGGGTAGAGCGCATTGACAGTCTGAACGCTGCATTCCTGAACGCCCTTAGCGGCAACGTTTTCGACTTCGATGACACTCATCCCAGGACGATCATCCACCCGACGGCTCCTGTCGCACCAGCATTGTTCGCACTGGCTGAGGAACGTCGGATCACTGGAGCGCAGCTACTCCACGCTTTCGTGCTTGGGGTCGAAATCGAATGCAGGCTTGGCAACGCTATATCGCCCGGCCACTACCGGCGCGGCTGGCACATCACGGCCACCTGCGGCGTGTTCGGCGCAGCAGCTGCTGCAAGCAAGTGCCTGGGGCTAGATGAGCAGCAGATAATTTGGGCCCTCGGCAATGCTTCTGCGCAATCGTCGGGGCTGGTCGAGACACTTGGCAGCATGTCGAAGAGCATCGGCGTTGGAAATTCAGCGCGGAACGGCCTGCTTTCGGCGCTCTTGGCGGAACGAGGCTTCGCCGGACCTGAGCAGCCGATCGAAGGTCCGCGGGGCTTTCTCCGCGTCACAGGAGACGAGCCCAATTTCGCTGAGTTGACGGATGGTCTCGGGGAACGGTGGGAGATTTGCACCAACACCTATAAACCATATCCCTGCGGCGTCGTGCTGAATGCTGTGATCGATGCCTGCCTGGAGGTGCGAAACCACCCGCAAATTAACCTCGACAAAATTCAGTTAATAACCGTCGAGGGGCATCCACTTCTGCTTGAGCGCACCGATCGGCCAGCGGTGACAACAGGCCGCGAAGCACAGGTCAGCGCACAGCATAGCGTCGCTGTGACGTTGCTTACGGGCGAGGCCGGGGTTGAGCAATTTAGTGACGCTGCCGTGACCAATCCGGAGGTGCTCCGTCTCCGCTCCAAGGTGCGAATGATCGAAAATGGCTCTTACCCCGTCGGGGCAGCGCGCGTGACCCTGACGCAAGCTGACGGTATTGAGATTAGCGTTCGCGTAGACGACGCACGCGGCAGCTCGAATCGCCCGTTGAGTGATGCCGAAATCGAGACCAAACTCAGGAAGCTTGCGGCCTATGGCGCCCCCGGAATAGATCCAACTCCTCTTATCGAGGCTGTCTGGACGCTCGACAAGGCTGAGGATGCGTCCATGTGCCTTCAGTGGGCGCGCCTATAAATGGGGCCTCGCCAGGCCTCACCGAGCCTGCCAGCCGCCATCGATCGGCAATGTGGCGCCGGTGATGTCGGCACCTGCGGGGCTGCAAAGAAACGTCACAAGCGCCCCGACATTTTCCATAGAGACAAATCGGCCAGTCGGATGCCGCGCCGTGATGTACTCACGCTCCGCTGTTTCGACTGGCACACCCCTTTCAGCTGCGATCGCCGCAATTCGGTCGAGAATAGCGGGCGAGGGCACAGTTCCCGGGCAAATGGCATTACAGGTTATCCCTGTCTGAGCCAATTCAATGGCGACGGCCCGGGTCATTCCCAGCAAAGCTGTCTTGGTGGTGACGTAATCGATCCGGTTTTCCGCACCCCGTGAGCCATAGATCGACGAAACGTTAATGATCCGCCCCCAGCCCTGCGCTCGCATCGCCGGCACCGCGAGCCTAGTGCAGTGGAACGCAGCCGACACGTTCACGGCAAGCGCCGTTTCCCAGTGCTCAGTCGAGAAGGCTTCTATCGGCGAGAAATGCCGGACCACCGCATTGTTGACGACGATATCGACCTTTCCGAACCGGTCAGCGGCTTCGGTCATCATGCGCTCGATTTCGGAGACCTTGCGCAGGTCGGCACCATCGAACTGCACCTCAACGCCAGTTGCGCTAGAAAGCCGCTCGGCAGCAGCCTGGCCTTCGCTAGGATCACAAAGTCCATTTAGCACGATGTGGGCACCAGCCTTCGCCAGGCTCTCGGCAATCGCGTAACCGAGACCCGCGACCGACCCGGTGACCAAAGCACATCTACCGCTCAGCATAAGACCTCCGCACCATTCCGGCGTGGACGACAACAGATCTCCACTCTCCCAGAAAGACCTACCGCAGGACCAATGTAGAGCCTATGGACTTCTAATCAGTAGATTTGCGGGCGATGACAATGACCTCATCAAGCGAGAAATAGAGCTTCTCGCCCTCTCGCCTGGGCCTCAGGAACGCCCGAAGAGCCGAGGCGGAGCCAGTGAGCATGGCCTCCAGCTGCTTCGTAGTTTCAGCATCTGCTCCCATACGCTCAGCCCATGGAGCAAATTCTATTTCCTTGGGCAGCTGCTCGACGTGCTCAATTATCAAGCCCGCACTCGCAACGACTGAGCGCCATTCGCCAATCGTAAGACAGCGGCCGTGGCTCGGGTCCCGCAATTTTTCAAAGGCGTTGTGGCTATCGGCCGCCGCTCGAAGCTCGTCCGGTGTGAAGCCAGGCGTCGATTCCTCGTCCGGAGAAATATTGTCGACGAGGGCGAACGTGCCCCCAGGCTTCAGGACACGGCGCGCCTCTGAGACGAATTTCGGAACGTCGGGGAAGTGGTGGGGCGCAATGCGACACGTAACGAGGTCGAAGGTGCCATCCGCGTAAGGCAGCGCCATCGCATCGGCCTTCGCGAAAGTCACGTTCGTAAGGCTGCGGGCTTTGGCAAGCTTCTCCGCCTCCGCCAGCATCTCATCCGTGATGTCGCTCGCAATCACCTCCGCAACGTGAGGCGCAAACGCGAGCGCCGTGTGCCCAGCACCCGTGGCGATGTCGAGCACGCGCCAGTGCTTCTCCGGCCGTACCAGATCGATCAGACGTTGGAGACTGGCGCCTTTGGCATGAACAGGGGAGGTGGCGTAGCCTGCGGCGTGCGCGCCGAACTGCTTCTGAACGAGCGATTTCGCCTCTGACATCCGCCACGCTCCGCCTGGATGGTTGGATACGCGCCCGACTGACGTCGGGCGCGCTCAAAAGCGTCAGTGCCAAGTGCGCACGTCGACGAAGTGCCCGGCGATGGCCGCCGCCGCGGCCATGGCCGGCGACACGAGGTGCGTACGGCCCAGCCGGCCCTGGCGGCCCTCGAAATTCCGGTTGGAGGTCGAAGCGCAGCGCTCGCGCGGCTTCAGCTGGTCCGGGTTCATACCGAGGCACATGGAGCAGCCTGCCTCGCGCCAGTCGAAGCCAGCCTCCTTGAGGATCTTGTCGATCCCCTCAGCCTCGGCCTGCTGCTTCACCAGACCCGAACCCGGCACGACCATCGCATAGACGTGCGAGGCCACCTTCTTGCCTTTTACGATGCGGGCCACCTCGCGCAGGTCCTCGATTCGGGCGTTGGTACACGACCCGATGAACACACGGTCGATCTTGATGTCGGTGATCTTGGTCCCCGGCGTCAGGCCCATGTAGTCGAGCGCGCGCTTCATGGCCGCCCGCTTTGCTTCGTCCTCGACCTTGTCGGGATCGGGAACAACGCCGGTCACGGAGACCACGTCCTCAGGGCTCGTGCCCCAGGTGACGAGCGGCGGCAGATTCGAGGCGTCCAGCCGGACCTCGCGGTCGAAGTGAGCGCCGTCGTCTGAGTACAGCGTCTCCCAGTACCGCATCGCCATGTCCCAGGCAGCGCCCTTCGGCGCCTTGGGCCGGCCCTTCAGGTACTCGAATGTCTTCTCGTCCGGCGCGATCATGCCGGCGCGGGCGCCCGCCTCGATGGACATGTTGCAGACCGTCATGCGGCCTTCCATCGACAGCGAGCGGATCGCCTCCCCGGCGTACTCGATGACGTGGCCCGTGCCGCCGGCCGTGCCGATCTCGCCGATGATGGCCAGGATGATGTCCTTCGCCGTCACGCCCGCCGGCGGCTTGCCGTCGACGATGACGCGCATGTTCTTCGCTTTGCGCTGGATGAGCGTTTGGGTGGCGAGGACGTGCTCGACCTCAGACGTGCCGATGCCGTGGGCCAATGCGCCGAAAGCGCCGTGGGTCGAGGTATGGCTGTCGCCGCAGACGATCGTCGTGCCCGGCAGCGTGAAGCCCTGCTCAGGGCCGATAACGTGCACGATGCCCTGCCGGACATCGAGCTCGTTGTAATACTCGATACCGAAATCTTTGGCGTTCTTGGCCAGGGTTTCGACCTGCAGCCTGCTCTCCGGGTCGTCGATGCCGAACCGGCGGTCCGAAGTGGGCACGTTGTGGTCGACCACCGCCAGCGTCTTTTCCGGTGCACGCACCTTGCGACCGGCAAGTCGCAATCCCTCGAAGGCCTGCGGAGACGTCACCTCGTGCACAAGATGCCGGTCGATGTAAATCAGGCAGGTCCCATCCGGCAGCCGTTCAACTACATGGTCATCAAATATCTTGTCGTAGAGAGTGCGCGCCATTCCCGTGCCTCCAGAATATGCTGATCTGGTGATAGCGGTTTGCGCGGCCGCTGAAAACCCTGCAAACATGTGGTGCGATTGCGCAGCAAAAACAAAAATACCGGGCCCGCGAGGGCCCGGTTTCAAGTCGAGACCGCATCCTAGGATGCGTGAAGGCGTCAAAGGGAGGGTACGGCCTTCATCAGCTGTCCGTCACAGCTGCACATTACTTAATCAGCCTGAGCACACTTGCTGCAAGGCGCCGCGCCGCATGATTGTTATGCTTGCCTTGCATGCCTAACGGCCTTGCCGAACAGGCATTTACGACTTGTTGGACCGCGTCTTCGAAACCAGAAAATCCCGGAGGACTTGCACCTTTTTTGACGTCTTCAGCTCCTCCGGATAGACGAAAATGATCGGAATGGAGGGAAACTGGACGTCCGTGAGGACGGTGACGAGATCTGGATCTTCCTCAGTCAGATAATCAGGGATCAGCCCAACACCGATTCCTGACCGAATGGCGTACTTCAGCGCGACGATGCTGTTGGCCGTGAAAACAGGCACGCGAGGCTCTTTACCATCCCGGCCGATGGTCTCGAGTGCCCGAACGGCTGACAAATGCATGGCGGGAGTGCCACTGTAAGACACGAAGCGGTGCTTCTCCAGGTCTTCAAGGGACTGCGGCGCCCCGTACTTGCGAACGTACTGCGTTGAAGCGTAGGCCCGCACGCGCATGGAAAACAACGGACGCCGGATCAAGTCCGCGTGCTCCGGCTCGCGCGTCCAGATCGCCACGTCCGCCTCGCGCATGGAAATGTCGAGCTGATCGTCGTTGAGTATCAACTCGACGCGAATGTCCGGGTAGAGCTCCATGAACTCGCGCAGCCGCTGGGTTACCCAGACGGTGCCCAGCCCGACCGGGGCGGTGATCCGAAGATCGCCGGCTGGCTTCGTCGTGGTGTCGGTGAGCAGCGTCTCTACCGTCTGCAGCTTATTCATCACCTCGCTGGCCGTGCGATAAAGCATCTCACCCTGCTCGGTGAGCACCAGCCCTCGCGCATGGCGATGAAAGAGCGCGACCCCAAGCTCGCGCTCGAGCGCGGAAACTTGACGGCTCACCGCCGACTGACTCATGCGCAAGATTTCGCCGGCGTGCGTGAAGCTGCCCGCTTCGGCTGCAGCATGAAAGATTCTCAGCTTATCCCAGTCCATGACGCTTGTTCTGCCGGGAATCGCGCGGCCTCGATCCGGCAGAACCTGGCCTGAGGTCTGCGGCCTCATTTCGTTGATCCTGTTATTTATACCGGACGGACGGCTTTTCGCGCTTGTAGTGGCCAGTTAACAACTATTGACAGCTCACCTTAAGCTGAAACTGGTCAAATACAAGAGGCTGAGCTTCGGCAAGCTTGCCACGACGCTAAAGCTACCACGCGGCAACAGAGGCCGTTCCGGCCTGGCCGGCCAGGTAGCGTTCCGCCTCTAGTGCAGCCATGCAGCCCATGCCGGCGGCCGTCACAGCTTGCCGGAAGATATCGTCCTTGACGTCACCAGCCGCAAATACGCCTGGGACGGATGTCGCGGTCGAATCCGGCTTGGTGATGATGTAGCCGGTCGGCTTCATCTCGAGCTGTCCCTTGAACAGATCCGTCGCGGGGGCATGCCCGATCGCGATGAAGACGCCGTCGACCGGCCTCTCGGTGATCTCTCCGGATTTGACGTTCTTGAGCCGCACGCCCGTAACCGTTTTGGGATCGGTGGTCCCCAAGATTTCCTCCACGACTGTATCCCAAACCACCTCGATCTTCGGATTGGCGAACAGCCTCTCCTGCAGGATCTTTTCTGCCCGGAAGCTGTCGCGACGGTGGACGACGGTCACCCGACGGGCAAATTTGGTGAGGAAGAGGGCCTCCTCTACAGCCGTATTCCCGCCGCCGACGACGATGACCTCCTTATCCCTGTAAAAGAAGCCATCGCACGTCGCGCATGCGGAAACACCATAGCCCTTGAACTTTTCCTCGCTGGGCAGCCCCAACCAGCGCGCCTGAGCACCTGTGCAGATGATGAGCACGTCGCACGTGTAGACATCTCCCGAGTCACCCTCGAGCCAGAAAGGCCGTTGCTTCAGGTCGACCTTCGTTATGTGATCCATGATCACTTCCGTGCCGACGCTCTCCGCTTGGGCCTTCATTTCCTCCATCAGCCAGGGGCCCTGAACGGGTTTGGAGAAACCCGGATAATTTTCGACGTCCGTTGTGATGGTGAGCTGCCCGCCTGGCTGGATGCCCTGGATCAGCACGGGCTTTAGCATGGCGCGAGCCGCATAGATGGCAGCTGTGTAGCCCGCGGGCCCGGAGCCGAGGATGAGGACTTTGGCGTGTTTGGTCTGAGGCATGTTAGTGCTCGTGGTGTCGTGCGAGGCTTGTGACCGAGTCGAGGCCGGACATCAAGGACTGCCTGGAAGTAGCCCAGACAGGCCAGGCGGTCTCGGCGATCAGCACCACCTCTCGACAAACTATATAAGGCGCAAACCTTTGAGACTGACGTGGCCGTCACGCCCGACGATGATGTGATCGTGCACCGTGACGCCCATCAGCTTCGCCGCATCGATGATCTGTTTCGTCATTTCTATATCGGCGCGCGAGGGCATCGGATCCCCGGACGGGTGGTTGTGCACGAGCACGATGGCGGTGGCTGAAAGCTCAAGCGCTCGCTTGACCACCTCGCGCACATAGACTGGCGTGTGGTCAACCGTGCCCTCCTGCTGCACCTCGTCGGCGATGAGCTGATTTCGTTTGTCCAAGAACAGAATGCGGAATTGCTCTCGCGGCTCGAAGGCCATAGCCGCGCGGCAATATTCAACGACCTGATGCCAGGAGGATAGGGCTGGCCGCCGCATGATCTCGCCCCGCAAAAGCCGGAGAGCAGCGGCTTTGATAAGCTTGAGCTCCGTGATTACGGCTTCGCCCACGCCCTTGACCTCGGCGAGGCGGTTCTCGGGGGCATTGATGACCTCGGCAAAGCTGCCAAATTTCGCAATGAGGCGCTTCGCAAGCTCTTTTGTGTCTCGCCGGGGAATAGCGCGGAAGAGGACGAGCTCGAGTAGCTCGTAGTCTGGCAGAGCATCCGGTCCACCGGTGCGAAATCGATCGCGCAACCGCTGGCGATGGCCGAGATAACTTGGCAGTGGTCCCTCGAAAAAGGAGCCCTGGCTCGCCCGGGCGTCCCCTTCGTTCTCTTGCTTGGTCATGGGCTTGCTCTCCCCCTCAGCAAACCCTGATCTGACTAATTAAAAACCTGGGCGATGAAGCCCAGCCGGCGAGTACGTGAAGACTTCGCAGCCGGTCTCGGTAACGCCGACGGTATGCTCGAATTGCGCGGAAAGCTCGCGATCTCTCGTCACAGCGGTCCAGCCATCGGGCAACACCTTCACGTGCGGCTTGCCGAGGTTGATCATCGGCTCGATGGTGAAAATCATCCCTGGCTTCAGCTCCGGCCCCTCGCCGGGATTGCCGTAATGCAGAATATTCGGCCTGTCGTGGAAAACGCGCCCGACGCCGTGACCACAGAAATCCCTCACAACACTGCAGCGCTGAGATTCGGCGTAGGACTGAATCGCCGCACCTATGTGGCCCGTCGTATTGCCCGGCTTCACCGCGGCAATGCCCCGCATCAGAGCCTCGTAAGTGACCTCGATGAGCCGTTGCGCCCTGCGGCTGATCTCACCCACAGGGAACATGCGGCTCGTATCGCCATACCAGCCATCGACAATCAAAGTGACGTCGATGTTGACGATGTCGCCCTCGCGTAGAGGCTTAGGGCCGGGAATGCCGTGGCATACGACGTGGTTCACCGATGTGCAGATCGACTTCGGGAACCCGCGATAGTTCAGGGGCGCTGGAATGGCGCCGTGATCCATCGCAAACTCGAACACGAGCTCATCGAGCTCCTCCGTGGTCACGCCCGGCTTTACGTACGGGACCAGCAGGTCGAGCGCCGCAGCAGCGAGCTGTCCGGCCTTACGCATGGCGGCGAAATCTTCGGGCCCATAGAGCCGGATGCGCCCGTCGCTCTGATCGGCGTGTCTGAGGTCAAGGTTGGTCATTGGCTGGTTCTTCGTCGTCGAGGGCGTGGTGTACACACGAAATTTAGTTCAAATGGGCGTTGGCGCAATGAGTTACCGAGCCCCCGCTTGAGGAGGTGAGACAATAGAGTTGCGTTTCCTTCCACGGCCAATCAGGCTGAGCCCTTCTGCTTAGGAAACGACGCGAGCAGAGCCACCTGAAATTCGTACCTGTGGCCGGCCATTGGTCACGCGGCGAGGGCGTTTGTGTTTCGATCCACGGATGATCTCGGCCGGTCGGTCGTGTAGTAGGCGCCCAGCACAAGCACATCAAGCCCGGTTCGCAGGTAGCACGACACGGCGTGCCGGGGAGTCTCCACGATCGGCTCCTGGCGGTTGAAGCTAGTATTGAGCAGAACGGGCACGCCCGTGAGCTTACCGAACGCTTCGATAACCCCATAGTAAAGCGGGTTCGCGTTACGTTGTACCGTCTGAATCCGGCCGGTCCCATCGACATGAACGGCAGCGGGAATGAGATGTGTCTTTTCCGCTCGCACGCGTGGCGCGAGAGTCATGAAGGGATCCGGCTGGTCCAGATGGAAGAACTCTGACGCGTGGTCCAGAAGCACAGCAGGCGCGAACGGCCGGAACGGCTCACGATGCTTCACGCGGGCATTGATAATGTCTTTCATCTCGGGGCGGCGTGGATCGGCAAGAATGGAGCGATTGCCGAGCGCGCGTGGCCCCATTTCTGAACGCCCCTGAAACCAGCCGACAATCTTCCCATCGGCCAGATCCTGCGCCACCCGGCGGAGCAACTCCGCCTCGCTTAGCCGCTCACCCGTCAAGCCGGCCTCAGCTAGTGCGCCTTCTATCTCGTGATCGCTGTAGCACAACCCGTAGAAGGGATGCGTTAGCTCCATCCGGCGGGGATGGCCCAGGTCCTGATGATAGTGCCAAAGCGCACTTCCCAGGGGCGCTCCGGTGTCGGACGCGCATGGCGGCACCCAAACTCGCTCGAACCCGGCTTCGGCCAACACGCGCGCGTTGGCTACACAGTTGAGTGCGACACCCCCGCTCAAGCACAGATTTTTGATCTTCGTGCTGCGACGCAGCTCGCGAGCCATATGCAGCACGATTTCTTCGGTGACGACCTGCAGCGCTCGCGCGATGTCCCTGTGACGGTCATTCAGCTCCTCGCCGGGTTGGCGCGGCGGCCCAAAGGTATCGAAGAAGCGCTGCTTGAAGGGCCTCAGCTCTCCGAAGGCATCGTAGCTGAAGTAGTCGAAGTTCACCTGGTAGCGGCCCCCGGGCAAGGGCCGAATGACATCTCGGAATTTCTCGACGTAGGTGTCCTCACCATACGCGGCGAGGGCCATCACCTTGCCCTCGTCTGAAAACCCGAACCCGAGGTACTTGGTCACGAACGTGTAAACGATGCCTATGGAGTTGAAGATTTCCGTGTGCCAGAGCCGCTCCAGCCGGTTGCCGCGGCCGATGTAGGCACTCGTGGAGGCATCATCGCCGAAGCCATCCATGACGAGCACCACAGCCTCCTCAAACGGGCTGACGAAGAAGATGGCTGCGTGCGCGTCATGGTGGCTGACATTCACGAGAGGCGGTAGATCGCGCACGCCGACCTGTTTCTGTATTCGCCGTTTCAGCCACCTGTTCAGGAGGACGATCTCGTTGTTCTGCGGCTCGTGCGCCGATGGCAGGATAAGACTCAAGCTCAAAGGGAACCGGCCAAGAACCGCCCGGCAGAATGTCCGCCGCAGACGCGAGACATCCCACGGCGTCGTGATGACGTCGACGTCGTCGAGCCCCCCGGGCAAGTGGTCCAACGCCAATGCGAGTGAGCGGCGGGGAAACTTCTTCGTCCGCTTGTCGCGATTGAACCGCTCCTCCTCGAGGACCAGCTCGGGAACGCCATCCTTAAGAAGTGCCACTCCGCTGTCGTGGGTGGCACCGACCAATCCGAGTATCCGCACCTGACCTCACCACGGCAGCAGGTTGGAGGAGCGGCTTAGCTTCAGTGGTGCCGCCCGTGGCAGTGCTTATACTTCTTCCCAGACCCGCAGGGACAGGGTGCATTGCGCGCGACTCTGCCCCACGTTGCCGGATTCTTCGGATCGATTTGGTCGGCACTGCGGCGCGTTTGCAAGGGAACGCGGCGGTCCGGACCATTCGCATACGCCATTTCCTCGGCCGCGAGAGCGGCGTCCGCCAACGCGAACTCGTCGAGGCCAGTTGTTGGATCGATGTGGTGGGCCTCCATGGGCGGAAGCTCGACCGGCTCGAGCAGAGATCGATCCTCCGGCGAGGCCAGCTCGACGTGCATCAACTGTCCGGTCACAGCTTCGCGTAGCTTGGCGAGCATGGACTGGAAGAGCACGAACGCCTCGGCCTTGTACTCGTTGAGCGGGTCCCGCTGCCCATAGGCGCGGAAGCCGATGACTTGCCGCAAGTGCTCCAGTGTCACCAGATGCTCGCGCCACAGATGATCGAGCGTCTGGAGGAGCACCATCTTCTCGATCTGGCGGAACACCTCGGGGCCGATCTCGGCCGCCTTCTTCTCCGCCTTCTCATCGGCCGCCTTGATCAGACGCTCCAAGATCTCTTCATCGGCGATGCCTTCCTCAGCCGCCCACTCAACGATCGGCAGGTCGAGGCCGAAAATGTCCTTCACCGCCTTCTGGAGGCCTTCCGCATCCCACTGTTCCGCGTACGCATTTTCAGGGATGTGCCGCTTCACCAGCTCCTCGATCACCTCATGACGCATGTCGGTGATCATTTCGCTGACGTCGTCCTGGCCCATGATCTCGATGCGCTGGTCATAAATGACCTTGCGCTGATCATTCATGACGTCGTCGTACTTGAGGATCTGCTTGCGGATGTCGAAGTTGCGCGCCTCGACCTTCCGCTGGGCCATCTCAAGCGACTTGTTCATCCAGGGGTGGATGATGGCCTCGCCTTCCTTGAGCCCGAGGGTCTTCAGTACGCTGTCCATCCGGTTCGACCCGAAGATGCGCATCAGGTCGTCCTCAAGGGACAGGTAGAACTTCGAGCGGCCAGGGTCGCCCTGCCGGCCAGAACGGCCACGCAGCTGGTTGTCGATGCGGCGGCTCTCGTGGCGCTCGGTGCCGATAACGTAGAGGCCACCCGGCTTCTTGATTGTCTTGGCAGGCTTATCGCCTTTGGCGGGCTCGATCTCGACGACCTCTCCGGAGTTGAGCACGATCTCGCGATTGCGCGCGATCTCGGCCTTAATCTCCTCGATGCGTTTGGCTTTCTCTTCCTCGCTGAGGCCTGCGGTCTCCTGCTGGATGCGCATCTGCGCGTTGCCGCCCAGCTGAATATCGGTGCCGCGGCCGGCCATGTTGGTGGCGATCGTCACCGCGCCCGGCACGCCGGCCTGAGCGATGATGTAAGCCTCCTGCTCGTGGTAGCGCGCGTTGAGCACCTGATGGGGAATACCCTTCTTCTTCAGGCGCTCGGACAGCATCTCGCTCTTTTCGATGGAGGTGGTGCCCACGAGCACGGGCTGCTTGCGCTTCTGCGCAGCCTCGATCTCGCGAATGATGGCTTCCCACTTCTCGTTGGCCGTTCGGTAGATCTCGTCGTCCTCGTCGAGGCGCGCGACGGGCAGGTTCGTCGGGATCTCGACGACGTCGAGCCCGTAGATCTCCATGAATTCGTTGGCCTCGGTGGCAGCCGTGCCGGTCATGCCGGCCAGCTTCTCGTAGAGGCGGAAGTAGTTCTGGAAGGTGATCGAGGCCAGCGTCTGGTTTTCGGGCTGAATCGGCACCTTCTCCTTGGCTTCCAGCGCCTGGTGTAACCCGTCGGAGTAGCGCCGGCCCGGCATCATGCGGCCAGTGAACTCATCGATGATTATGACCTGGCCGTTCTTGACGATGTAGTCGCGGTCTTTCTGGAAAAGCGTGTGGGCCTTCAGCGCCTGATTGACGTGATGAACGACCGTGACGTTCTCGATATCATAAAGCGAGGCGCCCTTGAGCAGGCCCGCAGCCTGCAGCATCTCCTCGATCTTCTCGTTGCCCGACTCGGTGAGGGAGACGGAGCGCTGCTTCTCGTCGATCTCGTAGTCTTCCTTCGACAGCCGCAGAATGAAGCTGTCGATCACATTGTAGAGCTCTGAGCGATCCTCGACCGGACCCGAGATGATGAGCGGCGTGCGGGCCTCGTCGATGAGGATCGAGTCCACCTCGTCGACAATGGCGTAGTAATGGCCGCGCTGCACCATCTCGTCGCGGCTCATTTTCATGTTGTCGCGGAGATAGTCGAAGCCCAGCTCGTTGTTCGTGCCGTAGGTGACATCGCATGCGTACTGAGCCCGCCGCTGCGTGTCATCGAGCTCATGGACGATGCAGCCGACAGTCAGGCCGAGAAACTTGTAGATCTCGCCCATCCATTCGGCGTCGCGCTTGGCCAGGTAGTCGTTGACCGTCACGACGTGGACGCCGCGGCCAGTGAGCGCGTTGAGATAGACGGGGAGCGTAGCGACCAGCGTCTTGCCTTCGCCGGTCTTCATTTCGGCGATCTTGCCCTGGTGGAGGGCAATGCCGCCCATGAGCTGCACGTCGAAGTGGCGCTGCCCCAGCGTGCGCTTGGCAGCTTCGCGCACGGTGGCAAACGCCGGGACAAGGAGGTCGTCCAGGCTCTTACCGGCCCTGATTTGCTCGCGGAATTGCTCGGTGCGGGCGCGAAGTTGCTCGTCGGTCAGCCGTTCGAGCTCGGGCTCCAACTCATTGATTGCAGCCACAATACCGCGATAGGCCTTGAGCTTGCGGTCATTGGCTGTACCGAAAATCTTGGCCGCGATCGAGCCGAGTGAAAGCATGTGCACCTATCCTTGCAGGCATATCCAGCGCCAAATGTCCCCGGTCACACGTGTTCGCGCCAGGAGAATGAACACGAAATTGGCCGGGTGGAGGCGCAAACAGGCGCGAGCGGGCTACCGACGACGGAAAATGCCACTTCGATAGGCCTGAGATAAGGAGCCGGATCAGCAAATGTCAATCAATGGAACGCGACAGTTCGCCATGCACCGGTTCTGACCGGATATCCAATGGGCCGCCAAACTCAGCTTGGCAAACCGTCGAATGCGGTCTAACCATCAGGACAACTTACTGTCTTTAGCTGTGCGGCGATCGGTTCGCGTTAGATTTCGTGGCTGCCCGCCCCACTATTCAAGGAACACACCAGTGATCTCGATAGTGAGACAGGGCATCGTGGCTGCCGCACTCGTCGGTGGTCTTTTGCTCCTCCCCATCAATTGCGCCGTGGCCCAGGATGCGGTCGTGGCGGTCGTGAATGGCAAGCCCATCACGGAAGCTGACATCCGGCTGGCCGAGGCTGAGATCGGCTCAGATCTCGGCAGCCTACCAGAAACCACCAAGCGCCGCGTGCTCGTCGAATACCTGATTGAAAATCAGCTGTTTGCCGAAGCGGCCGAGGGCGACAAGCTTGGCTCTGGCCCTGAATTCGACGGGCGAATGCAGTATTGGCGCCGCCGAGCCTTACGCGACACCTACTTTGACAAGACTGTCAAAGGGGCCGTGACAGAAGCCGACGCCAAACGGCTCTATGACGAACAGGTGAAGCTTCTAAAGCCTGAGGAAGAGGTCAAGGCGCGCCACATCCTCGTCGAGAGCAAGGAAAAGGCAAAGGAGATCGCCGAGAAGATCGCGCACGGGGCTGACTTCGCGGAGATGGCGAAGCAGTACTCCAAGGACCCCGGCACGAAGGACGATGGCGGATCGCTGGGCTACTTCAGCCGCGGCCAGATGGTGCCGCAGTTTGAGGAAGCAGCCTTCAAATTGGAGCCTGGCGACGTCTCGGAGCCTGTGGAGACGCAGTTCGGATGGCATCTGATCCAGGTGGAGGATAAGCGACAGCGCAAGCCGCCGGAGTTCGATGCCATCAAGGATCGGCTTCTCGCGGCGATGATACACCGCAAGGCACAGGAGATCGCAGCGTCCCTTCGGGGCAAGGCCACGATCGAATACGTCGATCCCGCAATCAAGCAGCAGGTCGAGAGCGAGAAGTCAGGCGCTCCGGCACCGAAACAGTAGACGGAGTACCCGTTCTAGGGGACGAGAGGCCAGTCCGACCGGGCTGGCCTTTTTCCATGCCTATTGATTTGCCCGGACCAATCTGGTTCGTGGTGATCGAATTGCCGATGACGGGTTCGCCGAGCAACGCAGCAGCGCGAATCGGCATCGGCCAAGGCTCGGAGGGCTCTTTTGGGTAGCACCGCGAAGATTTCCCCATTTGCACCGGCCGGCCTGCCGGAAATACCGGAAGTTTCGGGCGTGCGATTTGCGACCGCGGAGGCTGGCATCCGCTACAAGGGGCGGACAGACTTGCTCTTGGCCGTCCTCTCCCCCGGCACCGTTGCCGCAGGGGTCACGACGCGGTCCAAGACCTGCTCGGCGCCTGTCCTTTGGTGCCGTGAGCAGCTGAAGCACGGTCGCGCACGAGCCCTGGTGGTCAATTCGGGCAACGCTAACGCTTTCACTGGTCGCAAAGGCCATGAGGCCGTCTTGATCACGGCCAGGGCCGCCGCGGAGGCGGTTGGCTGTCAACCGGAAGAGGTCTACCTCGCCTCTACGGGCGTCATCGGCGAGCCGATGGACGCGACGAAGTTTGCCCATCTGCTTGGCGACCTCGCAGCCGCGGCGCGTCCGGACCGCTGGGAGGATGCCGCGCGGGCCATCATGACTACCGACACCTATCCCAAGCTCGCTGTGCGGCGCGTCCCCATGGGATCGGGCGAGGTCACGCTTGCTGGGTTCTGCAAGGGGGCCGGCATGATCGCCCCGGATCTGGCGACCATGCTGTGTTTCATGTTTACCGATGCGCCGATTGCCCAACCGGTGCTTCAGCGCCTTCTCGCAGCCACGGCTGACCGCACATTCAATTGCATCACCATCGACGGGGATACCTCGACGAGCGACACCGTCCTGCTCTTTGCAACGGGGCTGGCGTCACAACGTGGAGTCCGCGAGATCCGCGACGCCGCCGATCCGGCGCTCGAGCCTTTCGCTGAAGCACTGTACAGCCTGATGCATGAGCTGGCCTTGGCTGTCGTGAAGGACGGAGAGGGCCTGTCGAAGTTTGTCACGGTCGAGGTGCTCGGCGCCGAGGATGATCGTGCCGCCCGGCGCATTGCATTCTCGATCGCCAACTCGCCTATCATGAAGGCCGCTATCGCCGGCGAGGACCCGAACTGGGGCCGCGTGGTCATGGCCGTCGGGAAGTCGGGCGAGGCAGCCGACCGCGATCGGCTGGCAATCTGGTTCGGCCCGCATCTGGTTGCCCGGGACGGCGAGCGCGCTCCCGAGTATTCGGAGCCGGTCGTCGCCGAGTACATGAAGAACCCGGAAATCACGATCCGAGTGGATGTCGGCGTCGGAGGCGGACGGGCGACTGTCTGGACGTGTGATCTGACGCACGACTACATCGCGATCAACGCCGATTACCGGAGTTGATCGCCACCAACTTTCCGCCCGAACGGATGGCAAAGCCTCTCGTCCTCGTCGTTGCCGCCGCGCTTGTCGATCCTGACAGGCGGGTCCTTATTGCGCGGCGGCCGCCCGGGAAGCCCATGGCAGGCTTATGGGAATTTCCCGGTGGCAAGGTCCGCGAGGGCGAGACGCCGGAGCAGGCGCTCATCCGCGAGCTTTACGAGGAGCTCGGCATCGACGTCTGCCCCACTTGCCTCGCTCCGCTGACGTTCGCCAGCCACGAGTACGAAGACTTTCATCTGTTGATGCCGTTGTATCAGATCCGGACCTGGGACGGCGTCATCGCCCCGCGCGAGGGCCAGGAGATCAAGTGGGTGCGGGTCAATCGGCTTGCCGATTACCCGATGCCGCCGGCCGATGAGCCGCTGGTTCCCGTATTGCGGGACTTGATTGGATGAGGCGGGCTGTAGTCAGAAAGCGGAGCTGGTAGTGGCGGAGCTCCGGAAATAGTTGAAGTTTTGGAAGTCGACGCTATTATCGCGGCCCATGCAAGAGTCACTTCGCATGGCGATCATTGGGCGAATTACTGCCCCGGCTGCCTAAGGGCCGCCGGGTAATGCTTCGTTTCGCCCCTTTTCCAATCGATCGCATGTGAAGGACTTCTCGCCATGGCAGCGAATTCTGCCGCGCCGACTCACTCGGAAACGCAAAACTCCCAGTCCACATCACTCCGGGCATTGTTCTACATTGTCGGCGCTGCCGATCCTGGTCTTCTTCCACGGCTGATCGAGCCGATGGCCAAAATGGGCCATGTGCCATCCCGCGTGCACGCCTCCCGCGAATCCGGTGACGGTTCCGAGATGGTCGTCGATTTGCGTCTCTCTGGCGTGAGCGCGCGAACAGCCCAGCTCGTCGAAAATGCGCTGAGAGCTACTGTCGGCGTGCGGCAGGTGATCGCGGTCGTCGAGCCAGCCTGAGCTCTTCCTCCCATTCGTAGTTGCAGAACATCCTGGCCCCTCGGCCCAGGGAATAAACGGCCGTCGTCGTGCGTCATTATCGTGAAAGGCAGCAAACCGGGAGGACACGATGACCAAAGGCGACAAGCCGCACGAGGGCATGGGCCTGCACGAGTTCTTCTCCAAGGACCCGATCGCAGCGGATAAAGCTTTCTTCGGGCGCGTTTCATATCCCGATCGGCGCGGTTTCCTGCGCGGTGCGGGACTTGCGACCATGGCCGCGATGGTAGGCGCCAACATTCCTTTCCATCGCAATATGCCGGCCGGCTTCATCCCGGTTGCGCTCGCCAACGAGGATGTCTTGAAAGGCAAGGACGGCCTCACGCTGCTGAACGATCGTCCCGTGAACGCGGAGACGCCTGCACACCTGCTGGACGATCCCATCACGCCCACCAACCGCCACTTCATCCGCAACAACGGGCTGCTGCCGCAGGACATGGATCCCGCCAAGTGGCGTCTGAAAGTTGACGGTGAAGTCGAGAACGAGCTGGAGCTCAGCATCGACGACCTCAAGAACCAGTTCGAGGTCGTCACGATGGCGCTCGTCATCGAATGTGGCGGCAACGGAAGGGCTTACTTCAACCCGCCGGTTTCCGGCAACCAGTGGACCGTCGGCGCGGTCGGCTGCTCGAACTGGACGGGGGTGCGCCTTAAGGACGTGCTGACCAAGGCCGGGCTCAAATCGACTGCCGTCTATACTGGCCACGAGGGAGCGGACGTTCACCTCTCCGGCGATCCGGAAAAGGTGCCGATCTCACGCGGCGTGCCGATCGCAAAGGCGATGACCGACAACGTGCTGATCGCCTTCGAGATGAACGGCGGACCTATTCATCCGATGAATGGCGCTCCGCTCCGGCTCGTCGTTCCTGGGTGGCCCGGCTCCTGCTCGCAGAAGTGGCTCACCCGGATCTGGGTTCGCGACAAGGTCCATGACGGCGAGAAGATGGGAGGCACCTCATACCGGCTCCCGAAGCGACCGGTAGCGCCAGGCGAGAAGGTCCCCACCGAAGATTTCGTCATCATGGAGCGGATGCCGGTAAAATCGATCATCACCTTCCCGGAGAACAACGCCAACGTGAAAGGTGAGACTGAGGTCCGCGGCCACGCTTGGTCGGGCGATCGGACCGTTCAATCGCTGGATATTTCGATCGACTTCGGCGCCACTTGGCAGCGGGCTGAGCTCGACCCGCCGGTCAACCCGGGCGCTTGGCAGAACTGGCGCGCGAACATCAAGTTTCCGATGCCCGGCTACTATGAGATCTGGGCGCGCGCCACTGACAGCGAAGGCGTTGCCCAACCGTTCGCCGTGGCTTGGAACCCGAGGGGTTATGGCACCAACGTGATGCACCGGATCGCGGTGCGCGTGAGCTGAGCTGTCTCGGGGCGGGCACTCCAGCCCGCCTCTCCTTAAGGAAATCTCCGGAAAAACTAATGACTAAGACTGCTCGTGCCGCACTGGCGCTGGTCAGTGCACTGCTGTTGGTCACCACTGTCGAGGCCGGCGAATTCGGCGTCCTCGTCGAGGGCAAAGGCGCCGAAGAAACGTATTACGCTTGCTCAGCCTGCCATTCGGAGAAGTTGATCGCGCAACAGGGTCTGACGCGCGAACGCTGGAATGAGCTCATCGACTGGATGATCGAGGAGCAGGGCATGCCGGAGCTCGACGAAAACGAGCGAAACCTGATCCTCGATTACCTCGCCCAAAACTACGGCCCCGGCAGGCCAAACTATCCCTTCAAGAAGTAAGATCCCTTACGCGCAGGGCTGCGCCTGCTCCGTCGCCGAACGAACCGCCACGCGCAACGGCGCTCCCCCGCTACGCCGCAGGCTTTCCGCCCGAGCATAGGCGGCAATGGCCTCGAAGCGGGCCCTGTCCATGCCTGTCGCGACCAGAAGGTACTGTTTGGACCCAACGGACCATTGCGCCTCAAGCGTTCCGCCAACTGGGCTTCTGGGATGGCTCTCGCCTCCCTCTGTCACTGCGATGGTAAGACTGCAGCCGTTGCGCCCGCGGTAGTGCATGGCGACCAGGCTCGCTTCGCCCAATTTTTCGCTCCGCACATCGACCAAGGTGAGCCGGGCAACGGAGAGATCGAGAGCGGATAGGTCTCCCATTCCTCCGGTGGAGATCTCAGCAACCGGCGTAATCGGAGAAATCACGTAGGCATTGGCGGAAAGCTCCGTATGAAGCCTTGTCGCTACGTCACGCCAATCGCCCGCGCTGGATTGCTGTGAGAAATGGAGGACGCCCAAAGTAATTGCAGCGACCAAGGCAGCGGCAGCCGCAGGAAGCCTTATCGCGCGAATGAGCTGATCTACGCGGCACCGCGGCACCTGGATGCGGTGCGCTACTGCCGGCCTGAGGCGCGCAAGATTGGACTTGAGTCTTTTGATCTCCGAAAGCGAATTCGCCAGAACGGCATCACGTGCAAGCCGTTGCTCGACCGCCACACGATCCTCCGGCGGCAGCTCGTTGTCGGCGTAAGCGTTGATCAGCTCCCAGTCGCTAGAATTCGGGGTGGACATCAAGTTTACGCCTTCATCCTTTTGCGGAACGGGCGAACGTTCGAGTCTTCTATCAGCTCTAGCATGGAACGCCTTGCACGGCTTATGCGGCTCATCACCGTACCTACTGGGACTCCAATGATTTCGCTCGCTTCTGAGTAGGTGAATCCAAGGATGTCGATGAGGCAGATAATCTCGCGATCCCGCGGAGCGAGCCTTTCATAGGCTTGGCGCACGAGCAGCATCTCCACCGGATCACCATCGTCTCGCTCATCTGCCAGCTGCGCCTCGGATTGCAAATAGCTTGCGCGGACCCTCTGCCGGCGCTGCAGGTCAAGAAACAAATTCTTCAAGATGCGAAAGGCCCAGGGCCGCAAACGCTTAGGCTCCGGCGGAAGTCTGGTCTGTAGAACTCGCAACAGCGTCTCGTGCACAAGGTCCTCCGCTGTTGCCGTGTCGAGCGTCAGGCTTTGCGCATAGGCCAGCAGCTCTGGATGCAGAGCTGTCACTGCGCGTCTGCTCGACCACCACCTCACGCTACTTGCCCTTCGGCCCCCGACAGACTGAATCCAGTTAGGCCAATGTGCCGGCCCCGTTGCGACTCGGCAAGGTCTCTCCCGAGACATTGACCGGCTCTGCTTCGTGCGCCACATGCCTTGGCGGGGTGCCCCGGGGTAGTATCGATGGCGAACAGCAGTCCTTGGCGCGACGCGCGCTCACCCAGCCTGGAAGACCTGGAAGTCTTGGCTGCAGAGGCTTGGGAGAGACTGCCTCAACACTTCCGCGACATGTGTCGAGGCCTCGTCATTCGCGTGGAGGACTTCGCTTCCGAAGAGGTGCTGAAGGAGCTTGGTATCGAAAGCCCATTCGATCTCATGGGCCTTTACCAGGGAGTAAGCCTCACCAGGAAAAGCTTCAGCGATCCGTCAGCTGAGCCCGATATGATCTTCCTCTACCGCCGAGCTATTCTCGATTACTGGGCCGAGAAAGATGAAACCCTTGGGGACATCGTCACTCACGTACTCGTGCACGAGATCGGCCATCATTTCGGCTTCTCGGACGAGGATATGGAGCGAATCGAGGAGGAAGCGAAATCTTGATCACAGGCAGATGCTTCACATTCCCATTGCATGCCGACCTGTAGCGGAAGATCTTACCTCTGATTAACTGAAGCCATCCCTAGAGGGCACAACCGAGCATCTGGGTGGGGGGATGATGGCCAGGTTCTCGAAAATCATCGCACGGTCTTTAGGTCTTCTGCTCGTAGTAGCTGTGGGCATCTCTTGGCCCACCCGTGGCTTCTCGGAGCCGCCAACTCCAGAGCAGTACGTCGCCCACGTGGGAGGTGGCGCGAAGATCGTCCCTCCCGGCCAGCTTGTGCTTGATAATAAGCGCGTCTATTGCGGACAGCGCCCCACGGTTCTCGATCCCAACCTCGACGACTATGGCGCTGCTTATCCCGGATTCCTAATCCTCAATCCCCGCCTCTTGGCGCGCGTCTCGACACCCGTGAAGCTCTGGATTCACGCGCATGAGTGCGGCCACCAGTTCCGCGGACCAGACGAGGAGACCGCTGACTGCTTCGCCGTTCAACGCGGTCGCCGCGAGGGTTGGCTGACGCCCCAAGGCCTAGAGGAAGTCTGCCAGTTCATTACCCCCGCCCGGAGCACGAGCATGCACCTCTCCGGCTCACACCGCTGTCAGGCCATGCGCCAATGCTACGCGGACCCACGGGTCCGCTGAGTCCCTTGACGCGATAGCACCTTCTCGCCTTTATGACAGGTAACTATTGGGCCGCCCCGCAGTCACTGGGCGGCTGAACCGGGCCCGAGGACAACAATGCAGAAGTTCACGACGTTGACCGGCGTGGCTGCCCCACTGCCGTTGATCAATATCGACACCGATATGATCATCCCCAAGCAGTTCCTGAAGACGATCAAAAGGACCGGCTTGGGGAAGGCGCTCTTCTACGATCTGCGGTACGACGAGAACGGCAACGAGAACCCGGATTTCGTCCTCAACAAGCCGGCGTACCGGAATGCCGAAATCCTAGTCGCGGGCGATAATTTCGGGTGTGGCTCCAGCCGTGAGCATGCTCCTTGGGCGCTACTCGACTTCGGCATCCGCTGCATCATCTCGACCAGTTTCGCGGACATCTTCTACAACAACTGCTTCAAGAACGGCATTTTGCCGATCAAGGTGAAACCCGAGGAGCTCCAGGTGCTGATGGACGATGCCAGCCGCGGCGCCAACGCCAAGCTCACCATAGACCTTGAGAAGCAGGAAATCCGCAGGCCAGACGGCGGAGTGATCACTTTTGACATCGACCCCTTCCGCAAACATTGCCTGCTCAACGGCCTCGACGACATCGGGTTGACGCTGCAAAAGGAAGCGGCCATCCGCGCCTACGAGGAGAAGATGGCTGCACTGCGCCCCTGGGCATGAGTTTGGGAGCGACCGAAACGCAAAAGGGCAGGCCAAGCGCCTGCCCTTTGTTCTTGGCTCGTCGCCGTGAAGCTCTTTAGGCCGCTCTTGTCAGAAGGTTACGGTTGATCAGCGTCTCAGCAATCTGAACCGTGTTGAGTGCAGCACCCTTGAGCAAGTTGTCGGCGACGATCCACATCGCGAGCCCATTTTCGACGGTGGGGTCCTCGCGGATGCGGCTGACGAATGTCGCAAATTCGCCAGCGGCCTCGACCGGCGTCACGTAGCCACCCGGCTCGCGCTTGTCGACGACCAACACACCGGGCGCCTCCCGGAGAATGTTCCGCGCCTCTTCCGCCGTTATCGGCTTCTCGAACTCGATGTGCACCGCTTCCGAGTGGCCGACGAAGACCGGCACACGTACGCACGTGGCCGTCACCTTGATCTTCGGATCAAGGATCTTCTTGGTCTCGGCTACCATCTTCCATTCCTCTTTCGTGTAGCCGTCCTCCATGAAGACGTCGATGTGAGGAATGACGTTGAACGCGATCTCCTTCGGGAACTTCTTCGGCTCGACCTCTTGGCCAGGAACGTACTTGCCCTTGGTCTGGTACCAAAGCTCGTCCATGGCCTCCTTGCCGGCGCCAGAAACGGATTGATAGGTGGCAACGACCACCCGCTTGATCGTCGCGTAATCATGCAGAGGCTTCAGCACGACGACCATCTGCGCCGTCGAGCAATTCGGATTGGCGATGATGTTCTTCTTCCTGAAGCCTCTTACGGCATCGGCGTTCACTTCCGGCACGATCAACGGCACATCCAGGTCGTAACGCCATGCCGACGAGTTATCGATGACCGTGCAGCCGGTGGCGGCAATGCGGGGTGCCCATTCCCTGGAAACGGCAGCCCCCGCCGACATAAGGCAGAAGTCGGCCTTTCTGAAGTCGAATTGCTCGATGTCTAAGCATTTGAGCGTTTTGTCGCCGTAGCTGACCTCGGTGCCAATGGAGCGACGCGAGGCGATTGGGTAAACCTCGTCCGCAGGAAAGCGGCGCTCCGCCAGGACATTCAGCATCTCGCGGCCTACGTTGCCCGTAGCGCCAACAACAGCGACCTTGTAGCCCATGACTGATCTTTCTCTCGCAAAAATCGGGGCCCCGGGTACTGGCCCCGCGCACGGATTAGACGATCCTAGCCAGGAATCAATAGATTCGACGCAAAAAGACGCGCGTCCCATCTCCGAGACGCGGCCACGCCGACTCATGAAGTCATTTGACGGTAAACATCACCTTTGCCGGTCCCAGGCAAAGCCCATCAGTTATGGTCCTCCGGGAGCCGCGGCAAAGGATAGAACTCGATCCCTTCCTCGTGCAGTTCCCGAGCCTCTTCGAGGGTCGCTTCTCCGTAAATCCCCCGCTTCTCGACCTCGTCGTAGTGCATCTTGCGGGCTTCCTCCGCGAACCTTGGCCCGACGTACTCCGCATTCTTCTCGACCTCGGCACGGAGTCTCCGAAGCAAGGCCAGCAGCTCACGGCGCTTTTGCGCCTCGGCGGTTGCTTCAGGATTGGCGATCGCCATCTCCTTCGATTTGGACCGGCTCGGCTGAATGTTCGGCGCCATCAAGGCCTTGGCGATCCTCGTCGAGTTGCATTGCGGGCAGGAGACGAGGTTGAGCTTCACCTGCTTGTCGAAGTCAGCACTGTTGCTGAACCAAGCTTCGAACGTATGGTTGTTATGGCATTGCAAGCTGTAGCGGATCATAGCCTTCAACTCGCATGTAAATCAGACGAGCTGTGGACCACCTCGAACGCCCGATCGTGCTGCAGCGAAGGTATACGCCGGCGCGCTTCCTCGACTGCCTTCATATCAATATCCGCCACTATGACGGACGGCCCCTCGCCATCGGCTTCCGCAAGGATTTCGCCCCACGGCGATAGGATGAGACTGTGCCCATATGTGGTCCGCCCGTTCTCATGGTTGCCGACCTGGGCCGCAGCGAGAATGAAGCATTGGGACTCGATCGCGCGCGCCCTGAGCAAGACGTGCCAATGCGCCTGCCCCGTTGGCACGGTGAATGCGGACGGAACTGCTATGAGCTGAGCACCCGCCTTGGCCAGGGCTCGATAGAGTGCCGGAAATCGCAAGTCATAGCAGATCGTCAGCCCCAATGTTCCCCATGGTAGGTCTACCAGAACCGCCTTGCTGCCGGGCTCGAAGTTGCGGCTTTCGCGGTAGCTCTCGCCACCCGGCAACTCGACGTCAAACATATGGATTTTATCGTAGCGCGCCGCAATTCGGCCCTCTGGCGTGAAGAGATAGGAGCGATTGGCAATTTTGTCAGGCTTCACCAGGACGCCCATGGAGCCCAGGTGTAGCCAGATGCCGAGCTCGCGCGCCAGGGCCTGACAGTGGGCGATGGCTGGATTGCCTTCCTCCGGCCGCGTTTCGACGAACAACCGCGCCCGATCTCGCTCCATGAGCACGGAGACTTCCGGGGTCTGGACGTATTGGGCTCCTGCAGCCGCGGCCTCACGCACCAGCCGACTCAGCTCGGTGAGATTGCGAGCCACATCGCGGCCAGTGCACATCTGCACCAAGCCAGCTCTGAACGTGCTGCTGGCTCCGGCAGCGGCCATCCTCATCCTCCGGCGTCGAGCACGCTCGACAATAGCTTGTCGAGCTCGCCCTTGCGATCGAGCTCATAGAGATCGTCGCACCCGCCGACGTGATGCTCCCCGATCCAGATCTGAGGAACGGTGCTGCGACCGCCGGCCTTCTTTGCCATTTCGGCCCTCACGTCCGGTTTGCCGGTGACGTCGATCTCCTCGTAGGTGACGCCCTTGCGCTCAAGCAGTTGCTTCGCCATCTGGCAATAAGGGCAGAAGATCGTTGTGTAAATCGTAATTCTTGACATTCCTGCAAACTCTGTCCCCTCGTTGGGAACGGTATGGAGAAGCCGGCGCCGGTGGAAGGCGCTCCGGCGAGGAACGATTGCCGCAGGTGCCCGCGTCAAGGATTGATCAAGCTGTCCGAGGTCACGAGGGCGAGCGCAAGAACATCCACTCGAGCCGCTCCCGCGCGTTTTAGAGTGCGAGCGCAAGCTTCGGCAGTGGCCCCCGTGGTGATGACATCGTCCACCAGCACGATCGCCTTGCTTTGGATGGCGGCTGCTCGCTCCGGATCGACGGCAAAGGCCCCCTGAACATTGCGTTTGCGCTGATCACGTGTCAGCCCCACTTGGCTTTCGGTCCTCCGCATCCGCTTCAGAATAAGCGGATCCCAAGCCACGCCGGTCAGCCGGTGCAGCTCGTGTGCCAGGATCGCCGCTTGATTGAATCGCCGTTTGAGCAGCCGCCAGCGATCGAGCGGCACCGGCACGATAAGGTCCGCGTCGCGCAATAGCTCAGCGCCAGCTTGGGCAAGCCAGCGGCCGAGAAGGCGCCGGGCGATGTGGCTGTCACCATACTTGAGCCTGTGGATGAGATCCCTTAGCACGCCGTCATAATGGGCAGCGGCTCTGGCACGATCGTACTCTGGCGGGTTTGCCTCCGCCTGCGCGGAAATGGCTGGCCCGCCAATGTCGAATGGCAGCGGAATGCCTAACCTGTCACACACCGGCGGGCGGATGAACTTGACGCTCCGCCAGCAAGGGCCGCAAAGAGCATCGTGCACTGCCAGCATCTTTCGGCAGTTGAGGCAGGTGGGCGGCACAATGATATCGGCGATGCCTTGTGCTGCTTGCGCAAGGTGCTGACGAGCGCGTAGCAAGAAGCTCATGGAATTCCCCGGCGAGGGCCCGCATTCTAAACCAGCCCGGCCATTAGGGAGAGTATGTCGCGGTAGCCGGTACTCAGGCCCGGCCATGCGTTAATCAATATGACGAGCCATACGCATCTTTTCGACCTTCGAGCGCTGGCGCAGCGCCGCGATCGCGCAGCGCCTGGCATGGCCGCGCACGATTTTCTCCTGCAGCGGGTGGCTGAGGATTTATTGGTCCGCCTCGGTGCGGTGAACCGGCGGTTTTCCACCGTAGTCGATCTCGGCGCCCATCACGGCGTCCTCGCGCGGGGTGTCCGCCAGCTGCCAGGGGTGTCCCTGGTGATCAGCGCGGACTGCTCATGGCGGATGCTCAGCCTCTGTCCGCCGCCTCGCGTGCTGGTCGACTTGGAAGCTCTGCCGTTCGCAGACGCATCCCTCGATCTCGTGGTGTCGGGGCTGACCTTGCACTTGGTGAACGATCTACCTGGGACGCTCGTCCAGATTCGCCGTGCGCTGAAGCCCGATGGCCTCCTGTTGGCAGCAGTGTTAGGCGGCCAAACGCTTTCGGAGTTGCGGGAAGCGTTCCTGCTTGCCGAATCGGAGCTCGAAGGCGGGGCGAGCCCGCGCGTTGCGCCGTTTGCCGATGTCCGAGACTACGGCGGACTACTCCAGCGAGCTGGGTTCGCCCTTCCCGTTACCGACACGGATGTCGTGACGGTGACCTATTCCTCCCCACTGGCGCTGATGCAGGACCTGCGCGGCATGGGGGCAACGAACGTCCTGACCGCCCGCCGTCGAGTGCCGCTGCGCCGAAGCACGCTGATGAGGGCTTGCGAAATTTACGTGGAGCGCCATGGCCGTCCTGACGGGCGCATCCCCGCGACGTTCGAGATCATCACCTTGACAGGGTGGGCGCCGCACGAGAGCCAACAGAAACCGTTGCCCCCCGGCTCCGCTCGAGCCCGTCTCGCTGATGCCTTGGGAACGCGGGAGATCCCAGCTGGCGAGAAGGCGCCCGGCCTCTCCCGAAGCGCGCCAAAGGGCAAATGAAAAGCGCCCAACTCCGGGGGGAGAAGTTGGGCGCGAGGAGCGCTATCAGCGCCTGGCGCCGGGAGGGACTCCGACGCCGCAGGCAGCGTCTTCGGCTAGACGGGGGGCACTACCGATACAGGGTGACGCCGCCTGTCAACCCTTAGTTAAGCCTACCTAGTACGATTTCAATAGAGGGAGTCTTGTCCGTTCACGAAAACGTGACCGGAAGTCGTCCCATTTCGAACAACTTTCGTTTGCCCGCGGCGAACAATCCACAGGCTGTAGTCACCGCTGAAGCTTCTTCAGAGTGAGATTCTCCCGTTTGAACAAATTGGGGTCGATCTCCGCGGTCGCGTCCACCTGCGAGAGCTGAACACGCGTTTCCAACCCTTGCGCATCGACGGTCACCCACTCCTTGAGCATCAGCTCTGGATCCTTGGTCAGGAAGAGTGTGATCCGGCCGGACACGTCCGGGTCTTTGTCCTGCAGTGTGATGATGATCAGATCCTCAACTTCCTGCACATCGAAGATGCGCGCATCACGCAGCAAATCGACGTCTTTGCGCAGAAGGAGTCGGAAGGGCGTATTGTCGAGCTCGTACACGTCCTCAGTGTTGAGGTCGTGATCCTGAATGGCGAGCCACCTCCCATCGGAGATGATGACCTTCAGGCTGGGGGAGCCGTAATCGAAGCGAAACCGGCCCGGCTTCTTGACGTAGAACTTACCCCGCATCTGCTTCTTGTCGGGGTCGGTCTGCAGGAAGCGGCCCTGCAGGTTATCTAGCTCGTTGAAATAAGCGTTGACCTTCGCAATTGTGGCCAGCTGCTCTTCCGTGAACTCCGCTTCTGCGGAGTCCGCTGGGGTTACCGTTCCGGTCCACTCCGGACTAGCGGCCTCAGTGCTCTCCTCAGCCGGCTGGGCTGGAGCCTCTTGTTGCGCCAGAGCCGAGCCAACCGTTCCAAACAATGCGAGCAGGCAAGCGGCAACCGCCGCCGCTACCGCCACAATCGCGCGCATTCCGCCCCCTTCCTTGATCAAGGCTCGTGGTGATCGTTGTCGCAACAATGAGACCAGATGTGGGCAATCTATCTGCCCGAATCAGTTGCACAAGCTCCTCCCAACTACCGGACTGTGGACGGAGCAAATTTGTTCATCTCAGGGCGCGGTCGAGGTTGCCGAAAGCCCGCTCACCAGGATCTCGCGCTTGCCAACGGCATTCGCCGGACTGACGATACCCTCCCGCTCCATACGTTCCATGAGATCGGCAGCGCGGTTGTAGCCGATTGAAAGCCGGCGCTGCAGGTAGCTCGTCGACGCCTTGCGATCGCGCAGAACGATGGCGACAGCCTTCTCGTAGAGATCGCCCTCGCTGCTCTTCCCGTTGCCTGCCGCCCCGAAGTCCTCGGGTTCCTGAGGACCATCGGTGATGCCTTCGACGTATTCCGGCTCGCCCTGCTCTCTCAAGAACTGCGCGATGCTCTCGACCTCCTCGTCGGAAACGAAGGGGCCGTGAACACGGATGATCTGGCCCGACCCCGGCGAGAACAGCATATCGCCCTGCCCGAGCAGCTGCTCCGCGCCCTGCTCGTTCAAGATCGTGCGGCTGTCGACTTTCGAGGCCACCTTGAAGCTGATGCGCGTCGGGAAATTGGCCTTGATGGTTCCGGTGATGATGTCGACTGATGGCCGCTGCGTCGCCATGATGAGGTGAATCCCTGCCGCGCGCGCCATCTGCGCCAGCCGCTGCACCGCAGCCTCGATCTCCTTCCCGGCGACGATCATCAAATCGGCAAACTCGTCGACCACGACGACGATGTAGGGCATCGGCTCGAGATCGAGCTCCTCGGTTTCAAAAACTGCCTCGCCGGTGCGCCGATCGAATCCGGTCTGCACGGTGCGCCGCATCCGGTCGCCGCGGATCTTCGCGTTCCGCACCCGATTGTTGAACACGTCGATATTCCGCACACCGAGCGCCGCCATGCGCTTGTAGCGCTCCTCCATCTCGCGCACGACCCAGTTGAGCGCAGCGACTGCCTTGTGCGGATCGGTGACGACCGGCGTCAGCAGATGCGGGATGCCGTTGTAGACCGACAGCTCCAGCATCTTCGGGTCGATCATCAGCAACCGGCAATCCTCGGGCGTCAGCTTGTAGAGCAACGATAGCACCATCGAGTTGATGCCGACCGATTTGCCGGAGCCCGTCGTGCCAGCAATCAGGAGGTGCGGCATACGGGCCAAGTCAACGACGACCGGGTCACCGTTGATGGCCTTGCCGAGGGCGAGCGGGAGCCGCGCGTCGGTGGAGCGGAAGGCTTCCGTCTCGAACAGCTCCCGAAGCAGCACGATTTCACGCCGCGTGTTAGGCAGCTCAATTCCGATCACATTACGGCCCGGAACCACGGCGACCCGCACTGCCGTGGCACTCATCGACCGGGCAATGTCCTCGGCCAAGCTGATGATCCGCGAGGATTTGATGCCGCGCGCTGGTTCCAGCTCGAAAAGCGTAACTACCGGGCCAGGCTTGATGTCTTTGATCTCGCCCTTGATGCCGAAGTCCGCCAGGACATCTTCGAGCAACCGCGCCGTGCCTCGCAGAACGGTCTGGGTAAACTCAGGACCCGGCTTACCTCCCGCCGGCTTCTTCAACAGATTGACGCCCGGCTTGCGAAAGGCAGAAGAGTCGCCCCGGTGGAGCGGAAACCGGAGCAGACCGGAGCTCGCGGGTCGCGCTGGTCGCGGAGCCGCTTGCGCATTGGCTGGAGCAAATCGCTGCGCAATGCGGCGGCTTTCCTCATCTTCGAATTCCGGATCGAGCGCCGGACCGTCAGTCAGACTGTTGGCCTCCTGTTCCGAAGGAGCGCGCCCCAAGTCGGCTTGTCCAACGGAACGCCTTGGCATCAGGTCTGGCTCCGGTGCCCAGTCACGCGGGCCAAGAGGTAGGACCGGCTCAATTGGCTCCCGCTCCCGCGTCACGCGCTGCCGGCGTCCACGGAAGATGGCTGGAAACTGAAGGCTTGGACGGAACCTGACGGGGGGCGTTGTCACCCGCCGCGCGGCAGCTTCCGGCTGCCAAAACTCGGATGCCCAACGTCCGCTCAGCCCCAGAGAGCAGGTGAACGCCGCGAGCCCGCCGGAAAACATTAGGAGCCCCGCCACCGCTCCCGAGCGGACGGGCACCGCCGTCGCGACCAATCCAGCTGACAGGTTGTAGAGTAAATCGCCGATGATGCCACCAAACCCGTTATGCAGCGGCCAGTTTGCGGCAGTAGGAAGCGCGGAGCAGCCAGCGGCCAACCCAAGGATTGACAGGGCAAACAGGACAATCCGCGACCGGAGGAATGGCAGGCGGCCACTCGAAAGCAGCTCAAAGCCCCATACCGCCGGCGCCAGCGCTAGAAACGCCGATGCCAGGCCCAGCAACTGCAGCATCAGATCAGAGATGATGGCACCACCAGTCCCAAGAAGATTTCGCGTGGGACCGATGGCAACCGTATGCGTCAAGCTTGGATCACTGACCGACCAGGAGACCAAGCTGAGCCAAGCGGCGACACCGAGGAGAAGGAGCGCGACACCGACACAGCGGGAAACCCAGCTCGAAAGCCTGTCCTCCACCGAAGTGGGGAGTAACCGCTGCTGATCGAACTCGTAACCCCGCTGCAACATCACGCCACTTGGATCTACGACACAAGCCGAGAAATTAGGACAGCACCGATACGATGCGTTCGAGCGCTTCCCTGATCGTGGCCGGGTCGTTCACCAACGCGACGCGGATGCGATCGTCCCCTGGATTCACACCATCGGGACCCGGTTGCGCGAGGAAAGCACCAGGCACAACTTTGACACCCGCGCGTTGCCAAAGAGTTACCGTAGTTTCAACGCCTCCCCCAAATTGGCTCACATCAAGCCATAGGAAGAAGCCGCCCTCTGGCCTCCGGTAACCAAAGCGACCCGCCAGGATCTCATCGCAAATGTCGAACTTGTTTCGATAGGACTGGCGGATTGTGGCAACATGCTGCTCCTCGGACCAGACGGCCGCCGAGGCATGCTGCACGACACCCGGCATTTGCGGCGCGACAAGGTTTCGAACCTCGGCAAAGCTTTCGAGAAATTCGCCATCGCCAGCAGCGAAGCCGGAGCGCAATCCGGGCAAATTGGACCGCTTTGACAAGGAGTTGAATACAACGAGATTGCGAAAGCCTTCCGGCGTCTTGGCCGCAACTTCGAGGCCGCCGGTCGGCGGCTCACCTGTGTAGATCTCCGAGTAGCACTCGTCGAAGAACAGCATGAAGTCGTAGCGGCGAGCCAACTCCAGCGCTTTCAGTGTGTATGAGGTGCTCGCGACTGCACCCTGCGGATTGGCCGGGGAGCAGAGGTAAAAGGCGACCGTCCGCTCCAGGATGTCCGTTTCGCGTTCCAGCGCGCCGAGATCTGGCAAGTGTCCAGTCGCCTCGGTCGCATTGAGGAAATACGGATCACAATTGGTTGCATATGCCGCGCCGAGATAGGTGTGATAGAAGGGGTTCGGAAGAAGGACTACGGGTCGGCCCTGAACCCTCTTGCGGCCAACAGCTGGCAACATCGCGTAGAACAGGCCCTCGCGTGAGCCGTTGATCGGAATGATTTCGCGAGCGGGATCGATCCGGCCAGCAAGGCCGTAGCGGCGCTCTATCCAACCGGCAATGGCTTTGCGCAGCTCATCCGAGCCGCGGATCTTCGGATAGGTGCCCAAGAGCTCCTTCGCCTCGGCCATTCGGTCGATGACGAAATCGGGCATCCTTTCCTTCGGATCGCCGACGGTTAGCTCAATGACCTTCTCGTGCCCTGGAGGGATACCTTCGAGCAGTCGAGCAAGCCGCGTGAACGGCGACAGAATTGCTCCCTGCGCCAGGGCCTCAAGGCCGGTATGTGTACTCATAAGGACTCGTCCTCGCTAGAGTGTGGGCGAGGTCTACCGAACGTTCGCAATCGGCGCCAGTCCCAGCCGCTTCATCTGACCCGCCGTGGGTTAAGGTAGTATTCCGCTTCGTAGCGCTCGAGCTTTGGCTCTACCCGGCCTGCACGCACGTCAGCGGCCAATCGCGCAATATGCCGGCGGCATGCTTTGTTGAATCCGATTGTTGCGGTGAAAAGCTTCATGACAGTCATCAGCTTGTCGTCGGCATGTTCGGCGCGGACCTTGCAGGTCCAGTAACCGAAAGAAAACAGACGACTATCGATGTGACCAACCTTGCGGTCGCGCTCGTCGAAGAGCGTGTAATCGCCGCCGACGCTGATCAGGTCGTGGCGCAGTCGATAGAATACCGGCTTGCCGTCCCTGAATATGAAGAATGAGAAATTTTCCGGCAAAATCGGCCACTTGTTCGCCGAGCGCTCCACATAAACGATGGACTTGTCCTCGTGCGTGTTGACGGCATAGGCCAAGACCGGGATGCCGCGCGCCCCGAGCGTAAGCTGCAGGCTCCGGCCGATCATCAGGTCCATGGTAGCGCGCCAGTTGAGCGTGTCCGAGAACAGCCTGACGATCAGCCGCTTTTCCATGCCGGACCGCTGCTTCCAGAGATCTTCGCGATAGCCGATGAGACCAGTGCGGCGGCCGTCCTCTTCGACCTCCGCGAAGATGTCCATGTCCGTTGAGAACTGGCGGGATTTGGCGCGGTTGCGCGAATGGCGATAGATACCGAATTCGACCGAGTTGAGGTCGGTGATCCAGACATCGACTGTAAACCGCTTCCACGGGTCAGATTTGGAGGCGGGGGCTGCCAGACCTGACGACCTTTCCGCTAGTGGAGCATCCGGCCCCGCTGCATCCACCCGCTCGAAGACCTTAGCCGCTGAGCTCTGTGCCATGCTTCTTCCCCGCCTCGCAGCAGATGCGAATCAGTTTCTTGCGACCTTAGCACCGCAAGGCGGGATGATCCGGGTGATCACAGAATTGGATCTGGAAAACTTCAGTTCGGGAGGCGCTGAATTGGCTTCCGTCACGCCTTACCGCTCCCCGAAAATAGCGCTCCCAATTCGCACGTAGTTCGCCCCAAAGGCAATGGCCGTTTCGAAGTCGGCGCTCATGCCCATGCTGAGCTCCTTAAGGCCAAGCTCTTTGGCGCGTTTCGCCAGGAACGCGAAATGCACAGCAGGCTCCTCATCAACGGGCGGAATGCACATCAGGCCGGCGATGTCGATGCGCAACTCATCTTGGCAATACCGGAGCAGGCTTTCCAGCTCGCCGGGCATCACACCCGCCTTCTGGGGCTCCTCGCCCGTATTCACTTGTATGAAGAGCTTGAGCTTCCGGCCCTGCTTGGCCATTTCGTCGGCGACCACCCGCGCGATCTTCGGGCGATCGATCGAATGAATGGCATCAAAGAGCTGCACGGCCTCTTTGGCTTTATTCGACTGCAGCGCGCCCACGAGGTGAAGCTCGAGATCGGGGAACTGCGCCTTGAGCGGCGGCCACTTGGCCTTGGCCTCCTGGACCCTGTTTTCCCCGAACAGCCGCTGCCCTGCCTCGATCACCGGCAGGACTTGCGGCGCATCGAAGGTCTTGGAGACGGCGATCAGATGAACGGATTCAGGGTCTCGGCCTGCCTGACGTGCAACCTCCGCAATGCGTCTTCGAATGTCTGAGAGCCGTTCGACAGCCGCAGTCATCGAGTTCACCCGTCCAATCCTCAAGATCGCCAGCGCAGACGGCCGGTATGCAATGGATTTCGCCACACGTCGATAGATAGGGACGATCTGCCGATTGCATCGGGCTGAGCGACGCCCTATTCCCTCGGTAAAATCGGGCGGACCGGCGGTTCAGCTCCGGCTTGACCGTCCTTTACCTTTCAGGCTGTATCGCCCGCGATCGTCACTCGAAAGCACAGTAGCCCCATGGCCATCGAACGCTACAACGCGCCTGCCCGAGAGAAGCACTGGCAGCAAGTTTGGGAAAGCCGCGACGTCTTCAAGGTTTCGAACGAGGACAAGCGGCCGAAGTGCTATGTGCTCGAGATGTTCCCCTATCCCTCTGGCCGCATCCACATGGGCCATGTGCGCAACTACACGATGGGGGATGTCTTCGCCCGCTACAAGCGCGCCAAAGGCTTCAACGTCCTGCATCCGATGGGGTGGGACGCCTTCGGCATGCCGGCCGAGAACGCGGCTATGGAGCGCAAGGTCCACCCTGCGAAGTGGACCTACGACAACATCGCCACCATGCGCTCCCAGCTCAAGTCGATGGGCCTGTCGATCGACTGGTCGCGAGAATTCGCAACTTGCGATGTCGATTATTACCACCAGCAGCAGAAGCTGTTTCTCGACTTCTATAAGAAGGGGCTCGCTTACCGAGGCGTCGGCAAGGTCAACTGGGACCCCGTCGACCAGACGGTTCTCGCCAACGAACAGGTGATCGATGGCCGGGGTTGGCGCTCCGGGGCGCTCGTCGAGACCCGGGAGATGCCGGTCTGGTATTTCAAGATCACCGCCTACGCCGACGAGCTGCTGGAGGCCTTGAACGAGCTGACGCGCTGGCCCGAGAAGGTCCGCGTCATGCAGGCCAACTGGATCGGCCGCTCCGAAGGCTTGCTGATGAAGTATGCCTTGGCGGGCGACAAGCTTCCGGCCGGCTGGAAAGAACTCGAGGTCTTCACCACCCGGGCCGACACGATCTTCGGTGGCAGCTTCTGCGCTTTGTCTCCTGATCACCCGCTGACCAAGGAGCTCGCTAAGTCGAATCCTGACCTGGCGGCCTTCGTGGAGGAGTGCCGCCGTGTCGGTACGTCCGAGGAGGAAATTATTCGGGTCGATAAGAAGGGATTCGACACGGGGCTCACTGCAACGCATCCGTTGATCCCCGATCGCCGCTTGCCCGTGTACGTCGCCAACTTCGTGCTGATGGGCTACGGAACGGGCGCAATCTTCGGTTGCCCCGCCCATGATCAGCGCGACTTCGAATTCGCCACCAAGTATGGATTGCCAATCGTCCCGGTAGTGATCCCTGAGGGGCAGGACCCAGCCACCTTTGATCTCGGGGGCGAGGCCTACGACGGCCCAGGCCGCCTCGCCAACTCGGAGTTCCTGAACGGACTGACGATCGACGAAGCCAAGGCCGAGGTTGCCCGCCGGATAGAAGCCATCGGCAAAGGCGAGCGGCGCATTATGTACCGGCTGCGTGACTGGGGCATCTCGCGCCAGCGCTACTGGGGTTGTCCGATCCCGATCATTCACTGTGACTCCTGTGGGATCGTGCCGGTGCCGGAAGACCAGCTTCCGGTGCGCCTGCCAGAGGACGTGACTTTCGATGTTCCTGGCAATCCGCTGGAGCGGCACCCGACGTGGAAGCATGTCGATTGCCCGTCTTGCGGCAAGCCGGCGCGGCGCGAGACGGACACGATGGACACGTTCGTCGACAGCTCCTGGTACTACGCGCGGTTCTGCGCACCCCACGCCGATGTGCCGGTAGACCTGGAAGCGGCCAAGTACTGGCTGCCCGTCGATCAGTACATCGGTGGTATCGAGCACGCGATTCTGCACCTGCTCTACTCGCGCTTCTTCGCCCGCGCGATGGTGGAGACCGGCCACCTGCACGTGAAGGAGCCGTTTGCGGGCCTGTTCACGCAGGGGATGGTCACCCACGAAACCTACTCGAAAAACGGCAAATGGCTGTTGCCGAGCGAGGTGCGAATTGAGGGCGAAGGCGACCAACGGCGCGCCTACGAGATCGCCACCGGCGAGCCGGTCGAGATCGGCCCCATCGAGAAGATGTCGAAGTCAAAGAAGAACCTGGTCGACCCCGATGACATCATCTCGACCTATGGGGCGGATTGCGCCCGTTGGTTCATGCTTTCCGACAGCCCGCCCGAGCGCGACGTCATTTGGACCGAAGCTGGAATTGCAGGTGCAAGTCGATTCATGCAGCGCGTTTGGCGGCTGGTGAACGAGGCCCTGGCTGTGGCCGCCCCGAAAGGTGCCCCAAAGCCTGCCGAGTTCGGCCCCGACGCGGACGCCCTCCGCCGGGCGACACATCGAGCCCTCTATCGTGTGGGCCAGAACATCGAGAATCTGCGGTTCAATCTTGCCGTTGCACAGATCTACGAGCTCACAAACACACTTCAGTCCGTACTCGGAAAGCAAAGTCCGGGCCTAGACTGGGCTATTCGCGAGTGCCTTGAGATTCTCGTGCAAATGTTCGGCCCGATGATGCCGCATTTGGCTGAAGAATGCTGGGAGCGGCTTGGTTACAACACCTTGCTTGCAGATCAACCTTGGCCTGTCGTGGAGGAGGCCCTTCTCGTTGACGATACGATCACCATTGCCGTACAGGTGAATGGTAAGCGCAGGGACGAGCTGACGATCGCCAGAAACGCGACCACCGCTGAAATCGAGGCAGCAGCCTTGAAACTGGAGCCGGTTATCCGAGCTCTGGGCGGGCGGCCGGTGAAGAAGGTGATCGTCGTGCCGCAGAGGATCGTGAATGTGGTTGCCTAGGGGGCAAGGCTCCTCAGCTTCGAAATCATGGACTTGGGGCGGTACGGCGCGCTGGATGGCGGTCGTGATGCTTCTTGCGCCGACGCTGGCTGCCTGCGAGGGTAGTACCGGCTTCCGCCCCATGTACGGCGCTGCCACTCTCGCCGATACCGAAGCAAAGCTTGCCTCTGTCTCGTTCGGACCGATTCCCGGCCGCGTTGGCCAGAAGATCCGCAATGAGCTGATCTTCCATTCGACAGGCGGCGGCTCGCCTCTGCCTCCGAAGTACCATGTCGACATCGCTATCCGCCAGCAAATCGTTTCGACGCTGGTGCGCAAGGATGGTGAGTCGCAGAGCCAAGTTTATAATCTCGAAGCCAAGTTTCAGCTGATTCGCATTGCCGACAACGCTGTGCTGTTGGAAGGCACTAGCTACGGCCGGGCCAGCTTCGAGCGGTACGACTCGATTTACTCGAACGTGAAGGCCCGCGAGGATGCCGAGAATCGTGCGGCACGAGCGGTGGCGCAGGACATCAAGACTCGGCTCGCCGCCTTCCTCTCTGGAACAGCTTAAGGGCGGGCTGGTCATGACCCTGGCGGTCGTAGCCGCCAACGACGAGATCGTATGACGGCCATCAAAGCTCAGCAGGCCGAACAATTTCTGAAGACACTCGACCTACGGTACCGTGCCATCCTGCTGTACGGCACTGACGCAGGTGTCATTGCGGAAAGGGCTCGGACAGCAGCCAAGAAACTAGCTGAATCCAGCGACCCGCCGGGCGAAATCCTTCGCATCGAGGATGCAGACCTCGAACTCGAACCGGACCGCCTTCTTGTCGAAGCACAGACGATTCCCATGTTCGGCGGTCCGAAAGTCATTCATACTCGCACCAGTCGTAGGGTGAATGCGCAGGTGCTCCAGCCATTATTGCAGAATGGTGCCCTCGCGGGAGCCTTGGTGGTCGAAGCAGGCAATCTCCGTCCCGACGACTCCCTTCGGGTGCTTTTCGAGAGATCCCCCAACGCGGCGGCGGTTGCCTGTTATGCCGATGAGACCCGCACTCTGGATTCGATCATCAGCGAAACCCTAGAGCAGGCCGGCGTCACCATCACGCGGGAAGCGCGGGAGGCTCTTATCGCGCGTCTAGGCGCCGATCGCGCCCTTACCCGCGGTGAGCTCGAGAAGCTCGTGTTGTATACGCGCAGCAAACGCCAGATCACCATTGATGATATCGATGCCATCGTTGGCGACGCTTCCGAGCTGGCAATCGAAACTGTGGTCCTGGCCGCTGCGTCCGGAGACGCACGCCGCGCCGTTCAGGAGTTCGACCGGGTTGTTGCATCCGGCGAGAGCCCGCAGGCGGTCATCTCGGCGGTACAACGGCATATGCAACGCCTTCATCGGCTGCGAGCGAGCCTTGAACGCGGTCAGTCCATGGATGCCGCTTTACGGCAGCTCCGGCCACCGATCCATTTCAAGACCCGCCCCCATCTCGAGGCCCAATGCCGGATTTGGACCATCGAGAAGCTGAACACCTCATTTTCGCACATTGCAGATGCTGCCAAGGAAGCGCGCCTCAACTCGGCCGTGGAAGCTTCCATTGCCGAACGGCTCCTCCTGGATATCGCCCACACGGCGAAGAGCGACGCATCCGCCCGCAGTACACAAGCGTAAGGTTGCAGCGCGGCCGCTCCTGCATATAGTGCGCCCGATGATCTGCGGGGGAGCACATGAGCAATTGCCAGTTTGACGTCGTCGGAATCGGCAACGCGATCGTCGACATCATTGGCCAATGCGATGACGATTTCCTGGCCCGTCATAACGCCCCGAAAGGGCACATGCGGCTCATAGATTTCGACACCGCGACTCGCCTCTACGCCGATATGGGCCCCGCCATAGAGATCTCCGGTGGCTCAGTCGCCAACACGATGGTCGGCATTGCCTCGCTGGGCGGTCGCGCTGCATTCATCGGCAAGGTCGCCCAAGACGAATTCGGCCGTATCTTCGCACACGATATTCGATCGGCTGGCGTCCATTTCGAGACAGCGCCGTCCTCCTCCGGCCTGCCAACAGCCCGATCGCTCATTCTCGTCACTCCCGACGGGGAGCGGACGATGAACACCTATCTCGGCGTCAGCCCTTACCTTAATCGAGGAGAGGTTGACCCTGAGGTGATCCGCGCCGCCGGCATCGTTTTCCTGGAAGGCTACCTTTTCGACCGCCCTGAAGCGAAGGACGCATTTCGTCAGGCGGCCGAGATTGCTGCAGCTGCCGGACGAAAAGTAGCCCTCAGCCTTTCAGACAAGTTTTGCGTCGACCGCCACCGCGAGGAGTTTCTCGCTCTCGTCCGAAACAACATCGACATTCTGATTGCCAACGAAAGCGAGATCACGGCGCTTTATCAGGTTGAGATGTTCGATGATGCGGTCCCGCTTGCCCAGGCTGATACGCAATTGGCTGTGCTTACCCGCAGCGCTAAGGGATCCGTGATTTGCGCGCACGGTCAGGAGCCGATCCAAATTCAGGCTCAACGCGTTGACAACGTCGTTGACGTCACTGGCGCGGGCGACCTCTACGCTGCGGGCTTCCTCCACGGCCTCACTGCAGGCCTTAGCCTGGAAGTCGCGGGACGCCTAGGAAGCCTGGCCGCCGCGGAGGTCATCAGCCATTTTGGGGCACGACCCCAGCAAAGCCTGGCGGCCTTGGCCAAGGCGCATAACCTCATCTGATTTCCGGCAAACCATACGTACGCGCTTGGTGCCATCCTCAGTTGGCGCTCGATTTTCACACGCTCTGTTAACGAAATAATCCAACCGCTTGTCTGCTGCAGGCAAATTCCGACGCGAGAAGCGCCAACCCGCCAGGAACCCATCCCGATTGGCGACGTTCAGATGCTCAGCAAACCGACCCGTTGGGTCGCAGGAGAGGAGTATCGCGATGACAAGTCGCCGATTGTTGCTGCTCGCCGGATGCTCGCTAGCGCTGGGTACCTGGATAGGAGCAGCTCAGGCCAAGCCGGCAGCTTTTGCTGCTACTGCATTAACTCCGGAAGCAAAGTCACCCGTCGAAGCAGTTCATTATCGCCGTGGCTTCCGAGCTTACAGGGCGACAGGTTTCCGCTTCTATGGTCCGCGCAGGTTCTACAGGGGTGCCGCATTCTACGGACCGCGCTTTTACAGACGCGCCTATTGGGGACCGCGGTGGTACGGCGCAAGATACTGGGCCCCACGCCGCTACTACTACAGGGCTCGTTACTGGCGGCCGCGGGTAGCCTACTGGGGTCCAACCTTTTACTGGCGTCCCCGTGCCTACTACTGGCGGCCGCGATACTACCGTCCCATCAGATACTATCGTCCCTGGTACTATCGGCCCGCTTATCGCTACTATTACTACAGGCCGGCCTACACCTACACTCCGTGGGTAGCTTATTGGGGCTATCGGACCATCGGGCCACGGTATTGGGGCTCGCGGTATTACCGCACCTATAGGTACTACGCTCCGCGCAGGTTCTATCGCCGGTACTACGCACCGCGTAGGTATTACGCCCCACGGAGGTTCTACAGGAGATATTACGCTCCACGGCGTTACTATGCCCCACGCCGCTCTTATCGCCGGTATTACGCTCCGCGCCGCTTCTACGCCCCGCACAGGTCTTACCGGAGATACTACGCTCCACGACGTTTCTATGCCCCGCGGCGCTTCCACGGACCTCGGCGCACCTTCGCTCCGCGCAGGTTCTATCAGCCACGCCAAGTCCGCCGCTTCTATCAGGCCCCACGGCGTGGTTTCGGCATGAGGGCAGCACCTCGCCGCATTCGCCGCTAACCAAGCGAACTTGACGAGTTGTATGTATGTCGCCGCCTCTCATCCGAGGCGGCGACCCTTTTCGGATGTTGTCTTAAATCTTCCTTAACGCCACACTCTCGACCTTGTGATCCGGGCCTTTCCGGAGAATGAGACTTGCCCGCTGGCGCGTTGGCAGGATGTTCTCCTCCAGATTCTTCAGGTTGATTGTCCGCCAGATCTCGATAGCTCGCGCCTGGGCTGCTTCCGGAGAGAGGTGGGCATACCGGTGAAAGTACGCTGCGGGGTCCCGGAATGCTGTAGTCCGCAGCTTCATGAATCTCGCCACGTACCACTCCTCGATCACCTTCGCATCGGCATCGATGTAGATCGAGAAGTCGAAGAAGTCGGATACGAACGGAATGGCCTTGCCATCCCGCGGCAACCGCGCCGGCTGCAGAACATTGAGCCCCTCGACGATCAGGATGTCGGGCCGCTCCACGACGATCTTCTGTCCAGGAAGGATGTCGTAGTGGAAGTGGGAGTACACGGGTGCCTCGACCCGGTCTCGTCCCGACTTCACATCCGCCAAGAAGTTGAGCAGCTTGGCCGTGTCGAAGCTCTCGGGAAAGCCCTTTCGATTCATGAGGCCCCGGGCCTCAAGCTCCTTGTTCGGCAGCAAAAATCCGTCCGTCGTAATGAGATCGACGCGCGGATGGTCCGGCCACCGAGCAAGTAAAGCCTGCAGAACTCGAGACGTCGTGCTTTTCCCAACCGCGACCGAACCAGCAATGCCTAGAATGAAAGGTACCTTGACATCCTTGTGCCCGAGAAACCGCGCCGTCACAGCGTGCAACTCTTGCGCGGCGGCGACATACAGATTGAGGAGCCGAGATAACGGCAGATAGATCTGCTCCACCTCCTCCATGGAGAGCTCTTGCATAAGGCCGGAGAGCTGCTCCAGGTCGCGCTCCACCAGCGTCATAGGCGTATCGGCACGCAGCCGTGCCCACTCCTCGCGGGTGAAGACGTGATACGGAGAAAACTGGATGGTGGACTTGCCTGCCATGTCCAACCGAGGAGCCGGTAATGTCATGACGCGCTGCCAGCGCCAGCGCGAGCCGCCTTCTCCGCGAGCCCGGAAGTTCCCATCCGCCGTTCCAGCTCCGAAAGGACCTTCTCCCAGCTCACTTCCCGAGCTTCGAGCAGAACGAGCAGATGATAGAGAAGGTCTGCTGCTTCGCTGACCAGCGCACTCTCGTCTTGGCTGATCCCGGCTATGACTGTTTCCAGCGCCTCTTCACCGAGCTTGCGGGCGCATCCCGCGGGACCTCCATCGAGCAGCTGACGCGTGTAGGAGCGTTCCGCGTCCTCTCCTCGCCGCTCCCGGATGGTTGCAGCCAACCGCTCTAGAGTATCCTTGCTCATAATAAGAACTCCGCCCGGCACGCTCTGCCGGGCGGGACAACACCAACTGGATCAAACCACGTCAAGCGGTGAGTTGCTGCGGCAGTACTGCTATTCGCCTTTTGCAACCGCCTCCAAAACTCGGATGTGAGTACAGCCTATATCGTGTGCGACCCAATCAAGCGCATCCGGATATAATCCAGCTGATCGTAATTGCCATACTTGATTACCAGAGTGCCGCTTTCGCCGGATCCGCGCCTGATCTCGACTTTCAGCCCCAGGAGGTCGGATAGCTCCTTCTCGAACGCCAGCGTGTCGGGTGTTTTTTCCCGCTTACGGCTGGTCTGCCCGCTTGATCCGGATTGCACCAGCGCCTCGACCTCGCGAACGTTCATATCGCGCTCGATGATCCGCTGGGCGAGAGCCTCGGCATCCTCCCGACCAACGAGCGCTCGCGCGTGCCCGGCCGTCAGCTTGCCTTCCTGAACGAGCGCCTGGACCGACTCCGGCAGCTTCAACAGCCTGAGCGTGTTGGCCAAATGGCTGCGGCTCTTTCCGATGACCTCCGCCAGTTGGTCCTGCGTGTAGCCGAAGCGTTCGATCAGCTCCCGATAACCGATGGCTTCTTCGATCGGATTGAGATCGGCCCGCTGAACGTTCTCGATGATGCCAAGCTCGAGGACTTCCTGGTCCGTAAGGTCCCGAACGATACAAGGAACGGAGTGTAGCCCGACGCGTTGCGCCGCGCGCCACCGCCTCTCGCCGGCGACAATCTCGTATCCGCCGGCATTCCGGTCCGGCCGCACAACGATTGGCTGAACGAGCCCACGCTGGCGGATCGACTCTGCCAGCTCGGCAAGATCCTCCTCGTTGAACTCCCGCCGGGGGTTGAGCGGACTGGCTCGGATCTGATCGATCGGGACCAACCTCTGCTCGCCTTCCGTCGGCAGCTTCGGTTCCGAAAGAACCGGATCACCAATGAGAGATGCGAGACCCCTGCCAAGCCGGCTCTTCTGGAGTGGAGCTCCCATGACCTTTCCGTTCTCCTGATGTCTCTATTTGCTGCCGGTTGCCTCAGGCTGCCTTGTAGCGCCGTTCCCGCTCGATGATCTCGGCAGCGAGCCGCATGTATGCCTGACTGCCGGCACTGTTCACGTCATAGAGCAGGATAGGCTTGCCGTGGGATGGCGCCTCCGCGACTCGCGTATTTCGAGGAATCACGGTGTCGTAAACCTTGGCGCCAAAGAACGCGCGAACGTTCTGCGCAACCTCTCGCGACAGCGCTGTCCGTTGATCGTGCATGGTCAACACCACGCCCTGGATCTCCAGACCCGGATTGAGCGCCGCCTTGATCTGCTCGATGTTCTCTTTGAGCTGCGAAATGCCCTCGAGCGCAAAGAACTCGCACTGCACGGGCACCAGCACCGCGTGCGCGGCGACCATTGCGTTCAGGGTCAGCAGATTGAGCGACGGCGGGCAGTCGATGAGGATATAGGTGATAGCGTCCTCGGGATTCGCCCCCTGCTGGCCGATTAACCCGCCGATGGCATCGCGCATCCGGAACGGCCGCGTCGGCTCGTTCATGAGCTCCTTCTCGATCCCTATCAGGTCCGAGTTCGCGGCGACGATCATCAGTCCCGGCACCTGGGTCTTGATGGCAGCATCGAGAAGACCGCACCGCTTCATCATGACGTCGTACGTCGTGAGCTTGCGCTCTTCCATGCTGATCCCGAGACCCGTCGACGCGTTACCCTGAGGATCGAGATCAACCACGAGCACTCGCTCGCCGGCTGCGGCCAGCGCCGTGCCCAGGTTGATGGCTGTGGTCGTCTTGCCGACGCCCCCTTTCTGGTTAGCGATGGCGATCACCCGCAATCCCGAGGATCTCATGGTCTTGCCATTCAAGGCTCAACCCTCCGTTTGGCTGTTACGTTGCGGACCACGACAATTCGGCCATGTGGATCGGTCATGCTCGGTACGAGCTCGACGTCGAAACGCCAGCCGATGCTTGCCTCGTCGATTTCGCCGTGGACTTCGCGCCCCTTCAGAAACACTCCGACACCGCTGGGCGATAGATACGGGGCCGCCAATTCAAGCAGGCGGCTCAACGGGGCAAGAGCACGCGCCGTGACCACATCTACTTGGCCCACTTTACGCTGAGTCTCCGGGTTTTCGATCCTTGCCGTGAGGATGTCCACAGGCACCCCGGTTCGACGGGCGACCTCGCGCAGAAAAGCTGTCTTCCGCGAGTCACTTTCGAGGAGCGTGACCTTCAAACCGTCTCGCTCGGCGGACATCATCGCCAGCACCAATCCCGGGAAACCGGCCCCCGAGCCCAAATCGAGCAGCGTTTTCGCCTCCGCCGGTAGGAGCTTCGCCAGCTGAGCGCTATCGGCAAGATGGCGGTGCCAAACCTGCGAGAGTGTCCCAGGCGCTACGAGGTTGACGGCCTTCTGCCACTGTCGAAGCAGCGACTCATAAGTGCTCAGTCGATCAATGGTTTCACGTGAAACGCCGAAAGCGCGCTGGAAGCTTTCCGGGTTGTCGATGCGCTCGAATCGCCGACGTTGGTTCATGCAATTTCGCGGCGCCGCTCCGCTGGCCGCTTGAGACGGCTCAGCAAGATCATGAGGGCGGCCGGGGTCACTCCATCTATGCGCGCGGCCTGGGCTAGGGTCGCTGGACGATGCAGGCTGAGCTTCTGCCGCACTTCGGTTGACAGCCCCGGCAGGCTCGAGAAATCGAAATCCAGCGGAATAGCAACCGCCTCGTCTCGCCGGAGGGCCTCGACGTCCTCGGCTTGGCGTTTCAGGTAGGAAGCATAGCGCGCGTCGACTTCGAGCTGCGCCGCGATCTTCGGGTCCAGCTTCCCGATCTCGGGCCAAATGGCTGCAAGACGAGTAAGCGTAATGCCGGGATAGGCCAGCAGCTCGAAGGCTGTACGCCGCCGTCCATCGCGGTTGATTTCAAGGCCATGCCGGGCCGCTTCGTTGGGTGTCAGGCTAAGCCGCTCCAGCAGTTGTCGGCCCTCGGCTAGCGCTTGCCGCTTGCGCTCGAAGGCAAGCGCGCGCTCGCGGCCAACGCATCCGACCTCCTGACCCAAGGGCGTCAGACGTTGATCCGCATTGTCGGCCCGAAGCGCGAGACGATACTCCGCCCGGGATGTGAACATCCGATAAGGCTCGGTCACACCGCGCGTCACCAGGTCGTCGATCATCACCCCGGTGTAGCCCTCGGTGCGCGAGATCACAAATCTGCGTGATCCGCCGCTGGCCTTCAAAGCAGCGTTGATACCGGCCACGATCCCTTGCGCGCCTGCCTCCTCGTAGCCAGTTGTCCCATTGATCTGGCCAGCTAAGAACAGTCTCGCCAGGCGCTTTGTCTCCAGCGTCGGAAGGAGCTCGCGCGGATCGACGTAGTCGTACTCGATCGCGTAGCCGGGCCGCTTGATGACAACATTCTCCAATCCGGGAATGGTCCGTAGGAACGCCACCTGGACCTCCTCGGGCAGAGAAGTCGAAACGCCGTTGGGGTAAATCGTATCGTCGTCCAGGCCCTCCGGCTCCAGGAAGATCTGGTGCGCCGTCCGATCCGCAAACCGCATAACCTTGTCTTCAATCGAAGGGCAGTAGCGTGGGCCAACACTTTGGATCTGGCCGGAATACATCGGCGCACGATGGAGATTGGCCCGAATGATCGCGTGGGTCTCTTCCGTCGTATTGGTGACGTGGCAGACGACTTGCGGGGTTGTGATCCGCTCCGTCAGGAAGGAGAACGGCACTGGCGGGTCGTCGCCGGGTTGGATTTCCAGACGCTCCCAATCGATCGAGCTCCGCAGCAACCGAGCCGGTGTCCCAGTCTTGAGTCGGCCGAGTCGGAACTCCAAAGCCGCAAAGCGCTCGGCGAGGCGTACCGAAGGTGCCTCCCCGACCCGGCCAGCCGGAATCTTGACTTCGCCGATATGGATCAGGCCCCGAAGGAAGGTACCGGTCGTAACAACAACGGCGCCGGATTTCAGCACAGAGCCATCCGCCAGGACGACACCCTGCACCATGCCGTTATCGACGATCAGATCATCCACTGAACCTTCGATAACGGTGAGGCCTGGTGTTTCCGTTATCGCCCTCTGCATCGCGTTGCGATAGAGGGCCCGATCTGCCTGCGCCCGCGGTCCTTGAACGGCGGGACCCTTCGACCGGTTGAGCAATCGAAACTGAATCCCGGCCTGGTCCGCGACCCGACCCATCAGGCCATCGAGTGCATCGATTTCGCGAACAAGGTGACCTTTCCCGAGTCCGCCGATCGCCGGGTTGCAAGACATTTCGCCGATGGTGGCGAACTTATGAGTCACAAGGGCCGTTCGCGCGCCCATACGGGCGGCTGCAGCGGCGGCCTCGGTGCCGGCATGCCCACCTCCAACGACGACAACATCGTAGGTGTGTTCAGTCATTTCACCTTTCCAAGGAACGCGACCATCGGCAGATCGAGGGCCTGCACACTAACCGAGGCGGTAAGTCATCGTAAAGTAGAGCTTCACCGGAATACTTGGCGACGTCCTCCGAAAGTGACAGCTCTGCCCCATCCATCGACGAAATGAAGTTTTCGAAAATGATCGCCAGAATACGTGAAGTTTCACGTGAAACATTCGGAGCTGGCTCTATTTTCCGATGCAAAAGCGGCCGAAGATCCCATCCAGAACCTCCTCGGGATCGACGCGGCCGGTGAGCCTGCCCAGCGCATTCGCTGCCAGCCTGAGATCCTCGGCCCTGAGCTCGACCTCCCAGGGGCTTCCTTCGAGGAATGCCGCGAGCGCCTTGCGGCAGTCCTCGAGATTTCGGCGATGCCGTTCCTGTGTCAGTCCAGGATGCTCCGTCGGAGCGATACGGTCACGAGCAAGTTCTGCTATTCGTCGGGTCAACACATCAATACCCTGACCGGTCAGCGCAGAAATAGCTATTGCGTTTTCGGGCACCCCAGGAAGCCCGACGTCGGGACAGAGATCGATCTTGTTCAGCACCCACAGCGTTCGGCCTGCCAGATCCGTTAGCTCGGATGGGAGGTTCGGATCGGGCGCGCTGGCATCCATGAGCCAGAGCACGAGGTCCGCCTCGCGTGTCCGGGCCAAAGTCCGGCGGATGCCTTCGCGCTCGACGGCGCCTGTCGCCTCTCGGATGCCGGCGGTGTCGCCAACAACGATGGGCAAGCCCTCAAGATCCAGGCGAACCTCAATCACATCGCGCGTCGTACCGGCTTCTTCTGAAACGATCGCAGCTTCCCGGCGCGCCAGGGCGTTGAGCAGACTCGATTTCCCGACATTCGGCGGGCCAGCAAGCACAACATTGAACCCCTCGCGCAAGATCTCGCCCCGACGGCCGTCGGCGAGATGCCGCCGAATTGCGGCCTCGAGATCCCGCACCACCCGAACGGCTTGGTCATAAGTTTCGCTGCCGACGTCCCCTTCGTCCGAAAAATCAATAGCCGCCTCGACGAGCGCCAGCGCCTCGATCAGCGAATTCCGCCAGCCGTCGTAAAGATTCGCCAGTGCTCCCCCGGCCTGCCGTAGTGCCTGCTTTCGTTGGGCCTCAGTTTCTGCATCGATCAGATCAGCCAAGCCCTCAGCCATGGTGAGGTCGAGCTTGCCATTTTCGAAAGCCCGTCTGGCGAACTCGCCCGGCTCGGCAAGCCGGCAGCCCGGGATGTCACCTATGGCTCGGAGAACCGCCTGAACGACGGCCCTCCCGCCATGGACGTGCAACTCTGCGACATCTTCGCCCGTGAAGCTCCGCGGTGCCGGAAACCAGAGGACGAGTGCCTGATCGAGAATTTCACCTGTTTCCGGCCGGCGCAGATACCGGATTTTGGCAGATCGGGGTTCTGGCCTCGGAGCAGCCAACGTATCGAGCACTGTCCCCGCCGCCGGTCCCGAAATGCGGATAACGGCTACGCCTGCACGGCCTGGAGCGCTCGACAGCGCGAAAATCGTTGCAACCTGACTCATTCTATTGGAGTCACCCTATGTAACCGGAGACGAGAGCTCGTCTCCATCAACAGCAGGAGGGAGTACCATGACCAGAAATCGCTTGGATCGAGAAACGAGCCCCTACCTGCTTCAGCACAAGGATAACCCGGTCCACTGGTGGCCCTGGGGCCCAGAGGCACTGGCTGAGGCCAAGCGGACAAATAAGCCGATCCTGCTGTCGATTGGTTATGCCGCCTGCCACTGGTGCCATGTCATGGCACACGAGAGCTTCGAGGACGAGGCGACCGCCGCTCTTATGAACGATCTCTTTATCAACATCAAAGTGGATCGCGAGGAGCGGCCAGACATCGACGCGATATATATGAATGCCCTGCACAGCCTCGGGGAACAGGGCGGATGGCCGCTAACCATGTTCCTGGACCCCGATGGGCGGCCTTTCTGGGGTGGAACGTATTTTCCGCCGCAGCCCCGGTGGGGCAAGCCGGCGTTCCAGCATGTCCTTCGCGAGGTGGCGCGCATCTACCGCGAAGAGCCGGAAAAGGTGCATCACAATGCAGCGCTGCTGACACAAGCGTTACAGCGCAACGGTGCCGGCGCGAGCGATTTCGAAATCTCCGATCACCTGCTGCAAGAGCTGACCGCCCGCATGGTTCGTGCCGTTGATCCAGTCAACGGCGGCATCTACGGCGCACCGAAGTTCCCGCAATGGAACTTCTTCTGGCTCCTGTGGCGGGGCGGGATTCGATACGACATGGATGATGCGAAGGCTGCGGTTGAGAAAACTCTGACTCAGATCTGCCAAGGCGGCATTTACGATCACCTCGGCGGCGGCTTCGCGCGGTATGCGGTCGATGAGCGGTGGCTTGTCCCGCATTTCGAGAAGATGCTCTACGACAATGCCCTCCTCATCGACCTGATGACGGAGGTCTATCGAGAGACCGGCAACCCACTCTTCGCACAAAGAATTCGGGAGACCGTCGCCTGGCTCGAGCGCGAGATGATCGCCGAGGGTGAGGGCTTTGCCGCCTCGCTCGATGCAGACTCCGAAGGCGAAGAGGGAAAGTTCTACGTTTGGAGCGCGGAAGAGATCGACGAGGTGCTCGGCCCCGAGGACGGCCGCTTTTTCCGGGAAGTTTATGGCGTCTCCCCCGAGGGAAACTGGGAAGGCAAGAACATCCTAAACAGGCTCGGCACCATCGACCTCCTATCCGAAGAGGAAGAGCGCCGTCTCGATGGGTTGCGGGCCAAGCTACTCAACCGGCGCGCGGGACGCGTGCGTCCCGGTTGGGACGACAAGGTGCTCGCCGACTGGAACGGCTTGATGATCGCGGCCCTCGCCTCAGCGTCGTTCGTGTTCGATGAACCACGCTGGCGAGAGATGGCCGAGCGGGCCTTCGCTTTCGTCGAAGAACGAATGATGAGCGATGGGCGACTGGTGCACGCCTATCGCGCAGGTCAGGCCAAGGCCCCAGCAACCGCGAACGATTACGCAAACATGATCTGGGCGGCCCTCCGGCTTTGCCAGGTCACCAAGAAAAGCCGTTATCTCGATGCTGCGATCCGGCTCACCGAACAGCTCGACCGGCACTACTGGGATGGCGGGTCAGGAGGTTATTTCCTCACCGCCGATGACACGCCAGACGTCATCGTGCGCATCAAGTCCGCAACCGATGATGCGACGCCCAACGCGAACACCATGATGATCTCCAATCTGCCGCAGCTCTTCATGCTGACCGGCAAGACGGAGTACTTGGATCGCGCAGAAGCCATCCTGAAAGCGTTCGCCGCAGACCTTCAGACCAACCTGGTCGCCCATTCAGGCCTGCTGGCCAATGCTCTCGATTTCCTCTCACCCCAGCACGTGGCGGTGTTGAGCGGCGGTGATAGCAAGGGTGCCTCCGCTCTTGAGGCTGTGGTCACCAGCCTTTCGCTACCAGGGGCCATACAACACTTCGTGGAGGATGCAGAGGCGCTTTCGGGTGCCACAGCGCTCGTGGGGAAGCGACCCGTTGAAGGCAAGGCCACGGCCTATGTCTGCGTTGGCCAGAAGTGCTCGTCGCCGATCACGGATCCCGAGGCGTTGAGGTTCGCGCTTCGCAGCCAGCGGCTGGCGAGGCCCTCACTTGCCTGACCCTGCCGCCCGCTTCTCCGCAATCAAATCGGAGAGGCGGCGACGCTGCCGTCCGTCGGGGTCGAAGTTCTCCGGCGCTAGCCAGGCTTCGTAGGCCTGCTTCAGCGCGGGCCACTCCTTGTCGATGATCGAGAACCACGCAGTGTCGCGATTGCGGCCCTTGTAAACAACGGCCTGCCGGAAGATGCCCTCGAACGTGAAGCCAAGCCGAAGCGCCGCCGCGCGGGATGGCTCATTCAAAGAATCGCACTTCCACTCATACCGGCGGTAGCCGAGATCATCGAAGACGTACCGCATCAGCAAGAACATCGCCTCGGTCGCCGCAGCCGTGCGCTGCAGGGCCGGAGCATACTTGATGTTGCCGACTTCGATGACACCGTTCGCGGGATCGATCCGCATCAAGGCCGCGACACCTCTTGCGCGACCAGATGCAGTGTCGATCACCGTGTAGAAGAGCGGATCCTCAGACGCCGCGGACTTCTCCACCCAACCGCGGTACTCCTCCAACGAGGCAAATGGGCCGTAGGCCATGTAGGTCCAGCCGCGGCCATCATCGGCCTGATTCGCCTCGTAAAGGTCCAGCGTGTGCCGTTCAGGGCTGAGTGGCTCTAGGCGGCAAACTCGCCCTTCCAGCGTAATGCGTGACGGCCGCGGCCGAGGGGTCCAATGAGCAACCGGAAAACCGATCGGCTGCCCGAAAGCGTTGACATGATTGCTCATGATACCCCCGGCTGCTCAGCTGGCGCTGAGCTTAGGCATTCATCGACTGGAAGAACTCAGCGTTGTTCTTCGTCTGGCGGAGCTTATCCGTCAAGAACTCGATGGCATCGATCGTGCCCATCGGGCTCAAGATCCGCCGGAGGACGTACATCTTCTTGAGTTGGTCGCGTGGGACGAGCAACTCTTCCTTCCGCGTGCCCGACCGGGCGATGTCAATCGCCGGGAAGATGCGCTTGTCCGACGCCTTACGATCGAGCACGACCTCGCAGTTGCCGGTGCCCTTGAACTCCTCGAAAATGACTTCGTCCATGCGCGATCCGGTATCGATGAGTGCGGTCGCAATGATGGTGAGCGAACCGCCTTCCTCGATATTCCGGGCTGCACCGAAGAAGCGCTTCGGCTTCTGAAGCGCATTGCTGTCGACACCGCCGGTCAACACCTTGCCCGAAGACGGCACCACCGTGTTGTAGGCACGACCCAAGCGGGTAATCGAGTCGAGAAGGATCACAACGTCCCGCTTGTGCTCGACAAGCCGCTTGGCCTTCTCGATGACCATCTCGGAGACCTGCACGTGGCGGGTCGGCGGCTCATCGAAGGTCGAGGAGATCACCTCGCCTTTGACCGAGCGCTGCATGTCGGTCACCTCCTCGGGCCGCTCGTCGATCAGCAGCACGATGAGGTAGCACTCCGGATGGTTCGTGGTGATCGAGTGCGCGATGTTCTGCAAAAGCACCGTCTTACCGGTGCGCGGCGGAGCGACGATCAGCGCGCGCTGGCCCTTGCCCATAGGCGCGACGATGTCGATGACCCGCGCTGAAAGGTCTTTGTTCGTTGGATCCTCGATTTCCATCTTGAGCCACTCGGTCGGATAGAGCGGCGTCAAGTTGTCGAAATGGATCTTGTGACGAGCTTTCTCGGGATCCTCAAAATTGATCTTGTTGACCTTGAGAAGCGCGAAGTAGCGCTCGCCTTCTTTCGGGCTGCGGATGATGCCCTCGACTGTGTCACCGGTCCGCAGCGCAAAGCGCCGGATCTGCGAGGGCGAGACATAGATGTCATCTGGACCGGGCAGGTAGTTCGCATCGGGCGAGCGAAGGAACCCGAAGCCGTCTTGCAAGACCTCGACGACCCCGCTGCCTGTGATCTCGATCTCCTTGCCCGCGAGTTGCTTGAGCACAGCGAACATCAGCTCCTGCTTTCGCATGGTGCTGGCGTTCTCGACGCCGTGCTGTTCCGCGAAAGCCAGAAGCTCGGTGGGGGATTTGGATTTCAAATCTTGCAGTTTCAGTTCCGTCATGGAGTGACTCCAACCGGCACGGATGCTGAGGCGGGCGAGAGGTGAACCGGGCCGAATATTTTAAGTAACGGAAGGTGGCGCAGACAGGCGCCAGACGTTCGGTCAACCAGGAGGTGTGGGAAATCCAGGCAGATTACCGGCAACCCTCTCAGCTGCCGGCGACCGTTGTTCGACTCGTTTTATATAGCAGACGGAGCAGTTGAACAAAAGATGCGTCCTCTTCGCGCCTGTTAAAAAGGCTTCACAACGACGAGAACGACGATGGCAATCAACAGCACCGTCGGCACCTCGTTGATGTACCGGTAGAACCGCTGGCTATAGCGATTCTTGTCTGCGGCAAAGTCCTTTCGCCACTTGGCGAGCGCATGGTGGAGCGTGGTCAGGCCGATGACCAGGATGACCTTCGCGATGAACCAGCCATCATGGTACATGCCCCAGGCCCAGGCGAGATAAGGCCCTGTCAACCAGACCACGATCATCGCAGGGTTCATGATCACCCGGAGCAATCGCCGTTCCATCACCTTGAACGTTTCGGACTGCTCCGAGCCTGGAGTGGAGGCCGCGTGATAAACGAACAATCTCGGTAAGTAGAACAGCCCGGCCATCCAGGCGACGACAGCGATGATATGAAGCGCTTTGATCCAGAGCTCCACAGCGGATCACCCCTGATTACGGACGAGAGCAACAAGCCGCGCGACATTCTCTGGCGGCGTCTGTGGCAGGATCCCGTGCCCTAGGTTGAAGACGAACGGCCGTCCACTAAGAGCGCTCAGGATCTGGCGTGCCCGCGCCTCCAACGCTTCGCCCCCAGCTACCAGCAGAAGGGGATCGAGGTTTCCCTGCACGACGACTCCCTCCTCGTCCGCGAGAGAGACCATAGCTTCGAGCGAGAGGCCGGTGTCGCAGCTTACGCCATCGACGCCGGTGCCCCGAACGTAACGGGCTGTCTTCTCGCCCGCGGCCCTCGGAAAGCCGATGATCGGGATATTCGGATGGCGCGCTTTGATCTCGCGCACGATGCTTTTAGTCGGCGCAACAACCCACCGATCGAACTGATCGTCGGGTAAACCCCCCGCCCAGCTATCGAAGATCTGGACTGCATCCGCCCCAGCAGAGATCTGGCCGCTTAGGTACTGGATCGAGGTTTCGACCAAGAGATCGATAAGCCGCGAGAACGTGTCCGGGTCGCGGTACGCCATCAACCTGGCATCTGCTTGATCTGGAGAACCGCGGCCCCCAACCATATAGGTGGCGACCGTCCACGGCGCGCCGCAGAAGCCGATCAGGACAACTTCTGGCGGGAGGGCTGCTCGCGTTCTCGCGACCGTCTCGTTGATTAGACTGAACTTAGTTCCGACCCGCAACTTATCAAGACGGGCGAGGTCGGCGGCGGAAGTTATGGGATCCAGCCGCGGCCCCTCGCCTTCTACGAAAGAGACGGTCTGCCCCAAGGCGTCTGCTACGACGAGGATATCTGAGAACAGGATGGCGGCATCCAATCCGAAGCGGCGTATCGGCTGAAGGGTGACCTCCGACGCGAGCTCAGGGTTGTAGCACAGGTCGAGGAAGCTGCCGGCTTGCTCACGCACCTTCCGATATTCCGGGAGGTAACGGCCCGCTTGCCGCATCAACCAGATAGGCGGCGGGACGGCAGGCTGACGCGCGAACGGCCGAAGGAAGAGCCGGTGACTACTTTGAAAAGAGGAATTTGGCGGTCGGTCGCGCATAACACCCAAATGAGAAAGTTTTTCAGATTCTTGCTGTTTTGACTCTTAGCGTGGCGGAAGTCGGTAATTTCACGCGATACACCGCCGCCCACAGCTTGCTACGGAACTCCAGGGCACCATACGAGATTTGGTGTGATCCGCGAGCGCAGCCTACTAGGCTCGATAAGTGCGTGCAGAGTCAATGTCATCCAGCCGCGCTCAAACGGGAGCTCTGGTCGAGACACCTGTTGAAAGGGCTTGGGGCAGACGTGCACAATCGGGTAATCCACGGCAACGGAAATCGGCTGCCGATCTGACGCGTATCGCATCGCCGGTGGATCGTTTTGTGGATCGCCGGCTGTCGTCACCTCGCCATCCGTCCCGTTCGCGAACGACTGTGCAAAACGGGAGATTTTGCCCACAGATGACTCACCGCCTCCCGAGCTACTTTCATTTGCATTTGGTTTCGGACTCAACCGGTGAAACGCTGACGACCATCGCCAAGGCGGCTTCGGTCCAGTATTCGCAGGTCCGGCCGATCGAGCACGTCCATCCGCTGGTCAGGACCACCCGGCAGCTCGACAGGGTCCTTCAGGAAATCGAGTCGGCGCCTGGCATTGTTCTGTACACGATCGTGAATCGTGAGCTGAGAGAGCGGCTCGAAAACCGGTGCCGTGAGCTGGCAGTCCCCTGCCTCTACGTCCTCGAGCCGATTATGCAGATCTTCGAGAGCTACCTCGGGGCGCCGCAGACGCCGATCGTGGCCGGGCAGCACGTGCTCGACGCCGATTACTTCCGCCGAATCGACGCCCTGAATTTCTCGATGGCCCACGATGATGGCCAGTTGCCCGAGGATCTCAATGAGGCCGACATTATTATCTTGGGCGTCTCGCGGACATCCAAGACACCGACGAGCATCTACTTGGCTCAGCGGGGATACAAGACGGCGAACGTACCCATCGTCGCGAACCTTCCTCTCCCGCCAGCTTTGACGGGAAATCACAACGCGTTCGTGGTTTGCCTCGTCGCCAGCGTCGATCGCATCGCGGAGATCCGGCGCAATCGTGTGCGGCTGATGAGCGACCGCAACCTGGAGGAATATGTCGACCGGGAGCAAATCGCGCAGGAGCTAACCTACTCGCGGCGTCTATGCGCCCGCTACGGCTGGCCCATTATCGATGTCACTCGGCGATCGGTCGAAGAGACTGCGGTCACGATTCTCAAGCTCTACAACGAACGAAAGCAGGCAAAGGAAGACGAACCTGCGGAGGAGACCAATGAGTGAAATCATCTCTCCGCAAACGATCGTGCTCGCTTCCTCCAGCCCGACGCGGCAAAGGCTTCTGCAGGCAGCAGGCGTCCCTTTCAAGGCGATACCCGCCTCGGTGGACGAGACGGCCATCCGAGAAACTCTGATGACAGAGGGCCAACAAATCGATCCGCTGGATGTGGCGGAGGTCCTGGCCCGGGCGAAAGCGGAGGATGTGAGTGCCAAGCACCCCGGTTGCGTTGTTATTGGAGCCGACCAAGTCTTAGCTTGTGACGGCCAGATCATCAGTAAGCCGCAGACCATCGATGCGGCGCGCGACACTCTTCTGACGTTGCGCGGACGGACCCACCAGCTTCATTCAGCCGTTGCAATTGCCGAGGATGGAGAGACGAAATGGGCGTTCACGGACACGGCAGACTTGACCATGCGGCAATTCTCCCCGGCATTCCTTGGAAAATACCTGGCTGCAACAGGTCGTGCTGTGCTGGACTCTGTGGGGGCCTATCAACTCGAAGGCCTGGGCATTCAGCTCTTTGAGCGCATTGAAGGAGACTTCTTCACGATCCTGGGCTTGCCGATGCTGCCTCTGCTACGGGAGCTTCGCGCTCGTAAGCTGATCCCGGAGTAGCTAGTGAAACGAGGGAGGTTAGGGGCATGCTCGTGATCGGCCTGACAGGCTCGATCGGAATGGGGAAGTCGACTGTTGCTGAGCGTTTCCGGCAGCTTGGCATCCCTGTCTGCGATGCTGACGAAATCGTTCGCGAGCTGTACGAGGGTGCCGCCGTTGCGGCCATTGAAAGTGCGTTCCCTGGCACGACATCAGACGGAAAAGTGGACCGGGTAAAACTCGGGCAGGCCGTGCTCCATGATCCTCATGGATTGAAGCGCCTGGAAGCAATCGTGCACCCTATGGTGCAGGCGGCCGAGCGGGAATTCCTTCACAAGGCGGCCGAGCAAGGTGCTCAGATGGCGGTGCTTGAAGTGCCGCTTCTCTTCGAGACCGGGGGCGATGCCCGGGTTGACGTCACCATAGTCGTGAGTGCACCGCCCGAGGTTCAACGGGAGCGCGTCCTGGCCCGGCCGGGTATGACAGCCTCCAAGCTCGAAGCTATTCTGGCGCGGCAAATGCCTGATTCGGAAAAGCGGCGACGCGCTGATTTCGTTGTGGATACGGGCGTGACGATCGAAGAAAGTCATGCCCAGGTAGATGCTATCGTCGAGCAACTTCGGAATCGCGGAGGTCGTGCCTATCAGCAATTCTGGAGCTGACAGGGGACGGTGCCGAATAAAGGTGGGGGGACTGCATGCTCCGGGAGGTTGTGCTCGACACCGAGACGACGGGACTCGATCCGTATCTTGGCGACAGGTTGATCGAAATTGGCTGCATCGAGCTCGTGAACCGCATCCCGACGGGTCGCGAATTTCACCGCTACATCAACCCCGAAGGCCGCGAGGTGCACCCAGATGCGGAGGCGGTTCACGGCATTTCCAACGAGTTTTTGAAGGACAAGCCCCCTTTTTCAGCAATCGTCGACGAATTTCTGGCCTTCATCGGGGATGCTGCGCTGGTCATACATAATGCCAGCTTCGACATGGCGTTCATCAACATGGAGCTTGATCGCGCCGGGCGTCCACCAATCCCAATGGAGCGCGTCGTTGATACCCTGGCGCTGGCACGGCGCAAGCATCCGGCTGGCCCGAATACCCTGGATGCCCTTTGTAAGCGTTATGGCATCGACAACTCGAAGCGGGTGAAGCACGGCGCCCTGCTCGACTCCGAGCTTCTGGCCGAGGTCTACATCGAGCTCTTGGGTGAGCGGCAGGCTACGCTTGTGCTGGGGCAACAGAGTACTTCGGCCGCTGTCATCAGGTTCCGGCCCTCTGCAGCTCGGCCAAGGCCAAAACCCCTTCCTCCTCGGTTGACCGCCGAAGCGGAAGCTCAGCATCGAGCCTTCGTCGCCACGCTCGGCGAGAACGCGATCTGGTGGCGATACCTACCTGCTGCGCAGGAACAAGCCAGTTGATAGTCGCTCGCGAAACTTATGACTTAGGCGCGGAGTCAGGCGCTTGCGCTGCCTGCTGCTGGGCCAGCTGTTGCTTCCGACGGATATAAAGGCTGCCGAAGTCGATGGGATCGAGGAGCAGCGGCGGGAAGCCGCCTTCGCGGGTGAGATCGGCGGCCAAGCGGCGCAGGAACGGAAAGAGAAGCAGAGGGCAGTTGATCAGCAGGAATGGCTCAAGTGCCTGGGGCGGAGCGTTCTCAATCCTGAACAGACCGGCATACACCAGCTCGAGATCATAGATGGTGCCGGCCTTATTGGTGGCGTGAGCCTTGAACTCGATTGCGCTCTCGTAAACGTCTTTGGCGACCGTGTGGGCGTTAACGTTGACCTCAATCTGCAGGTTCGGCTTGTCGCCGGGCACCTGCTGCAGCCGGCCGACGTTCGGGTTCTCGAATGACAAATCTTTGATGTACTGCCCCAGGACTCGGACCTGGAAAGTTGGCTGAGCTCCGGCAGCTTGAGAAGCCCCGCCGTTCCCGTTGTTCGGTTGGTCCGCCATCCGTCCTCTCCCTTCCACTCAGCTCGACCTGACCAAGGCTCGCTCGCCTGCGCTGGCTAACACGGCCAATGGCAACCCTGCAACGTCCAGGTCGATTTCAGGAAGCCTTTCCACCGTTCTATGACGTGTACGTACGGATGGTTACTTCGTCCGGCGCTCGTCGTCGGGGTCGTCGATTCGTGTGTACTCGCCCTCGATGATCGGACCAACCTTCTGCGGCCGGGAGCTTCCGCCGTTTTGGCTGTCTGGCCAACGATCCCTGGAAGTGAAGACGCGAATCCGCGTAGCTCCCGCCGTCGCAAACCGGCCGAGAGCCCAGACAGCAACCGCCCGCCTGACCAGTGGAATGAGTAGGAGGAGGCCGATCGTGTCGCCAATGAGCCCGGGCAGGATCAGGAGGGCGCCGCTGAAAAATACCAAGGTTCCTTCAGCGACCGGCAAGATCGGGGGATTGCCAGTTGCGAGCGCCTGACGGGCGCGCGTCACCATGGAAAAGCCCTCCCGCTTGACTACGAGAAGGCCGAGAACAGCTGTTGCTATAACGATTCCAATTGTCGCGGCGACGCCGATGTACTGGCCGACACGGATGAGCAAGGCCAGCTCCAGCAAAGGAATGGCGATGAAAACCAGCAGGAATACAAAGCGAATCATAGGCTCACCGCTTGCGTCCCGTCCGGTCTCTGCCTCGGCGGGCGGGACCAGCGGTCGAAGCATTCCGATTGGCTTGGGCGCGACTATGCCCTAATCTGGTATAGCGAAGGACCAACGGCCACGGCCTCGGGTACGCGACGTTTTCGCCGGCTCGGGGCCTAGACCCCGTTCTTGCTCCATCATACATCAAGGCAAACCCGGTCCTCGCCACGAAAGCAGCTTCACATGGATGGCACAATCGACGTCATTACGCTCCTGTTCCTGATCGTCGCAGTTGTGGTGGTCCTCAAGCTGCGCAGCGTTCTTGGCCGGCGTACGGGCGACGAGGAGGCCCGGTATCAGCGCCAGCTCCGAGCGCAGCAGGAGGCTAGAGAACGCGCTGCGGCCGCCAAGGGCAAGGTGGTAACGCTTCCGCGACGCGAGCGGGAAACTGCGACGGTGGGCGGCTCCGAAAGCGTTGCCGTCGCTGACGCAGAGACTCGCGTCAAGAACTTCGCGGCGGGCAATACGCTTATCGAGGAGGGGCTGCTGAGCATCGCTCGGGCTGACGCAACGTTTGATCCCGAGCATTTCCTCCGCGGAGCCAAGCAGGCCTATGAAATGATCGTGATGGCGTTTGCCGAAGGCAATCGCAAATTGTTGAAGGACCTGCTGAGCCGGGAGGTCTTCGACAGCTTCGTTGCTGCCATTGCAGAGCGTGAGAGCCGAGGCGAGCAGATCGATCAGAGCTTTGTCGGCATCAACAAGGCTGAGATTGTTGAAGCAGAACTCAAAGGAACGACCGCTCAGGTTACGGTGAAGTTCATCAGCCAGCTCATCTCGGCTACGCGTGATGCCGCCGGCCAGGTTATTGCCGGGGATCCTCAGCGCATTCGTGAAGTCACCGACATATGGACTTTTGCTCGAGAGGTGACATCGCGGAACCCGAACTGGCGGCTCATTGCGACGCAGGCTGCGAATTAACTTCTGAGTGGCGCGGCGCCCCGGGGGCCATTGGGATGAGGTCGTAATCCCGCCGGCACTACTCGATTACTGGCAGGCCATTGTTGTCCGGCAGGTCTGTTTTCCTCCATATGAGCATGTGATTGGAGGATCCATGGCCCGCCCCTCTGTTGTCTTCGAGCCCGTTCAGTTTTCCGATCTTCCCGGTTGGGAAGGCGACGATCATGCGGCTGCGCTGCGAGCGTTCCTGAAATCCAAGAAGCTCCTTGCGAAAAGCGCGCCCGATCTGGCGCGCGAGCTCGAGAACGCTGAAGGCGCTGATTGGCGGGCCGGGGAGGCTCGTCAATTTTTTGAGAGCTTGTTCACGGCCCACCGGGTGCTTCACAACAAGAGCCATGGGCTGCTGACCGGCTATTATGAGCCAGTGCTGCGGGGCTCTCGCACCAGGCACGGCCCCTTTCACGTTCCAGTCTACCGCTGTCCTCCTGATCTTGTGAACCTCGTCGACGATACGCTGCGAGGCACCGTAGGAGAGGCTCTGACGCACGCTCGCAAGACGGAGAGCGGGGAGCTCGTGCCCTATCCAACCCGTGCCGAGATCGAGTCGGGTGCGCTCGAAGGGTGGGGCCTTGAGCTTCTTTACCTGGCCGACGCCATCGATGCGTACGTCATGCACGTGCAGGGGTCAGGTCTCATCGAGCTGGAGGACGGGTCCACCGTGCGCTTGAGCTACGACGGCAAGAATGGCCATCCCTACACGTCGATCGGTCGCTATCTCGTAGAGAAGGGCATTTTCACGGTGGAAGAGGTTACGCTCGATCGCCTTATAAGCTGGCTACGAGCCGATCCGGAGCGAGCCCGGGAAGTCATGAGGCAAAACGCGTCCTACATCTTCTTTCGGGAACTCACCGAATCCGAACCCGATTCAGCACTGGGCGTGGACGGCGTTCCGCTAACGGCGGGGCGGAGCTTGGCTGTCGATGCAAGTATTCATGGTCTCGGGCTGCCGATCTACGTCGTAGCGCCCGATCTCTTGCACACCCCGGAAGGAGGCCCATTCCGACGGCTCATGATTGCACAGGACGTGGGCTCAGCGATCACAGGTCCTGAGCGCGGGGATATCTTCTTTGGAACGGGAAGCGAAGCGGGCCAGCGCGCGGGAATGACCCACCACGCGGGGAACTTTTTCGTGCTTCTGCCGCGCCAGAATAGTCAGGCTTTCGCATAGCTGTCATGAGCCGGCCAGGGCGACCAAAACGCTCGCAGCAGCGCCCGCTCACGCCAGAGGACCGGGCGCTATGGGAGGCTGTGGCGCGTACGCTGGAGCCGATACGCCGGAAGAAACACGCTCATCGAGAAGTGTCTGTTTCCTCGGTGGAGGAAGACGCCGAGCAGAAAATTTCGGCAGCCCTAAAGGAGAGGGCCGACGCATCAGCAACCGAGTCTCCTCAGCCTCTCCAGATCTCTCGACCATTGACTCGCCCCGCGCGCAAGCAGGAGCCGCCGCCACTTGCCGAGTTCGATCGGCGACGGGCCCGGCGCATTGCAACCGGGCAGATAGCCATTGACGCCCGGATCGATCTTCACGGCATGCGGGCAACTGAGGCTCGTGCCGCGCTCAGAAGCTTCATCTTCGGCTGCCATGCCCGCGGACACCGCAACCTGTTGGTGATCACAGGGAAAGGCGATGACGGGGATCGGCGCGACCGACCCTTCGAGCTATTCGAGCAGCCTGGGAGGGGTGTGCTGAAAAGGAGCGTACCTGGCTGGCTGGCCGAGCCAGACCTTCGCTCCGTCGTTGTGAGCTTCACGCAAGCTCATGCGCGGCATGGCGGCGAAGGCGCACTCTACGTGCAGCTCCGCAGCCGTCGAGCTAAAGACCGCTCCTAAATCTCAACCACACCGCGAGGTGAGATTCTGGACTGCCTTCGAGACCCCCATGAGGGAGAACGTATCTTTGGTGGTCGTGCCCTGCTCGGTCACCCCCTCGACCACCATCGTCGATCCGCGCTTCATGGCCTCGAGCAGCTTCAGCTCTTCGATCGGATTGTTCACGAAGGCACGATCCTCGTGCGTGAACATCGTGAACGTTTCGTTGCCGATCGTGACCTTTGCTTCGGACCCTTCCTTGAACTGGTAACCGATCTTGACGCTAAGCTCGGTCCGTACGCCTTCCTTCGGCCACGCTGAAATGTAGAAGTAGGCGGGTTCCCGATTTAAGCCGGCTGGCTCGCTCGACTGAGGTGCGCTGGCGGCGAAGCAAACGCGTTCGCCCGAGCCTTCATGTGAGTAGAAGTACCAATCGTTGAACGTGTCCACCAGCTTCGTCTGCGCGATTGCCGATGTAGCAGTCGCGATCACGAAGGCGGCGGCTGCACTTATGCGAAAGAACCCTCGCATCTCACCTCGCGCAATGGGAAGTACAGCTTGACCTTAGCCGAAAACTTATAGTGGTAAGCGGCGCTGCCTGTCACGATGATGTTTTGCGGAAGGCTTCCGCAGCACTCATCGGCCGCTCGGGAAAGTGCGCCAGTGTCTTGACCCGATCGTACATGACGATGGCTCCAGCCATGGCGACGTTGATGCAGAACGCCGTCGGAATCCGGACGACATAGTCACAGCGTGCCAACAGCTCTTCCGACAGCGAGCCTCGCTCTGGGCCGAGCACGTAGGCCGCCCGGAGTGGATGATAGAAGCTCGGCAGATCTATGGCATCCTCTTTGAGCTCGATGCCAACGAGCTTGCAACCCTCTGGCAGAACGAGGTCTTCGACCTTGGCCCAATTGTAATGCGGCAGGTGCCATTGTCCTTTCGAGGTGTCGGCTCGTGCCTCGAGGGCCTGGTAGGTTGCTCCGATCGTGAAGGTGAAGCTGGCACCGAATGCGTGGGCGGAGCGCATCAGGTTGCCGAGATTGAGCGCCTTCGAGATGCGCTCGGCGCCTATGGCAAAGTACCCGCGGGGTTTGGGTGGCCAGGTCTCGCGTAGCCAGCTCGGGGTGCGTTCGTTCATTTGTCTCGTCGGTTGCGGCACCAATGGGCTGCGGGGTGAGCAAATTGCCTATACGTTGTCGCAAGTTAGCGATCGCGATGGAAAAGGAGGTGTCACATGCAAGCGGCAGTTTGCAAGTCCCTGATCGGGCCCGACGGGATCGTGATCGAGGACTTGCCCGTGCCGGAGCCTGGCCCAGGCGAGGCCAGGGTGCGTGTGAAGGCTATCGGGATCAACTTCCTCGATACCCTCATCACCCGCGGCAAGTATCAACATAAGCCGGAGCCGCCGTTCTCTCCAGGCGCAGAGATCGCCGGTGAAATCGACAAGCTGGGTGACGGCGTGGAAAGGTTCTCCCCGGGGCAACGGATATGCGCCTATCTCGGTTGGGGCGGCGCGCGCGAATATGTGATCGTGCGTGAGGAACAGTTGATCCCTCTCCCCGAGGCCGTCAGCTACGAAGTGGCCGCGGGCATTAACGTGACGTATGGAACCGCTATCCACGGGTTCAAGGAGCGGGGGCGGCTGCAAGCTGGCGAGACGGTAGCCGTGCTGGGCGCCGCAGGGGGCGCGGGTCTTGCGGCCGTCGAGGTCGCGAAGCGGTTAGGGGCGCGAGTGATCGCCGTGGCTTCGACACCGGAAAAACTCGACGTGTGCCGGCAGCACGGGGCGGATCTTCTGCTGAACTACACCACGACTGATCTGAAGCAGGGATTGCGCGATCTGACCGGCGGCCGAGGGGTGGACGTCATTTATGATTGTGTTGGCGGTGACTATAGCGAGCCCGCGTTGCGCTCCATCGCACCGATGGGGCGGTTTCTCGTCGTGGGCTTCGCAGCCGGGCAGATCCCGCGCATCCCGCTCAACCTTGTGCTGCTCAAGAGCTGCGACGTGGTCGGTGTCCTCATGGGTCAGTCGGCGCTGCGGAACCCAAGGCGCCACCGAGAGAACATCGAGACCGTACTGAAATGGGTTGCAGCAGGGGAGCTAAGACCGCACACTCACGCTGCGCTTCCACTGACGGACACAGGCGAGGCGATCAGGATGCTGGATCGGCGCGAAGCTACCGGCAAAGTGATCATCACTGTGTAACCTGACCAAGTAGGCGCGCTTGTATTACCAATCAAAACCGAATAGGGCAGAGCTGACGCTTCAAGGATTGGGGAGACCACATGAAGAGGAAATTACTGACGGCATTGGCGGTGATGGGGCTTGGCGCGCTCTTCGCCGGACCCGCAGCCGCCCAATCCACGCAGTTGACGATCGCTACTGGCGGAACTGGTGGCGTTTATTACCCCCTCGGCGGCGGTCTCGGTAACATCATCACGCACGAGCTGAAAGGCGTGACGGCAACAGCCGAAGTCACCGGCGGCTCCGTCGACAATCTGAAGCTCGTCGGGTCCGGCCGGTCGGATATCGCGTTCTCGATGGTCGACGCGACTTGGGATGCCATCAACGGCCAGGGCAAATTTTCGAGCAAGTTGCCACTCAAGGCTATTGCGGTCATCTACCCGAACCATATGCACGTCGTAACCATTGAGGGCACCGGCATCGAGAAGATCGAAGACCTCAAGGGCAAACGGGTTTCGACGGGATCGCCGGGCAGCGCGACCGAGCTGTTTGCCTTCCGCGTGCTGGAGGCTGTCGATATCAATCCTGACAAGGATATCACCAAGGAACGCCTGGGTGTCGCCGAAAGCGTAAACGCCATCAAGGATAGAAAGATTGACGCCTTCTTCTGGGTCGGCGGTCTCCCAACCGCGGCGGTGACGGACCTCGCGGCTACCCCGAATACCAAGATCAAGTTCATTGATATCGCGCACCTGACGCCGAAGCTGAACGAGAAGTACGGTCCGCTCTATGCCGAGGCCACCATTCCCAAGGAGACCTACGCGGGAATGGAGAAGGATGCCCAGAACATCACGGTCTGGAACATCCTTGCCGTGAACGAGAACATGTCGGAGGACATGGCCTACAACATTACGAAAATTGTCTTCGAGAAGCGGGACGAGCTCGCGAAGGTTCACAAGGAAGCGTTGAACATCAAGCTCGAGCTGCAGTCCACAAAGCGGTCCGGAATTCCCTTCCATCCGGGCGCACTCAAGTACTTCGCCGAGAAAAATATCAAGGTTGACTGATTAGTCTGACGCTTCTCGGAGGAACGCCGTCACCGGGCCTCAAAGCCCGGTGACTCGTTTCCGGTCACAACCGACATCACAAACCGTGGAGGGAGGCCACATTGACGGGCACCAGGGATGGCGCACCCGCTGCTGGAGTGACCAAGGACACCCCGGCTGTAGCTGATACGTCTGCCGAGCCGGATCTCAAAGTTATCGAGCAGTACATCGAGGAAGAGGAAGGCGCGTTCAATCGGCTCAGCGGCTTTGTCGGATCAGCGATCACGGCAGTCGCCGTCGCCGTTTCGCTCTTCCACATTTACGCGGCCTTCGACATTGTTCCGGCGCACATCCTGCGGCCCGTCCACGTTGCGTGCGTACTGTTCCTTATTTTCCTGCTCTTCCCGGTGACGCGGAGCATGCGTGATCGCATCCGGTGGTGGGACTGGGTGCTGGCCTTCGCGAGCGTAGGCGTCATCGTCTACATCCTGATGCAAGGCGAGGACTTTGGTGACCGCGCAATCATGCCGGAGCCGATGGATGAGTTCGTTGGCATCGTTCTCATCCTGCTCCTGCTAGAGGGCACGCGGCGCGCGACCGGCATAATCATGCCCTTCGTGGCGGTGGTCTTCATCCTCTACGCGCTCTTCGGAAATCATCTGGGCGAGCCCTGGACCCATCGCGGCTATACGCTCGACCGCCTCGTCGGCCACCTCTACATGACGCTGGAGGGGATTTTCGGCCCGACGGTGGATGTGTCCTCGAGCCTGATCATTCTGTTCACGATTTTCGGCGCCATTCTACAAGTCTCGGGCGCGGGCAAATTCTTCATCGACTTTTCGTTCGCGGCCATGGGCGGAAAACGGAACTCAGCGGGCCGCGCTGTCGTGCTGTCGTCCTTCCTGCTCGGTGGCCCATCTGGTTCCGGTGTCGCGACCACTGTTACGATCGGTACGGTGGCATATCCGCTGTTGGCGAAGGCGGGATACGAAAAGAACGCCGCTGGCGGGCTTCTATCTGCGGGTGGACTTGGCGCTATCATCTCGCCGCCGGTTCTTGGCGCCGCGGCCTTCCTCATCGCCGAGTTCCTCAAGATCTCGTACTTCGACGTGATCTTGATGGCGACCATTCCGACGATCCTCTACTACCTCGCGATCTGGGTCATGGTGGAGGTCGACGCCAGCAAGCACGGTGGCGGTGCCGAGATAATGGTCGAAAAGGGTGCGCTCTGGCGGCTGTTTGCTGGATATTGGTTTCACTTCGGTTCGCTCATCTCGATCATCGCGTTCTTGCTGCTCGGCTTCTCGCCCGTGCTGGCCGTGTTCTGGGCGACCATGCTGGCTGTAGGTGCGAGTGCGATCCGGTCGGATTCTGCGCTTGTTCCCCCCGTTATCGTTGTTGCCACGATCGCTGTGGGGCTTGTGCTCTCCTTGATGGGTTTGGGGGACAGCAATGTATTGGCGTTGACCACCTTTGTGGCGCTTGTGGTCACTGCCGCAGTTGGCTTGTTGATGCCGCAGGTTGCACCGGTTTCCGCCCGTCTTGTGCAGGCACTACGTGATGGCACGACCGGCGTTCTGAACGTAGCGGCAATCTGCGCTACAGCGGGCATCATTGTCGGCGTTGTGACCCTGACGGGACTGGCGCAGCGCTTCGCCGACATCATCATCGGCTATGCGCAAGGCAGTTTGCTGCTGACGACCATCTACACCGCAGCAATCGTATGGATCGTCGGCCTCGCTGTGCCTGTGACAGCTTCATACATCATGTGCGCGGTCATCGCGGCGCCGGCACTCATCAAGCTGGGTGTGCCCGACTATGCGGCCCACATGTTTATCTTTTACTATGCTGTGTTATCGGAGGTTTCGCCTCCGACGGCTCTATCGCCATTCGCGGCTGCGGCCATCACCGGTGGCAACCCCTACATCACAACGCTGCAGTGCTGGAAGTACACGATGCCGGCGTTTCTCGTGCCGTTCGTGTTCGTCATAGATCCGCTAGGCGTTGGGCTGTTGCTGCAGTTGCCCGAAGGACGAACCTGGGTCGATGTGGTCGAAATTACGCTGACAGTCGCCGCGGGCATCATTGCGTTCGCCTTCGCATTCCAGCAGTGGATGATCCGCAAGAACACAGCGCTTGAAACAGCACTCTTCTGGGCTGCCGGTCTGCTGCTCGTGTTCCCAGCTGTGGTCGAAGCTGTGCTGGCACCTCTGATCGGCCTCAAGCTGACTTCCGAGATTCCTGGTCTTGGCATCGCCTGGAGTGTGCCGCTTGGCTTGGCGCTGGGCGCAGCAGCTGTCGTGCTTCAGCTGCTGCGAGGACGGGAGGATCGGCCTGCCACAGCCTAAGAGGCTACCGATTCCTGATGGAATGGAATCTCGGCGCTCGCGGCGGCTATTCGGGAGGAAGCAAAGATGAAGCTAGGGCAGGGTGTTGCAGCAGTAGTCACTGGCGGAGCCTCAGGGCTCGGGGCCGCCACCGCTATTGCGCTCGCGGAAAAGGGCGTGAAAGTCGGAATTCTCGACGTAAATGAAGCTGCGGGGCAGGCTGTCGCCGAGCGGATCGGGGGCAAATTCGTCAGCTGTGACGTGACCAATGAGGAGAGCGTCGATGCGGCCCTCTCAGCCGTGCGGGCGGCCCACGGGCAGGAGCGCATCCTGGTCAATTGCGCGGGCATCGCGATTGCCAAACGCGTCGTGCGTCGAGTGAAAGAGACGGGCGCCATCGAACCTCATGATTTGGCCAGCTTTTCCAAGGTCATTCAGGTCAACCTGGTTGGCACTTTCCTGATGATGTCGAAGTGTGCCGCGGGCATGATGACTCTCGATCCACTCCCGCCCGATGGGGAACGCGGGGTCATCATCAACACGGCATCGGTCGCGGCGGAGGATGGGCAAATCGGGCAAGTCGCCTACTCGGCCTCCAAGGGTGGTGTCGCCGCAATGACCCTTCCAGTTGCTCGCGATCTCTCAAAGGATGGGATTCGCGTTTGCAGCATACTCCCAGGGCTGTTTGAAACACCGATGTTCGCAGGCCTGCCGGAGGAGGCGAGGAAATCGCTAGCGGCCAGTGTGCCGTTTCCCTCTCGCCTGGGCAATCCTTCCGAGTACGCCATGCTGGCCGTGCACATCTGCGAGAACGTCATGCTGAACGGGGCCTGCATCCGGCTGGATGGTGCCATCCGGCTCGCGCCTCGCTGAGTCGCGCGGGTGGTCCGCGCCTCCCAAGAAACCCGAAACCTCGGTCAAGCGTGCTTGGCTGCAAGCTGGTCGATGGCTTCGGCCAGCTTCACGTCTCGTTCAGTTAGTCCGCCCGCGTCATGGCTGGTCAGTGTGATGTCGACGGTGTTCCAGACGTTCGTCCACTCGGGATGATGGTTCATCTTCTCCGCGACCAGTGCGACGCGGGTCATGAAGGCGAACGCGGAGTTGAAGTCGGCAAATTTGAATTGCCGTGTGATGGCATCCCGGCCCTCGACCAGCCGCCAATGAGGTAGCCGAGCAAGAGCAGCAGCACGCGCGTCTGGGGACAGCTTCTCGGCCATTGATGCCTCCTCCGTGGTCCGAGCATGTAGCGGGCGGCTAGCCGCGGCTCACCGGTACTCGTCCTCAAACTCGGCGTACTGACCGCCCTGAAGCGTGTAAACGCTCTCGATGACGTAGGGGCCGCCCCCAACCTGTGGCTTGGATGAGAACAGAACAAATCGGCTCACCGTAAACGGCCGGGTCCGAAAACCACCGAACTTCTGAAGATACCGCGCGACGACATCGACGCTCGTATTCTTCAGGCGTGCGATGGTTACGTGTGGCTTGAACTTGCGCGTTTCCGGCTGAAGCCCTGACTTTCTGGCGGCCCGTTCGTTAGCCCGAGCCAGCGCATCCAGATCAGGATTCGGCTCGAGCCCGGCCCAGAGGGAGCGAGGCTCATTGCCTCCGAAAGCGCCCATGCCGGAAAATCGCAACTCGAACGTGGGCACATCGATCTCGCTTAGGGCGTCGGCGAATTCGGCGGCGGCCTTGTTATCAATGTCACCCGCAAAGCGCAGGGTTATATGGTAGTCCTCCGGTTCGATCCAGCGCGCGCCGGGCAAGGGCTGTCTCAGACGCGCGAGCTCCGCGCGGATGTCGTCCGGAATCTCGATTCCGGTGAACAGGCGGGGCATGGCAAAAATCTCCAATAGGCCTCGCGTCCATTCTCGGCAGTATTACAAAATAAACTTGCTCAAGTCGGTGTTCTTCGCGAGCTCTCCGACCCGCTCTTTGACGTATTCCGCGTCGATAACGACAGTCTGTCCAGAACGGTCGGAAGCATCGAACGAGATTTCATCAAGCACTCTTTCCATCACCGTCTGCAGACGCCGTGCACCGATATTCTCGACTGTCGAATTCACGTAGGCTGCGGTGTCCGCAATCGCGTCTATAGCGTCTTCGGTGAACTCGAGGGTGAGGCCTTCGGTTGCCATCAGAGCAACGTATTGCTTGATGAGGCTCGCTTTCGGCTCCGTCAGGATGCGGCGGAAGTCCTCGCGCGTCAGCGGCTTCAGCTCGACGCGGATTGGCAAGCGGCCTTGGAGCTCCGGTAGCAGATCGGAAGGCTTCGCCAGATGGAAGGCACCCGAGGCGATGAACAAAATGTGGTCGGTCTTGACCGGCCCATATTTGGTTGAGACCGTCGTACCTTCGATCAACGGCAAGAGATCGCGCTGGACGCCTTCACGGGAAACATCTGCACCAAACCGGCCCCCCTCGCTACGGGAGCAGATCTTGTCGATCTCGTCGATGAACACAATGCCGTTGTTCTCGACGGCTCGAATCGCCTCCTGAATGATCTGCTCTTGGTCCAAGAGCTTATCGCTCTCCTCGGCGATCAGGATGTCATAGCTGTCTTTGACCGTCACCCGCCGGGTCTTCTGCCGGCCGCCGAAGGCTTTACCAAGTAGATCACTCAGGTTGATTGCCCCGATGGAGCCGCCGGGTACGCCCGGCAACTCGAACATCGGAATGCCGCCCCCGGTATCCGTTACCCTTATCTCGATTTCCTTATCGTTGAGCTCATTGGCTCTCAGCCGCTTGCGGAACGCCTCGCGGGTAGCGGCAGAAGCATTTTCTCCGACGAGCGCATCGAGGACACGCTCTTCGGCCATCTTCTCGGCCCGGGCGCGGACCTCCCGTCGCTTCGTCTCCCGCACGAGGGCCACACCGACCTCGACGAGGTCGCGAATCATCGACTCGACGTCGCGCCCGACATAGCCGACCTCGGTGAACTTGGTGGCTTCCACCTTGATGAACGGGGCGTTGGCCAGCTTGGCAAGCCGCCGCGAAATCTCGGTCTTGCCGACACCGGTCGGCCCAATCATCAAGATGTTCTTCGGGAGAACCTCCTCTCTCAGAGACTCATCGAGCTGCTGGCGGCGCCAGCGATTGCGTAAGGCGATCGCGACGGCCCGCTTGGCCTCGTGTTGGCCGATGATGTAACGGTCCAGCTCGGAGACGATCTCGCGCGGTGAGAAGGTGGTCATCAGGATCTACCCAGCTCTTGGACACGAGCGTCAAGCGTCAGGCCGATCGGCATGATGTTCACTTGTCGCTCGGCAGGCTTTCCAAAATCAGGTTCCGGTTCGTGAAGACGCAGATGTCGGCAGCGATTTCCATGGCTCTGCGGGCAATCGTCTCGGCATCGAGGGGCTGGTCCAATAAAGCCCGGGCGGCCGCGAGGGCGTACATCCCGCCGGAGCCGATGCCCATGACGTGATCCTCCGGCTCGAGCACGTCGCCATTGCCGGTCAGCACGAGTGTCGTCGAGCGGTCAGCGACGATCATCATCGCCTCGAGGCGGCGCAGGTAGCGATCCGTGCGCCAATCCTTTGCAAGCTCCACCGCGGCGCGCATAAGCTGCCCGGGATACTGCTCGAGCTTGCCTTCGAGCCTCTCGAACAGCGTGAACGCGTCCGCCGTGGCGCCAGCAAAGCCACCGATCACGTCGCCTCGACCGACCGACCGCACCTTGCGAGCTTTCGACTTGATGACGGTGTTACCGAAGCTGACCTGACCGTCACCCGCGATGACCACCCGGCCGCCTCTGCGGACGGTCAGGATCGTGGTGCCGTGCCAGCCGGGTTCGTTGCCTGTTCGGAAAGTATTCATGGTCGATACTCAGCTAGGTTGGGTCAGCGGCCGGTGAAAGCAAGAGCGTGAACGGGTGGTCCGGCGGAATGACCACTATCCCGGTAGCGCGCAAGCTGATAGACGCCTGTTCTTGAACAATCAACCCGAGGGGTCATAGCCAAGTGTCTCGAACCGCCACGATCGAGCGCAAGACGAAGGAAACGGAGATCAAGGTTACCGTCGATCTCGACGGCTCCGGTCAGTTCGACATCAAGACCGGCATTGGTTTTCTCGACCATATGCTCGAGCAGCTCGCGCGGCATTCTTTGATGGACATCACCCTGCAAGCCAAAGGCGACCTGCACGTCGACTTTCACCACACTGTCGAGGACACAGGCATTGCCCTCGGTCAGGCGGTTGCCGCCGCCCTCGGCGAGAGGAAGGGCATCACGCGCTTTGCGGACGTGCACCTCGCGATGGACGAGGCCCTGACCCGAGTGGTGGTCGACATCTCGGGCCGACCTTATCTTGTGTGGAACGTGAATTTCTCCCGGCCCAAGCTGGGCGAGATGGACACAGAGCTGTTTCGCGAGTGGTTTCAAGCCTTTGCACAAAACGCGGGGGTGACGCTCCATATCGCTACGCTATACGGTGAAAACAATCATCACATCGCCGAAACCTGCTACAAAGGCTTGGCACGCGCATTGCGATTGGCAATGGCCGAAGATCCACGGCAGGCAGGGCGGGTGCCCTCAACCAAGGGCCGGCTGGCCGGCTGAGGATGATTCGCGGAGATAGGATGCGGCCAGCTCTGAGCCTCGAGTAAGACGCTGAGCCAAGAGAACCGGAAGGGCACAGTGCAGACGTATTTGGTCTACGAGCCGCCCAATCCTCCCGAGGAGCCGATAAAGCGCGCTGAGAGGATGGTTTTCGTCCGCGAGGGTTTCTCGTGGATGGCCTTTCTCTTCACGCCGTTCTGGCTCCTCTTCAACCGGATGTGGCTCGCCTTCTTCCTCTACGTCATCGCGATGATGGCCTTGAGCGCGGCGTTCGTCGCGGCTGATCTGGATCAGCATTGGCTTACGATTGCGAGCCTGGCTGTGCACCTGGCGATTGGCTTCGAGGCAGGATCGCTGCGGCGGTGGAGCCTGGAGCGGCGCCGGTGGCGCATGTTGGGCGCTGTCGTAGGGCCATCTCTGTTCGAGTGCGAGCGCCGTTTCTTTGAAGCTTGGCTGGATCAACGTCCGGCCCGAGACAGGGATACGGTTCGCTTGGTAAGGTCCGAGGACCCGCCATCAACGCAACCGGCTAATCCTACCGTTGGGCCCAACCTCAATCCTGTTGGCTCGGAGGCATAAACAGGGCACCGATGCAGCGCGTCGCCATCATCGATTACGGTTCGGGAAATCTGCATTCGGCCCGAAAAGCCTTCGAGCGCGCGGCTCTGGAGGCTGATCTTCCGTTCAAGATCGAGCTGACCTCCCGCCCGGAGGACGTCCGCTCGGCGGACCGCATCGTACTGCCAGGCGTTGGAGCTTTCGCGGACTGTAAGCGGGGCCTTGAGAGCGTTCCCGGCATGATCGAGGCGCTGGAGGGTGCGGTCAGGAAGGACGGCCGCCCCTTCCTTGGCATCTGTGTCGGCATGCAGCTCATGGCGACCCGCGGTCTTGAGTTTGGCGAGACACCGGGGCTTGGTTGGATCGAGGGCGAGGTCGCGGCGATCAAACCTGCTGATCCATCCCTGAAAATCCCGCACATGGGTTGGAATACGCTCACGGTCGTCAATGACCATCCGTTGCTTGCGGGCATTCGCACAGGAGCTGATGGCCTGCATGCATACTTCGTTCACTCCTACCACCTGGTGCCGCGCGATCGCAGCGTCGTGGTGGCCGAAACCGACTACGGCGGCCCCATTACGGCGATCGTAGCCAACGGCAATACGGCTGGGACGCAGTTTCATCCCGAGAAGAGCCAGGTGCTTGGCCTGAAGCTCATCGCGAATTTCCTGCGCTGGCGGCCGTAGGTCGCAGAGAGCAGCGCCGTATCTGAGGAGGCACGATCGCTCCGGGCTTCGAGGAGTGCTCATCCAGCCTGGGCCAGCTGCAGCTCGGGTTGTGCAACAGCTGTGGGAGCATTGAGGGGGAACGCGAAAATGTTGCTCAGAGCCTCCGCAGCAGCACGGCGCCGACGGAACCAGCGGAGAGATGTATTCACCAGCAGGGCCGCCTCGCTCACCGCCTGCACGATGAGACCGTCTTCCGGATCCAACAGCCAGGACAGCTCGGTCTGAATGTCATCTTCAGACAGATCGGTACGCACGTACCACGTCGTCTCGAGCGGCCGGGCCCAAGCCTCGCTGAGGTTCATGATGGCCGTGGCAATCTCATGCTTGTTGTGGCGGGATCTGCCGAGGTCGTAGGAGATGAGAAAGAGGCGCATGGTCGGTCTCCCCCAGTGATGAGAGGAGCGGCACGCGAGACCTGAGACCGCTGAATGAGATCGTTAATAGAACGTAAAGAGAACATGCCGCGAATCATCGGCAGTGTCCAGAGAAAAGTTCTCTGTTTGTTCGCACGCTGAGGGCTTGGCTCCTACTCAAACAGCTCCAACTGATCGGGATGCTGGCCGCGGGGTATCCGCCGGTGCCACCCAGGATTGACCCGGTCCACCAGCGCCGGGTAGCGCTCCTGAAAGATCTGCCACGCTTTCTCCCGTGCTGCCGGGAAGCGCTGCCCTTCCCAAATTTCGTAAAGCCGCCGCGGATCGCACTGATACCGACGGCAAAGATCGACAGGCCGAGCACGCAACCACCGTGCGATCCACACGTCGATGGCGTCAGCTTCCGTCAAACGCCGGCGAGGACCGGCGTCCGTAGAAAGCTCGCTTGGTGCAGGTGGGGCCGCCAATTCTGGATGCTTGACGCGTGACTCGTTTCATTCCTTTATCGCGCGTGATCATAGCCAACATAAGGTTCGCGCGGGCAAATCGCGCGCAGACCACCTGCTCGAGACGAAGCATTGATCCTCTTCCCCGCCATCGACCTCAAGGACGGCCAGTGCGTCCGCCTCAAGCTCGGCGAGATGGACGCCGCGACCGTCTTCAACGACGATCCCGCTGCTCAGGCCCGGATTTTCGAGGAGCAGGGCTTCCAATGGCTGCACGTCGTTGACCTGAACGGCGCCTTTGCGGGCAAGCCGGTGAATGCCGACGCTGTCGAAGCGATCCTTCGGGCCGTTTCCATTTCAGTGCAGCTCGGTGGCGGCATTCGCGACTTGGCCACCATCGAGATGTGGCTCGGTAAAGGCGTGCGGCGGGTCATTCTCGGTACTGTTGCCGTGCGTAATCCGGATCTGGTGCGCGAGGCATGCCGCCGGTTTCCCGGCCGCATTGCCGTCGGGATCGATGCCAAGGGCGGGAAAGTGGCTGTCGAAGGCTGGGCGGAGGTGAGCGAACTGACGGCTATCGAGCTGGCACGCCGGTTCGAAGATGCAGGCGTGGCCGCCATCATTTACACGGATATCGAGCGCGACGGCGTCCTGAAGGGCTTGAATCTCTCCGCGACGGCCGAGCTGGCGAGGGCCACGCGCATTCCGGTGATCGCGTCAGGCGGACTGGCCTCCATCGCAGATGTCGAGGCGTTGTTGAGACCAGAGTACTCGATGCTGGAAGGGGCCATCGTCGGTCGAGCGCTTTACGATGGCCGCCTTGATGCCAAGGCCGCCCTGGCTCTCATTGCGAGCCATGCCGAATCGAAAGGGTAAGCGCCGCGCGCAGCAGGCACACCACCATCGCGAGCTGACACCAGACGATGGATAGCTTGGCCTGCTTGCGGCAGGTCTCGTAATCCTGAAGGCAGCGAAAGGCAGGGTCGTTGTACTCAGCCGGCCTGTTTTGACCTGAGAGCCGCCGCATACGTTTGGCGATGTTGTCGAGCCGGGTGATGATGCGCTTGCGCAGATGCTCCGGGAGCTGCTCGAACGTCTTCTCGTCGAATGGTTCGCCGGGGTTACGTTCCTGAATGTCCCTGAGCTGGGTGCCGGCGACTTTGAGGTTGCGCAGGACTGTCTTGACGAAGCGATGCTCGGTGCCGGCTTCATCGAGCTCCGCAATCTTCTCCCGCAACAGCTTGATGTCCTCAGCCGCCAGCCGTTTCTGGCGCACTGCCTCGGCAACCTGTTGCAGATCGTGGCTGATGTCTTTGGCCATCGCCCCCGCCCTTGAAAGTCCGCTTGTCCGCGTCAACCGTGACGCAAGACGACATTGCATTGAAGCGCCGGGCGGGCCAAGAAGCTGTCATGCTTAAGATCCGTGTCATCCCCTGTCTCGACGTGAAGGACGGCCGCGTGGTGAAGGGCGTCCGGTTCGTGGACCTCGTCGACGCCGGCGATCCCGTCGAGGCCGCCGCCGCCTACGATGCGGCCGGGGCGGATGAGCTGTGCTTCCTCGACATCACGGCGAGCCACGAGAACCGCGGCACCTTGCTCGACATCGTGCAGCGGACGGCAGAGCGCTGCTTCATGCCGCTGACGGTCGGTGGGGGCGTTCGGACGGTGGAAGACATCCGCCGCCTGCTGGAAGCCGGCGCGGACAAGGTGTCGATCAACACGGCCGCCGTGAAAAACCGGCAGCTGGTGCGCGAGGCCTCCGAGAAGTTCGGCGCACAGTGCATCGTTGTCGCGATCGATGCAAAGAAGGTCTCACAGCCGGGCGAGGCGAATCGCTGGGAGATCTTTACGCACGGGGGCCGCAATCCGACGGGGATCGATGCGGTCGAATATGCTCAGGAGGTGGTGGAGCTTGGCGCCGGAGAAATCCTTCTCACCTCCATGGATCGCGACGGCACGAAGAGCGGCTTCGATGTGGAGCTGACCCGGGCCGTGGCTGATTCGGTCAGTGTTCCGGTGATCGCGTCGGGCGGCGTCGGAACCCTGGACCATCTCGTGGAGGGCGTGAAGCTAGGGCACGCGAGCGCGGTCCTGGCGGCTTCGATTTTCCACTTCGGGACCTACACCATCGGGGAAGCCAAGCGGTACATGGCAGGGGCGGGTATTCCGGTCAGGCTCGATATCGCGTAAATTCACCGATCGGGTGTGGCGAAACGGTGAGCAACTTCGCTCTAAAGCTGTGCTATCCACAATCTGCACGCTGATAATCCGTATTGCCAGTATTTCGATTCGTGTTCGAAAGGCGTAACATCGGTCTTGCAATTTTGGGATAGCGGGCGAGCGGACTTATTTCCATGTCCTTTAATGATCAGGCGGATATCGGCTACATCATCGCCGATATAGCGCGTCTCCTGCGCACGGTCTGCGACCGGCGCGTGCGCAAATTGGGTCTCACACGAGCTCAGTGGCTGGCTGTTACACGGCTTCATCGCCGTCCTGGCCTCAGCCAGTCAGAGGTAGCCGAGCTTCTCGAGATCGAAAAAGCTACGGCATGCCGTCTTCTCGATCGGCTCGAGGCCAAGAAGTGGATTGAAAGGCGGCCGGACAAGAAGGACCGCCGGGTTAAGCGCATCTTCCTTACGCCACGTGCGAACCGCGTTTATGCATCTATTTGGCCTGTCGCGGAAAGCACGGTCGATGAGGCTCTCGCTGATATGTCGATTCCCGAGCGGAAGCAGCTGCTCCAGATGTTGCTGCGGATGAAGAGCAAGCTTCAGAGCCTCGCCGGCCAGGATTGTGTGATCGCTCTGGAAAGCCTGAAGCCCCAAAATGGGGGCGAGGCTCGAACGCAGGCCTCCGCGTAGCTGATTCTGCGAACGAGGTGGCTTGGCACTCTTAGGACGCTAGGGGCCTCGACAGGCCGGACCGGGCATGGATAATCCGTAGGGTCACCGACAGCGACGGGCCCCGGACGTATGCCCCATAGGCAGAAGCTCTTATTCTTTGCAGGCTCCGCCCGCGAAGGCTCCCACAACAAGAAGCTGGCTCGGCTTGCAGCCCAAATCGCAGAAGCGAACGGCATCGCGGCGACCTTTGCCGATCTCGGCGATTATCCGATGCCCTTGTACGACGGTGACTTGGAACGCGGGGATGGCGGGCCCGAGAACGCGCGCAAGCTGCGTGCGCTCATGGAGGTTCACGATGGCATCCTGATCGCGGCGCCGGAGTACAACGCTTCGATCACCCCGCTTCTCAAGAATACCCTCGACTGGGTTTCGCGGGTGCGATTTGAGGGGGAGCCGCCGCTCCAGGTCTTCAAGACACGCGTCTTTGCGATCGTTTCCGCCTCGCCAGGACGGTTCGGCGGTGTACGGGCGTTGCTTGCCCTACGGCAGGTCCTGTCCGTTGGCCTGCAGGCCCTGGTGCTGCCGGACCAGCTCTCCGTGCCCTACGCGGCTGACGCCTTCGATGAGAAGGGGCATTTGAAGGACAAGGCCTTACAAGAGCAGCTGAAGAGCATCGTCGGCAAACTTGCGCGGGCCGCCAAGGTTTTGCATGGGGCCTAGCTCACACGCTCGGGCGCGCCTTGTGAGCGTCCCGGCACCGTGTTAGAGCGGCCGAACTTTGCAGCGCAGCAAAACAGCGATGGCAAGAGGCATAGGAAGGGACGTTTATGCAGGACCGTGACGCAGACGTTGATGTCTCCCGTGCTCTGATCGTAGCGCTCGATGTTCCCTCCTATGACGAGGCGGCTGCAATTGTTGGCGAGCTCGGCGACGCCGTTGCTTTCTACAAAATTGGTCTCGAGCTGCTTTTCAACGGCGGCTTACGCCTGGCGCGAGAGCTGCGCGACGACGGCAAGCTCGTATTCTTGGACATGAAGTTTCTCGACATTGGCAATACCGTCGAGAAAGCCGTGCGGAACGTGGCCAAGTTGGGCGTCAATTTCCTAACCATTCATGCTGTCGATCGGAAGACGCTGCAGGCTGCGCAGGAAGGTAAGGGGTCGAGCGCGCTCAAGCTCCTTGGTGTGACGGTTCTCACGAATCTCACTGAGGAGGATTTGGCGGAGCAGGGAATATCAGAGAGCCCCCATGATCTCGCCCTACGGCGGGCGAGGATGGCTTACGGTGTGGGAATCGACGGTGTGGTTGCTTCCGGCTTGGAGGCGCGCGCCATACGGGAGGCGACCGACGAATCGTTCATCATCGTTACGCCGGGAATTCGTCCGAGCGGGAGTGCGGCTAACGATCAGGCGCGCGCAATGACTCCGCGGGAAGCCATTCTGGCGGGGGCCAATCATCTCGTTGTCGGGAGGCCAATTCTCTCGGCGCCGGATCGAAGGAAAGCCGCCCTCGACATTCAAGACGAGATCACGGCGGCATTAGCGGAACGAAAAAGCTAGAAAAGCTCCAAGACACTGAAATGCCACGAGCCGCCGAGTGGCGGCTCGCGTCCGGTGAAGCCTTACGCGGCTCAGATGCCGCCGTGTTTATTTCATTATCGGCATCACGAACTCCGCACCCTCCTTCACGCCCGAGGGCCAGCGGGAGGTGACGGTCTTGGTTTTGGTATAGAAGCGAATGCTATCCGGGCCGTGCTGGTTGAGGTCGCCGAACGCTGAGCGCTTCCAGCCGCCGAAGGTGTAGTAGGCAAGGGGCACTGGGATCGGGACGTTGATCCCAACCATGCCGACGTTCACCTTGCTTGCGAAGTCGCGCGCCGTGTCACCGTCGCGTGTGAAGATGGCAACGCCGTTGCCGTACTCGTGCTCGGAAGGAAGCCTCAGTGCCTCCTCGTAGTTCTTCGCGCGTACCACCGAGAGAACCGGCCCGAAGATCTCCTCCTTATAGATCCGCATGTTCGGCGTCACCTCGTCGAAGAGGCAGCCGCCCATGTAGAAGCCGTTCTCGTAGCCCTGCAGCTTGAAGTTGCGGCCATCCACCAACAGCTTGGCGCCTTCCTCGACGCCGAGAGCGACGTAATCCTTGACCCGCTGGAGGTGCTCCTTCGTAACGAGTGGACCGAAGTCGGCATCCTCCGACGTGGAGGGGCCGATCTTAAGATTCTCGACTCGCGGAATAAGCCGCTCGACCAGCAGGTCCGCGGTCTTCTGGCCGACAGGGACGGCGACCGAAACGGCCATGCAACGCTCGCCGGCAGAGCCGTAGCCTGCGCCGATGAGAGCGTTGACCGCCTGGTCCATATCGGCGTCCGGCATGATGATCATATGGTTCTTAGCGCCGCCGAAGCACTGGACCCGCTTACCAGCCGCGCAACCGCGGGCGTAGACGTACTCCGCAATTTTCGTGGAGCCGACAAAGCCCACCGCCATGATGTCCGGATCGTCCAGGATCGCGTCAACAGCCTCCTTGTCGCCATTGACGACGTTGAGGATGCCTGGCGGCAGGCCAGCCTCCATCATCAGCTCGGCCAGCATCAGCGGCACGGAGGGGTCGCGCTCCGAGGGCTTCAGAATGAATGCGTTGCCGCAGGCGATCGCCGGCGCAAACTTCCACATCGGGATCATGGCCGGGAAGTTGAACGGCGTAATGCCAGCCACGACGCCCAGCGGCTGGCGCATGGAGTAGATGTCGATCCCCGGCCCGGCACCTTCCGTGAACTCGCCCTTCATGAGGTGGGGAATGCCAATCGCGAACTCGACCACCTCGATGCCGCGCTGGATGTCACCCCGGGCGTCAGCGATCGTCTTTCCATGCTCGCGGGCCAGCTTGTCGGCAATCTTGTCGTTGTCACGGGCCACGAGCTCGATGAACTTCATCAGCACACGGGCACGGCGTTGCGGGTTGGTCGCTGCCCAGGCCGGCTGGGCCGCCTTGGCATTCTCGACCGCGGCGCGAACCTCCTCCCTCGACGCAAGTGGCACGCGGGCCGCCACCTCGCCCGTCATCGGCCAGTAGACGTCGCCATACCGTCCGCTCGTTCCCTTGACCCTCTTTCCACCGATGAAGTGATAGAGCTCTTCCGCCATTGTCCTCGTCTCCGGTGCCGGAAAGTGTTTGTTTGGCCGGCATCCTAGGAGCGGCGCGGCTGATAATCCAGCCGGTTGTCGCCGCATGCTCCTCCCTGATCCGGGATGTCCTACCCAACCATAAGCCCCGCGGCAACTCTTCGTCAGCCTATTCGAAAGCCGCGCTTGCATCCTGAGCCGCGCCAATATTTACTGGCAGCCAGATACTTACCGGCAGCAGATACAAGAACAACTGCTGGTGTTTAGGGAGGGTATGCTCACGTGAAGGGGACGAGCGCGTCTCTCGCGTCGCTAGGCGAGTACGACACTATGCCGAAGCTTTTGCTTCGGAATTCAGTAAAGTACGCCTCTCGCCCAGCCTATCGGGAAAAGGATCTTGGGATCTGGCAGACCTGGACCTGGTCGCAGACGTGCGACGAGATCCAGGCCTTTGCCATCGGCCTCTATATGCTCGGCCTGAAGCGGGGTGAGACCGTCGCCATCATCGGCGACAACCGGCCGCAGCTTTACTGGACTTTCGCAGCGGCTCAGAGCATCGGCGCCATCCCGGTTCCCGTATATCAGGACTCGGTGGCGGCCGAGATGGCCTTCGTCCTGAGCCACGCCGGCATCACGTTCGCCGTCGTCGAGAACCAGGAACAGGTCGATAAGATTCTATCCTTGTCGGATCAGCTCCCGACTCTGCGCCACATCATCTACGAGGATCCGCGTGGTCTGAATAAGTATGACCATACGCGGCTACACTCGTTCGCCCACGTGCAGAAGCTTGGGCGCGAGGAGCTGAAATCGAATCCAGGCACGGCCCAGTGGTGGCTTGACGAGATTGCCAAGGGTAAAGGCAGCGACGACAGCGTCATCCTCTACACGTCGGGCACAACCGGTAACCCGAAGGGCGTCGTCCTCAGCCACGAGAACCTGATCCGCACGGCAATCAACGCGAACGCCTTCGATAATCTCACTGAGAAAGAAGAGATCATTGCCTACCTCCCGATGGCCTGGGTGGGCGATCACATCTTCTCCTACGCCCAGGCTTACGCTGCTGGGTTCTGCGTTTCGTGCCCGGAAAGTCTGGAGACGATCGTCGAGGACCGCCGGGAGATCGGGCCGACATTCTTCTTTGGACCGCCCCGCCGGTTCGAAGCGGGTCTGACCGACATTTTCGTTCGGATGGAGGATGCCGGCCGGCTCAAGCGGTGGATGTTCGACCGGTTCATGGAGGTCGCGCGCCGGTGCGGAGAGCCCATCCTGGAGGGCAAGCCCGTTCCGTTTAAGGATCGAGTGCTCTACTGGATTGGTGACAAGCTCGTTTACGGACCGCTGCGCAATCGGCTCGGATTGAGCCGGCTCAGGATCGGATACACGGCCGGCGAGGCAATCGGGCCTGAGATCTTCAAGTTTTATCGGTCGCTCGGAATCAATCTGAAGCAGCTATACGGGCAGACGGAAGCAACCGTTTACGTCACCATGCAGCCGGACGGCGAAATTTACGCCGATACGGTTGGCCCGCCCGCGCCAGACGTGGAGATCAAGATCCTCGACAACGGTGAGGTCCTCTATCGCAGCCCAGGCGTATTCCAGCGCTATTTCAAGAATGAAGAGGCGACCGCCCAGGCAAAGACGCCGGATGGCTGGGTCCGCAGCGGTGATGCCGGCTTTATCGATAGCCGCGGCCACCTTGTGATTATTGATCGCGCCAAAGACGTCGGACGGCTGAAGGACGGCTCACTGTTCGCGCCCAAGTATCTCGAGAACAAGCTGAAGTTCTTTCCCGAGATCAAGGAGGCAGTGGCCTTCGGTCATGGGCGCGATTTCGTAACGGCATTTGTCAATATCGATCTGGTTTCCGTCGGTAGTTGGGCTGAGCGAAACAACGTCGTTTACGCGAGCTATCAGGAGCTGGCGGCGCACCCCGAGGTCTACGCGATGATCGAACGGCGCGTAAATGAAGTGAATGCCGCGCTGGCGAAAGAGCCAAAAATGGCCAGCTCGCAGATTCGGCGTTTCCTCGTTCTGCCGAAAGAGCTCGATGCTGATGACGGCGAGCTGACCCGCACTCAGAAAGTCCGTCGTAGCTTTATCGCGGAACGCTACGCCCCGTTGATTCGCGCGCTCTATGACGGCTCAAAGGAGTGCCACATCCGAATGGAGGTCACTTTCGAAGATGGTCGCAAGGGTATGATTGAGGGCAACGTCAGGATTGTGGACATGAAACTCCATGAACCGGCCGTTCCGGCCCTCAAGGAGGCGGCTGAGTGACAGCAGTTGCTTCCCAAGTTCTCGAGCGGCCCTCCGCGCCGCCGCGTTCGATGGAGCGCGAGGTTCTGCTCTCCGTCGAAAATGTTTCACTCCGGTTCGGCGGTGTGACGGCAATCCGAAATGTCTCTTTCGACATTCGGAAGGGCGAGATCCGCGCCATTATCGGCCCGAATGGCGCTGGCAAGACGTCGATGCTCAACGTCATCAACGGTTTCTACCATCCGCAAGAGGGTACGATCACGTTCAAGGGCCAACGCCGTAGGCAAATGCGGCCGTACATCGCCGCTAGCCAGGGTATCGCCCGCACCTTCCAGAACGTCGCCTTGTTCAAAGGCATGTCGACGCTCGACAACATCATGACGGGGCGGACGCTGAAAATGCGAACCGGCCTTCTCGGCCAGGCCGTCTATTGGGGATGGTCGCAGAAGGAGGAGATCCGCCACCGGGAGGTCGTTGAGCGCATCATCGATTTCCTTGAGATCGAGCACATCCGAAAAACGCCCGTAGGTAAGCTGCCATACGGTCTGCAAAAGCGCGTCGAGCTCGGGCGGGCGCTCGCGATGGAGCCGGAGCTTTTGCTGCTGGACGAACCGATGGCGGGCATGAATCTCGAAGAGAAGCAGGACATGTGCCGCTTCATCCTCGATGTTAACGATCAGTTTGGAACGACAATCGCGCTGATCGAGCATGACATGGGAGTTGTGATGGATATTTCGGATCGCGTGGTTGTGTTGGACTACGGTGTGAAGATTGCCGACGGCACGCCGGAAGAGGTTCAAAACGACCAGAAGGTCATTGACGCCTACCTCGGTGTGGCCCACTGAATGCTGTTTCACGCAAACAGACGCGGATCCATCTCTCCTGTTTTCTCGGCGGAATCTCAGCAGATTGGCGCGTCCCAAATTGAGCAATCGTGGGGGAATTGAGTGGAAGGGCTAGGTCCATTTGTCGAGGTGTTAATCGGCGGGCTGCTGTCCGGCATGCTCTACTCGCTGGTTGCACTCGGCTTCGTCTTGATTTTCAAAGCCTCAGGCGTCTTCAATTTTGCGCAAGGCGCAATGGTGCTGCTTGCCGGCCTTGCGCTTGTCCGATCCCTCGATCTGCTCACAGCGAAAGGCCTGCAGTTTGAAATCGCCGTTGTTGGCGCTCTACTTTTTGCCGGCGCAATCATGGCGATCACTGCCTGGCTTATTGAGCGCTACGTCCTCGGCCCGCTTGTGAACCAAAACGAGCTCACGCTTTTCATGTCGACCATCGGCGCGACCTTCATCATCGAAGGTGCGGCGCAGATGCTGTTCGGCTCTGACGTCTACCCGCTCCAGCTCTATCCGACAGACGCCTGGATCGTGCTCGAAGAGGTTTTCCCGGGCGGGCTTTTGATCAGCAAGCTTGACGTGTGGGGTGGAGTCATTGCCGGCGTGCTGGTGGTGGCGCTCGCCGTGTTCTTCCAATGGACAAAAACGGGCCGCGCCCTTCGCGCTGTGGCTGACGATCACGCAGCCGCGCAGTCAGTCGGTATTCCGATCAGCTGGATCTGGTTCGTTGTTTGGCTCGCTGCCGGTCTCGTGGCGCTAGTTGCTGCAACCGTTTGGGGAACGAAGCTCGGCGTTCAGTTCTCGATCACTTTTCTGGCCCTCAAGGCCCTGCCTGTTCTGATCATTGGCGGTTTTACATCTATTCCCGGTGCCATCGTCGGCGGGCTCATCATTGGTGCGGGCGAGAAGCTGGCTGAGATCTATCTCGGTCCGCTTATCGGCGGCGGCATCGAGTATTGGTTTGCATATGTTCTCGCTCTCCTTGTGTTGTTGGTAAGGCCGCAGGGGTTGTTTGGCGAGCGCATCATAGAACGGATTTAGGGGAGGAAGGGGCGTCGTGCTTTATCGCGAAGCCGGACAGTTCAAATCGAGCTACGCCGCCGATATGGCGATATTCCCGATCCGACAAGATCGGATCGCGTTCAGCGTGCTCTTGGCGTTTGCGTTCATCGGCGTTCCGCTCTTGGCGTACTTTGAAATTGGCCCGTTTGGACATGACTACATCTTCAAGGCTATCCTGATTCCGTTTCTGATCCTGTCCCTGGCCGCAATAGGGCTGAACATCCTCACCGGATATTGCGGACAAATATCTCTCGGTGGCGGCGCCTTCATGGCTATCGGCGCCTATGCGGCCTATAATTTTTCCTTACGCATTCCTGAGCTGCCGCTGCTCGTTTCCATCCTGCTCGGCGGTGGCATGGCGGCGCTCGTCGGTATCTTGTTCGGAGCTCCGAGCCTAAGAATCAAAGGTCTATATCTCGCGGTCGCGACCCTTGCCGCGCAGTTCTTCTTCGATTGGCTTTTCCTGCGCGTGCCGTGGTTCACGAACTACACGCCGTCTGGCTCTGTGAATGCCCCGGAGCTCAACTTTTTCGGCTGGGTCGTGAATACGCCGGCAGAGCGGTACATGCTGGCGCTCATATTCGTCACGGTTTTCGCTGTCGTCGCTAAGAACTTGACGCGCGGGAATATCGGGCGCCAATGGATGGCGATCCGCGATATGGATATTGCCGCGGAGCTGATGGGCATTCGGCCGCTTTACGCGAAGCTATCGGCCTTTGCTATTTCGTCCTTCATCATCGGGGTGGCCGGGGCCTTGTGGGCCTTTGTACACCTAGGCTCTTGGGAGCCGCTCACATTCAATATCGACCGCTCCTTCCAGCTGCTGTTTATGGTGATCATCGGTGGTTTGGGCTCGATCCTAGGCTGTTTTTTGGGAGCGGCGTTCATTCTCATCCTACCCATTTTTCTGGATCAGGTGCCCCACGCGATGGGTGTTCCCTTGTCCGTTGAGACCGTGTCGCACCTCGTGTTCATCATCACCGGTGCGCTGATTTGTTTTCTTCTGATCGTGGAGCCACATGGGTTCGCCCGGCTGTGGGCTATCGCGAAGGAGAAACTGAGACTCTGGCCGTTCCCCTATTAGGGCGGCTCGAGAAAAGGGCGAGGCCTGCAGGGCGGAGCGGCAGGCCGGAGCCTGAAGAACAACAAGGCCCGCATGGAGGGGTCCGGTTACTCCGGGCCAAACCAAGGAGGAGAAGAATTATGGCTCGCAAGAGTTGGGCTTTGGCAGCGGCTGCCGTGGTAGCTGCGGCGGCAGCCGTTCCGGCAGAAGCACAGAATGAGCAGTTCATCCCGAGGCTCGTCTACCGTACAGGTCCATACGCACCCAACGGCATTCCATTTGCCAACGGCGCCGCTGATTATCTCAACCTGATTAATGAGCGAGATGGCGGTATCAACGGCGTCAAGATCATTATGGAGGAGTGCGAGACGGGTTACGCCACGGACAAAGGCGTGGAGTGCTACGAGCGTCTCAAGAATAAAGGTCCAACGGGTGCTGCTTACTTCTCACCTCTTTCGACGGGCATTACCTTCGCGCTGACGGAAAAGGCGCCGGGTGACAAAATCCCGCTGCTGACGACGGGATACGGTCGCTCCGATAGCCGCGATGGATCGGTATTTACTTGGAATTTCATCGCCCTTGGCACGTACTGGACTGCCGCCGATGTGGCCATCCAGCATATCGCCCACGAGCTGGGCGGCATGGATAAGCTCAAGGGCAAAAAGATCGCTCTTGTTTACCACGATAGCCCGTACGGCAAGGAGCCGATTCCGCTTCTGCAGAAGCGCTCGCAGCTGAACGGTTTTCAGCTTCTGTTGATTCCTGTCACGCACCCGGGTGTCGAGCAAAAGTCCCAATGGTTACAGGTTCGCCAGAACCGCCCCGACTACGTGATACTGTGGGGCTGGGGCGTGATGAACTCGACTGCCATCAAGGAGGCTGCCGCCGTTGCTTATCCGCGTGACAAGATCATCGGCGCCTGGTGGTCCGGCGCGGAGCCGGATGTGATGCCCGCTGGCGATCAAGCGAAAGGCTACAAAGCTCTGATGCTGCAGCATGGGGCTGGCAAGTTTCCAGTTCATGCTGAAATCGAGAAGTACGTCTACGCCAAGGGGTTGGGTATGGCTCGGCCCGAGGACATTGGACATGTCCTATATAACCGGGGTGTGATCGACTCCATGATTGGCGTAGAGGCGATCCGCACCGCGCAAGAAAAGTTCGGTAAGAAGCCGCTCACCGGTGAGCAAATTCGCTGGGGCTTCGAGAACCTCAATTTGACCGAGGAGCGCTTAAAGGAGCTCGGCTTCGAAGGCATGATGCGGCCGTTGAAGTTCTCGTGTGAGGATCACGAAGGCGCGCGCTTTTCACGCGTCCACCAGTGGGATGGGAAGCAGTGGAATGTAATCTCCGACTGGTACGAAGCCGATGACTCGATCCTAGCTCCGTTGGTCAAGGAGACCGCCGCGGCTTACGCCAAAGAAAAAGGCATTACGCCGCGTGAATGCTCGAAAGAGCGCTAAGAGGAGCGGATAGTTAATTGAGGGAATAGGGACGTCATTCTCTGAACGAGGCGTCCCTATTCGCCACCCTTCGGTTTTCTGTTCGCTTTGGTGGACATATGACATCTCCTGCCCCGATCCTTTCCGTCAACAACATCGAGGTGATCTACGATCACGTCATTCTCGTATTGAAGGGCGTGTCGTTGAACGTGCCGGAGGGTGGGATTGTCGCTCTTCTAGGTGCCAACGGGGCGGGCAAATCGACGACTCTGAAGGCAATATCGAACCTCATCCGCTCCGAGCGTGGCGAGGTCACAAAAGGGACGATCGAATTCCGCGGCGAGCGGGTCGACGGCCTTACCCCCAACGATCTTGTCCGGCGCGGCTGCATCCAGGTGATGGAGGGCCGCCACTGCTTCGGGCACCTCACGGTGGAAGAGAACTTGCTGACGGGAGCGTTCACCCGCCGCGATGGCAGCGGAGCCATCGCCGAGGACCTGGAGAAGGTCTATACCTATTTCCCGCGGTTGAAAGAGCGCCGGAACAGCATCGCCGGCTATACCTCCGGCGGTGAGCAGCAGATGACGGCGATCGGCCGCGCTCTGATGTCTCGGCCTAAGATGATCCTTCTCGACGAGCCCTCTATGGGTCTTGCACCCCAAATCGTGGAAGAAATTTTCGAGATCGTTCGAAATCTGAACGAGCGAGAGGGTGTCAGTTTCTTGCTCGCCGAGCAAAATACGAACATCGCGCTGAAATACGCTACATACGGCTACATTCTTGAAAGTGGACGGATCGTGCTCGATGGCAAGGCGGAGGAGCTGCGCGAGAACGAAGATGTGAAGGAGTTCTACCTCGGCATCGGGGGCGGTCATCGCAGGAGCTTCCGCGAGGCGAAATCCTACAAAAGGCGGAAGCGTTGGCTTGCTTGATCGGTGGCGTGCTATTGATAACTTTAGCAGCGTAGCTTTGTGAAATGGCAGGTCTGGTGATCTGCCGCAACACATTCTCGCTCGCCGGATGGGATAATTCGTTTGCCTGTGATTCCCACCTTCCGAGGAGATCATGACGTCTGCGCACTTCGATCAGCTCGAGACCCGCGACCCAGAGCAGCGGGAGATTGCTCTGTTCAATCTCTTGCCGAGCCTAATCCAGCGTGCGAAGGACCTGTCGCCTGGGTGGGCCCGGCATCTTGCCGATGTTGATCCGATGGCCATCACCAGCCGCGAAGCGCTGGCCACCGTTCCGATCCTGCGCAAGTCGTCCCTCCCCGAGCTTCAGGCAGCGCAGCTGCCGTTCGGCGGTTTCGCCACCGCGGCTCCATCGGAGATGGCCCGCATCTACATGTCACCAGGCCCGATCTTCGAGCCGGAAGGGTTCGGCACGGATTGGTGGCGCTCGGCTCGCGCGCTCTTCGCGGCCGGATTCCGTAAGGGTGACATCGTTCACAATACGTTTTCCTACCACTTGACCCCCGGCGCCTGGATCATGGACGCTGGGGCGCGGGCATTGGGCTGCACCGTGATCGCAGCTGGTCCGGGAAACACCGAGCAGCAGATTGAAGCCATCACAAGGCTCAAACCGACGGCCTATGTCGGAGTGCCGGACTATCTCAAGATCCTGCTCGACAAGGCTAGGGATGCAGGACGGGAAATCAATTCCTTCCAAAAGGCCGTCGTGTCCGGTGGCGCGCTTTATCCATCGCTGCGGCAGGAATACAAGGAGCGCGGCATCTCCGTATACCAGGTTTATGCGACGGCAGACGTTGGTGTGATTGCTTACGAGAGCTGGGCTCTCGAGGGAATGATCGTTGAGGAAGGCGTTATTGTCGAAATTGTCCAGCCGGGTACGGGGGATCCGCTGCCACCGGGTGAGGTGGGCGAAGTGGTGGTCACGTGCTTCAACCGCGACTACCCGATGATCCGCTTGGCCACGGGTGATCTCTCAGCCGTTATGGAGGGAGTCAGTCCGTGCGGCCGCACGAATATGCGGATCAGGGGTTGGCTTGGGCGCGCCGATCAAACCACCAAGGTCAAAGGCATGTTCGTTCACCCGAGCCAGGTGGTCGCGGTAGCGAAGCGGCACCCGGAGCTCGGCCGTGTGCGGCTGGTCGTCGGTCGCAGCGGCGAGCAGGACACAATGACGCTGAAGGCAGAAGCAGCCACTCAAGATCCGGCGCTGGCCGCTCGTGTAGCCGAAACCCTCCAGCAGATAACGAAGCTGAGGGGCACAGTCGAGCTGACTCCGCCAGGCAGCTTGCCCAACGATGGCAAGATTATTGCCGACGAACGGACCTACGGCTAAAGGGCTGAGCCGCGCGGATTTGATACAGATCAAACGAAAGAGAGCGCAATTCGGCGGTTAAGAACGTCGCTGAGTAAGGCGCCGGCGGACATTGCCGGCGCCTTTCGTTTTTCCTTTCCTCTCGATTCAGAGGAAGTCGGTCATCCCCTCCCGCATTCTTGTGACATCAGAAGCCGGACTCCTCGCAATGCTGATCCGTTACGCATGATGATTAGTCTGTGTGCGCGAAGCGCTTGTCTCCTCCGCGAGACCTTGCTACAAATAGAACGCCATTCTGTACAGCAGAACGGGAGGGGTCGCGTTGGCGCCCAGCCAAGAACCATTTGGAAATATTACACTAAAAGCGGAAGACCTCGCCGCGACGTTCGAGAAACTGCCAACCCTCATGGTCGAGGACTTGCATCGTCGCGGAGCTTGGTTTTCTGCCTGTTTTCGCGTGGGCATAGGCTCGATACCTTTTGACCTGGAGATACTTCGAGGGCGCCTCACGAAACTGGAACGGGGGCCGTTTCTCATGCGGTCCTGCCAGTTTTCTATTTCTGCTACAGAGGAAGCATGGCTCCGTTTCTGGAAGCCAATTCCCGAGCCTGGTTGGCACGATATTTTCGCCCTCACTAAGCGGGGTGTGGCGCGAATCGAGGGCGATTTGCAACCCCTCATGGCCAATCTTCAATACGTAAAGGATCTGCTGGCGCTGCCGCGCCGACTTGCAATCTCAGCGGAAAAATGAGCGAACTCGAGCCTATCATTGGCCGCTATTTGACCCTTGAGCTGAGCGGGCGGCGAAATCGCATTTATTTCGAAGAAGCAGGCGAGGGCATTCCGCTGGTGTGCCTGCACACGGCTGGCGCCGATGGACGCCAGTTCCGGCACATAATGGTCGATGAAGCGATTACGCGCCATTATCGCGTTCTCGCCTTCGATATGCCTTGGCACGGAAAGTCTCTGCCGCCGGAAGGCTGGGAAAACGAGGAATACAAGCTGACAACCGCCGCTTACACGGAAATGGTTGTCGCGTTCTGCCACGCTCTGAAGCTCGAGCGCCCTGTCGTCATGGGCTGTTCGATCGGCGGCCGTATCGTCCTAAATCTCGCAATCGAGCACGCGAGCATGTTTCGTGCTCTGATTGGCCTCGAAGCAGCTGACTTTCAAACACCTTGGTACGATACGGCTTGGCTGAACCGGCCCGATGTACACGGCGGAGAAGTATGCGCTGCTCTTGTTTCCGGTTTGATTGCGCCGCAAAGCCCGCCTGCTCGGCGACATGAGACGCTTTGGATGTACAAACAGAGTGGGCCTGGCGTCTTCAAGGGGGACCTGTATTTCTATCGCGTCGATGGAGATCTCAGACCGAAAATAGGCAAGATCGACACGTCGGTCTGCCCGTTATACCTGCTCACTGGGGAGTACGATTTTTCCTGCACTCCAGAGGATACGCTCCGAACCGCCGAGTCCATTCCCGGCGCAGAAGTGATCATCATGAAGGAGCTCGGTCACTTTCCAATGAGCGAGAACCCCGAGAAATTCCGAAAATACATTCTTCCGATCCTCGATCGCATCAGAGGTGAAACGGAAAAGAACCAGCCGGCAGCAAAATGAAAATTGTAAGGAGGAACCCATGAAAGGCGTGAATTGGCGGGTGGGAGCGGCGGCAGCCGTTCTGGCGAGCATGGCGGCGACATCTGCTTCAGCTCAAGAGGAGCTGAAGATTGGCGCGCTCGTGACGCTTTCCGGACCGGGGGCGGCTTGGGGAGAAGGCATGATGCGGGCCGCGGAGCTTGCGGCCGAAGATGTCAACGAGAAGGGCGGTCTTGAGGTCGGAGGGAAGAAGTACCGCGTGACCGTCGTCCCTTACGATGACAAATATCAGGCAAATGAAGCGGTAACCGCCGCCAACCGTCTCGTCTTCGAAGATCACATCAAATACATTGTCGGTCCGGTCGGGTCGGCGCCTGTGCTGGCGATACAGCCCATTACGGAAAAGAACAAGGTGATCGTCCTCACCCTTGGTTTTACGGCCAAGGCCCTGGGCGCCGACAAACCGTTTACATTCCGGCCGAATATCACGACCGGGGAGATGTCCCAGCCGCAGATCAACTGGGTCGTGAAGACGAGAGGCGTCAAGAAAGTCGGTGGTTTGTTCCCGAAGGACGAAACGGGTGAGCAGATCGCCAAAGATGTCGAGGCGGCCTATGCAAGAGCTGGCGCGGAGCTTTCGAGCAAAGAGTTTTTTGAGCGGGATCGAGTCGACTTCGTTCCGTTGTTGACACGGATCATGGCGAGCGGCGTAGATGCGATCGAGCTCGACGGGAACTCGCCAACGACAGCGGGTCTCATCGTGAAGCAAGCACGTGAGATCGGGTACACCGGTCTGATCATCCGCACGGGCGGCCCGGCAACACAGGAGATCGTGAACGTCGCCGGGAAAGACGCCGCTGAGGGCCTGATCGTCCACACGCCGATCGACCCGCAACTGGCATCTCTCAAGGGCTACATCGATCGCTACGAGACGAAGTACAAACAGCCGATGAACGGCTTTAGCCCGTTTTTCTATGACGGTGTGCACATGCTGTTCCGCGCCATGCAGAAAGCCGGGACAGTCAACGACACCGACAAAGTGCGTGCAGCGCTGGAAGAGATTGACGAGTACGACGGCGTCCTCGGTAAGCTTAGGTGGACAGGGAAGGAAGTCTACGGAATAAATCATCAGGTCGATGCGCCATTCTATGTCGCTGAGGTGAAGAATGGCGAAGAAGTCATCATCGCTCGGTGCACTGTAGCTGGCTGCGAATAGTCGCGGTTAAGGGGCGATCCGCATGAGAATGGAGCTGTTGCTAGCACAGGCCGTCGTCAACGGCATAGTGGTTGGCATGCTGTACCTGCTGATGGCGATCGGCTTTACGCTTGCTTTCGGCATCATGCGGATCGTCAATTTTGCCCACGGTGAGTTTTACATGGTGGGCGCGTTCATTCTTTACGTCTGCGTGGTCATACTGGAACTCCCCTTCATTGCTGCCACAGTGATTGCCTTCATTTCGGCTTTAGCTCTGGGTGCATTTCTCGAGCGCGCTGCCCTTGCGCCATTCAGAACGGACGAGCTCAACGGTATGATCACGACCATCGGGCTCGGGATGATCATCCAAAACACCGCTCTCTGGATATTTGGACCCAATCCGCTGTCGCTTCCCTCAGTCGTGTCAGGCGTGGTTCGTCTTGGTCCGTTTGTGTTTCCGGCGGCGCGGCTGTTCGCTATCGGACTTTCGGCAATTGTTCTTGTACTCTTTCTCGTGTTCATGCTGTACACCCGAACGGGCCGAGCGATCAGAGCCGTGGTCCAGGATCGTGAAATGGCCGAGGTTAGCGGTATTCGGGCCGATGTCATTTATCCGTTAGGATTTGGTCTAGCGGTAGCGCTTGCGGCAGTAGCCGGTGCGCTTATGGCCCCGCTTTTCTCGGTGTCCCCATTCATCGGCACCACCCCTCTTTTGAAAGCGTTCATCGTTGTAATTCTGGGCGGGTTGGGGAGCATTCCGGGCGCGACGCTGGCGAGCATGTTGCTCGGTATTACGGAAAGCGTAACGAGTACATTTTTCAGCGGCAGCACCGCCGACATACTATTGTTCTTATTGGTTGTGCTGGTCATGATCGTGCGGCCTGGCGGGCTGCTTGGTCAGAAAGAGGCCTGAGCCATGACGCACTCTGCGCTCGGGTCGACGAAGGCGGCAGAACTACGCTCGACGCGGGATTTACGGTCGAGCGGCAGCGTTCTGGTGCTGGTTGCCGCGGCCGGCTTGGTCCCGCTGCTGACGCAAAACCCGTTTTATCTTCACCTCGGGGTCCTGATCTACCTCAATGCGATCTTCGTTATGGGGCTCGGGATCATCGCCCGGGTCGGACAGTTGTCCTTCGCGCATGGGGCTTTTGCAGCGATCGGAGCCTATAGCTCGGTGCACGCGGTCATGGGGCTGGGGATGCCATATCTGGCCGGCGTTGCGCTTGGGGCTGCCGTGGCAGGGATGCTCGCGGCGGCAATCGGCTGGATCATTTTGCGGCTCCGCGGTGTGTATTTCGTTCTGGTGACCTTTTCGATCGGGGAGCTGACACGGCTCCTTCTACTGGACTTCCCAGCGATTTCGGGCGGCGCCAATGGGCTCACCGGCGTTCCACCGGCAAGCTTCCTCGGCTTCGAGCTAGCGAGTAAGACAAGCGCGTATTACTACGCACTCATCGCGGCCGCCCTGGTGTTCGTCTTTGCGTACGCGCTTGTGCGATCGCCCGTTGGCCGCGCGTTTGCAGCCATTGAGGAGAACGCCGCCCTGGCTGAGGGATCGGGTATCGACACTCGCAGTTTTCAAGTGCTCGCATTTGTCATCGGTAGCGCGGTCGCCGGCGGGGGCGGCGCAATGCTGGCGCATTACATAGGGTTCATTTCTCCTGAGACATTCAACCTGCATTTTTCGATCGCGATCATCATCATGCTGGTGGTCGGAGGCCGGAAGAGCTTGGCCGGACCGATCGTGGGAGCGCTTTTCCTCACACCGTTACCTGAGCTCCTACGGGCAACAGTTGCTCTGCAGCACATTCTATTCGGTTTCATCCTCATTCTGGCGCTGAGGTTCTTGCCGGAAGGGTTGGCAGGCATCCGAGTTTACAGGCGTAAGTCAACGGGGGTCGAGAACAAATGATCGAGCCAGTCCTGCAGCTCGAGAACGTGACCCGGCGCTTCGGCGGACTGGTAGCGCTGCGAGATGTATCGTTCTCGGTGAACCGCGGGGAAATTCTAGGTCTGATTGGCCCCAACGGTGCCGGCAAGACGACATGCTTCAATGTCATAGCCGGTGTCTTTCCGCCGACTTCGGGAAGGGTCGTGTTCGAAGGGAGAACGATTTCCGGACTCCGGCCAAATCAAATTGTGAAACTGGGGATCGGGCGCACCTTCCAGGCCGCAACCGTTTTTGGAACCGCGACTGTTCTCGAGAACGTCTTGCGCGGCGCCTTCGTTCGAACGCCTCACCCGTTTTTCGATGGGCTCGTAAACGGGGCGCGTACGCGCGAGGCAACGGCGGAGGCGATCCGTAAAGCCGATGCGATCCTTGAGGAGCTGGGCCTTCAGGATTATCGCAATGAGCTGGCCGGTAGCCTCGCTTATGGCCACCAGAAGCGAGTAGGCGTTGCTATTGCGCTGGCATCAGAGCCCAAGTTGCTCTTGCTCGATGAGCCTGCTGCAGGACTCAATCCCGAAGAGTCAGCCGAGTTTGGCGAATTGATCCGGAAGGTTCATCGGCAACGCGAGCTGTCAATTCTGCTCGTGGAGCACCACATGCAGCTCATTATGGGGATTTGTGACAGGATTATCGTGCTGGATCGCGGTAAAAAAATCGCAGAAGGCACGCCTTCAGAGGTGCGGGCTGATCCAAAGGTGATCGAAGCCTACCTAGGGCAAGAGGCACATGCCGGCGCTTGAGGTTCGATCAATCTCCGTTTTCTACGGTCACGTCGGTGCACTGCACGACGTCTCACTAGACGTACCTGAATCGTCTGTCGTGGCGCTGATCGGGTCCAACGGCGCGGGTAAGACGACAATGATGCGCGCGATCACGAATCTTGTGCGCGTATCAACGGGGGAAATCCGGTTCGGCGGCAAACGGATAGATCATCTCCGTCCTTCCCAGGTCGCTGAAATGGGAATTGCGCTGTCGCCGGAGGGCCGACGCCTATTCCCGCGCATGACTGTCCTGGACAATCTGCTTGTCGGCGCGCATTGCGTCCGCGATCAAGGCGTCATAAAAGAATCCATCGAGCGCATTTTCCGACATTTTCCACGCCTTGCGGAGCGCAGGCGACAGCTTGCTGGCTCGCTTTCGGGGGGTGAACAGCAGATGGTGGCCATCGGACGTGCGCTGATGGCGCAGCCGAAGCTCCTTCTTCTCGACGAGCCCTCCCTCGGCCTCGCCCCGAAAATGGTGGAAGAGATTGCACGGATCGTGACGGAGATTAGCCGCGCGGGTGGGCTTTCGATATTGCTGGTGGAGCAGAATGCGCGGATGGCTCTCAAACTCTGCGATTTCGCCTACGTGCTCGAACGCGGCCGCATTGTGCTGTCTGGCCCAGGATCGGAGCTCTTGGCCAGCGAATTTGTGCAAAGAGCTTACCTTGGCGTGTGAACTGACGGTGATGGCGACTTGGTCAAGATGTAACGGCGTTGTGAACGCGCAAATGACCAGTGACCCGGTTGTCGATGAGGTAGACCATGGCTAATGGGAGAGCAATCGCGTTCATCGGGTTGGGCGTAATGGGTGAGCCCATTTGCCATAACTTGGTTCGGAAGAGTGGACGCCGGGTGATTGCATTTGATTTATCTCCAGATCCTTTGAAGCGGATCAAAGAAGCCGGCGCCGAGATTGCGGGGTCTGCTCGGGAAGCGGCAAATGAGGCCGAGTTCGTCTTCCTGTGTCTTCCGAGCGGCGCGCACGTGAGGCAGGTCTTCAGAGAGGGCGGTCTCATTGAGGCTGCGCGAACCGGACAGACATATGTCGACCTTGGGACATCTCCGGTCGCCTTGGCCCGGGAGCTAGCTGAGGAATTGGCGAAAAAGGGTGCGGATTTCGCGGATGCGCCAATTGCCCGTACTCGCACTGCCGCGCAAACTGGAACTTTGAGCGTAATGGTTGGTGCGCGGCCAGAGGTTTACAGTCGCCTCGAACCGCTGATTAGCTGCTTTGCGACGGATATCACACATTGTGGGGATGTCGGGTCAGGTCAGATCGTCAAGATCCTCAACAACATGGTTTTGTTTCAAACGGTCAATGCGCTCGCGGAGGCTCTGGCCGTTGGTAGGCGCTCTGGCCTGGATCCCGAAAAGCTGTTCTTGACGTTTGCGAAAGGATCAGCAAACAGCTTTGCACTGAATAACCACGGCCTCAAGGCCATGGTGCCGGGCGTCTATCCGGAACGAGCATTCTCTACCGAATATGCGCTTAAAGACTTGGGCTACGCATTGGAGCTGGCTGAAGAGCTTGGCCTGCGCCTACGGGGTGCAGAGCTGGTGGGAAAAGTGATGCGAGAAGCTGTTGAAGCCGGTCACGGCAAGCAATACTTCCCGGTGCTTGCTAAGGTCGTCGACCGTCCGAAGGAAGAAGTAGGGTCATAACCCTTGCCTGAGAATGCTGAGACTCCAACTCAAGGTGTTGCTGCAGTAGATCGGGCCCTCTCTATTCTTAGTGCGTTCGAGGAGAACCCAGAGCCGCTGACGCTTGCTGCTCTTTCGAAAAAGACAGGGCTCTACAAAAGCACGCTGCTCCGGCTCATCGCGTCTCTGCAGGCATACGGCTACATCACGCGAAACCCAGATGGCCGGTATTTTCTAGGTCCTACGCTGTTGCGCCTGGGAGCGGCTTATCAGCGAGCGAGCAGCTTGCACGATCGTGTGATGCCCGTGTTGCGGGAGCTTGTTGCACAAGGTACGGAGAGCCCGTCGTTTCACGTTCGGCATGACGCGAAACAGCGGCTTTGCCTGTTTCGCCTGGACTCCCATCACTCGACTCTCGATGCTGTGAGCGCAGGGATGCTACTGCCGCTCGACCGGGGAGCTGCCGGAAAAGTCATCCTGGCATTCTCGGGTCAGCAAGGTAAGGAGTTCGACCGGATTCGGGAGCGCTTTATTGCTGTCTCTTACGGTGAGCGCGATCCGCATTGTGCGGGTTTGGCGTGCCCGGTCTTCGGGGCAGACGGAAATCTAATCGGCGCGCTTTCGGTTTCTGGCCCTCGCGAGCGCTTCGATGACAAAAACGTCGCGCGCATGGCGGAATTAGTTATGGAAGCAGCGGTGCGCCTGACGCGGGATTTCGGCGGGCAGCCGCAAGCTATGCTGAAAGCCAGAGAGATACTGCGCGGATCCTTCGATAGTCCGAAGCGAAAACGCGCGAGCTAGAGCGGGAGAAATCATGGCTGATTATCCGAAACTCAAGTTGTTAATCGGCGGAGAGTGGATTGAGCGGGAAGGCGAACCCGTAATCAATCCGGCGGATGAGTCGATCCTTGGGACCGTCCCACACGCGTCGCAGCGAGATTTGGAGGCTGCACTCGCCGCGGCGGTCGAAGGGTTTCGTGTCTGGCGGCGTACCTCTCCGGCGAAACGCTGCGAGATCCTGACTAAGGCTGCAGCGTTGATGCGGGAGCGGGTCGAGGAGTTCGCGGTCACGATGACCCTGGAACAGGGTAAGCCGATTGCTCAGTCTCGGCTCGAGGTCTTGCGCGCAGCGGATATCATTGAGTGGGATGCGAACGAAGGTCGGCGGACGTATGGACGCGTTATCCCCGCAGAGCCCGGCATGCGGCACATTGTTCTGCGCCAGCCCATCGGTCCCGTAGCCGCTTTCTCACCATGGAATTTCCCGGTTAGCTCGCCAGCGCGCAAGGTCGGTGGAGCGCTTGCTGCGGGATGCTCGATTATTCTTAAAGCATCGGAGGAAACGCCTGGCGGCGCTGTGCAGCTCGCGCGCGCGTTTGTCGATGCCGGGGTGCCGCCGGGTGTGCTTAATCTCGTTTTTGGGAAGCCGGCGGCTATTTCGGAATATCTTATCCCGCAGCCTGCTATTCGGCTTGTAACGTTCACCGGATCGATCGCGGTTGGCAAGCATCTCGCCGCTATGGCTGGCCAGCACATGAAGCCGGCCATTATGGAGCTCGGCGGGCACGCTCCTGTCATTGTCTGCGAGGATGCGGATCCCGTTGCAGCAGCCGCAGCATCGGTGGCAGGCAAGTCGCGGAACGCGGGCCAAGTTTGTGTTTCCCCCACGCGCTGGTTCGTTCACGAGCGGGTTTACCGCCAATTCCTGGATGCATTTGTGGAGAAGGCAGCCCAGGTAAAGCTTGGGAACGGCCTGGATCCCGCGACGGAGATGGGCCCGCTTGCAAACGAACGGCGACTCGATGCCATGATAGATTTCGTGCGCGATGCGAAGTCACGCGGAGCAAAGGTGCTCACTGGTGGCAGTAGGGTTGGTAATCGAGGATACTATTTTCCGCTGACCATTCTGGCGGAGGTTCCAGAGGATGCCCGGGCCATGCGCGAGGAGCCCTTCGGTCCACTGGCGCTCGTCAACCCCGTAAAGTCGATCGAGGAGGCGATGGAGAAAGCCAACGCGCTTCCCTACGGTCTTGCGGCATATGCGTTCACTCAATCAGCGCGCAATGCGGATTTGCTGAGCGAAAACATCGAGGCCGGCAACCTGTCGATCAACCATTTCGTTGCTTCGGTTGCGGAAACGCCGTTTGGCGGCGTGAAGGAAAGTGGCTACGGGCGCGAGGGCGGCACTGAAGGCCTCAGCTATTACACCGTCGTGAAAAACGTTTCTCACCGGGTGTCTTGAGGCTCTGGAATTGGTGGCGTGGATGGCTTACGGAAGCGGCCGATCAGGTGCGTTTCTTCTGAATGCCGTACAGAAAATTCGTCACGATTGTATTCACGACGGCTGGAATGTCAGCGCAGACGGGCACCCCGTGCACCTCGCGGCGGATCAAGTAATAGATGAGTGTTGAATGGAGGTGCCAGACAAGCTCGAGCTCGAGGGCGCTGAGCGGGCCCGATGTCCTCAATCCTTGCTCATGGCGCAGCTCACGCGCGATGACCTGTAAGAGTCGATCGATATAGGTCATAATGTAACGCCGTGTCAGACGGTGACCGGCTAGGCTGGATCTCAAGGCGATCCGAATCCAAATCTTGTCGTTAACCACGGACGCGTAGTCCAAATAGAATCTTCGCAGTCGCTCCTCCAGGGGAATTGAGCGGTCACGGAGCAGGGGCTCCCAGCTCTCCTTCCAACGCGATACGAACGTTTCCTCATAAACTCTATTCAGCAGCTCCTGCTTGTTGCTGAAATACTTATAGATCAGTGATTGAGAGACGCCGAGCCCGCGTGCTAGCTCGCGCGTGTCAGCGGCGAACCCGCGTTCCGCGAAAAATTGCATCGCCCCTTTGAGGATCATGCGCTCGCGTTCCTCGGGCGACATGCGGATGCGTTTGCTGCGCTTGCGCCCAGGCCCATCAACTGGTGTAGACTTCGTTTCTTGCAACTTCGCGGGGATATCGCTCCGTTCAGTCAAAGTACTCTCCGCCGTTGGCCCATCGTAGCTGAGAAAGAAAATAATCCCGTCAGAGGCGATTGACACCTTCGTAAAATAGTGAACAATTGCTCACTAGCGCAAGCGGACGTCGGGGTCTTGCGGAAGCGAGAGTTCGGTTAGGAGCAAGGCGATGGCAAAGGCACGGAAAGCCATAATCACGTGTGCGGTTACGGGCGCGATCCATACGCCCTCGATGTCGGAGTATCTTCCTATAACGCCGGATCAAATCGTGGAGCAGGCGCTGGAAGCGGCGGCGGCCGGCGCAGCCATCCTGCACTTGCACGCGCGAGACCCGGAAACGGGCAAGCCCGATCAGACCCCTGAGGCGTTCGCACGCTTTCTGCCGCGCATCAAGCAGCAAACAAATGCCGTCATCAATCTTACGACAGGCGGTAGCCCCTATATGAGGGTCGAGGAACGCGTCAAGCCGGCTGCACAATTCAAGCCGGAAGTAGCCTCGCTCAATATGGGCTCCATAAACTTCGGCCTGTATCATCTGCTTAATCGGTATAAGACTTTCAAGTTCGATTGGGAGCGACAGCACCTTGAGGCAACGCGCGACCTCGTTTTCCGCAACAGCTTCCAGGACATCGAGTACATCCTAAAGACCTGTTACGGAAACGATACGCGTTTCGAGTTCGAGTGCTACGACATCGCCCACCTCTATAACGTCAAGCATTTCCTGGATCGTGGCCTGGTGAAGCCGCCTCTGTTCATCCAGTCGGTGTTCGGCATTCTTGGCGGGATCGGCACGCATCCAGAAGACGTGATGCATATGAAGCGGACCGCGGATCGACTGTTCGGCGATCTTTATCAGTGGTCCGTGCTAGGCGCCGGCGCAGCGCAAATGCGCATTGCTGCAATGGCGGCTGCGATGGGGGCTCACGTCCGCGTCGGGCTCGAGGACTCGCTTTGGGCTGGTCCCGGCAAGCTCGCGACATCGAACGCCGAGCAGGTTCGCATGGTGCGGGGGATTCTCGAAAATATGGGCATCGAGATTGCAACGCCTGACGAAGCACGGGAAATCCTCGCGCTTAAGGGTGCCGATAAGGTCGCGTTCTAAACGAGAAAACGTCAACCAGGGAGGAAAAGTCATGAGAGCAAAGGCTGCAGCGGCTGCCGGCGCGCTGGGCTTGGCATTGTTGGCAACACCAGGGCCGGCCGGGGCTGCCGAGACCATTTCCTTGCGAATTGGCGCCGGGCATCCGGCGGCGTCGACGTGGATCACGACGATCCGTGAGATTTTCATGCCGCGCTTTGCTGAGCGGGTAAAGGCCGAGACAAATTACGAAATACAATGGACGGAAGCGTGGGGCGGCTCGGTCTGTAAGCTCGGTGAGTGCCTTGAGGCAGTGGAATCCGGCTTGCTCGACATGGGGGAGCTGCAAACGCCTTTCGAGCCAGCGAAACTGATGGCTCAAAACTTCTCCTACTTCGTGCCATTCGGTACTGGAGATCCGATCCTCGCTGCGGAGCTAAATCGTCGTACCTATGAGGAAGTGCCAGCTCTTAAGCAGATGCTTGAGGAGCGTTACAACCAGGTTTTCGTGGGAGTCGGCATCCTGAGCAACTACGGCCTGGTGACAACCTTCCAATGGGATAAGGTGGAGGATCTCAAGGGCCAGAAAATTGCAGCCGCAGGGCCCAATATCCCGTGGGTCCAGTCGGTCGGCGTGGTGCCGGTGCAATCGAATCTCAATGAAGCTTATACGTCATTCCAGACGGGAGTCTATCACGGCTGGGTGATGTTTCCGGACGGCGTGACATCATTCCGTCTCGAGGAAGTCACCAAGCAGTTCACCATTACCGGATTCGGCGCCATCGCAACGCCGCTGCTGACGATCAACAAAGACACTTGGGACAGCCTACCGCCCGAAGTACAAAAGATCATGTTGGAGGTCGGCGCCGAGTGGAACAAGCGCGCTGGCGAATTCACGGCCGAACGGCAGAAGCAAGCTCTTGCCAAAATGAAGGAGGCGGGTCTCCGGATCAAGGAGCTTACCTTCGAAGAAAAGAAGGCTTGGGCTGCGAAGCTTCCCAACATTCCGAAAGAGCGTTACGAAGAAATGAAGAAATTGGGCCAGCCCGGAGAAGCCGTTTATCACTACATAAAGCTCCTCAAAGAAGCCGGTCATGAATTCCCGAGAGATTGGGAAGCCGAACGTTGATCGGTAATAAATGGCCGCGCCAATGACGGCGCGGCCTTCCTCGGGAGAAGCTGCCTTGAATCCGTACCACCGATTGCTTTCGACGCTGGATCTCGCCGCGAGCATCCTCGTTGCTGCTCTCATGGTGATAATTACCGCCGATGTGGCGGGAAGGGCTTTCTTTGGCCACCCCCTACATGGGATTCCCGAGCTGACGAAGTTTTCCGTCGTGTGCATGGTATGGCTGCAGATGGCGTATACGCTGCGGACGGGCAAGCATCTCCGCTCGACGCTGCTCCTGGACATGATGGGTGACACCGGTAGGCGTGCTATTCTTTTTCTGAATTGCGCGGTGGGCGCAATATTGATGGTGCTGATCGCGTATTACAGCTATCCCGAGATGCTGCGGTCTTGGCGCATCGGTGCCTTTGAAGGCGAGCATCCCGTGCGGATTCCGACGTGGCCAATTTGGGCTATCGTTGTGGGCGGGTCGGCGCTGACGGCCTTTGAGTATGCGCGGCAGGCAATCAGTCTCCTCCTCGGCCGTGATGATGTGGAAGTAGATGCGTAATCCGCATTGATGTAAGGACTAGGCGCCTACCATGGATCCAACTGTAATTGGCCTGATTTCGATCGCCGCGCTCTTTGCGCTGATCCTCATCGGGTTCCACATCGGCATCGCACTGATGCTGACTAGCTTCGCTGGTGTATATTTCATTACCGGGCGCCTCACTGTCGGGGCCAATCTCCTTAAAACGACAGCATACAGCGCAATTGCTGATTATGTATTCGCCATAATTCCGCTTTTCATATTTATGGGACTACTTACAACTGCTGCGGGAGCAACACGAGAGCTCTTTACATCGGCGGAACAGCTATTGAGACGGGTGCGCGGGGGCGTTGGTGTCGCGACAGTTGTTGCCAATGCCGTATTTGCGGCGATCACTGGAGTGTCAGTAGCGTCAGCGGCGGTATTCTCCAAACTGGCAGTGCCCGAAATGGAGCGGCTGAACTACGATCGGCGGTTTAGCCTTGGCATTGTTGCGTCGAGCGCCCTTTTGGGGATGCTGATTCCGCCATCCATTCTTATGATCGTCTATGCCGTCCTTACCGAACAGTCGGTCGGCAAGTTGTTCGCGGCGGGTTTAGTTCCTGGCCTCCTGGTGGCCGGCGCCCTCTCGGCCGCCATTTGGGGAATGGTCACGCTCTGGCCGCGGCTTGGAGGAGTGGGTATCGAACGTCAGGAGGTTCCCGCGAGGGATCGGTATTTGGCTATTGTGAAGCCGTGGCCGATTTATCTCTTGATTGCTTTGGTTTTGGGCGGGATTTACGGGGGGTTTTTTACACCTACGGAAGCTGGCGCAGTGGGCGCGTTCGGAGCTTTGTGCTTGCTGATTGCCCGGGGAAAGTTTTCGACGCGCGGAATGATTGACTTGCTGCTCGAAACGGGTAAGGCGAGCGCAAGCATATTTTTCCTGCTGATCGCGGCCTCAATGTACAGCCGTATGCTAACACTTTCGAGGCTGCCGGCAGAGCTTACCGAGTGGATCATTCACCTGCAGGTGCATCCGGCCGTAGTATTTCTTGCACTGATCGTCCTACTATTGATTCTCGGAATGATCCTCGACTCGGTCTCGATTCTGCTGTTGACGGTCCCGATCATCGCGCCTGTCGCAAGCGCGCTGGGATATGACCTCATCTGGCTCGGGATCGTCGTGATCATCACGGTGGAGCTCGGTTTGCTGACGCCGCCGTTCGGGATGGTGGTTTTCGCGATGAAAGCGGCACTGCCGGATTCCGTGAAGCTGGAAGACATCTACGCTGGCTCAGCTCCTTTCCTGATAGTGCTGCTGCTGATGCTGGCAGTGATCATCATGTTCCCGCAATTAACGCTGTTCGTGCCGAACCTGCTCTTCGGCTGAACCAAGTATCTCGTTCAACGCAAAAGAAAAGAGGATGAGTATGGACATAAAAGTCGGATTAGAAGCCATTGCAGAGGCGAGCAAGAAGCTGTCGAATTGGGGTCGCTGGGGCAAGGATGACCAGATCGGCACGCTTAACTTCGTTACGCCCGAGATGATCGTCGAGGCAGCGAAGCTCGTCCGCAAAGGCAAAGTTTTCGCACTTGGAATTCCGCTCGACTCCAACGGGCCACAAAACGGTCTTTTCGGCAGACGGTTCAATCCCATTCACCAGATGCTGGCGACGGGTACGGATGCGGTAGCCGGTCAGCAGGACTGGAATAAGATCCGCTACGCCGACGACACCCTCATGCTTTGCGTGCAGGGCGCCACGCACTGGGATGCTCTCGGCCATGTCTTCTACGAGGACAAGGCGTATAATGGCCACGATGCCAGGCTGATCGACTCGAGCGGCCTGAAGGTCCTAGGAATCGAGCATTCCAAGGACAAGATGGTTGGGCGCGGTGTGCTTCTCGATATTGCCCGCTTCCGCGGCGTCGATTGGCTGGAGGATGGCGAAGGCATATCGAACGACGAGCTCGATGCATGCGCCAAGGCCCAAGGCGTTGAGATCCGGCGGGGCGACTTCGTCATCATCCGGACCGGGCAGATGGAACGGTGCCTCAAGGAGGGCAACTGGGGCGGTTACGCTGGTGGCGATGCGCCCGGCGTGAAGTTCGAGAACTGCTACTGGTGCTATGAGAAGGAAATCGCGGCGATCTGCTCCGACACGTGGGGTGTGGAGGTTCGGCCGAACGAGACGACGGAAGCGAACCAGCCTTGGCACTGGGTCGTCATTCCGGCCATGGGGCTCTGCATGGGAGAAATCTTCTATGTGAAGGAGCTTGCTGAGGATTGCGCGCAGGATGGCGTTTACGAGTTCTTCTTCGTTGGACCGCCGCTGATCATCACGGGTGGCACCGGATCGCCGATCAATCCGCAGGCAATAAAGTAAGCGTTCAATTCGCAGGCACTCGGTGGCGTCTCGAAAAAACGCCATCCCTTCCTGAAAAAGATGGCCAAGGGTCAAGCTATTCCCTTGGCCAATTTTGTTGAGCGTTCGTTCGAGAGCCGCAGATATCGCGGCTTTCCATCAGTCAGTTTCTCAAAGGCAGGGCGAGCTTGATTTTTTCAGCCCGACCGAAAAAGCTCCGCTATCCCGTAAACGTCTTTGCGAATTGGGCTCGGAGCTCGCCTTTTTGCACCTTCCCCATCGCATTGCGCGGCAGCTCGTCTAGCACGAAAACCCGTTTCGGCAGCTTGAACTTGGCTAACCGATTGGAGAGGGCAGAGATGACTTCGGCTTCGCTGGGAACCTTGGCTCCGGGTTCAGGTGTCAGGATAGCGATCACGCCTTCCCCAAAATCCGGATGAGGAACGCCGACCACGGCCGACTCGTTAACGCCCGGCAGAGCGTTCAGCTCTTCCTCGATCTCTTTGGGATAGACGTTGAACCCGCCGGAAATGATGAGATCTTTCGCGCGGCCCACAATCGTTACTCGGCCATCCTCTGCCATGGTGGCAAGGTCGCCGGTAATGAAATAGCCGTCGGGCCGAAACTCCTCCTTCGTCTTCTCGGGATTGCGCCAGTACCCTTTGAAGACGTTTGGCCCTTTGACCTCCAGAACGCCGACCTCGTTTGGAGGAAGAATCTTGCCGTCCTGAGAGGCGACCCGCACTGAGATCCCGGGCAGAGCATAACCCACCGTGCCAGCAATCCTCTCGCCGCCCCTGTACGGGTTCGAGGTGATCATGCCGGCTTCGGTCATACCGTACCGCTCGAGGATCTTGTGCCCGGTGCGGGCCTCGAACTCCTTGTGAGTTTCAGCAAGGAGCGGCGCCGAGCCGGAGATAATCAGCCGCATGCGAGCGCAGTGCTCCCTGCCGAACGCCGGGTTACCGAGAAGTCGTGTGTAGAAGGTCGGCACGCCCATCATCACCGTGGCTTCCGGCATGTGCCGCATGACGGCTTCAAGATCGAATTTTGGAAGCCAGATCACTCGCGAGGTGTTGAGAAACGTCGTATTGAGCGCGACGAACAGCCCGTGCGTGTGGAAGATGGGGAGCGCATGGAGCAACACGTCACCGGGCTCGAAGCCCCAGTACTCGTGCAGGACCTCTGCATTCGAGGACAAATTGCGGTGGGTGATCATGGCGCCCTTGGAGCGCCCCGTCGTCCCAGAGGTGTAAAGCAGGGCTGCCAGGTCGTCCGAATCCCGCTCGACGGTACGATGCTCTGTGCTCTGGCCGCGGGCTAGATCGGTCAGCGATCCGGAACCGTCCGCCTCCATTGTCGCGATCTTGGCAGTGCCTAGCTCAGCAGCAATCGGCTCCACGTGCGGAAGCTTCTCGCCTGGCACGACGATGAGGGCTGGCTCGGCGTCTCTGATGAAATAGTCAAGCTCTGCAGCGGTATAGGCTGTGTTGAGCGGGTTATAGACTGCGCCAATCTTCAGCGTAGCAAGATACAGGTGGACGTTAGGAATCGATTTTTCGACCTGAACCAGAACGCGATCGCCCGGCTTGACGCCAAGTGCTGTCAGCGCGTTCGCCATGCGGGCAACGTCATCGAGCAGCTGGGAATAGGTCACGTCGGCGCCACCCGGTATCGAGAACGCTATAGTTGAGCCGGCGGCGCGGAACCGCCCTTCGAATGCCGCGTAGAGATTTCCTTCGATCGCCATGAGCTTTGCCGTCTTGGTTCAGAACTTCCAGATCACCAGCCGAGGGCAGGCGGATAAAACGCTTTTTGGCCGCGATAGGCAAGGCCAGGGCGTCAATTAGAAGTCGCGTCGATCCCCCGGCGGACGGGATCACGCTCGCTGCTGGGCGGCAAAATCTTGCGTCGATGGCTCGGGTACGACGTCGCTCGCACTTGGGGGCGCACCTTCCGCACGCGGATCGAGCTCGAAGACGAGGGGGGTGGTCTTGGGCACTGCGACAAAGACTTCCTTGTGCTCCACCGGCAATGTCGGTCGCAGTCTGGCCCGGACCACCATGATGAGCGTGATCAGCAGGTGCGCTGCTGCCGTGTGCAGGAAGAGCGCGCCATGACCCGCTACGCTCATGATGTAGCCGGCAACGAGCGGACCGAGCACGGCGCCGATCGAAAAGGTGAGCAGCAAGCCGCTTGAAACCTCGATGGCGCGCTTCTTGTGCACCAGATCGTTCGCGTGTGCCACGCAGAGGGTATAGATCGGGAAGGCGCTGCAGCCCCAGAGCACCGCAAGTGGCATGATGGCGATCGGGCTGCTGGTGCTCAGCACGTAAAGCCCAATTCCTGCTATCGCCCCGGTGGCGCCGAGGATCACCAACAACGGCCGCCGGCCGACCCGGTCAGACAAGTAGCCGATCGGCCAGAGGCTGGCAGCTCCGCCGAGAACCGCCAACGCCATGAACATCGCAACCTCGGCGACAGAAAAGCCTGCGCTGCGCCCGTAAAGCGGAGCGAGCGCCCAGAATGCGCCGTTGACGACTCCGTTGAAGAAGCAGCCAGCAACAGCCGCCGGCGAGACGCCGATGAGCCAGGCCAGCCGCAACTTGGCGGTCCGCGAGGGAACGGGTGCGTTTGTTCTGGTGAGTGCAACAGGTACGGCGGCCAGCGAATAGAGAATTGCGACCAGCGAGAAGAGCTGGAAATCGCTGGGGCTTCCAACCGCCATCAACTGCATGCCCAGCGTCACCACCGTCAGGTTCAGGACCGTGTACGACGCAAGCACGCGGCCCCGCGTTTCGATGGTCGATGCACCGCTCAACCAACTCTCGATGCTCATGAAGAGGCCAGCGAAGCAGAGGCCATTGAGGGCCCGGAGAGCGGACCACGAAATAGGCTCCGTCAGGATAGCGTGCAGCAACGGCGTGATCGTCACGATCGCCGTGAACGCGACGAAAGCGCGGATGTGGCCGACGCGGGCAATCACTGAGGGACCCACAAAACAACCCGCAACCAAGCCGGCATAATAGGCTGACCCAAGAAGACCGATTTCGAGCCGGGAGAACTGCTCGACGTCGGCGCGCACGGGAATGAGCACGTTGAGCAGACCGTTCCCCATCAGAAGAATGGCCGCGGCTATGAGAAGTGCGGTTACGGGTCTGAGAACGCCGGCCATGTCCCTGCGGTGGTCTGCGCGATGTGCGATATTGAGGCGACTCGATCAGCTTTTAGACATACGAGTCACATCCGCCAGGATTTTGGCGTGATCAAAGGCCAGCGGCAATCTGCGCCAGTTTGCAACCCACTGGGCGGATGCCGCGTCGTCCCCCGCCTCCAGCTTAGTGGAGCGTACGCGTGTGAGGAACACGACGGAAGCTGTGTGACCGCGGGGATCGCGATTGGGATCCGAGTAGACGCCGACAAGTTTTAGCCGACCGGCTTTGACGCCGGTTTCCTCCAGCAGCTCCCGCCGGCAGGCGTCTTCTACCGTCTCTCCAATGTCTACGAAGCCTCCGGGAAGAGCGAAGTGGCCTTTGAACGGCTCATTCTTGCGCTGAATAAGGAGCACCTCGCCACGGGGGTTGAGAACGACGCAGTCGACCGTCAGCAACGGCGTTTTGGGAGGAGGCACGGGCGATCTCCAAGGCTTGGGTTATCGCGCCAATATTCACCCGATGTCCTTGGGAGAGAAAAGCGGCTGCCGATGTGTATTTTTCCGCTGCCGTAGAGTTCGCGTGAGCTACTCTGCTGCCACCTTCACTGGAGCCGGGTTGAGGAAAGCCTGCAGCAGATCGGCCTCGCGGGATTTCGCAGCTTTGTAGTTCGCCATTTTCACGTGGCCGAAGCCTCTGATTTCTAAAGGCAACTCGGCCAAAGCTACGGCTGTCTCGTAATTGCTTTGGTCAAGCCGGCTAGCAATAACGTCCAGCAACCGCTCATAGTCGGCAATCATCTGGCGTTCGAGCTTGCGCTCCGCTGAATAGCCGAACACATCCCATTTTGTTCCGCGGAGCTTCTTGCCCTTGGCCAGCAGCCGAAACACGGGAAGCATCCAGCTTCCAAGGCGAATCTTTCGCGGATGGCCCGTGGTCTTGTCCTTGAAGAAACGGGAGAGAATCGGCGGGGCGAGATAGAACTCCATCGCCCGCACACCTTCGAACTGCTCATTGATCTCGCGCTGGAATGCTTCGACGGCAAACAATCGCGCGACTTCGTATTCGTCCTTGTAGGCCAATAGCTTATGGTAACCGCGCGCGACGGCGAGCGCCAATCCGGTGCGGCCGGGAGCTTTGGCTTTTTCCACTCCGGCGATCCAAGCAACCTTTGAGCGGTACCGCGACGCCAACTCCTCGTCCTGGTAGTCGGTGAGGTGGCGGGCGCGAAGGGCAATGATCTCGTCGAGCGTCTCAGGCTCGCCCGCGTGCTCATCCTGCAGCTTCACCACCCGATCAACGGCTGCCTTGTCGTGAGCAGTGAGGCGACCGAAGCGGAACGCCGCGCGATTCATTCCGACAGCGGCGCCATTCAATTCAATTGCCTGCTCGATGGCGGCAGCCCCAATCGGCACGAAGCCGAGTTGGTACGCATAGCCCAGCAGGAACATGTTGGCGGCAATCGAGTCGCCGAAGAGTTTCACCGCGTAGTCGTGCGCATCCAGGGTGTGAAACGGCCCTTTGCGCACCCGATCTGCAATGGCTTGCAACAGCCGGTCCCCCGGCACTACGAGTTTCGGATTCCTCGTGAATTCGCCGGTGATCAACTCGTGGGTCGAGACGACCACCGCTGTGTGATCCGGTCGGATCGTCTCGAGGATCTTGTTCGACGCCGTGACGACGAGATCGCCGCCAAGGATAAGGTCAGCATTGGCCACACCGACGCGGATGGCGTGAATGGCCTCAGAGTTGCGCGCCACGCGTATGTGGCAAGCGACAGCGCCGCCCTTCTGGGCAAGGCCGGTCATGTCGATGCTGCCGAAGCCTTTGCCCTCGATATGGGCCGCCTGACCGAGCACGGCACTGATCGTGACGACGCCTGTGCCGCCGACGCCCGTCACCAGCATCGCGTAAGGTTCATCGAGGCTTGGAAGCGCAGGCTCAGGGAGATTAGCAGCGAGCTGATCAAGATCGGCAGTGCCGGAAGCGTTTTTTGACGCCTTCACCTTGGCGCCGCGCAGCATTACGAAGCTGGGACAGAAGCCCTCGATGCAGGAGAAATCCTTGTTGCACGCGGACTGATCAATCGCCCGCTTGCGGCCGAACGGCGTATCTAGAGGCACGACCGCGACGCAATTGGATTTCTTTCCGCAGTCGCCGCAGCCTTCGCAAACATCCGGGTGGATGAAGACCCGCTTGTCAGGATCAGGGAACTCGCCGCGCTTCCGGCGGCGGCGTTTTTCGGCGGCGCAGGTCTGATCGTAGATCAGCGCAGTAACACCTTCGGTTTCGGCGAGAGATTTCTGCACCGCCATAAGATCGCGGCGGTGATGGACGGTTACTCCGGCGGGAAGACGGTTGGCACCAGTGTACTTGCGCGGCTCGTCCGTTACGACCTCTACGCGGCGTACGCCCTCGGCGAGAAGCTGGGCCGCGATCTGCGGTACTGTGATGCCCCCGTCGAGCTTCTGTCCGCCGGTCATGGCGACGGCGTCGTTGTAGAGGATCTTGAAAGTGATGTTCACGCCGGCCGCTAGCGCAGCCCTGATAGCGAGGCTGCCGGAGTGAATGTAGGTGCCGTCGCCAAGGTTCTGGAAAACGTGCTTGCGCTTTGAGAAGGGCGCCTCGCCGATCCAGTTGGCGCCCTCGCCACCCATCTGCGTGAAGCCTTCGGTGGAGCGGTCCATCCACTGGACCATGTAATGGCAGCCGATGCCCGCGTAGGCGCGCATGCCCTCGGGCACGACCGTCGAGGAATTGTGCGGGCAGCCGGGGCAGAAGTATGGGGTTCTCAGGAAAATCTCGGGCTCGACCGGCCGGTTGCCCTTGAGCTGCTTCAGTTCGGCTACCTTCGCCTTCAGAGCCTCGCCGCCGACGTTCTGGCGGATAAGCCGCTCACCGATGGCAATGGCGATGTCGGTCGGCTCGAGCGCGCCCTTGGCCGGGAAGAGCCACTGCTCGTTTTCATCCTTCTTGCCGATGACCCGCGGACGATTCGGCGTGTCGAAGAGCTGCTCTTTGACTTGAGTCTCAATGAGCGACCGCTTTTCCTCGACGACGATGATCGTCTCGAGACCATCGGCAAAAGCAGCAACACCACGCGGCTCGAGCGGCCAAACCATTCCGACCTTGTAGAGCCGGATTCCGAACTGGTTGGCCTTCACTTCGTCGATGCCGAGCTCATCGAGGGCCTGGCGGACGTCGAGGTAGCTCTTGCCCGTGGTGATGATGCCCAGCTTTGGCGACGGGCCGCCGCTCATGATGATGCGGTCGAGCTTATTGGCCCGCGCAAATGCCAGCATTGCGGGGCGCTTGAAGTCATGCAGCCGCGCTTCCTTCGCCAGGGGCGGGTCGTTAAGTCGGATGTTGAGCCCGCCCGGAGGCATCCGGAACTCATCTTCGCTCGGGATGACGATCTTCATCCGGTCGATCCGGCCATCGACCGTCGCGGTGCTTTCGATGTTGTCCTTGACGCACTTCAGCGCGACCCACACGCCGGCATACCGCGAGAGCGCGAAGCCCAGCAGACCGAAATCCAGAATTTCCTGTACGCCAGCCGGGTTCAGCACGGGGATCATGTAGTCCACCATCGCGAACTCGGACTGGTGCGCGGAGGTGGAGCTTTCGCAGGTGTGATCGTCGCCGAGCAGCGCTAGCACGCCGCCGTGCTTGGATGTGCCGGCATGGTTGGCATGGCGGAAGACGTCGCCGGTGCGGTCGACGCCAGGCCCCTTGCCATACCAGATCCCGAAGACGCCATCGTATTTGCCTTCGCCCCGCAGCTCTGCCTGCTGCGATCCCCAAAGCGCAGTGGCTGCGAGGTCCTCGTTGAGGCCAGGATGGAAGAGGATGTTGTGTTTCGCCAGAATGGGCTTCGCCCGGAGAAAGGCGCCTTCGAGGCCTGCGATCGGGGAACCGCGATAGCCGGTGACGTATCCCGCGGTGTTCAGCCCCGCCTGCTTGTCCCGGACCTGTTGCATCAGCGCGAGCCGGACGATGGCCTGGGTACCTGTCAGGATCTGGCGCGGCTCGTTGAGGTCGAACTTGTCGTCCAGACTGACGGCGCGCTTCGGCATGGGACACCTCGGCATTAGGCTCGACGCTGCTCGCGTAAAGAGCCGGTCCGACTAGGTCAGCATTGCTGACATAATCCATACGCGAGAAACGCCGAATCAGCAAACGTTGGCAGGGTGCCGGCGTTCTCTTTCCAGAATGTTGGTTGCGAATGACCTGGGTGCAACCAAATGGGTGTGCGCTGCAACGTAAGCGCGCATGCCTCAGCTCGAGAGATGGGGAGCAGCCAAATGCCTGCGGAATGCCAAGTAGCTGTCGCGAATGCGGGCCGCATCCGGTGAGCCGGTCGCAATCTCGTGAATGAGTTCCGTCACAGCTTGGTCGATTGCTGTGGAGATTGATGGAGGAAAGGCGGCGACCTCCAGATCTGGCATGTTGGCAATCGCCTCCGCGGCAAATTGTGCATGCGCAAGCGATTCGGCCACTGCCACTGAAAACTCCCGCGCCGACAAATCCTCTATGGCGAGGCGGGCAGCAGTGTCCAAGCGCTCCCAGGCGGCGCGACGCACATTGAGCGATAAGGCCATGCCATTTCGATGGATGCCGCCGGTGTAGAAGCGGGTTGCTGATTGGGGCAGGCAAAGAACGAGGGCGGCCACCGCATTCCCCCATTCCACCGCAGCAACCTGCCCGCTCGTTAGCGCGCCACCGAGTTCCCGCGGGTGGATATTCAGGGCCTGAAATCCGAACTTTTGTGCAAGATGTTGGCCCATTCCGGCCAGCACGATAGGCTCGCCCGACAAATCGGCGGCACTCCACAGTGGACGATTTGTCCACAACCCGGGGTTCGGGCCCGTATGTCCCGCGAGAAAAGGTTTGAAGCCATGCTGCGCCGCCAAATCGTCCCAGAGCATCTGGCCGCCGCCGACAGCGACCCAGGCTTGGAGACTGTGAGGCTCCAGGCCATGCGATCCCGGCAGTCCGGCGAAGAAAGCGAAGGCTGAGTGCTGATCCGCGGAAATGGGGCCGAAATGGAGGTCTGCCTCATCCCCAGGTCCGGCCGGAACAATCCGATATCGATCGTGCAGGACCTGCCCTAGTCTCTGCTGAATGCGGTGAGCGGCATCGCCGAAAACCGGCACGTCTGGCCTCCACGCTGCCGCAAACGACAACTCGATCGTGCCGCGCGAAATCGCTGGCGCCGCCAGTGCATCAGCTTCGGCCTGGGCGAGTGCGGAGGTAGACGACAGTGCGAGGCCTGTGCCGGCCGCCACGGTCGTCGTTTTCAGAAATGTTCTGCGGTCCATGCCAGCGCCTCCCCACTGCCCGACTGCCTGAGCCTTCGCCGGATGAAACCCGAATGGCTGTCGTCTGACAATGCCCCTTGCGAGGAGGTTTCACACGGGAGTGGGTGAGCCGCCATGCATCAGACCTTCAAATTCTTGTCTCCGCGGGCTCGCGCTGCCTCGATAGCTGCCAACACCCTCGGTGGCGACATCGGCAGTTCCGTGAAACGCAATCCCGTGGCGTTCTCAACTGCGTTCGCGATGGCTGCCAGAGGTGGTACGATCGGTGTCTCGCCCACTCCCCGCACACCATAGGGATGCCTTGGGTTCGGCACCTCGATGATGACCGTGTCGATCATGGGCAGATCCGATGCAACGGGCATGCGGTAGTCGAGGAAGCTCGGATTCTGCAAACGTCCGTCTTCGCCATAGATGTATTCCTCGTTGAGGGCCCACCCGATGCCCTGCGCGGCGCCGCCTTGGTACTGCCCCTCCACATAGCTTGGATGAATGGCGCGCCCCGCGTCCTGGATCACCGTGTAGCGGAGAACGCTGATACGGCCCGTCTCGGGGTCCACCTCCACGTCGGCGATGTGAACGCCGAAGCTCGGTGCGGCTCCGTGAGCCGTGATCGAAGCATTGCCCACGATCGGCCCGCCAGTCTTACCGGAGAGTCGTCCGAGATCGGCGAAACTGAGCGGTTCGTGCTTGCCCGCATTATCGCCAGCCGGCTTCACCTTACCGTCCTCGAACGTGACGGCATCGACCGGCAGCTCCCAAAGCTTGGCGGCGCGGGCGCAGGCTTGCGCAATTACTTGCCGCGCAGCTTCCACAACCGCCATGCCGCCGGAGAACGTCGATCGGCTGCCGCCGGTCAGGAAATTGTAGCCGAGAGACGCCGTATCGCCGATCAAAGCGCGAATGCGCGATGGCTCGATGCCGAGCTCCTCGGCGGCCATCATGCACAGCGACGCGCGCAGACCACCAATGTCCGGCGTTCCTGCAACCAGGTTGAAAGTGCCGTCCTCGTTGAGCTGAAGCTGGACGGTGGTCTCGCCACCGATATTGAACCAGAATCCCGCGGCGAAGCCGCGCCCTTGGTTCGGCCCAAGCGGTGCCGACCAGTGCGGATGGGCTTTCGCGGCTTCCAGGCACTCGATCAATCCGATCGGCCCAAACTTCGGCCCGTAGGCAGACCTCGTCCCTTCCTTGGCGGCATTCTTGAGCCGGAAGTCGATCGGGTCCATGCCGATCGCCTTCGCAACTTCATCGATGACGCTTTCGACCGCAAACTCGGAAATCGGAGCGCCCGGTGCACGATAGGCGGCAACCTTGGGACGGTTCGTCACGACGTCGTAACCGACGCTCCTGAAGTTCTCGAGGTCGTACGGCGCGAAGGCGCACATCGCCCCCTGAGCGACTGGCGACCCTTGAAATGCTCCGGCCTGATACTTGAGGAGTGCCTCGGCAGCAGTGATCCGACCGTCCCGCTTCGCCCCGATCTTGACCTTCATGCTGGCACCGGAGGTCGGGCCTGTCGCGCGGAAGACCTCATCCCGCGTCATCACCATCTTCACCGGCCGCTTGGCCTTTGCAGCCAGCGCCAAGGCCACTGGTTCGAGATAGACCACCGTCTTGCCGCCGAACCCGCCACCAATCTCGGTCGCTGTCACGCGAATTTTCGAGACATCCCAGCCGAGCAGCCGGGCGCAGTGGGCGCGCACAACCCAATGACCTTGCGTCGTCACCCACAGCTCCGCCTGTCCGTCTTCGGAGACATTGGCGAGGCAAGCGTGAGGCTCGATGTAGCCTTGATGAACGGGTTTGGTCTTGAACTCCCGCTCGATGATGACGTCGGCCTCGGCGAAGCCCTTCTCCAAGTCGCCGCGCCCGAACTCCACTCGCTTGGCGATGTTGGAGGGCGTGTTGGGAGCCGGGCTGACGCCTGAAGTGATCAAATCCTCATGCAGCAGCGGTGCGTTCGGCTGCATGGCCTCATCGACGTCGATGACGTGCGGCAAGACCTCGTATTCGACTTCGATGAGTTTTAGGGCCTGCTTCGCGATGCTCGCACTTGTGGCCGCAACAGCGGCGACTGCGTGGCCTTCGTAGAGCACCTTCTCGCGCGCCATGATGTTGCGCACGAGATCGCGGTAATTGACCAGCAGCTCACCCGCGGGCACGAATTCCGATGGCTGATCGGGAAAGTCCGCACTGGTGACAATGGCCTTCACGCCCGGCAGCTTTTCGGCCTTGGAGGTGTCGATGCGCTTGATGCGTGCGTGCGGATACGGGCTGCGCAGCACCTTTCCGATCAGCTGACCGGGGAGGTTGTAATCGGCGCCGAACCGGGCCCGGCCAGTCACTTTGTCCACACCGTCCGGGCGAATAGGACGCGTACCGATGATCTTGAACTCGGCGGCCTCGGTGTTCTGGACACGTTCCTGCATGGCTCAGGCCCTCCTCATCTCGGCCGCAGCATCCATCACGGCACGCACGATCTTGTCGTAGCCGGTGCACCGGCAGAGGTTGCCGGCCAGCCAGTAACGCACCTCGGTCTCGGTCGGATTGGGATTGCGGTCGAGAAGCGCCTTGGCGGCTACAAGGAATCCCGGAGTGCAGATCCCGCATTGAAGCGCGGCATGCTCGAGGAACTTCCGTTGCAGCGGGTGCAGTTCATCTCCGCGTGCCATACCCTCGATTGTCTCGATCGATTTCCCGTTCACTTCGACGCCGAGGACGAGGCAGGAGCAGACAAGGCGACCGTCAAGGATCACGCTGCAGGCGCCGCAATCGCCAGTGCCGCAGCCTTCCTTTGTGCCGGTGAGGCCCAACCCGTTGCGAAGCACATCGAGCAGCGTCTCTTCTGTCTCACACAGGGCCTCAACCGGATCGCCGTTGACGGTGAATGCGATGTGATGCTTCGCCATTATCGAGACCTCGCCCGCTCATAAGCCCTCAGTGCCGCGCGGCGCGCCATCACGCCGGCAACCTTGATCCGAAACTCGCGCGTGCCCCGCTTGTCGTCGATCGGCTGGCACGCCGCACGGACCGCCTCTTCGAACTTCGCCAATGCCGCGTCCTCAAGCACGCTGCCGATCAGCGCCTCCGCCGCAGCGGGCACGAGCAAAGGCCGTGCCGCGACCGCACCCAGCCCGACACGCGCCGCCGTAACTCTACCGTCCTCGCCCAGTGTTAGGTTCACGCCTGCGCCGACGACAGCGATGTCCATTTCCGTCCGCGGAATGAAACGAAGATACGCGTCGGCCGCCCGCGGTGGTTGTGGCGGGAGCAGGAAGGAGACTACGATCTCGTCCTTTGCGATCGACAGCTTACGAGGTCCGAGCACGATGTCTTCCACCGGGACATCGCGGCGTCCATTCGGGCCTGCGACTGTCACGGTCGCACCGGCAGCAATGAGCGCGGGCACGCTGTCCGCAGCCGGCGAGCCGTTGCAGAGATTGCCTCCGAGCGTCGCCCGGCCTTGGATCTGGGTCGAGCCGATGAGATTGGCCGCCTCGATGACGCCGGGCCACACGGCCTTGAGCTCCGGGTGCTCTTTAAGCTCGGCGCCGGTAACGGCTGCACCGATCCTGTAGCCCCCGGCCTCGCGCCGGACCTCGCGCAGCTCGCGAATCTTCTTGATGTCGACCACGAGCTGGGGCTCGATGAGATCGGTCTTGAGCTGGACGAGCAGATCCGTCCCTCCGGCGAGAACGCGGGCCTCACCAGGTTCGGAACGCAGGAGCGCAATTGCTGCCTCAAGCGTTTCCGGCGCTTCGTAACGCATGCATGCCCTCTACAGTCTCTGAGCGGTGGGTGTCGGGGAGCTAGCAAATCACAATCGCGGGCATTGCGCCAACAGCTCATGCCCGGTTTTGAACTCTCTCCCAACACGTCCTGCGCGTCTTCCCCTCGCACGTATGCGGACGATAGTGTAGCAATCGAGGAGCGACCGCATAACACCGTCGCAAGACCCCAAGGAGGAGCGTCATCATTCATGGGAGACACCGCCATGCCCGTTAGCCGCCGAACTTTTCTTATGACAGCTGGAGCCAGCATTGCTGCTCCCGCCGTCCTGCGCGTGACGAGGGCCAATGCCGCCGAGGTAACCCTGCGGCTGCATCATTTTCTCCCTCCTGTCGCAAGCGTTCCCAAGCACATGCTCGAGCCGTGGGCGAAGCGCATCGAAACCGGGACCGGTGGCCGCTTGAAGATCGAGCTTTATCCTTCCATGCAGCTCGGCGGTACGCCACCGCAGCTTTATGATCAGGCCAAGGACGGTGTCGCGGATATCGTGTGGACGCTGCCGGGCTACACTGCCGGTCGTTTCCCCTCGACCGAGGTCTTCGAGCTGCCGTTCGTTGCCGCGCGAACAGCGCGGGTCAATGCGCGCGCGGCGCAGGAGTTTGCAGAGCAGCACCTCGGAGAGGAGACCAAGGACGTCAAGCTGCTCTGCTTCTGGTGTCACGATCACGGGCTCATCCACTCACGGCGCCAAGTCTCAACGATGGAAGATCTCAAGGGCCTCAAGCTACGGTTCCCGACGCGGCTCGCCGGCGAGGCTCTGAAGGCCCTTGGCGCCAGCCCGATAGGGATGCCCGTGCCGCAGGTGCCGGAGAGCCTGGCGCAAGGCGTCATTGATGGCGCTGTCATTCCATGGGAGGTCGTGCCGTCGATCAAGGTGCACGAGCTGGTGAAGTATCACACGGAAATCCCCGGATCGCCGACGTTCTACACCGCAACGTTCATGCTCGCGATGAACCGCGCGAAATACGAGGGATTGCCGGACGATTTGCGCAAGGTGGTCGACGAACAATCAGGCATGGCGCTTGCCACCGAAGCCGGCAAAATGTTCGACGATGTTGGCGCGGAGATTTCCGAAATGGTGAAAAAACACGGCAATATCATCTCCGCAATTAGCGAGCAGGAAAAGGCGCGCTGGATCGAAGCCACCAAGCCGGTGATCGACAATTGGATCAAGGAGGTCGAGGCGCGCAACATCGATGGCGCCAAGCTTCTAGAGGCGGCGAAGGCGTCGCTCGCGAAATTCGAGCAGGCCTGAAAAGGGAGCATGAAATGCCGAAGGGCTATTGGATCGGGCACATCACCGTGACGAATCCGGAAGGATACAAGGAATACGTCGCGGCAAACGCCGAGCCACTGCGGAAATACGGCGGGCGTTTTCTCGTGCGCGGCGGGAAATATGAAACGCGCAGCGGCAGCGAGCGCCAGCGTCACGTTATCGTAGAATTCGATAGCTTCGAGCAGGCGAAGGCGTGCTACGATTCGCCGGAATATCAAGCGGCGGCCAAAATCCGCGATGCAAATGCGATCGTGGATTTGGTAATTGTGGAGGGGGTTGAATAGAAGTTGGGCTAAGCAAAAAGGGCCGCTTTCGGGCGGCCCTTTCGCGCAGGGTGTGTCGAAACGCTTACTTCAGAGAATCGTAAGCCGGTGCAGCGTGATGGCCACCGAATAGGTCGACTTTCCAGTTCACGCCGAGACGGATGGAGTGAATGTCGGTTTCGGTATCGAGATCAAGGTAGTCCTCAGGCCCACCAAGACGGAGCAAGTGCTCCTTGTCATAGCTGGTGTACCGATAGTCCAGCTTCAGAAAGAGATTGCCACTCAGCTGTTGCTCAACGCCACCGCCGATAAACCAACCGTCCATGGTTTTGCTGATCTCTAAAGCCTCCAGATCAGCCTGAGCGTACCCTCCGGCGACGTACCACATTGTACAACAGGAGTGGAGATAGCCGATCCGAGCACCGATCGCCCAGCTATCGGTTATCTCGCCAAGGCCTGCACTAATCCCAAGTTCTTCGGGCGAAGTAAGCGAGATGTCCGTCTCAAGCTCGCCAAGCGTATAATCACCGAATACGCCGATTACCCAGTTATGATGGACTTGACGATCATAGCCAATGGTCAGCGTGCCCTGAAAACCCTCGCTGCTTAGGCCATCCACACTAAGCCCACCGAGCCCAGCGAAATCCACGCTAGGTTCTGTCGTCGCAATCCCATAACCAACCGCGGCTCCGATATAGAGACCATTCCAGTTGGCCTGCGGCGCCGCGAGTGGCGCGTCCTTGACGGAGCCGTAGCCATACCCGTCCGCGTTGGCCATCCCGGCAGTCGCCACCAGGGCCGCCCCCGCGGCCAGGCTCACCAAAGTCTTCTTCATATTTGCCCCCAGTCTCAGTACCTTGCGGTTCGCCTATGCAACGGCGCCGAACGATTGTTCGTCCGGCTGGCATGCGCCGCACAAGGTACTGAATTCGCAGCAGATGTCGATGCTCGGCGGGCAGTAATCGACACACTGTTCTGAAAACATCACAGGTGTCTCTCCAAACTCTTGCAACCTGTGATTGATCAGTAGGCCTCGGAAATGCGGGAGTACTTGCGTTTTGCTGCGCTAACCCCGGGCGGAAAGCTGATCTCTCGCCGCTTCAACTGTATTCTTCAGCAAACACGCAATCGTCATCGGCCCGACGCCGCCTGGCACGGGTGTAATGGCGCCGGCGACCTGAGCCGCCTCGTCATATGCAACATCGCCCACCAGGCGGCTCTTGCCGTCCGGCCCCTCGACCCGATTGATGCCGACGTCGATCACGATCGCCCCAGGTTTTATCCAGTCGCCCCGCACCATTTCCGGCCGGCCAACGGCGGCGACGACGAGATCCGCTCGCCGCACGACACCCGGCAGATCCCGCGTACGCGAATGTGCGACGGTCACCGTGCAATCCTCACGCAAGAGAAGTTGCGCCACAGGTTTGCCGACGATGTTCGACCGCCCGATCACAACAGCCTCAAGTCCGCGTAGGTCCGGTTGCACAGTCTTTGCCAGGATGATGCATCCTGCCGGCGTGCACGGCACGAGGGAGCGCTCGCCCGTGGACAGTCGCCCGACGTTGATTGGATGAAACCCGTCGACGTCCTTGGCCGGGTCGATCGCTTCGATCACCTTGCGGGTGTCGATCTGCGGCGGTAGCGGAAGTTGAACCAGGATGCCGTGCACGTCCTTCGACCGGTTGAGATCATCGATTAAGCTCAGCAGCTCCGCTTCACTGGTCGAGGCCGGCAGCCGGTGCTCGAACGAGCGCATGCCGGCTTCGGTGGTCTGGCGCGCCTTGTTGCGCACGTAGACCTGACTGGCAGGATCCTCGCCGACGAGGACCACCGCGAGTCCCGGCGTCAATCCCTTTTCCTTTTTCAGCTGCTCGACCTCGGCCGCTACCGACCGGCGCACCTCTGCCGCGATGGCCTTGCCGTCGATCACCCGCGCCGCTGCCATGACCTTCTCCTCAACACACCTGTGGACTTCACGTGCCGCTCATGCCGGCTAGCTTGGCATTCAGCTGCCGCTGCAACTCCTCCGAGTTTCCCGAAACCGCTACAGTCTTGAGTCGCGACTTGCCGCCGGCAATCACCTCGACGCTGCTCTTGGGAACGCCAAGCCAAGCAGCAACGAGCTTCTCCAATGCCGCGTTCGCCGCGCCGCTCTCTGGAACGGCCCGAACGCGCGCCTTGAGCGCTGGGCCCTCTGCGGTCTCTTCCAGGCCGTCGATACTGTCGCGCTGGGACCGCGGAGTCAGCCGCACCCGAATCGCGATGCCCGTGGGGATCGCGCGACAGATCGCATCCCCAGTGCGCGATGCCGTCACCCGCTCAGCAGCCCCCCGATAAGCCAGCCGCGAATCACAACCGAGCGGACGAAAAAGATCCCGAGCAGCAGCACCACCGGCGAAAGGTCGATGCCGCCTAGATCGGGCATGTAGCGTCGAATGGGCCTCAGCAGCGGCTCGGTTACAGCGTTGAGCGCCTGCCAGACCGTCCGCACGAACTGATTGTACGGATTGATGACGTTGAACGCGATCAGCCAGGAGAACACGACGCTGGCGATTACCACCCAAGTGTACAAGTTGAGCAGGTAGTCGATGAAGAGCAGCAAAGGTATCATCGCGCGCGGGTCTCCTCCGGTTCGCTGCCGACAGGTGTAGACGAACCGGAGCGCAGGGAGCAAGCGGAGCGGGGTCTCATGGTTGGGTAATTCGACCCAAACCCACCGCAGATGCCCCACAGAGCTGGCGCGCCAGCCGGCTTGCTTGACAACCCGAAGGGGTAGCTCCTAAATGCCAGCTCCCATGCGCCAACAGGCGCAATTGGGGCCGTAGCTCAGATGGGAGAGCGCTGCAATCGCACTGCAGAGGTCAGGGGTTCGATTCCCCTCGGCTCCACCAATTTAGGCCCTTCTCGACCAGCTACCTTCCTGCGAGCCGATCCATTCGCATAATCGCCAGCGCCAAGGCCTGCGCGCGCGGCACCAGCGAATCTACCTCCAGGTACTCCTCCGGCGTGTGTGCAGCGCCGCCCACGGGGCCGACGCCGCAAATTGTCGGACAGCCCACCGCGGCGGTGAAGCCGGAGTCAGCGCAGCCCCCAGAGAATTCACCTTCGATAGTCAGACCAGCGTCACGGGCAGCTGCCTGGTAATGGACAAACAGCTCTTCAGAAGCTGCGGTGGGATTGAGCGGTAGGAACTCGCCCCTGATTTCCAGGGTCGCTTCGGTCCCGGGGACGTAGCTCGTTGCCACGATCTCCTGGATAGCTGCCATCGCCCTGGTGCGTTCCGGCGGATCGACATAACGCAAGTCGATCTCAGCCTCAGCCGACGGCGCGACCATGTTCACTGCCTCGCCACCGCGGACAATGCCGACGTTGAGCGTTGTGCCCTTGGCGAGATCGGTCAATCCATGGATGGCCACGATCTTGTGCGCCAGCTCGCCGATCGCGCTGATGCCCTTTTCGAAGCTCCCGCCAGAGTGGGCTGGCCGGCCCTTGATGACCATCCGCATGAAAACGCCGCCCTTGCGTCCGGTCACGACGTTCCCGCTCGGCCGGCCAGGCTCAGAGTTGAACACAGCTCGCGCTTCCCGTGCCGCCGCTTCGATAATGGGCCGGCATGCCGGTGAGCCGACTTCCTCGTCACTGGTAATCAGACCAGCGACGCGCACTGGGCTACCAAACTTTGCAAAGGCCGCGAGCACGAATGCGTTCATGACGAGGCCGGCCTTCATGTCCGCAACACCTGGCCCGTAGGCGCGACCGTTTTCGATCCGGAAAGGCCGTCTGACAGCTTCACCCTTCGAGAACACTGTATCGCGGTGACCCAGCAAAAGGACCGGCTTTTCATTCGTTAGGCGATCATCGAGGCGAATGTGGATCGCATCCCCGAAGCGTTCATTGGCCTCGCGGCTTGTGACGAGCCCATGCTCCGAGAAGAATCGCTCGAACCGCGCGCCAACTGCATCCACCCCCGCCTTATCGTAGGTGCCTGAGTCGATGTTCACGACATCGCGCAACAGGTCGATCATCGCGTCCTTCTGCTCGGCCAGCCACGCTACGACCTGTGCCTCGCGCGCGTCGGAGATCGTCATTGGGTGCCCCTGGGTTTGACTGTGCGGGGGCCATTGTAGAGCATCCGGCCCGGGACAGGCGATGGCCTGCTTGGTCTTGATCGCCATTTGGCAGCGGGAGGAAAGCGTTGTCCCGGGCCTTGTGCCCGGGATCCTTCTATCCGCGAACGCGGAGCCTGGGGTGAAGTGGATCCCGGCGACAAGCGCCGGGATGACAAGTGGGTGGTCGAAAAACCTGAGGAGGGGCGGAGGCTCAGGCCCCGCGGCCTTCAAAGAACTCTTTCACGCGGGAGAAGAAGCCAGCGCTTTCAGGGCTCGTATCCTTGTGGCTTTCGCGTTCGAACTCCTCGAGCAACTCGCGCTGGCGCTTGGTCAAGTTCTTCGGCGTCTCAACCCGGACCTGAATATACATGTCGCCGTAGGTCTTCGAGCGGAGCACGGGCATGCCTTTGCCCTTGAGACGGAACTGCTTCCCGCTCTCCGTCCCTTCCGGGATCTTCACACGTGTGACGCTGCCATCGACCGTCGGCACCTCGATCTGGCCGCCTAGTGCGGCGGTGACCATCGAGATTGGAACCACGCAGAAAATGTCGGCACCGTCACGCTGGAAGAACTCGTGCGGCTTGATCGAGAGAAAGATGTAAAGGTCGCCCGGCGGCCCGCCGCGGAGGCCGGCCTCGCCCTCGCGGGCGAGCCGGATGCGGGTGCCGTCTTCGACACCGGCTGGTATGTTCACGGACAGCGTACGCTCGCGCATCACGCGGCCCGAGCCGGAGCAGTTTGGGCACGGATCCTCGATGACCTCACCGCGGCCGTGACAGCTCGGACAGGTCCGTTCGATGGTGAAGAAGCCCTGTGAGGCGCGCACCTTGCCGTAGCCGCCACAAGTCGGGCAGCTTGTCGGCCTGGTGCCGGGCTTTGCTCCGGTTCCGGAGCACTTATCGCAGGAAACGCTGGAGGGCACACGGATTTGTGCCGTCTTCCCCGTGTAGGCCTCCTTTAGCGTGATTTCGAGATTGTAACGTAGATCAGCGCCCCGTTCGCGCCCGGACCGGTTCCGGCGCCGCCCGCCCATGAACTCGCCGAACAGGTCGTCGAAGATGTCGGACATGGAGGCGGCGAAGTCCGGCCCGAAGCCACCGGCCGGCCCTCGAGCACTACCGTCGAAGGCCGCATGGCCGAATTGGTCGTAGGCGGCGCGCTTCTGCGGATCTCTAAGAGTTTCGTAAGCCTCAGCGATTTCCTTGAAGCGCCGCTCGGCGTCCTTGTCCCCCGGGTTGAAGTCGGGATGGCATTCCTTGGCCAGTCGCCGGAAGGCAGCCTTCAGCTCTTGTTCAGTCGCGTTTCGGGATACGCCAAGAACCTCGTAATAGTCGCGCTTGGCCATTTATGGACGCCCGCCATTCCTTCCCGCCTTCGAGGCACCAGCCTGCTCCGCCATTACGGACAAGACCCTCGCCGAAATCGGGGATTACGGCGAGGGCCCTTTGGCTGCTGTCCCGTTCGGCCGGTTAGGCCGAATCCTTCTTGTTATTGTCCTTTACTTCCTCGAACTCGGCATCAACCACATTCTCGGAACCGGACTCGGCTTTCGACTTGGCCTCCGCTCCGCCGGCCTCAGCGCCAGGCTGACCGCTGTAGACGGCCTCGCCGATCTTGAGCGCCGCCTGCGCCAGCGATTGCGTAGCCGACTTGACGCGCTCGATGTCGTTGCTCTGAGCAGCCTCACGCGCGGACGAGATGGCCGCTTCGACCTCCGACTTGACGCCAGCCGGAAGCTTGTCGCCCGACTCCGAGAGTGACCGCTCGGTCGAGTGGATGAGCGCCTCGAGGTGGTTCTTGGCCTCGACCAGCTCCCGCCGCCTCTTGTCCTCGGCAGCGTGCTGCTCGGCCTCCTTGATCATTCGCTGGATGTCCTCATCGCTGAGGCCACCCGAAGCCTGGATGCGGATCGACTGCTCCTTGCCGGTCGCCTTGTCTCTCGCGGAGACGTTGACGATGCCGTTGGCGTCGATGTCGAACGTCACCTCGATCTGCGGCACGCCGCGAGGTGCCGGCGGGATGCCGACCAGGTCGAAAGTGCCAAGGAGCTTGTTGTCGGCCGCCATCTCGCGCTCACCCTGATAGACCTTGATGGTGACCGCGGTCTGGTCATCCTCGGCCGTCGAGAAGATCTGGCTCTTCTTCGTCGGGATGGTGGTGTTGCGCTCGATGAGCCGCGTGAACACACCGCCCAACGTCTCGATGCCGAGCGATAGCGGCGTCACGTCGAGCAGCAGCACGTCCTTGACCTCGCCCTGGAGGACGCCGGCCTGGATCGCCGCGCCGACAGCAACAACCTCGTCCGGGTTGACGCCCTTGTGGGGCTCCTTGCCGAACAGCTCCTTCACGACCTGCTGCACGCGCGGCATGCGGGTCATACCGCCGACGAGGACGACCTCGTCGATCTCAGCGGCCTTCAACCCGGCATCTTTCAGCGCCTGCTCACACGGGCCGCGCGTCTTCGCGATCAGATCCTCGACCAGGCTCTCCAGCTTGGCGCGGGTGAGCTTCATGGTCAGGTGCTTCGGACCCGACTGGTCCGCGGTGATGAATGGCAGGTTGATCTCGGTCTGCGGAGCCGACGACAGCTCGATCTTCGCCTTCTCTGCCGCCTCCTTCAGGCGCTGCAGGGCGAGCCGATCCTGACGGAGGTCGATGCCGTTCTCCTTCTTGAACTCGTCGGCGAGGTAGTTGACGAGCCTCATGTCGAAGTCCTCGCCGCCGAGGAACGTGTCACCGTTCGTCGACTTCACCTCGAACACGCCGTCGCCGATCTCGAGGATCGAGATATCGAACGTACCGCCGCCGAGGTCGTAAACTGCGATGGTCTTGCTGTCTTTCTTCTTGTCGAGACCATAGGCGAGGGCTGCCGCCGTCGGCTCGTTGATGATGCGCAGCACCTCGAGGCCGGCGATCTTGCCGGCGTCCTTGGTCGCCTGACGCTGAGCGTCGTTGAAGTAGGCCGGAACCGTGATGACGGCCTGCGTGACTGGATGACCGAGATAAGCCTCGGCGGTCTCCTTCATCTTCTGGAGAACGAACGCCGAGATCTGCTGCGGCGAATACTGCTTACCTTCCTTGGTCGCGACCCACGCGTCGCCGTTGGGGCCCCGCACGATGCTGTAGGGAACGAGCCCCTTGTCCTTCTCAACCGTCGGGTCGTCGTAGCGGCGACCGATGAGACGCTTGATCGCGAAGAAAGTGTTCTGTGGATTCGTGACGGCCTGACGCTTAGCAGGGAGGCCAACCAGCCGCTCCCCGTCTTCAGTGAACGCCACAACCGAAGGCGTCGTGTTCATGCCTTCGGCGTTGACAATGACCTTCGGCTGGCCGCCTTCCATCACGGCCACGCACGAGTTTGTCGTTCCGAGGTCAATTCCAATCACTTTCGACATGTCGGCCTGTTCCTCTCCTTATTCGGCTGACCGTCTGGGCCCGACAACTTCGGCGCCCGGCAACACCCTTTCCCCATAGGGTTGGTAAGACGGCCCCCAATGCGCTTACAATAGGTCAGCGGGTATATAAGCGGGGGGGAATAGGGCTGCAACGGCACTGCGGGAAGCTTTTGTTACAAAAATGGCGGGATTTGCCCAAAGTGCACCTCAGACCTGCAGCCAACCAGGGTTGCACCCGAGCCACAACACCGCCAAGTCATTCTATTCTTGAAGTTTGATGATGTCAGAACCCCGGATGGTGCCCAGCGGGTTTGTCCACATGCCCGGCTATTTCGACCCGCGTAGCCAAGCCGAGCTGTTGCGTGAGGTCGAAGAGATAACGCGTCGTGCCCCCTTCTACACGCCAACCATGCCGAAGAGCGGGAAGCCTCTTTCGGTCAAAATGACCAATGCGGGGTCGCTCGGATGGGTAACGGACAAGGAGGGCGGATACCGTTATCAACCGGTGCATCCCGTCACAGGTCAGCCGTGGCCAGCCATCCCCGATCTACTGCTTCGGCTGTGGGAGGACGTGGCGCATTACCCCGCTCTGCCAGAGGCTTGCCTGATCAACTTCTATGGCGCCGGAGCTAAGCTCGGCAGCCATGTCGATACGGACGAGGAAGACACGCGGGCGCCGGTTGTATCGATTTCACTGGGAGACGATGCGGTTTTCCACATCGGCGGGCACAAGCGGGCCGATCCCAAGACACGCATGATCTTGAGGTCCGGTGATGTGGTCGTGCTGGGCGGGGATGCCCGGCTCGCTTATCACGGTGTCGACCGCATATGTCCGGGGACATCGAGCCTTATCCCCGGCGGCGGCCGCATAAATCTCACGTTGCGTCGCGTGACGAAGCCGCACCTCGGCCAAAGCGAGGCTTAGCGGTGCTTCGCAGGAGCTATTGCGCTTGCCCCTCGCCTTCCCCCGATTCGCCCGATTCTTGATTGTTCCCGGCGCCCGCCTGCTGCTGCGCCTGGGGCTCAGCCTCGGGAGTCGGTGCCTGCGCTTGGGCTTCAGCAGCCTTCTCCGCTGCCGGCTGCGCCTTGGGGCCGCCCTTCGCGACGACGACCATTGCAGGCCGCAACACGCGGTCCTCGATCATGTAGCCCTGCTGAAAGACCTGCACGATCGTGCCGCTCGGAACGTCGGGGTTGTGCTGCTCCATCACCGCCTCGTGGACGTGCGGATTGAACGGCTGGCCGTCGGCTTCGATGCGCTTCACGCCATGGCGCTCGAGAACGTTGAGAAACTCGCGCTCCATCATCGTGACGCCTTCGACCAAGCCCTTCAGCTGCGGATTTGGCTCGTCGCCACCCAGGTGAACTGACGACAAGGCCCGCTGGAAGTTGTCGGTGAGAGCGGCCACGTCAGCGGCGAACTTGGAGATGGCGTACTTGGCTATATCTGCTTTCTCACGTTCCGTACGCTTCCGGAAATTATCCAGTTCCGCGTGTGCCCTCAGCAGTCGGTCGGTGAGCTCGGCCACCTGCGCTTCGAGCTCTTTTATGCGAGCCTCGGCAGCCGCGAGCTCATTAGCACCCCGTTCGGCAGCTTGCTCGGCGCCTTCTGCGGCGGGTGCTCCTTCTGCAGCAGGTGCCGCTTCGGTCGCTGCCGGAGCCTCACCAGCGTTCGCGCCAGCCTGCGGCTGATTGTTCTCCGTCGCCGCAGCCTCAGGCTCTTTGCCCTCGCCGGTCGCCTCGGGTGGATTGTGCGGCTCTTCAGGGCTTGGCTTCACGCTCATGAGTCCTCGGGAATCTTGAGTGGCAGGAACGTCAAAGGCTGGCATGGAGTACAAGCCAGCCTTGCAAACTCGCCGGTATGATGGGTGCGGTCAGAGAAAAATCAAGTCAGCAGCCGGCTCACCAGTTTGGCGGTGTAGTCGACCATGGGGATGATTCGTGCGTAATTAAGTCGCGTCGGGCCGATAACTCCGAGCACGCCGACGATTTTACGTGTCTTGTCCTGGAACGGCGCGACAATGAGCGACGAGCCCGATAGCGAGAACAGCTTGTTCTCCGATCCGATGAAGATGCGCACGCCCTCCGCCCGCTCTGCGAGGCTGAGGAGCTGAATGAAATCGCGTTTCGCCTCCAGGTCCTGGAAGAGCTGCCGGATTCGCTCCAGCTCCTCGATAGCGGTCAAATCCTTGAGCAGGTTGGATTGGCCGCGCACGATCAGGCTCTGTCGATCGCCAAGCGTGCCCGACCATTCAGCAAGGCCAGCCTTGATGACCTTTTGCGTCAGCGCGTCGAGCTCGGCGCGCGCGTTGGCGATTTGCTTCTCGATGTGAACGCGCGCTTCGTCGATCGACATTCCCCGCACGTGCGCGTTGAGGTAGTTCGCGGCTTCGACCAGCGCGGACGGCGGCAACCCCGGCGGCAGCGAAATGATGCGGTTCTCGACCGTCTGGTCGTCGCCCACCATCACCACGAGCGCCCGTCCAGGCTCCAACGGCACGAATTCGATGTGCTTGAGCCGGCTCACCTGCTTCTCGGCCAGCACGAGACCGGCGCAGTGCGAAAGGCCCGAGATCATCTCGCTGGCCTCAGCCAGGAGCTGCTCGATCGATTTTCCTGGCTTGTAGGAGATTTGCGACTCGATTTGCTTACGCTCTTCTTCCGTCAGATCGCCCACCTCGAGCAGAGCGTCGACGAACAATCTAAGCCCCAGGTGCGTCGGCATACGGCCCGCCGACGTGTGGGGGGCATAGATCAGGCCAAGCTGCTCGAGGTCCAACATCACGTTCCGCACGGATGCCGGAGACAGCGTCATGGGCAAATTGCGCGAGATGTTCCGCGAACCAACAGGCTCGCCGGTTTCGAGGTACGTCTCGACAATCTGACGGAAAATGGTGCGAGAGCGCTCGTTGAGCTGGCTGAGCTCGCTAATGGTCCCTGTCATTTGCTCTCGTTGAAGGTGCTCCCACCAACAACTGACTTAAAAAACTGTAGGCGCAGCCGAGCCGACCCGTCAAATCCCGTGCGAATTGCTGTTGAATGCGGGCCAGCGCTCGCCTAGTTTGCCGCGCACTTGAGTCGGCCTGTTCTCGGCTGGCTTTGAGCACCCAGAAAGGTTGTCATGCGACCGTCAAAACGCAAGCCCGACGAGCTTCGCCGCGTCTCATTCGAGCGAGCCGTGTCCATGTACGCGGAAGGCTCCTGCCTCATCAAGTTTGGTCATACCCATGTGCTGTGCACGGCGAGTGTGGAGGATCGCGTGCCGCCCTGGCTCAAGAACCAGGGGCGTGGTTGGGTGACGGCGGAATATGGCATGCTGCCCCGCGCCACCAGCGAGCGCACGCGCCGGGAAAGCACGGCCGGTCAGCAGTCCGGGCGCACGCAGGAGATCCAGCGGCTGATCGGCCGGGCCTTGCGCTCAGTGGTGGACCTGCAGAAGCTCGGCGAGCGCCAGATCACCATCGACTGTGACGTGTTGCAGGCCGATGGCGGGACGCGGACGGCGGCCATCACCGGCGCATGGGTGGCATTGCACGATTGCATCCAGTGGATGCGGGCGCGTGACATGATCGGCGATGGCGTGCTCAAGGATCAGGTCGCTGCTGTGTCCGCCGGCATTTATGCGGGAGTGCCGGTTCTCGACCTGGACTATGCCGAGGACTCGGAGGCCGAGGCGGACGCCAACTTCGTCATGACAGGGTCCGGCGGCATCGTCGAGGTGCAGGCGACTGCCGAAAAGGAGCCGTTCAGCCAGGAACGCTTCGACGAGCTGATGCAGTTGGCGCGCAAGGGCATTAAAGAGTTGATAGCCCTGCAGCAGTTGACGGTGGCTTGAGCCATCCCGGCTCGGTCATCGCGAGAAGCAAGAGGCGGGTGAAGCGATGAAGCCGGCCGGGATTCTGGAAACGGTGCTCTATGCCAGCGACCTTGATGCTGCGGAGCGCTTCTACCGCGATGTGCTGGGCCTGGAGCCCTTCTCGAAGTCTCCAGGCCGGCAGCTGTTCTATCGGTGCGGGAACCAGGTTTTCCTCGTATTCAATCCCGAGGCAACGTCGAAACCGCAGGCCGCGAATGCGCTGCCAGTGCCTCCGCACGGTGCCGTCGGGCCGGGACACGTCTGCTTCCGCGCCCAGGCCGCGGAGATCGAGGCTTGGCGCAAGCACCTGGAATCCCACGGTGTCGCCATCGAAGCCGACTTTGAGTGGCCAAGCGGCGGCCGTTCGATCTACTTCCGTGACCCGGCTGGCAATTGCCTCGAGTTCGCCGAGCCACGCATCTGGGGGCTCGAGTGATGCGAAAGCTCGAGAAGGGAGCGAAGCTCGTCGTCGCTAGCCACAACCCCGGGAAGATCAGGGAAATTGCGGATCTCGTAGAGCCCTACGGGTTGGAGGTCGTCTCAGCCGCAGATCTCGCGCTCCCCGAGCCTGAGGAAACGGAAACGACGTTTGCAGGCAATGCGCGGCTGAAAGCAGTCACCGCCGCCAGGGCGTCGGGACTTCCCGCTCTTTCTGACGACTCCGGCCTGGAGGTAGAGGCACTCGGTGGGCAGCCCGGTGTCTACTCGGCCCGTTGGGCGGGTCCGGAGAAAGATTTCAACGTGGCGATGAAGCGGCTTGCCGACGAGCTGAGCGCAGCCGGTGCATGGAAGGAGCCAGGGCCACGCGCCAATTTTACCTGCGCGCTATGCCTTGCCTGGCCGGACGGAGAAGCGCACATCTTCGAGGGTAAGGTCTTCGGCCGGCTCGTGTGGCCGCCGCGAGGCGACCGAGGCTTCGGCTATGACCCCATGTTCCTGCCGGACGGCGAGACATTGACGTTCGGCGAAATGGATCCGGCAGACAAGCATGCCATCAGTCACCGCGCCCGGGCCTTCGCCCTCTTCGTGGAAGCCTGCCTCGAAGGCAAGCAATCCTGACGAGGTGGGCTTCGGGGTTTACATCCACTGGCCGTTCTGCGCGTCGAAGTGCCCGTACTGCGACTTCAACAGCCACGTGCGGATCGGGGGGATCGATGAGGCGCGCTTCCTCGCTGCTTTCCGGCGTGAGTTGCGTACCGTCCGGGAACGCATCGGCCCGCGGCGCGTGACGAGCATCTTTATCGGTGGCGGCACGCCCTCGCTGATGCAGCCCTCCACCGTCGCCGGAATCCTCGATGAGATTGCCAGGCTATGGGAGATCGAGCCAGGCGCAGAGGTGACGCTTGAGGCCAATCCGTCGAGCGTCGAGGCTGGCCGGTTTCGCGGCTATCGCACCGCGGGTGTCAACCGCGTCTCGCTTGGCGTTCAGTCCCTACGAGACAGCGACTTGAAGCAGCTTGGGCGCCTGCATTCGGTCGCGGAAGCAAAGGCAGCTATTGCAGTCGCAAGCAGCACGTTCGAGCGGTTCAGCTTCGATCTGATCTACGCGCGCCCGGGCCAGACCCTGGAGGATTGGCGAGGGGAGCTGGATGAAGCCCTCGCGATGGCAGGTGGACACCTGTCGCTCTACCAGCTGACCGTCGAAGAAGGGACGCCTTTCGCTGCCCTTCATGCTGCCGGCAAGCTGCGAGTGCCAGATGGCGAGCATGCGCGCGCGCTGTACGAGCTGACGAACGATGTCACCGCGGCAAACGGCTTGCCTGCCTACGAAATCTCCAACCATGCGGTGCCTGGTGAGGAAAGCCAGCATAACCTGCTCTATTGGCGCTACGGCGAGTACGCCGGGATCGGTCCGGGTGCACACGGTCGCCTGATCATTGGCCGCGAGCGGTGGGCGACGATGAATGAACGTGTGCCGGAGCGCTGGTTATCGAAGGTGGAAGAGACGGGTGAGGGCTGGATCGAGGCAGAGCCACTGAGCCCCCGCGAGCAGGCCGACGAGATGCTGCTCATGGGCCTTCGGATCGACGAAGGGCTGGATCTCGACCGGTTGGAACGAATCGGCGGCGCCCAGGTGGATTTTGCTCTCATCTCCCAGCTTGTCGATCAAGGTTTGCTGGCTACGTCGGCAAACGGCCGGCGGATCAAGGCGACGATGGCGGGCCGCATGGTGCTGAACGAGGTGGTGTTGCGGCTTTCGGCGGGCATCAACCCCTGACACCAGGCTGCCAGCGCAAACCCACCGCAAAGCACCCTTCAACTCAATCGATCAGCAGCTTGGGAGAAGAGGCCGCTTTCCGTACAGCCCCTTGCTCCGCCCCCGATGTCGAGTCCAATGGACACGGATCGGTTGGCGGCGTATGCACGGCGGTCATGCTACGACGACTGTACGACTGGACGATGGACTTGGCGGGCCATAAACGGGCTCCGCAGGCGTTATTCTGGGTCGCGTTCATCGAAAGCTTATTCTTTCCGATCCCACCCGACGTGATGCTGATGCCGATGGTGCTGGCCCGCCGGCTCAAGGCATGGGTTTACGCCAGCATCGCGACGGTCGGTTCGGTTTTGGGTGGCGTTGCCGGTTATCTGATCGGCCTTCTCTTGTTCGATGTCCTCGGAAGGCCACTTGTCGAGCTTTACGGTTATGGCGAGAAATTCGCGGAGTTTGCGAGCTCCTACAATGAATACGGTGCCTTGATCGTGTTCTTTTTCGGGGTGACGCCGTTTCCGTACAAGGTCATTACGATCGCCAGTGGCGTGACCCAGCTCAATATCGTCGTTTTCGTTCTCGCCAGCATCGCAGCCCGCGGACTGAGGTTTTTTCTCGTTAGTGGTTTGCTCTATTGGTTTGGGCCGCCGATCCGCGACTTTATCGAGCAGCGGCTCGGGCTAGTGACGACGGTATTCTTGGTATTGCTTATTGGGGGCTTTGTCGGCCTCCGCTATCTCATGTGAGATGATGCCCGCGACGCTGCCCACACCTGAGCGAGATTCAGCCTATCGATGGGGGGCCTCGGTCCTCGTCGCGGCTATCGCCATCATTCTGACTGCGCTGGGGTTTGAGTATATCGGTGGCTACCGGCCCTGCCCGCTCTGCCTTCAGCAGCGCTATGCTTACTACGCAGGCATACCGGTCCTGTTCGGTGCTCTGGTGCTGGTGAGTACCGGACATCGGCGATGGGCTGGATTTCTGTTTGCGATTGTCGCTGCGGGCTTCCTGGTAAATGCGGGGCTCGGCGTCTACCACGCCGGCGTTGAATGGAAGCTTTGGGCCGGCCCGGAAACTTGCCAGCTTTATCTCGATTCAGCGCCGGCAGGCTCTGGCGGCGTCCTGGAGCAACTCAAGACTGTCCGCGTCATTCGCTGCGATGAGGCGCCTTGGCGCTTCCTAGGGCTGTCCTTCGCGGGATGGAATGCCCTGCTATCTATTTTCCTCGCGCTCGGCGCATTCATGGCGGCTCGCCTCAGCTGGCAGCGGGGCATTTGACGGCGACCTGGCCGCTCCCGCTGCTCGTCACGCGCCCATCAAAGCTGAACAAATAATCAGTGAAAAACCTTGTGTTGGCCCAAAACGTGTCACCGTCCGGCCACATGACAACGCTTAATTTCAGATCGTTCGCGGAACACAGTAGGAACTAAGGTGTTTTGGTGAGGAGCGTAACCCAAGTGCACACCGTATCGCGTCCCGCTTCCTCCCGCGTACCCTTACCGCGAGCCATGTTCCGGCGTATCGGGAGTAATGCCAGCGTATCGGCATCTGGAGTAACGGCAGCCGAGTTCATCGGGCTGCTGAAGCCGTGTGCGAGTACCAGTAGCGTATCGTTGCGTTCTGTTGCGTCAGTGTACGGCACTCTTCCAAGAAATGCGCTTCGAAACGCATTTCTCGCACTGAGGCGAGCTGCTGCGGCGAAGAAATGTAGGCGTATCGCTGAGCGGCTCGCCAGAGTGGCGGGGCAGCGTACGTCCGGCACGGGGATGCCCCCAGCGGGGAAGATGCCGTGGGTAACAGTCAGTCAGCGTCTGCAGTAGTGGTTCGGTGTCTGCAGCAGTTGCGTCAGTCTTCGCAGTACAGCGTAGGTGAACATGCAACCAAGTGGTGAAGCCGCAGGCCCGTGGCTCCCACTGCACCAAGTGGTCCAGACGGTGCTGAGTGAGCTGCGTAACCCAAGAGCTGCCGTGGGACCCGATCGGGCAAAGCCGAGGTCGGATCCGGCAGCGAAGAGCTGAAGCAGAATTGGAGGCAGCAACCTCCCACGAGTTGGCAAGCACGCAAAGCGTACGACTGCAGTCTCCTCCAAGGCCTCACATTGCACGGTCCCGCGTAGTGACGCCAGAGCGCTGGGCGTGTTTGCCATCACTTTTCCAAGGTCTGGCGAAAGCCGCGTCGAGATGTGAGGCAAGTCATGAAATGTGATCGCTTTAACCCGCTACAGTGGCATTCGGCCGTTGGGCTCGCCCGTCAAATCTGCGCGCGTGTGTTTCGTGATGGCGGAAGCCCGGCGGATGCCGTCGCCGCGTTCGGCCTGACGAACACTCACGTGGCAAGCTGGAACAAGGCCGTCGATTTGATCGCAGAACACCTGTGCCTTCGTGACTTCCGAAGCTTCCGAAGCGCGGCCTAGGGCCCAATTAAACGAAGTGTGATGAGTAATTGCCTGCCTCGGCGTGTGAGCCGGGGCATTTTCGTTCGGGATCAGCAATTCGGTTACGGCTCGAGCTCGGTATCCCAGTAGAGGTAGTCGAGCCAGCTTTCATGCAGATAGTTGGGCGGGAACAGGCGTCCGTTGCGGTGAAGCTCGAAGACGGTGGGGCGGTATGGCCGCTGCTTTGGCCACATGCCCACCTCCTCCGGCAGCGCTCCGCCTTTCGCAAGATTGCAAGGCGAGCACGCCGTCGTGACGTTGTCCCATCGGGTCTGACCGCCCCGCGACCGCGGAATGACGTGATCGAAGGTCAGATCTTCCTTGGAGCCGCAGTATTGGCAGGTGAAGCGATCGCGGAGGAAGACGTTGAATCGGGTAAAGGCAGGATATAGAGCTGGCTTTACGTAAGTCTTCAGCGCAACGACGCTCGGGATACGCATCTCGAACGAGGGACTTCGGACCGTACGCTCATATTCAGAGATGATATTGACCCGGTCCAGAAAAACCGCCTTGATCGTATCCTGCCAATGCCAGAGCGACAGCGGATAATAACTGAGTGGCCGGAAATCGGCGTTCAGGACCAGGGCCGGCATGGAATCCGGCGGTGTCGCTGAGACATTCACGTCTGTGCTTCCCGCACTCTGCCCTTTCCACTTGAGCAACGCACGTCGCACTCGCGCTCGCGGAATACTATAACCGCATGTCTGGTCTGTGAAGCGGGCGGGATTAACTCAGGATTTACCGAATTGTCACACCGGGCAACGGGAAAGGCGCTTGCTTAGCCTCCGGGGACTACACGGGACCGAGCATCTGGGCCAGGAAGTGCGCAGCCATCCTCAGCCCTCCGGGGTCGATCTGATGCCCGATGCCGGGCCGGATGTGCCATTCGACCGGAACGTGAGCCGCAGCTAGAGCTTCTCGGGTCAAGTGGATCGCCTCCACGGGGTGACGTCGTCCAGCTCGCCGTGAATGAGCTGAACGGGCGGACGGGCCTTGATCGTGCTCACCAGATGCTCGGGCCCTGCGAGGACGCCGGAGAAGCCGACGATGGCCGCGGGTCCCGAGGATCGCCTTAGCCCGACATGCAACGCCATCATGGTGCCCTGGCTGAAGCCGACCAAGGCCAGACGGTTTGGAGGGAGGCGGTAGCGCTCGAGCTCGGAATCCAGAAAACGGTCGAGCACCGGGCCCGCCAGGCTGACACCGCGCCACAGCTCTCCGGGGTCGCGGAACGTGAGCGGGAACCATTGGCGGCCACCGAAACCGAAATCGGGAAGCGGCTCAGGCGCATCGGGGGCTACAAACGCTGCACCTGGAAGCCACGGAGCCAAGGCGTCGGCGAGGCCGATCAGGTCGGCTCCGTTGGCGCCGTAGCCGTGAATGAGAACGACGAGACTCGTGACAGCCTTGCTCGGCTCTTTCCGGGGACCGTCAAGCAGCTTCATGTCCTTGCGCGGGTTCTAGAGAGGCGCTCCGGAGCGTTTCTTTAGTACCGGGTAATAGGCCCAAAGCAGCCGCGCAGCCACCCCCCGCCACGGACGCCAGCGCTCTGCCAGCTCAAGAAGCTCGCCCGAGTTCGGGCGGCGTTCGAGGCCGAACGCACCCTGTGTGGCGACTTGGAGGGCAAGATCGCCGGCTGCAAACGCGTCACGCCGGCCAAGGCAGAACATGATGAAGATGTCTGCCGTCCAAGGCCCAATGCCAGGCACGCGAGTCAGCTGCTCGTGTATCGCCTCGTCTGAGTAGCCGGTCAGAGACTCGATCTCCAGCTCGCCCTCAGCGACAGCCCGGGCAACGTTTCGCAAGGTGCGCGTCTTCGGCGCCGAGAGCCCGGCTCGACGAAGCGTTCCATCGCTGGCCGCCAGGAACGCTTCGGCACTGAACGGATGGACAGTGGACGTCAATCGAGACCAGATGGCATTTGCGCTCGCGGTAGAGAGCTGCTGGCCGACGATGATCCGGGCCAGTCCCTCGAAGCCAGCGGGCCGGCGCCGAAGGGGTGGGTCCCCCGTGATGTCGTGGACTTTGCGCAGGTATGGACACTTCCGGCGCAGTGCCCGCATCCCAGCCCGGATATCCTCGGGCCTCTCGATGATGCCGGACCCGACGTAAACCCTTCCGTTGGCTTTCTGGAGCTTGGGCATACTGCTCGTCGTATGTTCTCGCTTCGACATCACTTTAGTCGAGCACGCCCGTTCGATCACGCCTGACATGCGCTCGCGCGGCCGCCATAGTATGACGCGGCTCGTCCGGTCACTCCACGATTCCGCGCTCGAGTCACCCAAAGATGGGCAGACCAGTCTTCCGGTTCGCGCCAAGCCCCAACGGCGAGCTTCACCTCGGCCACGCCCTTTCCGCGCTGATTGGCTTCGAAATGGCGCGCCGGCTCAACGGGCGCTTTCTGCTGCGGATCGAGGACATCGATCTCGCGCGAACGCGACCGGAATACATCGATGCCATATTCGAGGACCTGGCGTGGCTCGGGTTGGAGTGGGAGGAGCCGGTGCTCCGCCAGTCGCAGCACTTTGCAAACTATCAGGCGGCGGCTGATCGGCTCCAACGCCTTGGCCTCCTTTATCCCTGCCCGATGACCCGCGCTGACCTGGCGGCGCTCGCAGCGAGTCAGCCTGGCGATGTCGATCCCGATGGGGCTCCCCGCGTTCTACGCCGTAACTGCACCCACCTTCAGGAGGAGTGGGCCATGCGCCTCGAGCGCGGCGAGCCTTACGCATTACGCCTAGATATGGAACGGGCAGTCGCTTTGGCGCGGGAAATGGCTGGCGATGCTGCTTTCACCTTCACCGAGTTCGGGACGGATGGCCGCCCTCTCCGCCAGGTCCGCTCCCAGCCGGAACGCTGGGGCGACGTCGTTATCGTGCGAAAGGATGTACCAGCCAGCTACCACCTCGCAGTCGTCATTGACGACGCGCGCCAAGGCGTCAGCCATGTCACGCGCGGACTCGATCTCCTTGCGGCGACGGACGTGCATCGCCTTCTGCAGGTGCTGCTTGGGCTTCCGGAGCCGCTCTATCACCATCACCGGCTCATCACGGACGCGAATGGCCGCAAGCTCAGCAAGAGCGCCCGGGACACTTCCCTCCGGGCCCTCAGGGCCGCAGGCGTGACACCGCAAGAAGTCCGTAGGCTGATCGGGTTAAGTTAACCGTTCTAGAGAAACGAGTGACAACTTTTTCGTGTTTTTCTTGTTATAATTCAACTCCGGGTTGAATTGTTTCAAGTTAAGTCACAGGTTTACTCTTGGTTAAGACTTAGCCGAGTGTATTCGGCCGACTGGAACTAATCGATTCTAGAAAGCATTTCCAATCGTGTATTCTTTGAGGCCGCTAACCTTCCGCCTGCTTTTGCTTCGATGAGCTCCTTCCTGTACGACTTGGCACGCGCCCACCAGACCGAGCTGATCGGGTTTGGGCAGGCATTCTTGGTATCCGCGCTGATCGTCGGCCTCGGATATTGGCTAAAGGCTCGACTGCTTCGCGGGTGGGGAGCACCGGCTGCCAAGCGCCTCCGATCTTCGAAACCGGCGACCCGGAAGCAAAGGAGCTCTGCCAATCGACGACCGATCCCTGTGGAGGCGACGCCCGCGGTAGAAGCGCCGACGGCCGCGGAGCCAGTCGAGGCGACGCCGATTCCGCCGGCGCAACCGCTGTCCCTCGAAGCCCATTCCCAGCGCGTGGCAGAGCATATGCGCAGGACCATCGCGCGCGGGGAGCGCATTGTTGCGCTACACAACCGCGCACGGATCAGGCTGGAGTCGGCGGACTACGCTTTTCAACGTCTGGTCATGGACCTCGCGCACCTGGTCTCCGTACCCAAGAAGCCGGAGCCCGTTTTCTCGGTCATTGGCATCGATCTGAAGCACCCGACCAAGCTCGCAGCGTAACGGCGCCTTGCCGCATGCGGCGTTGACTTGCCAGCACGGATCGGTGCAGTGCCAGAAGCTCCCCGCATCACCTTGAAGCGAGGCCGACATGTCAGCGCCAGCCGCGTCACCGCGTGCCCCGTGGCGCGCCACCGTGCTCACCCTGTTTCCCGAGATGTTTCCGGGGCCGCTCGGCTTTTCACTGTCGGGCCAGGCCCTCGCCTCAGGCATCTGGTCGCTTGCGACGTACAACATTCGCGACTTTGGAATTGGCCGCCACAAGACGGTTGATGACCATCCCGCTGGCGGCGGTCCCGGCATGGTGATGCGCTGCGATGTCACCGCCGCAGCAATCGATGCGGCCCGCAAAGCGGATGCTGACCTCCCCCTCATCTACATGTCGCCGCGCGGCATTCCATTGACGCAATCCATCGTCCGCGAGCTGGCAGCTGGCCCCGGGGTGATGCTGCTTGCTGGCCGGTTTGAAGGTGTCGACCAGCGGGTGCTCGACGCCCGGCAGGCCCGCGAGGTCTCGATCGGGGATTATGTGCTCTCGGGCGGAGAGCTTGCGGCTATGGTTCTGATCGATGCTTGCGTTCGCCTACTTCCCGGCGTCGTTGGAGCTGAGGAGTCCCTTGCCGAGGAAAGCTTTGAAGAAGGCCTGCTCGAATATCCTCACTACACGCGGCCACGAGAGTGGGAAGGGCGATCGATTCCCGAGGTGCTGCTCTCGGGCGACCACAAGCGAATTGCCGAGTGGCGCCGCTCCGAACGGCTGAGAATTACCCGCGAGCGGCGGCCCGATCTCTTCGCGAAACTTCAAGACAAGTCTTAAGGAACCGGGAGTCGACAAGAGCCGTCGATTGGGTTATCTAGCCGCGATCCGAATTCCCGAAATGCTGCCGCATGGGGTCGACGATCCTTCTGTCGAGCCCGTCGAGCGTGTTGTCACCCGGTCGAGGTTCCGTCATGAACATCATCCAAATGCTCGAGGCCGAGCAAATGAGCGCGGTCACGGCGAAACGCGTGATCCCTGAGTTCGGTCCTGGCGATACGGTCAGGGTGATGGTCAAGGTGATCGAAGGCGACACCGTCCGCACCCAGGCCTTTGAAGGTGTGGTGATCGCACGCTCCGGCTCGGGCATCAACGAAAGCTTCACTGTCCGGAAGATTTCGTATGGCGAGGGCGTGGAGCGCGTGTTCCCGCTGTATTCGCCTTACATTGCCGACATCGAAGTTGTCCGCCGCGGCAAAGTGCGCCGCGCGAAGCTCTATTATCTGCGTGGCCGTCGCGGCAAGGCGGCCCGCATCGTCGAGCGCACGGATGCTCGCGCACGGCGCCTCAATGCCGCCTTCAAGGGATTCAAGCGTCCGAAGGGCAAGCCGGATGATCTCACATTGATCAAGGGGATCACACCGGACCTCGCGGCGATGCTCAAGAGATATAACGTGTTGCGGTTCGACCAGATTGCTGCCTTCTCCGATGAGGACATCGCCAATCTGGACGATCTGCTGAAGCTCGATGGGCAAATCGAGCGCGATGACTGGGTAGGTCAGGCCAAACGCTTGATGGCTGAGGCTGCAGCTGCCGAGGTGCCGGCTGAGGAAGGTCAGGAGGAGCAGCAGAACGCCTGAGCGCGCGCTCAGCTTTGTGGAGTTCGAAAGCCCGGTCCCTCAGACCGGGCTTTTCGTTTGCGGATGGCGACATCGCTTCGCTGGAACTGTGAGCAGCGCGTGGCGTTCGCCGGGATAGGCAGTGCGAACCGCGCAGGATGAAGGATGGAGCGCGAAGCGCATCCCGAGGTCCTGTCGATCGAGAACAGCAGTCCGCCGTTCGATCCAGAAATCGGGGATTATGCGATCATCGGTGACTGCCGGACGGCGGCACTTGTCTCGCGTTGGGGTTCTATCGACTGGCTGTGCCTGCCCGATTTCTCGGACGGTTCCGTCTTCGCAGGCCTGCTTGACCCGGTAAATGGCGGCAGCTTTTTCGTCCGGCCGCGGCCACACTTCGTGACGCGGCGACGCTACCTCCCCGACACGGCGGTTCTCGAAACGGAGTTCGAAACGGCAACCGGGACCGCGAGGCTTCTCGACCTACTCCCCATCCAAGATGGCATCTCGCCAATGGGGCCGATGCGAGAGCTCCTCCGGGTGATTGAAGGCACGGCCGGAGAAGTTGATCTGAGCGTCGGAATCGACGTTCGCCCTGACTACGGTCGGAAGAGCGCGAATCTCGAGAAGAGAGGCCCTTTGGGCTGGTGCTGGATCTGGGGCAACGAAATACTGGCGCTGCGGAGCGATTTGTTGCTGGAGCCAGCGCCTTCAGGTCTCGCTGGGGCGGCCACGATCCGCGCAGGCGAGAAGCGAGTCCTCAGCCTGAGCTATACGCGAAACGATCCGGCGGTTCTGCCATTGCTCGGACGGGAGGCAGAAAATCGCCTCGCGCAAACCATTGCCTGGTGGCGGGACTGGGCTTCTCAATGTACCTACCGCGGGCCCTATCGCGACATCGTTCTGCGCAGCGCAATCACGCTCAAGCTTCTCGCTTACTGCAACTCCGGTGCGATCATCGCTGCACCAACCACTTCTCTGCCTGAGGCCATTGGCGCGGATCGGAATTGGGATTACCGCTACTGCTGGCTGCGGGATGCCGGATTGACCAATCAGGCGCTGGTGAGCCTCGGATATAGCGATGAAGCCCGCAGCTTTCTCGGCTGGATGCTGCACGCAACGCGACTGACGTGGCCCGAGCTTCAGATCGTCTACGACATCTTTGGCAGGACTGAGCTGGAAGAGGCGGAGCTGGACCATCTTTCCGGCTACAAGAATTCACGCCCGGTCCGCGTCGGCAACGGCGCCTACTCCCAGCGCCAACTCGATGTCTATGGCGAGGTGGCGATGGCAGCGGAAACGGTTGTGAGAAATGGGCACAGCCTCGATCCGCTTGAGGCTCGAATGCTGGCAGGGTTCGCGGATGTAGTGTGTCGCCGCTGGTACGAGCCGGATAGTGGTATCTGGGAAATCCGCGGCCCGCGCCGCCACTACACGTTTTCCAAGGTTATGTGCTGGGTTGCCTTGGATCGCCTCATCAAGCTGCACGAGCGCGGCGCTATTGTCTTGAGATCACCCGTGGAGCGCTACCGGCGTGTGAAGCGGTCGATCGAGGAAGTCATCGAAAATCGCGGATTCAACAAGGAACTCGGGAGCTACACCAGCGAGCTTGGCGGAAACCAGGTCGATGCCGCTTTGCTGCTGATGGCGTGCATCGGATATCGCGATGCATCCGATCCACGAATGGTATCGACGCATGATCTCATTCAACGGCGGCTCGGCCGAAATGGGCTGCTATACAGATATGAGCCGGGCTACGACGGCTTCAATTCTAATGAGGCGGCTTTCGGGATTTGCAGCTTCTGGGCCATCGACAATCTGGCCAAACGTGGCGATGTCAAAGCCGCGGAACGGGCATTCGAGCATCTGATCACTTGCGCCAATGATGTGGGTCTCTACGCCGAGGAGATTGACGTTTCAACTGGTGCACCCGTCGGAAATTTTCCTCAGGCCTTCACGCACGTTGGCCTGATCAACATCGCCGTCGCGATAGAAGACGCACGGCAGGAGGTTTATCGTGGCAGGGCTTGAAATAGCGCACCCCGTTTTCCTCCTGTTATGGGCGTTGATCGCGACCGTTGCGATGACGGCCATTCTCCAGGGAAGTCAGGGACTCGGACTATCCCGATTGAGCCTGCCGTTTCTAATTGGAACGTTCGTCACCAGCGATCGAAATAAGGCAATGGCGCTGGGCTTCGTCATTTACACCATCGGCGGGTGGCTCTTCGCCTTCATCTATTATGCAATCTTCTTGAGCGTGAACATTTTCACCTGGTGGCTCGGAATGCTGCTCGGCGCGCTGCACGGCATCATTTTGCTGGTCTGGGCGCTTCCTCTATTGCCCTACGTTCATCCACGGCTAGCTTCCGAGTATCATGGCGTAACATCCCGGCGGCAGATTGAGCCACCGGGTTTTCTTGCCTTGAATTACGGGCGGAGAACGCCGCTAACGACCCTCCTCGGTCAAACCATTTACGGCGCTACTCTTGGCGGATTTATCCAGCTCCACCAATCCGTCGCGTAAACGCCGACCTGCATCATCAGGCCGATGGGCCATGCGCCGCGAAGAAGGATAGAACCTTCTCGTGGAAGAACGCCTCTGGATTTTCCAGATGAAGCATGTGTGAAACGCCGGGAATTACGACGAGTTCGGAGCCTGCAATCTCGCGATGGATGACCTCGGCGGCGGCAGGAGGCGTCGAGGGATCACGCTCACCAACGATCACACACGTGGGAACACGGATTTCCTTCAGCCGGCTCGTGATGTTGAGGTTCCGAATGGCCTGACACCAGCCCACGTAGCCTTTGGGAGGTGTACTCTCCATCATGGCTGTGAGCTGGGCCACCACCTCTGGCTTGTTCGTCTTTGTCTCAGGCACAACCCACCGCGCGATGGCGCCCTCGACAAGTTCGCTCAGGCTGCCTGTCGAAGCAACGCGGATGCGCTCATCCCAGAGCGGGTGGGCTTGAGCGGGCACAGCGCTGGTGGTTGCGACAAGGCACAGGCAGTGAAACCGCTCGGGGTAGAGGAAGCCGAGATACTGGCCAACCATGCCGCCCATTGAGAGACCAAGAAAACGGGCCTTGTCGATGCCAAGGTGGTCCATCAGTCCGATCACATCGGCGGCAAGCGTCTCGAAAGCGTAGGGGCCTTCGGGCGCTTCGGTCTTGCCGTGCCCCCGCGCGTCGAACCGAACCACGCGGTACTTCGGCTCCAAGGCTGCCGTCAGCGCGTCCCAGGTTGAAAGGTTTGTAGCAAGGGGGTGATGCAGGACGACGGCCGGCGCGTCGGAGCGGCCCGACACTTCATAATTCATTTGAATACCGTTGATCGTCGCACGCATCGCGCGTCCTCCTGCCTTTGCTGCTGGTTATGAGAGAGTGAGTTGGGATGTAGGGGAAAGTTTATCACAGTGGGCCGCCGAAAGAAGCGCCGGCCGATTGCGATCTAGCTCACCGCTTCGCTCTTCACTGCATAAGTCCGAGTATGCGCGACATCGGGCGCCAGCCACTTGCGACAGGGGCGTCGTTAGCGGGAGCTGGGCTTTCGACCCTTTGCGGCACAGCCGCGGTCATGATGAGAGATGCCGTGCCGTTTCTGATGCTTTCTGGTGTCCGCTTTTTCGGTCCCGGCGCGACGACCCGCTCCTCTGCAATCTGCAAATCGCCGCTGGGGTAAAATGGTACCGGCATCAGCTTTTCATACGGCGGGCAGTAGCCAGCGGGATCCAGCTTGGCAGGATCGATGGGGCTGTAGAACCGCACGTTCACGAGATAACGCTTTTCGCAAACCGCGATGCTCGGCGGAATTCGCGTCTCCTCGAAGTAATCGTAGGCTTCCTTGAGGGTTTTCCAGAATTCGTAATGCGGGCTGTCTTCGTGCAGCGCCATTTTTTCGTCCGTCATACGGAAAGGAAAGGCGTGCACTTCAAATGCTTCCTGCCCGCCTTCGAAAGCTTCCCGCGCCAGCGCGTAGATCTCCTCCATCAGCCCATCGGTCATGGCGTAACAGCCGGCGGACTTGCAATCGCCGTGCACCATCAGGAACTCGCCTGTGCGGCCGTGGGCTCGATCGAAAGCGTTCGGATAGCCGAGATTGAAAGCCAGATGGTAGTTCGAGTTCGGATTCATCTGGTGGCGCGTCACCCGATAAAAGCCCTCGGGAGCTTGCTTGTCGCCGCGCTTGATCTTGGGTCCCAGGTCACCCGACCAATTGCAAATCGGATACGTCTTGAAGTGATAGAATCGTCCGTCGTCCCGCTGTTTCCAGATCTCAAGCTCCGATTCCTCCTTGAAGATCCGGACGAAGATCGGCTGCTCGGGCCGCATGCCCTTTCTGCCGAGGAGCATCAACGTTTCCTTCGGCAAGGGCTTGAGATGGGGAGGCAGCTCAATCCTTGCGCAGGCCGCAATTAATGCCGCCGTGGCGATCAAGATGCCGATGTGGACGCCGCGCATGGCCCCCCGTTTCCAGGACTTCAAGCAGAACACCGTGCCCCTGGTGCACGCTCGAATCGTGTGGCCGCTATTGGTGAAGAATCAGTTAACGCAACGGCACGGGCACTAGGCCGCGAGGCTTGTTCCGTGTCAAGGGAGGCCATGGACAGATTTTCGGTAGCCCACAAACGGGCACGGATAAGCGATACAAGCTTAACGATGAGAAAGCCGGATCAGCGGCTCTCAGAGCGTCCGCCCGATTTGCAAGAAGCGCTCATGACGCTGATGCCGGATCTCCTCTGGAGACATACCATCGAACTCGGCGAGTGCAGCCGCGATGGCGTTTCCAGTGGCGGCAATGGCTTTCTGCGGCTCGCGATGGGCGCCACCAATCGGTTCAGGGATGATCGCGTCGATAACTTTCAGCTGCTCCAGATCCTGAGCAGTAATCCGCATGCTCGTCGCAGCGTCCATTGCGCGCGACGAGTCGCGCCACAGAATCGATGCTGCGGCTTCTGGCGAGGCGACCGTGTAGATGGCGTGCTCCAACATGAGGATACGGTTCGCCGTGGCGATCGCGACGGCACCTCCCGAGCCACCTTCGCCAATGATTACCGCGATGATCGGCACCCCGAGTGAGAGACAGCAATCGGTGGACCGGGCTATGGCTTCTGCTTGCCCTCTCTCCTCGGCACCAATGCCAGGATAAGCACCGGCCGTGTCGATAAGGGTGATCACCGGTAACGCAAACCGGTCAGCCATCCTCATCAGCCGCACAGCTTTGCGGTAACCCTCCGGCCGCGCCATGCCGAAGTTGTGGCGGATGCGGCTTTCGGTGTCGGACCCCTTCTCGTGGCCGAGGATCATGACGGAGCGGCCGCGAAATCGCCCAAGGCCGCCCACAATGGCTCTATCCTCGGCGAAATACCGGTCGCCAGCCAGTGGCGTGAAGTCCTCGATTAACCCTTTGATGTAGTCGAGCGTGTGAGGCCGGTCGGGGTGCCGCGCCACCTGTGTCTTTTGCCAGGGGGTGAGCTTGGCATACGTATCGGCCAGCAACTGCTGGGCTTTTTGCTCGAGCTTCGCGATCTCCTCGGTGAGCGAAAGGGCATTCTCGGCGTTGGCCAGGGCCTTCAGCTCTTGAAGCTTGCTTTCCAGCTCCGCGATCGGCTTTTCGAACTCGATGTACGTCCTGAAGGGTCGCTGATCCATGGGTGAACAAGGTTAGCCGCGGGTCGGAGCGGCGGTCAGAAGTCAAAAAGATGAGCAAAGCTCCACTCGGCCGGGACAATCGCCAGCCTCCTGCCGGAAAGTCAAGGTTACACTAAGGCGCGGCAAAAGTTGGCCGGACCGATTCATGGGGTGAACCAATACGCTAGCCAGCCTCATTACTTGCGCGATTCAACTTAGCCCGAGCCAAGGGATGGTGGTCCAACACCAGGCGGCGCAGCCGTTCTTCGAGCACGTGCGTATAGATTTGGGTCGTGGAAATGTCCGCGTGCCCGAGGAGCTGCTGTACGGCACGCAGGTCGGCGCCGCGGTCCAGCAAGTGACTGGCGAAAGCGTGACGGAGCACGTGCGGGCTGACGCGGCGGGGATCGATGCCGGCCTCCTGTGCCAGCTCCTTGAGCTCCTGGGCGAGCCGCTGCCGCGTAAGATGCCCTTCCGCGCTCCGCGATGGAAAGAGCCACCGCGTCTTTAGCATTGGCGCCAACCCGTCCTCCTCATGCTGGCCCACTTCCAAATAGCGGTCGAGCGCCGCCCGGGCCGCAGCGTTCAGAGGCACAATCCTCTCGCGGCCACCTTTGCCCTTGATGGTGAGCACGCGCGAGTCCCCCTGGAGGACGGAGCGGGGCAGCGACACAAGCTCAGAGACCCGCATGCCCGTCGCGTAGAGCAGCTCGAGCAAGCAGTAGAGGCGGAGCGCGGCGAAGCGCTCTCGGCCGGAGGTTTCTGCAATCCGGTCGCGGGCTCTCGTGATAAGCCGATCGACCTCTGCAACCGTAAGCGTCTTGGGTAACGGCTGCCCAACTTTCGGCCCTCGGACGCCGTGTGTTGGATCTTCCGCGATGCGGCCCTCGGTAAGCAGGAACTTATAGAATTGGCGGATCGCTGAAAGGTGCCTCGCTCGGGACGAGGCTGCCATGCCTTGCTCAGCAAGGGCCTTGAGGTAGCTCGTGATGTCAGCCGACTTGGCCTCGGCGAAGGAAGTCTTGCGGCTCGTCAGGAACCTCGCAAACGACTCAAGATCCCGCCGATAAGCCTCAAGCGTGTTGGCGGCGGCGCCCCGCTCGGCCGCGAGCATTTCCAGGAAGGCGTCGATCAGGGCTTCGGTGCTCTGCATTGCGATCTGTTTAGTGGCTCGCGGAGCGCGGCCAAACGTTGAACAGGGCCTCGAAGGCTAGACGTCGCGCTTCAGCTTCGAGTCCTACGCGCTTCAAAGCCCGAATGGCGTCGCCCAAGGCAATGATGTGGGCGCCTTCCGGCCCTTTCGGGCCCACGGTGCGCATCACCAGCAGTACGGTGCGCGCGAACTCTCGCCGGCTGGAGGCCTCTTTGAGCTGCGTCAGCACCCCGGTTTCGGGCAGATGACCGTCGTTAGGTTGCGGCGTGCTGCTCGCCAGGTGCCAGAGGTCCATCGGCACCTGGTAGTCGAGGGCGTCCAGCACCGTCGCGAGTCGATGGAGAACCGGCTCACTGAAAACACCCTGAAGCGCAAGGGCCTCGACGGCGGCGAGATGCAGTCCGCGGGGGGCATCGAATTCGGCATTCGCGATATCGGAGAGCGCGAGCCAGTGCTCCAGACGACTACTCCCTCGTGAGTGAGCATCGAGAGAGACCCACCACGCACGGACGCTCGGGTGATCTCCGGCTGCGAGTGCCGCCTCGATGGCAGTCTCAGCGAACCATGCGAAGTCCGGCGACCGCGGCACGCTCTTGACCAGCGGGGCAGCCATAGCCAGGGCGGGCAGGTAGAACCCGGCGCGACGCGCTTCATCGAGGAATGCGCGGAGAATCTGCGCCCGCCGAGTAGGATCGCGTTCTGCCTCTGCAGCCTGGAAGAGCAAGGCACGGCGCAGCAAGGAATTGGGCCGGGAGGCCAGTGGATTGGCAAGATCCGGCGGCGCGAACCTCTGTGCGCGGTAGATGTCCGCCAGGTCTTCCGGCGCGATGATGCTCAGCCGAGCCGCTGCCTCGGCCGCCGCGACACGAAGCTCGTTACCGGTGCCGGGGTCGAGCACCAGGGAGCCAAGCAAGGCAGCGTCGGCCCGCCCTGTGATCCCGGCCGGGTCAACGGTTCTGGCGAGCTGCAAGAGGCGATAATGCGCCGGGGTGATTTGCCCGTTGCGCGGCAGTCGAGGCTTCTTTCCAGCTCCCACTGCAACAAGAGCATCGAGGAGACCGGCGTTCTCGACGCCCTCCTCCCGGGCAAGGTCCGCGGCTAGAGAGGCAGCAGACGCATTGCCGGCCGCGGCGGCACAGTAGCCGGCGAGGACAAGCATCTCACCCGCCAGTTGGCGTGGCAGATCCTGTTTTCGTGCCGCCGCCTGTTTGACGGCGCTGCAGCCAGAGTCGCGCTGGCCAACTGCGATGTCGTATCTGGCGGAAAAGGCAGTGAGGAGAGGATCAGAGCCCCGAGCTCCAGCCGCGTTCAGCAGCTCGCCCAGCTGCTTCATCTGTCCGGACCGGTAGAGGCCTTCGGCGCGCAGGGCGGTGAACTGAGCAGCGGAGGTACCGGGCGGCTGGGAGGTCGAGGCCGTCATCAGCCGGCGCCATAGTTCCATCAGCGCGGGTGACGGCGGGGGCAACTGAAGCCCTGCGATCAGTTGCTCAGCTGTCTGCAGGTCGATGCCAGTCCAGAGATCGAATGGCAAGCCAGAGCCATCGTTGGCTACCACAGGCGGAAGCTCGGAGCGCTCCACGGGAGCGAGCAGGGGCGCCATAGGGCTAGGTTGGGCCGGGTACGGCTCCGGTTTTTCGAGCCGCGCGGGAGCTGGGGGTTCGCGCCGCTCCGGCCGCGGCTTTGTTCCCCATGGGGGGTAGCGGTCATCGAAACGGGGCCAGCTGTCCTGCGCAGAGGCCGGTGACGCTATCGTTGTGCCCGTCATCCACGCCGTGAAGACCAGGACGGCTAATGACAGGCGGTTCATCCCTCGTGGCCCCGTTCTCGTTTCCCAGCCAAATCCTCGGCGAAAGTTGATCCCTACTGGCGAACCTTTACGCCTGGTACAGGAGTCGAAACCTCCCGGGGCTCCGGCTCGAAATACACGGCAAGTGCATAAAGCCCGCCATAGATAATGCCAGCGACGACGCCCGTAATCATGAGGAATCGGAAGAGGCTGGGCATGATCAGCAATCTATACGATGGCTCTTGCTGCTCCAAGTGACGCCATTATGGCCCCGTTAACCAACCTGCCAACGCCTTGACGGAAGCGTGACGGCACCTCTGCAACCGTCGGGGGAGGTGCCTCAACTTGTCTCCATCGCTGTCTTGTGTGACCGTCAGTGTCTATTTATCACCGAGTACGGTACATCCACCGACCTCAGTCATTGTTCGATTCGGTTGAGACGTGAAGCAGCAGAGCGCGGCGTGTGAGCGGGCCCGGGCAATCCGCGAGGCACTCGGCAATAGATCGCTCGTCATGGTTGGCCTGATGGGCTGTGGAAAGACGTCGGTTGGCCGGCGGCTAAGCGTCAGGCTCGGCTTGCCTTTCGTTGACGCCGACGAGGAGATCGAGGCAGCGGCAGGAAAGACCATCAGCGAAATCTTCGCCGATCACGGCGAGGCGCACTTTCGCGAAGGTGAGCGCAAGGTCATCGCCCGACTGCTGAAAAATGGCCCCCAGGTGTTGGCGACAGGGGGCGGTGCCTTCATGAACCCTGAGACGCGGGAGAATATCAAGCGAGCCGGTATCTCAATTTGGCTCAAGGCTGACTTGCCGGTGCTCATGCGACGAGTGATGCGGCGCGACAACCGCCCGCTGCTCAAGACCGCCGATCCAGAGGCCCGCATGCGTGAGCTGATGATTGAGCGTTATCCGATCTACGCCGAGGCCGACCTCGTCGCCTACAGCCGCGATGTGCCTCACGAGGTGATCGTCGAGGAAATCATTGATGGCCTGCTTGCGGGACCGTTGGCTGTTGCGAAGAACGAATTGCGCCAGGCGCCTGGCCCCGATGCGCAGGAATAGCTCGGGATGGCCATGTCACCGCACGACCAGAACGGGAGGAGCAAGGGCGGAATTGAGGCGCGCCGGATTCCCGTTCCACTCGGAGAGCGCAGCTACGAAGTGCACGTCGGGCCTGGGCTTCTGCAGCAAGCCGCGGACCTGATCGAAGCAACATTGGGGTCGTGCCGCTGCGGCATAGTGACGGACGAAAACGTTGCTGCCCATCACCTTGCAAAGGTCGAAAGCGGGCTGGCTAAAGTCGGTGTACATGCGGGCTCGATCGTGCTGCCCGCAGGTGAAGCGACGAAGAGCTTCACCCAGCTCGATTTGCTCTGCCAGCAGCTCTTGGAGATGGGGCTGGAGCGTGGTGACGCAGTCATCGCGCTAGGTGGCGGCGTAATCGGCGATCTGGCGGGTTTTGCCGCGAGCATCATGCGGCGTGGCATCCGCTACGTGCAGATTCCCACGACGCTGCTAGCCCAGGTGGATTCGTCCGTTGGCGGCAAGACGGGCATCAATACGCCCCAAGGCAAGAACCTGATCGGGACGTTCCATCAACCCAGCCTTGTCCTTGCTGACACGGAAGTTCTCACTACGCTGCCGTTACGCCAGATGCGTGCCGGCTACGCAGAGGTCGCGAAATACGGGCTGCTCGGCGATGCGGAGTTTTTCTCCTGGCTAGAGCAAAACTGGGAGAAGGTGTTCCAGCACGATCCGGCGGCATTGATGCAGGCGATCGGCCGCTCCGTCGAGATGAAGGCCGAAATCGTTGCCCGCGATGAGACTGAGACCGGAGAGCGCGCCCTTCTCAATCTAGGTCACACGTTCGGCCACGCACTAGAGGCGTGGACGGGCTACTCGGATCGGCTGCTTCACGGCGAGGCCGTGGCGATCGGCATTTGCTTGGCAGCCAGATTGTCAGAAGAGCTGCAGTTCTGCCCGCCGCATACGGCTGCACGCATAGGTGCTCACTTCAGGGCAGTAGGGTTGCCCACCCAGGTGCAGGATATTCCGGGGCCAGGCGAGTTACCAAGCCCGGAAGAGATCGTTCGGATTATGCGCCAAGATAAGAAGGTGCGGCGTGGCCGGCTGGCGCTTGTTCTCCTTCGCGGCATCGGAGATGCCTTCGTGACGCGCGACGTGGAGGCTGATTATCTCGTTGAGTTTCTCGGGCGAGCCATCGGATAGGCCCCGCCATACGGCTCAGTGAACTTTAGAGCTGGCCCAACGTGCCAGCAAGCAAGCTCAGACTTCCATGACACCATTGGAACTTCTCTTCACCGCGTTCCTTGTCCTCCTCCTTCTCGTTGCCTCGGCCTTCTTCTCGGGTTCGGAGACGGCACTGACGGCGGTATCTCGGGCGCGGATGCATGCCCTTGAGCAAGAAGGCAACCATCGAGCGGAGCTGGTGAACAGGCTGCTGGCCAAGCCCGAACGCATCATTGGAACCGTTCTCCTGGGCAATAACCTCGTCAACATTCTCGCCTCGGCGCTGGCGACCAGTCTCCTCATCGGAGCATTCGGCGAGTTCGGCGTGCTCTATGCCACGGCCATCATGACGGTTCTCATCGTCATCTTTGCCGAGGTGCTGCCGAAGACCTACGCGATCGCTTACCCCGACCGGATTGCTCTGAGCGTCGCGCCTGTCATGAGGCTTGCGATTGCTGCTTTGTGGCCACTCACGGCCGCAGTGCAATTCGTCGTCACACGCATTCTGAAGGCAACACCCGGCACCAAGGACGATGAGGCCAACATTCTTGCTCCGCACGAGGAGCTGCGGGGTGCCATCGAGCTTCAACAGAGGGAAGGAATGGTCACGCGGCTCGATGCGGCGATGCTGGGCGGCGTTCTAGATTTACTGGACCTCAAGGTGCTCGACGTCATGGTCCATCGCACGAAGATGCAGACTCTCAACGCGAGCATGCCGCCAGACAAGCTGGTCGATGAAGTGTTGAAAAGCCATTACACGCGGCTGCCGGTGTGGGAGAACGAGCCGGAAAACATCATTGGAGTGCTCCACACGAAGGATCTGCTGGTCGAGCTCAGCCGTGTGAACTGGGACCCCTCAAAGCTCGACATCAAGCAGCTAATTAAAGAGCCCTGGTTCGTGCCTGATACAACGGGCGTGAAGGACCAGCTCAACGCCTTTTTGAAGCGCAAGACTCATTTTGCGCTCGTCGTCGACGAATACGGCGAGGTGCAAGGGCTGGTGACTCTCGAGGACATCCTTGAGGAGATCGTTGGCCAGATTTCGGACGAGCATGACGTCCAGGAGATGGCGATACGTCCGCAGCCCGACGGCACCGTGAATGTCGATGGCAGCGTACCGATCCGAGACCTCAACCGATATATGGGCTGGGACCTGCCGGATGAGGAAGCGACTACGATCGCTGGACTTGTCATCCACGAGGCCCAGACCATTCCGGAGCCAGGCCAAGCCTTCACTTTCTACGGCTACCGGTTCGAAATCCTGCGGAAAAACCGCAACAGGATTACGGCGCTTCGCGTCAAGCCGCTCAAGCAGCACCCGTCAGCGCGCGGTCGAGCCAGAGCGTCGCGTTCCGGCTAAGCCGGAGATGCGCTTTCGAAAGACTAGAGCGTCCGCTTGCTAGGGCAGAATGTCTTCCCCGGGCGCGTAAGCCTTGATAGCCAGGGCGTGCACCCCACCTTTAAGCTCGTCGGCCAGCAGCTCGTTGATCATCCGGTGCCGCTCGAGGCGGGTTTTACCCCGCATGACCTCCGAGACGACGAGGATCCTGAAGTGGCTTTCGCCAGTTCCGGGTGAGCTGCGGTGGCCCGCGTGTAACTCACTTTCGTTGATGACATCGAGGCGAACCGGGCGCAGCGCCACCATCAATTTCTCACGTATCCTTTGCTCGATTGACATTGGTTCTTGGCCCAGGTTGACGTTGAAAAGAGAGCCGTTTTATGGCCGGTATACCACGCGGCCAATGCGCGCGAGCCGACCCGCTTGTGCGAGCTGGCTGCCATGACCATACTTCGGCGCCATGAAGCTCGACTCGAAATATTTCGACATGATTCGCATCCACCGCCCCAAGGCGGACAAGCGGGATGCGAATGGCGAGTTGCCGTGCTGCCAATGGAAGGGTTGCACGGAGCCGGGGCGGTTTCGGGCACCCAAGGGTCGCGGCCGGGAAGGGCACTATCTGTTCTGCGACGAGCATATCCGGCGGTACAATAGCTCGTACAACTACTTCGAGGGTATGAGCGAGGCCGAGATCGAGCAGTACCTGCAGGGCGTGGTATACGGTCACCGGCCGACTTGGAAAGTAGGTATCAACGCATGGTCGAAAGGCGGGCGGAGAGCTTCGGCCGAGGACATTCGGCGCTTCGCTGAGGCCCGTGCGAGTGCGCAGGGCTACTATGCATGGCGAGCGGGGCAACAGCAGGAATATCGGCGCGCTCTGAAGCCGCTCGAGCGAAAAGCTCTGCAAACCCTTGATCTGCCTGAGTCGGCGAGCAGCGCGGAAATCAAGGCCCGCTACAAGGCGCTTGTAAAGATGCATCACCCCGATGCCAATGGCGGCCATCGGGGATCGGAGGACAGGTTGCGTGAGATCATACAAGCTTATAATTATCTCAAACAGGCGGGGCTCGTTTGATTGGACGTCAGCCCATTGCTGGCGGGACGCAGGTTGCGGCGCGGCTAGGTTCGCGCCTGGTAATGAGAACTAGATCTAATCGGAAAAACCATCAGTATGGCCATGCAAGAGCAAGCCGGGGCTCCCGGCCTCCCGGACATGAAAGTGTCTGTGCGTCAGGTTTTTGGGATCGATAGCGATCTCGAAGTCCCGGCGTACTCCACTCCCAATGAGCACGTGCCGGACCTGGATCCGGATTACCTCTTCAATCGCGAGGTCACGCTCGCCATTCTCGCCGGCTTCAAACACAACCGGCGGGTCATGATCCAGGGCTACCACGGTACCGGGAAATCGACTCACATCGAGCAAGTTGCCGCTCGACTGAACTGGCCGTGCGTCCGGGTGAATCTCGACAGCCACGTGAGCCGGATCGATCTCGTCGGACGTGATGCGATCGTCCTGCGCGACGGGAAACAGGTGACGGAGTTCAAAGAGGGCATCCTGCCCTGGGCGCTCCAGACGAACACGGCGCTTGTGTTTGACGAGTACGACGCAGGCCGCCCCGACGTGATGTTCGTCATCCAGCGCGTTCTGGAGGTCTCCGGAAAGTTGACGCTGCTCGATCAGTCGAGAGTGATCCGGCCTCACCCGGCGTTCCGCTTGTTCGCGACGACCAACACGATCGGGTTGGGCGACACGTCTGGCCTCTATCACGGTACGCAGCAGATCAACCAAGGCCAGATGGACCGCTGGTCCATCGTTTGCACGCTCAACTATCTGCCGCACGATGACGAGGTGAAGATCGTTTTGCAGAAGGTGAAGGCCTTCACCAAGTCGGAGGCTAAGCGGAAGATCGTGTCGAACATGGTCCGCGTCGCCGAATTGACGCGGAATGCGTTCATCAACGGCGATCTCTCGACAGTCATGAGCCCGCGTACTGTGATTACCTGGGCGGAAAACGCTGAGATCTTCGGGGATATCGGTTTCGCGTTCCGGCTGACGTTCCTCAACAAGTGCGACGAGCTCGAGAGGCCGTTGGTGGCCGAATTCTACCAGCGCTGCTTCGGGGAGGACTTGCCGGAAAGCGCGGCCAATGTGGCCTTGAGCTAAGAACTAGGCTAGCTCCGACCGGGAGCTGACGCGAAAGTCGGTGTTCGACTCGCCTCGCAACGAGCCGAACCTGAGACAAGAAATGGTAAACGGTCAAAAACGCAAAGAGCCGCCAGCCGAGCCGTTCAAGCGGGTTCTCGGGCTGGCGGTGCGCGCCATTGCGAAGAACGACCAGCTCCAGGTCACCTACTCCCCGGGTAAACCAGAGCTCGACGGCAACACGGTGCAACTGCCGGAGCCTTCCCGTGTGCCGAGCGCGCGGGAGGTGGCGGTCATCCGCGGATGGGCCGACAGCCTGGCGCTTACAGCCGCCGTTCACGACAAGAAAATCCATCGGAAATTGGTACCCGGGGGCGGCCAGGCGCGTGCCGTGTTCGAGGCAGTGGAGCGTGCGCGCATCGAGGCGCTCGGTGCCAACCGCATGCCGGGCATGGCCGAGAACCTTACGGCAAAGCTTGAGGATCAATACGCCCATGGCCGCTTCGCCCACGTGAAGGATCGCTCCGAAGCTCCTCTCGAGGATGCGATGGCCCTCATGGTCAGGGAGCGGCTGTGTGGGCTGCCCCCGCCGAAAACTGCTCAGGCCCTTGTCGATGTGTGGCGCCCCTGGATCGAAGAGAGGGCGGGCAAGACGCTCGAGCGCATGGAAGCGCTTTGCGAGGACCAGGAGGCATTCGGGCGCCTATTGCGCGACGTCTTGCGCCAGCTCGAGCTGACGGAAGATGCGGCCGAAGGCGAGCAAGAGCAGGAGGAGAGCTCTGAGAGCGACGAGAATGCAGACGGCGGCGATCAGCAAGCCGAAGCATCAGAAGGCGCCGAGGGCCAGGAGCAGGGCTCGGAGGAGCAGCTTGCCGAGGGCGAGGAAGGCGAGTCCGAGGACATCACTGATCTTGCCGATGCCGACCAGCTGGATGCGGACGTAGAGGGCGAGGAGTCGGCCGAGACCAACCAGCCCTGGCGGCCGAACGTCTCAGTTCTGAATGAGCCCGAGAAGTTCGGCTACCGCGTTTTCACTCGCGCCTTCGATGAGGAGGTTGCGGCCGAGGATCTATCTACTCCGGATGAGCTGGAGCGCCTGAGGACCTTCCTCGACAAGGAGCTGCGTTCGCTGTCGGGCACGGTAACGCGGCTCGCCAACAGGCTGCAGCGGCGGCTTCTCGCGCAGCAGAACCGGGCTTGGGAGTTCGATCTCGACGAGGGGATACTCGATCCGGCAAGGCTGACGCGTGTCATTATCGATCCGACGCACCCCCTTTCATTCAAGCGCGAGCGCGATACTGAATTTCGCGACACGGTCGTGACGCTCCTGCTCGACAACTCGGGGAGCATGAGGGGACGGCCGATCATGGTCGCGGCCTGCTGTGCGGATATTCTCGCCCGCACTCTGGAACGCTGCGGGGTAAAGGTCGAGATCCTCGGTTTCACCACTCGGGCATGGAAAGGTGGACAGTCCCGCGAGCAGTGGCTCGCAGCTGGCAAGCCGCCCAATCCGGGTCGGCTCAATGACCTGCGCCACATTATCTACAAGTCGGCAGACGCACCGTGGCGGCGTGCCAAGCGCAACCTGGCGCTCATGATGCGCGAGGGTCTGCTTAAGGAGAATATCGACGGCGAGGCGCTGGCCTGGGCTCACAACCGCCTGCTCGCGCGCCCTGAGCAGAGGCGCATCCTCATGATGATCTCGGACGGCGCCCCTGTGGACGACTCGACGCTCTCCGTGAACTCAGGCTCTTACCTGGAACAGCATCTGCGTCAGGTCATCGAGGAGATCGAAACTCGTTCACCGGTCGAGCTCATCGCAATTGGCATCGGCCACGACGTCACGCGTTATTATCGGCGTGCCGTGACGATAACGGATCCATCGGAGCTGGCTGGCGCAATGATGGACAAGTTGGTCGAGCTGTTCGAGGAGAAGAGCCCGGCTGCGCCGACGCGCAGGCTACCCAGCCTTCCAAGGCGGCGTTTGACTCTTCATTGATCGACTCTACCGGATAGGAGAGGAAGTTGCGGCGGGCGGTGGAATTGCGCCGCGTTGGGTACGCAGCGCTTGCGCTAGCGCTGTCGATTGCCGCTGCACTTCTGGTTGCGGAGACGGCTGGGGCGCAGAAGCCAGTCATCACGGATACGAAGCCGATCGAGGTCGTGGCGCGGCCCATTCATGGCTTCGATAGACAGGAAATCGACCGGCAGCAGTTCGGCCGATTGAAATGGCGAGGCGGGCTCGTCCTAAGCTCACTAGCGGAAGAGTTCGGTGGATTTTCCGGCGTCGTCCTCGATGATCAAGGGCGGCGACTTTTTGCCGTGGCCGATACGGGTGCCTGGCTGTCGGCGGAGGTTGGCTATGACGGAACGCGGCCGGCTCGTCTTCAGCGCGCCTGGATGGGGCCACTACGGGCACGAGATGGTACCCCCCTGATCCGTAATCGGGACCGGGATGCCGAGGCGGTAGCCTTGGCCGAAGGGAGCTTGACGAACGGCATCGTGCTGATCGCCTTCGAGCAATTTCATCGGATCGGGCGGTTTCGAATCACTGAAGCTGGCCCATCCGCTCCGCTCCATTACCTGGAGCTCCCACCGGAGGTGAAATTGCGCTCCAACCGCGGCTTTGAAGCAGTGAGCGTTCTGCGCGGTGGGCCACTCAAGAATTCAACGATCGCATTTGCAGAGCGGCTGAAGGACGACCGTGGCCATCACACCGGTTGGATCTGGCTCGATGGCAAGCCGCGGAAGCTCTTCCTGACGGATATCGGCGGCTTCGACATCAGCGATGCGGCCGCGCTTGACGATGGCGGTCTTGTGGTCCTTGAGCGACGGTTCAACTGGATCGAAGGCTTCAAGATGCGGCTTCGGCTCGTCCGGCCTGACGAGATTTCGGCTGGCGCCGTAATGCAGGGCGACGTGCTGTTCGAGGCCGATATGCGTTACGAGATCGACAATATGGAAGGCGTTGCCGTCCACCGCGGGCCATATGGGGAGACCGTCATCACGGTGCTATCGGACGACAACTTCCATCCCTTCCAGCGGACCATCCTGCTCCAATTCACGCTCGAGAAAGAGCTCTCAACTGAGCGTGGTGAAGCAAGCGATTAAGCTGAGATGAAGCTCGAAGGCAACAGCTGCAACACTACGGCCTTATGCAGCCTGCGTCTCACCAGCGGCAGTCGACGCTTTGATCTTTTCAATCTGGCGCTTCAATCGCCGGCAACGCGGTGAAAGCTCTTCATCCCGCGCCTTCAGGAGATAGGCGTCGAGCCCGCCCCGATGCTCAACCGACCGCAGTGCGTGGGCGCTTACCCTCAGACGAATGGCGCGTTTCAACGCATCGCTAATGAGCGTCACGTTGCACAGGTTCGGGCGGAACTTGCGCTTGGTCTTGTTTTCGGCGTGGCTACGCAGCTGGCCCGACATCGGCAGCTTGCCGCTCAGCTCACAACGTCTCGTCATGGCAAATCCTCACTTGGCGTACCCTGATGGGGACGCATAGAATTCTTTCAGCTTCTGGAATCGACAACGTCCCGTCAGCCGAGCGGGCCGGGAGTTTGCGGACCTCTATACTTATGCTCCACGTCAAGCGTCAAGCGCGCGAGATGAAGCTTTTGCGCGGCACGCTCTTGTTGTATCGGCTGCGACATACAATTGACCAAAACAAGCCGTAGCCGGTCAGCGGAGCGTCTAATCTGGAGGCGTCACCATGAGGACACCACTCGCCCGGCGCTTGCTCCGGGTGAGCCCGATCAGCAGCGCTGTCTTCGGGCTGGTGATGCTACTGCTATGCGCGCCGGCGGCTGTGGCCGATCCGAGCACGCCCAGCAAGGTTTCGGCACGCTACAAGATTTACTTTAACGGCATCGAGATCGGCAGCTTCCAGTTCGAGTCCAACTCCGACTCGGCGAAGTATTCGTTGGCCGGGCGTGCCAAGCTTTCCGCTCTCCTCGGCATCCTCAAATGGTCCGGCGCCCTGCGAAGCGAAGGTACCCTGGCACGAGGGGAGCCCCTGCCGTCTGATTACTTCTTCCGGTACAAGAGCAGCTCAGATTCCGGCTCCGTCACTATGAGCTTCGATAAGAGACGTGTCGCCGAGACGAAGCTCGAGCCGCCCCCATCGCCTTCCAAGAGCAGGGTGCCTTTGACCGAGGAGCATCTGAAGGACGTGTTCGACCCGATGAGCGCTGTCCTGGCGATGACCACGGGAGGCCTTGATAACCCGTGCGAGCGCAAGGTGGCTGTTTTCGACGGCAAGCAACGCTTTGATATTGTGCTGACATTCCGTCGCAAGGAGAGCATCAAAGAGGCGCAGCCCAGCGGCGAGCCGGCGGTCGCATTTGTTTGCGGCGTCCGCTATATTCCCATTGCTGGACACAAGAAGAACAATAGGATGGTCCGGAGCTTGGCTGCTTCGGAAGATATAGAAGTCGCCTTGCGTCCGGTACCGAGCGCAAATATTCTGGTTCCGTATGAAATTTCGATACCAACAATTGCTGGACCGGCCGTGCTTAAATCACAACGGGTCGAGATTTTGACCGGAATGAAGCAGATCGCCCTAGTCCATTGATCGGACGGCGACCGGTGACACGAAACGCCACCTCAAGGATTGAAATGAGCATACCCAGGTCTGGCCGAACCCCCTTTTGGGCAGAGTGGCATTGAGACCGTTTTTCGGGCGGTGACACGAACTTGCACGACACATTAGCTTGCGTCCGGGGCGCCTGCGTCTCTTACGAGACCAAGGCTGGAGGCTAACGTCACATGGGCATCGACTATCAAACGCGGATCCGGAACGTCACCGCCGTTCTAGGGCCGACCAACACCGGTAAGACTCATCTGGCGATCGAGCGCATGCTCGGCCATGACACGGGCATGATCGGGTTGCCGCTGCGTCTGCTCGCGCGTGAGGTCTATGACAAGATCGCGGCACGCGTAGGGCCGGATAAGGTCGCGCTCATCACCGGCGAGGAGAAGATCAAGCCGGAGAACCCGCGATACTGGGTTTCGACCGTCGAGGCGATGCCTCGTGAGATCGACGTCGATTTCCTGGCCATTGACGAGATCCAGCTTGCTGCCGACCCCGAGCGCGGGCACGTCTTCACTGATCGGCTATTGCACGCGCGCGGCAAACTCGAAACGCTGCTGCTTGGCGCCGGCACGATGCGCGAGGCCATCAGCGACCTGATCCCTGGCGCCAATTTCATCTCCCGGCCGCGCCTTTCGAAGCTCACCTACGCGGGCCAGAAGAAGATCACACGTCTCCCGGCGCGCACTGCTGTCGTCGCGTTCTCGGCGAATGACGTCTATGCCATTGCCGAGCTGATCCGCCGACAGCGCGGCGGCGCGGCGGTAGTGCTCGGTGCACTCTCGCCGCGGACGCGGAACGCGCAGGTGGCGATGTACCAGTCGGGGGATGTCGATTTCCTCGTGGCGACGGACGCCATCGGCATGGGGCTCAACCTGACGGTGGATCATGTCGCGTTCGCCTCGGTGCGCAAGTTCGACGGACAGAACCATCGCGACCTTACACCAGCCGAGTTGGCACAGATCGCCGGCCGCGCTGGCCGGCATATGAATGATGGCACGTTCGGTGTCACAGGCGACGTGGAGCCGTTCGACAATGATCTCGTCGAGCGGCTTGAAACTCACACCTTCGATACGGTGAAGGTCCTGCAGTGGCGTAACAGCGATCTCGATTTTTCATCCGTCGACGCATTGCGGGACAGCTTGCGCGCATACCCGACGGAGGGTCGCCTGACCCGCGCGCGGATGGCTGAGGATGTTATCGCTTTGGAAACAGTGAGTCAGGACCGCGAAGTGCTCGATATGGTCCGCGGGCCTGCGGCAGTTGCGAGATTGTGGGACGTCTGCCAAGTCCCCGACTACCGAAAGATATCGCCCCAGAGTCACGCCGAGCTCATCGCGACGCTCTTCAAGTTCCTGATGACGGGTGAGGAGCGCATCCCCGAGGACTGGTTCGCGCGCCAGGTTGCGCTCGCCAATCGCACGGACGGCGACATCGATACGCTTGCGAACCGCATTGCGCACATTCGGACGTGGACCTTCGTATCCAACCGTTCCGACTGGCTGCGTGATCCGGAGCACTGGCAGGGGCGCACGCGAGAAATCGAAGATGCCTTGTCCGACGCGCTCCATGAACGTTTGACCCAACGGTTCGTAGATCGACGCACAAGCGCACTCATGCGGGGCATGCGTGACAAGGAAGCGCTGACTGCCGACATCGGCGAGGACGGCGCGATTCACGTCGAAAACCATTATGTTGGCAGACTGAAGGGACTGATCTTTTCTCCCGACGCGCAGGCCGAAGGCATCCATGGCAAGGCGGCCCGCAATGCGGCTGCGCAGGTACTCGCCAAGGAGCTGTCGATGCGCGCCCGGCGCATTTCGGCGGCCAAGAACGACGCGTTCAAGCTCGCTCGCAATGGGCGGATTCTGTGGCGCGACGAGGAAATCGCGAAGCTCGAGCCCGGCGAGCACCCGCTTAAGCCTCAGCTCGTTCTCCTGGCTGACGAATACCTGCAGGCGCCGGATAAGGAGAAAATCCAGGAGCGTCTGACGACATGGCTCAACGACACAATTCGCGAGCGGCTCAAGCCGCTGGTGGAGCTCAGCGAAACTCAAGACCTTACCGGTCTGGCGCGCGGCATTGCCTTCCGCCTCACCGAGAACTACGGCGTCTTGAAGCGGGAGACCATCGCCGAGGAACTAAAGTCTCTTGATCAGTCGGGTCGCGCACAGCTGCGCCGCTTCGGCGTGCGCTTCGGGGCCTTCAATGTTTATTTTCCGCTGCTGCTGAAGCCCGCACCCGCGGAGCTAACGCTGATCCTCTGGGCACTGAAGCATGCGGGGGAGCACGGATTATCGATCGACAATCTGCCTGCTCCGCCACGGGCGGGGCTGACGTCCGCACCGGCCGAGCAGGGTGTTCCCGAAGCCTTCTACCGTGCTTGCGGTTATCACATCTGCGGCCCGCGGGCCGTCAGGATCGACATTCTGGAGCGCCTCGCGGACTTGATCAGACCGCTGTTGGCTTGGCGTCCGAATCCAGAGGACCCAGCTGCCACACCGCCCAAGGGATCGACCGGAGATGGTGGGTTCGTGGTCATCCCCGAAATGATGTCGATCCTCGGGTGCTCGCCTGACGAGCTCGCTCCAGTTCTGGTGAGCCTCGGCTTCCGGCCCGAACGGCGGCCGGTCAAGAAAGTTCAGCCTGCCGCTGCACCACCTGCCGAGCCAGCCACCGAGCAACGGGTCGATACGCCTACGGAGCAAGAGAGCAGCGCGAGCTCCGATTCGGCTCTCGAGGTTGAAGAGCAGATTCCGCTGCCGCTCGAAGAATTCGTGGACGCCGCACCTCAGCCCATTGAGGCCGGTTCGGAAGATGCGCCTGCCGAGGCAGTGCCTGCTCCGACTTCGCCAGCCTCGGTGGATAGCGGTGCCGTCGAGGGTTCAGCCATTGCCTCCGCGGACACTGCGGCAGAGACAGCTGAAACAGCAACCGCCGCAGAGGACACGGCCGCTCAGGCCCGAGAGTCCGCAGAAGTCGTGGTCTTCGAAGAAGTTTGGCGCCCACGGCGGCGACACGAAGGCGCGCGCCAGGATCGCCGTCGGCATCGCCACCACCCGCATGGCCATCGCCGCGGGGCCCACCAAGCGCGTCCGCAAGGGACGCAGGGAGAATCGAAGCAGCCAGTCACAGCTGCGGCGTCATCTTCCGGTGAGGCGACCAATCGACCAGCTCAGCCGGGCAACCAGAAGCATCGTGATCGCAAGGACGGCCGCCGTGATGGGCGTCGTCGGCAGGATCGCTCGACGTTCCCGGTGCAAATGCGCTCGGCTCCGCCGCCGAAACGGGGAGAAGTTGATCCCGATTCACCCTTCGCGGCCTTGTTGGCGCTCAAAGAAAGGCTCGAGAAGCAAGCTCAGGAGTCCAGCTCCTCATGAACCGCGTCCCTGGGATCCATCCGAATAGCGGAGGGACACAGCGGCTCGACAAGTGGCTCTGGTTTGCACGTGTCGTGAAAACCCGGTCGCTCGCGGCTTCACTCGTGCTTGACGGTAAAGTGCGGGTCAACCGGGTGCGTATCCAGAAGCCGAGCCAGACGGTGCGTCCGGGTGACGTAATCACTGTAACCGCTCATTCCCGTGTGCGAGTCCTAAAGGTCTTGGCTACGGGCGAACGGCGCGGGCCAGCGGTCGTCGCACAGACGTTGTATGAGGATCTGACTCCGGAATTCTCCAATGGGGGAGGCGAATCGGAGCTCACCGCATCCTAATCGGGAGCCAGGCTCTCCGGCTGGCTGCCCTGGCGAAATCACCGCGCCACAGAGCCATTCACAAAACGCGGCTGCTAACTGAGGTTCTTTGCCCTGGGACAAAAGCGGGCCTTGCGACAACCTGCCAATATGCGGGAAGCTGCCGCGAGTCATATGTCAAACCCGACAACCGGGGTGCCGAGCACATGACATTTGTAGTCACCGACAAATGCATCAAATGCAAGTACACCGATTGTGTGGAAGTATGTCCCGTCGACTGCTTCTACGAGGGTGAGAATATGCTCGTGATTCACCCCGACGAGTGTATCGATTGCGGGGTATGCGAGCCGGAGTGTCCCGTCGAGGCGATCAAGCCCGATACGGAGCCGGGTCTGGAGAAGTGGCTCGAGCTCAATCGCGAGTACGCAGACAAGTGGCCGAACATCACGTCCAAGAAGCCACCGCCTCCAGACGCGGACGAGTACCGGGACATGGAAGGCAAATTCGAGCTCTACTTCTCGCCCAAGCCCGGGACGGGCGATTGAGAGCAGCGGCTCGTCAGGGGCTGCGCGGCCTCTTGTCGAAGAAGTGGGTTCAGCCGCCTCTGCGGTGAATGCCGACCAGAAGGGGCCCTTGTGGGGCCCTCTCCACTTGTGGATCCTGTCCTCCGCCCATGCGCTCCTCGCCGGAAGGCAATTCGGACTGAGCCGAGTGCAGTTCTCTCTAGCTCGATCTTGCTCGACGCGTCAGCGTCTCTGGTCGAAACGGCGACCGATGAGAGCTGACGCGATATTGATCTTCTGAATATCGATCGTTCCGCCGGCGATGCCCCAGCCCCAGGCGTCCCGAAATCGCTGCTCGGCCGGGAACTGTTTCGAATAGCCGTAGCCGCCCATGAGTTGCAGCGCCGCGCCCGTGACCTCGCGCACCATCTCGTTGGCAAAACACTTGGCGATCGACGAATCCGCGATCGACGGGAAGCCTTCTGAGGCTCTGGTTACCGCACGATAGATCAGGAGCCGCGCGGCCTCGACCTTCATGGCCATCTCGGCGAGCTTCAGCTGTACGGCTTGGAACTCCACGATCGGCTTGCCGAACTGGCGGCGCTCCTGGACGTAGGCGAGGGTATCCTCCAGCGCGCCTGCAGCAATGCCGAGGCACATGGTAGCGTTGCCGCAGCGCTCGAGGTCGAAGGCCTCCATCAGCTTCGAGAAGCCGCCCGCGGGCACGATTAGATGGTCTTCCGGAACCTCGACGTTGTCGAAGAAGATGTCTGCGGTGGTCGTGCCGCGGAATCCCATCAACTCCTCGCGCGCCCCGAATGACAACCCGGGAGCGCCGTTCGGCACGTATACGGCGCCGATGCCTTTGGCGCCGGGGGCGTCGGACATGCGGCAGTAGACAACATATCCATCAGCAGAGCCGCCGCCGGTGCACCAGCGCTTGGTGCCGTTGATCACAATCCGGCCATTTCGAAGCTCGGCTCGGGTCGTGAGGTCGGTCAGCGCGGAGCCCGCGCTGGGCTCTGACATGGCGACAGCGACAACGGCCTCGCCACTCGTCACCTTGGGCAGCAGCTGCCGCTTCAGGGACTCCGTACCGAATTTCTCGACAGCTTTGATGGGACCCACAGCGCTTTCGAAGATCGGAAAGGCCACGCCGGGATGAACCTTTGCGAACTCCTCCAGCACGATGATGGCTTCGAGGTTGCCGAGACCAAGCCCACCATACTCCGGAGAGATGTTGATCCCGAGAAAGCCCATCTCGGCGTACCGCCGCTTCCATTCCTTCGAAAGCGGCTCGCTCGTCCGTTCCATCTCGCGGGCAACCGGCGCCATTTGCTCGCGAGCAAAGGCTCTGGCTGTGTCGCGCAGCTCGCGTTGTTCGGGAGTGAGCTCGAAGTTCAAGGCGTTCCTCGCAAGTAGCTTATTCACGGTCTTGCAGATGCTCCTACCCTGCCGACCGTTGACCAGCAAGCCTGCTCGACGAGGAGATGCGCTGCTCTCAGCTCATAGCTTGAGCATAGATGGGAGCCACAGAGAAATGGCAGGAACGTAAGTGATCAAGGCCAGAACGACGAGCATGGCCAAGTAAAAGGGCCAGATGGTGCGGACCATCTCGCTGATCGGCACTCTTCCGACGGCACAACCCACGAACAATGTCGCGCCGACAGGTGGCGTGATCAGCCCCATGCCGAGGTTGACGAGCAAGATCATGCCAAAATGAACAGGGTCGACACCGATGTTGACGGCCACCGGCAAGAGAATGGGCGTGCAGATCACGATCAGCGGCGCCATATCCATCAGGCAGCCGAGCAGCAGCAAGATTATGTTGATCAGCAGCAGGATGACGTACTTGTTGTCGGATACCGACAGGAAGAACTGCGTAACCTTTGCAGGCAGCTGCATCAGCGCCATCATGTAGCCGAATGCCGCGGCGAAGCCGATGAGCATCATGACCATGCCCACCGTGCGCACGACGCGCGCCATGAGTAGCGGCAGCTCACGCCATTTGTAATCGCGGTAGACAAACATTGTGATGATGAAGGCATAGATGCACGCCACGGCCGCAGACTCCGTTGGCGTGAAAACACCGCTCAGGATCCCTCCTAGAATGATGAACATCGTTAGGAGTCCCCAGAACGCGTCGACCATAGTGTGAACGGCCTGACCCAAGGAGACGATTTCCCCCTTGGGATAGTTGTGGCGGTGGGCCATGAACAGAATCATGACCATCAGAGTGACGCCGAGGAGCAAACCCGGCAGAACGCCCGCCAGAAAAAGGTGGGCGATGGAGATGGTGCCTCCCGCCGCGAGCGAGTAGATGACGGCGTTGTGCGAGGGCGGGATTAGGATGGCCTGCACGGATCCGCAGACTGTGACGTTAGTCGCGAAAACCCGCGGATAACCATTTTTTTCCATTTGCGGAATCATCACTGAGCCGACGGACGCCGTATCCGCGACGGATGACCCCGAGATGCATCCGAAAAACGTGGAGGCAAGCACATTAACGAGCGCGAGCCCACCGCGAATAAATCCGACGAAAACTTTCGCCAGATTGATGAGGCGCAGCGCCATTCCTCCTTCGGCCATGATTGCGCCTGCTAATACGAAAAATGGAATAGCGAGCAGCGCAAACTCGTCCACGCCGTCCGAAATTTTGAGCATTACCGCTTGAAGAGGTATGCCGTACCAGAGAGCGCCGACGATGGCCGCCAGCCCCAGCGAGAAGGCCACTGGAACACCGACGATGATGAGGAATCCGAATGTGCCTAGGAGGACCAGTGCATCCATCGCGCGATACTCGTCTGCCCGCGGATTTGATCAGTTCGCGTCGCCCGCCGGTGATTGGAACGGTATTTCCCCCTCCGCTGGGGCGAAAAAACGGCCTGACCAGAGCCGCTCAATGACAAACAGGGCAATAATCAGACCACCAAGAGGTATCGGTAGATAGGTCAACCCGACAGGAATGACAGGCATTTGCGCCATCACTTGGTTCCAGGTGGTCCTGACCAGGCCCCAGCCAAAAAACAACAGGAACAAGGATGTGCCTAGCATACACAGCTCGATGAACCAGGCGATCAAAGTGCGGGCAATCCCAGAGGTCATATCTGGCACCATCATCACTGCGATGTGCAGGTTTTCGCGATAACAGACGGCGCCAGCGGAGAACGTGAAAAGAATCATCAGAATAATCGCAATGGGCTCGGGCCACTGGGATCCGTAGCCAAGCACGTAGCGACTGTAGACGCCCCACGGAATGATGATGGTGATGACAAGAAGGCAAAGTCCTGCAATCACCATGCAGAGGCGATGCAGGACGTTCATGGCTCTGACGTAGCGCTCGAACATCAGCCTGGCATTCTGCAGCAGCTGGAAAAAGCTATTTGGGTCGCCTATGTGGCCGGTGAGCCCGCGAAGCTTCGGCTTCGCGGGCGCAAGCAGCTACTGCACGGCCTGGATCCGCTTAATCAGGTCAGCGTAAGCGGCGCCGTACTTGTCGTAAACGGGTTTGACTGCTTCCTGAAAAGCTTTCTTGTCGACGTCGGTGACGAATGTGACACCCGCTGCCTTGAGCTTCGCCATCGACTCCTCGACCATCTTATCCCACAGCTGCCGCTGCTCCTGTTGGGCCTCGGCAGCAAATTTCTTGATGAGATCCTGGTCCTCCTTGGACAGCTTTTCCCAGGCCACACGCGAGAATACGAGGATCTCCGGAATGATGAGGTGCTCGGTAAACGAGAAGTACTTGGCGATCTGATGATGGTTGTGGGTGACGTAGGTCGGCGTATTGTTCTCGGCTCCGTCGACGACACCGGTTTGGAGGGCGGTGTAGAGCTCGCTGAAGCCCATCGAAATGCCGTTTCCACCCATCGCATTCATGGTGTCCACGAAAATGGGGTTGCCCATCATGCGGATCTTGAGGCCGGCCAAGTCCTCGGGCTTGCGAATGGGCTTGTTCGTGTAGACATTCCGTGATCCGGCATCCATCCAGCAGAGGCCGATCAGCTTCGTTTCCGGATTGGAGGAGATCCTTTCCAGCATCTCCCGGCCGATCCCGCCATCGATGACCTTGCGCATATGCGCTTCGTCGCGGAACACGAACGGCAAGTTGAAGACGTTGAGCTCGTCGACAACGGTTCCGACGGGGCCGACGCTGATACGGGCCATGTGCAAAGCGCCGATCTGCGCCTGCTCGATCATTTCCTTTTCACCGCCCAGCTGCATGGCGGGGAACATCTGGATCGAGATCCGCCCGTTGGTCGCCGCTTCGAGCTTCTTCCCCATCCGCACGACGGCTTCGACGGTCGGATAGCCGAACGGATGAACGTCCGAGGATCTGAGGACCAGCTTCTCTTGAGCGAATGCCGTCAGACTGCCAGCCGCGCCGAGGCCGCTGGCTGCGACGGAAGCCACACCGAGCTTGATCACTTCACGTCTATTCATGGGCGTTTCCTCCTGGACTGGTTCTTGCGTTCTTCTTTTCTGGCTTAACTTAACGAGACAAATGCCGAATCGTTCGTGTGCTGAGCCTCCCGCAGAGCTGCTATTCCGAGCTGTGCCTTGCGGACGCGCCGGGGCGATGCTACAGAATTTGTACGATGACCCGACAAATTCAGAACGTACCACCCTCCCCAGGTAGAGGCAAGCTGACATCGCTGCGACGCTTACGTGCCTCGCGAAACCTGACTCTGGAGGTCGTCGAGCAGATTGCACAGGAGATTCGCAGCGGTCGTCTGGCTCCGGGAACAAAGCTGCCGACAGAGCACGAGCTTATGGAAGCGCTCGGGGTGAGCCGCACGGTGGTGCGGGAGGCAGTGGCTGCGTTGCGGGCCGAAGGCCTTGTGGTGTCCCGTCAGGGCGCTGGAGTTTTCGTAGCCGACGAAACTCGGGCGGCGTTCCGCATCAGCGCGGACGGACTAAGCTCCATCGAGGAAGTGCTCCAAGTTATGGAGCTACGGCTTGCTCTCGAAGTCGAGGCCGCTGCATTGGCGGCCGAGCGAGCGACGCCGAGGGAGACGGAAGCAGTCGGACAGGCTTTGAACGCGATCGATGCTTCGATCGAGCGAGGCGAGCACGCTGTTGGCGAGGATTTCGCGTTCCACCAGGCCATCGCGTTGGCCAGCGGAAATCCCAAATTCTCCGAGCTGCTGGCATTTCTCGGCCGCCACATCATTCCACGGCAGAGCATTCGTACGACGCTCGATGCAGAGGAGCAGCGCCGGTATCTCCAGCGAATCCAAGACGAGCACAGGCGGATATTCAGCGCGATCCGAAGTGCAGATCCCCATGCTGCGCGGCGCGCAATGCGAGCGCATCTGACCCGCAGTCTTGCTCGTTACCGCCGCCTTGCGGAAGAGCATCCGACATAGAAGGATGGCCGGTGCATTTCGCGCTTAGGGCATCCCGGCGACAAGGAGGGAGCCATGCAACGAGTTTTGATCACCGGCGCGGCTGGTTCAGTCGGAACTTTGATCCGGCCACTCTTGGCACCGATCTATCCCAACATTGTGCTGAGCGACGTCAAGGAGCCGCCGGCTCTACAAGCCAACGAGACCTTCATTCAGGCCGATCTTGCGGACATGGAAAGTGTCGAGCGGGTCTGCGAAGGCGTCGACGGCGTCATTCATTTGGGAGGCTACTCGGTCGAAGGCCCGTGGGAGGATATTCTCGAGGCGAATATCATCGGCTGCTATAATTTATTCGAAGCTGCCCGCCGACAGGGCGTCAAACGCGTCGTATTCGCCTCATCCAATCATGTCGTCGGCTTCTATCCTCGAGTGCGGCCGATCGGTGTTGATGTCGTGCCTCGGCCGGATAGCCGATATGGAGTCAGCAAGCTTTTCGGCGAGGGTCTAGGCGCGCTTTATGCGTACAAGTACGGGCTGCGCGTGCTTTCCATTCGAATTGGAAACGTCGGAGAAAAGCCGCTCGACAAGCGCCGCTTGTCGATTTGGATCAGTCCTTCCAACCTCGTGCAGCTCATACGGATCGGCCTGGAACATCCTGATCTCCGGTACGAGGTCATGTACGGCGCTTCACTCAACGAGCGCGCCTGGTGGGATAATTCGGTTGCTTACAGGTACGGCTACAGGCCGACTGGCCAGGCCGAGGAATTCCTCGAGGAGGCCATGGCCGAACAGGCCAAGCTGCCGCCAGACCCGGTGGGCGATTTCTACCAGGGCGGCCCCTTCTGCAGCATGGAATTCGATGGCGGTATTGAGGAGATATGGAATTGAGCGCCTGAGGCGCCATCACCAAGGCGCCGCTGGAACATATAGCGCTATTTGTCTGCTGATCAGCGGACGACAACTTATGGAGGAAGCCCATGGAGCGGCCGTTAACAGGACCTCCCCCGCGTCTTAAAGCGCCGAAGGGCACCTGCGACACCCACATGCATTTCTACAACTCGCGTTATCCAAAGCATCCTGACGGCGTTCCACCCGAGCCGGATACGACTGTTTCGGACTACCGCCAGATCATGAGTTGGCTGGGGATCGAGCGGGTTGTGGTCGTGCAGCCAAACGCTTATGGCGACGATAACCGCTGCACGATGGACAGTGTCGCTGAGCTGGGCCTCGACAAGGCCCGCGCCGTGGTGGTCGTGAAGCCCGGCGTTACCGACGACGAGCTCGAAAGGCTGACGAAGGCAGGTGCACGCGCCATCCGCTTCATGTGCCTGCCGCCGGGCCACCTGAAATGGGACGTGATGGATGAGATGATCGCCCGCGTTCGCCCATTCGGCTGGCACGCGATCGTGCAGTTCGATGGTCGCGAGCTTCCGGAGCGAGAGGCACAGCTGAAACGCATCGAGGGCGATTACATAATCGATCACGTCGGCAAGTTCCTCGAGCCGGTGCCAACGGACCATGAGGCGTTCAAGACGTTGCTGCGGCTCGTCGATCGCGGGAATTGCTACGTCAAGCTGTCGGCGGCGTATGAAGTCTCAAAGGTCGGCCCGCCCGGTTACGACGACGTTGCCGCTCTCGCGAAAGCCTTGGCCAAGGCCGCGCCCGAACGGCTGCTGTGGGCAACCAATTGGCCGCATCCCGGAATGCGGGGAGAGCGTTATCCAAGCGAAGTGAACCTGCTCGACCTGATGTTGGAGTGGGTTCCTGACGAGTCGGCCAGGTACAAGATGTTCGTCGAAAATCCGGCGAAGCTCTACGGCTTCTGATCTGGAGGACGCGAATGGAGCAGCGCAATCTCGGGCCGTCTGGCCTGCAAGTCTCTGTGGTCGGTTTGGGTTGCAACAATTTTGGCGGGCGCCTCGACCTCGAAGCCTCGCGGGCTGTCGTCCACAAGGCGCTCGACCTGGGGATCACCTTTTTCGATACGGCCGACATCTACGGGGACCAGGGCGGCTCCGAGAAGGTGCTGGGCGAGATTCTTGGGCCGCGGCGTAAGGACATCGTGCTCGCCACGAAGTTCGGGATGCCCATGGACCGCGACCGGGGCCTGATGGGCGCCTCCCGCCGCTACATCATGTCGGCGGTAGAGGCGAGCTTGCGGCGGCTGAAGACTGACTGGATTGATCTCTATCAGCTTCATGAGCCGGATCCGCGGACCCCAATCGAGGAGACCTTGCGGGCGCTCGACGATCTCGTGCGGCAAGGGAAGGTGCGCTACATCGGCTGTTCAAACTTGCCGGCTTGGCAGGTGGCCGATGCGCTTTGGACCTCGCGCTATCACAACCTGACCAGCTTCATCTCGTGCCAGGACGAGTACAGCCTCGTGGTTCGCGATCACGAGAAGCAGTTGATCCCGGCGATAAAGCACTATGGACTAGGTTTGCTGCCTTATTTTCCGCTCGCGTGCGGTTTGCTCACGGGTAAGTACAAGCGGGGTGAGGCGCCGCCTCCCGGAACACGCCTCGCAAGCATGAGTCGGTGGGCGGACAAGTATCTCACGGATGAAAACTTCACGATTGTCGAGCGGCTGACAGAGTTCGCGCAGTCGCGCGGTCACACTCTGCTAGAGCTGGCATTCAGCTGGCTCGCATCGCAACCGGTAGTCGCCAGCGTTATCGCGGGCGCGACGAGGCCTGAGCAGGTGGAGCAGAACGTGAAGGCCGCGAGCTGGAAGCTGACGGCCGAGGAGCTTGCCGAAGTCGATCGGCTGTCGGCGAAATAGCAGCCGATCGACCTATCTGAAAGGAGCGAACCAGCTCTCGCCGACCAGCGTGGTGAATCTCACGCTACCGTAGGCGCCGTCTGAGCCGAAGGTCGACCTTCCATTGTCGTCATCGACGAACTGGTAGCCTGCAGACACCGTGATCGCAGTCGAAACATCGCTGAACAACAACGGCGGCAGGCTGGTCTTCAGGAAGCCGCCAATCCGCTGCGCGTCGCTCGACTCGTCGCCCATGAGCCAAGCTTCCGGCCCGATGATGAACCCATCGAACGAATAACCGAGCCGGCCATCGACTTGGTATGTGTCAAATGCAGTAGAGTAGCTGGCCGCCAATTCAGCGTAGACGGGCGAGTAGACCGACGGCGCCTTCGTTATATCGAAGGCTACCTTGAACCCCGTTTCGCTATCTCTCACCGGATTTCCCAGGTCATTCGGCGAAAGGTCATGATCCTGGTGCTCGGCGCCGACGAAAAGGCTCGAAGCTACGTCGCCCCGTATCCAGCGATAGCCGAGCATGGCATCGATCCCCCATGCATCGCCATCGATGTCCCCGCCAGGGGCGCCCGGTAAATCGTAGCTATAAGAATCCGTGCTGACAGATAGCCGGCCGACGAAGCCTTCCCGCGCCAAGTCGCCGTTGAGCGCGAAGTAGAGCGCGGTAGAAGTTGCAAAGGCGTCTTGCGCCAAGTCGTAGACGCTGACGATCGCGAGCGGATAAGTCGTTGGGCTGATTGGCTCGGCACCCCCTGCCCGAGCAGTACCCATCGGAGCCGCAGCAACTGCTGCGACAAGGAGAATTCCCGACTTGGAGCTCATCCGTCCTGATTTGCCTAATTGACCGGTGCCGCTGTCCAATGCTGGCGACAATAGAAGCACGTTACTTGCTGATTTGCGAAGCCACGTTAGCCGTTACGTCGCGATTCGCGACACAGGCGAAGCGCGAATGCAACAGCGCTAACCTTTTGAACATCGATACGAACAGATTATCACGGGCTCTTGCGCAACAATTCCACACGCCGTCACCTTCTTGAGCCGCCATGACAGCTCGCGAACGTCAGCTCCGCCAAGCCATCGTGGACCAATGCCGCTGGATGAACGCCATTGGTCTCAATCAGGGGACGTCCGGCAACATCTCGGTTCGCTTCGGCAACGAGATGCTGATCACGCCATCGGGCATTCCTTACGAAACGATGACGCCGGAGATGATCGCGGCCATGCCGCTTGATCGCAGCGATGGCTCGTTCCGCGGTCCAAAGAAGCCTTCATCCGAATGGCGCATACATCTCGACATTCTGCGGTCGCGTCCCGAGGTAAATGCAGTTGTGCACACCCACTCGACCTACGCGACCGCTCTAGCCATCGCGCGAGTCGGAATTCCAGCGTGCCATTACATGGTTGCCGCGTTCGGTGGGGGAGACATCCGGTGCTCCGAGTACGCCCGCTTCGGCACGCAAGAGCTGGCGGATGCTGCACTTGCGGCGCTTGAGGGGCGTAACGGCTGCCTGCTGGCTAACCACGGTATGATTACCGTTGGCCCGACGATTGAGAAGGCCATGTGGCTGGCCGTGGAGCTGGAGACGCTCGCGAAGCAGTACTGGCTCAGCCGCCAGATCGGAGGACCGGTGCTGCTGACGGATAAGGAGATCCAAGAGGCTCTCGAGGCCTTTGCGACCTACGGGCAAGTGGCGCCGCCTGAGGAAACGGCGACCGCACGGGGGCGCAGGTCAGCCGCGTCGCGTCGCAAGTCGCCTCCCGCGCAAAAGAGCCGAAAGGCGGCAAAATCTTAGAGTACTGGCCACGTCAGCCGCGAATTTCGCGCTTGCGCGCTAGTCTCACGTCATCGTCGGCGATGGCCCGAGAGCTAAACGCCGCCACGGCGCCAACGGCACCCGCAGGGTATGGAATCCTCACTAGGAGCCTGTCTGAGTAGTCACTGGTCAAGAGACGGCGAGTCTGATTCCTTGCCGACTTATGAGCAAGGATTTTCGCCCCTGGAAGATCGACGACGCACAGCTTCTGCCGCCTTGCGTTGAGGACTATGTGCCCAAGGCTCATCTGTCTCGGCTGATCGTGGCGCTCGTGAGGGAAGCGCTTGATCTTTCCGGGATTGTCGGAAGTTACCGGAGCGCGCTCGGCCAGCCGCCGTTCGATCCGCGGATGATGACGGCGCTGCTCTTGCATGCCTACGCGAGCGGCATCTACTCCTCGCGGCGGATCGCGAAGGCGGCGGTGGAGCGTGCGGACTTCATGATGATCGTGGCGGGCGACCCGCCGGACTTCCGCACGATCTCGGAGTTCCGCCGGCGGCATCTCAAAGCGCTGGCCGCTCTGTTCGTGCAGGTGTTGCAGCTTGCCGAGAAAGCCGGTTTGGTGAAGCTCGGGCATGTGGCGCTTGACGGCACCAAGATCAAGGCGAACGCGTCCAAGCACAAGGCGATGAGTTATGATCGCATGAAGAAACGGGAAGCGGAACTTGCGGCCGAGGTCGGCCGTTGGTTTGAAGCCGCCGAGGCCGCCGATGCGCAGGAGGACAAGCTCTACGGCGACAAGCGCGGCGATGAGTTGCCTGATTGGGTGGCCGACAAGCAGAAGCGGCTTGAGAGGATCCGCCAAGCCAAGGCCGAGCTGGAGGCGGAAGCGAAAGCCGCCGCCCAAGAGGAGATGCGGCGCCGGGCCGAGGCCGAGGAAAGGCGCATCGCCGAAGGTCGCAAGAAGAACGGCAAGAGGCCAGCGCCGCCGTCCGCCGAGCCCAACGGCAAAGCGCAACGTAACTTCACCGATGCGGACAGCCGCATTCTCCTGACCAAGGACGGTTATATCCAGGGCTACAATGCGCAAATCGCTGTCGATGCAAAGGCCCAGATCATCGTTGCGCACGGTCTCACCGCGAACATGAGCGATCACGGGCAGCTCGTGGGGTTGCTCGACGGCATCGAGGCCAATCTCGGCGCCAAGCCGAAGGAAGCATCGGCCGACAACGGCTATCTGAGCGAGCCGAACCTGCAGGCCTTGGCCGATCGCGGTATCAGCGCTTACGTCGCAACTGGACGAGCCAAACACCCCGCTGACGGCAAACGAAAGATCGGTGGGCCGCTCACCCAGGCCATGCGGGATAAACTAAAGCGGGCGGGATGGCGAAGCAGATACAGGTTCAGAAAGCAAATCGTCGAGCCGGTGTTCGGACAAATCAAGCAAGCCAGGGGGTTCAGGCAGTTCCTGTTGCGGGGCATCGAGAAAGTGAGGGCTGAATGGGCCCTGATCTGCACCGCCCACAACCTCACCAAGCTCGCCAGGGTTGCCTGAACAGGCTATCCTTCATGAAAACTGCCGAACCACAAACCTATGTGGACAGGCTCCTAGTATGCCTGTAATATCTATTTTCGTTCGCCAATTGTTGTTCGTTCTTCCTCCTTTTTCGCAACCAAAGGTTTTCCCAATGCGATTTCTCGCCATCATCTTTCTGATTTTACTATCCCATTCAGTTTGTGCGGCCGAATGTAGAGATCCCTCGATTCTAAGAGAGCTCAGCGCGCCATATTACGATCCAGATCAGCCTCTTGACCTCAAGGCAAAGGGAACTGTGAGCTTTGATAGGCTGCCAACCGCTCACTTCACCCAGCAATTCGCTCCCGCGATTGGACGGATAGAAATCGAATTCAACAATGGCTTCCGTGACTGTGCTGACACATGCACCGGTTTCATTGTATCACCTAAGCATGTGCTCACAGCGCACCATTGTATACCGGGCGCTCAATCCAATACTTATAAAATAACTCGAGCGGTTATTCGGTTTGGTTTCGATAAAGACGGGATTGTCAAAGAGAACACGAGAGTTTATGAATTACAAACGGTCGCGGAAAGAGATAACTACGACGTCCAATTGGATTACTCACTTGTGGCTTTTGCCGAAGATTGCGATTGCTTGACGCGCTTTGGCCGCGTGAGGCTCTCCGGGGCGGAGCCGCGCGACGGAGAACCACTGATCATCATTCAACATCCGCTTGGTGGGCCTCGCCGTTATGCAAGCGATTGTCTTGCAAGCAGAACTGACGATTTGTCGTTGATAAAGCATGATTGCGCTACTTTTCGCGGGAGTTCCGGCTCGCCGATCTTCGGGCAGAATTCCATGGAGGTTGTGGGTATTCACACGGGGAGAGAAAGAGGCGTAACGTTAGCTGCGATAGTTGCTAATAGCCCGATACTTCAACGAGAATTGGAACCTGCTGCAAAAGAAGCGCCTCTGGCGCTTTTGCGAGGAGCATATGTTTTTCTCGGGAAGAGGAGTGCGCTGTCAGTGTTGAGGGGCGACCAGGCCAACGCAGATGCGCCTTTCGGCAGAGCGGTGTTGGAGTGGGTCGCCGCAGGCAATCCTCTGTCAGGCGAGCCGCTCACTGTTAGGGTCCCTGTGAACGTTAGATCTCGGCCGCCACGCGTAGGAAACATGTACGGCAGGATAATCCGCGTACTCGCGCCCGGGTTAACGGTGGCAGCGCGGTCTTATGCTAAATATCGAATGGTTGGTGATGATTTCTATTTTGCGCAAATAGAGGAGGTTAGGTAATGAAAAGAATTGCGGGTGCTCGAGCTCGAATTTTGGCGGTTTTGGTAGCAAGTCTTGGATTGGCATTCACGACCAAAGAATGCGGTGGCCAAGAAAAGGCATCTTCGTCGTCGAGGACGGAAGCCCAACGGCAGGATGATATAGTGAAGGAAATCGTGAAGGTGCTTACGGAAGCCTTTAGAGAAGCAAACAATGAAGAAGCACCGAAGGAGAATATCGACTACAGGAGCGATAGCGAAATAATTAAGGGTCTCTACGCCTCGATGAATGCTCGCCTAAATAAGATTACGGTAAAAATTCCCGGAGCGGATACGCAGGAAATGGTGCCTGGTATCATCGTGTTCTCTAGAGCAATAAAGAATTCAGGTGGTCGCATTGAGTATTGTCGCGTGAATAGAAACGAGTCTCTGGGTGCGATAATACGTCCGTTTGTCCCGGAGATTTTCCGGGAGGGCAAAGAGCTTATCGCAGAAGCGATAAGGAAAACTCGGATCCCAAACGTGGCTAAATACTATTCAGTATACGCTTATTTGCGAGATGACAATCGAACCGTCGAGTTTCTGGAGTTCAGGAAGCGGACATATGACAATGAGAGGTGTTAGTTCAATGCTTTTTTCAGGATCGAAAGTACGAGTAGATCTTGTGCTTCATTAGGTGCGTCCAATTCCTGGCTGATTTCCTGGAAATTCGGACATGCACTAGCGGTTTTGATGGTGACCGACAAAGGTCAGTTCGGTGCGGCTATGGGGGCATAGCCGCCAATATCAACGCGTGGCTTTGTTCCGTTGAGGTGCTGCGCACCGTGCCAGATGGCAGAGACCCCGCGATGGAAGCCGCGTAAACCGGTAAGCTCGACTAGAGCAGTTCAGAACTAGACAGAATCGAGAGGATTCCCAAATCAGTCGCTTTCTGATTCAACATGCATGCTGGAGAGAGGGGGCCAGCATGCATGGCGAAGCCCTATTCGGAAGATCTGCGCTCGCGGGTGGCAAACGCAATCAGGTCAGGCGAGAGCAGCCGCTCCATCGCCGCGCGGTTCGGCCTTGCGCCGTCGACGGTCATCAAGTGGTCGAAGCGGCTGCGTGAGACCGGCAGCGTGGCGCCGGCGAAGTTCGGCGGCCATCTGAGGTGCCGGCTCGAGGCGCACCGCGATTTCGTCTGTCGCCAGGTCGAGGAAGTGCCGCACCTGACGCTGCATCGCCTCAAGGACTTGCTGAGAGAGCGCGGCGTCATCGTCTCGCACGACACGGTTTGGCGCTTTCTGAGACGGGAGGGATTTGAGCTTCAAAAAAAACACTGCTGGCGGCTGAGCAGCACCGGGTCGACGTGGTGCGGCGGCGCCGGCGATGGCGCCAGGCCATGCCGCATCTCGATCCCGCGCGCCTCGTTTTCATCGATGAGACGTGGATCAAGACCAACATGGCGCCGATCCGCGGCTGGGGGCCGAAAGGTCAGCGCCTCAAGGGCTTCGCGCCCGACGGCCGCTGGAAGACGCTGACGTTCCTGGCCGCCCTGCGGATCGATGCGCTGCTTGCGCCGTGTGTGATCGACGGCCCGATCAATGGCACTCTGTTCCGCGCCTATGTCGAACAGCTCCTGGTGCCGAGCCTGTCGCCTGGTGACATCGTCGTCATCGACAATCTCGGCAGTCACCGCTCGCGCGCTGTCCGCGATGCGATTGTGGCGGCAGGAGCGAGGCTCGCATTCCTCCCGCCCTACTCCCCAGACCTCAACCCGATCGAGCAGGTCTTCGCCAAGGTGAAGCATTGGATGCGGATGGCACAAGCGCGCTGCGTCGCCGCCGTCCACGACCGGATCGCAACCCTCGTCCGCAGCGTCCCCGCAGCCGAGTGTGCCAACTACCTCCGGAATGCCGGTTATGCTTCCATCTAATTCTGAAGGACTCTAATTGCCTGATTTATCGAACAGTTCATCGGAGCGAATACAAGCCGATGAAATCTGAGCTTGAGGGACCGTATTTCTCATCCCATTTCAGGTCGGAGATTCGAGGCCCGCCCGGGGCGCCACGGTTTGGAGGTGCCAGACGTTTCTCGTCGCCCAGTCGTTTTACCCGCGAAGTTGGCAGAGTCAGCGCGCTATGGTGCTCGAGCCAGCCTTAGCGTCGGTGGTGGCAGCGCTGGTTATGCCAGCGGTGCACTTGCATTGTGCCCGCTTGAAAAAAGTCCTGGAGATTCCTGTTTTAAAGATTCGGGGAGTTCCTAGCGAGTACAGATTTCAGTCCGTACTTACTAAAACCAAGGCTCTCACCCCCTTATCTCTCCACCCGTCACGCGCTTGACCTCCGCAATCACCTTCTTGGCGACGGCGTCGATTTCGGCGTCAGTCAGCGTGCGTTCGCGCGGCTGCAGCGTAACCTCGATTGCGACGGATTTCTTGCCCTCGCCCAGGCTCTTGCCGGTGAACACGTCGAACACAGAAACATCCGTAATCAGCGTCTTGTCGGCGCCAGCGGCCGCCCTCACGACGTCACCAGCAGGCACCGACTCGTCGAGGACGAAGGCGAAGTCGCGGCGCACAGGCAGCAGATCGGGCGCGACCATCGCGGGCCGAGCGAGGGACTTGCGCTTCTCGGGTGGGATCGCGTCGAGGAAAATTTCGAACCCAACAATTGGCCCCTCGACGTCAAGCTCAGCAAGCGTCTTCGGGTGGATCTCGCCGAAGTGCGCGAGCACGGTCTTGGGGCCAAGCCGCAGCACACCGGAGCGGCCGGGATGGTACCAAGCCGGAGCGTCTCGCGTGATCTGAGCGCGGTTGGGGTCAAAGCCAAGGGCGGCAAGCGTCGCGAAGACGTCAGCCTTCACGTCGAACACGTCGGCTTCTTTGGCCGGCTCGGACCAATGGCGGCCAACGCCGGGAAGACGCGCAGCGCCGGCGCGTACACCCGCCGCAATCTGGATCTGATCCTCGGGCTGGTCTCCGCGATAAGCTTGGCCAAGCTCGAAAAGCGCGAGATCCTCGAAGCCGCGGTTGCGATTGCGTTGCGCGGCCGTCAGCAACCCCGGCAGCAAGCTCGGGCGCATCGAGGACATCTCGACGGAGATCGGGTTCGCCAGCTCGAGCGTCTCCAGCCCTCCGCCGAACAACTCCGAATGCCGCCGCGGAATGAAGGACCAGGTGATGGCTTCGACCAGTCCGCGACCGGCAAGAACCCGGCGCGCCCGGCGCGCCCGACGCTGCGCTTCCGTCAGTACTGTGCGCGTCACGCCATGCGTGCGGGGAATGGGCGTTGAGGGCACCTTGTCGAGGCCGATGATGCGCACGACCTCCTCGACCAAATCGGCCGGGCCGTGCACGTCGGGCCGCCAGCTCGGCCGGGTCACCTGAACCTCCGGACCCTTGCCTCTTACCTCGAACCCGAGGTCCGTCAGAATTTTCCGGCTGACTGCCTCCTCGACTTCCAAACCGGTGAGGCGCGCAACGCGACGAAAATCGAAAGCGAACGTCACCCGGCCCTCCGGCGGTGTGCCGGCAATTCTCCGCTTCGACGGCTTCCCGCCGGCGAGCTTCAAGATGAGATCGGTTGCGTAATCGAGGCCGGGCACGACATAGGCCGGATCAACGCCGCGCTCGAACCGATAGCGCGCATCGGTCTGCACGCCCGCCTTGCGGCCGGTCGAGGCTGTGCGCACGGGATCGAAGTAGGCGCTCTCGATGAAGACGTTGGTGGTCTCGTCGGTGCAGGCGCTGCTCTCACCGCCGATGATGCCGCCGAGACCCAGCGGACCGCTGTCGTCGGCGATCACGCACATGGTCTCGTCGACCTCGTACTCCTTGCCGTCGAGCGCCAGGAAACGCTCGCCCGGACGGCCGAGCCGGGCCCGAATGGCGCCCTTGAGCTTGTCGGCATCGTAGACGTGGAGCGGGCGGCCGCGGTCGAGTGAGATGTAGTTGGTGACGTCGACCAGCGCGCTGATGGGCCGGAGGCCGGCAGCTTTCAGCCGCTTCTGCATCCATGCTGGCGAGGGGCCGTTCTTCACGCCTTTCACAAGCCGGCCAGCGAACACCGGGCACGCGCTCGCGGTTTCAGGCGTGAACTCGAGCCGGATTTCGATGGGGCAGTCGAAGGTCCCCTCGACATTGCCGATTTCTGGTTCCGGCTTAAGCGTGCCGAGGCCGGCAGCGGCGAGGTCGCGCGCGATGCCGCGCACACCGGTGCAGTCAGGACGGTTGGGTGTGAGCTTAACCTCGATGACCGGATCGTTGAGCCCGACGACGTCGATGTACCGCTTGCCGACGTGCTCGGCCAACGCGGGGTCTAGCTCAATGATGCCTTCGTGATCGTCGGACAGCTCCAGCTCCCGCTCGGACACGAGCATCCCGTTCGACACGACCCCGCGAACGGTGCGCTTTTCCAAAGTGATGCCGGTGCCGGGGATGTAGGTGCCGATGGGCGCGAACACGCCGATCATGCCGGTCCGGGCGTTGGGCGCGCCGCAGACGACCTCGACCGGCGGCTGGCCTGGCGCAACCTCGACCTGGCACACGCGCAGGCGATCCGCATTCGGATGCTGTTTGGCCTCGAGGACGCGCGCGACGGTAAACGGCGCCAGCTTCTCCGCGGGATTGTCGATGCTTTCAACCTCGAGCCCGATCGCGGACAGCTTCTCCGCGATCTCTTCGAGCGAGGCGTTCGTATCGAGATGGTCCTTGAGCCAGGACAGAGTGAATTTCATTGCGTCCTTCGTCCCGCGGGTTTGGAAGGTTTCCCGGCATATCCGGGCGCATTTGGCGTGTGCGTCTTACCCCGATTGCGGGGCCGCCGCCAAGGGTTACGTCACTCGAATAGCCGAAGCTGGCTGCTGCTCGAGCCGAACGTTTGTCGCGCCATCCGGATCTTCCCGTAAATCCAGACGAACGAGATCAGGATCTTGATGAGCGTCACCGCATAGAACATGCGAAACACGAAGGCGTAGATCACGAACCAGAACATCTTCCGGTTCATGGAGATCGGCGAGACGCCCAGATCGAAATGCTCCATGATGTCGAAGAACCCGCCGCGCAGCACGAGATCGATGGTGAAGAGGGAGGCGGCGATCGGGCCGGCATGAATGGGCTCCTTGCCGTCTGAGAAGATCATGTGCCCTTCCGCCTGGAGCAGCAGGCAGCTGATCGTGAAGAGCACGTAGAACACCAGCATCGAAACGGCCATGAAGCGGTAGTACATGGCCGCATTCCGAAGCGTCTCACGGCTGAAGGAGAATTCGACCCACTGGTCGAGCTCTTCGTGCTTGCGGTCGTGGTAGAAAATGATGAAAACCGACGCCGCGATCATCAGCACGGCGATGGCAATGGCCACAAACACGGCCGGCGTCGTGTCTAGGATCGCGAGCATCGTGGCGCCCTCTTGGCCCTCTTGGCACCCTTTGTGCGGCGGGGCCGATTACTGCCCGACTAAGCTCGGTGGTCCCGCAACTCAGCTAACCCTGCGTACGATAGAGGCTCGGCGGATACACTGACTCAGGGCGAAAGCCCGCCGGCGAGCGTCGGCACGTCGACGGCAAGGAAGCCGTAATGCTTCATCCAGCGCAGGTCGGCGGAGAACATGTCGCGCAGGTCCGGGATGCCGTACTTCAGCATGGCAATGCGATCGAGCCCCATGCCGAAGGCGAAGCCCTGATACTTCTCCGGATCCAGGCCGCAGTTGCGGATGACGTTCGGGTGCACCATGCCGGAGCCGAGGATTTCCAGCCAGTGCCCCGGCTTGCCGATGGCCGCCGCGTCGATGTCCACCTCCATCGATGGCTCAGTGAACGGAAAGTGCGAGGCGCGGAAACGCATCTTCACCTCGTCCACCTCGAAGAAGGCCTTGCAGAACTCCTCGAGGCACCACTTGAGGTGGCCCAGGTGCGTGCTCTCGTCGATCACGAGGCCCTCGATCTGGTGGAACATCGGCGTGTGCGTCTGGTCGCTGTCGCAGCGGTAGACGCGGCCGGGCGCGATGATCCGGATCGGCGGCTTCTGCGAGAGCATGGTGCGGATCTGCACCGGGCTCGTATGCGTGCGCAGCAGCATGCGCTGCCGGTTTGACCCATCCCCCGCCGTCGTGTCGCGCAAGTAGAACGTATCGTGCTCCTGGCGAGCCGGATGCTCCTCCGGAATGTTGAGCTTGGTGAAGTTGTAGTCGTCCGTCTCGATGTCCGGCCCCTCGGCCACCGAGAAGCCCATGTCGGCAAAGATCTCGATGACCTCGTCGAAAACCTGGGAGACCGGATGGATGCGCCCCTCGGCGAGAGGACCAAGCCTGACCGGCAGGGTGATATCGGCACGCTCCGTGGCGAGGCGTTCCTCCAGCGCCGCGGCCTCGAGGACCGCCTTTCGTGCTTCGAGAGCTTCCGTGACCGCCCCCTTGAGGGTGTTAGTGGCCTGCCCGAACTCGCGCCGCTGCTCCGGCGGCAGCGTGCCGAGCTTTGCCATCTGCTCCGGAATCTTGCCCTTCTTGCCGAGCGCGGCGATGCGCACCTGCTCGAGTGCGGCGAGATCTTTCGCCCCTTCGATTTGCTTCAGCAGCTCGGACTTGAGCGTCTCGAGTTCGGGGAATTTCGCCATCGGGATTGCCTCTGCCCCGCGCCGATTACCCTGGCCGGTAGCGAACGCCTTAGCGCGCCCTCTAGCCAGCCTAAGCCGATGCTGCCTGGCGGGCGGCCTGCACAGCAGCGTTCGCCTGCTCAACCAGCGCCTTGAAGGCGGCCGAATCGTGGACGGCGAGGTCGGCCAGAACCTTACGGTCGACTGCGATGCCGGCCTTGTTCAGCCCGTTGATGAACTGGCCGTACGTTGTGCCGAGCTGACGGGCAGCGGCATTGATGCGCTGGATCCAAAGTGCCCGGAAATTGCGCTTGCGGCGCTTGCGATCGCGATAGGCATACTGCTGCGCCCGCTCGACCGCCTGCTTGGCAACGCGGATCGTATTCTTGCGCCGGCCGTAGTAGCCCTTGGCAGCCTTGAGAACTTTCTTGTGCCTCGCGTGAGCGGTTACGCCGCGCTTAACACGTGCCATTGTCGTGCTCCGTCAGATGAAGGATTAGAGCGGATCGTTTCGATGTCCGATCAGGCTTATCACCGGTCGTACGGCATGTACTTCTTGACGATCTTCGCGTCGCTGTCGCACAGCACCATGGTGCCGCGCGCATTCCGGATGAACTTCGGGGACCGCTTGATCATGCCGTGGCGCTTGCCCTGCGCCTGAACCTTCACCTTGCCGGTGGCGGTCATCTTGAAGCGCTTCTTCGCGCTGCTCTTCGTCTTCAGTTTGGGCATTTTGCTTGCTCCTTGTGTTGTTTGTGGCGGCGCCGCTGCACTCGCATCGCAACCGAGACGACCGCGCCCCCAAGGCGCCTGCCAGGGAGCAAGGATGCGACCGCCGTGTTTTCGTGCAAACGTAATGGAGCCGCCACGGCATGCCCCGCCGGGCGGCTCGGCTCGCTTATAAAGCAGAAGATACCGCTGGTGCAAGCAGCTCCAGCGCTTAGCGCGGCGCCAGGACCATCACCATCTGGCGGCCTTCGAGGCGGGGCTCGGCTTCCACCTTGGCCAGATCGCCAAGATCCGCCTTGACCCTCTGCAGAAGGTCCATGCCCAATTCCTGGTGCGCCATTTCGCGCCCGCGGAAACGCAAGGTGATCTTCACCTTGTCTCCCTCGTCGAAGAAGCGCCTGATCGCGCGCATTTTCACTTGATAATCGTGATCATCGATGCTGGGCCGCATCTTGATCTCTTTGACCTCGACGGTCTTCTGGTGCTTGCGCGCCTCAGCCGCCTTCTTCTGCTCTTGGTACTTGAATTTTCCGTAATCGAGGATTTTGCAAACCGGCGGGGTTGAGTCGGGGGACACCTCAACGAGGTCGAGTCCCGCGGCTTCGGCACGCTCCAAAGCTTCTGCGCGGCTCACGATGCCCAGATTTCGCCCGTTCTCGTCGATCAGCCGTACCTCTCTGGCCCTGATCGCTTCATTGACCCTCGGGCCGCTGGGCTCGCGGTCTGGCGTGCCCCTAAGCATTGGTCGACGGATGTTCAGTCTCCCTCTGTTGTTTCGAAACCAAGCTTCTCATACACGCAACGCGGCGGTCGCTCGTTGCGGCCACCGTGATACCTGGACTAGCAAGATCGGGAATGTCCCCGGCCAAGTCAAGCGGAAGGAACGCAGGTGCGAGATGAGCTAACGGCCGACCAGGCTTCGGCGAGTCGAGTGCCGAGAAGGCTGTCGTAGACCTGTAAAGTCGCCGCTTGCATGGCACCCAGCGAGAACGATCGGCACACATGATCGCGGGCCCGTTTTCCGATGGCGGCACGCTCTTCTTCAGAAAGCGAGAGCGCTTCGCGGAGCCGTTGCGCCAGCGCCTCCGGATCGCCCGGCGGGACAAGCCAGCCGGTAATCTCCTCCCGTGACACGACGGGCTCGGCACGCACCGTTTCCGGGGTAGCGCCGATGTCGGTTGCGATGACCGGACAGCACATGGCCTCAGCTTCGGCAGCCGCGCGGCCAAACGCTTCAGGCTCGGTCGAGGCAACGACGGCCACGTGGGCCGTGACATAGGCCGCCGGCATATCTTCGACATGACCGACGAGGCGGACGCGCTGGGAAAGCCCGCTGGCTGCGATTTGCTGCTCCAAATCGCGGACGTAGTCCGTTCGGCCTTGGGCATCGCCAGCCAGAATTACGACCCAATCGTCACCGGCGAAATTCTGTTGCGCGAGCCGCGCTGCAGCTGCGATGACCACGCTCTGCCCCTTCCAGCCTGTCAGCCGCGCGGCGTGAAGCACAACGCGCTGTCCTGGCCGAATACCCCAGTGCCGCTGCAGCCTCTCGATCCTCTCGGGTGAAACATTGCTGGGGTCGAAGCTCTCTTCGTCGATGCCACGGTGGATGACGCGGATTCGGCTCTCCGGGGTGCCGTAGCGCGACTGGATCAGGCGCGAGGTGTAGTGGGAGTTGGCGATCACCACGTCCCCGCGCGCCATCACGCTGTTGTACGTGCGCTTGAGCGCGCCCTTCTCGTTATAGGCCCCGTGATATGTCGTCACGAAGGGCCTGCCACTTAGACGTGCGGCCCATAGAGCCGTCCAGGCAGGAGCACGACTGCGGGCATGGAGAAGATCGACCTGCTCACGTTCGACCAATTTCTGCAACCGGCGCGCATTGATGAGCATAGACAACGGATTCTTCGTGCCCGCGTTGAAGGTCATGACCTCGCCCCCGGCCTCAGTCACCTGGGGCACCATGCGCCCGCCTTCGGTGACGACCAGCGCTCGGCCGCCTGCAGCGGTAATGGCCTGCGTCATCTCGATCGTGGTGCGCTCGGCGCCGCCGGTGTCGAGACGCGGGATGATCTGAAGTATGGTCGGGCGATGGTTCGGCACGAGCGGCCCCTCTAACAGGAAGGACCTCAGTAAGATGCCCGACTCCAAGAGGCAAGATCTCGACGTTGGTACTGGCGCAAATCGCCGCCGCATCGCCGTTCTGCGGGACGAAGGGCGTGCGCCGTGTTTGCTTTGGTTGCCGGGCTTCAAGTCCGACATGATCAGCACCAAGGCAACAGCCCTGAGCGAGTGGGCGCGCGGGAAGGGGCTCGCCTGCACACGTTTCGACTACAGCGGCCACGGTCAGTCGGAGGGGCGGTTCGAGGACGGCACCCTGAGCCGCTGGCTGGAGGAAACACGCGCTGTTTTCACCCAAAGGACCGAGGGACCGGTGATCGTCCTCGGCTCGAGCATGGGAGGCTACATTGCCCTCTTGCTGCTCCGGCAGCTTATAGCCGAGGCACCCGAGGAAGCTGCTCGGATCAAGGCGTTGGTTCTCATCGCCCCCGCCTGGGACATGACCGAGGAGCTGATGTGGAAGGAGTTCCCCGACGAGATCCGGCAGGAGATCATGGAAAAGGGTGTCTGGCTGCGGCCATCAGCCTACGGGGAGCCTTACCCGATCACTCGTGGGCTCATCGAAGATGGCCGTCGGCATTTGCTGGGACGTCGGCCGTGGGACCCCGGTAGGCCGATTCACATTCTCCACGGGCAGCAAGATGTCGATGTGCCGTGGGAGCATACACTGGAGCTGGAGCGCTTTCTGACCGGTGGATGGACACGCGTGACCGCTGTCCCGGACGGGGATCATCGGCTGTCGCGGCCCGAGGACCTACAACTCCTGTTCAGCGTCCTGGAAAAGCTCATCTCCGACGTTGCCGAGTGAGTGAGCCTAGTCGATTCCCGCGTGAGCGACTCCGGGGCTTTGGGGCAAGCCGGCACGAGCCACCAACTCAAGAGCCAGAGGACCAGCGCGTTCAGCGATGCTCTCCGGCACCACCCAAAGCTTATAGCCCTCGGCAACAACGGGCCGGCTGCACGTCAGGCGATAAGGGCCCTCAATTCGGCAGGTTGGATCAACCATCACGGCGCGGGGTTCCCGGCGATCATGGCGCAGGACCCTCAGGTCGACTGGTTGGACCACGACCATCGCGTGCTTGAAATCGACTCCACGGAAGACACAGGTGAGGGAGCGGCGGCAGTATCCAGCTCGGGTGCCGATGGTCACAGCAGGCCCGAGCGCTCGTATGCGCGTCATGGCGCGGGCGGGCTCACCAGGGCCGTTGCTGATGTAGCAAACTGAGTCGACGCACAAGACGGGGTCGGCCGTCTTTCTGAAGCGGCGAATGCCCCTTGTGCCCGGCTCCATAACCAGCAGGACAGTAACGCGTGAGTCGCGGGGCAGTCCGAGGAGAGGGTCGGGCGCTGCTGGCGGCTTCGGCCCGCCAAGGGCGTACGGCGCGGAGGAGGTCTTCCGGATTGGTGTCTGTACTTCCCGGTTCAGGCCCTCTGATCCCCGTTGAGGTTCAATTCGGGTTTTTCTCGCCTCTTCAGCGGCGGCCGCAAGTGCGGGGATCGCCCGGATCTGCTCGATCCTTAAGCGCTCCTCCTGCTCGAGCTGCGTCAATGCCATGAGCCGTCGGGCTTCCGCGGCTCGGCGCGCTTCTTCCTGCGCCGCGATCTCAGCTTGCCGCTTTGCTTCGGCCGCCTTGCGCTCTTGCTCCTTCTCTCCTTCAAGACGGCGCCGGAGCTCGGCAGCCCTACGCTCCTCTTCCTCTGCCAAGCGCCGCTGCTTCTCGGCAATCCGGCGAGCTTCTTCCTGCGCGGCAATTTCCGCTAGGCGTCTAGCCTCTGCTTCCTTGCGCTGCTCCTCTATCTCCCGCTGGAGCTTCTCCTCGGCGACTTGCCTGGCACGAAGGCGTTCCTGCTCAATCCTGGGCTGTTCGGCTGCCCGCGCCTTCTCCTGCTCAGCCCGCCTGCGCTCTTCCGCTTCCGCGCGCGCACGCGCCAGCATCTCTGCTTCTTCTGCCGCGAGCCGTTCATCCACTTTCGCCGGTTCCTGGGAGTCGACCTCCTCAATCGTGGCTGTCTCCTCCAAGTCTGATGCGGGAGCCGCCTCCGCAACTGACTGATCGCTCTCGGCGAACTTCGCGGCGATAGCGTGAGCAGCCTCGTCCCCCGCCTCGACAGTGCAGGCGGACAGTAGGACTGCTGAAGCAAGGACGACGGCTACGAAGGGGAGTCGGCGGCAGTTGGTCGTGAACATCGGACGACACGCTTAGCGATGGAAAGGCTGGATGCGCGGGAGGCCCCAGTTGCCTCGGTCGCGGCCTTTCATCACATGCGTGAAAAGTAGGGCAGGAGCGCGGTGTACAGATGAACCAACGGTGAACGCGGTCTTTGCTTAGTCGGCTAAGCTCGATCCCATTCTGCGCGAACGAGTGGATCGGTTTCGGTCTCGAGGTGACGTGTTTTCAGTTCCCGAAAACGCTCTGGATCGCAGAGCCGCCAGGAGGCCCATGCAGCCATGGCACGCACGAGCGGCGAGGGATCGGTGGTCAGCGGCTCGATCTCGCGCATCAGGCCGACATCACCGGAATTCCCTGCCGCGATCAAGACGTTACGCATGAACCGATTACGCCCAGTCCGCTTGACCGGCGTGCCTGCAAAGCGCTTGCGGAACGCGGCGTCGTCGAGCTTCAACAATTCGGCGAGCGGTGGATTGGCAAGTTCCGGGCGAACGTACGGCTGCATAGCCCGCGAAGCCTTTGCAAATTTGTTCCAAGGGCAAACGGCCAGGCAATCGTCGCATCCGAACACCCGGTTGCCGATTGCGACGCGAAACTCCTCGTCGATGTGGCCTTGGTGCTCGATCGTCAGGTACGCGATGCAGCGGCGCGCATCGAGCTGGTACGGTGCTGGGAATGCGCGCGTGGGGCAAATGTCGAGGCATCGGCGGCAGGATCCGCAGTGGTCGTCGCCCGGAGGATCTGGAGGCAACTCGGCCGTGGTGAGGATGGCGCCTAGAAACAGCCAGGAGCCGTGCTCACGAGATACGAGGTTCGTGTGCTTGCCTTGCCAGCCGAGACCCGCCGCGGCCGCCAATGGTTTCTCCATCAACGGGGCCGTATCGACAAAGACCTTGACCTCCGCATCCGCGGCGCGGGCCAGCACGCCGGCAATCTGCTTCAGCCGGCCCTTTATGATGTCGTGATAATCCCTGCCTTGTGCGTAGCTCGACACCACTCCGACTGTCGGACAAGCCAGCGCGGACAACGGATCGTGGAACGGGGCGTAGCTGAAACCAAACATGATGATGGACCGGACATCCGGCCATAGCACTTTCGGGTCGGCACGCCGGTCGACGGTGGTTTCCATCCACTTCATGTCGCCGTGCCGGCCGTCGGCTACGAACGCGCGCAGCCTCTCGCCCGCCGGGCCAATCCGATCCGGTGTGGTTACTCGCACTTCGACGAAGCCAAGCTCCCGAGCGAGCGCAATAAGCTTGTTCTTGAGCTCTTGGCTCATTCCTCTTGCATAGTTGGAGGATCAAAAATCGAGATCCTCGTAATGGGGCGGCGGCGGAAAGCCAGCTACCCGGTCAGCCAGAATAGGTCGGAACGACCGCCGGGACTTGATGCGCGCATACCAAGCCTTCGCCAAGGGATGGTCGTCCCATGGCACCTCCCCAAAATAGTCGACCGACGACAAGTGCGCCGCTGCGACAATATCGGCGAAGCTCATTTCGTCGCCGGCCAACCAGCGCCGGTGGTCAGACAAAAAGCTGATGTACTTCAGGTGATAGCGCAAGTTCGCCCGAACCGCGCGCAAGAGCTCGAGGTTTGGGCTAGAAGACCGGCCCATTAAGCGATTGTAGAGCTTCTCGTGAAGCAGATCGTTTACGACTTCACGGTTGAGCTTGCGGTAGAACCAGTCGACCAGTCTCCGGACTTCGGCACGCTCCTCGCTGTTGCCTGGAAACAGGGGGACCGTGCGGCCATCAAAGGGGTGCTCAGTGATTTCTTCCGCTAGGTACTCTGATATTGGGTACGCGCCACAAAGCAGCACGCCATCGTCGAACTGCAGGACCGGCAACTCGCCCGAGGGGTTGAGGGCGAGGAACTCAGGCCGCCACTCCCAGGGCTTCTCCTCGACCAGCTCGGCCTCGATCGCCAACTCGGCGAGGACAATCCGGATCGCGCGGGAGGCGGGACAAAGCCGATAGTGAATGAGCGTGGTCATGGCGTCATACAACTTCGGTTTGTTGTTGTTGGAACCCAGCGACGCGATTCGTCAAGATCGAGGCAGAGAGGCAAAGTCGTAAGACTTTTACGCGCTAAATCTGATAGATGCGGCTTGGGCGAGGGGAGCTCGCATGGTTCTGCGCCGGTCGGCGTGGTGAACTGGACGGAGTGTACATGCCGATATGGCAGGTTCTGTTGCTGGGTTTGATCGAGGGTCTAACGGAATTCATCCCCGTCTCATCCACGGGTCACCTTCTGCTTGCCGGCCACTTCCTCGGCTTCGATTCGCCCGGCAAGACATTTGAGGTTCTGATCCAGCTCGGCGCCGTCCTCGCCGTCCTCAGTGTCTACGCTACCAAGCTCTTCAGGCTGGTGGTCGACTTGCCACGTGACGCACGTGCCCGGCGCTTCGTCTTGGGCCTTGTGCTCGCCTTTCTACCGGCCGCGGCAGTCGGAGTAGCTCTGCACGGCTTCATCAAAACCGTGCTCTTCGAGACGCCGATGCTCGTCTGCATAACCCTGATCATCGGCGGGGTCATCCTGCTTTATGTGGATCACATCGCCTTCAAGCCGCGCTTCAAAGACGTAATGGAGTTCACGCCCTCGCTGGCCTTGAAGATCGGGCTGTGTCAGACGGCGGCACTCATCCCGGGCGTATCCCGGTCCGGCGCGACCATCGTCGGCGCGATGCTGCTTGGAACGGACAAGCGCTCGGCAGCCGAGTTTTCGTTTTTCCTGGCAATGCCAACGATGGCTGGCGCTTTCGCCTACGACCTCTACAAGAACTGGCTGATCCTGCAGCCGGATGATCTCGTTGGCATAGCCGTCGGCTTCGTTGCCGCGTTCGTGGCGGCTGTGATCGTCGTGCGCACGCTGCTCCGGTTCGTGAGCCGCTACGGCTATGCCCTGTTCGGGTGGTGGCGAATTGTGGTTGGGGGGCTCGGGCTCGGCGCCTTGGCTGTTTTCGGCTAAGGCGCCACCGCCGCTCAAACAGCTTCGGACGACGACGTCGCCGTCTCGGTCAGGATTGCATAGAGCGCCGCCGGGTCTTTGGCCGCACGCAGGCGGGCGGCAGTTTGCGGCTCGCGCAGCAGGCGCGAGATGCGTGCGAGTGCCTTGAGGTGATCTCCGCTCGCATGTTCGGGCGCGAGCAGCAGGAAGATCAAGTCCACCGGCTCGTCGTCCAGCGATTCGAACTCGATGGGTTCATCCAAGCGAGCGAACAGGCACACGATCTTCTTCAAGCCTTTGAGTTTTACGTGTGGGATAGCGATTCCTCGGCCGAGGCCGGTCGAGCCAAGGCGTTCCCGCTGCAAGAGGGTGTCGAAGAGATCCCGTGCCTGAAGCCCTGTGAGCTCGGCAGCGCGCTGGCTCAGCTCCTGGAGCGCCTGCTTCTTGCTCTTCGCCTTCAGGGACGGAATGACGCTATCCGGCGTCAGCAAGTCCCCAAGATCCATGATGAAATCATCCCTTCGGGGTGAGAGCCTCCAATATGAATCAACCCGAGCTGCGCGTGCGTGAGTACGCGCCATGCTCGGGCAAGAAGCGCTCAGTGTTTCAGCGTCGGCAATGGGCGTGCGAACTCGCATTGTGCGGTGCAACAATTGCTGCTTTGGGGATGTGATATGCAAGTCCAATGCCCCAAGCCTCGCGAAACACCGAGGAACATATGTCTGGTTAAGTCCGGCCGCATCAAGGCCAAACACGATGCGACTTTGTACGGCCAGCTTGGCTTAAACGCGTCGCGCAACATTTGCGCCAACTCGGAGATGGTACCTCATCTTCGGTGCTCCTCCCCGCGGCGTTTGATTGACAACGGCTCACGCTGCTCAACTCGCGTGCGGTGAACTCAGAGCCACGACGAATATTGGTGCGATCAGCCCAAGAACAAGGCTGCAGCACCCCGTACCATCACTGTCGACTAGCCTATCGGCTCAGCGTGTGCGGCACACCCGTAGCTGAGCGCTTTGCTCAACCTGGACTTCTACGATCCAACTATTACGGAAGGACGACGCACTCGATCACCGGGTGGATGAGTTAGACCTGGCCCTCATCGGTGTCAATCACGTGCGTACCGGAACACAGTGCCGGTGTGGAGTAGAAGGGGGCGCTCCACAGTTCGGCCTCTTCGCCGCAGGTGGGGAAGCATTTGCCTCCCGAAGCGTCCCACTCAGGCGACGTTGCGAGCTCCTACCGCGAGCCGCTTCTCCCGTCGCCGTTGCACGGACGAGGGGATGCGCATCGCTTCCCGATACTTCGCCACTGTACGGCGGGCTATGTCGATCCCTTCCGCCTTCAGCCGCTCCACGATCATGTCGTCGGACAGCACGGTTTCATATGTTTCGGCCTCGATCAGCTGACGAATGCGATGACGGACCGCCTCGGACGAGAGGGCGTCGCCGTTCCCCGCCGCCGGTATGGCAGATGTGAAGAAGTACTTCATTTCGAAGATGCCACGCGGCGTGGCCATGTACTTGTTGGATGTGACCCGACTGATCGTCGACTCGTGCATGTCCACGGCCTCCGCGACCTTGCGCAGGTTCAGAGGCTTGAGGTGCTCGATCCCGTGGGTGAAGAACGCGTCCTGCTGGCGCACGATCTCTTCCGCGACCCGCAGGATCGTCCGTGCGCGTTGGTCGAGGCTCTTGACCAGCCAGTTGGCTGATTGGAGGCAGTCCAACAGATAAGACTTCTCCTGCGCATCTCTCGACGTTCTCGAGACGCGCGCGTAGTAGGTGCGATCGACCAGGACGCGCGGCAAGGTCTCGGAGTTCAGCTCGACGCGCCAGCTGCCATCTCTCGCTGCCTTCACGATGACGTCGGGGATGACAGGGACCACCTGCGCGGATCCGAATTTCAGCCCCGGCTTCGGGTTGAGCCGCTTGATCTCCGCGATCATGTCCAGCAGGTCGTCCATGTCGACGCCAACGACCTTGCGCAAGGCGGGGAGGTTGTGGGCGGCGAGCAGATCGAGATTGTCGAGCAGGCGGGCGATGTAGGGATCGTAGCGGTTCTTGTCTTTCAGCTGCAGCGCGAGGCACTCTGCCAGGTTGCGAGCGAACACGCCGGGCGGATCGAGCGTCTGTAAGGCCGAGAGGGCGCGCTCGACATGGGCGATCGTTGTCCCCAGCTTGCGGGCCACCGTCTCCAGGTCGCCCGTCAGGTAGCCCGCCTCGTCCACCATCTCGATGAGGAACTGGCCGATGAGCCGGTCCGCCGGTTCCGTCACGGCGAAAGGCAATTGGGTGCGCAGATGGTCCTTGAGGGTAAGGTCCGACGCCGCAATCGCCTCGAAATCGATATCGTCGTCGCCTGACGTCCTCGACTGACGCAGTGAAGCCCATCCGCTCTCCTGGTAGCTTGAGCCCAGATCAGTTGGGGTAGCGTCGGGAAAAACGCTGTCGAGCTCCGCATCCAGGCTATCGATGGCCTTCGCGGACTCTGCACCCGAGGAAGGTCCCTCGCCGTCATCCACAGGGTCCGGTGTGCCAAGCGGCTCACGCGGATCGCTCCCGGGGGCGTCGTCCACGCGCTCCAGCAGCGGATTGCGCTCGAGTTCGGCTTCGACGAAAGCGTTGAGCTCCAGGTTCGAATATTGCAGCAGCCGAATGGCCTGTTGCAGCTGGGGTGTCATCACCAGCTGCTGCGTCTGCCGAACTTCTAACCTGGCCGTCAGTACCATTGACGCATAACCCTGGCCGCCCATGCTCCGCGCGGCGCCTGCCACATGATGCGCCAAGCCTGATTAACCGAACATATCGCCGAGATAAACTCGCCGAACGTCCTCATTCTTTATGATTTCTTCCGGGCTGCCTTGGGTCAGCACCTGTCCATCGTAGATGATGTAGGCGCGGTCAATGAGGCTCAGCGTCTCGCGGACATTATGGTCGGTGATGAGCACACCGATGCCGCGTTGGGTCAAGTGCCGAACCAGCTCTTGGATGTCGCCGACCGCAATGGGATCGATGCCGGCGAATGGCTCGTCGAGCAGCATGTAGGAGGGACCGCTCGCCAGGGCCCTGGCAATCTCACATCGCCTCCGCTCACCGCCCGATAGGGCAATGGAAGGTAATTTCCTCAGTCGGGCGATATTGAATTCCTCCAGCAAGCTGTCGAGCTTTTCACGCCGCTTCCGCCGGTCGGGCTCAACCAGCTCCAGCACCGACATGATGTTTTGCTCGACTGTAAGGCCTCGGAAGATCGACGCTTCCTGTGGCAGATAGCCGATCCCTAGGCGCGCGCGGCGATACATGGGCAGGTGTGTGGCGTCCCGGCCATCGATGTAGATGGAGCCCGCATCGGCCGGGACGAGGCCGGTGATCATGTAGAAGACGGTTGTCTTGCCGGCGCCGTTGGGACCGAGCAGCCCCACCGCTTCGCCTCGGCCGACGGCAAGGCTTACGCCGCGCACAACCTTGCGCTTGCGATACGATTTTTCCACGTTGTGGACGGTAAGCCAGCCCTCTGCAGCATAGGGCTGCTCAGTTCCTGTGTCTGCATCGTCATCCGGGCCCGCAAAACCATTGAGGCTGGGCCCGTTCGCATCGGACGCATCCGGCCTGGTTCCTGAAACAACCCCTCGACGACGAAAGGGAAACAGCTTCACGGTTCTACCGTCCCGCTAGCGGTATGCTGATCGTCGACCTGGCTCACTCCGCGGTACCCGCCGGTATCGTGGTAGAGCTCCAGCTTGAAGCCGCTTCTCCTCGCGGGCCCGGCTGGGGAGCCGGGGGAGCCTTGCCTTGGGGTTCGGCCTTACGCCGCTTGGCCATCGCCTCGAAGTCCTTCGGATAGAAGACGGCACACATCCTTCCGCCACAAGCCCCGGCGGGCCACCCCTTTTCGCCAGGGGCATTCGTGCCGCGTTCGGCTTCGCGATCACCTGTGGATGGTGCCGCCGCTTGCGCTCCAGCCTTGGAAGTCTCCATCCGGCTCAGTCCGGTGGTCATATCGATCACCAGCCGTGGACCGCGAACCACGTTACGACCTTGGGTAAGGGTAACGTCGCCACCGAGCACAACCGTATTCGTCTTTAGATTGAAATCCGCCCAGTCACCCGTGGCGCTTTGGTCGTCTTTGGATGTCACGACAACCTTCCGCTGTGCACGGACACGTTCGAGCTGCACTTCCGGAGCGCCGGTGTTGGAATCAGCCGATTGCATCAGGCCTGCACCAGCTTGACCGCTATAGCTTGCCACCAACTCGACAGTACGAAGCCTGAACTCGCCCTGAACAACGTGAACGTCGCCGCGAAAGGTTGCTGTCTTGGCCTTATCGTCCACGTCGAGCACATCGGCTTCAATCTCGATTGGCGCATTGGGATCGGTGCGGAACTGCCAGCCGACTGCCTGTCCGTTACCCCCGGAATTGGCAGGGGCCGGCCGACCTTCCGGCCGCTTGAAGGACGCTGAAATCCGGCCCGGAGCCTGGTCAGCTTCAGTGGGCGAGGAAAGGCGCATGGTCCCATTCCGGCGGTCGACGAACAAATGACGACCCCTCAGAATGTTGGGGCCCTGCGAGACGGTGACCGCTCCGGTCAAAAGCGCTGTGTCCGACTTGAAATTGAGTTCGACGCGATCGGCAATGGCTTTGCGGTCAGAGCCGGAGGTGAACTCCACCGCGCCCGTTAGAATGGAAATGTCGGCAAGGGTGTCGAATTCTGCCGTCGCACTGGTGACACGGTCTGCACCCCGGGTAATGACGACATTATCTCGGGCAAGAAGCCGTTTTACTCTGCTCCCCGAAGCGCTGGATACAGGAGACGGGCTGCTCGCGTCCACAGGAGAGTTTCCGTCATAGGCGACCTCGAGCTCGCGCGCAGTCAGAACGGCGCCGTTTTGCTCGACACGAACATTACCCGTGAACAGAGCAATCTTCTGAGCATCATAGATGGTGAGCTTCGGCGCCGTCACATTGATCGGCCCGTCACCGGACGCGATCAGGCTCGCCATGGACTGAGGCTGCGCTCCATCACCTGCGCCCTGCTCAGGTCGGTTCTGGGGCTGAAATTGCGCCGTGACCCCGCCATCAAACGTCAGCTCGCGTGTTTTCTGTAGCAGGACCATAGTGTTACCGTGGAGCGTGCCGCTCGGCATCTCCACGGTGGCCGGATCGTCCGAAACGACCCTGCTCTCCTTCATGAAAATCTTCGCACGCGATAGCCGAGCCACCATCCCGTCGCTTGATCTGATCTCGATCGAGTCCAAGAGTTCCAGCTCATTTGCCTCCGTGTCGAACAGTCCGGAAGCAGCCTGTAGCGTGGTCGTCGTCTTGTTTGGCTGGACAATGGTGCCTTCGATCGTCTTCAGCCTGATGGGTCCTTCGCCTGCGACCTTCTGCTCAGCAGTGCGCGCAGAAATGACGAACCGGCTGCCGTCCTTGCCGTACCCCTCGTAGCGAGGATTGTGCATTGTCAGAACCTCGGTCGAGATGGCGATAGGACCCAACTCGAGGTTGCCGGTTCCGACATCGACACGGATCGAGCGCTGCATGAACAGAGCGTAAGAGCTCAGAACAGCGACGGCACAGACTGGCAGGGCAATCTTGAGCCACCGCACGATGAGGCTGTGGCGGCGGGCAGCTGCGAAAGCGCGCTCACGGTCTACGTCCGTGCTCCAAGCCACGGCCGGTGGTTCGACCGACAGGAGCCGGCCGTTGCTATCGGTCGCTATGGCCATCGCGCGCTCAGGGATGATCGATCCGTGCTTCGCGTGAATCTGGCGGCAAAATAGGGAGATAATGGGACCGGTGGCAAGCTCGACTGACGATCACGCACATCTGTCGAGCACGGACTTGCCAAGCTCTAATGGGCGAAGGGGTCGAGATCGTCGAACCCGAGCAGGTCGAGCTCGGCGCGTGTAGACAGAAAATCGAAGCAGGCCTTGGCCAAGTGTTGCCGTCCTTCCCGCTCGAGCATGGCGTCAAGTCGCGCCTTTACGGCGTGAAGATAGAGCACGTCGGAGGCGGCATACTGAAGCTGCTGCTGCGTCAGCTCTGCAGCACCCCAGTCGGAGCATTGCTGTTGTTTTGAGAGCTCTATGCCAACGAACTCACTGACAAGGTCCTTGAGGCTGTGGCGATCTGTGTACGTGCGAGCCAGCTTTGAGGCGATTTTCGTGCAGTAGAGCGGTGCGGTGGTGACGCCCAGGTAGGCCTTGAGAATAGCGATGTCGAACCGGGCAAAGTGAAAGATCTTGAGTACGGCAGGGTCGGTCAGCAGCGCCTTGAGCCGCGGGGCGGAATAATCGCCACGCGTGAACTGGATGAGATGTGCTGTGTTGTCGCCCGCTGAAAGCTGGACCAGGCAGAGCCGGTCTCGTTGAGGCTTGAGGCCTAGGGCTTCCGTGTCGACAGCAACCGATGGGCCGAGATCGAGCCCGGCCGGCAGATCACCCTTGTGCAACTCGATGCGCGGATTGGCCATCTCGACCCCTAAGTCATTGAGCTTCGGCGAACTTTCCTCATGCTGAAGCTCGATTTGACACTCCTAGCATCCGGCCTGATCCTTAACAAGCGGGTCCGCTACTGGGTCTCCACGCAGAGTAATGGCCGATGCGCGAAACCCAAATGGAGGCATGCCCATGGCCTTCCCACCTGAGCGGATCGTCTGCCTGACCGAGGAGACAGTTGAGACTCTCTATTTGCTCGGAGAGGAAGCGCGGATCGTCGGAGTCTCCGGATACGCGGTGCGACCACCTCGCGTTCGGAAAGAAAAGCCGCGTGTCTCTGCGTTCATCAGCGCCGACATTCCGAAGATCCTCGCCCTCGAGCCGGACCTGGTGCTTGCCTTCTCTGATCTCCAGGCAGCCATCGTCGCTGGCCTCATTCGGGAAGGGATCGCCGTGCACGCTTTCAACCAGCGCACGGTTGCCGGCATCCTGGATATGATTCGCGTGCTCGCAGCTATGGTGGGTGCTCAGGCGAAGGGTGAGGAGCTAGCCGGAAAATTGCAGAAGCGCCTCGAGTCAGTGGCTGCCGCCGCGAAGTCGCTGCCCCGTCGCCCCAAGGTCTACTTCGAAGAGTGGAATGCTCCCATGATCTCCGGGATCGGGTGGGTTTCGGAGCTCATCCAATTGGCTGGTGGTATCGATGTCTTCGCTTCGAATGCTGCGCGCCAGTCGGCGAAAGAGCGGATTGTCACGGAAGAAGATGTTATCGCCGCTGGCCCGGACATCATTTTCGGTTCGTGGTGCGGAAAAAAATTTCGCCCTGAGCAGGTGCGGGCCCGCAAGGGATTCGACTCCATTCCCGCTGTTCGTAACGGCAACATCTTCGAAATCAAATCGACGATTATCCTGCAGCCTGGACCCGCCGCTCTGACGGATGGGTTAGACGCTATTGCTGAGCACATTCGACGTTGGGCGTACGACCATCCTCAAAAGGCTGACCACGGACAGTAGCGTGACGGCCCCCTCGCAAATTGCACCGCGTGTACGCCAATTAGTGCTCAGGAACTGAATTCGCGGTTTCGAATTGGGTAGGTGAAGAAGCCTCCACCTCGTTCTGCTCGCTCTTTGTTATCGAGCCCTCGGGCACCTCGAGGGTCCAGAGCAGTCCTTCTGGTCTCCAGTCGAGCTTGGCCGTGCCGTGCAGGCTGGATGCGGTAAGGCGCTCGATGACGGAGTGTCCGAACCCTTTGCGTTTCGGAGGCGTAACGGGAGGCCCGCCGGACTCGCTCCATTGCAGTTGCAGCCTTCGCCCTCGCTCGCCAATTTCGCTCGGCAGCCAGCCCCAAGCGATATCGACGCGACCGGTCGGAACGGAAAGTGCACCGTGCTTCGAGGCATTGGTAGCCAGCTCATGTAAAGCCATGCCGATGTTCTGCGCGGCATCCGCATCGAGGAGCACTGGCGGGCCGTTGGCATCAACTCTGTTGTTGTCGGCCTCGACGAACGGCTTGAGCTGCGCGGATACAAGATCGCTCAACGACACGCCCTGCCAGTTTTTCTGCACCAGAAGATCCTGCGAGCGGCCGAGCCCCGCCAACCTCTCTCCGAATTGCGCCGTGAAGTCGTCGATATCCCGCGCAGACCGGCCGGTTTGCCGCGCGATCGCCTGGACCACTGCCAACAAGTTCTTGGAACGATGAGCCAACTCGCGCATGACGAACCGGGTGTGCAACTCGCTCTTACGCAGCGCCTGCTCGCGTGCGGCGATGCTGCGCGCGGCCTCGGCAAGTGCGTGGCCGACGATGTTCGCTTCGCGTTGATGAGTTGGCTGGAACTCGACGGGCTGCCCCGCTTCGATTGCCTGGGCAGTATCCAGGAGCTGCTGAATTGGTCTTGCGACGGCGCGGCCGGCAAGGAGACCCGCAGCAATCGATGCAAGAAGCATCATTGCAGCGAGCCCCAGTGCCAAGAAAAGCGAACGATATAGCGGATCGTTGAGCGCTGACTTAGGTGCCCAGATCAGAATATACCAATTGCTCGCGCCACTTCGCCGGTAGCCCGTGAGCACCTCGCGACCCTCGAAGTCGACCGCTTCTATAAAGCCGTACGGCCCTTGAAGCCCCGCGCGCCACTCCTCGGACGTTAACCTGCCGTAAAATTGCTCATGCTGCGATGAGCGGGCAACCATACGCCCGTTCCCATCTATGACAGCCGCGCGCCATTCGTCTGGCAAGAAGGTCTGTTCGATTACCTTTCGGATGACATCCAGCTCGGGCTCAAAGGAAAGGACATATCGGACTTCCCCGTCGACTATTACTGGAACCCGGATCACAAAGAGGAGCTGGTTCGAGATCGCGCCGACAAAAAGATCGCCAACCGCAGGGTTGCCGCTTTGTACGACCTCCCGCAGGCTTTCCATGTCCTCTGTCAGAGGCAAGTTTTCATCGGTTGGGGTCCGGGTGTTCACAAGCTGCTGCCCGGATGGATCAATCAAGACAATGTGCCCCCTGGCCCTCGTACCTGCGTCGCGGGCAAGCTGTCCAAATGCCTTCAAATCACCCTCGGCCAAATAACGGGATGCGGCCAGAACCTCGGCCAGATCCAAGTACCCTCTGAGCTCGCGGTCGACGGCGCTGGCCAGCGTCTCATTGTAGCGATTCAGTCGATTGAGCTGATCCGCCTGCTCCTCTGCGACGTAAGCAGACAGGCCGACGATGCCGAGCAGGAGCAGCGGCAGCACAGAGGCAAGTGTGACCAAACCGAGTAGGACAGAGAACGAGTATTCACGCTTGTTCAAGATAAGCGGTCTTCCCGAGGGCGATACGCGTGGGCCAAGCCGACTAAGATTCCCCACTCGGTATGTCCGATCTGGTTTCTGTGTTGACCTTGCATTTGTGACGAACAGTTTGGCGAAAAGCAACTATGGCATCTTACAATGCTTTATCTGCGCCGCAGTGCTTCGCCCGAGCGACGTTGGAGGAATCTCCTCGCCTGCTGTTGCATTTGGAAATGCATCTGGGATCTCTTGGCAAGCAGGCCACACATCGACGCACAAGTCTCCGGCCAATCCCAGCCACAAACGTCCGCCGATGCCTACGTGAGCATCTGGCACTCGTTAAGCTAGGTCGAAAATGTGGCCGTGTTTGGAAGCGCGTTAGGCATAGGATTCGGCTGCGACAAGCGCTGCACGCGCTTGGATGCCGGCCAAATGCCCGTGAGCAAAGGGCATTTGGCCTTCGGCCATGTGGCGCCAACCTAAGCTCGGGCGGCTAAGACGTTATCATGCTACAGGTTTCAGAACGTAACCGTCACCGTCCTTCTCAATGGTGCCGGCGCCTGGCATGCCCCAGTGGTAGCCGGTGCAGACGATCCTATCGGCTACGATCTGGTCGAAGATCCTGCGGCGCGTCGCCTCGGCCATTTCAGCATCTTGATCAAAGGCAATATGCCAGCCGGGATTGCGGAGATTCAAAGGAGGAATGTTGGTCACGTCTCCCAGCACCAGCAGCTGGGCGCTACCTGACGACACAAGATAGCTTGTGTGGCCGGGGGTGTGACCATAGGTTTTTACGGCGCGAACGCCGGGGAGCGCGTCCTTCTCTTCCGCGACTTGGGTTATGTTCTTCCAACTCGGCATCGTGGCCTGCACGCGCCGGGCGAGGCCGCGCCTGCTCTCTGGCAGTTTGTCGATAACAGCCGGATCCGTCCAGAAGGCGTATTCCACCTCGGGCACGATGATTTCGATATCGGAATAAACTTGGCCATCTTCGCCTGCCATCAGGCCGAAGATGTGGTCAGGATGGAAATGCGTCACAACGATCGCGCTGAGGCTGGCGGGATCGATGCCGGCCGCCTTCATATTTTCAGATAACAATCCGATGCCCGGCGCACGCCCAGCCCCGTTTCCTGCATCGAACATAATTGTTCGATCGCCGAGCTTTACAACCGTCACGGTGTAAGAGTTGGGGACCTTGTCATCGGGCATGCCCGCCGCCCGCAGCGAGGCCTTCACATCTTCCACGCTGGCATTCCTGACGAACTGGGGATCGTGGTCCCGCAATCCAGCTCCGTCGAAAATCGTGGTGACTTCGATGTCGCCGACTTTGAACTTGTGAAATTTTGCTCCGGTCGGATTAAGCGGTGAGGCTCCGTCCGATTGAGCAAGCGCCGACGGAATAATTTCGATACGTTTCGTCAAGCCGAAGACGGCACCGGCCGATGCAGCCGACATCACAAACTTGCGTCGATTGAAGCACAACATGTGATCCTCCCGTTCCTCTTGGTGGCGTTTACGGGATCATCGTGGGCTGATGGCGGGATCCTAATCGGGCGCAGGCATGCTGCGAAAGTGGCGCAAGAGATCTTTCACGGCATATTGAAGCGGCTTGAGATTGCCTGGAATCGCTGTCTCTTGTCGGAAAATGCCTTTTCGGCGGCTTCAATTCGCAAGCAGCTTGCCGATGATGTCGATGCGGTCGGTCCAGATCCCGCCCACATAATCCTTAGGAAGTAGGCTTAGCTGATCGGGGCTGTTGATGCCGCTGGAGAACTCTCCCCCATCGTACGGGGCAACTGCGTAGATAACTGTATTGTAGCGCGCGAGCCTTCGCTGAAACATATGCGGCCAACCCCAGAGCCACGGCCCGATATTCGTAGGCACAAGCAGCAACGTGTTACGGCAAGGATGAGGAACATAGCCCGACCAGCCGAGCGCGGCATATCGAAGAAAGCAGCTCTTGAGGGTTTGGCGCGACATCGTCCGCAGCGGAGGCAGGCGTTGGCGTAGCACCTGGATTGGCGCATCTCCTCCGTAGACCATGATGCGTTCAAGCCGCTCATTCGGCAGCTGCGCCAGCATATCCGCGAGTTGAGCTCCCTCTTGGGCGTCATTGCTTTTGACATTGATTAAGAGCGTTCTCTCGGGAAACGCTGTGAGAACCTCGCTTAGGGTCGGCATCAAGCCGATACCCCTTCCACGGAATGGATAGGTTTTTCCGCCATCGGGCGTATAGCCGTAGCCGATGTCGAGCGCCTTCAATTCGGCCAAGGTGTGCTCCCGCGTGACGCCATGGCCGTCCGTCCGGCAATCGAGCGTCCAGTCGTGAAAAACCACGAAATGGCCGTCTTTCGTGGGGTGGACATCGAGCTCCACCACGTCCGCTCCTAGATCGAACGCAGCTTGCATCGAAGGAATTGTGTTCTCGAGAAAAGGATGCGTTGGAGGATCGATACGGCTGGCCGTGCACGTTTCCGATGTGATGCCGGTACGATCGTAGGTCTGATGAAGGCCACGATGTGCAAGGAGCGATGGCCGATCGGCCGGAGGGGAAGCGAGGTGGCTCGAGTTATTAAGATAAACCGCTAACCCTGCAATCAGCGCAATAACGCTGATGATTTTACTGCGCCGCACTGCTGGTCTCCTGCAACCTCTGTCAGCCGCAGGACAAGTGACACCGTTTTGTGGCGAGCTGCGGTGCGGTCAGTGCGTGAGCTAGAGCTACGATTGCGGCTGTTGGTGGGGCTGTCAGCGCGCAAACTTGTCCCAAATCCACCAGGCAAGTAGGAACAGGAGCGAACCGATCACCGACGACGCCACATCGCGCGCCGAAATGGCCACTTGCTCCAGCTCCGGAAGAAGATCGAAAAGCCGAAACAACGCCCCGCCTACGAGCGCTCCGACGAGTCCGACGCCCAGATTCGTCCAGAATCCGAAGCCTGCCCGCTCCCGCTTGACCAACATACCCACCAGGGTTCCCCCAATGAGGCCGATGATCAACCAGACGATGATCTGAGCAAGAGTGATCGGCATGCCACCTCCAGGCCGAGATGCCTTTGGGTAGCATATCACAAAGCCTCGGAGAGAGTTGCTTTTGCCGACAGCCTAAACGGCTGCCGGTTCTAAGTTTCTACGGAAAAGATCGAGACACGCGCTTACCGCTGCATGCCCCACTTGCGCACAGTCCGTGCCTCGATTGTGCGGAAGATGACGCTTTCCACCAGCAATCCAATGACGATCACGGCCGTCAAGCCGGCGAAAACATAAGCGGTCAGCAGCTCATTTCGAGACTGGAAGATGAACCAGCCTAAGCCGCCGCCACCGCCGCCGGCACCGAACACCAGCTCCGCAGCGATAAGCGTGCGCCACGCGAACGCCCAACCAATCTTGAGCCCGGTCAAGATGGCTGGAAACGCTGCAGGGATCAGGATGAACGCCACATAACGGACACCTGTGAGGCCCGCATTGTTGCCAACCATGCGCAACGTTTCGCTCACCGACATGAAGCCGGAGTGGGTGTTGAGCGCCAACGGCCACAAGACTGCGTGGATCAGCACGAAAATCAGGCTGGGGGTGCCAAGGCCGAACCACAATAGCGCCAGCGGCAGAAGTGCAATGGCCGGCAGCGGATTGAACATCGCCGTCACGGTGCTGAGGAAGTCGTTGCCGATCCGCGTCGAGACGGCAAAGCCGGTCAGCACTGCTGCGATGAGGACGCCAGCCACGTAGCCCTGCAGGAGCACCCGTACGGAGCCCCAGGCATACGCCAGCATCTCTCCCCGCATCGTCGAGTCGACAAAGGCCTCCACCATGTCCGTGAAGGTGGGGAGCATGAGTGGATTGTTGACCCAACTGGCGTAGAGCTGCCATGCCGCAGCGATGATGGCCAGAATGAACAGGCGCCGAACGAGGGTGATGTTGGTTATCCGCTCCCAAAGCGAAAGCGGGCGCTCGATCTCACCGATGTTGCTGGCGTCCAGTATCTCCCTCTCGAACTCCTCGCGAATAGGCGGCTCGAGAAGGCCCTCACGCGCGCTCATGAAGGACTTCCCTCTCTTCGACCCTGTCGGCAAACAGCATGTTATGAATTCGATTAACCGTACGAGCGAAAGCTTCGTCCCCCGAATTGTGGTGACCGAACCCGTGCGCGTTGAGTTCAGCGCGGACCTGCCCTGGATGCGGAGATAGAACGAGGATGCGGCTGCCAACGATGACGGCCTCCTCGATCGAGTGGGTGACGAAAAGCACGGTGAAGCGAACGTCGTCCCAAAGCTGCAGAAGCTCTTCCTGCATCTTGCGCCGGGTCAGAGCATCCAACGCTGCAAACGGCTCATCCATCAGCAGGATGTCCGGCTCCATGGCCATCGCACGTGCGATGGCCACGCGTTGCTTCATGCCGCCGGAAAGCATGTGTGGGTACAGGTCAGCAAACCTTGTGAGATTGACCTTCTCGAGGTAACGCCACGCCCGCTCCTTGGCCTCCTTGGCCGAGCAACGGTTGCTCTTCAGCATGGGGAACATCACGTTCTGGAGCACGGTCTTCCACGGCAGGAGTTGATCGAACTCCTGGAAGACCATCATGCGGTCCGGCCCCGGGCGGTCCACGATCCGGCCGTTGAGGGTGATCGTGCCCTCGACGGGTTTCAGGAAGCCTGCCACACCCTTGAGCAGGGTGGACTTGCCGCATCCAGAAGGCCCCAGCAACACGAACCGGTCAGCCGGATAGACCTGAAAGCTGACGCGGTATGTGGCTGTAACGAGGTAGTCCTTCGTCTTGTACTGAAGTGTGACGCCTTGGACGTCGAGGACGGGCTTGACGGCAAGACTAGTGCCTGCCGCTGGCTGCCTGCCGACGAGATCCTGCACCTCAGCTGCCCTCCGTACCGTGGATCTCCTCGAAATAGTAATCCTTCCAGGACTCGGGCTTGTTCTTTATCGAGCCGATGCGCGCCATGAAGCTAGCATAGCCCATGGTGTTGCGCGGCACCGTCGTGAACTCGATGTCGGGATCGTTGATCATCGACAGGATGAAGTCGCGATCGAGCTTGGACTTGCCATGCTTGATGAAGACGTCGGCTGCTTCTTCCTTGTTGGCGTTGATCCACTCCATCGCTTCATTCAGCGCATCCACGAGAGCCTTGTAGGTCTTGGGGTTCTCCTCGCGGAAGCTGGACCGCGTCCAGAGTGAGTTGAACGTGGTCTTGCCGCCCAGCACATCGTAGGAGCTCAGTACCAGCTTAATGCCCTCGTTCTGGAGCTGCTGGTACTGGAAGGGCGGGCTCGACAGGTGAGCGGTGATTTCCGTCTGCTTGGAGAGCAGGGCCGCGGTGCCGTCGGGGTGCGGCATGGAAACGGTCAGGTTGTCGAGTCGCGTGTGATTGCCCTCGCCGAACTCCTTTTCCGCCGCGATTTGCAGTGTGACGGCCTGGATCGATACACGGACGGCCGGCAGAGCAATGCGATCTTTCTCGGTGAAGTCCCTAATCGTCTTTACGTTTGGATTGTTGGTCGTCAGGAACAGTGGCATCGAGTTGATCGCAGCGACGCCCTTGACAGGATCGGAGGTGTTCTTGGTCCGGTCCCAAATTGTGACAAGGGGGCCGACACCGCCTGAAGCGATATCGAGATTACGGGAGAGCAGCGCCTCGTTCATTGCCGCGCCACCGGAGAAGAGTAGCCACTCCACCTTCGGGCGCGGTAGTCCAGCCTTTTCGACGTGCTTTTCGATCAGCTCGAACTCGCGCATCACCATCATCGGCAGGTAGCCAAGCCCAGGCTGCTCCGCCAGACGGATGGTGGAGGTTTCAGCCCTTACCGTGACGGGGGCACCTACCGCTAGGATGGCCGCGGCCGCAAGGCCTAGCACGCCTCTCCATGCCAGACGGAAACTGCCCCTGGTCCTAGTCATGCTTCGCGTCCTCCCCAGTTGCATGCTCGAGTGTTGTGTCTATCCAGCTCGCGGCTCACAAGTGAGCCACGCCACCATTGGCGGTGCGCCAGTTTTGGCTTCGACCCATCTGTATACGATAACCTACCCTCGTAACCGGGGCCGCGCCAACCCCTTTCTCGAAAAAAGAATATTTTGAAGGGGTTAGTTCGAGGTCGGAGCAGAAAATTTACAAGACGCCCATCTTGTGAGGTTTTTCCCGACCCCACGTGGCTACTTGGCGCACGCCAATACTGTTAGATCGGGGAGTCACGGACGGAACAGCGTGCTGCGCTGGTCTGCGGCATAGGAGTGGACAGTTCAACGCCACTCACAAGAGGCCCGCAATGTTCAAGCTGCTGACCGCCACTATGATTGCCGCATTTCTCACAGGGGCAGTCTTGACACTGGCTGTCATCCAAACGACCGAGACGAGCGCTCAGGAGATCGTCGTTCGCCAGTAGCAGGCCCAACTAAGAAAAGACTTCTCTGTTGCAGTTCCTTGTTAGGAGATTCCACTATCTGCGTGATGTGGGATGAGAGAGCTAATTCGCCCGCTTCTTATATGCTCCTTCCGCCAGCCATGCTGAGAAGGCTGGTCCGATTTCCGGGCCTGTCAGAAGACCAATGCGCCAGTTCTCGTCCTCTGGCCGGACGATTAGCATCCAGCCCGCGCCGAACGGATCGGTGTTGAGCAGCCCAGGACGGCGCTGCAGCTCTTCATTGGCTTTCACGACTACACCCGCGAAGGCGGCATGCGCCGCGCCGACCCATTTTCCGCCTTCGATAATTGCAAACGATCGTTGCGCCTCAAACCGGTGTCCGATCCGCTTGGGTGTAAAAACGAGAATTTCGCCGGCCAAATCCATCGCAACAGGTGTGAAGCCGGTGCGCACCGTCCCGTCATCAAGCGGCTCGTACCACATTTGGTTTTCGAGATCGTAGTAAAGGTGCTCGGGATACTCTTTGCCTTCGACCAGCGCCATCCGTTGCCTCAGTAGCTCAGCACCCGGCAATCATCGGACATCATTTTTTCAAACATCGCGGCCGCGCCCATCAGGCCTTGGCATTCCGGAATGAGATCCTGCTCCGTCATGTCGAAAAGATCGAGGTTCGCAGGACAGGCCCAGAATCGCGCTCCCGTTCTATGGGCATCGCGAATCCAGTCATAAACGGTTTTGTCATGATCCGGCTTCACGCGGATCGATTCGGCGACGCCTTTTCGCATGAGCTTTCCAGCCGTCGCCGTACAGACAACGTCGACTTCGATATCCATCGCTGCGGCCACTGCCGCGTGGTAAAATGGCGCCGCGAGCTCCTCCGGATTGCGCGGATCGGTATTCAAGAGGACGATCAGCAGTTTCGTTTTCATTTTCGAGCGACGCCTATCGCGCGTAACCGCTTTTCTCAGCTCGGCTCGACCAAGGGGATTTCCTGGATCTCCTGATCAAACAGCACCCAGAAAGGCTTGCCATACGTGGCCTCGTACCACGTCTCGAATCCAGAAAGCTCGTCAGCGAGATCAGGCGCTGTTTCTGCCCCTTCATTTGGAGAAAGCCCCGCAAATGTAGCGCGAGCCACGCGTTCGAAACGTTCCAACGTCGCCTTCCGGGTCTCGGTTTCAGTCGTCCAGCCGAGCTCACTGCGCAAGACGGCGAGACCGCGGGCGACGGCGGCTTCCTCGTTCTCGGCTGACGCGACGGCTTTGGCCACCTCGTTCATCAGGTTGAGGCGGCGGTAGGCGAAAGCCCGTTGACGTTCGAGGCGCGCAATCTCCTCGGCCATACGCTTTCGGAGCGAATTCTCGGCCTCGTGTGCCGAGGTTGCCGCGGCTTTTAAATGATCCAGGAATGCCTGCGTGGGTCCGGTCATTGCACCCTCTCGGTGGTGGAATTTGGCGGAGGAGGATGGGAGTCGAACCCACCTGAGACCGTCTGACGGCCCCACCCGGATTTGAAGTCCGGTCGCTCCACCGGGAGCGGGACTCCTCCTTCCCCAACTGGCGCCTTTGGCGCAAAGAATTCGACGCGCGCCGGATTGATGCGGCGGAAATCCTGGCGGCGGATCGTAAACCCGTGACGATCAAAGAATTCCAGAATTTGGATAGCCACCTTACGGCCGTTTTGCAAGCGATCGCGGAATTCCGCTGCCGTGAATTTGCCGGTGGGAGATTTTTCTGCAATGTCGATCGCGATTTGCGCCATCTCCTGCACGGTTGATCGCAGGAAGAAGTGATCGTGCGCGATTTCGTCGACGTCGCCGCGGCGCGCCGCCATATGCATCAGCCGGCGGACAAATGCTTCAGGGATGCCCATGGCACTGGCGATGTCGCGAACGCGCGGCGGGCGAAAGCGCTCACGTGCAAGCATCGGCTTGATGCCTTGCCAGATCTGCTCCTCTTCCGGAGAGAACTTGACCTCGTGGCCAGGGCGGCGGACCCAGGTGCGATCGAGTGCGACCTCCCCCGCCTCGATCAGCTTTCGCAGCGCGGCAGTGAAGATTGGAACCGGGAGCGGTGGCTTGTCAGCGGCCTGCCGCAACTGCTCTAGACCAATGCCAGGTTTTTCGGGGTTCTTCTCGTGAAAAGCATCGAGCAGCTCGCCAATACGCTGGCGGAAACGGTCCCAGCTGTGGGGCAGCATTGCGGCCCGGCTGTTTCCATACGGCAGCGTGATGAGCCCCAGCTCTGATGTCACGGCCGCGGCCGCCTCTTCACCCATCGCCCGATCCCGGAAGAAGGCATCGAGATCGATCCAGCTTCCAGGCACCGACAGGACGCGCTGGAGCGCCGTCACCGGGTCCTGCTCGGCGAGGCCGGCGAGAGTTGCGCGCCGTTCCGGTGTTCGACGGCGCCGCTCGGGTGCGCGCAGATCGATGAGCGCACCACCGCCGATGGTTCGGCTCGACGTCGTGTCGCGGATGATGAACCGATCACCCGCCGCAGCTGCGATCGGGCGCTCGAGAACGAGCTGCACGAGTGCCGACTCACCAGGCGCAATCGGCTCATCGCGCAAGAGAACCACGCGGCCAGGTACTTCAGCCGCCGCGTGGTGCACCTTGACCGGGAACCACTGCGTAATGGGCCTCGGCTCCGATGGTAGGACACGGAGCGTGGCGTCGATCCGCGTCGTCGGCGCATGCAAAGTGGGATCGAGAACCACGTCTCCGCGGCTCACCGACTCCTTGCTGATCTGTGGCCCGCTCAGGACAAGCGCACACCTTTGCCCCGCTTCCCCCCGTTCCACCGGCTGGTTCTGGGCGTGGATAGAGCGTACACGAGCCTCCAGCCCCGCTGGGCTGACAATCACGCGATCGTTGATCTGTACACTGCCTGACAGCACCGTCCCGGTGACGGCTGTGCCGAGGCCGGCCAGAGTGAAGGAACGATCGACGGCAAGGCGGAAACGTCCTGTCTTCGGGCGTGCTCTGACACGTCCAAGCGCCTCATCGAGATGTGCTGCCAGGAGATCGACCCCCTCACCGGTTGCGGCTGAAACGGGGATGATTTCGGACCCTTCGAGGGTGGTGCCCAGCAGGAGGTTCTCGATGTCCGTGGTGACTGCAGACAGCCTTTCGGGCGTGACGAGATCGCACTTGTTCAGCGCGACAACGCCGTGCTCAAGCCCCAGGAGATCCACGATGGCCAAATGCTCGCGGGTTTGGGGCATCACGCCATCGTCGGCGGCGACGACGAGCATCACGTAATCGATGCCAGTTGCGCCCGCGAGCATGTTGTGCACGAGGCGCTCGTGACCAGGCACATCCACGAAGCCGATGATTTCGCCGTTTGGCCGCGGCCAATAGGCAAATCCCAGGTCGATCGTGATGCCGCGGACCTTTTCCTCCTTCAGGCGGCTGGGATCGATGCCCGTCAGCCGCATCACGAGGGATGACTTGCCATGATCGATGTGTCCGGCGGTGCCAACGATCATTGAGCAACCTCCGAACCCGGTGGTCGCCGCTGCTTACCGATCACCAAATCCAATACGTCAATAATTGTCGCGCGGTAATAGCCCCGACCTACAACTCTCGGGTCCTCACACCAATTCACTTCGATTTGATCTCTACACACACCGTCAGCCTTTTGCATGGGACGGCTCTTCTGCGCCGAGAACGCTCCTCAGCTGATCGAGCTGGCCAAGGAACGTGGCCTCATCATCCAAGCATCTAAGATCGAGCAGAAACTCGCCTTTGTTGATGCGACCGATCACCGGGACGGGCAGTTTGCGGAATGCCGTCGCCAGAGCTTCGAGGCGTGTGCCCGCGCCCTTCCGCTCGGCTGGAGCGATTGCGATGCCGGCGCTCGGCATAGTTTCGAGCGGTAAAGCGCCGGAGCCAATCTGACTGCTGCATTGGGTGATGCTGACGACGTAAGCCGGGCCGACGGCCGCCGCGATTGGGCCCTGCAGCCGCGCCGCCGCAGCCTCGATGTCCTGCTGCGAGCGGGCGAAGTACCTGATCGTCGGCAACGTTTGGTGAAGCCGGTCGGGATCGCGATAAAGCTTGAGCACGGCTTCCAGCGCCGCCAGGCGAATCTTGTCGATTCGTAGCGCGCGCTTCATCGGGTTCTTGCGGACGAGCGCAACCAGATCCTTTCGGCCGGCGACGATCCCCGCCTGTGGGCCACCGAGCAGCTTATCTCCCGAGAAGGTGACGAGATCCGCGCCTTCGGCAAGGCATTCCCTCACGGTTGGCTCTGGCCGAAGGCCATATCGGCCGAGATCGACAAGAGCGCCAGAACCCAGATCATGGATGAAGGGGATCTGGTGCCGCCGCGCCAGCGCCGAAAGCTCGGTGGCGGGAACGGATTTCGTAAATCCCTGGATCAGGTAGTTCGATGTGTGGGCCTTGAGGATCAACCCCGTGTTTTGACTGATCGCCTGCTCGTAATCGCGAAGATGGGTCCGGTTCGTCGTGCCGACCTCGACAAGGTTCGCGCCGGCGCGGGCCATGATGTCGGGAAGCCGGAAGGAGCCGCCGATTTCAATCAGCTCGCCGCGAGAGACGATCGCCTCCTTTCCGCGTGCGAACGTGTTCAGCACCAGCAGAACGGCGCCGGCATTGTTGTTGACGATTGCGGCGTCCTCCGCGCCAGTCAGCTCGGTGATGAGGCCACGCACATGATCGTCGCGCTCGCCGCGGGTGCCACTCTCGACATCGAATTCCAGCGCTACTGCCTCGCGCATGGCCATGACGGCGGCTTCGATAGCGGCCTCAGGCAAAATCGCCCGCCCGAGGTTCGTATGCAGGACGGTACCCGTGAGATTGAAGACGCGACGTACGCTGGGCGCCTGCTCGCGCTCGAGCAGCTTCAGGGCCTCTGCAGCCACGGCCTGCTTATCGGGCAAGTTCGTTCCGGAGAACCCGCGCGTCCGCCGAATGTCATCGAGCACGCGCCGCACCGCCTTCACGGTCGCCTCGTGGCCGAAACGCTCGGTGGCGGCTGCACCAACGTCAGTTCGCAACACCTGCTCGACAGATGGCAGACGTGCTGGCGGCGTGGAAAGCGTGTCGTTCATCGTCCGCGCTCGCTGGTCGCCCCGAACAAGGGGCACGTCAATAGCCAATCAGGAATGGGTTATAGCCACCCCTGGTCCAGCCATCTTGGGTCAGCAGCATATCGAGACCCAGGGAGGCAACGTCGTCGGCCAGCGGCTCCAGCGTCGGGTCTTTGACCTGGTAGAAGATCTTCACGTACCCGTGGCACTTATCGCAGGTCTCAGCCTTGATCGTATCCTGCTGCCCCTCGATCAAACGGAAATTGATGCTCTCGTTCGAGCCGCAAAGCAGGCACTTGACGCGCACGACGTACCACATCGTGGCGCACAGTGAGCAGGTGCAATACCGCGTATTGGTGGCGCCCGGCCAGTTGACGACAGAGCTCGCAAGAGGCCGGCTGCCGCAGGTGGGGCAGACACCATCTGCGAAAGGCTTCAACACGCTGGCATCGAGTTTTGCTGCCAATCGCGTGAAGTGGACTTGAAGCGCGGCAAGGATAAGCGCGCGCTGAGCAATTCTGTCTTCGGGTTCGGTTTCGTCGAGCACACTCTTGATGAAGACCTGACGCTGCTCGCTCGACATGCTTTGCAAGGATTTGACAGCAGCGGCGGTTTCTGCCGGCAGCTCGAGCTTTGTCAGATTTTCAAGAAAATGCTCGATCGTCGTCTCCGCGTGATCGTCTGGCTTGAACGAGGTGCGCGGGATGAGCGGCATACCGTGCGCGACAGCCTGCGCAACCGTCTCGGCTGAAGGCGGAGCGGCTTCGGGCAACGACACCTGGACATCGTGCTGCGCTCGCGTGACGGCGGCCAGGAAGCGCAGATAACTTTCAAGCTGATGGCCCGGCGCCAGGCTTAAGAAGCGCTTCGAGCGGTTGAGAAAGAGGGAAGGTGGATACGGAAGAACAACCGGCGGCGGCTTAGCCGCCTCCCCGATGTTGGGTGTATAGTGCTTGGCAGAGCCGGACTCGGACATTTCCACCTCAAACTGAGGATTGGGCGGCCCCTATCGTAAAGGGGCCGCCAGTTACCCTGCCAGCATAGCACTTAGGCAGCTTTTTCCACAGAGCCTTTCTCGATCTCCTTTCGCAGCCACTTCCGATGGTGCCGCCAGCCCCAGCCGCCGGTCACCGTGCCGCGAGTCATGGCGCTGATGGTGCCACGCACCCAGATCGCCGCATAGACGTGGACGATCCAGATCGCGATGGCGAGGACAGCTGCGATGGAGTGGATCAAGGCAGCCCAGCGTTGCTGCTCGATCGTCGCCTTGAAGCCGAGCAGGTTCTCGACGTAGGCAAGGCCCTGATCCCAAAGACCAATGCCGGTGACGAGAAGGGTGGCGATCAGTACGAACTGGGACCAGAACACGAATTTCTGCCCAGCGTTATACTTGCCCACTTCCGGCAGGTAATGGTCGTTGGCCGTCAGGACGTGGCGCAGACGGGCAAGCCACACCCAGTCGGTCCTTTCCGGCAGGTTCTGCGGAAAGAAGCGGATGAACAAGCCGAGAAATCCGATCGCCAGCAACAAACCGAGCCAGGGATGGATCTCACGGGCGACCTGCAACCCGCCGAACAGCGCGCTCAGCGGGAAGAAGGTCGGGTGAAACAGAGAGAGCCCGCTCAGCATCAATAGAACGAAGCTGATCGCCACGATCCAGTGATTGACGCGGGCGCTTCCCGAATATCGGCGCACGCGAACGCGCGCCGAGGGTTTCGTCTGACTCATTGTGTGCCACCTCCCGCAAGCTTCTCCGCGTTCTCCTCGTCCTCCTCGGTCACGCGGTTCGGCCCTTGGAGAATGTAGTGGATGAAGCCGAAGGCAGCCGTCAGGCCGAGAATGGCCATGCCAGCATACTTGCTGAGACCCTTCCAGGCTTCGACCACTGGGCTGATCTTCGGGTCTTTGGGTAGGCCCGCATAAAGCTCAGGCTTGTCGGCGTGAGGTAACACATACATCACGTGCGTGCCCCCAACGCCAGGCGGATCGTAAAGGCCCGCGTTCTCGTACCCGCGCGATTTCAGGTCCTTGATCCGCTTCTCGGCCCACTTCTTCATCTCGTCTTTCGGGCCGAAGACAATGGCTTGGGTCGGACAGGCCTTCTGGCAGGCAGGTCCAAGCCCCACAGCGACACGATCCGAACAGAGCGTGCACTTGTACGCCTTGTTGTCGACCTTCGAGATGCGCGGAATGTTGAAGGGGCAGCCCTTCACGCAGTAGCCGCAGCCAATGCAGTTCTCGTGGATGAAATCGACGATTCCATTCGAGTACTGCACAATGGCGCCAGGCGACGGGCATGCCTTGAGGCAACCCGGGTCCTCGCAATGCATGCAGCCGTCCTTGCGGATCAGCCACTCGAGATTGCCAGTCTCCGGGTTCTCCCACTCGGTGTAACGCATCAACGTCCAGGTGTTCGGCGTGAGATCGTGAGGGTTCTCGTAAACCCCCGTGTTTACGCCGACCTCCTCTTCGAGATCGTTCCACGCGAGGCACGCCGTCTGGCAGGCCTTGCAACCGATGCACTTGGAGACATCGATGAGCTTGGCCACCTCGGTCTGGCGTTGGGCAGGCGGCGCCACCGTGGACGCCGACCGTCGAATGATGTCGTTCTCTCCGAACTTCGGAGCAACCGGCTCAGTGGTCGGATTTGCAATCGGAGGATACATGGCCCGGACCTCCCTATGCCACCGGCCCTGAGTAGGGCTCAATGTCGACCAGGAACGCCTTGAACTCAGGTGTCTGAGCGTTGGCGTCCCCCACAGGCGGCGTCAGCGTGTTGACTGGCGGCGCCTTCTTGGTTTCGCCGACGAAGCCGTAGTGGATTGGCAAGCCGACCGTGTGGACGACCTTGCCGTCGATGGTGAGCGGCTTGATCCGCTTCGTCACGACGGCCTTGCCAACCACTGAGCCGCGGTTGGACCAGACTTTGACCAGGGTGCCAGGCTTGATTCCCTTCTCCTTAGCCAGCTCCTCCGACATTTCCACGAAGAACTCCGGCTGGACGACGGCGTTCTTCCGCTGGTTCTTGGTCCAGTAGTGGAAGTGCTCCACGAGCCGGTAGGTGGTCGCGACGATCGGGAATTCCTTGGCATCACCGAAGACGTCCAGATCGCCCTTGAACACCCGGGCCGCCGGGTTGCCCCTCACATTCGGGAAAAGCAGGTTGGCTACCGGAGACTCGAACGGCTCGTAGTGGACCGGGAACGGACCTTCCGCCATCAGGCCCCGAGCAAACAGACGTGACACGCCTTCGGGGTTCATGATGAACGGGCCTGAACCGCGCTCTGGCGGGTTATTGGCCACGAAGTCGGGAACGTCAGGCCCTGTCCAGCGCTGACCATCCCAGTAGATGTACTTCTTGGCCTCGCTCCAGGGTTTGCCCTCTGGATCCGCGGATGCGCGGTTGTACAGAACGCGACGGTTGGCAGGCCAGCAGAAGCCCCAGTTGCCGTACACGTTCAGTCCCGACGGATCGCTGTTATCCCGCCTTTGGGCATTGTTGCCCTTCGGACCATATACGCCGGTGTAGATCCAGCAGGCGCCGTCCGTCGAACCGTCAGCCCGCATTTCACCGAAGCTGGCGAGTTGCTCGCCCGCCTTGCGGATGACGTTGCCTTCAGCGTCCCTGAGGTCCACCAAGGCTTTGCCGTTGATTTCCTTCAGAAGCTCATCGGCGGTGGGCGAGTACGGATCTGCGTAGTTCCAGCTGACATTCAGGAACTGCTCAGCACCCGGACCGCCTTCCTCCTCGTAGAGTTTCCGGAGGCGCATGAAGAGCTCGGCAACGATGTCGATATCGCGCCGGCCTTCACCCGGGATATCCGCCGCCTTCCACTTCCAGATGATGTTGCGGCTGGAGTTGGTAAACGTTCCATCCTCCTCCGCAAAGCATCCGGACGGCAGCAGGAAGACCTCGGTCTGGATCTTCGACGGATCCACGTCATTGTAGATTCCGTGGTTCTCCCAGAACCGGGCCGTATCGGTCTCGATCGGGTCGATGCTGACGAGGAACTTCAGCTTCGACAAGGCCGCGATGTTCTTGACCTTGTGCGAGACCGACATCATCGGGTTGAAGCCCTGGCAGATGAGACCCGTTGTTTTGCCCTGGTGCATCGTCTCGAAGATGCGCAGGGTGTCGTAGGCCACATCGAGCTTCGGGAACCAGTCATACCCGAAGTTGTTCTCCGGCGTTGCTTTGTCGCCGTAGAACGTTTTCAGGAAGCTCACGAAGAATTTCGGATAGTTCTGCCAGTAGCTCGTCTGATTTGGCTGCAGCGGCGTGAACTTCCGCTTGGACAAATACGCCTCGAGCGTCGGCTCATTGTCCATAGGCATCGCCAGGTAGCCTGGGATCGACGCCGACAACGTACCGATGTCCGTGAGCCCCTGAACGTTGGCATGGCCGCGCAATGCGTTCACGCCACCGCCAGGCACGCCGATGTTGCCGCACAGCAGCTGGATCATCGCGGCGGTGCGAATGTTCTGCGCACCGTGCGAGTGCTGCGTCCAGCCGAGGGCGTACATGATGGTCATCGACCGTTCGCCATTGGCGGTCGAAGCCACCCACTCGCAGACCTTCAGGAACTTGTCCTGAGGTGTACCGCAGATCCGCGAAACCACTTCGGGGGTGTACGGCGCGAAGTGCTTCTTCATCAACTGATACACGCAGCGCGGATGCTGCAGCGTCATGTCACGAACGGCGTAACCGTCCGGCCCGATCTCGTACTCCCACGAGCTGCGGTCATAGGAGCGCTTCTCCGGGTCGTAGCCAGAGAACAGGCCCTCGTTGAAGGAGTAATCCTCCCTCACGATGTAGGACGCGTTCGTGTAGTGAAGGACGTAGTCCTTATGGATCTTGTCGTTGGTGAGGAGGTAGTTGATCACTCCCGACAAGAACGCAATGTCGGTGCCTGGCCGAATCGGCGCGTAATGGTCAGCCACGGCCGCCGACCGCGTGAACCGCGGGTCGACCACCATAAGCCTGGCACCACGTTCCGCCTTGGCCTCAGTGACCCACTTGAAACCGCAAGGATGCGCTTCTGCGGCGTTACCGCCCATAATCCAGACGACGTCCGCATTGCGGATGTCCGTCCAGCTGTTGGTCATCGCGCCACGCCCAAATGTTGGAGCCAAACTGGCCACCGTGGGGGCGTGTCAAATGCGAGCTTGGTTTTCTAGCTGTACGATCCCCAGGCCGCGAACCAGCTTGTAAGTCAGCCAGCCTGTCTCATTCGAGGTTGCGCAACCCGAAAGGAACGCCATGGTCGGCCAGCGATTGACCGGAACACCATCGCTGTTCCTTTCGATGAAGTTCTTATCGCGATCCTCCTTCATGAGCCTTGCGATGCGGTCCATCGCAAAGTCCCAGGAGACCCGCTCGAACTTGTCCGAACCCGGCTTACGATACATCGGGTACTTCACCCGAGTCTCCGCCTTGATGAAGTCGATCGCGGCAGAGCCCTTCGGGCAGAGCGTTCCGCGGTTGACGGGATTGTCGACGTCGCCCTCGATATGGACGACCTCCATCTTCCCCGGCTCCGTCTTGCTGGGAGCAGAATAGATGAGCATCCCGCAGCTCACGGAGCAGTAGGGGCACGTGCTGTGCGCCTCTTTCAAACTCGTAAGCTTGAAAGGTCGAACGTGCGCGGCAAGCTGCGCCTCGGCTTCACTGAAGCCAAAAGCAGATATGGCGGACCCAGCCATACCTGCCCCGGTGAGCTTCATGAAGTGTCGGCGCGACACCTCAAGGTTCATGGGTCATTACCTCCCGTGCAGGCATTAACTGAGGTGAGGGTAGGATACGAATTAGAATAGGTCAACGGTGCGATTATAGATTGGCAAGAATTCAAAAAACGGTCGTAAGTCAATTGATTGTGAAGCTACGGATCCCGCGCTGAACAATTTCGCAAGCGCGAAATGTCAGTATTCGTCTCCGTTGGATTCGGCTTGACCAACCCGGAGGGTCTGCTAATCTTCGCAGACTTCCTATGCAACACCAAGTAGCTCCCGCGTGTCGGGGCTCCAGCGGAACGCACAAGCGATGGCATGTCAGCCGCACCGGGCTGACGGTGTTGCTGATTCTAATCATTTGGACATCCTCACATATTTTGGCCGCGGCCAAGCCGGCGGGAGGCGATCGACTGTTTAACGGGCTCGCTGTCGAGCCGCGACCGCCGCTACCCCTCGTCGACTTCAACGGCTCCCGGATCGACCTCGGGCAGATCAGCGGGAAAGTCGTACTGGTTCACTTTTTCGCGACTTGGTGCGAGTCGTGCCGGCCGGAGCTGGAATCTCTTTCGAACCTCACAGCACGAAACGGCGACACCGTAGCTGTCCTGGCAGTCAGCGTCGCTGAGCCGCCGATACGCCTGCGAAGGTATTTCGAAAAGAACCCGGTCAATTTCCCCGTGGCCCTTGATGCCGATCGCGCCGCTACAAAGGCGTGGGGCGTCAATGTGTTGCCGACGACGTTCGTGCTCGACCCTAGCGGGGCCGTTCGCCTTCAGGTCGAGGGAGAGATCGATTGGTCACGGCCCGATGTGCTGGCCCGACTGGAAGAATTGAAAGAAGCACGTCCCAGCCAACCCACCCAATAACTCGGAGGAGGACCCATGGAGATCAATCGGCGAGACGTCTTGAAAGCAGGAGGAGCGATAGCCGCGGCGATGGCATGCCCTCGTTTGGCGGCCGCCCAGAGTTCCTTTGCCCCGAAAACGGGCACTTGGCGCACCTTTGAAACTGTCACGCGCCTCGAAATCAGCCAGCCCGCAGGCGCCGTGCAGGCGTGGGTGCCGTTGCCTTCCTTTAAGAGTGATGACTGGTTCCGGCCAGGGAACAGCACCTGGAAGACGAACGCCAAGATCGCGGAGATCAAGCGCGACCCAAGGTATGGCGCCGAATTCCTGCACGTCGTCTGGAATGAGGGTGAAAAGGCCCCCGTGGTCGAGGTGACGAGCCGGTTCTCGACGCAGGACCGCGCGGTCGACCTGAGCAAGCCCGGCAACGGGCCCGCTCTTTCGGAGGACGAGCGTAAACTTTTCACGTCACCGACGAAGCTCATTCCGACGGACGGCATCGTAAAGGAAACGTCCGACAAGATCACCGCCGGAGCGACGAGCGACATCGAGAAGGCCCGCCGGATCTACGAGTGGATCATCGAGAACACCTACCGTGATCCCAAGACCCGGGGTTGCGGCACGGGCGACGTCGCCGCGATGCTCAAGAGCGGCAATCTCGGCGGCAAGTGCGCCGATCTGAACGCGCTTTTCGTGGGCCTCGCGCGTGCAGCAGGGCTTCCGGCCCGCGACATTTACGGGCTCCGCGTTGCGCCATCGAAATTCGGCTACAAGAGCTTGGGTGCGGGCTCCGAGGTCGTGACGAAGGCGCAGCATTGCCGCGCCGAGGTTTACCTGACAGGGTTCGGCTGGGTGCCGGTCGACCCCGCCGATGTCCGCAAGGTGATCCTCGAGGAGCCGCCTGGCAATCTGCCCATCTCGGACGACAAGGTGGCCGCCGCGCGCAAGGCTCTGTTCGGCTCGTGGGAGGGCAACTGGCTCGCCTACAACGTCGCGCACGACCTCGACCTGCCGGGCGCCAAAGGACCAACTTTGGAATTCCTGATGTATCCGCAGGCCGAGACGGCGGAGGGCAGGCTCGACTGCCTCGACCCCGATACGTTCATCTACAAGATCACTGCAAGGGAAGTCACGGCCTGACGGCTGCGCTCGGGCCAGGCGCGGATCAGCTACGCCTGGCTTTTTTCGAAGGGACTCCGCTGTGGCTCAGATCTACCTCGACTATAACGCGACGACGCCTGTCGATCCTGAGGTGCTCGAGGCGATGTTGCCGTTCCTGCAGGGCGAGTTCGGCAACCCGTCATCGAGCTACCCGCTGGGCAAACGGGCGCGCGAAGCCATTGAGAAAGCACGGGCAAGCGTTGCGACCCTCATCGAGGCTGCGCCCGAGGAAATCGTCTTCACCGGCGGGGCCACGGAAGCGAGCAATCTCGCAATTCGCGGCGCCGTCGCTTTAGGCAACGGCCGGTCCAATATCGTCACATCTAACATCGAGCATCCGGCAACGGCCGCGTGCTGCGACTTGCTTGAGCGTTCAGGTTGCGCGATCAGGCGTGTTCCAGCGCAAACCAACGGCATCGTGTCTCCGGACGATATCGCGGCCGCAATCGACGAGCAGACCGCCATCGTCACGATCATTCATGCGCAAAATGAAATCGGAACAATTCAGCCGGTATCGCAAATTGCTCGCGAAGCAAAACGGCGTGGCGCACTGGTGCATACGGATGCCGCGCAATCCGTGGGCAAGATTCCGGTCAGCGTCAAGGAGCTGGGCGTAGATCTGCTGACCATTGCGGGGCACAAGCTATATGCTCCGAAAGGGGTTGGTGCGCTTTATGTCCGCAATGGCGTTAAGTTGCCACCGCTTGTCGTAGGCGCGGGGCAGGAGCGCGGCATTCGGCCCGGCACTGAAAATGTCGCATTCATCGTCGGATTGGGCGCAGCGTGCGCAATCGCCTCCCGCCGTCTCGACGAGACGCGGAAGCGAATGGCTGAGCTGTCGGCTGAGCTGCTCTCGCTTCTCAAGAGTGAGGTGCCCGGGCTGGACCTCGCTGGCGATCCGGTCGATCGCCTTCCCAACACGCTGAATGTTCTTTTCCCGAACGCGTCCGGCAACCGGATTCTCGAAGCTTGCCCCGAGGTGATGGCCTCGACAGGCTCGGCCTGTCACGCCGGCAGCGAGGAGCCCTCCGCCATTCTGACTGGGATCGGCATTTCTCCCGAAAAGGCGCTCGGCGCGATTCGCCTGTCGGTTGGGCGATCGACGACTCGGGAAGACATCCAAATTGCCGGAAAAGCGCTGGCAGCTGCTTGGCGGCGGGTTGCGACCGAAACAATCGAAATTTCTGAAGTTGGTTCTTTGATGGGGGTTAACCAATGACCTTGACACGCCGCGATGTCATGATTGGTGCGGCGGGGCTTTCCATCGTCGGCAGCGTTCCGGCCCTGGCTCAGCCGCTGATCATGACATCACCGGAGCTCCTGGCCAAAGGCAGCAAGAAGCGGGTCGTGATCGCCGGAGGAGGATGGGGAGGGCTTACCGCTGCACGTCATTTGCGCGAAACAGCGCCCGATGCGGAAGTGGTCGTGCTGGAGCGGAACCCGATTTTCTGGTCCTGCCCCATGAGCAACAAATGGCTGATCGATATCGTCGACAGCGACTTTCTCATGCATGACATGTTCGGGCCGGCCCGCAAATACGGCTATCACCTCATTCAAACCGAAGTTACCGCCATCGACCGCGACAAGAAGCAGGTCCGTACCGCTCACGGCAGCATCGAATATGATTACCTAATTCTCGCTGGCGGTATTCGGTACGCCTATGAGGCATGGTTCGGGAACGACCGTGTTGCCGCCGATTACACGCGCAAGAATTTCCCCACGGCCTATATCCCGAATGCGGAGCACCTGGCGCTGAAGCGGAAAATCCGCAACTTCACGGGCGGCACAATTGTCATGACCTTGCCGCCGCCGCCGCACCGCTGCCCGCCCTCACCCTACGAGCGGGCTTGCATCATGGCGTGGTGGTTCAAGAAGAACAAAATTCCTGCGAAAATTGTTATCCTTGATCCGAAGCCTAACATTGCACCCATCGGCATGGGATTCCGTCAGGCATTCGAGGAGCTTTATCCCGACATTATCACCCACGTTCCGAACGCCAAAATCCGGGAGGTGGATCCCTTCAATAAAAAGATCAAAACCGAAGCGGGCGATTTCACATTTAATGATGCGATCCTGATGTCGCCGCATCAGGCCAGTGATCTGGTGTGGATGGCCGATCTCATCGGGAAAACACCTGAGGATAAACCGACGGGATGGGCGGATATCCACCCGACGATGCTTCACGCGAAAGCGGACCCGGATGTCTACGTAATTGGTGACTCCATGGGTGCGATCTCGCCGCTCTTCGGGCACTATCCCAAGAGCGGTCATGTCGCGAATGCCATGGGCCGCATCGTCGCTCAGTACATCGGCCTCAGGCTAGCCGACAAAGAGGTCAAGCCCATTCTTCCGGATAATCTTTGCTATATGCTGGTGAATGGGGAGCCGCGGGAGGCGATCGCGGTCAAGTTCGAGTATAATCTCCGACAGGATGGCCTGATTGAACAGCACCAATATGACATAGATCTGCGTTCCGCCGATCTGGTCGAAGAAGATTTCGTTTGGGCGAAAGGACTGTACAACGATTTCCTGTCGGCTTAGTGCCGACCACTGCGAGGAAGAACGATGACGACAGTGCAATTGACGGCACTTGCTCACGGCGGCGGCTGTGGCTGCAAGCTTGCGCCATCAGTTCTCCAACAGCTGCTGGCTGACCAGCCAGTAGCTGGAGTTTACAAGCAACTGCTCGTTGGCACGGAAACGGCGGACGACGCTGCTGTCTGGCAGCTCGATGAGAACACCTGCATCATCGCGACCACGGATTTTTTCATGCCGATGGTCGATGATCCCTTCGATTTCGGCCGTATCGCTGCCACCAACGCCATTTCAGACGTCTATGCCATGGGTGGGTCCCCGATCATGGCTCTGGCCGTGCTCGGAATGCCCGTCGACAAAATCCCGACCGATGCGGTGCGGGAAATTCTGAGGGGCGGGGCGTCAATTTGCGATATAGCGGGTATTCCGGTTGCCGGCGGCCATTCCATTGATTGCCCTGAGCCGGTTTACGGCCTGGCCGTTATTGGGACGTGCCGGCCCGAGCACCTGCGCCGCAATTCGGGTGCGCGCCCCGGAGATACGCTGATTCTGACAAAGGCTATTGGCGTGGGGATCTACTCGGCCGCAATCAAGAAAGGCGAACTCGATCCGGCCGGATACGAGGAGATGATCAGCTCCACGACCCTGCTCAATCGGATCGGGAGCGAGCTCGCCAAAAATCCAGATGTGCACGCCATCACTGATGTCACGGGTTTCGGGCTGCTTGGCCATTCGCTCGAAATGGCGCGCGGATCCGGCGTTGCGATCGAAATCGACGCGGATCAGGTCCCCCTGCTCACTCAGGCAGCTCGACTTGCTCAGCAAGGCTTCGTGACCGGTGCTTCACATCGAAATTGGTCGAGCTACGGCCAGCACGTGACGCTTCCCGCAGGGTTACCGGATTGGCGGCGTCATTTGCTGACAGATCCGCAAACGTCGGGAGGCCTTCTTGTTGCGTGCGCGGCGGACCGGGCAGCCGAAATCGTAGATTTCGCGCAAAAAGCCGGGTATGCCGCCGCCAGGATTGTTGGCCGAGTCCAAGAAGGCGATCCTTCAGTGAAAGTGGCTGACTAGCTATCGAAGTCAGGGGGCCGATCTGCGGGAATTGAACTGCGCAATAAGGTAAGAGCTACCGGCTAAACGCCGTATCTCATTCGGCGGATCTAAGGGAGGCGCCTACATTTGTTCCCTGGGTGTGTGGCGGCTAATGAGGTGCTCGTAGTTCTTGATGCTTGGTTGTGGTCCTCTGTGTGTGGTGATCGGTTGGGGCCAGCAGGGAAGCTGCGAGACGCTGGCGCTCGGGCTACCACGCTCCTGCTAAACTTTCCGCAAAATTCGCTTCGCCTTGTGTGTGCTGCGGGGCAGAGTGCCAGGCGGTACGACTTCGACTATAGCACGCACATGTAGCTTTGTCCGGATGGTACTGGCGACCCGTGCTTGCAAGTCCGGCTGCCCGTCATCCAAAGCTTCGACACGAAGCTTGAGGCCCGTCAGGAAGCCCGAGGCGGGATCGGTCACCTCTTGGTCGAGGATAATGAGATATTCGCCTGTGGTGCCTGGAATCGATCGTATGACGTCTTCTACGGCCGTGGGAAAGACATTGACACCGCGGATGACGAGCATGTCATCGGCCCGCCCCCTGACACCGCCGGGGAGCCGGGCGTGTGTACGGCCACATGGGCAGGGGCGCTTGTCGCGAACAACGATGTCCCCCGTCCACCAGCGGACTAAGGGTACTGCCTGCTTGTCAAGATGAGTGAGGACCAATACCCCTGGCGTTCCATCGGGCACGGGTTCGTTGGTTTCTGGGTCGAGCACCTCAGCATACGCGAAGTCCTCGACAAGATGCGGGCCGTTTTGGGCAACACAATCCCAAGCGATCGGCTGAAATTCGAGGCTGCCATAGCCGTCGAAACACTTCGCATCCCAAAGCTCTTCGATCATTCGGCGCGTTGCCGGAACATTAGCTCCGGGTTCACCGCCTAGCATAATCTTGGAAACCTTGCTCGCGCGCGGTTCAAACCCCATTCGTCGGGCAACCTCGGCCAAATGGGCCATGAACGACGGCGTGGCTGAAACAGCCGTTGTGCCGTATTCGAACATGGTAGTGATTTGACGTTCGGAGTCTCCGCTGCCCCCGGGAATGCAGGTCGCGCCTATTCGCTGATAGGCCATCAGTCCCCCGAGGCCACCGACGAACCAAGAGAAATTGAAGAGGCATTGATAAACGTCATTTCGCCTGACGCCCTGGCTGTATGCAAGGCGCGCGTAAAGGTCGGTCCAACGCTCGATATCTGCTGCCGTCCAGCAGTCGGGAGTTGGTTTAGATGTGGTGCCGGAAGAGAAATGCACGCGGACAACTTCAGAGGGCGAGACCGCGAGCATTGATCCGAAAGGCGGCTCTTCCTGTAAAGCAGCCTGATAATCGCCTTTGCGCGTCAGCGGCAACGCGCGAAGATCATCGAACGATCTAAGGTCACCTGGGTTGAAGCCGATCCTCGCGAATACCCGGCTATAGTAGCGGCTTGTGCGAGCGATACGGGCGAGCTGCTCTTTGAGACGCTTGAGCTGGTAGTTCTCAAGCTCATCTCGCGACCATATTTCTCGCGCGTCCCAAATGTCCTCTGAATAAGGCTGTCCCAAGATCACGGTCGTTTTCCCACCGAAATCGACGTATTAGATGCCTGCTTCGGCTCTTGGTGGCGCGTCTGCTTCCATCTCTTTTCTGATGGCACGCGCAACGACGAGTCTCTGAATTTCCGATGTGCCTTCGTAGATTTCGGTAATGCGCTGGTCGCGGTAATACCGCTCCACGGGGTTCGGCTTTACATAACCGGCGCCGCCGTAGATTTGGACAGCTGCGTCCACCGCTCGATGTGAGACCTCACTGGCGTAAAGCTTCGCCATTGCTCCGAGCGTAGCGATATCGCGACCTTGATCATAGGCGCGGGCTGCCTGCCAAAGCATCATTCGCGCTGCTGAGAGCTCGGTTGCGACGTCAGCCAGGCGGAAACCAATGGCCTGATGGTCTATGATCGGTTGCCCGAATGTGTATCGCTCCATAGCGTAGCGGCTCGCCGCCCGCCACGCCGCGAGACCAATGCCGATGGCCTGCGCCGCGACTGTTACGCGACCGACGTTCAATGTTCTTAGTGCCAAACTCAGCCCACGCCCGGGTTCACCGAGCATCGCCTCGTCGGGGACAACGGTATCGACCTTCAGGTTGCTGGTCAGAGTGCCGCGAATCCCCATTTTGTCTTCAAAGAAGTCTATGGTGACACCGTCCTGGTCCTTGTCGACCATGAATGCCGTGATACCGCGACCCTTCGCTTCGGGATTCGTCTTGGCGAAGAAAATATAATGCTGCGAAACGCCCCCATTGCCGAGCCAACATTTTTCACCCTTGAGCCGCCAGCCGTTACCTTCGCGCGTTGCTGATGCGCTGATTGCAGCCGCATCCGAGCCGGCACCGCGCTCGCTCAAAGCAAAGCAGACTGCAATCCCGCGGGCCATGCCGCCGAGATATTTCTGTTTCTGGTCCTCGCGCCCGGCTAGCAGCACAGGAAAAGCTCCCAACTGATAGGCAGCGAGAATAGCAGCCGTGGATGCGCAAGCCTCTGCAACACGCTCAACGACGCCGACAACCGCCGAGAGGGACGCGCCTTGGCCGCCGTATTGGCGTGGAAGGAATAGGCCCGTCAGGCCGTGCTCTTTCATCACTTCGATGTGCTCGTAAGGATACCTTTGCTCGCGGTCGAGCTCTGCGGCCAGGGGAGCAAAATATTCTAGGCTCAGACGATCTGCGAGCTTGTACCACCGGTCCTCCTCGGGGCTGCGATCCGGCTCCCAGATAACCCCCATGAGCGTTCCTCCTCAGTGGTCATATTCATCGGAACGGGCAGTTTCCATATCCGGTAATTCGATGGTCAGCATCAGGGAAGACAGGCTTTTCCCATGGATGTCCATGCGCATACTGCGAGTCACACCGCCGTCGAGAGCGCGTTCGATGACGAAATTGTAGGCAAGAAGCTTGGGCAATTCGAAACGCCTGCATGGCCCTTTTGCTAATGAGGCAAAGGTCTCCATCACGCGCTCGCAAGTAAGATATCTCCCGAGGTGCTGATATCCGGCAGCATCGTAAGCGATAACCGAAATGTTGATCGTATCGCCTTTATCGCCAGCGCGGCTGTGGGCGAGGTCATACACGCGGATGCTCATGCCTCAAATACCTTTACACGCGCCCGGACCTCCGACCGCGGAATTAGCACCGATTGCACCCGCAGGATTTCGCGCACAGTCTTGAAGTCGGCGGCGCCGCCCGCGGGACCATTAGTGAGCAACGTTTCAACTTCCTGGCCCACGACTTCTGCCGCGCGGCGATCGCGGGTACGACCGGCGACACGCAGACGGACTTCGTAAGGTTCAGGACGCTTCCCCTTTTCACCCTCAGGACCGTGCAGAGTTTCGAGGCCGATAAGCTCGACACGAAGGTCATCATACTTATATCCACGGAGCTCCAGCCGACGACGAACGATTTCATCCGCAAGCCGCGCACGAGCGACGGCGTTAATGCCGGCATAAGAAATTTGGCCCTCACCGATAAACCCCTCAAGATAGCCGACACTCACCTTCAGCTTATCAGGTCGCGGTTTGGCGCGGGCTCCGATTACCTCGACGAGATCTGGCCCTACTTCTTTGAATTCAAGCTCAGTAACGTCTAGCACGCAGTCGGGCGTCACATAGGCGGCAGGATCGTGCATTTCATAGAGCAGCTGTTCCGTACAGGTCATGCGATCGATGCGTCCGCCGCTGCCCGCCACTTTGCCAATGCGTACTCGGCCATCTTCCCAAACGTCGGCAAAAGGAAAGCCGAGAGCCCACGGTTCTGGAACATCCTTCTTGCCGGGATCGGCGAAATAGCCGCCGGTGATCTGACCTGCGCATTCGAGCAGGTGGCCCATGACTGTGCCTTGGCCTAGGCGCGGATCGTTTTCTGACCAGCGATATGTCGCGAGCACGGGCGCGAGAAACAGAGAGGGATCGGCAACGCGCCCGGTTACGATCACGTGTGCCCCTGTTTCGATAGCCTGGCCAATAGCGTCCGCCCCGAGATAGGCATTGGCAGAAACAATATCTGAGTGAACGCTTTCAATCGGCTCCCCGGTTTCAAGGAAATGCTCCTCCGGATGGGCGAGCACCCAGTTGAGCACGTCGTCTCCCAAAAGGGCCGCGACTTTGGTGCCCGCCAGTCCAGCCGCGCGCGCGATCTCGACGACAGCTTCCGCTGCAGCTTCCGGATTTGCGGCACCCATATTGCTTATGATGCGGACGCCATGTTTCCGCGCGGCAGGAAGAACGCTCCGGATGCGCTCGGCCAATAGAGGATTATAACCTTCGCTTTGCCTGTTCCGGCGGGACAGCGCCTCGCGAGCTATTGTACGCTCTGCCAAGCATTCAAAACAGATGAAATCAATTTCACCTTTTTCGATCAGCTCGAGCGCCGGCTCCCACCGATCCCCCGCATAGCCGGCACCACTACCGATTCGAAGCGGGTGTGTGGTCACGTGAGGCTCTCCTCTTCACACCGTTGCAACCGGAGTTGTGGGTGATCCAACAGCCCCCGGAAGACGGAGCGGCGGCGCAGTTAGCAGAAAACGGTAGCGTTTAGCGGCGCGAAGATAACCAGCAAGATCGGACAAGTACCAAAGCTCGCCCAAGTGTACGCCCAGCTTGAATAAGCAATGCTCGTGCAACGGCAGGGATGCGTGCTGTCCCTCCCCAGGAACTGAGGGCAGGGCCTCGACTGCGTAATTGTCTGCAATCAAGACGGCGAGTCCGCTATCTGTAATCCAATTGAGCAAGCGGCGGTCGCGCCCATTGAGAACAGCGCAGACGCCATGCAGCACTTCTGCTGACGGCTGCTTATTCATGGAAAGCACTTTCTTGGCAAAGCCCGTGTGGAAGCACACCATATCGCCTTCTTCGACCACAACGCCATCCGCCTCCATCACCCGCATCAGGTCGTCGTAGCCGACCAGCTTGCGCTCGTCACCGAAATGGGCATGGAGATCGATCATCACGCCCCGGCCCTGAACGCAGGCTTCCGCCATGTTTTCGATCCCTAGACGATCTGCGTGAGTCCCCTCAAAGGGGCCGCAACCCTCGCCATGCTCGTGGCCGGCCGGACCAACGATGTGTTCGCCGCCACGCCAGCCGTTGTAATAGACGACCTCCGGCTCTCCATCACCATCCGCATCAAACAGTGCGCCCACATGAGCCAGCGAGTCCCATTGCGTCGAGTACTGCGTATGGAGAAGGACGGCGTCGTCGCTTATCACATCTGTCCAGTTCTCATTCTCTTGCTTCAGCTGGAAATTGTAATTGGCTTTTCCCTGACGAATAGTCGAGAACAATTTCGGTGGATGGCGTCGTTCGTTGAGGATGTTGCCACCGGGATAATCGAGAGGAAGGCTCAGACAGAACGTGCGTCCCTCTTTGACCTCTGCTATCGCTGCAAGGACACGATCTGGTGTTAGCAGATTAAGTCGTCCACGCTCGTCATCCAGGCCGAAATCGCCCCAATTCGAACCCTCCGGCCGGTTTTTCCATCTTTGAGACATCACAATCCCTCAACTCTCAGAATAGCTGCATGAGGCGCACGTGGTCATTCAATGGCTCAGGATCGCCTTCATAGACGACTGTTCCCGTCTTGATCACAACTGCACGGCTCGCGATCGGCAAGCTGAGGGCCAAATTTTGCTCGACCATGAGGATGGATGTTCCGAACCGCTGGTTTATGGCGACGATCGACTGCATGACCCGCTCGACCAAATTCGGAGCGAGTCCGATCGAAGGCTCATCGAGGATCAGCACGCGGGGTCCATGCATGAGCGCCATGCCAATTGCGAGCATTTGTTGCTGACCACCGGAAAGCGTTCCGGCGACCTGCTTTGCGCGCTCCTTCAAAATGGGAAACAGACTGAAGACGCTTTCGAGACGCTCTGTTACCTTAGAAGGATCCGTTTCCGCGAAAGCGCCGAGCTCGAGGTTGTCTTGAACGGTTAAAGTCCGGAATATTCCGTGGCCCTGCGGTACGAAGGCCAGCCCAGCTGCGACGTTCGCCGCAGGAGTTCGTCCGGTGATATCCTGACCCTGGAATCTAACCTCGCCCGCCACGGGAGGGTCGAGACCGAAGATTGCTCGCATCAAAGTCGTCTTGCCAGCCCCGTTGTGGCCAAGAACGAGCAAAATCTCCCCCTCGCGAAGCGCCAGATCGATGCCATGGACCACGCGCTTCTTGCCATATCCGGCTTCCAGGCGGCGCGTTTCAAGAACAGGCGTAGTCATCCAAAGTACCTCGTGGCGAGCTCCGGATTGCTCATGAGCTCCTCCGGCGTGGCGACCGCCATCGCCCGGCCTTCGTCGAGGAAATAGACGACGTCGCAGAGCTCTTTGATTACGTCGAGGTTGTGCTCAATGATGCACACCGCTTTGCCGCTCTCCGCAAGCTTCCGTATTACCGGGAAGATCTCGGCCAAGGTTGTTGGGTCGAGGCCGGACATGGGCTCATCGAACAACAACACCTCGGCACCTGTGGCCAGAAGCCGGGCAACAACCAGCAGCTTTTCTTCTGCGTAAGATAGGTTTTCTGCAGTTTCGTATGCTTTGTCGTGCAACTCGACGAAGCGGAGGATTTCCATCGCGCGGGCAGCATTTTCCCGTTCCTCCTCGCGCACGTGCCGCCGCTTGAAGAAGACCCGGAAGAGGCTGTCACCCGACTGATTGGGTAGAGCAACCAGAACGTTCTCGATGACAGTCATCTTTGTGAAAAGCCGCAAATCTTGAAAGGATCGAGCGAGACCCGCTCCGACCAACTCGTGCGGCCTCCGACCGATGATATTCTTGCCCCGCAGCGCAATTTCTCCGGAATCCGGCTTCAAGAATCCCGTGAGGAGATTGAAAGCGGTTGTTTTGCCGGCACCATTAGGTCCGATCAGACCAGTGATTTGGCCTTTTTTCAAGATGATTGAGAAATCAGAGACGGCGGTGATTCCACCAAAGCTCTTGCGCAGATTGCGGCCTTCAAGAATCACTTCGCCGACATTGTCCTTTGATCCAGCGAAAAGGTCGTTACTGGCACCAACAGGTTCTTGTGCATTGATGGACACAAACATGGCCTTTTCGCCGCGCGGTTCCGGCAGCAGGCCTTCAGGTCGGAAACGCAGAATGAGGATCAGGATGACGCCGTAGATGATGAGTCTTAATTTGTCGGCAATGTCGACCGGCAAAGCCACGAACTTGAGCAGCTCTGGCAGAATGACGAGGATCGCTGCACCGAGCACCGATCCCCACAGATTTGCCGTGCCGCCCAGTATAACCATCGCCAGAACGTAGATTGTCTCGTCGATTGTAAAGCTTTGCGCTCCGACGTAGGTGAAGTAGCGCGCGAACAGCACACCTGCGATAGCAGTCAGGCCGGCCGAGACAGCAAAGACGCTGACCTTCATGTAAAGGATGTTCTTGCCAACCGCTTCTGCGGCGTCCTCGTTCTCACGCATGGCTCGTAGCGCGCGGCCGAATGGGGAGTGGGCTAAGCGCCAGCAAATCCAGAAGCAGAGGGCGGTGATCGGAACGGCAGCAAGCAGGAATCGGCCAGGGCTGTCTAGTCGAAGGCTACCAATCGTGTATGCCGGAATACCGCTGATTCCGTCCGTTCCACCCGTTAACGAGGTCCAATTGAGGATGACCTCGATGACGATCATCTGCAGTGCCAGCGAAATGACCACGAGATAGTGTCCGCTTACACGCAGCGCGGGCAGAGCAATGAGGACACTCATTACGGCGGCGAAAACGACCGCAATGAGGAGTGGTAGGGGAAAAGGCAGCCCAAGGCTCGTGGTGGTGATAGCGGCGGCGTAGGCACCGAGCGCATAAAAGGCTGCATGAGAGAGGGCGAATAAGCCGGCGAATCCGATCAACAAATTGAAGGAGCTCGCGAGGATCGCATAGAGGCAGACCATCACGAGGATATGGAGAAGATAATCCATTCCTGGCCGTCCTCAGCGCGTTCGAACACCGAACAACCCTTCTGGGCGCAACAAGATCATCAAGAACAGTACAATGAAAGCGATGGAGTTTTGCCATTCCGTCGGAATTTGCCAGAGCCCAAGGCTTTGGACGAGGCCGAGCAGAAAACCGCCTGCCGCTGCGCCTTTCAAGGAACCAACCCCGCCAACGACCACGGCGACAAACGCCAGGAAGACCGCAGCGAAGCCCATATGCGTGCTGGCTCCATCCTTGAGCAGAATAAGCATCGCAGGAACCGCCGAGATCATGGAGCCGATGGCAAACACTATGAGCGATACACGAAGGGTGTCTATCCCAATTATGCGCGCCATCTCAGGATTGTCTGTCATCGCGAGGATCGCCTTACCGATGCGCGTGCGACGCAGGTATAGTGAGAGAGCTCCTCCGAGGACAAGAAAGCTGATAACCTGCCACACGTGGAGGGAGGTAAAGAAAACCGGTCCAACGAAAAAAATTTGAGTGTCTAGATGTTCAACGACTCGAACACCCGTACCGAAGATCACGCCCACTAGATTCTCCAGTACGATATAAAGGCCCAGAGATGCGATCAGCGGCACCAGCACCGGCGCATTTCTTAGTTCCAACGGGCGATATATAAGGAGATAACTCAAGAGTCCGAGCACGAGCGCGGTGGCAACGGCGCCAGTGAGGCCGACCCACACTGACAGGCCTAAACCACCTGCCAATAACCATCCGACGTAAGCGGCAAAGGTGAAAATCGGCCCGTAGGCGAAGTGTACAATACGGGTTGTCGCGAAAATCAGGCCGAAGCCTATTCCTAGCAGCGCGTAATGGCTCCCGTTAATTATGCCATTTACGAGCAGCTGAAGCAGAAGATCCATGTGGGGGCCTCCGCAGCTGTGACACGCTGGGCAGGCGCGCTAGGCCTGCCCACGGACTCGTCTGGCGACAGTCGATTAATCCGGCGTGATGTAGCTGACGAACTCACTCTTGCCATCCTTCACGCGGAATAGAGCCACGCGCTTCTTGGCGACACCGTTCTCCTGGAACACCATTTTACCGCCATAGACACTGTCAAATTCCGGGTTCTCGCGGATTGCGGCGGCCAACTTAGCGCCATTCCAGTAGTCACCACCCTTGGCACGCGCCCGGCGGATGGCTTCCGCTACTACGTAGACTGCCTCATAGTAGTTGGCCGCATAGAATTCCGGATCTTCACCAGTACGCTTCTTGTAATTCTCAGCGAACTGCTGCGACCAAGGGAACTCAGGGGACGGTGTGAAGTAGTCCGAAGTATACTCGTACCCGTCACTGTGCTTCCCGGCAATTTTCTGGATATCCTCGTTATATTCGATTCCTATTACCGGAACCCTCAGACCAAATTCACGGATTTTTTTCAGCGCAAGTCCTGGATCGGGACTGAATAGCCAGAGGCCAACCCAATCAGGATTGGACGCGCGAATCTTCGCCACTTGAGTGTCGATGTTGGGCGCGCCAACTTCCATGAACTCAGTCGCGGTGATCGTGCCGCCTTTCGATTTCCAGTATGGCTCGACAGCCGCGATTATGCTCTCGCCGGCATCGCTCTTCCAGGCGAGCTGAGCCAAACGCTTGAGGCCCAGTTCATTAGCGCGCTTTGCTGCGGCGCGGCCCAGGTCCGAGGCAAGGGATCGGTTATGGAAAAGATACTTGGACGCCCCGACCATCGCCGTGCTGACGCCACCGCCATTGAGCACCAAGATTCCCTTCTCGTCGGCGATTGGAGCAATTGCGAGCGTAGGTGGTGAGAACGACGAAAGTACCGCTTGAACGTTGTGAATGTTGATCAGCCGCGTGATCGCGGAGACACCCTCTTTGGCAACGCCGCTCTTGTGATCTTCGATCACTGCCTCCAGCTTGATGCCTTCAATGCCGCCTTTGGCGTTGATCTCGTCGACCGCTTGCAAGATGCCGGCGCTCATGACCTTGCCGTACCAGTCGGCCTTGCCACTCATGGCCAAGATGGCGCCGATCTTGAACACTTCGGGATCTTTAGGAGCTTCTTGAGCGCTGGCGGCAGAGAATGTCAGCATTCCGGCTGCCAGCCAAATGAGTAGAGTGCGTTTCATGCGTTTCCTCCATAATCGCTATTCCCTCGGTTGCCGCGGTTTGGTTCTTGTGTTGGCATGGTGTTTGGGCGTTACCTCCTGATTTTCTGCAGCATTTCCACGACTACGGCTAATCACTTCCGCGACGTCAACTGGTTGTCAATATTGCCGTTTTTGAAGTCTCACTGCTTGGAAGTGGGAAGAGGGCTCGGCTGAGATAGGCTGCGGTCTCGCGCAGCTCGATACCGAGCCGGTCGATCTGTTCGGGAGCATGTTGACCTTGGATTGCAATGCCGCTGATACCGAACCGGGGCGCTCCGTTTTGATCAACGACGACGCTGGCAACTGTTGTAATTCCCTTGTAAAGACGCCCAACGTCTTTCGCCCATCCGTTACGTGAAGCCTGTTCAACTTCGGCCTTGTACTGTTCAAAGCTTGGAGGATCCTGCCAACGGAGTTTGGTGAAGCGTCGCCGAAGTTCCTGCGCCGGCAACCGCAAGTGAGCGGCAATGCAGCGCCCGACCGCTCCGATCAAATAAGGTAGTCGCGATCCGATACGCATATCGACTCGTACAACATGTTCGCCATAAGCGCGGTCGACGGCGATAATATGTCCATCTTCTGAAATACGCCATAGCGCGATGAGCATGTTGTGATTGAGAGCAAGACGCTCCAGCTCAGGTCGGATCAAGTCGAGGTAGCTGGTGCCGATCAGCCCAATAGCGAGTTCGGCGACAGCAAGTCCGAGCGAATAGGTCTTATCTTTCTCGTGGAAGCTCACGAAACGAGCCCGGGCCATCGTCCGCAATATACCAAAGCAGGTGCTAGGACTGATGCCAGTTGCGCGCGCTACAGCGGCAACACCTTGAGGCCCGGGCGCAGCCGCGAGATGCTGCAGAATGCGCAGCGCGTGGACAACGGCGCCAACGTCCTTCTGTTTGTCGAGACCTTCAGCCATTCACGATTCCGATTGCAATTCTGGATATCGAATGTAACATAGCTTCCACACTGGACGCCAGAGAGGAGTTGGGAGCGTTTACAGTCTTTCGTAGAATCGTAGCCATGCTGATCTTGGAGGGCTGCAAGGAAAGGAGCGCCCTATCGGTAGTGCATTTTCTCCGGGGAAGGCCTTTCCAAATGCTGAAAGATCGGAAAGGCCGGCGGTTGACCGGAGGTGGTTGAGGAAACGCATGATACTCAAAGAAGCGCCAGGTCCTGGCCCTGAGCAGGAGTTCCGCTCATATCTATCTGAGGGACGGTTCATGATTCAACGGAGCCGGTTCTCGGGGCGTTACGTCTTTTTTCCGCGGGTTGCTGAACCGGAAAGCGGTCGGAGCGATTTGGAATGGGTCGAAGCGTCCGGTTTCGGGACGGTCTATTCGATCACTGTAAATCGTACCCGGGAAGGATCTTACAACATTGCCCTTATAGAGCTTGACGAGGGCCCGCGATTGATGAGTCGCGTTGAGGGCGTCGAGACGGTGCCGATCGGCACGCGAGTAAAGGCCCGCATTACCGAAATAGATGGCGAGCCCGCAGTCGTTTTCGACGTCGTCAGGGAAGGGGGTGCCGCATGAGCGGTAATTCCATCCGCGGGCGTACCGCAATAGTAGGTATAGGCGGTGCAGGTTGGGGCGAGGCGCCAGGCCGCACGGCGATCGAGCTCCTAGCAGATGCCGCGCTTGCCGCCATCGAAGATGCCGGTTTGGAGCTGAAGGATATCGACGGACTTTGCGCTGCAACAAGTGTGCACGCGTTTCCGACGCTCTCCGTCGCGGAGTATCTCGGTATTAAGCCGACATTTTTCGATGGTACGAACATCGGTGGGTCGTCTTTCGTGATGCACTTGCTGCAGGCGGCGCTTGCGCTCGACGCTGGGCTCTGCAATGCGGTGCTTATTTGTTACGGCTCGAACCAGCGGACGGCGGGCGGCCGTCTCATCTCCATGAGTGAGCCGCAATGGCATGAAAAACCTTACAAGCCGCGGCACCCAATAACCTCATATGCACTGGCTGCCCAACGCCATATGTACGAGTTTGGCACGACGCGCGAGATGCTAGCGGATATTGCCGTGGCTGCGCGGCAGTGGGCAAATCTCAATCCAAATGCCTTCGCTCGGGGACCTCTTACCCGGGAGGATGTACTCAATTCGCGTATGGTGAGCGATCCCTTGACGAGCCGCGATTGCTGTCTCGTCACGGATGGGGGCGCCGCTTGTGTAATGGTCCGAGCGGACCGCGCCAAGAGCTTGAAGAAAAAGCCAGTATATGTGCTGGGCGTTGGCGGAGCCCATTCCCATCGGTCCATAACGCAGATGGCAGATCTCACGCGCACAGCAGCTGCCGAGAGCGGACCGCGAGCATTTGCGATGGCCGGACTGAAGCCATCCGACGTCGATTTGGTGATGCTGTACGATGCGTTCACGATCACAACTCTTCTTTTCTTGGAAGACTTAGGCTTTTGTCCAAAGGGAGAGGGTGGACGCTTTGTTCAGGACGGCGCCATTGCGCCGGGAGGTAAGCTTGCCGTCAACACCAATGGCGGTGGCCTCTCCTGTGTGCATCCCGGCATGTACGGGCTGTTCCTAATTTTGGAAGCCGTCACTCAAATTCGTGGAGAAGCAGGCGCGCGGCAACTGAAGACTTGTGATATCGCCCTTTGCCACGGGAATGGCGGTACACTGTCAAGCCAAGTGACTGCGATACTCGGATCGGAGGCCACGTTGTGACAGACGGGCTGTCGCGGCTATTCGCGCCGCGTTCTGTGGCTGTGATTGGCGCGTCGTCTGACCCTAAACGGATTGGCGGCCGACCAATCGCCGTGATGCTCGAAAGGGGGTTTAAGGGCACGATCCTGCCAGTGAACCCGAACAGGACCGAAATACAAGGTCTTAAGGCATACCCAACGGTTGCCGAATTACCGGAAGATCCGGATGTAGCAATCGTGGCGGTGCCTGCTGCGTTGGTATGCGAAACGATCACCGAGCTTGGCAAACGCGGCACATCCGCAGCTGTCGTATTCAGCTCTGGCTTTGCTGAAACAGGCAGCAGCGGTCTGGCGGGACAGACCCGAATGATCGAGGCGGCAAACAAGGCCGGCATCCGCATTCTCGGGCCAAACACACTCGGCCTATTTGATCTGCGCACCGGTTTTTGCGGTAGCTTCACCTCCGCCTTCGACGTTGGCTATCCGCCAGTAGGACGAATTGGCGTTGCAAGCCAGTCCGGCGCTTACTGCGGACACATCGTCAGCGTTATGCGTAACCGTGGCCTCGGTATCGCTCAAGGCGTGATGACGGGAAACGAGGCAGACATCACGCTTGGCGATGCGATTGCTCACATGGTGGCGGATGATGGCATCGACGTCATCGCCGTTTATGCAGAAGGCATCAATCAAGGCGAGCGCTTCGTGTCGGCGCTTGAGGCGGCACGGCAGGCGCGGAAGCCGGTCGTCGTCATGAGGGTTGGTCGCACTTCGCTGGGCAGCGCGGCGGCGAAATCGCATACCGCTGCGATTGCTGGGAACGATGCAGTGGCTCGCGCGGTGCTAGCGGATTGCGGGGCTGTGGAGGCGCGCACTACTGAAGAGTTGCTCGATATTGCACAGCTGGCTACCCGCCGAATCTATCCGGCGGGCAACACGCTGGGCGTCATTACGATAAGTGGCGGCGGTGGCGTGGTTATTTCCGATGCCGCGGAGGAATTAGGGCTTCCAATGCCGGAAATGCCTGCGGACGCCCAGAAACGTCTCAAAGAGATCCTGCCTTACGCAGCTCCTCGCAACCCCGTCGACGCAACGGCTCAGGTGCTCAATGACCTTTCGTTGATGGGCAAATTCGCAGAGGCTGTGGTGGAGGAAGGTGGATACAAGTCAATTCTCGGCTTTCTCACCTACACAGCGGCGTCTCCTGCTCTGGCCCCGCGACTACGCGAGCAACTGCGCACCTTAAGAGAGAAGCATCCTGACAGATTATACGTCCTCAGCATTGTCGGTGATCGGGAATGCATCGCTGGCTATGAAGCCGACGGCTTTACCGTTTTCGAGGACCCCAGCAGGGCTGTCGTCGCCATCTCCGCAATGGGCAGGTTCGGTGATGCGTTTACGCGGCAACCGCGTCTTCCGCCGCCGACAGTTCCTGTTATCAATCTACCGAATACCACACCCAATGAAGTTGAGGCCAAGGAGCTGCTGGCCAAGGCAGGAATTTCTGGCGCGCCCGAAAGAATTTGTCGAACAGCGGAAGAAGCGATTGCCGCTGCCGAAAGTTTCGGTTTCCCGGTCGTAATGAAAATTGTCTCTCCAGATATTCTCCACAAATCGGAAATCGGTGGCGTGTTAATGGATGTAGCAGATGCCGAAGCCGTGCGTAGAGGCTTCAGCCTATTGATGGAGCGCGGAACGCGCCAAGCGCGTCAAGCGCGGATCGACGGCGTGCTGGTAGCGCGGCAGCTCAAGGGAGGAGTTGAGTGCATTCTCGGCAGTCATCGTGATCCGACGTTCGGTACGGTAGCCATGGTTGGCTTGGGTGGCATTTTTGTTGAGGTCGTAAAGGACGTTGCCTTTCATCGCTGTCCGTTCGGCATCGACGTCGCGAAATCGATGATCCTTTCGCTGAAGGGGGCCCCCTTGCTCCTAGGGGCGCGCGGTCGCCCGAAGGCTGATGTAGACGCGCTCGCCGATATGCTTTCGCGGCTGTCAGTGCTTGCCCATCAGTGGGGAGAGAAGTTGCGCTCTATCGACCTCAATCCGGTCATCGCTCTGCCAGAGGGGCAGGGGGCCTTCGCCGTCGACGCCGTCATCGAGATCGAGTAGGACAATGCCCATCGACTATGAAAAGCTGATGAACTTTCCGATTCCGGAGGTGCATCAGGTCTTTACGAAGCGGGATACAGTATTCTACGCGCTCTCCATCGGCGTTGGCCAGGATCCACTGGATGAGCGGCAACTCGATTTTGTCGATCATCACCGCACGCTTAAGGCTATGCCTTCAATGGCCGTGGTCTTAGGGCACCCTGGTTTTTGGCTTTCCAATCCCGAGACGGGGGTTGATGCTGTTCGTGTTGTTCACGGAGAGCAGGGGTTCGAAATTCACCAGCCGCTTCCGGTAGAGGGTGAGATTTTCGCGAAAACGCGTGTTACCGGTTTGATAGATAAGGGCGCGGGAAAAGGGGCACTGCTGTATTCCGAAAAGGAGGTGCGCGGTGCCGATGGAACATTATATGCGACTACTCGATCCACGACGTTCTTGCGAGGCGACGGCGGGTTTGGGGGCCCATCCGGTCCAGTAAAGCAGCCCTATCCAATACCTGATGAGGCCCCGGATCTCGTCGTCGATCTCGCAACGCGGCCCGAGCAGGCGCTGTACTACAGACTGAACGGCGATGATAATCCGCTGCATGCCGATCCCGCGGTGGCCGCTAAGGCAGGCTTTCCAAGACCGATACTGCATGGTCTTTGCACCCTCGGTGTTATCACGCATGCCCTGATCCGTGCGCTTGCCGATTACGAAGCCTCGAGACTGCGTGCTCTGGATCTGCGCTTTACTGCCCCTGTTTTTCCGGGTGAAACCATCCGCACGGAGATATGGCGAAACGGGGCTTTTCGTGCGCGTGCCCTCGAAAGGGACGTGATTGTCGTGAGTAACGGTCGAGCGGTTTTCGAGGGCGGCCATGGGTGACAGGGCGGACGTAGTCATCTGCGACCGCGTTGATTGCGGCATTGCGGTGTTAACATTGAACAATCCAGCGCGCCGGAATGCCCTTTCCCTGGAGATGCGCCGGAAGCTGATCGAGTACGTCCGTTCGCTCGATGCCGACGCTGCCGTCCGAGCCATTGTGCTTACAGGAGCCGGCGGTGACTTTTGCTCCGGCGGTGATATCACCGGCCAGGGTCAGTCAAGTCTCGCAGATGGCCGTGAACGCTTTCGTATTACCCATGAGTTGGTTCGCCTCCTGGCCCGCGGTCGAAAGCCCAGGCTTGCTGCCGTTGAAGGCTGGGCAGCCGGTGCCGGTCTGTCACTCGCCCTTCTTTGCGATACCATCATTGCAAGTACGAGCGCAAAATTCAGCGCCCCGTTCGGTCGCTTGGGTCTCGTAGGCGATCTTGGGCTCTTACACACGTTGCCGGCCCGTATCGGGCACGGAAGGGCGCGTCAGATGCTGCTTTATGGAGAGCCAGTTTCAGCAGACGAAGCGCTCTCGATTGGTTTGATTGACCGACTCGCCCCTGAAGGCCAATCGTTGGATGTCGCTGTCGAGAGAGCGCGTCTATTGTCTCAATGCGCTCCCCTTCCGCTGGAATTGACGCGTCAATATCTGCTTCGCGGATTGGATGAAGTGCTCGATTGGGAACGTGAAGTGCAGGCGGCTCTGATGACGACCGATGACCATCGCGAAGGTCGCACGGCATTTCTGGAAAAGCGTTCGCCGCAATTCACGGGGCGATGAGAAGGGTGAGGAGAACATGGAAGGATCAAAAATACTCGCGGGCAAAGTCGCTCTGGTTACGGGCGCGGGCGGTGGCATTGGCCGCGAGATCGCCATCGCAATGGCAAAGGCCGGCGCAAAAGTTGTGATCAATGACATCGGCGTGTCGTTAAGCGGGGAGGGAGGATCGGCGACGCCTGCGGAGGAGACGAAGCAAATCATCGAGCAACAAGGCGGTCACGCGGCGATCAGCACGGAAAGCGTTGCGAGCTGGGAGTCCGCCAAGCGGAGCGTTGAGGCGGCAATTGATGCTTTCGGGCGCATCGATATCGTCGTGAACAATGCCGGCATTCTTCGCGACGTGATCTTCCACAAGATGACGCCGGAGGATTGGTTGGCGGTCATCAATGTGCACCTCAACGGTTCGTTCTTCATCAGCCGTGCTGCGGCGGAGCATTTCCGAAAGCAGCAAAGTGGCGCTTATATTCACATGACGAGCACGTCGGGACTGATCGGAAATTTCGGGCAGGCGAACTACTCGGCGGCGAAGCTCGGCATCGTGGCCTTATCGAAGTCCATAGCTTTGGACATGGCCCGCTATAACGTCCGTTCCAATTGTATCGCACCTTTCGCCTGGAGCCGCATGACAAGTTCAATTCCGGCAGAAACACCCGAGCAAAAGGCGCGCGTGGCGAAGTTGCAGAAGATGACGCCCGACAAGAACGCGCCACTGGCGGTCTATCTGGCGTCAGATAAAGCGGCACACATCACCGGCCAAGTTTTTGCGACGCGCATGAATGAGATTTTTCTGATAAGCCAGAGCCGGCCGATACGCTCGATCCATCGGTCCGACGGCTGGACACCTGAGACGATTGCGGAGCACGGCATGCCGGCACTGGCCCCTGCATTCGTACCTCTCGATCGGAGTTCTGACGTTTTCTCCTGGGATCCTATCTGATAGGACAGCAGGTTAGACAGAGAGAAGATGCCATTGCTTCAATGGCAAATAGTCAAGGTGGAGGAAACGACCATGCGCATCAGCCGAAGGACTTATTTGAAAGGTACGATGAGCCTGACTGCGGGCTTGATCGGAGCGCCTGCCATTATCAGGCCCGCGTCTGCTCAAACGCCATTGCCAAATCTCCCTTCGACAATGATCTGGAGCACTTACGACGTTGGCTCCACCGGTTATGTCGAAGCTTCAGCGATCGCAGACGCTTTTGGCAAGCTCTACGGCACTCGAGTACGGCTGCAGCCCTCTGGGACGTCCATCGGCCGACTAAAGCCGCTTACGGATCGCCGCGTCTCGCATGCGTGGCTGGCGAACGAGCTCTTTTTCGCGATGGAAGGATTGTATGAGTATTGCTCGCCAGAATGGGGTCCCCAGAATCTGCGTACGTTGATGGGGCGCGTGAACTCGTTCTCGGTCGTCGCGACCAAGGTGAGTGGCATAAAGGAACCAAAAGATTTGAAGGGTAAGAGGTTCGCCATAGCCAGGGCGAACACTTCGGTGAACATCAAAGTGGAACCCATTCTTGCCTTTGCTGGCCTCACCTGGGATGACCTGGAGCTCATCGAATTTCCTAGCTACAGCGCGTCGCTGAAAGCTTTGGTGGAAGGGCGGGCTGATTGTGCTGGAGTGGCACCGAACGCCGCCATCTTGCGAGAGCTCGAGGCGAGCCAATATGGCATCGGCTGGGTGGAATTGAACCCGGCAAACAAGGAGGGATGGGAGCGCGCACAGAAAGCCGTTCCGTTTGTTGAGCCCTTCGAGGAAACGATCGGCGCTGGGCTCTCGGAGTCGAACCCTGTCTGGATGATGGGTTATCGCTATCCCATGATCACGGTGGCGGCGGATGCCAATCCCGACGAGGTCTATGCAATGACCAAGGCGGTGGCCGAGAGCTATGATGCCTATAAGGATGCAAATCCGATCATGGTGCGCTGGGAGGCCGCGAAAGCAGGCACGCCCCCGATGGACGCAGCCTTCCACGAGGGGGCTATCCGCTATTTGAGGGAAGCTGGTATCTGGAAGCCTGAGCATCAGGAGTGGCAGGATCGGACTTTGAAGCGCCATTCGACTTTGCAAGCGGCTTGGAAAGAGATGATGGCGACAGAGGCCGCCAAGAAGGCGGACCCGGAAAGCTTGCAGGAGATCTGGGCAAAGCAACGAGCTGAGGCGCTGAAGTCGCTCTAATTTCCGGGATATTTGGGCCGAGTGAGGGCTCCCATATGTCCCTTGCGCGATTAGCTCCGGGTGAAATCTCTAATGACGACATCCCCGAACGCAGCCGCTGATGCGCCCAAACATTCTGTTGAAGATCCTGAAGCTCGTTCAGTGCGCTTGAAGGGAGCTGCGTTCTGGGTTGCGTTTGTGCTGACTGTGGTTGGCCTCACGATTTCCGTTAACCAGATTTTCAACCTGGGATTGGCTGGATTTCGCCCGGTTAGCACCGCTTACTATTATTTGATCATCGGCTTTTTCGTTGGCGTTGGTTATCTTGCTTTTCCGGCGCGCAAAGGCGACGGAGCCGTCCGTTGGTACGACTGGCTGTTAGTTGGCCTTGTAACCTGCTCATCGTTCTGGATAGCCAGTCGCGCACAGTTTATCATTGATCGCGGATGGAATCTTGAGGCGCCATTCGAAGGCACGTTAGTCGCCGGGCTCTATGTGTTGCTGGCCCTCGAAGCGCTGCGTCGCACCGGAGAAATTATCCTATTCATATTCTGTATCATTTTCGCGACCTATCCCCTCTATGCGGATTATATGCCCGGTTTTCTGTGGGGCGTACAGCTCGATCTTGGCCAGGCGGTGCGCGAGCACACTTATGGGCTTGAAAGCATTATCGGCATCCCAATGCAGGTCGTAGCCGACACCTTAATCGGGTTCATTGTTTTTGGAGTGGTGCTGGCCAATACGGGTGGCGGCAAATTTTTCATGGATTTCGCTTCTGCGGTGATGGGCTCGGCGCGAGGCGGGCCTGCCAAAGTGGCTGTCGTTTCTTCAGGCTTGTTTGGAATGCTCTCGGGCAGTCCGACCTCCAACGTATTGACGACGGGATCCCTGACGATCCCCACGATGAAACGATGCGGTTACCCGGCGACGTACGCGGGTGCCGTTGAAGCCTGCGCGTCGACGGGTGGATGCCTGATGCCGCCAGTCATGGGGGCTGCCGCCTTTATCATGGCGAACTTCTTGAATGTTCCCTATGCAGAAGTTGTGAAAGCTGCATTCCTGCCAGCGATTCTGTTTTACCTTGCATTGGTGCTTCAGACAGATTTTTATGCGGCACGGAACAATCTAAGAGGTGTTGATCGCAAGGAGACGCCGCCCATTTTTTCAACTTTGGTTTCGGGCTGGTATTACATTCTCGCGCTCGTTGGGCTTACCGTATTGTTGCTTGTTTGGCGCGTGGAGAGCGAGGCTCCCTTCTGGGTTTCTCTGTTTTTGCTCGGAGTTGCCATTCTGCGCGCCCGAGCGTTAGGATTTGATTTGCGCGCTTTTTGTCAGCTCATCGTCGACGTTGGCCAAGCGGTGGCACAGCTCGTCTGTCTCCTAGCCGGGATAGGATTGATCATTGGAGCTATGTCCGTAACCGGCGTGGCCAACTCGTTTTCGAGGGAGCTTGTACAGTATGCCGGTGGCAACCTTGCTTTGCTGCTCGCCGTCGGGGCCATAACGAGCTTCATTCTCGGAATGGGAATGACGGCGTCGGCCTGTTACATCTTTCTCGCCATCGTCCTGGCACCGGCATTGGTGCAGATGAATATCGATCCAATGGCAGCCCATCTATATATCTTTTATTGGGGTATCGTATCGTTCATTACTCCTCCCGTGGCGCTTGCCGCCATCGCTGCCGCATCTATTGCCAAGGCGGATGCCATGGCAGTTGGCTTCAAGTCTCTAAGAGTGGGCTCGCTGCTCCTGTTGTTGCCAGTCCTGTTTGTCCTACAGCCGGCTTTAATCCTAAAAGGGCCGTGGGAGATTATTCTACAGTCCGCTTTGACCGCGACGGTCGCGGTGGTTTTTTTGGCAGCGGCCTTCGAGGGCTATCTCTGGTGGGTGGGATCTCTACCGATCTGGTCACGAGTGTGCCTTGGCTTCGCTGGAATAACGCTTTTCATCCCTGAACTTTATACTGATCTTTTCGGTGGTGTGTTGGGACTGATTACTGTGACGGCGACCGCTGTTGCAAACCGAAACCAGCGGAGGATTTTGTGGGGTTGAGCGAGAGCGAGATGGAAGAGGCGTACAGTGCAATCGCGCCCGATACGACGGGCCTAAACTTCTACACAGCTGATCCGTCGCTTTCGGCCTTGCTGGATATCTATCTCGATCACGATATCCGGCGGCATATCGAGCCGCACTTGGTCGCATTAGGGGCCGAAGCAGGAGGTCGCCTCGACGAGTGCGCTCGCTTGGCCGACCGCCATCCGCCGATCTTACACCATCGCGATCGATATGGTCGCGACATCCAGACCATTGAGTATCACCCAGCTTATCGGGAGTTAGAGGAAGCGGCCTTCGGACGTTACGGGATACACGCCATGTCGCACCGGGAAGGTATTCTCGGGTGGCCTCGCAAGTATCCCGCAGTTGCCAAGCACGCGTTTACTTACCTTTTCAATCAGGCTGAGTTCGGTCTGGGCTGCCCCATCAACGTGACAGACGGCGCCGCGATGCTACTCGACCGTTACGGCAGCGAGGATCTGAAAGCGCGCTATTTAGATGGGCTTACCACCACGGATATGTCTCGTCTTACGCAGGGCGCGCAGTTCATGACCGAAAAGGAGGGTGGCTCCGACGTCGGTCGGTCAACGACACGCGCCGTTCCGGAGGGCGATCACTGGCGTCTTTATGGTGAAAAATGGTTTTGTTCGAATGCAGACGCCAAGATTGCGATGCTTCTGGCGCGCCCGGAAGGAGCACCGGAAGGCACTCGCGGGCTAGGCCTTTTTCTGATGCCGCGCTTCCTCGAAGACGGCGCTCCCAACCATTATCGGATTGTACGGCTGAAGGATAAGCTCGGTACCCGGTCGATGGCGTCGGGGGAAATCAAGCTCGAGGGCGCTGTGGCGTATGCCGTCGGCAGGCTCGACCGCGGCTTTGTGCAAATGGCGGAGATGGTGAATTGGTCGCGGCTGTCGAACGGGGTGAAGTCCGCCGCACTTATGCGTCGCGCGCTCCACGACTCGCTAACGGTGGCTCGAAATCGTGTGGTTTTCGGGCGCCGCATTATCGATCACCCATTGGCGCGGCGTCAGTTACTGAAAATGATGCTTCCGCTGGAGCAGGCGCTGTCGCTGTGTTTTGCAACTGCCAACGCGTTGGATCACGCCGAGCAGGGTCGTAGCCAGGCAGCGGCAGCATTGGTACGGATACTGACGCCGGTTCTCAAGTACCGGGCGACTCGCGATGCGAGAAAGGTCTGCGGCGACGCCATGGAGTTGCGCGGGGGTATAGGTTACATCGAGGAATTTGTCACCCCGCGCCTGCTTCGGGACGCACATCTCGGTTCGATCTGGGAAGGAACTGGGAACATCGTAGCGCTAGATGCCGTTCGTCGCGCAATTGGTCGGCACGGGGCCGAGTCGGCGCTGGCCGACGATCTGCACAGTCGTTTGAGAGAAGCAGAAGGCGTTCCCGACAGTTATCGGGATCGCATGAAAATTTTGGTCGATAAGGCAATCGGATTTGCCCGCCACGTCGCTGACAGAAGCGATCTCGAGGCCGACGCCAGACGGGCAACTAGCATGCTTTATCATGTCACCAGTGCGGTGATGTTCGCTTGGGAAGCTGCACACATTCATGCCATCCGCGGTGATGCGCGGCGGCTTCTCTTGTCCTTACTGGTACTCAACCATCGACTGACAGGTCACGATCCCTTTGCCGTTTCGGCAGGTGAGCAGGAAGAACGCGTTGCCGACCTTCTCTTGTCTGAGCGCCCGGTTCCAATGGAAACTGCGGCGGCGATCGTCACGAGGGCAAGCTAAACTCCATGAACGAGGGAAACGAAACGCTCGCTTTGTTGCGTGAGACCGTCGCCCGGACGGTGCCATTTGACGGCGACCGAATTCGCCGTGTGCGCGGACAGACCCCAGATTTCGATCGAAGTGTCTGGAGGCGGATGGCGGAGCAGGGCTGGTTTTCCATCTTGATACCGGAAGAAGATGGCGGCCTTGGCCTTGGCTTGGAAGCGGCTGCCACCGTCGCCGAACAACTGGGTATGTCCTGCGCCCCGGAGCCATTTGTCATGGCGGGCGTCCTCGTGCCAGCGCTCCTGGCTCGCATGACTGATCGGCAAATGAGGAATGAACAATTACCGCCTTTGCTGGCCGGAGACAGGATCGTTTCGTTCGCTTGGCAATCGCCCAATGGTTCGCTGAATCCAGTCGATACAGAAATCAGGGCAACGAAGTTGAGCGACGGCATCTCGCTGTCAGGTCGATGCCGTTTCGTAACGCCGGCAGATCCGGACGCATTCATTCTGCTGGCTCGTAGTCCGGAAGGCTTGCTACTAGCGTCAGTTCCTCGGGAGCTCGTTGCCGCTCACCGAGTGCTAGAATCGGGCCCTGACGGTGTCTTCACCGCTCAGCTTACGCTCTCCGGCTTACGATTACCTCGTTCTGCAATTCTCATGGAGGGAGAAGATGTCGGGCTTGTTGTCGGTGACGCGTTGAATTGTGCGGTTATCGCTCAGAGCGCGGAGTTATGCGGCTTAATGCAGCGAGCGTTTTCAATGACGCTCGACTATCTGCGGACGCGTCATCAATTCGGGGTTCCTATCGGCAGCTTTCAAGCATTGCAGCATCGCTGCGTCGACCTCTTTATTCAGCAAGAGCTCGCCCGGCACGCGACGGCTGCTGCAATTCGCGCAGCTGGTCAAGGGGTGACTGGCCGCAAGCTTGCGTTGGCCGCTTCGAGCGCCAAAGCCAGAGCCGCGTATGCTGCTACGCTGATCACTACGCAGGCGATTCAGCTGCACGGTGCGATCGGTTTTACCGATGAATATGACCTCGGACTCTACGTCAACCGTACGGCTCGGCTTGCCGCCAGTCTCGGCAACGCTGCCTGGCATCGCCGTCGCTATGCAGATCTGAGCGAAGGAGCTTGACCATGAGCTTCCAGTACGGTGTCCAGCAGGAGCGGGACTGGAATGCGTTGTCGAATGACGAATTCCGCCAGATCATTCGGCACGAGTTCGAAGCACATTATCCTTCTCACTTAAGATATCCGCCTCGGCGCCTGCGCTGGCATGAAAACAAGGATTGGTACTTGCGCATGGCAGCCAAGGGGTGGATTGCCCCAAACTGGCCGGTGGAATACGGCGGCATGGGTCTATCGCCGGCAAAGTTGCTTATCTTCTATGAGGAGTGTGAACGCTGGGGAATAGCGCGTTTTCAGGACCACGGCATCCTGATGCTTGGCCCTCTCCTGATCAAGTGGGGGACAGAGGAGCAGCGTCGAAGATATCTACCAAAAATATTGTCTTGCGAGGAAATCTGGTGCCAAGGCTATTCGGAACCGGACGCTGGTTCTGATCTCGCCAGTTTGAAAACGACGGCGGTCCTAGAAGGTGATGAGTTCGTCATCACGGGCCAGAAGATTTGGACAACTTTGGCCCAGGATGCCACTCACATGTTCCTGTTGGCGCGGACGGATCCTCACGTCAAGAAGCAGCAAGGCATCAGCTTCTTGCTTCTCGACCTTAATCAAAAAGGCGTCACCATCCGGCCGATCCGTGACATCGCCGGGCATGAGGAATTCTGCGAAGTTTTTTTGGACGGGGCACGCACGCATGTTTCCAATCTGGTCGGCGGATTGAACAACGGCTGGACGGTCGCGAAGTCGCTGCTCGGATTCGAGCGTATCCATATCGGCAGCCCCAAGATGCCGGAGTATGGGCTGACCATCCTGGAAAATGTGGCGCGCGCCTGTGGAGCTTGGGACGACCCCGTCTTTCGTGACAAATACGCATTTCTGAAACTGGACGTGGCGCACTTGGCAGACGCTTATAACCATTATGCAGGTATCGTTATCCGTGGCGAACCTCTCGGAAGTGACGTTTCTTATCTGAAAATCTGGGCGACAGAGACATTCCAGCGCATAGCCGATCTGATCGTCGAAACGGCTGGACCGTTCGCAGCGATCCGGGGCCCAGTGAAGATTGGCAACAGCGAGATCGACATTCTTGCCACATTCTACAAGGCAAGACCGCCGACGATTTATGGTGGGACGAATGAGATCCAGCGCAATATCATCGCTCAGCAAGTGTTGAACTTGCCGCGGCGGTAGATGGTGATTCGTGCGCGACTCGGTAATGGCAGTCGCAGATGGTCGAAGGAGCACGCAGCCTTAGGGCCCTTCCTGTGATCCTTCTTGCCTGACCAGCCCCTTAAGCGGCTCTTCGGCCGGCAGCATATGTTTGACGACTGGTTAACTTGGCGCCAATACAAGGTGCGCAACCGCACACAACCATGGTCACCGTTCCGGTGCTGCCGGAACTGAGAGCTCTACAGGTGACCTGACATCCCTTGTCACGGAGCGTGGCCAACCATTCACAGCGGCAGGTCACGAACTGGTTTCGCGATCGATGTCGGGAAAGCGGGGCTGATCGCTCTGCGCATGGTTTGCGGAAGCCGCGGCTACGATCTCCCGGAACGGGTGCATCCGCTCGCTCTAGGCACAGGAGCGGCTTCCCGAGGCAGGACAGCCTCCGACCTTAGGGGCTCAGAGCAGCAAACTTGGGCGAGAAGGGTCAAAGGTGGGGCTAGCGAGATGGTGCCCAGGAGAGGATTAGCCGCTTCTGGGCGTAACCGGCTGAAATGTCGAGCAAAATTCGGCCGCTTCTGCTCAAGTGTGTACCACCCTTGTGGCCCAAGGGCAAGCCGCGAGAGGCCTATTGGCTGGTTCCCGCCGATGTGTAGAATCACGCTTAAGGGCACGGATGCGATTGCCTTCCTCGATTCGACCTGCATCCACCAAGTTAGTTTCTGATCCGGCCGACCCGGTCCCACTAACCCTGACCTGTCCGCCTGCGTTGAATTCCCATTAGCCCTCATAATATCGTGCATCGGGCCTGTTGTGGCACTCGAACACTTCACGTCTCTAGTGACGTCCCCCAGCCGCGGACGTCCGTCGATGGGTCGCAAACTCTAAGAGACGCACTCAGTCGCGACCTAGCTCCGGCCATAGCGGCAAGACATCGAAGTGCCATCACTCAGTTCGAGAACGGAGTCCGGGGAAACCTTCCCTGTTGTGGCCAACGGGGAGCCAAGCTTCCTGCCCCGACGAGTGCCAATCGTGTTGAGCGGTTGAGGGAGGAGGCTCTCCCCGTGGTATGTACCACTTTCTTGAACTCTGAGGGTGGGGATCGGGTAGCAATAATCGACCTACAGTTCCGCACCACAAAGCCTACCCCCCGCCACGCAGTCTAAGAGCAGAAGCGAGAAGATAAACTTCCCTGTTGTGGCCAATGGAGAGGCAAGCTTCTCTGGCCAACCTAGTAACCACCCTCATTCGGAACGGTCGAGGGAAGGGTTTATCCCTCTCCCTGAGGACGATGTTTCCTGTTTCTTGCTCTTATATAGCCGGGAAACTGGAAACATCGTGAAATATCAATAGGTTATACCTCAGTCCTTCTAAGATGCTACCGGCTCACAGAGCGAAAAGAGCCTGCCTGAGCGTGTGGAAAAGTAACGACTTCAATGGAGGCGATCGATCTTCACCACGTTCGAGTGAGGTCCGCCGTAACAGCCAGTGACATCCGCGGGAAACGGCGGATCAACGGGTTACGCGTCAGAACAACTAAGAACTTGCTTGAGGATACATCCATCAGACCTCGCGAGTCGCTACTAGGGGACTGGCTCTTAGAGCGCGGTCTCGCACTGCTCTATGCCCCCACCGGCATAGGAAAAAGCTGGCTAAGTCTGACAATCGCGGCGACGGTTGCTGGAGGGGGGTCACTACACAAGTGGGCTGCACCTGAGCCTCGGAAGGTGTTGTACGTCGACGGTGAAATGGATGTATCGGATCTCCGGGAGCGTCTGAGAAGTGTGATCGATGCAATATCTGGTAACAAGGATGTTGCTGTTGACAACTTAATGCTCTGTGCTCGTCACGATCAGGATCAAGGGACCCACTTCCCCAACCTCGGCGACGAAGATGGTAGAGAACACTTCCTGGGCCTAGCTCGCAAGTTGGGACCAGATCTGATCGTCCTCGATAATGTGAGCACCCTGGCGTCAGTTACCGAAGAGAATGAAGCAGCCGCTTGGAATCCATTTTTGACGCTGCTTCAGGACTTGCAACAGCTTGGTATTGCGGTCTTGGTTGTCCACCATGCAAATAAGGCGGGTGGTTATCGCGGATCGTCTAAGATCGCTGTTGTGTTCGACACAATACTCAAGCTGTCCATCGATCCGAATGCTGGGCCTGTTAGTGGCGCATCCTTTATCATCAGCTTTGAAAAGACTAGGCGGCTTGTCGCTGAGGGGAGATCTGGCATTGCTGCGCAGTTTGTGGACAACCATTGGCATTTTGAAACCAACTACGACGCAGTGCTCTGCGAGATAGTTGCCAAAGTCCGCGCGGGCTGCTACCAGACGCAATCCCAAATTGCCGCCGAACTCGGGGTGCAGCCACCCGCCGTTTCCAAATTGAAGCGGAAGGCAATTCAAGCTGGCCTGATTACAAAGGCCGAGTGGGAGGCAGGGCTCGAACTCGGCCGGGAGCTTGCGGAAGATGATCAAGAGGACTTCTAAGCTGGATTAGGCTCCCGTAATTTTTTGAGATCTAGTCGGCTGTCGGTGCTAGAAGTTTGTCTGAGTCACCGACAGCCACAATCTTACAGATAGTCTTTCAACCAACTCGAGCCTTGATCAGAGAACCCATGCCAAGCCGCATCTCGGGCGGACTTAATCACCAAAAGCTCATCGTCGGTATCGATGTAGGATCGAAGGGCGTTCCGTATCTCGGCAGCAGAAAGATTTGTCACGACGATCCAGGTTGAATCGAGGTGATGCCACCACGTTTGAAATAGTTCTTTTATCCGGTCGGTTAGTAGCTTGTTGGCTTGGCGGTACGCCTCGCCTTCTTTGTTGATGTCATAGCAAATCAAGTAAGTTGCCATACTAGGCCCCCTTAGTGTGGCCGATGGCCGCTTGACCCGAGTCCGCGAGTGTGTACAGAGTGAACCGTCGTGATCGCGAACCCGTCGGCCATCGGCGGGTTGGCTTCAGGCCCGGCGCCGTCGCAACCGGTGACCGGGCCGGGCTATTTTCTGTGATTCGTTCAATAATTGGGACTCTCTGTTCACATCCTGTTCTAGTACTTCTAGTAGAACTTGGAAGGGGCCGAATGGGGCTCAAAGGGGGACATTGCTGATTTCTAATTGCGAGACGATGTCCTCTGTTTCGATTCCCGATTAGTCCGTCTAGCACGGATATTTTGGTGTACTCACCGCAAGCAGCCCTCGATATCCCACGCTGAAACGATTTCCCCCGTAGGGGGACTCTTCTGTATCTACGTTGCCCCAACATCTCATCTGCGAAATCGTCGGTGATCGGACATTTATTGGGACCTGTCCCAATAGACCTCGCCCATATGGCACACCCTCAAACTGCCACGGAAGTGTGCCACGTGAGTCGTCTTTGCTTTTTTGAGACACATGTCTCACCATATTCAAGGAGCATGTGGTACATGGGAGGGGCGATGCTGATTGGGTATGCGCGGACTTCCACTCTGGACCAAGTTGCTGGTTTCGAGGCTCAGCGTCGGGACCTCGAAGCTGCAGGCTGCCAGAAGATCTTTGCGGAGCAGGTCAGTAGCGTCGGCAATCGAGTTCAGCTCAAAGCGGCGCTGGATTACCTCCGCGAGGGGGATATCCTGGTAGTCACAAAGCTGGACAGGTTGGCAAGGTCGGTCCGTGACCTCATGGAGATCGTCGACACAATCGAAGCCAAAGGTGCAGGTCTGCGTATCCTTGGGATGAACCTAGACACGACCACACCAACCGGCCGGCTGATGCTTCAGGTCTTAGGAGCTGTGGCCGAATTCGAGCGATCAATGATGCTTGAGCGTCAACGGGAAGGCATTGCCAAGGCAAAGGCAGAAGGGAAGTACAAGGGCCGACCTAAGACTGCCATGGCCAAGGCCTGTGAGGTTGAAGCGATGTTAGCGGCTGGGTTAAGCCCGACGGCTATTGCTCGGAAACTGGGGATTGGTCGGAGCAGTGTCTACCGTGCAATGCGTGAACGCGGTGTTAAGCGGATCAGCTCGTTATCGAGAGCCACAACAGCTTGACTAATAAGGGGCGCGACTTGATTTGTCGGCGCCTCTTCCCCAGTGTTTTTACGACCCTTGTTCATTGCTGCTCGTCTGACCGGCAAATCTTGTGATCAAGCCAGCTTGGGTGACAGTGAACGGGAGAACTCGATGCTGCGGAGAATTCTCGGCTTCTCTGTCGGATTCTTTGCTACGCTCGCTCTAATCGTTTTGATCGTTGAGGCTTTGGGCGCTTCGAAAGCGGCTGGTGCGCTTGGACCCCTTATAATTCCGTTGGCGGGTGCCATTGGAATGAGGACTGCGCGATGGTTCGCGAGTCCTAAGGAGATAACATCGGGCGTCACCCTTAACCTGCGGCCCCTTCGAGACAGATGGTGGCGACTTGAAGAAGGATTGCGCCTTTGCATTGTGGTCGGGGCAATCTGGGCTATTGGAGCATACGTGTTGCAGATTGACAGATGGCAGCCGGACCTGAAGTTGGTATTTGTGCCACCCATTGCGCTCGTTGCGCTCTACTTCGCATATCAGAAGCTCGTTAAAGGTGAGCGGAATGCTCAGGATGGACGGCTGCGCTCTCCGGAAGAGTAATGGCGATAGATACAAGACTATCAGGCAGAGGAGCTACTCGGCGAAATAGTCCTCATCCAATTTCTTGATGATAATCCGCCGGTCCTCTCTCACTCCGACGCCGTAGCGGACCATCAGACGAGCAAGCTCCTCTCCGTCGATTAGAACAACCCTATGATGGATCGAGCGAACGTACTCCCTGGCAGCGAGTGAGAAGCGCGACGTCGTGACGAAAACACCTTTGCTTGCCCGGTGTCCAACTAAGCTTCCTACGAAAGCCTGGACAACAGGTGAACCGACGGTGTTCCCGTCTTGATAGCGCTTGGCTTGGATGTAGACCGCATCGAGGCCCAGTGCGTCCTCTTGGATAACGCCGTCTATTCCGCCGTCGCCGGTGCGACCTAGCCGCTGCCCCATTTCCGGATCGCCACCGCCGAAACCCATGGCGATGAGTAGATCCACAACGATTTGCTCGAATTGCGCTGGATGAACCGTTCGTAGCCTTTCGAGGAGGTCGGCCTCGTTCGGCCGTTGCCTGGACTTGTGCCCACTCTTGGCGCAAGGGCTCGATTACAATCACGACTACTAGACGCTCAACATAGGCACGAGGTGTATAGTGAGCACTAGTCGAGCCCGTTCTTTCTCGTCGAGCGCTTGCCCCAAGAGAGTGCCAAAAATCGCTGGCTCGACCTCTTTCCAGTTATGCTTCGCAGCTACAAGTAATTCGCCGATCTCTTCCCGTCGGAGCGGAAGCACTTTGGAATCTTTGAAGAGGTGACCGTTGAAACGCTTTACTGGCCGCTCTATGGCAAAGGCGAACTCACCTTTGTCCGAGGCTCGCCAGAGCTGTTCGACCATGGGGCCGAATTTTTGAGGATCCCGCACACACTTGGCGATCAGCTCCTTAAAGCTATCCCGTGGCAGAAGCTCCACGTCCTCAGCGAACATTGTGAAGAGGCATCGCATCAAGAAGAGCGCGACTTCTTGGGGGTCGTGACCGCGCTTTTCCAAACCCTTCGATACCTCGGCGAGGCGGGCGGCGATTTCTCGCGTGACCTTCGCCGACTGGCGAGCGGGATCGAGCGCTGTCGGGTTCATCCAGATAAGACGTAAGCGCTCCCGGATTGCCTCGTCCCTCAAGTCGTCAAGGTAGATGCGGAAGCCCTGGCGATCGGGGAACTGCACGTAGTTTTTCCCCTGCCCGGAGAAATCAGCATAGACCTCGATGCAATGACCTACATCGCAGACTAAGACAAAGGGCGGCCAACCGTGGCTCGTGGGCAGGGCTCTCGCGTACTCCTGAGCTTGGTGGCGGGCGTTGATCATGAGCTGATCCCAGGCCCGGTTGGCGCTACGCTGGCCCCTCGGCACATAGTCCGGGACAAAGAGGTCCGGCTGACCTGCGAGGACAAGCGCCTTTGGCCGACCTTTCTCCCGGCTCTGCTTCGCCTCCATGACGAAGCAGTTGCGCTTGTAGAGATCTATTCGTCCAAGGGACGTGCGGCCGTCCGGCTCCTTGAACTCCACGCGGCGCTCGAACGTATAGTCGTTCAAGCTTCCATCTTCTTGAGCTGGCTCGGGTCTAGGAACCTCCAGCAAGTCACACAGCTCTGTCGCGAAAAGTTGGAAATTGGACCGCTCCGCGCCGCTGGATGCGGCCCAGCGCGAGATGAAGTGTTCAACGGCAGTTATGTCAGTCGTAGCCCCCATGAGGGGCAACATACCTTCGTCCGCTGGGAAAACAATTGGTCAGTGCAGAGCATTACCGACGCACCTCGCCTGCCCAGGACCTTACTGACGGACGGTCGGTACGGGAATCCGGCGGATCGCATCGGCCAGTACGTCTAATGGTGCATGTCGATAAGTATCGGCTACTCCGCCGTTTCCTTTATGCCCTTGGATCACATCCGCGATGAAACTATCGATGCCTACGCGTAGGCACGTCGACTTAAACCAGTGGCGAAACGCGTGGTTGGGAGCTTTTCGCTTATCTGTGAAGCCATTCCGTCGGATCCATTCGGCCAAGTGGTTGGACACGCCTTTTGATGCGTGACGACTTCCTGGTAGGCGCTTCTTTCGGATTCGTCCGTAGAATAGTGGACCCTCGCCACGTTCTTTCACGAACTCAAGAAAGCCACGCTCTATGATGGCGGGATGGATAGGCACGTCGCGCTCGGATCCTTCGTTCTTGAGGGAGCCTCCGTCTTCAGCAGGAGCGATCTTCATCACTGGAATGCCGTTCACTTCGATGACTCGCCGGCCCCAGAGTTGAGCGAGTTCTCCAACCCGTGCCCCGCTTAGGGCTATGAGCCAAGGAAGCCACCTTCGGGCCGAATGATGTTCCTGGTCAGCAAGAGCTAGAATGCGGGCAACCTCATCATCCGTGTAGGGCAGCATTCGCGATCCCGCAGTGCGGCGTTGCCGAACGCTAACACCCAGCGCGGGATTGTCGTTCAAGAATCCATTCTGCACTCCGTAACTATAGAGTGAGCGGATTGCCGCTAATGGCCCATCGTTGATGCCCTTGGGCGATCGACCTTCTGCAACCAGTTTGTCCTTAAAGTTGATTACATCCGCCCTCGACACACGGCTCGGATCATCGTGCCCTAGGTGGGCACGAAACGAGCGGAGATAGGAGCGCCAAGTGGTGATGGTGCTCGATGCGGGCTTGGTCTCTCTCTGCCAACGCTCAAAGAGTTCATCGAAGGTGATCGAGCCTCGGGTAGAATTTGGCGATCTGGGACGCCAGCCTTCCCACGGAGGAAAGCGCTCAGCATTCGGGTCAGGTCGGTAGTCTCCTTCTGCGTTCCTCTTGAGCGTTGCGGCAACTTCTTTCAGAGCTTTCGCTGCTTCGATCAGTAGCTTAGCGCGGCTGGCAGCATCGGTTACGACACCTTCTGATCGCAAAACACCGTCCACGATCGGTCCAGCATAGCGTTCCAGCCGCTGTAGACGTGCTACGGCTCTTGCATCTTCACCGATAAGGAGGCTGTCTAACGGATGGTCTAGAGCGGCATTAACGACGACCTTGACCGTCTCCCACCAATTCCCGTCGATAGGATCGTCGTAGAACAACTCGCTGATCCTCTTGTAGATTAGCCCAGACAAGGCAACGATCTGGCGCTGGGTGAGCGGTCGGGGTCCTTCGCGGTAGGCTTCGCACATGCGCTCAAATTGCGAGAGCGCAAGGCCATGGCGTAAGCGGATAAGTGCCGGGTCCCGAGTCCGGAGTGAGACCTTGATGATCGGGGCGATTGTCACCCTTGAGATGACCTCAGGATCGCCCGGCTGTTCTCCTGGAAATCTGAACACCACGGACTGACCGCGAGCGATGCGGAGAACGTCGGTGGGAACACGTTTGCGGAAGTAAGGATTGTTCGACCCGGATCGCCGCGTTGGACGAGCCATGCAAAGCACCATTGTGCACCACCCCTGTGTACCAGTGGGCGGCCGGAAAATCCTTCGATGCTCGAAACTTAAGCCAAATCAGGAGCTTGGCTGTGTGTTGGTGCCCAGGAGAGATATCTAATTAGCTAAGCTCTTCAAAGAGTTATCTTTTCCCAGCGACCAAGCATTTTCCATAGAATTCTAGGCTTTTGCGCAGGCATCTTTCCCACCAGTCGGGCTGATGCCGCTGCCGAGCTGGAAAGGGGCGAGTCACCGGCGACGGTGCTCGCCCCTTTGCTATGCTCAGAGCTGCTGTAACCCCAAGACCAAACGAAATCCACCGCCAGCCTGAAACCCTCTCGGCCGATCTGCCACCAGCAGACCGGAGCCGCACAACATGCGTTGGAGGCGCAACGTGTATGAACGTCACATCAGTTTCGGTGATCGGGAACAACGGCGCAGACCACAAGCGACCGGCTGAGGTTGTTCAGCTTCAATCGAGCAGAAAGCGACGTGGTCGTCCACCCCTAGATCGGACAAAGACGAAGATCTACACAGAGGATCAATTCGACATCATTGCGGCGGGGGTGGCTGGAATTTCCGACCGGCACTGGCCGCGCGTCGTTCGATCTGTTGAACTTACAGCGAGTACGGACAAACGATTGAATGCTACTGATCGGGCCCTGCTTACCTACTTGATGTCGGTCATCAACCGGAAGAAGGGCTTCGACTGGCATGGGATCAATGCCATTGCCGACGCTCTAAAGCGGTCAGAGCGCGAGATCATGCGAGCGATGCAACGGCTCGACGGATATGGATATGTACTGAGGCGGATCGTGCCGGTCTCAGGGCACAGAACTAAGGTGCATCGACGGGGCGAGACGACCCTTCCGATCTTGGTTGAAGTGGCCCAGAAAATACGCGTCGATGGGAGCGATGGTGGTGACAAAAATCCGGATCGATAGTGACAAGAAATTCGCCCGATAGTGCCGAAAAAATACATTTCGGTGGTGACAAGAATAATACTCACAATAACAGAAAGAGAATACAAGAAAAAAACGCCCATCAGGAGTTGTGTGAACTTGTGCAAGTATTTGACGAGTTGGTGCAAAAGGGGCAGGGTCACGTTGTCAAGAACTTGCTCATCCCATTGAGAGAAGCATTGCCGATACGTGCCAACTTGTCTTGCGGACATGCACGCGCTCTAGGAGAAAAACTTGCAGGGTTTTCGGCCGATGTGCTCTCTGCAGTAGCTGACGAGATGATCTCGACACGATCATCCTGGCCGACGGTGGCGCAAGCTTTGGAATGTGCGAAGCGGCTAGCTCGAGAGAAGGCGTCGCTGTCAGAGGCGGAGCTTAATCACCTGCTTCCTGATCTCGAGCAGGACAATGATGGACCCATGCCCGCGGAGACTTTGGCAATCCGCAAGTCGATTTCTTCGCAGCGGGACGGAGCTTCCGCGCGGTTGTGGTTCGGAAAGGTCCACTGCGAGGCGTTCAAGGATGGTACCCTTTTCCTGCGAGCTCCCAACGAGTTTGTCGCTTACCAAATTGAGCGCGACTTTTGTGAAAACCTTGAAATTGCCGCACGGGCAATCTTTCCGGAATACAGCGGCTGGAAATGGATCCACGACAGAAAAAAGGGTGAATCAGAGTTCCTAAGCATGCCAGCTTGTCCGGATGCACAGTAGACGAACGTTGGCTTGTTCCACGATCACGAGAAATCTTCTGCTGAGAGTACGGTTCTACATACTGGCGCGAGCCCGTTGTAAGGTGAGTGACAAGTTCGCCGTCGCCCTGAGACTCCGGCCGCATGCGGCGGATGGGCTGCGTAGGCAAAATGCCGTCTCGTTAGAAGCCGTTCCACGAGATTGAGGGACGGCAAAGGTGTGCCAGCCTAGCGCGGCTGGCGGGGCCTATTGGGCTCTGGAGAGACATTGCAACAGGAGCAGACTATGACGCGGTCTGAGATCAAGGCTGAAGTTGAGAGGACTTTGAAAGACCTCGGCTTCACAAGCAATCAATATCGCTGGTCAGGATGTGAGATCGCGATTGTACTCGGTGGCGAGTTTGTCACGATGCGCTTTCCGTCAGGCATCTCTAAGCGACTTTTGGCATTTGAGATGGGACGCCTGCACGGCTGGCGTGACATCCTAGGCACTTCTCGCGATTGGGGCTCAACCGGGGCCCCACGTCAACCGACACGCTGAGCTACAACAGCGAGCGGCAAACGGTTCAAATCATCCAATTGGAAATGTGTTCAGCCAACAGCAGTTTGTGGGTCAACGGCACAAGCATGCCGTGGGCCGAACGATTCTGTTTAGGGGGTGATTGGCAAATCGGAACTCAACCCCATGAACCAAGGGACTGAAGCGCGGCTGGCCAATATGCGGGCCGCGCCGCGCTGCGGTGCCAGGACCCGGGCCGGCACGCCTTGCCAATCTCCCGCCATCCGCGGAAGAGCCCGGTGCCGGCTGCACGGCGGGCTGAGCCCAGGAGCTCCGCAGGGGCCCGCCAATGGCAACTATCGCGACGGCTATTGGACCCAACAAGCAGTGGAGGAGAGGAGATGGGCGCGAGAGCTCGTCAGGCAGTTCGCAAAGCCGAGGCAGAAATGACGAAAAAAGATCAGCTGCCGGCACGCCCTGTGCCAGCATCCAAGCGACCTGTCAGGGTCAAACTCAGGCGCGTTAATTGCGACTATCACGTTGCCTACGCTCCGGAAAGCATGAAAAGGGACTGGTGGGCGAGGTTGAAGAAGGCGCTCGGCACGGCATCACCCGACTTTGTCGCCGCAACGCTGCGCCAGATTGAGATTGCTTCCAGGCTGCCTTACCAAGGCACGAGCGAAGTCGCCGTTAATGCGGTGCTCGCCATCATTGAAGGTGCGCAACCCAGGAATGAAATCGAAGCCGTCGCTGCCATTCAGCTGGCCTGCGCCCACGCCGCTGCCATGCAGGTCCTGAACTCGCTTAGCAACACCACCGGACGACAGCAACCCGTGTTGGCCGCTGCGGCAGCCCAGCTCATCAAGGTTACTGCGGTACAGACGGAGCAGCTCAGAAGGCTGAAAGGCGGGCAGTCGCAATATGTGCGAGTCGAGCACGTGCACGTCAACGATGGCGGACAAGCGGTGATCGGCAACGTCAAGACTAGTGGTGATCGTCGGTCACGGGGATGAGGGTGGAATGTATAGCGCCAGGCAAAATGCCTAGGCATTGGGGAACGACTAAGCAAGACAGAAAAAGCTAGGTATCATCAAAGTAGAGGTGAAATGCCTAGACATGCGGAGGGGGCATGCACTCCATCGGCGTCATCAACACAAAAGGCGGCACACGGGTAAGACGACACTGACGTCGTGTCTGGCCGTCCGTGCTGCCAGTAAGGCGCGGGTCGTCGATCTCCATCCGCAAGGATCGCTCACGAACTGGTCTGGCCGTCGCGGCGCGCCAGACAATCCGCGGGGCGGTACGCACACAGCTCAACTTCCGGTGCTCGCCTGAATTCAAGGAGCGCACGACCCGACTGGCGCGGCAACTGAACATGTCAATCGCCGATCAAACAACAAACTAAGGGATTAACGTATATTTCCTAGCACGCTAGCTCAGGGGCGTCTGTTGCTTTGCGGTCACACAATAAGGATTCTAGGCTATTGCATTCTAGCTTTGCGGCCGGATTTGGTCGCCAGAGAGGATATGTTTCGCATCATCTTTGGAGGATAAACTAATGAGATGCTATGGCTTTGAAGGTGCGCCACGCACCCTGGAGCCGCGATCACATCTCGAGTACCTCAAGAGGGAGTTTGGAGTTACGCTGCCGGCATTCCAAAGCGCCAGGAATTGCGAAGTTCTACCTGCTCAAATAGAGCAAGCTAAAGATGATCTTTGTATTGAGAAACAAAATGGCGTTTGCAAGCGGTACCGCAAACCAACCTTGATTGTCTTATCGGTTGGGGGAAATGATGCCGGATTCGGACCGGTGCTCGCTGAAGTAATTTATAAGTGTAGGCGAATTAGGCGTTCGAATGGAGCGGAGGCTTGTGCCAGGCAGTTGGTCGCCGAGCGTATCGAAAAAGGATTTTAAGTCCGGCCTGCAAGCGCTTGCCGAACAGCTGCAGCCCCGGATAGGTGCGGGTTGTTTTGCTGACTGAGTATCCAGAGACTGCGAGCGCTAAACCCGGCCCGGTAAATAAGTCGAAAACCAGATTCTGTGACGACTTCAATTTCGAGCGCGTTTGGTCCCCCGCTCGACTTGATAGCATTGGCTGGCGAATACCGATGTACTTCAATGAGTACTTGTATCGATTCTTCGGAGTTAAGCTTTTCGGAGTTAGGGCACGAGAAGCACGTTGGGCGTATGAGAAAATGCTTCGACCGATCAACGATACCCTGAAAAGATTTGCAAAGTAGCGGCACCCCACATGGCAGTTGCTAGGGGGTATCGAAACGATGTCAAAGGGGAGGGGGTGGTGTGCACGTCCCAATTGGTTCGTGACTTTTGATAAGTCGAAGTCGGTCAAGGAGCTCCATCAGAGGACGGCAGGATAGACGAAAGATTTACAACCGGGATTGCCCATCCGCATTTCTTTGGTCACGATTTTATGGCATGGCGTCTGCGCTGCCATTTGGCAAGTAAAGACATTATCCCGCGACACTTCGTTTTTGAGGAAGGCGATGGCGCTTGTGAACCACCGGCGGAATCTGAGCGACATGTAGTCAGTGGTGCCCGGGGAGATTCTGCGGCCGCATCAAGCGAATGAGCATAATTCGAAGAGGTGAATTTTGCGTTTTTCCGCTTGCGGAATCTCCATCGCGGACGTTCGTGACGCGTCGCGGCGCCTTGCCGTTCTGTGGGAGCACGAAGCCCCATGAGAGCATGCTGAGCTCGCGTTCCCCGTCACTGGCACGGCGGACAACCGGGGCCATGTGCCCAGGGAAGATGGCCGCCAATGGCTCCAAAGTAGTCAGGGCCCGATTGTGCGGCATCCGGAACGTGGCCTCGACGTTCCGGGTGAAAAAATAGAAACTGATGAGCGAGGCATGGCGGCCAACGCTTCTGCCAACGACTGGGTTGTATGGCTATCCAGTGGGCTACAACTGCCGCAAATTATCGTTATCGGCAGTGGGAATCAGGGGCAAAGTGCTCAGAGTTGCATAGCGCCGAATGGATTTCCTGCCGTTCGGTTTGCTCGACTAAGACGGTCCGAGTTGAACTCAAAACGGTCCAGGCCGGGTGAGCCGCCAAATGGCTGGGCTGAAGAGAAGGAGAGCTACGACAATCAAGAACCCACCAACGTAGAATGCGCCCTGCCATCCGATCGAGATCCCGTAAAGGATGACCCCGAGTGCGACCAATCCGATTAGGCAACCAAACATAATTTCCTCGGAGGTCTGCCCGAGAACCTGGTCGTAGTAAGCCCAACGCTTCTTGCGCTGTGCGGCCTCTGCAGAGCGCGCTGCGTCCAAGGCCCGAGTAAGCTCGCGGATTGCTGGCCGCCCCTCGGCGTGTGCCTTTGCAACTGCCTCCGCTACGTTAGCAATCCTCACGTACATACCCGACACGCCCCGGCGACCAAGGCGTCGGACTAAGCTCGTGAACTCGGCATAGAGCTCCGCTTCGGTCGCGCTCAGCCATGCCCCCGAGCCGCCCTCCGGCATCGATCCCGATCGGCCGGACCGTGCAGTTTCGATCGATGCAGCAGGTTGGCGCGGCATGGCCATGCCTCATGCAGCCCGGGCAGGCTTGATGGCCGCGAGCTCGTCGGCGATTTCGCGTTCCGCATGCCAAAGGTCATAGGCCTCCTGCATGCGCAGCCAGAGGCGCGGACCGTTTCCGCAGAACCGCCCCAGCCGAAGCGCCATCGCTGGCGTAATAGCAGCCTTCCCGGCGAGGATGCGATGTAGGGTCTGGCGGGTCACTTTGAGCGCTTCCGCGGCCTCCGTGACCGTCAGCCCGAGAGCCGGAAGGATATCCTCTCTTAGCAGCTCGCCCGGGTGCGGAGGAGCTCGGTTCGGGTCACGCTTGGCGGGGAACTCAGACATCTTTGCCTCAGTGGTATTGCTCAAGGTCGACGCGCCACGCGTCGCCGTTGTGGAACTCAAAGGTGATGCACCAGGGGCCATTCACATGAATGGTGTAGCGTTTCGGCTGGTAGCCCCTGAGCGCATGGAAATCGAACCCTGGCACGTTCAGATCCTCGGGCCGCTCGGCCTGGTCCAGAACCTCGAGACGCCTGAGAACTCGACTGTGCAACTTGGCGTCGATCTTTCGCGTCTTTCCAATTGCCCAGAGCTCGGCCAGTCCCTTGTGTCTGAACGAGCGGATCATGAGTGTAACGTAATGTGTTACACTTGGCGCGTCAATTCAGGACTGGCATCCCCCGGGCACCTCTCTGGCACGGCCCGATATGCAACTTCGGCGTCGTGTTGCACGCTAATCGCGCGCCCTCGCAGAAGCACCAACCGCGCGCCAGAACCATTCCGTGTGTTCCGACGCTGCCCACAGACGCATTCTTGACGGCCGCCACTGGGCGGGATGTCATGCTTCCTTTCTCTGCGTGCGTTAGCGGTAGGTCAGCGCGCAACACGCAACGCTTCGTTCGGTCCCCCGGGCTTTGCCCGTCCAAGCCTCGTCCATCCCTGGCCCTGCGACGAACACGGTCTCGCCATCGGGTGGCAATCGATCAGAGGACAGTTGAGCCCGACGCGTTCGTAGCCCAGCCCCTAGAACTGAAAGCGCAAGCCGGCACCAGCATGAACGCGCGTGTCAATGCCGTCATCCCCGGAAACGCCGGTCATGAACAGGTCCAGCGTCTTCACGTCGGTCACCTTGTAGCCGACCCGCGCGCCATACTCGGCCCAGGTAAGCTCGTCGAGGCTCGCCGGTACGAAGCTTCCAAGGCCCCACACTCTCCCTCGAAGGCCGCTTTCGTGGTTGAAGGCCTGCACCGCTGCCGCCCAAACCGTGGCGTCCAAATCGTCCGTGAAGCGATGCGACCACTGCAAGCGGGCTTTGATGATGTCCGCCCGATCGGTGCCGGGGAAAACATGCGCCTCGAATGGATTCCCATCCGCCCCCTCGCTGTAGCCCTCGACTGCCATGCGCTGGCGTCCGATTTCGGCTGAAAGGGCGATCTGATCGTCGTCGCTGACGGTGAGCAGGATGCCGGCCCGCTCGTAGAGATAGGACAGGTCGCCGTGCGTGTGGCCGGTGCCTGTGGCGGTGCCGGCGCCGTTGGCGTAGGTGCGGGAAAAGCTGAGCTCGGCCTCAGGAGCCACCCAGCCGCCAAGCTCGACGAAAGGATGCCACCAGCCGGACAAGGTGTGCAAATATTGCATCGCCAGCGCCCCGGTGAAGCCGCGATCGAGGTCGGCATCGGGATAGCTCTCCTTGGCGTATGAGATGCCCCCCAGCAGGGCAAGGCCCTGACCCAAGCCGTAGCGCAGGAAGCCGCCGCCGGAGACTGAGCCGCCGCTGACGAACACACCGGTCTCATTGCCCGAGGTCATCGGCTTGTCCGTTCCTAGTAGCGGCGCCGCAAACCCGTGGTGCTGGGCCAACAGACCGGCGCGGGTCTCAGCGAGCTGATTAATGGAGTTCTTCAACTTATCCGTTGTCGTCAAGCCCGCTGTTGTGCCGTCGTCGTAGCGAACGATATAGGCGCGTTGTTGCCCCGAAAATAAGCCGGTCCCGACGATAAAGTGGCCGTTGTCCGAAACTCCGGTGGCGTCTAGCAAGTCAATGTCGGTCATGTCGACACCAGCGTTTTCTAGCAGTGCCTTAAGGTCCTGCATGTCCGTCTTTTCAGTCCAGCGGAAGGCACGCCCGAAACCGGCTTTTTCCGACACGCCAACGACCACCGAGCCGTCGGCGTTGACGCCATAGGCTTGAGACGAGGTGTCGCCTGGCAAAGTGCCGAGGTCCTTCATGTCGCCGTTTTCCCAGCGAAAGGCATGCGTGAAACCATATTTGGTTTCAGACCATCCGACGACCACCGAGCCGTCGGCGTTGACGCCATAGGCCCAAGAGTTCTGGCCTCCCAAGGTGCCGAGGTCGATTATCGATTTGCTGCCCTCCCAAAGGACGGCATGCTGGCTTCCTAATGAGGTGAGAGACCATCCGACGGCTACCGAGCCGTCCGCGTTGACGCCGAAGGCTGCAGATGACGGGCCTCCCAGAGTGCGGAGTTCTTCCATGACGCCGTTTTCCCAGCGGAAGGCACGACCGAGACGGTCCCTTCGCGACACGCCAACGACCACCGAGCCATCGGCGCTGACGCCGTAGGCAGCAGATCTCGAATGCCCCTCCAAGGTCCCAAGGTCGCTTGCAGGCCCGCCACACGGGGTGGTCGGGGTGCACTGAGCCTGGCTCCTTCAGCTGCGGATTGCGGCCGTCTCTCGTTTTGCTACTCTCTTTGATGATGTCGCCGTTACGCTCGATCAGCTGCGGATTGCGGCCGTCTCTCGTTTTGCTACTCTCGATCCAGACATACCCTTCTTCGTCCTCGGGCTGCGGATTGCGGCCGTCTCTCGTTTTGCTACTCTCCAATAGAGTTGATGTCGTACATAGCCCCCGCTGCGGATTGCGGCCGTCTCTCGTTTTGCTACTCTTCTGACAAAGCGCAGGCACGCTCGAATTCTGGCTGCGGATTGCGGCCGTCTCTCGTTTTGCTACTCTAGGCCTCGGCTAACTCATTCAACATAAACCGCTATTCGCCTTTCCAGCATCTAGAAAAACTCGAGCTGGGAAGGCGAAGGCGGGGTTGGCTGCCGCTTTTTGCCGACGTAAACTTTGATTCGGCCATATTGGCGGTCGGTTATCGTTAAGAACCGAACCTCGCCGACGGGTGGGACCAGCGCCCCCATACGTTGCACATGAATTTCCGCGTTCTCAATGGAAGCACAGTGCCGCGCGTATCGCTTGCCAGATCCGCTTTTTGTCGGAAGGCTCGCTTCCAGCTGGGCTCGGTGACGCTCCGTTTGGATATGATGACCGGCGAGTGGCAGCATCATGCCGAGGGGCAGATGGTTGCGGCCGGTGATTATCAATGTCACCCCTGACGTGAGCAACTCAATGAATACGCTTTGGGTGTAAGTGGCGCACACGTCATCGACAATCACAACGCCAAGATCTTCGATCGGAAGCGTAGCCTTCGGGTGCTCAGGTCTTTCGACGACAAGCTGGCGGTGTGTTATTGAGAAACGCGTACCCCTGGTTGAGAACTCGACAATCTTTCCAGCCATAGCGAGCTTCAGTCGTTGGCTACCCTAATGCGGCCAATTGGGTCTACGGAGATTTTGCGTACCGAGTCTGAAATAAGGGTTGATACTTTCGGATAGAATTCTTCCCTTTTGCCGCTCATGCCGAGTCGTTCGGATTCCTTTTTGCTGGTAGGACGAGCATCATAATCTCGCGTTAGTACAACCTGCCCATTGGCCCAGACGCCTTGCACGATCCAAATGCCTTTCCTTTCCCCATCCAGGAACTCGACTGCCTCTCCGGCAGCCAAAGACATAACAAACTTCGCCCCGTCGCGCTGTCGACGGACAATCGGTTCTCCTCGGGCCAGGCGCCGCGCAGCTTCATAAAGGCTGACGATCTCATATTCGGCTTTGCCGCTGGACGTTCGATAGATCGCGACGTGGTGGTTGGTCCCCAACTCGGCAAAGCCGTTCGGCTGTCTCTCTCTCTCCCCATTCCAGCTCATCGCCACCGGCGCCATGAGGCTCTTTTGCTGAAGCGAGAGGACACGCACAGACCGAATTTCCGGGCCATTGGGCGTGACTCTCGGATATGGGGGATAAGCCTTCTTGGGATCGCCACCGGCCGCAGCGAGGTGATTTCTCAAGGCTTCGCGAATGGCCTTGTCCCGCACTACGAACTTTGCTGTCTTGCTAATCTGAGCAACGTCATCGATCTTCAAGGTTTCAAGAGACAACTTCTCGACTGGCATTCTCTTGACGAACACGCCAAGAATAGTGCCGTTTTTCATTATCTCCTTGCCGGTGTCTCCGTACGGCATCTCATCGTGGAGCGGACCGGAAACTTTTTTCCGTACGCGGTGCGAAATTCTGATCTCACCGCAATCCTTCAGTTGTTGCACCTCGGCCCGAATACCGGGCCATGGCGCAGGTAAGTGCGGGCGCTCAGCGCGCGGGTCGTCCTTCTGCTGCCAGTAGCGGGAAAGACGGTGAACCATACCGGGATCGGTGCAAGCGACGACCAGAGCGTCAATCGCATGGTGACGGTGATCAGAGCGAGTCTTTTCGGCGTTATCGGCCAGCATATTGTTGAGTTGCCAAAGACGGCGCAGCTGCGCGGTGACACGGCCGGCCACAGCTTGTACGGCAACCGACGTTCCAGCACCCGATTTTGATCCCAGCCGCTTCAGAAAGGTGACAGCCTCTCGCGCAGCATAGCTGGTGTCGGTGAGCTGCCGGTTTGCGAAATCCTCCGGCATTGACTCGGCTAAAAACCGCTTAACCTTGCCATAGGGCATGCCTGCTGATCGCCCTTTGGCCGTCATGCCGCGAAGGCGGGTAACGATGGCCGCCCATTCATCCGGTCGACTTTGATAGAACTCGAAGGGTGTCCGATTTCCTTTCTCTATGTTCACATCGCGTCGGCATAGAGTCTTGTTGCGAAAGCTGTCGTCCAATGAGCGTGAGCGCGGCCAGATATGCTCCACATCGTATTCGCCATTCCGAAAGAGTGCGTCGAAGCTGATGTGATCGCCGGTATACGGGCATCGCTCCTGGCTTTCCTTCCATAGCAACCATTTTTCGATTTCGGCCCGCGTTGGTTGGAGGATGCCTTTTGATTTCAGGTCCTCCTCAGCCTCGCGACGACGCTTTTCCTGCCGCCGCAGCTGTTCCCGGATTTCGGCGCGCTCGCGCTTCGATAGGCCAATTTCCCGCGCCAGCTCGATTCGTATGAGGTCGGGTTTGCCATGAACGCGAATCAAGTTGTTCGTAACCTTCCGCAGCTCGTTCAAAACGCGAACGACGGTTGGATTGCGGATTGCAGCGAGGCGCTTTTGCTCCCCGGAGTTAGCAGGACTTGGTAGGAGATCAAGGCTTCCGCCTGAGGGTTGCTTGCGGTTTGGAAAGTTTGCCTCGCGCCATTCCGTCCATTCCGGACCGGCCACGAGCGCGCCGAAGCGGACACCCTGCTCCAAGAGGGGAAGAAACCGCCGGAGCGCCTCTACCGAATAGGGCTCCCAGCCGGCGGGGAGCTGAAGCTCACTCAGAGCCTTCGCCTCAGCGTCCGAAATGTCGTATTCATGGATGAACTTTTTCGCGAGCTCCGCGCGGCGCCTACGGCGCTCGGTCTCGGGCAGTATAACGACGCGCTGGGTACCAATCTCCACGTAATCGGCCTTCCACAAACGTTCATGGATGGCGTCGCGGATCGCTTGCCGGTGCGGGTGGGTCTTCCAACGCTCACCGAAAATGCTGACGAGCTTCGCTTCGACTAGATTGCCGGTTAGCTTCGATTCGCCGCCGAGCTCCAGATTGAAGCGAAGGGCTTGCTCTGCGCCGGGCTCGCCACGTTTTGCGTACACCGGCTTGAGGGCAGCTCGCACGGCGGCCCAGGTCATCGACGCTTGAACCTGAAGCTTTTCGAGAATTGCCGCACGCTCTTCCGAATCGAGTGGTCGGAGATTACCACAGACGATTGAGAGATTGTTGAGCTTTTCGAGCATCCGGCGCTGTTGAGAGAGCCAGGAGCCCTTGGGACAAAGTGGAGAACCTGGAACGAACGGACATTCACCCAACGTATTCGTACGCCAAAAAATTGGCTTCTGACTGAAGACCACATTCCGCAGCTGATCCACGAAAACCGGATCGCGCAGGATGGGGTGGTGTCGTCGTTGGGCTTCGATGATTCTGTTGAACTCCTCAATGACATGCTCGCGGAGGGCGTGGATACCGCGCGTCCTCTGTCTGGGGATCTCGCCTCGGGTCGGGGCACGTTCAGCTAACATCTCCCCGAGTGTCTTTCCGCTCTCCTGCAGGATTTGCACTGTCGTTGCGCGAGCGGACTGCGCTGCTTTCTCCTCAGCGGAGCTCTCTACTGGCGTGTCGCTCTCGACGTCCCGTCCTTTGAAATGACGCCGATGCGCAAGGTGATAGAGAGCGCGCCCAAGCTCGTAGGGTTCAAGCCTCTCTGCTAAGGCCTTCTTCCGCAGCTCGAGTGGCGGCAGCTGCATGACTTCTTCCCAGGAGCTTCGCACATAGCTGCCATTTACCCGCTTGCCCTTCGCGAAAGGCGGCAAGAGCCCGGCTTCGTTGAGCAACTCGTTTAGTGCGCGGCGCCGGAGTTTGCGCCGTCGCAACTGTCGGCGGATGAGGCGTTTTTGACGTCGGATTTGGTTGAGCGGCGTGCCATCCGGGTCGCGCGCTTCTGGAAATATCCGAACACCCATCCCAACAATGCATCCAACGGCTCTGGCGGCATCATGGTCAATTACCGCCCAGCCGATCGACGTCGTCCCGATGTCGAAACCGAAGATGCGCTGCATCACCCCTCCCCTTGTGCTTAGCAGGCGGATAGAATACAAACTGCTTTGTAGCAAAGCGAGAGGCGGTCGGCTTTTCGCAAGCAAACGACCTCTTCGCGTGGGCTCGGCATCCCAAAGGTCAATTGCCGGCGTGACCCCGCTAGTAGCAATAGCGGGGTCATTGCATGTTCTTAGAGGGCACCCAGACGGTCACAATTATCGCGTGCATGGCAGTTTGGACCCTGGCCATTGCGGTAGTAGCTATCGATGCGCCCAGGCATGGGCTAGGAGTGGTCGCAGCCGACTAGCTGAACGTGAGCTTCGTAAACGTGGGATAAATCTGTTTTGGACGCCGACCGACCCTGGTTCTCATACTTTTGCGAGTGGATGCGTGCCGGCAGGAAGGTCTACGACAAAATTGCTCCCCTGTTCCCACGCTATCAAGCGGGCTCCCGTGACATGCCTGCTCCTGTTGAGGGGACAGCTATCGAAGTCTTCCCTCACGCGACGGCGGTACTCTTGCGAGGCGATCTCTGTCCTCGGCAAATGGGAAAGGTTAAGTTCCCCGCAAGGTCCTTAAGAGGCAACGAGTCGACGTGAAGTTGCTGAAGAACGGAGACTAAGTAGACGCCGCCCTAGCCGCGTTGACCGGCCTGCTGGCCCTGGAGAACGAATTTTCGGTCGCTGGCGACCCCTCCGAGGGCACCATTGTTGTTCCTGTGCGCCCCTTCCCACAGCGTCGGCTGGTGTGTCTTTCAAAAGGACAAAGGCGATTGTGGTCAACGTCCCACAATAACCAGCATGGCTAACGGTCGCGCTTCCCAATGAGCGTGAACAAAGCGGGGGCATGTAAGAGCTGGGACACCAGTGCGCCCCGATACCATGAAGCAGGACAGTTGGCAGTGAACACCTCGTTTCCGACTTGGGCAATTGATGAGCTACGGCTGACGTTGAAGGAACACCGGCGCCTCAAGAAGTTCGTCCGTGATCGTGACAACATCGACGAGATGCCACTCAGCAAACTCCTGGAGTTGGCCTCCACCCTTAAGATCAACCTCGACGATGTGATCACGCGAGCTGAAAGTTGGGGCCATTCTCTGCGATACCCAGCATTCACAGGCCATTACCTGTTTGACATTGCCTTCGAGTTGTTGACCATCCGAGTGGTTCGGAAGGCCTGCGTCGAATATGAACACACTCCCGAATGGGAATACTTTGACCTGCACAAGCAGGCTCCCTACATCGGCTGGGCGGGATCTCAGATGACTTTGTATATTGCTGGCCTCCCCGAACCCGGTAGCTACCCGAGAAGATCCAAGCCCAGATGGGAGCATGTGGACTTGGGCGAAGATGTTCTGCCTAGTCATCTCTGGGATGCTCTCTAAAACCGGATTGAGCAACAGTGTAGAGCCGAGGATGAAGAACGGCGGCGTCTCGCGGCGGCCGGCAAGCGGCTGAAACCGTCAAAAGGAAAGAAACGGCTACCTCCCGTGCCCGTCACGAGCGCTGAGGCAACAGGTCATTCGAAAGACCTGACCCTAACGCCGCTGGTTCTGGGGTCTGCAATCCCCGGCTGGCACACCAGAATACCAGAACTGCTGCTATCGCCTTTCAGCGATGCCGATTTCAAGCAGGTGAAGGAGTGCTTGAAGGCGCTCGCTCCAATTGAGCGCCAAGGCATGAAGTTGGCAACACGCATCGAACTTGCGGCAGCATTGATGGTGAGCGCCTGTGAACATGGATTCGAAGCTGCCGAAGAAATGGGAGGCCGGGGCCACGGCGCCGAGTTTTTCGGAGCCGTCCAGCAGCTAATCATCAGGCGAGCACGAGAAATCTACGGGCAAGGTGGGGCTTAATTCCTCGCAATTGCGAAGAAGTCCTCCGACACACACACGACTAGCGCTGGGGGCGCCTCAGTTGAAGCACCGTGCCCAAGCTCCCCGCCCAATCCGAATAGACGTTGCAGCTTGGACACCTGCAACGCGTCGTATACCGAATGGTTCACTGCAAACAGCCGATTTAAGAGCATGAAAATTCGGAATTTTTTTGCACAACATGGCTCCCCAATCGATGTTGTATTCAATACCATAAGCACGAAATAAGTGGCATCAGCAATCCAGAAATGGGGCGACGCCGCACGGTTCGCTTGCACGGTTTAGGCCGAAGCTTATGATAGGCTTTTTGTGGGAATTCAGCGAGAATAGACCTCAATGGGCAATTGTGAAAATGCGCTCGCTCCAGTGCACGCATTCCACCTGGCGTGCGGTCCTGTACTTCAGCACGAGCGCTCGGCGCGCCTCGCAAGCTTCCCGCGTGGGGAACCAGATGGCTTCGGGCGGAATGTTCGGATTGTTAGCGTTACTCAGCAGGTGGATGATCAGCGAAAATTCTTTCATTTGGAACCCGGCAAATTGGGAGCCGAGCTTAGGCGACAAGCTATCCCGCGATAACAGTAAGCCGGTTTTTGGGCACGCAGATCGCCTGTCCAAGGTTCAGCCGATGAATGCGGTCGGCCTCCCTGAGGCAGTCGGCGCGGGATGGGCGCTCAAACATTTGCGGCGGCGGGGTGGGCGCATCGCCGGGCTTCATGGCAAGGTAGACGATCAGAAGATAAGGCTCCATGCGAACTGCTCCGCTTTCGAGAATGCGTCGCTGCCAGACTCGACAAGCTTCGTATCGCACATCTGCCGCGGCGAGGATAGATCAGGCGACTGAGGACTTGGGCGTGAGCCGGAGGACGCAGCTTCGAGCCTCCGCGTCTGTCCGAGCTGACCGGCAGTCGCCTGCCACGATGCCGTTTCCTGCCCCAGGTTTGGCCGAGGAGGCCGATTCCGTGTCTGGCTGGTGGGGGCTGAACATCGATGAGAGTGCTATGCGTCTGAATGTCGCATTGGCGGAACTTGCAGGAAAACCGTTAGTGCAGCAAGATTATTGCTACAAATCGCGAGACGAGTGCCCGGAACGAGGGATATTGTTCCGGGTTTTTTGTTGCGCTGAAAAGTGAATTCTTGCTGCCGCTCAAGAAAGCGGCGTACTCGGCAGCCGCGTTAGCATAAAAATCACCACAAAATTGGCCCGATGATCAGGACCGGCCGCACTCTGTGCGTGCCGGCTTTTTTGCGTCGGGCCCCGCTACAGAGGTTGAAATCCCCATGCGAACGCCTTCTGAGCGGGCTCCGTCGAGGAGGCGCCGTGGTCGTACGCGCGTTCCTAAGCAGCCTAGCACCTCTGGCACAAGTGAGGATGATCGGATCGGTCACCAACACTCCTCGCGGCGAACCCGAAACAGCTCGTCTGTTCTACCTCCTGGTGTCATGCCGCGCTTGCTCTCTCGAGTACAAGCGGCTGAATATGTAGGCGTCAGTCCCACGATTTTTGATCGAATGGTGGAGGATGGGCTAATGCCCAAGGCTCTTCGCATTTACAGCCGCGTCCTCTGGGATGTCCGGAAAATCGATCAAGCCATTAGTGCGCTGAGCAGAGACGACGATGATGATGATCCTTGGATCAGACAGTCGGTATGAGAGGGTAACCGCCAATGGTTACAATTAAGCGTAGGTACGTCTACGAGGACGTGGACCGTTGGGGAAACGTTCGTATCTACTTCTGGCGCGGAAAAGGCCACAAGAAAATTCGAATGCATGAGAAGCCAGGTACGGAAGCATTCGACCGGCGCTATCATGAACTGATGCGGCAAAGCGAGGCCGGTGAGTTCAAGACGTCACCGAGCACGGCACCTATTCCGGGAACGCTCCGATGGCTTGGTGTCAAGTGGTTGAACTCGTCGGCATTTCGAGAGCTCGATCCTAGAACCCAGCATGTGACGCGCCTCATCCTTGATAGCATCTACCGAGAGCCAATTGCACCCGGCGCTAAGGAGATTTTCGGCGACTGTCCCTTATCGCGATTCTCAGCAAAGAGCGTGGCGATACTCCGGGACCGGAAAGCTGACCATCCCGAGGGCGCCAACAATCGCGTGCGGCGGCTCCGGGCAATGTTCCGATGGGCACTGAAGCCTGAAAACCGGGAACTTGGGATTACTGGCAATCCTGCGCGGGACGTCGATTTCCTGAAACCCAAACGGACAGGTGGCTTTCCGACTTGGTCAGAGAAGGATATTGAGCAGTTTAAGGCCCGCCACCCGATCGGCAGCAAGGCGCGCCTAGCGTTCGAACTGCTCATCTACACTGGCGCCCGGCGCTCTGACGTAGTGCAACTCGGCCGGCAGCATATGCGCGACGGCTGCTTAAGTTGGCGACAACACAAGGGGCGCAACCGCACACCTACCATCGTCACCGTTCCGGTGCTACCGGAGCTGCAGCAGGTCTTGGATAAGAGCCCCACAGGTGACCTGACATTCCTTGTCACAGAGCGTGGTCAACCATTCACAGCGGCGGGGTTCACAAACTGGTTTCGCGATCGGTGCAGAGAAGCGGGGCTGGTCGATCGCTCTGCGCATGGTTTGCGGAAAGCCGCGGCGACGTACTTAGCTGAGAGGGGTGCATCTACTCACGTGCTGATGGCGATCTTCGGTTGGCGGACGCTGAAGCAAGCCGAGCGGTATACTGAAGCGGCCAATCGCAGGCAGCTCGCTTTGAACCACGGTCACCTGCTCTCGAGAACAAACAGTGCCGGAAACTTTCCCACCTAAAGTACGGAAGCCCGGAAGGTGGGAAAGAAAACAACAAAAAAGTAAGAAAAATCAACTACCTTTGTAGTAGATGGTGCCCAGGAGAGGACTCGAACCTCCACGGGTGTTACCCCGCTAGTACCTGAAACTAGTGCGTCTACCAATTCCGCCACCTGGGCACGTCGATGCGGCTCATGAGTTAGAGCCGAGCGCTTCCAATGTCAATTGTGCGGGCCGTCACTTCACAGGGCCTGGGCGGTCGTATATTGCTGCGCCTCAAGAATATATGGGCAGCGGATGGCAGGAGATCCACTGGCATGTCGGCAAACCTCGCCTTCGGCGGTCTGGTGACCGTGTTTGGCGGATCGGGGTTCGTAGGCCGCTATGCGGTTCAACGGCTGGCCCGCCGCGGGTGGCGGATCAGAGCAGCCGTGAGGCGTCCAGACCTCGCCGGCCATCTGCAGCCGATGGGCCGGCTCGGGCAGATCCACGCCGTTCAGGCCAACGTGCGCTATCCGGAGTCGGTCGCCAACGCGGTCAGGGATGCAACGGCAGTAGTCAATGCCGTCGGCATTCTGACCCCCACCGGAAGGCAGACGTTCACTGCCGTGCACGTACAAGGTGCCCGTGCCGTGGCCAGGGCCGCGCGCGAGGCTGGAGCCAAGCGCTTCATCCACATTTCGGCTATCGGTGCCGATCCGAAGAGCCGGTCAGCCTACGCCCGCACCAAGGCGGAATCCGAACAGGCCGTCCTGGAGGAGTTCCCCGATGCCATCATCATCCGCCCCTCCATCGTCTTCGGCCCCGAGGATGACTTCTTCAACCGCTTTGCGGCCATGGCTCGCTTCGCGCCGCTCTTGCCACTGATCGGCGGGGGACGGACGCGCTTCCAGCCGGTCTATGCGGGCGATCTCGGTGGCGCTATAGCCAATGCTGTCGAAGGGGCGGGAAAACCGGGCACGATCTACGAGGCCGGCGGCCCGGAGATCTTCACCTTCCGTGAGCTGCTGGACAAGACCCAGGAATGGATCGATCAGGACCGCCCTTACCTTCCACTTCCATTCTGGCTGGCGAGCCTGCTCGCACTGCTGACGTGGCCGCTGCCGAACAGCATTCGGCCGATCACTCTCGACCAAGTGCGCCTGCTCAAGAAGGACAACGTCGTCAGCTCAGCTGCCAAGCAGGAAGGCCGGACATTGGAGGGCCTTGGCGTGCCGCACCTCCACACGATCGAGTCGATCGTGCCCGCCTACCTGGAGCCCTATAGGCCGCGGGGCCAGTTTGCGCGGTATCGTGGTTAAGCGGGGTTCGACCAAGGCTGGCCGGCACACCACCCTGGACCAGCATGAGTAGGCGTACCACGGCAAACAAATGTACCACGGCAAACAAATAAAGAGCGCTCCGCTCGATCTCGAGGGAGCGCTTCTGCTTTCTCAGAGATGTTCGGCCTCAGTGGACGCTGGCAATCTCCAGCTTGTCTCCACGAGCGTGGCCAATTGCTGCTTGGCGGCTGTCGGTTAGCGCGATGGGGGTGCCATCGGCCGCGTGCAGCGCATAAAGGTTCATGCCGCTGGGCAAGCCCTCGATCATCGGATAGAGGCGCTGGGCCTCCTCAGACGTCAACACCTTGATGTAGGCGATCTCGCCTCCGCCGAGGCGCGCGAGTTCGCGCTGGCTCATCACCGGCGCAACCTGGGGAATGCTCGCGCGCTTCCGCGGTGATCTTGCGCGCTTGGCCTTGTGTGTGACCTTGCTCATGATGCTACTCCTTCGGGTGCGGGGCAGGCACATCACGCCTGCGGGCCTGGTCGTCCGACCGCACCCACGGCCCAGTTATTCTCTCTGTCTTTGGCCAACGCAGGTGCTGATAGCGCTCATGCACCGGATTTGCGCTCACCGATCTCAATCCGTCGCACCAGCCGCTCCGGCTCGTGCCTGACGAGATCGATGGACAGAAGACCGTTGTTCAGATCCGCGCCTTTGATCTCGATGCCGTCCGCGAGGACAAAGGTCCGTTGGAACTGCCGGGCTGCAATGCCTCGGTAAAGGTACTCCCGGCCCTTGTCCTCCTGCTGCTTACCGCGGATCGTTAGCTGGTTGTCCTCGACTGTGATCTCAAGCTGATCGCGTGTGAAACCGGCTACTGCCAAAGTGATGCGCAGCAACTCGCCCCGCTCGCCAGCCTTCCCAATGCGCTCGATGTTGTAAGGCGGATACCCATCGCTGGCGCCCTTGCCGACGCGCTCGATAAGCCGCTCGATCTCCTCGAACCCGAGCAGCATGGGACTGGACAAAAGCGACATGCGTGACATGCTCAAAGCCCTTTCTAAGCGACCTTGTTGAACGTCCGCGGGTCCTCATAGGCCCCCGCCAGCAGTCGGCCCGTTCTACCGGGCGCCGCAGGTCCACGCAAAGTGAGATATGGTGCCCGGCCAGGCGAGTTCAAGCAACCCCGACTTGTGGACTAAGGTTTAGCTGCGATCTTCCGGCCTCCCCGTCATATTCCTGCGCGAAAGCCTCGCCATAGGCGGGGACGGCTCTGTCGCAGAAGGGGGATCGGATGAGGGCTCGTCGCGCACTTTGCTGGGTCATTGCTGCCGCCATGGTGGCTTCCGCCTCAGCTCCAGCCATGGCGGAGGAGGCTAAGAACGCGGAGGCTGAGGTAGAGCTCACGCCTGAAGAAAAGGCTGAGCGTGAGAGCCGGAAGGCTTGCAAGGTGGCCATCTGCGACGCGTTCTACAACCGCGATCCGAACGGCGGCGACATCGCTTGCCACATCGTAAAGACCTGGCGGAAGGAGCATCTGCAGAAGATCGTGTCCAAGGCCAAGGTCTCCTGGCCATGGGGCCGCGTGCAGTGTGTGTCAGACATAAGGCTGAAGCGGGATATGCTCATCAAGGCGATGAGTGAGCCGAAGCACGAGGCCCAGCTCGAAAAGCATCAGGTCTCTTGCAAGGTCGAGCGCGAGGAGGGGCCGGCTGAGATCAAGTTCGAATTCCAGCCAAAGGTGACCTTCGAAAACGGTAAAGCGACCAAGGCGGTGCTCAACTGGGGTGAGATCGAGGCACCCACGCTCGTGAAGGGTGCCATGTGGACGGCAACCGCCACGGACAACACCTTCAATGTCCTCGACAGCATGGTCGTCGAGGACATCAACAACTTCATCACGAAAAAGTGCATGGAAGTGAAGGATGAGTGGGAGCGCAAGTAGCGCGCTCCCTCTATCGCTTCCTCAGCCACTGCTCCGTCTTCGACTGTGGCCGTATTCCAGCACCGCAGCAGCGGCCTTCACTGCATGGATCTGGCCCGCATCGCGAGCGTCCGGAGCCGCAGCGCGTTGAGCCGGATGAAGCCTTCGGCGTCCTTCTGGTCGTAGGCGCCGCGGTCGTCCTCGAAAGTGACGAGCGTCGGGTTGTAAAGTGACTTCGGGCTCGTCCGACCGATGACGATGACGTTGCCCTTGTAGAGCTTCAGCCGCACCTCACCTTCGACGTGCTCCTGGCTCTTGTCGATGAGCGCCTGGAGCATCTCGCGCTCGGGGCTGAACCAGAAGCCGTTGTAGATCAGCTCGGCGTAACGCGGCATCAGCTCGTCCTTGAGGTGCGCCGCGCCGCGGTCGAGCGTGATCGACTCGATGGCCCGGTGCGCAGCGAGCAGGATGGTGCCGCCTGGTGTCTCGTAGACGCCGCGCGACTTCATGCCGACGAACCGGTTCTCGACGAGATCGACGCGTCCAATCCCGTTCCCACGACCGAGGTCGTTGAGGCGCGCCAGCAGCGTGGCCGGCGACAAGCGCTCGCCGTTGAGGCTCACGGCATCGCCGCGCTCGAAGCCGATGGTGATGATGGTCGGCTTGTCCGGCGCCTGCTCGGGGTCGATCGTGCGCTGGTAGACGATGGACGGCGGCTCGATGGCCGGATCTTCCAGCACTTTTCCTTCTGAAGACGAGTGGAGCAGATTGGCATCGACAGAGAACGGCGCCTCGCCTTCCTTGTCTTTGGCGATGGGGATCTGGTGCTTGCGGGCGAAGTCCAGCAGCTCGGCGCGGCCTTTGAAGTTCCACTCGCGCCAGGGGGCGATAATGCGGATGTTCGGCTCCAGCGCGTAGTAGCTGAGCTCGAAGCGCACCTGGTCGTTGCCCTTGCCGGTGGCACCGTGGCAGACGGCGTCCGCGCCGGTCTTGCGCGCAATCTCGATCTGCTTCTTGGCAATCAGCGGGCGCGCAATCGAGGTGCCGAGCAGGTAAACCCCTTCATAGACCGCGTTGGCGCGGAACATGGGGAACACGTAATCGCGAACGAACTCTTCCCGCAGGTCCTCGATGAAGATGTTCTCCGGCTTGATGCCGAGCATTTCCGCCTTGCGACGCGCGGGTTCAAGCTCTTCGCCCTGGCCGAGATCGGCTGTGAACGTCACCACCTCGCAGCCGTAGGTTTCCTGCAGCCACTTCAGGATGATGGAGGTGTCGAGGCCGCCTGAATAGGCAAGCACAACCTTCTTGATCTTCTCTCCGCCGGTCTTCGCAGCCATCGTGTGTCCTGCTCATGTCGTAAGAATGGGGCGGCGCACTATAGGCGCGCGATCCGCCAGCGGCCAAGGGGCCTCCTACGAGGCTGGTCTGCCCTATTTGTCTCAGTTCCGATTGGCCGTGGTAGGTTTGAGCTCCTACGTTGCTCGAGAGGTCTTTCCCATGCCCCGTTTAGAGTTCTGGTACGAGTTCGCCTCGAATTACTCGTATCTCTCCGTCATGCGCATCTCAGACTTGGCCCAGCAGGCCGGTGTCGAGGTCATCTGGAAGCCTTTTCTTCTGGGGCCGATTTTCAAGGCGCAGGGCTGGGATACCTCACCATTCAATCTTTACCCGGCGAAAGGACGCTACATGATCCGCGACATGCAGCGGATTACCGCGAGCCGTGGTCTTCCATTCGTCATGCCTCCGACGTTCCCGGCGAACGGGCTGAAGGCAGCGCGGCTCGCTTTGATTGGCGCCGATGAAGGCTGGATCGAGCCGGTCACCAAAGCGATCTTCGAAGCCGAGTTTGGGCGGGGAGAGGACATTGCACAGCCGGCGGTGCTCGAGAAAGCGTTGGCCGGACTAGGTCTAGACGCTGCATCGCTGATGGCGCGCGCCGAAGACCCTGCGATCAAGCAACGTCTTAAGGATCAGACGGCGGAAGCCCAGTCCCGAGGCATCTTCGGTGCGCCGAGCTTTATCACAGAGGATGGCGAGCTGTTCTGGGGCGATGATCGCCTGGAACAAGCGCTCACTTGGGCCTCGGCCTCGCGCAAAAAATAGCCTTGCAGGAAAGCCGATCCCCTGTTTCTAAGATGATCTCTGTTCCGCGTATCGGGGGGATTCCAGTGAGTATTGGTGTGTTGGCGAAAGGCTTAGCCGCAGGCGTAATCGCTCTTGGCATGTTTACGTTCCCAGCCTGGGCTAGCGATCCTGAGGCATCTCAGTGCAAAGGCCTGACGCAAGAGGCTTGCACGGCCAAGGCCGAATGCAGCTGGGTTTCGGCAACGAAGCGGAAAGACGGCACGGAAGTAAAAGCCTATTGCCGGGCCAAGCCAAAGAAGTCGGCTTCGGCGAGCCCTGCCTCCAAGTAAGCTGAAAATCTGGCGCTCATTGCAACTTCGCGGCCGTCCGCTGGCCCGGTAACGTCAATGGACGATTCGAGGCCAGCGGAAGAACGCGTCCAGCATGGAAACTGCGTTCTCCGGAACTGCGACGGCGGCCACGACTTGGTTTGGGAAGGTAACCTGCGCGACGGCGTGGCCGCTCTCCGACCGATAAGCCGAGAACTGAGCCTTCTCGGCGGGTGCCGCGGCGGTCGGGGCAGGAGCGACCATGGCAATACCAAGCCCGATCATCCAGGGCATGGCGGCCACTTGCCAGTTTGCTGGGCGCAATTGGGTTGTTGCAGGGACCGGCAAGCCAACCGTCATGGACGGGACCATCAGCTCCATGGCCTTCGTCCAAGCTTCGACCGGGTTGAACGGCCCGAGGACTTCTTTGGGCGTCAGCTTTGAGGCATCGAGCTGCGTGACCCAGCCCAGCCCAAGCCAATCGGGCTCAAACGGGCTGCACGCAGGCGGCTTGTACCAGGAGGTTGTAGGCGTCTGACTGCCCGGGTTGGCCTCTTGCCATGGCGAGCCCGCAGCCGGTGAGAAGACCGCCTTATTCTGCTCGAAGCTACGCAGGATCGAAGTGAAGAACTGAGCGCTCGTTTCCATCCATTGGAGCGTTACGTCGCTCCAGAACTTGGCCACCCCCAGGTAATCGTCAAAACGCAACATCGCGATGTCCTCCGCGTGGCCAGCAGCTTAGCCGGATAGCACCATAACGCCTTTTCGGCACCGCAACAATCCTATTGCGTCGCAACATCGCGTGTGGCTGCTCGTTTTCGCCACCCTCTCTGATCTGCCTTCCGGCCCGAGAGGAACCAGTACACGGCACCACCAACGATGCCCGCGACGGAAAATGCGACCAGAGGATACAGCGTGACCTTCACGGGTTGAACGGCTCCGGTGCCGGAGAGTTGTGCCAGGAACCCAAGCGCCGCGATGCCGATCCCGACGCAAACGTAGTAAAGCGAACTTTTCAGGCCGCGCCGTTCAGCAATACCAATCATGATGGCTGCGAACGGAGCTGCAAAGATCGCCGTGTGCAGGCTGGCAAGCAGGAGCCAAATGCCGGCTGCCGTCAGACGATCTATCCCAGCGCTCAAAAGCTCGTGCGGAGGCAGAACGAACGAGACCTCGATAATGGCCGCAGCGACACACGCGACGAGGTAGCCGCCGAGGCAGCGCAGGACCGCTGCAACCATCTTTCAAGACCCCGTGCAATCGGTTGAGAAGTTATTTACGCGCGCCGCCCGGCGAGCAGCCAGTAAACGAATCCCCCTGCAAATCCCGCCGTCGCGAAAACTTGCCAGACGGCTGGGCTCGGCCACGCCATACCCGCGGTCCCAACCTGCGCCAGGAATGGCATAGCCACGAGCCCCAGGCCGCCGCCGAGAATGTAGTACACTGCCGATCGGATGCGGGCCACCTCGCCTATCACGACGACGAGGAACGCCGGCAGGATAGTCAGCCCCGAGGCCAGTATGGCGCCCTGCGTGAGAAGATCGAAGAAGGCCAGCACCGTATCGGGTTCATCCATCGGAGCATCGTGAAATGCGTGGGTGATCCGCTCTAGGCCGAGTGTTACGAGCACGAAAAGGGAGATCAGGCCCGAAATGATGAACGCGATCGGGACCACGACAATCCGCCAAATCGTGGGCCAGACCATCTTCGTTCAGCTCCCAACCGCCGCGTTCGTGCAGAGGGCGCTCGCTCTAAGTCGGGTAGTCTCCGACTTGAGCTGCCCACAGGCGGCGAGGATGTCACGGCCTCGCGGAGTACGGACGGGGCTCGCATAGCCCGCACGATTGACGACTTCCGCAAAGCGCTCGATCTGCTCCCAATCCGAGCACTCGTACTTGGTGCCGGGCCAGGGATTGAACGGGATCAGGTTGATCTTCGCAGGAATGCCGCGCAGCAGCTTCACCAGCTCCTTGGCATCAGCCAGCGAGTCGTTGACACCCTTCAGCATCACGTACTCGAAAGTGATGCGCTTGGCATTCGAGAGGCCCGGGTAAGCCCGGCAGGCCGCCATCAGCTCGGCAATCGGGTACTTGCGGTTGATAGGCACCAGCTCGTTCCGCAAGTCGTCGCGCGTGGCGTGCAGCGAAATGGCGAGCATGGTGCCGCTCTCGGCGCCCCAGCGGGGGATTTCTGGCGCCACGCCGGAGGTCGACAACGTTATGCGCCGCTTGGATATGGAGAGCCCTTCGCCGTCCGCGGCGATCTCCATGGCCGCTTTCACATTCTCGAAATTGTAAAGCGGCTCGCCCATGCCCATGAGGACGATGTTGGTGATCTTGCGCTCGGTGCTGGGCAGCAGCCGTCCGTCGCCCGGTGGCTCAGCGCCGGGCCAGTCGCCGATCCGGTCGCGGGCCAGCATGATCTGGCCGACGATCTCCTGAACCTCGAGATTGCGCACGAGCGGCTGCGTACCCGTATAGCAGAACGAGCAATTCAGCGTGCAGCCGACTTGGCTCGAAATGCAAAGCGTGCCGCGGTCGATCTCGGGGATGTAGACCGTCTCGATCTCCGGAGGTGATGCCTCCCGGCCCCGTCTCGGCAGCCGCAACAGCCATTTGCGCGTGCCGTCAACCGAGACCTGCTCTCTCACGATCTCCGGCCGGGCCAGCGTATAAGCCGCGTCGAGCCGCGCCCGCAGGTCCTTCGAGATGTCGGTCATTTGATCGAAGGACGTCGCACCCCGGACGTAAATCCAGCTCCAGAGCTGGGATATGCGCATGCGCAGCTGCTTGGGCGGCACCCCGAGCTCGGACAGCACTTGGCCAAGCTCCGCCCGCCCCAAGCCGATGAGGGACGGCCGGGTGTCCTCCACTTTAGGGGAGGGGCTCTGGCGGGCAGTATTGTCGAGCAACAAAACCATTCGCTGACCTGTCCGGGACTCGAGAGCTGACATTTAGTCCCGAACGCGTGGAAGGCAAAGCCTTTGACAGTGCGCCGCCCCGTCGCCGGTACTATTTCTCATAATTCGTCGTTGAAACTTGAGCGCGCCTATGCCTCTCCAGAACCGCGTGACGCCCGAGGGAGAGATCATCGCGACGTCTGCGCGCGGGACCATGATGGGCAACAGGGGCGGCTGTCTCCACCGGCCGGACAAGACTCTCGGAAGCCGCCGCTGGGTGACACGTCAGTGGATCTGCTGCGAGCTGCAGTTCCGCGGCCGGCATCGGGAGGTGATGGCGCCGGGGCGGTATACCGAGCTGTTCTTTCTGGATGAGGCCACGGCGCTCGCGGCGGGGCACAGGCCATGCTTCGAATGCCGACGGGCTGAAGCACTCGTCTTTGCGACCTTGTGGGCGCAAGCCGAGGGTCGAACCGGGCGGGTTACGGCGGATCACATGGACAGGATCCTGCATGAGGAAAGGCTCGGCCCGGGAGGGGGTAAGCGCACATATCAATGGCCCATTGGGGATCTGCCGATGGGTACCATTGCGAGGCTCAATGGTCGGCCCCATCTCGTGACAGGGAGGAGCCTTCGGCCTTGGACGCCGGAAGGCTATTTGGACGCCATCCAGATCGATCCCGACACGCTTGTCGATGTTTTGACGCCGCCGAGCGTCGTCGCGCTCTTCCGGCTCGGGTTGCGGCCGCGCTTGCATCCCACCGCTGGACGCTGAGGAGAGACTCGCACCAGCGCCGATTAGCCTGCGGGGGGCGACTTCTGGCAGGATCAAGCCAGTTGTGATACCTCGGCGCCTGATTTCCTGCGCTGCAGCACGTGAGCTTCATGGACCTTCGTAACGTCGCGATCATTGCCCACGTCGACCACGGCAAGACCACGCTGGTCGATCAGCTCTTGAAGCAATCGGGTGCCTTCCGGGACAACCAGAAGGTGGCCGAGCGCGTGTTGGACAGCAACGATCTCGAGCGGGAGCGCGGCATCACCATCCTCGCCAAGTGCACCTCACTGGTCTGGCGCGGTACCCGTATCAACATCGTCGACACACCTGGTCACGCCGACTTCGGCGGCGAGGTGGAGCGGATTCTCAATATGGTCGACGGCGCCATCGTGCTCGTCGACGCGTCCGAGGGGCCTCTTCCGCAAACGAAATTCGTCGTCTCCAAGGCGCTGAAGCGGGGTTTGAGGCCCATCGTCGCCATCAACAAGATCGACCGTTCGGACGAGCGGCACCTGGAAGTGCTGAACGAGGTGTTCGACCTGTTCGCCAGCCTCGACGCGACGGATGAGCAGCTCGATTTCCCCACCCTTTACGGCTCGGGCCGCGATGGCTGGATGGCACCTGATCCGGCTGGTCCCAGGGACAGCTTGGCGCCGCTGTTCGATTTGATCCTGTCCCATGTTCCGCCGCCGCAGGTCGAGGACGGGCCATTCCGTATGCTGGCGACAACGCTCGAAGTGGACCCGTACCTGGGCCGCATGCTGACAGGCAGGATAACCTCCGGCACCGTGCGGCCAAACCAGACGATCCACGTTCTGCGCCACGACGGTCAGCTGGTCGAGGTGGCTCGCGTCACCAAGGTGCTGGCGTTCCGCGGGCTCGAGCGTCAGCCGATCGAGGTCGGGGAGGCTGGGGACATCGTTGCCATCGCTGGTGTGACGCAAGCGACTGTGGCCGACACGCTCTGTGATCCCAGCGTCGAAGTCCCGCTTCCGGCCCAGCCTATCGATCCGCCGACATTGACGATGACTTTCAGGATCAATGATGGTCCGCTTGCAGGTCAGGAAGGCGACAAGGTCCAGAGCCGCGTCATCCGAGAGCGGCTTTTCCGCGAGGCCGAGCGGAACATCGCCATTCGCGTAATAGAGTCCGAGGAGAAGGACGCCTTCGAGGTGGCAGGCCGCGGTGAGCTGCAGCTTGCCATTCTGATCGAGACCATGCGGCGGGAGGGCTTCGAGCTGACGGTGTCCCGGCCGCGGGTAGTGTTCAAGACTGATCCGGAAACGGGCCAGCGACTTGAACCCATCGAGGAGGTGATCATCGACGTCGACGAGCAGTACAGTGGCGTCGTCGTCCAGAAAATCTCCGAGCGTCGCGGCGAGTTGATCGAGATGCGCCCTTCAGGTGGCGGGCGCCTGAGGATGGTGTTCCACGTGCCAACGCGTGGCTTGCTTGGCTATCACAGTGAGCTGCTTTCCGACACGCGCGGCACGGCCGTCATGAACCGCCTGTTCCACGGCTACGCCCCCTATAAGGGCGAGATCCAGGGCCGGCGGACAGGCGTGCTGGTCTCCAATGGCGACGGTGAGGCTGTGGCCTATGCGCTCTACAACCTGGAGGACCGCGGGGCGCTGATGATCGGGCCGCAAACGCGCGTCTACCAGGGCATGATCGTCGGTGAGCACTCACGCGAGAACGACCTCGACGTGAACGTGCTCAAGGGCAAGAAGCTGACCAACATCCGCGCGGCAGGCAAGGATGACAACATACTGCTCACCCCGCCGATGAAGATGACGCTGGAACGCGCTCTCTCCTACATCGCGGATGACGAGCTGGTGGAGGTCACGCCCAAGTCCATCCGCTTGCGCAAGCGCTGGCTCGACCCCAACATGCGGAAGAAGATGGAGCGCATGAAAGACGCGAAGGCCGTCGCCTGAGTGGGAGACAGATGCGGTGACGGGGCTTTGCCCAGCCAGCAGGATTTCATGGCCAGAGGGGTTTCAGGTCACCAAAGAGCACGAGCTAGCGGCAGCCTTTCCCGAGACCGGTGAAGGTCATCTTTTCATCACCGGCCGTGCAGGGACTGGCAAATCCACGCTGCTGCGCTGCCTGCGGGAAATCATTGCAGATCAGGGCATCGTGCTCGCGCCCACCGGGCTTGCCGCCATCAATGTCGGTGGCCAGACCATCCATTCCTTTTTCGGCTTTCCTCCCCGTCTGATCGGGCCAGACGACATCCGCCGCAGCCGCAACGCCCGCATCATGCGGCAGCTCAAGTTCCTTATCATCGACGAAGTGTCGATGGTTCGCTCCGATCTGATGTGGGCGATCGACCAGGCGCTGCGCGTCAATCGAGGACGGCCCCGCGAGCCTTTCGGCGGTGTGCGCCTCTTGCTGTTCGGCGACCTTCACCAGCTCCCGCCCGTCGTTCAGGAAGCGGCTGAGGCGGAACACCTCGAAGCTCGTTTCGGCGGACCGTTCTTCTTTGACGTGCCCACGCTGCAGGACGGCGCCGGCACAGCGTACCTCGAGCTCAAGCACGTGTTCCGCCAGGATGACGCTGATCTCGTGAGCGTGCTAGACCGGATACGGGAGGGCGAGGCCGGCCCGGATGATCTGGAACTTCTTAACAGCCGTGTACGTCCTATCCGCAATCTTGCTGAGGGCGATGCCTTCGTCATCCTGACGCCCACGAATGCCGCGGCCAATCGGATCAACGCGGCTTATTTGGAAGCTCTTCCGGGTCAGGCTTATGCCTACGAAGCCAGCCTGACCGGTGACTTCAGCGACGCTGCCCAACCGACGGATAGCATTCTTCTGCTCAAGCCTGGGGCAAAGGTCATTCTGCTGCGGAATGATCCGGACCGGCGCTGGGTCAACGGCACGATTGCCCGCATCAGCCGGCTCAGCGAGAGCCAGGTGTGGGTGGAGATCGACGGCAAGGAGCACGAGGTCGAGCCTGTCGCTTGGGAGAACCGGCGTTATGCCTACGACCAGGCGGCAGAGAAGATCGTCGAAACGGTTGCTGGCACCTTCAAGCAGTTTCCGTTGCGGCTGGCTTGGGCCCTCACCATCCACAAGAGCCAAGGGCTGACTTTGGATCGGGTCTACATAGACCTGGGGCGAGGTACGTTCGCCCACGGGCAGGCCTACGTGGCCATCTCGCGGTGCAGATCTCTGGACGGCCTTGCGTTTGCCCGGCCGCTAAGGCCGCAAGACGTGCTCTTCGACCCGGCAACCCTGCGCTATCGCGAGCTTTTTCCGGCACTCGCCGCTTGATTTTCTGACGTCCTACAGTTCGAGGTGCGACAGTTTGTTCATTTTCGCGATGCACAATGAATGTTGCATCGCACAATAGAACGTATTAGGTAGGGAGCAGTCGGATTTGGCGGAGCGATTCCCCACCTCCGCTGACATTGGTCACAACCCCTCGAGGCTCCTTAGGAGACGGTCATGAACGAGCAGTTCACGCAGCAGGCACAAGAAGCATTCAACGCGGCCAAAGAGGCTCGCATCCCGGAAAACGTACAGGCCATGGCCGCGGAGAGCGTCGCCAAGGGCCGCGAGACCTACCAGAAGCTCAATGCCGCGGCAAAGGACAGCCTCAAGGCGTTCGAGGAAGTGATCACGACCGCTCAGGCCGGCGCGCGTGCCATCAGCGAGAAGGTCTTGAACAACACCGCGGCAAATGCCGAGGCCGCGTTCGACGCAGCTCAGGCCATTGCCCGCGCTTGCACGCTGCCGGAGGCCATCCGCCTGCAGACGGATTTCCTGCAGAAGCAGTTCACCGTCGCGAGCGCCCAGACCAAGGAGCTTTTCGAGCTTTCGACGAAAGTCGCTCAGCAAACGCTGGAGAGCATCAGCTCGGCGGCAAATCGTACGAGCGCGAGCTTCAAGTTCAATTCGTGAGCTCTTCTTGGTGACGACAATCCTGCGAGGGTCCGAAAGGCTGTCTTCGGACCCTCGCACCTGTGACTTGTGAACGCGGGCGGAACGAAGCCGCGACAACAACGTTGAAATACATTTTCTGCCGCGCTTTATAGTGGACTCATGTTGGGGTCCAGCTCAAAAGTTCGAGTAAGGCGCGGCAGGCCATCCGATGCGGAAGCATTGGCAAAGGTCTTTCGCGAGTCCTGGCAACTCGCATACCGGGGCATCATCCCGCATCTTCATCTCGAATGCATGATCCGCCGCCGCGGTCCGGAATGGTGGGCCAGTGCCGTGCGTTCGGGTGACAATATCCTCGTGCTCGAAGTCAATGGCGAAGTTGCTGGTTACGCCACGTGGGGTTCGGCGCGCGGCCGCAGCTCTTATCAGGGCGAAATTTACGAGCTCTACCTCGCCCCCGTTTATCAGGGCCTCGGGTTTGGCGAGCTTCTCTTCGAAGCCTGTCGCAGCGCCATGGATGAGCGCAGGATCAAAGGCCTGATCTGCTGGGCTTTAGCCGAAAACACCCCGGCCATCGACTTCTATTGGCGGCGTGGCGGCCGGCCGATCGCCAGAGCCTACGATCGGATCGGGGGCGTCAAGCTCGAAAAAATCGCGTTCGCATGGAATTGAGCCGGCGTTTGGCTGGCCGAGGGTGCGCGGCCGCTGCGCAAGCGAGCGCACTTCGGCCTGCACGAATGTCTCACGGCGATTCTCGTAAAGAAATGCGCCGGGCGGCCTTTCTCTTCTCACGTCACCTCTGCTATACGCGCCTGAACGCGAGGTGACTCTCATGAGCGACTTGAAAATTGCGGTGATGGGTGTGGCCGGCCGGATGGGGCGTGAGCTCGTCCGCGTGGTCCACGCGACGCCTGGGTGCGTCTTGATTGGCGGCACCGAACGCGAAGGCTCGCCGGCGCTTGGCCAGGACATCGGCGCTCTGGCGGGCATCGGCAACCTGGGCGTTGTCGCCAGCGATGATCCGCTTGAGTTGATCGCCCGCGCCGACGCAGTGCTCGACTTCACGACACCGAAAACTTCCGTCGAGTTCGCTGGACTGACAGCGAACGCGCGCATCATTCATGTAATCGGTACGACCGGTTTTTCTGAAGAAGACGAGGCTGCCATTGCCGCTGCCGCCCGTCACGCCACCATCATCAAGTCAGGCAACATGAGCCTGGGCGTAAACCTGCTGGCTGCCCTCACGAACAAGGTCGCTCAGATTCTCGACGACAGCTTCGACATCGAAATCCTGGAAATGCATCACAAGCACAAGGTCGATGCACCTTCCGGGACAGCCCTCATGCTTGGCGAGGCTGCGGCGCAGGGGAGAGGCATTTCCCATAAGGACCGCAGCGTTCGCGTGCGCGATGGCCATACCGGGCCACGAAATCGCGGCGACATCGGCTATGCGACTCTCCGCGGCGGGAACGTGGTCGGGGAGCACACGGTCATCTTCGCGGGAGAAGGCGAGCGCATCGAGCTGACACATCGCGCGAGTGACCGGAGCCTGTTCGCCCGCGGTGCGGTTCGGGCCGCTCTCTGGGGACGGGGTAAGCCGCCAGGGCTTTACTCGATGAGAGATGTGCTTGGAATTTGAGTCTGTTTGGCGCACCTGGATTAGTGATCGACAGCGAATAACAAGGATACGAAATGGCAGGTGACAACGTGCTCGTGCTGGTTCGGCACGGCCAGAGCGAATGGAACAAGCTCAATCTGTTCACGGGCTGGCGCGATCCTGGTCTTTCCGAAAAAGGCGTCGAGGAAGCGCGCACAGCTGGTAGGCTCCTCAAAGCGGAGGGCTACAAATTCGACGTGGCGTTCACCAGCGCGCTGAAACGGGCCCAGCAAACTCTTGAGCTTATGCTCGAAGAGCTAGGGCAGACGGGGCTCCTCACCTACGCTGACCAGGCGCTCAATGAGCGGGATTACGGTGATCTTTCAGGTCTCAATAAAGATGATGCGCGCCGCCGCTGGGGAGAGGAGCAGGTGCACATCTGGCGGCGCAGCTATGACGTAAGACCCCCCGGAGGCGAAAGCCTGAAGGATACGGCCGCGCGCACCTTGCCTTACTACGAGTCGAAGATCTGGCCAGAGGTGAAGGCGGGCCGCAATGTGCTCGTCGCGGCGCACGGTAACTCGCTGCGCTCTATCGTCATGAAGCTCGACAATCTGTCGCCCGAGGAAGTGACCAAGCTCGAGATCGCAACGGGTGTTCCGATTGTCTATCAGCTCGACGACGAAGGGCGGGTGCGGTCGAAGCGCATTCTCCAGCCATAAGAAGCGTTTTCGACAGCGAGGCTAAACCTCGATCAGGCCATATGTCCGGCCGGTCGGCTTTTCCACCTGTGACGCGACATTGTAGACGGGTACGCCGCCGGGCGTGCGTCCTTCGTACTTGCCGTGGTGCGCGTGTCCGTGCACCACAGCGCTCACATTGAAACGATCGATGGCTTCAGCAAGGCGGGATGAGCCGAGGAATGGATATATTTCCAATGGCTCACCCGCGATCGTGTCTCGCACCGGAGCATAGTGCAAAACGACGAAAATGCGCTCCGTGTGCAAGGTCCGTAGGCCATTCTCGAGTCGTGCCGCCTCGTTGAGGCTTTCGGTCACGAACTGTTTAATCACGGGCTCGCCAAATGCGGTGAGCAAATGTCTGCCGAATCCACCGGCGAAGCCTTTTGTCCCCACGAAGCCGACATTCCCCACAACGAAGGCCCGGGTTTCTAGCATCATTACGCCGGCGTCGCGTAAGACCTGCCTTACCACTTCCGGCTGCCCGGATTCGTGGTCGTGATTGCCGAGAACGGCCAGAACTGGGATCGAGCAGGCTTTTACATCCTGCGCCAGAATTTCCGCTTCTTCTCGCTTGCCCAAGTCCGTGAGATCGCCAGCCAGCACAAGAACATCAGCCACCCGGCAGATCTCTTCGAAAAGCTCGCGGTAGGGGCGGACCTGCCCTTCTCTGACGTGCAGGTCAGCAAGTGCGGCGACTTTCAGCTTACGAGGCATTTTTCGCCCCACCTTTTCCGCTGAAATCCGCGAAATTCCATTCCTCGGTGTCGATCAGATAATCGGCAGGAGAGAGCATTCCGCCTCGGCAGATTTTTCTCTTGGACGGAGGAAGCTCGAGCTGGATGCGAAGGCGATCCATCAATTCGTGCATCAGCCATGATGGAACGCAGGCCCGCTCCGATGGATAAATCCAACGGAAGTTGATGAGATGTGCGAATAGAATTTCCCAATGAGCATCCATGTAGGAGAGCAAACGGCTCCAATCGATTTCCTCATGTGCCTTCAAAATGAGGTGCGCGATGTCTGCGCCTTCATAACGATTGTGCTGCTGAATGAAGCTCTTGGACCACAACAGCTCGGTCGGGCCGACGATCTGGACGCGTGTGCCGAAAACGTCCGCTGGCCGTCCGTTGTTGATCCAGTCGTCAGTGACAGGGATGACGCCGTTGGGCGAAGCAAAAATTATATCGATGTAGTGCGCACCGCTGTGGACCTTGGCGATCCAAAGCTCATCTTCCACCGTGATGGCGTAATTCAATCGCTGAAAATGCGCCAGCAAACGCGGGTAGTCACTAGCTTTGCAGAACACGTCGAGGTCTTTCGTCGCGCGCGTTATGCCCGTGTACGCGCTGAAGGCATAGGCTCCGGCGATAACGAAAGGAACGTTGCTGCGAGCCAGCTCTTGCAGAGCCACACGATAAAATGCCTCCGCGCCAGCGACGATAGGTCTGGGCGTCGTCGGCGTCATGACGACCGCTGGTTCGGTCTGCTTTGAGAATTCCTTGTTTCGTTCTGCCAAGAAGCTGGAACCTTGCACCTTACCGAATGATCAGCTCTTGGTCGGCCAGTAGCCGAAGCCGCCGCTATCCGTCGGTCGATTTCTGTTATTGCTCAGGAACAATCCGTTTCGCGTGAGGTTCCGGGGGATTTGCTGCCCCGCAGTCAACGAGGTCTCTTGACAGCCTTGTCCCCTCGGGCACAAGGCACCTCAGCTTTACAGGAAAGGTGACCGGATATGCCCCTTGATCGATCGCCGGAGGCGGATCGCGCCCGGCTTATCGAAATCATCAAAACACGATCTTTCCAACAGGGCCGGGAGGTGAAGCTCGCCTCGGGGCGCACGTCCACGTTCTACTTCAATATGAAGCCGACCGTGCTTGACGCGCAGGGTGGCTGGATCATCGCGAACCTCATCCTGGATCAGATCGAAAAGGAGAAGGTACGCTGGATTGGTGGGCTGGAGATGGGTGCCGTGCCAATCGCGTCAGCGGTGGCAGCCGTAAGCCCGCTGCGTGGGCGGCCCATCTCGGCCTTCTTCGTTCGCAAGCAGGTGAAGGATCACGGAACGCGTAGCCTTGTCGAAGGCCTGGCGCCCGGTGAGAGCTTGAAAGGCGAGCCGGTGATCATCGTGGAGGATGTTACGACCACGGGAGGTTCCGCGCTCAAGGCCGTCGAAGCCGTTCGCGCGGAAGGTGGAGAGATCGCCCGCGTCATTACTCTTGTCGATCGCCTCGAGGGAGCGGAGGAGGCATTCCGTGCAGCTGGGCTACGGTTCACACCTCTGTTGACGCTGGACGACTTTCGATAAAGCCTGGCGCTCGTCCGTTTGGCGGTTCGGCCATCAGTGAGCCATGAACACCGGCATCTCGGTGTGCCACAGTATGTGGTTCGTGGCTCCGCCGAAAATCATCTGCCGCAGCCGGCTTTGCGTATAAGCGCCCTTGACGAGCAGATCGCCGCCGAGCCGTCGCGCTTCTTCGAGAATGGCCTCGCCTGGCTTCCGCCCCCCAGCAAGCACAGTCAGCTCGCGCACCTCGATGCCATGAGCAGCGAGACAATCGGCCAGCTCCTTGCCGGACGGACCCGGAGTCACTGCGCCCTCGACAGTGAGGACAATCACCTCGCGCGCCTTCACCAGGAGCGGCATCGCATAAGCAACAGTGCGCGCGGATTCTGAGCTGCAGTTCCAAGAAATAACAATGCGTTCCCCGAGTGACCGGGGTGCTTCAGGTGGTGCGATCAGCAACGGCCGGCCGCTTTCGAATAGAACCGCCTCGAGTGTTGTCATGCGAGGGCCAGCCGTGCCGCTTTGTGGCCGGCCGACGACGGTCAGATCGTAAACACGCGCCAAGCTCGCCAAAGCGGCGTCATCGACAGGGTCGCCTGCTCGCCAGCGGTGGCGAGGACGTTGACCCTCTGGCAACGAGCGAGTCGCCTCGCTTGCGAAATAGGCATCGAAAATGTGCCGCGCAGTGGCAAGGATCTCCAAATCCTCCTGCTCGGCACGCGGAAACGTCACCGTCACCACCGGGTCAGGGCCGACAACGGAGATTTGCGGCAGCCGCAGTGCGACACCTTCCACCGTGCCCGAGAACATGCCGGCAATTCGCGCAGCACACTCGAGCATCGAGGTGACGAGATCGTGCTTCTCGACAGGAACGAGGATGCTTTTCACAATTCCCTCGCTGTGACGGTTGTTTGGTTATTTGACGGACGCTCAACTGTAGCACGATTTGAGGGCCGTTAACCCTGGCGGACCTGCAAATCACGGTATGGCCACATTTTTTTCGAGCAGCTGTGCCGATCTGCTCACCGCTAATAGCGGTAGAGCGCGCTTAGGGCACCGTATCCGCCCAATTCGCCAGATCTGTCGATCGAGACTCCGGCACTTGCACTTATCTCACCACCTGGCCAAGCGAACCGCACAAGCGCTCCAACACGGCCGCCATCGTATTCGGAGTTGCCGTTTGCGGAAGCCTCCATGCCGAGCGAAAGCTCTGGTTCAATTCTATAGCCAGCACGCGCGTGAGCCGCGTATGTCCCGCCGTGCACTGATGACCAAGACAGGTCGAGAGAAGACCAAATTTCCGGTGTGATTTCCCACCAGCTTTCAAGCGCAGTCTTGACGCCGTAATCGGTCCCGACGACCGTACTCTCGGTGTCTAAAGGGCTGAGACTGTGCGCTTCCGCTGCGGCACCAACGAAGCCTTTGAGTGTCACCGATCCCAGTTGGTGTTGGTAACCCAACAGCAATTCGCCGAAGCCGACGTGTCCGCGAATGGTGGTCCCATCTGAATCGTATGAGTAGGTTCCATAGCCGCCACCGGTGCGGAGGCGCCAGCCATTGGTTTCGAGCGAGCCGGAGAGCGCGGTCGTTGTTCCCGAGTACGCGGACCAGCTATTCGCGTTGACGTCGGCTCCGCCCCAGATCTCCCACGTGGAGCGCCGCTCGTCCGCGGCTGCGGGTTGTGTCATGAGCAGGAGGATACCCCCAAGCCCGAGCGCGCCTCCCCGCCATGCGCCTTTCGAACTCCAGCTCAGACGCCCCACTCTAGTACTCGCGACGCTGCGTCAAAAACCGGAACTACGATTTCTGAACGATGTTAACCAAAAATTTACCATTTCCTCAAGCCGAGAATTTGCGCCCACTGCGACGATTGAATTCGAGGTTCGAAGAGAGAGTGTGCTTGTTGAAGTTTTCTAGCTGCAATATTTACCGAATACTAGAACATAGAGTGAACTCAGCTCACTCCAATACCATCCAACGTTTGGAAGTCGTGCGGTCCGCCACGTGCCGTTAGCATTCGAAGACTGGCTACAACTTACAGACGCAGGTCTTTACTGCGCACCCGGTGACTTTCACATCGATCCCAGTCGCCCCGTCGATCGGGCCCTCATCACTCATGGCCACTCGGATCATGCGCGACCTGGGCATGGCGCGGTTCTGGCAACCGCAGAAACGGTCGCGATCATGAAGGCCCGCCTTGGGGAAGACGCAGTTGGTACATACCAATTCCAACCTTATGGCGTTCCGCTGCAGCACGGTGAGGTAACGATCACCCTCCATCCCGCAGGGCATATTCTCGGCAGCGCACAGGTGGAGCTGCGTTATCGCGGCCAGCGAGCCGTCATTTCCGGTGATTACAAGCGAACGTCGGATCCCACCTGCCAACCATTCGAGCTCGTAACGTGCGATCTCTTCATCACGGAAGCCACGTTCGGCTTGCCAGTCTTTCGTCATGAGCCCGACGGAAGCGAAATCGAGCGACTGCTCAAGTCCGTAAAAACCTTCCCGGACCGCGCACACCTTGTCGGCTGCTACGCTCTGGGGAAGTGCCAGCGGCTACTCGCATTATTGAGGCGGGCTGGCTACGAAAGACCCATCTACCTGCACGGTGCCCTCAAGAGCTTGACCGATGTCTACACCGCTCTCGGACAGGATTTCGGGGAGCTGATTTTGGTTAGCGATGTGGGGCGGGGGCTAGCGGGTGAAATCATTCTCTGCCCGCCATCGGCGCTCAAGGATCGGTGGTCGCGGCGGCTTGCGGACCCCGTCACGGCATTCGCATCAGGATGGATGCGGGTGCGGGGACGAGCACGTCAGCGAGGGGTCGAGCTGCCCCTGGTGATCTCTGACCACGCAGATTGGCCTCAGCTCATCAACACAATCTGCGAGACCGGCGCCGAGGAGGTCTGGGTGACCCACGGCCGGGAGGAAGCCTTGGTCTACCAGCTCGGCCGCATGGGCAAACGGGCCCGCGCACTGGCGCTGCTTGGCCGAGAAGACGAGGAAATTGAGGATTGAGCGTGTTCTCTGGGGTGGGGCTCAATTTCGATGTCTGCTGCCGGCAAAAGAAACGCAAGATTTGAACCGCGGGGGCGGGTGCACCGATGAAAGCCTTCGCTGCGCTGTTGGACCGGCTGGTCTACAGCCCGAGCCGAAACACGAAGCTGCAGCTGATGCAGGATTACTTCCGCTCGACGCCCGATCCTGACAGGGGGTGGGCGCTGGCGGCACTTACCGATGGGCTGCCGTTCACGTTCCCGGTCCGCCGGACCATCATGGAGCTGATGGACAAGCGGCTCGATGCCGAGCTGTTCCGTCTGTCCCGCGATTATGTCGGTGATACCGCGGAAACGGTGGCACTGGTGTGGCCCGATACCGCCGAGCAAGCGGACCCGCCGCGATTGTCGGAAGTCGTCAGCCGCCTCGGATTGATCGATGCCCAAGAATTGGGGGAGGTGATCGCCTCCTGGCTTGATCGACTCGATGCAACAGGCCGCTGGGCCCTGCTCAAGCTGCTCACCGGTGCTTTGCGGGTTGGCGTCTCCTCTCGCCTGGCCAAGACCGCGGTGGCTAACATGGCGGGCCGCGATGTGGGTGACGTCGAGGAGGTCTGGCACGCCCTAACGCCACCCTACGAGCCGCTGTTCGCGTGGCTGGAAGGAAGGGCCGAGAAGCCGGACATCACAGGTGCGCCCGTTTTCCGGCCGCTGATGTTGGCCCACCCCATAGAAGAAAAGGAGCTTGAGGAGCTCGATGTTCGCGAGTTTTCGGCCGAATGGAAGTGGGACGGCATTCGCGTTCAAATCGCTGCTGGGCGAGGCGAGGTGCGGCTCTACTCTCGTACCGGCGATGAAATTGGCAGCAGCTTTCCCGAGCTGATCTCGGCATTCCAATTCGATGCTGTAGTCGATGGTGAATTGCTCGTTGTGCGGGATGGCCGGGTCGCGCCGTTCAATGACCTGCAGCAGCGGCTCAATCGCAAAACGGTGACGCGCGCTTTATTGGAGCGCTATCCCGCACACGTTCGGCTCTACGACGCTCTCATTCTTAACGGCGAGGATCTGCGGCAGCTCCCGTTCATCGAGCGGCGCCGCCGGCTTGAGCAATGGCATGCCGAGGTTCGGCCGCCGCGAACAGACTTGTCCGAGCTGGTCGAAATCGCTGATCGCGATGAGCTGTACAGGATTTGGCGCGACACGCGCGGTGCTGGAATCGAAGGGCTAATGCTGAAGCGCCAGGCAAGCCCTTACCTCGCAGGACGGCCCCGCGGGCACTGGTACAAGTGGAAACGAGCCCCGCTCACAGTCGATTGCGTGCTGATGTATGCCCAGCGCGGGTCGGGTCGGCGCTCGTCCTATTACTCGGACTACACCTTTGGAGCTTGGGCGAAAAAACCAGACGGCAGCGTCGAGCTGGTGCCGGTAGGAAAGGCATATTCCGGCTACACGGACGCGGAGCTCATCACTCTCGATCGCTGGATTCGCAACAACACCGTCGATCGCTACGGTCCGGTACGGGCCGTGCGCCCGGCGCTGGTGCTCGAGATTGCGTTCGATGCGGTCCAGCGCTCGACCCGGCACCGATCAGGCATTGCAATGCGCTTCCCGCGTATTCATCGCATCCGATGGGATAAGCCCGCTGCGGAAGCAGAGCAGCTTGAGACGCTGCTCGGACTCATCGAGAGCTGATCTTCGGCTCTCGGACTCAAATTTTTTTTGCGCAGCCTCAACCTCCGTGCTGATCCGAAGTTGTTTAGTTGCAATCCGTCGACCATAATCTTTCCGGTCAGCCAATGGAGGTGGGTCATGCGTATGGATTACAAATCCGATCCGTCCGGGGGGCCCATCCAGACAATGCTCGATACCGCTTTCGGGGGTTTGATCGCTGGGGGACGGAGCTTCGAGCCCTGGTTTCGAGCAGCAACGCGCAGCAACCTCGAAGCTTACAGCCTGATGAGCCGCCGCACGCTGGCCTACTTGGAGCTGCCGATGCGGCTGAGCCAGTGCCGGTCGCCTCAGGATTTTGCCAGCGAGCAAATGCGCTTCTGGCAGGATATGTTCCGCCAGTACGCCGAATGCGGCCAGAAGGTCATGGGGGCATGGATCGAATTCGCGCAAAAGGTTAGCCGGTCCGGCGGCAAGAACGGTGAGAAAGAGCGCGATTACATAACTTTTCCCGAGCCGGAGGAGGCGGGCACGAGCTCGCGCAAATCAGGTGAGCGGCAGGCAGCCTGAGCGCCTTACATCAGATCTCAAAGAAAAGGCCCTCTCCGACAAGGAAGAGGGCCTGCGCAATTAAATCTGAGGCTAAAATCTGAAGCGGGTATCAGCGCTTAGCCAACTGCCAGAGGCCAGGAACTAAACAGGCCCCGAGCGCTGTCTTGAAGAGAGTTGCCGCATAGAATGGGACGACGCCGAGCGCCCAGGCCTTCTCGAAGCCGACAAGCTGAGCCAGCCAGATCACGCCAAACGCGAATAGGACGATATGGCCGAGCAACATGGCCACGAAGAGTCTTGGAACCGAGCGGTCCCAGCCTCTCTCGGCGAGCCACCCGACGACATAGGCAGCCGGTACGAATCCGATCAAATAACCGCCCGTCGGACCCAACATGTAGGCGAGGCCAATGCCCTTCTCCGGCGTGCCAGCGAACACCGGCAGCCCTAGCGCACCTTGCGCAAGGTAGAGGAGCACGGTGAGTGCACCCAAGCGCGGCCCAAGCGCTGCGCCGAGGAACAGGACGACGAAGGTTTGCATCGTCATCGGCACGGGCCAGAACGGCACCTGAATCTTCGCCGATGCCGTGAGCAGCAACGTGCCGAGGACGACAACCGCGCCGAGGCGCAGGACATCGCCGCGGCTCTCCGGCCAAAGGGCTGAGACGAGCGTCGAATTCGTTTGAGCTGACATTGCTATGGGTGCCTTGAGTTTCTGAGTTGGAGCCATCCCGCCCCCGTACGGATGGGAGCCCAACAGATCTACCACGGGCGGGCTGTGGTGGCAATCACCAGATGATGCCGCCCGCGAGGAGCAGATCTTCAGGAAGGTAAGACCCGCCTAGCCCTGCCTTGCTTAAGCGTCGACCGGATCCTTGGCCTGCTGAGTCAACAGGGCAGGAACGATTGGCCGGCCGGCTTCGCGATCGCGGCGGCGGATCTGCGGCGGTTGGAAAGCTCGGCGGGCGTGAACCTCGCAATAGGGCAGACCAGGCACCTTATTGCGATTGCAGAAATGGAAGTCAGGTGACTGCGGATCACCAATCGGCCAGCGGCAGCTCGACTCCGTGAGCATTTGCAGCGTCTTGCGCTCCTCGGGAGGAATGACGAGCTCCTCAGCTGGCGGAATATAATTATCGACATCCGGTTGATAGAGCGCCCGGAACGCAGGGTTTCCGATGGTGCCGAAGCGTGTTTTCGAGACGCCGCGCTTCGCGGTGGAGCCAGATGACGTGCGGGGGCGCGCGCGATGGGTCTTTATGCGGGAGGTGGTCGCCCGACCGGACAGACCCAACCTGTGCACTTTACCAATCACGGCGTTGCGCGTGACACCTCCGAGCCGCGCGGCGATCTGGCTGGCGCTCAACCCTTCCGCCCAGAGTCTCTTCAGCTGTTCGACGCGCTCTTCCGTCCAGCCCATCTTGTCGCTCCTTACAGAATCAGATCACATCCGATCCGCGGGACGCGCACCGGAACAAGCGGGCAAGCAGCGAGGCGTGCGATACGCGAACGGGCGCAACGCAACACCGGCACGCAGCTTGGCCGTTACAGACGCTTGAACTGGGGGTACTCGACGAACTCGCGCCGACTGGGCGCGTGGGTACTATGGTAGGACTTGAGACGACCCAAATACTCGCGACGCGGACTTGCGCCGCACCGCCATATCGTGTGGCGGGCGTCGACCAAGCTACAACATAGCGATTTCAGACGACAAGGCGTGGAGGGCCCGAACCCCGTCCATTAAGGTGGAATCGTGTCGTTCGTGCAACGTGGAAGATTGAGTTCGCTGTATGTTTGCGTCGCCGGGGCTTGCGCGTCAGGCCTCGCGTAAGCTCAGTCTGCGTGTCATCTCGTTGACAGCCAAGGATCGCGGGTTGTATGCATAAAGCACCGGGCCGCCACGCGAGGGCGGCTCTTTTGCTTTCCCGCTACAGGAGCTGCCAGCCATGTCGCAGCCCGCGCCGGCTACGAATCTGACCGCCGTCTCGGCATCGAGTGGTCCATCCCTTGCAGTGATGGACACCTACGCGCGTCAGGACATCGTTTTCGAGCGAGGCGAAGGCTCTTGGCTCATTTCGACGACCGGCGAGCGCTACCTCGATTTCGCGAGCGGGGTGGCCGTCAACCTGCTGGGCCACGCACATCCCAAGCTGGTTCAGGCGCTTACGGAACAAGCGCACAGGGTCTGGCATACATCGAACCTCTACAGGATCGCAGGCCAGGAGCGCCTTGCTGAGCGGCTGTGCGCGGTAACGTTCGCGGAAAAAGTTTTCTTCTGCAACTCGGGGGCCGAAGCCTGTGAAGGCGCCATCAAGCTCGTGCGCCGCTATCACCACGTCTGCGGCCGGCCCGAGCGCTACCGGATCATCACATTCCAAGGTGCCTTCCACGGCCGGACACTCGCGACCATCGCTGCGGCCGGCAATGAGAAGTATCTCGACGGCTTCGGTCCGCGGATGCCTGGCTTCGACGTGCTGCCGCTGGGCGACATGGCTGCCGTTGAAGCAGCGATCGGCCCCGAAACGGCGGGCATCATGATTGAGCCTGTACAAGGCGAAGGCGGCATTCGGGTCGTCCCCCCGGAGGATCTCCGGCGGTTGCGCGAGCTATGCGACAAGCACGGGCTGCTGCTCGTGCTGGACGAGGTCCAGTGCGGGTTCGGCCGCACGGGCAAGCTTTTCGCGCACGAGTGGGCGGGGATCACGCCGGATGTGATGGCCATCGCCAAGGGCCTTGGGGGGGGATTTCCTGTCGGAGCGTTTCTTGCCACCGCGGAGGCCGCGAAGGGCATGGTGCCCGGAACTCACGGCTCGACCTTCGGCGGCAATCCGCTCGCTATGGCGGTCGGCAACGCCGTTCTGGACGTCGTTCTCGAGCCAGGGTTCCTGGAGGCGGTTCAGCAGAAGGCCAACCGTTTCAAGCAGGAGCTCGCACGGATCAAGGACGAGCACCCTGACGTCGTCGAGGAAATCCGTGGTCTCGGGCTTCTCACCGGCATTCGCGTGAAGCCGCCAGTTGCCGACGTGCTCAAAGCCTGCACCGCGGAGAAGCTGCTTGCGGTGACGGCCGGCGAGAACGTTCTGCGGCTTCTGCCGCCCCTCAACATTACAGACGCGGAGCTGTCCGAAGGCATTGCGCGCCTCTCGCGGGCGCTCCGGCGTGTGTCGACGTCCTAACCATGCGGCGGAATTCGCCCCGCCACCCGAGGTCCCGTCATGGCGCCACGCCATTTTATCGACATTGGAGACATCGACTCGGCAACCCTGCGGCGGATCGTTGATACGGCCCACGAGATGAAGCGAGCCGGCAAGGTGGTGCCTGCATCGCTCCGGCCCGAGGGCATCGAGGACGCCGTGCTGGTGATGATTTTCGAGAAGCCATCGACGCGCACGCGGGTGTCTTTCGATGTGGCGATGCGTCAGCTCGGCGGCCAAACCATCGCACTCAACCATACGGATCTGCAGCTCGGGCGGGGGGAGTCCATTGCGGATACGGCCCGCGTCCTCTCGCGCTACATCGATGTGATCATGATCCGTGCCAACAAGCACGAGAGCGTGCTCGAGTTGGCCCAGTATTCCTCGGTTCCCGTGATCAATGGGCTGACTGACAAGAGCCATCCCTGCCAGGTCATCGCCGACATCATGACCTTCGAGGAGCACAAGGGGCCGATAAAGGGTCAGACGGTCGCGTGGGTTGGGGATGGCAACAACGTCGCGACCTCCTGGATGCACGCTGCCGCGCGGTTCGGGTTCCGCCTGCGGATCGCGTCGCCCGCCCAGCTTCGGCCTGAGAAGCAGGTGCTCGACTGGGTCAAGTCGGAGGGAGCTGATGTGCTTGTCACCGACGACCCCGAAGAGGCCGTGGCTGGGGCCGACTGCGTCGTTACAGACACGTGGGTTTCAATGGGCCATACCGATGCGTCCCGGAGGAAGCAGATCCTGGGACCATATGCCGTCAACGGCGAGCTGATGAATAAAGCGAGCAAGGACGCCATATTCATGCATTGCCTTCCGGCTTATCGCGGTAACGAGGTCAGCGCGGAAGTGATTGACGGACCGCAGTCCGTCGTGTTCGACGAAGCTGAAAACAGGCTCCATGCACAAAAAGCAATTCTTGCATGGTGCCTTGGGAAGGATTGAATGGCAGAACGCCTCATGCTCACCAACACGGGTGGGCTGCGAAAGACGGCAGATGACCTGATCATGCCGTTCCGGACAGAGCAGTCCGGTGTCTTCGGACGGCTGGTGCGCCTCGGCCCCGTGATCAACAGCGTTCTCAACCGGCACGATTATCCGGAGCCCGTAAGCCGCGTTCTCGGAGAAGCCGTGGCGCTGACCGCTTTGCTGGGCTCCTCACTCAAATTCGACAGTGCCTACGGCGGGCGGCTTATTCTCCAGACGAAGACCGATGGGCCGATTAGCTTTCTGGTCGTCGATTTTGAGGAGCCTGGTCGCGTGCGGGGCTACGCCAGCTTCGACAGAGAGAAGGTCGAGGGCCTCGGGCGCGTCGCGTGGAACGAGCCGGGTCGTCTTCTCGGGAATGGTCACCTAGCTATGACGATTGACCCAGGTGGTGACCTCGATCGCTATCAAGGCATCGTGCCGCTCGATGGCTGTGGGCTCAGCGACGCAGCCCGGGTCTATTTCCGGCAGTCAGAGCAAATACCTACTTTTCTCCGGCTAGCGGTTGCCCGCCATTATGCGGGAGGCACATGGCAGTGGCGGGCCGGCGGCTTACTTGTTCAGTACGTTCCGCCGCTCGAGGAGGGGGCCACCTCCAACGACGAGAACGAGGGCCTGCTGTTGGGGGAAGAGGACGACCGGTGGACCAGCGCTCGCACCTTGGCCGAGACCGTGGAGGACCACGAGCTGCTCGATCCGACGCTTATGCCTGAGCGGCTGCTTTGCAGGCTGTTTGCGGACGAAGGCGTGCGCGCCTTCCCGTCTGTTAGCCTGGAGGAGCATTGCCGCTGCTCCCGGGATCGGGTGAGCAATCTTCTTGGGAGCTTCGGTGCAGACGAGCTAGCGGACATGCGCGAGGCGGACGGAGCCATCACGGTCACGTGCGAGTTCTGCAATACCAAGTACCGCTTCGAGATCGACGAGATCAGGTGAGGGCGGTACCCACCTCCATCGCTCTATATCATATGAAAAGGGCCCCGTTTGGCGGGGCCCTTCTTTTCATCATTATATCAACCGTTGTTCTCACTCGCGCTCGCCGAACAGATAGAGCAGCGAGGTGAACATATTGATGAAGTCGAGATAGAGGCTCAGAGCACCCATGATGGCCGACTTTGCAGCCATCTCGGCGCTGCCCACAACCGCGTAGTAGCCGTCCTTGATCCGCTGGGTGTCATAGGCCGTCAGACCAGCGAACACCAGCACGCCCATCACGGAAACCGCGAACTGCAGCGCGCTCGACTGCAGGAAGAGGTTGACCAGCGCGGCAATGATGATGCCGATCAGGCCCATGAACAGGAAGGTGCCCCAACCGGACAGATCCTTGCGGGTTGTGTAGCCCCACAGGCTAAGGCTCGCGAACGCAGCCGCCGTGATGAAAAACACGCGGGTGATCGAAGCGCCTGTGAATACAAGGAAGATTGTCGATAGCGACGCGCCCATCGCGGCAGCGAAGAGCCAGAACGCGATCTGCGCCGCGCTGACGCTCATCTGATAGACGCGGAAGGACAGGAAGAACACGAAGGCCAACGGAGCCAGCATGATCACCCAACGCAGCGGGCTGACAAACAGCAGCCGCCCAAACTCCGTCAGCATGATGCCATTGCCCAGCCGGGCAACCGCCGAAGCCGGATCGCCCGTGACGGCAGCACTGAACAACATGTAGGCGACCACGCCGGTAAGGGCCACTCCGGCCGCCATGTAGTTGTAGACGGAGACCATGTACGCGCGGAGGCCCTCGTCGACCGCTACGCCCGCGCGGGCGGCGGTGGCGGCTTGCGCATACCTGTTGTCGAATTGAGCCATTGTCTATCCTTTGGTCGCTGATGCGAGCACCCAAAACCTATTGGCTGCAATATGACCTGCACGCGCGACGCTTTCAAGGCGGCGCGTGCCCGTCGTCTCGACGTTGCAGGAAATTATTGGCTGAGCCACCTGGACGCAAGCTCGATGAACAGGCTCAGGCTGCCCACATCGCCCTCATTCAGATCGCAGATAAGGCACCGCGGGCGCCCGCAGCACTTGCCAAGTGCCGAGTCCGCCGAATCCCATCACGAGTAGCAATGCCAGAGCAAGGGCACCCAAGACCGCTGTTAACGAAAATGTGAAGTCGATCTCCATAACCTGGGTTACTACAACCCACGCCGAAACGGTGCCGAGCAGTGCCGCTACCGCTGCGACTACTAAGGCCAGAAGGGCGTACTCCACGAAATGGGAAAGGAGTATCCGGCGTCGGATAGCCCCCAGCGTCTTCAGAATGACCGCTTGCTTGATACGGCGCCGCTGTGCAGTCGCCAACGCACCCGCCAAGACGAGCGCGCCTGCCAATAAGGTGATACTCCCCGCCGCGCGAACAGCGATCATGACCTTCTCAAAAACTTCGCTGAATGCGTCGATCGCGTCTTTGACGCGGATCGCCGTCACCGAAGGGAAGGTGTTCGAAATGGCGCGGGCCAGCTCTGCATCCTTGGCCAGATCAGCATCGGGCGGCAGTGTGATGGTGGCCAGAAGGTTATGAGGTGCAGCCCGTAGCGCGTTGGGGGAGAAGACCATCACGAAATTGATAGCGAGAGATTCCCACTGAACCTCGCGCAAGCTGGCGATGCGCGCAGTGACGTTGCGGCCAAGCACGTTGACCGTGACGGTATCACCGAGGCCGACGCCGAGGTGGCCAGCAAGCTCAGCCTCGAATGAAACCAGCGGTTCGCCGTCGTAATTCTGGGGCCACCATTCCCCGGCAACGATCCGAGAGCCTTCGGGCACGGTCTCGGAGTAAGTTAGCCCTCTATCGCCGCTCAGCACCCATTGGGCCTCGGGCGGCGGCTTGATTTGATCCACGGGCCTGCCGCCAAGCTCCACGAGGCGGCCTCTGAGCATTGGAGCATCGCGGATTTCAGAGCCGGGCGCCACACGATTGACGAGCTCGCGGAACGGCGTGGCATCGTCCCTGCGGATGTCGAGCACGAAGTACGTCGGGCTCGTCTCGGGAAGGTGAGTTGTCAGCTCCCGAACAATGGAGTGATCCGTCAGAGCGACCGCCACCAATAATGACAAGCCCGCGCCAAGCGACAGGACCGTTGAATGAGTCAGCCCTCCGGGGCCTCCCAAGTTCCCGATGGCAAGCGCAACTTCGGGAATACGAGAGCGCGGAGCACGGCGCGCGAGACCAGCGATGAGCTTTCCAAGCCCTGTGAAGAGCGCGAATACCGCTGTCAACCCAAGGCAGAAGTAGGTCGCGATCCAGCGCGAGTCCGACGATAGGACTGCAAGGAGGACGAGCGCTGCGATGGCGGCGACCGTCAGGGCGATCACTCGCGGCCGAGGGCGGACTTGCTCAGGCGCCACCTCATCCCGGAACAACACTCCCGCGCGAACCAGCTCCGCTCGCCCCAATGGCCACAGCGTAAACATCAGAGCCACCAGGAAACCGTAGGCCGTCGCAGAAACAATGCTCCAGGGGCTGATGATCACCGAGATGCTGACGGGCAGTGCATCGCCGTAGATGGCGTTTGCTGCGACAGGAACAAGAAAACCCAGAACGAGGCCGATCAGCACGCCGATGGCAGCGATCAGCATGACCTGCGTGAGGAAAACCCCGAAGATCATGCCGCTGGTCGCGCCGAGGCTCTTGAACGTTGCGATGACCTTCCGCCGGCGGTCGATGAACGTGGCGACCGCATTCGCCACACCAACACCACCGACGAGCAATGCCGTGAGGCCAAGCAACGTCAGGAACTCGCGAAGGCGCTCAATGGAACGGGTTATGCGCGGGGATGGATCGCGCCGGTCCCGCACCGAGAAGCCGTGTTCCGGTAGCGCCGCCTCGAGCTGGTCGCGAAACTGGGCCAACTGCTCATCGCTCGCACGGCCATTAGCGATCTTCAGGGCATACCGCCAGCGGATGAGGCTGCCGAGCTGGACGAGGCCCGTTTCCCGCATTTTATCGAGGGATAGGAAGATGCGCGGGCCGTAGGTCAGGTTATCGCTGATGTTGTCGGGCTCATCTTCGACGACGCCGGTGATCGGCACGGAGATGGAGCCGATCGAGATGCTGTCTCCGACTTTCACCCCCAGGCGTTCCAGCAGGATCGGCGCGACCACGGCGCCGCCCTTCTTGTGGATGGCTTCGGCGAAATCAGCGCCACCTTGGAGCGTGACACTTCCGACGAGCGGATAGGCGGGGTCGACCCCCTTCAGCTCCACGAGCGCCTGGTCCTGGCCATCCACTCGCCGCGCCATGGTGCGCATGGTCGCCATCTCGGCGACGCGCTCCTGCGCCTCCAGCCAACGCCGTTCCTGTGGCTCGGCCGGCCGGTGTGCTCGCGACAGGACGACATCGCCGCCCAGCAACAGCTCGCCGTGCTCCTCGAAGCCGCGACGCAGCGAGTCGGTCAGCGCCCCAACGGCTGTAATCACCATCACGCCGAGGGCGACGCAGGCGATGAAAACGTAAAAGCCGGAGATGCCGCTCCGAAGCTCCCTCAGAGCCAAGCGGAGGACCTGCGCCCCTGCCGATCGTGGCCGGCCAAGTTCCGTTGGGATCGTTGTGTCAGCGCTCGTCATGCAGCCTCGACTTCCGCGCTGTCCGCTACAATCCGGCCATCGGCCATGCGCACCGTGCGCCCGCAGCGCTTAGCCAATGCTTGGTCATGGGTGATGAGCACCAGGGTCGCGCCACGCCGCCGGTGCAAGTCGAACAGCAGCTCGATGATTTGATTGCCGGTCTTGCCATCAAGATTGCCGGTGGGCTCGTCTGCCAAAAGAATCTTTGGCTTCGGTGCGAGCGCGCGCGCCAGAGCAACGCGTTGCTGCTCGCCGCCCGACAGCTGCGCGGGGAAATGGTCGGTGCGGTGCGAGAGCCCCACTTCGGCCAACATTTCTTCGGCGATCCGGAAAGCGTCGGGATTTCCCGCGAATTCCAAGGGCAGCGCCACGTTTTCCAGCGCCGTCATAGTCGGAACAAGGTGGAAGGACTGAAAGACAATTCCGATCTCGCGGCCGCGGATCAGCGCCAGCTCATCCTCTCCGAGCTTGGTGAAATCGTGTCCTGCAATTTTGACCGAGCCACTCGTGGCACGCTCCAGACCGGCCATCACCATCAGCAAAGAGGTCTTGCCGGATCCGGAAGGGCCCACGACCGCGACCGCCTCACCTGCGCCGATCTCCAAGGTTATGCCTCGCAAGATCTCGACCGGGCCTGCGCGGCTGACGAGCGTCAGCCTGACGTCGTTAAGGGAGATGAGGGGTGCTGTAGGTGCCGGCACGCAGGCCTCCGAAAGCTTGTGTCTGTCGAGCGCGCTATCTACTTGGCTATCTAGTGCGTGAGGAGTCTGTTGACCGGAAAGTGATCGGTACGGGAGGCGATGCGATGAGGCACTGGACTGCAACCCGCGCACTTGCACAGGTGAGCATGCTCGTTGCCCTCGTCAACGCCTGCCTCCTCTTCATCGCTAGCTCGGGAGATGCTCAAGCGCAGTCTGATCCCATCCGCATCGTCGCTTTCGGTGACAGTCTGACAGCCGGCTATGGGCTGAAGCCGAGCGAGGCTTTCCCGGCCCAACTCGAAAAGGCCTTGCGGGACAAGGGGTACGCCGTCGAGGTGATCAATGCAGGTGTTTCGGGCGATACCACGGCGGCGGGTTTAGAGCGGTTCGATTGGGCCTTTCCCGAGGATACCGACGCGGCAATCGTGGCGCTGGGCGCGAATGACGCGCTCCGCGGCGTCGATCCGGCGGAAACACGCCGCAATCTCGATGAAATTCTCACCCGGCTCGACGCTCGGGGCGTTCCCGTGCTGATCGCCGGCATGATGGCTCCGCGGAACTGGGGTGACGATTATGTCAAGAAGTTCGACGCCATTTATCCGGAGCTCGCCGAACGTCATGGCGCACTGCTGTATCCGTTCTTCATCGAGCGCGTCGCGCTACGGCCCGAGCTGAACCTCGACGATGGGATGCACCCGAACAGCGCTGGCGTGGCAGCGATCGTCGAAGACATTCTGCCGAAGGTAGAGGAGCTGATCGCGCGTGTGGAGGCAATGCGCGCCGGGGAATCTGCGAACTAGTCAGCTCGCACGGAGCTCGCTGCTGGCCTGCAAATTCGCTCTCCAGAGTAGAGTTTCCGCTTGATCGCCCGAACCGCGGAGCTCAGTGCTCCACCACCCTTAACCGCCTCTCGAGCACACCCAACACGCGGCGCAGGTCATGCCCGCGTTTCAGGATCAGCCCGCCGGCGGCGATGACGCTGTACGCCCCCTGTTTTCTGGCGAGTTTCGGGTTCTTTTCGATCCGATAGAGCGGGCACTCACTCGCGCGCCGGAATATGGAAAAAACGGCCTTGTCCCGCCCGATATCGATGGCGTAGTCGCGCCATTCGCCGGCCGCGACCTTGCGGCCATAGACGGCGAGGATGTCATCCAGCTCACGGCGATCGAAATAGACGACCTGGGCTGGAGTGCCCTGGTGAAGCTGACCTGTGCCAGGAACTGAAGCGCCCGCCTGGCTCGGGCGAAGAACTATCGGCTCGGAATCGCTCAACAGCGCCTCCTCAACGCGTGCTTCACTTCAATGTCGCCTGACCCCTGGTGAATTTCAAGCGGCTGACGACGATTGAGGGCGATCTGCAACAATCTGCAATCAATTTCACATCCCGGCCACAGTGCTTCCAATACGGCGCCCCATTGATGGGTATGAATGCTGACCATTGCCGCTGGCCCGGTCCATAGCTCGGATGATCGCCCCCGAACGTCCCCCCCCGAGCTTCCCCTCATGGACCGGGCCATTCCTTTTTTGCAAGATGGCTGATACAACTCTGCCAAGCTGCTGACCGCGCCACAGCTGTGCCGCTGTCTTGCCGCGAATCAGCGCCAGCCTCACAGGGTTGCCCCAGCCCGGCCCCCTGGATGTCTCCGGGTTCCACGGCCCCCAAGCCGCCGGAGGCGCGTGCCAGGGCCGGGCCTTACAGCGGTACGCGAGCCTGAGATCAAGTAGGCTGCTCGCTCCGAAACCGTAACTCAATTTTATTGCTGGTCTTGTAAGAGGTTGCGCCACTAACCTACATCCGCACTATAAATCCGCACAGGCTGAAGGGGGCCCACAGCTGACATGGTGACGGAAACAATGGCGGCGGAAACGCGACCCTTCATGGCCGAGGTGAGCCGCTTGCTCCACCTCATGGTCAATTCAGTCTACTCGGACCGCGAGATCTTCCTTCGAGAGCTGATTTCCAACGCATCCGACGCCTGCGACAAGCTTCGTTACGAAGCCATTGCGCATCCTGAATTGCTCGGCACCGATGATCGGCTGCGCATTACCATCCGTCCTGACAAGACAGCGGGCACACTGACTGTCACCGATAGCGGCATCGGCATGGATCGCGAGGAGCTGGCCGAGAATCTTGGCACCATCGCGCGATCCGGCACGCGGGCGTTCCTCGAGAAACTGCAGCAGTCTGGTGATGGAAGCGGGCTCATTGGTCAGTTCGGCGTCGGCTTTTACTCCGCTTTCATGGTCGCCGACAGCATCGAGGTCACGAGCCGGCGGGCAGGCTCCAACGAGGCCTGGGTCTGGAAGTCCGATGGGCTATCAGGGTTCACCATTGCTCCGGCGGAACCGGCGGGCGGTGGGCTGCCCCCCAGAGGGACATCAGTCAAGCTGAAGCTCAAATCTGACGCGCGCGTCTTCCTCGAACGCGACGAGATCGAGCGGATCGTCCGCGCCTATTCGGATCACATTTTGTTCCCCATCGAGCTGGAGCTCCCGGGCGAGGCGCCGCGACAGATCAACACCGCCAGTGCACTCTGGCACCGTTCGAAGAACGAGGTTAAGCCCGAGGATTACACGCAGGCCCTTCGTTCACTGACGAACACCATCGACGAGCCGGCGCTGACCATTCACTACAAGGCCGAGGGCCGCCAGTCCTATGCCGTGCTGCTGTTCGTGCCCAAGCTGCGGCCATATGATCTTTTCGACCCGGATCGGAAAGGGCGCGTGAAGCTTTACGTTCGCCGCGTCTTCATCACTGACGATGCGGGGCTGCTGCCGGGCTATCTGCGGTTCATCCGCGGCGTGATCGATAGCGAGGATTTGCCGCTCAATATCTCGCGCGAGATGCTGCAGAAGAACCCGATCCTCTCGCAAATTAAGAACGCGGTTACGAGCCGGGTTCTCTCAGAGCTTGAATCTTTCGCCTCGCGGGATCCGAAAGGGTACGAGACCTTTTTCGAGACTTTCGGCGCGGTCTTGAAGGAAGGCATTTACGAAGACCTTGCGAGGCAGGAGCAGCTCCTCAAGCTGTCGCGGTTCCGCAGCACGGCGGGTGATGGTTGGCGCTCGCTGGCGGACTACGTCGCGAACATGCGGCCTAACCAGAAGGAGATTTATTTCCTCGCGGGCGATGATGTGGGCCGCCTTGCGTCCAGCCCGCAGCTCGAGGCCGCGCGGGCCCGTGGTGTCGAAGTGCTCCTGCTCACGGACGCCATAGATCACTTCTGGACGGCATTAGGCCTCACGTTCGACGGCAAGCCGTTCCGCTCTCTCAGCCAGGGCGAGGTCGATCTCTCGGCCATTCCGTTGACGGATGAAGCCAAGGCTCAGGAGCAGGCCGCCGAAAGCTTGGATGTGAAGGGGCTGGTCGATGCATTGCGAAAGGCCCTGGAGGATGCGGTCACCGATGTGCGCGCTTCGAAACGGCTGACCGAGAGTGCTGTTTGCCTGGTGGCGCCGCGCGGCGGTCCGGACCTGGGGCTGGGACGGTTGTTGCAGCGCCAGCAACCCGGCGGCAAGTCGCGGCCCGTGCTTGAAATCAACCCGAATCATCCGCTGATCCGCGCCATCGGGCGCCGTATCGCAGAAAATGGCGCGGCGGAGGCCGCGGAATGGGCGCATCTGCTACTCGACGAGGCCCGTATCCTTGACGGCGAACCGCCGGTCGATCCTGCTGCTTTTGCAACGCGCGTGAACAGCCTGATGTTGAAGGCGCTGGGCAACTAGCGTTTGCGACGGCCGCCGCGTCAGAGCGTCTGCGTGATCTTGCTGAGGTGCTCCGGCCGGTCGGGGTCGAGGCCTCGCTGGCGAGCAGCCGCCTCGATCGCCTTATAGGCTGGAAGCAGCATCACGATCGGGTCGAATGCAGGGTGATCGTCGCCGATCCAGGGCAGAGTGCATTCTGGTCCGCCGGCTAGAAATACTGTTTCATTGGCCTCACGCAGGTCATGAACCAGCAGATCAACGCCGGAGGCCGTCTCGTCGTTTTGGCGTAACACGAGCACCGGCGTATCCGGCGTAATTGCAGCTCGGGGACCGTGGCGCAGCTCGGCGGCGCTGTAGCCGAGGGCCGGCAGCCGCAGCGTCTCCGTCACTTTGAGCGCGATCTCGCGACTCGTCCCAAGGCCGTAGCCACGCGCCGCGACGAAGGCAGCGGGGGCTGAAACAAGACTGTTACCCCACTGCGACCAGTCGCAGCCCAGTGCCGATTGCAAACGCTCCGGCAACCGCCGCAAACCATCCCGTAAGCCGCCATCATGCGTGATGCCAGCAACGAGCACGGCGCCGGCGATCATGGAAAGAACAACAGTCTTCGTTGCGGCCACCGCATGCTCTGGACCAGCACCAATTGGCAGCACCAGGTCAGCAGCATCTGCCGCGGGTGAGCGATCGTCGTTGACGATTGCCAGCGTCAGCGCACCCGCCTCCCGAGCAACTTCCGTTGTCGAAACAAGATCTGGGCTGCGCCCTGACTGCGAGATCAGCACAAAAAATGCGCCACGCATGTCAGGTGTTCGCCGGTAGGCCGTGACGATCGACGGGGCGGCCGATGAGACGAGCAGCTGCATCTGCGTTTCGATGAGATAGCGGAGGTACACACCTGCGTTGCCGGAGCTGCCCCGGCCGCATACGACCACAGCCCGCGGGCGGAAGGCGCGGATGCGATCAGCGATTGCGGCAATCTCATCCGAACGGCCGACCAGGCGTGCGGCAGCTGCGGGAATTTCGGCGATTTCCCGCGCCATGGCAGTTGCAGGTCTGTTCGCGCCATTGCTCACGGAGCAAGCTCACTAATTGCCGCGCGCAGATTGCCGTCGTGCCGCGCCAAGACCTGAGCAGCTTCGGTGGCATTCAGGCCGAGGCCAAGAAGGATGGCTGTTTTCACGTCGCCGTCTGCCTGCTCGACGAAGCGCGCAGCATCTTCCGCTGAACAATTGACGATTTCCCGCACGATCCGCTCAGCGCGCCGCCTCAGCTTGATGTTGCTGGCACGCATGTGGACCATAAGACCGTGGTAGACCCGGCCGAGCCTCACCATCACAGCCGTCGAGAAGAGATTGAGCACGATCTTCTGGGCTGTTCCGGCCTTCATGCGGGTAGAGCCGGCGATGACCTCTGGTCCCGTTTCAACCAGAATCGGATGACGTGCGACCTCAAGGAGAGGTGTTCCGGGATTGTTGGCAACGCCGATGGTCAGCGCGCCCAGCTGACCAGCAGCTTTGAGGGCACCGATGGTGTAAGGCGTCGTTCCGCTGGCCGCGAGGCCGATCACGACGTCGTCCGGCCCGATGCCTGCATCGGTCATGGCCTGTGCGCCAGCAGCCTCGTTGTCTTCGGCTCCCTCGACGCTCTGGACCAGCGCGCCCAGTCCGCCAGCCATCGAGAAGATCACCCTGTCCGAAGGCCACCCGTAGGTCGGCGGCAGCTCGGTCCCGTCCTGCACACCGATGCGGCCCGAGGTACCCGCGCCGACGTAAACAATGCGTCCGCCGCGGCGAAGGGGCGGCACAGCATCATCGACGGCAGCGGCGATGGCATCGAGCGCCCCGCGCACTGCGGCTGCTGCCGCCAGCTGGCCCTCGTACATCGCCGCAACGACCTCGCTGGTGGGCCAGGCGTCAAGATCCAAATATCGCGGGCTGAGCTGCTCGGTGCGCATCTGCTCCTCGGGCGATTACATAGGCACGTGGCTTGCTTGCTAACGCGTCAGCACTGTTAAGGATGCCGTAAGCTGGTGTTGCTGTGAGTTGTGATGCTTTTGAATAAACAATCTCAACGGGAAAGCTGAGGGAGTAGGTGAGCGTGCGCTACAGGGCCGCACCGGCGTGCGGCACGTGAAGATGCTTTAAGAGCTTATGACCTTCGCGATGGAGAAACACGATCGGCACGCCATCCTTGCTGATCGTGTGTTTGATGGCCGGTCGTGGCACCGGCACGCGGCAGTGTTGATCGAGCAAGGCCGCATCCGGGGGCTGGCGGCGTGGGGTGATGTTCCGTCAGATTGGCCCCAGCACCGGCTTCCCGCGAATTCGATCCTCGCTCCGGGTTTCATTGATCTGCAGGTGAACGGCGGGGGCGGCGTGCTGCTCAATGACGACCCGACGCCGGACGCTATGCGGGCCATTGCGTAGGCGCACCGCCGTTTCGGTACGACGGCCTGCCTACCAACCCTAATCACCGATACGCGTGAGCAGACCCAAGTGGCCATCGCGGCGGCGCGCGAGGCGGCGGGTCACGATGGTGTGCTGGGCCTCCATTTGGAGGGCCCCTTCATCAGCCCTGCAAGGCCGGGGGTGCATCGCCCTGATCGCATTGCGCAGGCTACGATGGATGATCTCGACTGGCTGGCTGAGCTCGGCAGCGCCGGAACATCGCTGATTACACTTGCGCCGGAATGTGTGCCGAAAAGCTTTATTCGCCAGCTAGCGAATGCGGGCGTGCGAGTATCCGCAGGCCACAGCGAAGCCTCCGCCGACATTCTCTTGAACGCCATCGATGAAGGTTTGACGGGTGTGACGCATCTCTTCAACGCCATGCCTCCGCTGGCTGGTCGCGCGCCGGGTATTGTTGGCACGGCGCTCGCAGAGCCGCGACTAACCGCCGGCTTAATTGTGGACGGCATTCACGTGGACCCGATCAGCGTTCGCGCTGCATTCGCTGCCAAGGGCGCGGATGGCATTGCGCTTGTGACTGATGCGATGCCGTCTGTTGGAGCATCCGTGGACCGCTTCGACCTCATGGGCCGTACGATCAGGCTTCAGAACGGACGGCTGACCGCGGAAGACGGCACGCTCGCCGGTGCGCACCTCGACATGGCCTCAGCGGTGCGAAACGCGGTGAACCTGGCCCGCATTCCGTTGGAGGACGCCCTGCGCGCCGCGTCGTTCACCCCGGCGCGCTTTCTCGGTCTGGAGCACGAGCGAGGAGTTCTCCAGCCCGGCGCCCGTGCAGATCTCGTGGCCTTGACGCCCGAACTGACCGTCATTGAAACATGGCTTGGCGGCACCGAAATGAGGGAAGCCTGAGCAATGCCGGCCGTTAGAGAACGCCAAGCTTGGCGAGCAGGGCTTTTCCAATCTCGATTCGCTTGGGCGCGTCGGCTAGTTTTTCCATCGGCATGTTGAGCGAGAACGCGAATATCTTGCCCTCGCGTTCGACCCATCCGGTCCACCACCCGACCTTCTGATCCCAGCCCGTCTTGCCGAAGAGGATGGCGCCGTCGCTCTCTTCTACGCGCAAAATCTCTCTCACTTGAGCCTGCGCCTCTGCACTTGCGTCCAGCTTTCCTTGGGCGAGCCGTGCTACGAATTTGGCCTGCTCGACAGCACTGATCTTGAGCGGTCCATCGAGCCAAAATCGGTCGACCACTGTGCCGATTTCGCGATTGCCGTAGTCGAGCCGCTCAAGCCAGGCGCGGTATTGCTCCAGACCGATGCGGCGCGCGAGCTCCTGGTAGACGGGCACATTCGATGCCGGAAGCGCCTCCCGCATCGGCATGTCCTTTTCCCAGGCTTTGATCAGCTGCGGTTTGCCGCCATAAGGAATGACCTCGTCGACGTCCTTCACAGCGCCGGTTTCGAGGGCGATCAGGCTGTTCGGAATCTTGAATGTAGAGGCCGGGACGAAACGCTCTTCGGCCCGCTTCGCATTCACCAAGACGAGTCGATCCGTATTCGCCTCATAAAGCACGAAGGTTCCGGCGAAGCCGCGTTCTTGGAATACCGGGTTGAGATCCTCGCGTAGGACAACCTCACCTGCTGTTGGCGCCTCCGCAAATGCAGTCAGAGCCAACCCGCCGAGGCAAGAAACGAGCACAGTCCGCCGCGTCACGCCGCGCTGCTTGTGAATGAAGTTCATCATTCGCCATCACCGTGTTTGTTGGTGCACTGCTCATAGGAGCAGGCTTGGTCAAGACTGCGGCGAGCGATGAGTGCTCGATGCTCATGGACGCGGCAGCAGCGGTGCCAGCGTCAGGGCCGCAAGCGACACGAGCACGATGGAAATAATATTCATCACCATTCCTGCACGGATCATGGCTGCGATGGTCACGTGCCCTGTCGCAAAGACGAGCGCGTTCGGCGGCGTTGCCATAGGCAGCATGAAGGTGCAGCTCGCGGCCATGGTGATGGCGGCTGAAATCGAAACGATGTCGTGCCCGGTCGCGGCTGCAATCGTTGTACCGATCGGCAGCAAGGTTGCCACAGTAGCGGTATTGCTGGCTAGCTCCGTCAGCATGAGAACAGTCGCGATCAGGATCAGGAGGAAGAGGAAGGTCGGCACATCGCCGAAGCCTGCGAGCCATGCCCCGATCCAGCTCGCGAGACCACTGCGCTCCATAGCGGAAGCGAGAGAAAGTCCGCCGCCGAACAAAATTAGCACCTGCCAGGGGATGTTCTGAGCCTCCCGCCAACTCATCAGGAAACGGCGATCCTTGGCTGATCCGCTCGGAATGAGAAAAAGAGCCGATGCACACAACAGGGCTATAGCGGGATCACTGAGCGCGCCGAGGCCAGGGATTTTGTTCAGCAATGGGCGCGTAGCCCAAAGCAGCGCGGCGGATAGGAAGACACACAAAATACGCTGCTCAGCCGATGTCATAGGCCCGGAGAGCCCTAGCAGCTTGGTTAGCTGCTCGCCTTTCAGTCTTGCAGGAACAGTGGCTGGAATCGGAAATACCAGCCGGGTTAGCGCCAGCCATGTAAGGGGTAGAAAGACGATAACCAGCGGCAGCGCCACGGCCGACCAGGCGACGAATGACAGGTCGATACCGTGCTTTTCCCGAAGATAGCCAGCGAGCATGGCATTGGGAGGGCTGCTGATCAGTGTGCTCATCCCCGCGATGCTCGCGGAATAGGCCAGCCCAAGGAGCAGCGAGACCGCAAACGGTCGTAAGACCTCCTCCGGGCTGTGCGCATCCTCGAGAGCCGTGATGATGGACACCGCCACGGGGAGTAGAAGCACCACCGTCGCAGTATTGCTGATCCACATCGAAAGGAGCCCGCTGGCCGTCATGACGCCCAGGACGAGGCGCCGCGGCCCAGTGCCCACGGTGCGCACCGCCGCGTAAGCGAGCCGCCGATGTAAACCCCATTTCTCGACAGCGGCAGCCAAGAGAAAGCCGCCGAAAAACAGGAATACGACCGGGTTCGCATAAGGCGCTGCCGCCGTACCGATGTCGCCGATGCCCAACAGCGGCATCACGATCACTGGCATCAGGGACGTTATGCCAATTGGCACTGGCTCGGTGGTCCACCAGACGGCCATGAGGAGCGCGAGCCCGAGCGTTCGCCAGCCCTCCAACGGCAGACCCGCGGGTGGCGGCAGGATGAGCGTTGCAGCGAATATCAAAATTCCAGCAATGAGCCCGCCGACAGCCGATGGGCTGAGCAGCGGGCGAACGGGAAAGTCATCAGAGTTCATTGAAATAATCTAATCCGTGGCGGTCAAAACGAATTGAGAGAGATCATTTTCGAACTGCACCAGGCTCACTTGATGCCGGTCATTTGATCCATCGGCTGCGTGATCTCGGCGAGAAGAAGGCGCAGGGCTGCGTTGACCCGATTATGCATTCGTTGCCTCGCACTTTCCGGCTCAAGAGCTTCGGGGAACCTGATGGCAATTTGGCAGGGATCGATGCTGGCTTCGCTTGCGTTTTGGATACAGAACTTGTGGCGAGCGGCATAGGTGAATCATGCGAGCAGCTAGTATTTCCCTGCTGATTTTTCTCATCTCCGCGCCCGCCTTCGCGCAAGGTGCCGTCATGAACAAGGACGCGATCGCTTGCTGGCAATACGGCGACTTCATGGCCCTCGTCGCGGGTGAGCATCGGGGGAATTACTGGTGGAGCCACCAGCAGAAGCAGGACTACATGGCCCAGGGTCGCTGCTTCGCCTTGAGAAAGGGTGAGCGAGTAACGGTCGAAAGGGTGATGAAGAGCCCCTACGTCCGGCTTGCAAGAGTGCGCAAGCCGGATGGTTCCCGAAGCTTCTGGACTGATCAGGGGTTTGATTGGCAGTAGGCAGCCCTGGCATTTGGGCCTGCCCACTTAATCTGCTGTCCAGCCCCCGTCGACCAGGAGGGATGAGCCGGTAATCAGGGCGGCTGCATCCGACGCGAGGAAAACGATCGCACCCATCACGTCTTCGACTTTGCCGATTCGGCCGAGCTTTATCTTTTCGAGCACGAACTTCCGGAAGCTTTCGTTTTCGAAAAACGGCCGTGTCATCGGCGTTTCGATGAACGTCGGCGCGATTGCATTGACTCGGATGCCGTGTGGCGCCAGCTCCACGGCCATCGCTTTCGTCAGCCCCTCGATGGCGAATTTCGAGGTGCAGTAGATCGTGCGGTTGGGCGAGCCGACGTGGCCCATTTGCGACGACACGTTGATGATCGAGCCGGGCTTCTTGGCTTGCAAGAGCCGCCGGACCACCGCCTGGGCGGCAAAATAAGCCGCCCTGACATTCAGATTCATCACCGCATCGAAGTCGTCCTCGCTGACTTCAACCATCGGCTTCGGACGATTGGTCCCGGCATTGTTGACGAAGATGTCGTAGGGCTCGGCCGCCTCGATGGCCGCGGCGAACTTCTTTGTGTCCATTACATCGAGGCAGAGCGTGTCGGCCTGTCCGCCAGCCTCGCGGATCGCTGTGGCGCCAGCGGTGATCTCCGCCTCTGTGCGCGCGCAAAGAGTGACGTGCGCGCCTGCTTGCGCCAGTGCGGCAGCCGCGGCAAGGCCAATGCCGCGACCCGCGCCGGTAACGAGCGCTCGCTTGCCGTTAAGGGAGAACGATGGCGTGGTAGGTAGGGCAGTCATTATTCCGCCGCCGCTCCGTAGGGAATGTTCCGGCCGCCGTAGCGCCGAACGCGAATGTTCGCCTGCTCTGCGTGACCGACAAATCCCTCAAGCATGCAAAGCCGCGAGCAATATTCGCCGATCATCGCCGACGCCTCGTCGGTCAACACCTTCTGATAGGTGCAGGTCTTGAGGAACTTGCCAACCCAAAGACCGCCTGTGTAACGGGCCGCCTTTTTCGTCGGCAGGGTATGGTTGGTGCCAATGACCTTATCACCGTAAGCGACGTTGGTCCGCGGGCCGAGGAACAATGCTCCGTAGTTCGTCAGCTTCTTTAGGAAGAAGTCCGGATCCTTGGTCATGACCTGGACGTGCTCGAACGCGAGCCGGTTCGCTTCGACGACCATCTCCTCGTCGTCTTCGCAGACGATGACCTCGCCGTAGTCCTGCCAGGCTTTCCGGGCGATCTCAGCGGTCGGGAGAATCCCAAGAAGCCGTTCGACCTCGGCCATGGTTTCACGGGCGAGCTTCTCGGAGGTCGTCAGCAACACAGCCGGTGAGGTGGGGCCGTGCTCAGCCTGCCCGAGGAGGTCGGTAGCGCACATTTCGGCATCAACGCTCTCGTCGGCAATGACGAGGGTTTCCGTCGGACCGGCGAAAAGGTCGATGCCAACTCTCCCATAGAGCTGCCGCTTGGCCTCGGCGACGTACGCATTGCCAGGGCCAACCAGCATGTCGACTGGCTCGATTGTTTGCGTTCCGAGGGCCATGGCGCCGACGGCCTGAATACCGCCAAGCGCGTAAATGACGTCGGCGCCTGCCAGATGCTGCGCGGCGACGATGGCGGCGGCGGGTTTGCCCTTGTAAGGCGGTGCGCAGGTGATGATGCGCGGTACGCCGGCAACCTTAGCCGTGACAATGGACATGTGAGCCGAGGCGACCATCGGATACTTGCCGCCCGGGACGTAGCACCCGACCGAATTCACCGGGATGTTCTTATGACCGAGAATAACACCCGGTAGAGTTTCAACCTCGATGTCTCTGAGGGCCGCCTTTTGCTGCTCGGCAAAATTGCGAACCTGCTCCTGAGCAAATTTGATATCGTCAATTGCGCGGGCCGGAAGCTCGGAGATGCATTCCCGAATTTCCTTATCCGTCAGGCGATAGTCGGTCCGATCCCAACCGTCGAACTTGATCGAAAGCTCGCGCACTGCCTCATCACCCCGCTTGGCAATATCGGCGAGGGTGGCCTCCACTACGGCGCGAATTTTCGCGTCCTCTTCGGCGATTTGGGTCGCATCGCGTCCCTTCTTGAGCCAGCGTGCCATTCGGTTCTCCTAACAAGCAGCTTTGGTGTTCGTTGTGCAGGCGATTTTAGAAACAAGAGTCGCGGATAAGTGGTGCGGCCTCAGACGCACTGTCAACGCGCTATAGTCCATTTCTGCGCAGGTCAGGTTTATGCTCCGACTTGGGGCGTCAACCCTGCCGCTTCGATGCCCTTGACGGCGCAAGCCTCGTCCTGATCGGACGTGTCACCCGAAATGCCGACAGCACCGAGCAGGGCGCCTGACGCGTCGCGAATAAGCACGCCACCAGGAACGGGCACCAAACGGCCCTGGCTGAGCACCGTCAGCGCACCGACAAAAGCAGGTGTCTTCTGCGACCTTTCCACGAACTCGCGACTGCCGAACCCCATCCCGAGTGCGCCGTAGGCTTTTCCTATGGCGATCTCGACTCGGAGAATGCCAGAATTATCCTCCCGTTGGAGTGCCACGAGGTGGCCACCGGGATCGAGAACGGCGACGGTCAGCGGCTGTAGGTTGCGTGCGCGCCCCTCGGCTAGTGCCGCCTTTATAATCGTGTTCGCCTGCTCGAGTGAAATTGCTGGCATCCCATTCACCCATGCCTTGCCCCGGCCAAAAGAGCCGCGGGCGCCCTTCCGGCCGTTCAAGCGATTACCACTATGATCAAACACGAGTCCAGTCGGCGGGGCAGGCAATTGTGCCGGGGGTTCAGAGGGGGCCGTCACGAAACTTGCGATCCGCAACATCTCAAAGTTGAAAGCACTTCAAGAAACTTGACGAAAGTGTTCGGTCCGGTTCTTCTCTGCAGGACCAGAAACAAGAACGTCCTTTGGGGTAGGAGTGACGCCCGTGAAGGCGCCCGCGTTCGACTATCTTCGTCCAAAATCGATCGACGAGGCTCTGGCTGCTCTACGCGAGCACGGTGAAGGCGCAAGGATTATTGCCGGCGGTCAGAGCCTGGTGCCCCTTCTCAATATGCGGCTCACCACCCCGAGCCTGCTGGTTGATATCGGTCGGCTGTCGGAGCTGCGGGGAATTGAAGTCCAGGGTGATGTCATCTCCATTGGGGCGATGACCCGGCACGTCGAGATCGAACGGTCGGATGTCATTCGCCGCTACGCGCCTTTGCTCAGCAGCACAATGGCCCACGTCGCTTACCCGGCGGTCCGCAATCGCGGGACGTTCGGCGGTGCGATGGCGAATGCCGATCCGATCTGGAATCTGCCAGCCTGTGCGCTCGCGCTCGGTGCCGTCATGGTTGCGCGGAGCTTGGAAGGGGAGCGGCGTATCGCGGCTGACGACTTCTTCCTCGGCCATTGCCGGACAGCACTCCGTCCCGACGAAATCCTGGTTCGAGTGGAAGTGCCGGTGGACGGAGCAACGCACCGCGTCGCTTTCCGAAAGCTCGGACCTCGGCTCACCGTGATCATGGGCGTTGCTGCACGGGCCGAGGTGGTGGACGGCATTTGCAAGAGCCTGAGATTGGGCTGGTTCGGAGTCGGTGATACGCCAAAGCTTTCCGCATCAGCGGCAAACGCCTTCGTCGGCACGTCTCCGGACGAAGCGGCTCTCGAACGGGCCGTGGCAGCGTTGGGCGAGGACCTGAAGCCTCACGACGACCTCCGGGGTTCAGCCGCCTTGCGCTCTTATCTCGCGCGGGTGCTCTTGCGCCGAATTGCTGCCGATCTGTTTCCCGAGACTTTGGGCGCAACCCGCCAGGAGGCGACCGCATGAAGCCGGTACCTATTTCGCTGATTGTCAATGGCGAGGTCGTCGAGGCGCTCGTACCACCACGGCAGCATCTGGCGGACTTCTTGCGCGAAAATCTCGGCCTTACGGGCACGCACATCGGCTGCGAGCAGGGTGTTTGCGGCGCCTGCTCGGTGCGGCTTGACGGCGAGGTGGTGCGGGCATGCCTCGTGCTGGCGGTTCAGGCCGACGGCTCACGGGTAGATACGATCGAAGGCGTTTCCGACGCCGGCGAGCTTACGCATCTTCAGCGCGCGTTCGAAAACCGTAACGCTCTTCAGTGCGGGTACTGCACGCCGGGAATGCTCCTGACTGCGGCAGAGCTTCTGAAGCTGAATCCGCGGCCAAGCCGGGAGGAAATTCGCGAATTCATTTCCGGCAATTACTGCCGGTGCACCGGTTATCACGCAATTGTGGATGCGATCGAGGCGGCTGCTCAGGCGAGTGGGGGAGACGTGTCATGAACGAAGTTACAAGCCCAGGCTTGACCGTTCTCGACCGGCCGAATTCCTACATTGGCCGCAGCGTCCCCAGGCCGAACTTGCGGCGCCTTACGGAAGGTCGCGGCCAGTTCGTCAGCGACTTGAGCCTGCCGCGCATGGTTCACGTCGCCTTTGTGCGCTCGCCGTATGCGCATGCGCGAATACTCGGGATCGATACGTCGGCAGCCAAAGCTGCGCCGGGAGTCGTTGCTGTCGTTACAGGCAAAGAGCTTGCCGAGGTCATGACGCCGTGGGTGGGCGTCCTGTCCCATTTGAAAGGCCTCAAATCGGCTCCCCAGTATGCAATTGCCATCGATCGGGCATGCTGGCAGGGCGAGGCAGTAGCTGCCGTTGTCGCGCGCACCCGCGCCGAAGCCGAGGACGCTGCCGAGCTTGTTGCCGTCGAATATGAAGAGCTTGAGCCGGTTGTCGATCCCGAGGCCGCGCTGGCGCCAGGCGCCAAAGTCATTCACCCAGAGCTCGGTGACAATCTCGCGTTCGAGCGCGTGTTGGACGCCGGTGAGGTCGACAAAGCCTTCGCCGAGGCGGACGAGGTGGTCGATGTCACGTTCGAGTTCGGCCGCCATACCGGGGTCACGCTCGAGCCGCGAGCCATCGTCGCCGACTGGAATCCGTCTGAGCAGCGCATGACGGTTTACCAGGGCACCCAGGCGCCGCACATGATGCAAAACATCATTGCCAAGCACCTTGGCCTGCAGGAAAGCCAGGTGCGCGTCATCTGCAAGGATGTGGGCGGCTCGTTCGGCATAAAGGTCCACGTCTATGCGGATGAAATGGCGACTGTGGCGCTGTCGAAAATGTTGAAGCGCCCGGTCAAGTACGTTGCGGACCGCGTCGAGAGCTTCGTCACCGACATTCATGCGCGCGACCACAAGGTCAAAGCGAGAATTGCGGTAAAGAAGGACGGGACGATCACGGCGTTCGAAATCGACGACATCACTGGCATTGGCCCATATTCGATGTATCCGCGCACAAGCGGAATCGAGGCCAATCAGGTCGTCAATCTCGTCGGAGGGCCATACAAGACACCCAATTATCGCGCCCGAGCGCGGGTGGTGTTCCAGAACAAGAACGTAATGTCTCAGTATCGCGCCGTCGGCCATCCCATCGCCTGCGCTGTGACGGAAGGCCTTGTGGACCTCGCGGCGCAGACAATCGGAATGGATCCATTTGAAATTCGGCGCCGCAATGTCATTCCCGATGACGCTTATCCCTGCAGCTCCGCCTCGGGAATGAAATTCGAGGCTCTGTCACATCAAGCCTCGCTTAATAAGCTATACGAGATGATGAATTACGAGGCTCTACGGCAGGAGCAGGCAGAGCTTAGGAAACAGAACATTTATCGGGGAATCGGTATCGCGGCCTTCATCGAGGTTACGAATCCGAGCGCTGCGTTTTATGGCGTGGGCGGCGCGCGAATTTCCTCGCAGGACGGAGCAGCCGTTCGGCTTGATGCCCAGGGTTCTCTGATTTGCCATATTGGCGTTACCGAGCAAGGTCAGGGAACTGAGGCGGTCATTGCGCAGGTGCTCGCCACCTCGTTTGGTGTTCCCATCGAGCGCGTTCGCGTGATTACCGGCGACACGGATGCAACGCCTTACGGTGGCGGCACATGGGCCTCCCGCGCCGCCGGAATCGGTGGCGAGGCAGCCTTGCAAGCCGGCAAAGCGCTGCGGGAAAACGTCCTGAAGGTGGCCGGAACGATCTTGCAGGCGCAGCCTCAAGGCCTCGACATCCGCGACGGGATTATCGTGGATGCTGATACTGGTCGCGAGCGCATCTCTCTAGAGGAGGTGGCGCGCATCGCTTATTTCCGGCCCGATACTCTTCCGCCCGATTTCCAACCGGAGCTGATGGCCGTCCGGCATTATGTGCCGAAGAAGTACCCGTTTGCCTTTACGAACGGAATCAATGCCTGCTGGCTCGAGGTGGACATCGAGACCGGCTTCATAAAGCTTCTGAAGCATTGGGTGGTCGAGGACTGCGGAACGATTATCAATCCACAATTGGTGGATGAACAGATCCGCGGCGGCGTGGTGCAAGGGTTGGGGGCCGCCCTGTCGGAGCACTGCATTTACGACGAGCGCGGCCGTTTGTTGAACGGCTCAATGATGAGTTATCTTGTGCCTATGGCGGGGGAAATGCCGGATATCGAAGTCGGGCATGTCGTCTCCCCAACGGCTGAGTCAGAGCTCGGTGCGAAAGGCGCAGGAGAAGCCGGTACGGCCGGTGCGGCGGCGGCCGTCATCAATGCCGTAAATGACGCTCTTTCGCCATTTGGGGTGCGGATAACCAGAATTCCGATTACTCCGGAGGTGGTGCTGAAGGCGCTTGGCCGAATTTCATGAAATACCTCTTGCAGAATTGGTGTTCTTACGCCAAAACGCCGTCTCTGAAATGAAAGCTCGATGGGGAGGTAGCCAAATGGCTGTTAAATTGAGCCGCCGTAAGCTGTTGGCGACAGCGGGCGCTGCGGCCGCGATGTCCTCATTCAAAATAAATGTTGCGCGCTCGCAGGAGACGCCGATCAAAATTGGCTTTCCTGTTCCGATCAGCGGGCCCTACGGGACTGAGGCGAACGATCAGATCCGTTGTGCTCAACTCGCCATCGACTGGTTCAATCAGGAATCGCCGCGCAAGGCAGAGCTCGTCGTACGTGACGATAAACTCGATCCCGGTGAGGCAGCAACGCGCACGCTGGAGCTGATCGAATCCGATAAGGTGGATTTTATTTGCGGATCGCTGTCGGCATCGGTGCAGCTGTCCGTCAATCAGGTCGCCAGCAAGCGGGGCGTTATTTACAATTCGATCAGCCAGTCTGATACGATCAACGAGGCATCCGACTTCACAAAGTACACGTTCCACGAGGCGCTCAATCCGCATATGACGGCGGGCGCTGTTGCGCGGTACGTGTTCTCGCGAGCCAAAGGCAAGAAGATTGCCTATCTGATTGCCGACTACGCCTATGGGCACGAGATGCAGCGCGGCTTCCGCCGTGTTGCCGCGGAAATGGGCATGGAGGAGGTAGCCGAGGTTCGCCATCCTCTCGGCACGACCGATTACTCGGCCTTCTTCCCGCGCATTCAGGCCGCGCGTCCGGATATTCTGCTTGTGGTGAACTTTGGCCGTGATCAGCTGAATACACTCAAGCAGGCCACAGACTTTGGCCTGAAACAGCAGATGCAGATCGTTTATCCGGTCCTCCTCGATACTCAGCGGTTTGCAGGCGGCTTCGAGCCATTCGAGGGGGTCATCGGAGGCGCCAACTACTACTGGACTCTCGAGGACCAGTTCGAGAGTGCGAAGCGGCTGAACGATGCCTATCGGGCCAAGTATCCTGATCAAGGTGTTCCAACGGCCTACGGGGCACTCGGCTTCGCTGGCGTCTACGGCATTCTGAAAGGCGTCAAGGAAGCGGGAAGCACGAATACCGACGAGGTCATCGCTGCGATGGAGTCGATGAAGTACGATGCCTATAAGGGCGAACAGTACTTCCGCAAGTGCGACCATCAGGCGGTCCAGTCGGTGCTGATCATCAGGGCGAAGGCTCCGTCCGAAATGCGGAATCAGTGGGACATTTTCGAAGTCCTCGATACGCAACCTGCGGACGAGAAGTTCCTCCGCACGTGTGAGGAGCTTGGCCACAAGGCCTAACGCGTCCTATTCGCAGAAGTGCAGAGCGCCAGCCTGGCGCTCTAGCTTCGTTTTTGCTGTTCCTTCTAGCTCGCAGCCGTTCAAGTACGCCGTGACCTTAGACCTGTTTCTCCTCCAGCTCTTCACTGGACTTGCGCTCGGCTCGATCTACGTGCTCGTCGCGCTCGGGCTGTCGCTGATCTTTGGTCTTTTGACCATTGTAAATTTCGCGCACGGCCAGTTTTTCATGCTGGGAGCTTATGTCGGTGCGTTCACGTTGGGCTTCACCGGCAATTTCTGGCTGTCGCTCATCGTCGTTCCAATCGTTGTCGGCGGCATCGGAATGCTGTGCGAGCGCTTCCTCGTGCGCCCTCTCTATGGCCGCGGCATCGATTACCCGTTGTTGCTCACCTACGGACTTGGGCTCATCCTGTTGGAGCTCGTGCGAATTTTTGCAGGCACGCAGGGAGTTCCATTCAGCACGCCGCGTTTCTTGGCCGGAGCCGTCGACCTTCACTTCTTCTTCTTTCCAAAGTATCGACTGTTCCTCATCGTGGCCACCGCGGTCATTTTGCTCGCGCTGTGGCTTCTGCTGGAAAAGACGTCCTATGGCTTGATCATTCGGGCTGGAGCGCGTGACCAGGAAATCGTTCAGGTGCTAGGGGTCGATATCGGGCGTGTATGGCTGATCGTGTTCGGCATCGGCGTGGCCATTGCTGGTGTCGCCGGCGTGCTCGCTGCGCCAATTCGAGGCGTTTTCCCTGAGATGGGCGTCCCTGTTCTCGTCGAGGCTTTTGTCGTTACAGTGGTCGGCGGAATGGGCTCGCTGCTCGGTGCGGTGATCGCCGGTCTCCTCGTCGGCGTCACCTTTAGTTTCACGTCATTCTTCTATCCGGAAATGGCAACGCTTTCGATGTTTGTCCTGATGGCCCTCGTTCTGGTGTTTAGGCCTCGTGGCCTCTTCGGACGTGCAGGAGTGCTCGGCTGATGGTGGCGGAATCGACGACAGTCGGCGCAGTCCGTGGTCCACTCGAAGGTGTGCGACCTGCCTTCGACCTCATCGCCCGGCATCGAGTGCTGTTCACGATCCTCTTCCTCGTAGTGCTGCCTTGGTTGGCGCCCTACAAAGCACTCGCAGTGAACATCCTGATTTTCGGGCTGTTCGCGATGGGCTTCAACCTCGTCTACGGTTATGCCGGAATGCTGTCTTTCGGCCACGCAGCCCTTTTCGGCCTTGGCGCCTATGGCTGTGGGGTGCCAATCGCGAAGTTCGGATTCCCTTGGTATGTGGCGTTGCCGCTTGGGATAATTATCGCGACGACTGCCGGCGTCATAATCGGGTGGTTCGCTACACGGTCGCGCGGCATCTATTTCGCGATGGTGACGCTCGCCTTGTCGCAGGTCGTTTATTACGTGGTTTACCAATCCATATGGCTTACAGGCGGCGAAGATGGCCTGCGCGGCGTGAGCGTGCCTTCGATTTCAGTCTTCGGCATCGCCGAGCTCAATTTGCTCGATCCAACCACGAAGTATTACCTTATCTTGATCATCGTGGCCTTCGCGTTGTGGATCTTCTCACGGATCTTGGGATCACCGTTCGGCGCTATTCTCGAAGGTTTACGTGAGAACGAGAGGCGCGCCGCCGCCTGCGGCTACGACGTCAATCGCACACGCTGGTTCGCGTTTATTCTCTCCAGCGTTTTTTCGGGACTCGCGGGGGCGCTCTACGCCATTCACCTGTCAGTCGTTCCCATCGAGACGCTGCACTACTTCACGTCGGCCGTCGTCTTGATGATGACGTTGCTGGGAGGAATGGGCACCTTCTTCGGGCCGTTCGTCGGGGCGCTCGTCTACCTCCTTCTGCAGGACGTCGTCTCCGTGATTACCGTTCATTGGCAGCTTGTGGTTGGCTGCTTGTTCGTCCTTCTGATCCTCTTCTTCCCTCGCGGGATTTGGGGATCATTAATGCACTGGCTGCGGATATGAGCACGGCACCCGTCATCGCGACTGAGGGCGTCGGCAAGCGGTTCGGCGGCTTCAGGGCGCTCAATAATGTCACGGTGGCCTTCTACCCTGGAAGGCTGACGTCGATCATCGGCCCAAATGGGGCTGGGAAGAGCACCTTTTTCAATGTTCTCTCCGGCGCTTTTCCGCCGAGCGAAGGAAAAGTGCTCTTCGAGGGACGCGATATTACAGGCACACCACAGCACGTCTTTCCGCATCTCGGGATCGCGAAATCTTTCCAGATTACGAATCTCTTTCCACAGCTCACCGCGCTTGAGAATGTCCGCCTCGCCGCGCAGGCGCTGAAGTCGCGTTTCGACATTTGGACGAAGCGCGAGACATTGACCGAGCTGAAGGAAAAGGCAGAGGAGCTGCTCGACCGCGTCGGCTTGTCGAAACGCCGAAATGATCTCGCGGCAAACCTCGCTCACGGCGAACAGCGCAGCCTAGAAATCGCTGTTGCACTGGCCAGCGATCCAAAGGTCCTTTTGCTCGATGAGCCAACGGCCGGCATGAGCCCGGAAGAGGCTCGCGCCATGATGGACTTGATCCTCAAGCTCAACGAGCAGTGCACCGTCATTCTTGTTGAGCATCGGATGAAGCTCGTCATGGGCATATCCGACCGCATTATCGTGCTGCACCACGGTCAGCTCCTGGCCGAAGGCACGCCCGACGAAATCCGAAATCACGACGAAGTCCGCAGAGTGTACTTGGGACAATCGGTTTAAGCCGTGCTCGAAGTCAAAGATCTTCATGCCTGGTATGGGCACAGCCACGTTCTGCAGGGCGTCAGCATAAGAGTCGACGCTGGGGAAGCAGTGTGCGTCATTGGCCGAAACGGCGCAGGCAAGACCACGCTGCTGCGCTCCATCATGGGCCTTGTCCACGATCGCAAGGGCGAGGTCTGGTTCGATGGTCGCGATATCATCCGGCTACCGGTCCACCGTCGGTTCGGATTGGGGCTCGCCTATGTTCCAGAGGAAAGGCGCATAGTCGGCGGCCTGACTGTTCTCGAGAATTTGCGCCTTGGCCTTGTCGCCTCACCCAACAAGTCGCGCGAGCGCGAAATCATAGATCGGATTGCCGAGACTTTTCCGCGGCTGAAGGAACGGCTGAGCCAGGAAGCCGATACACTTTCGGGCGGCGAGCAACAGATGCTCGCGATCGCCCGCGCTATGGTCTCGGAGCCGAGATTAATAATGCTCGACGAGCCGTCCGAGGGGATCATGCCGGTTCTCGTCGATGAGATGTTCGAACTTTTTGCCCGGATGAAGTCGCAGGGAATCACGATCCTGCTCGTCGAGCAGAACGTCGAGCGCGCGCTGCAGCTTGCCGATCGCGCCTACATCATGGACCAGGGCGAAATCGTGCACTCGAGCGACGCAAAAACGCTTCTGGCCGATACCGAAATCCAAGAGCGTTACTGCTCTGTGTAGCGGTGTGCTCGGAACTGGAATTTGTCTTGCGTTGCTAGAGCCCGTGCCCCTTCAATGTCATTCGGAGTTTCTGAGTAGTGGGGAGCCGTCAAGTTTTCGGCCTTATACCATCCGCGCTCATCCTTGTACTTGAATCTGCTTTTCTGCTCCTCTGAGTAGGGAGTGTATTGGATATCAAAAGTGCGTTTGTTGCTTTTGATGTAATAGAATATCCTATCGGAAATGCGACCGTAGCGCTTCGGATCGTTGTGTGATGTTGTGCGCTGCCATATAATTTCGTTTCTATAGAACTCTTTCCCAAAGACAGCATCAAATAATAATTTAAGATAATGGCTTGCAGTTGAATCGCAGTGGAGATACAGAGACCCCGTTTGCTTCAATATTCGATGCATCTCTATCAAACGAACTGCGATGTTCGTTAAATAGCCCATCATATCGTTGTCGCCGAGAAACGAGCGCATCGCATGTAGGAGTTGGCTGCGTCCGTGTAGCTGCTCGCATCACGTCATCGAAGGCTTGCTCGGCATGAATGTTCCAGTGCCAAGTATCCTCGAATGCTTCTATTTGGGCTTGGCTGTGTGTGCCTGAAGGCGACCTAAAGAGGACATTGTAGGTCGCATTGGAGTTGAACGGAGGGTCGAGATAGATCAGGTCAACGCTCTCGTCCTTCATCTCGCGCGTTGTCGCCGTAATGGAGCTTATTCGTCATGGGCTCACCCCTCCCCAAGGCTGGCTCAAGCGTCGTCTACTAATCACAAAGCCTCGTGAGCAAAACTAGAACGATAGTGGCCAAGCTGCCACCACTCTCGTTCGATAATCCACGATCCCCCAAAGAGATGTTCATACTTTGTTCTTGCAATACTATCTATCGCAACTATGAATGCCAAAAAAGACGACGATCTCGACAAAGACCTAGCCCGCGACATCGGCTTTGCCCTTTCGCGCTCGCCATTACGCGTCAAGGGTAAGGAGTCCCAGCGCATCGAAACGTGGGTCATGATTGCTAGGGAAGTGGTGACTCACCTAAAGCGGTGCTCGTGGAGGTTCGAGAAGTTGCCTCCAGCGGAACCGCACGGTTGAGCTTAAAAGCCACCTCCCACAATACGTCACCACCTCTTACCTTGTAGGCTCGAGTGGTTACCACCTGCAGAGCGCGTGCGGAAGGAATGGCACTTGCCGGCGGAATGAACCTTGCGCAAGGTTTCAGTCAAAAGAATGCGCCGGTGCCATACGCACCAGCGCCTTAACAACCATCTGCGCAGCCGGTCCGCAGCTCTCACTACCGCTTACCAGTTTTCCACAGGTTTCTGCCCCGGGGGCATTTCGAAAAAGACGGTTAAATGACCGACGCGTCGCCTATTGTGCGACCAATTGGCGAAAACAACGGCAACCGCCGTCACACCATTCTCCTCGCGAAGCTCGGGGATGCCCAAAAATCGCGAAAAACCATTACTGCAATCCTTTCCAGGTTCGCAACCGCCGTAGCGATGTGGATCAGCAGGCGAAGCATCAATATCTGTGTTTGTCAAACGGTAGGCACGATAAGTCGCCTGTCTCGGAATCAGCGCAGCTAAAGTAGCACAATTAGCGTACTGAGCTCTTGGTCCGTTACGTAGTAAGAAATCATGAACGAAGCCCGTGGTTTGGTTTGCTAATTGCTGGTATAGCCCAGTATCTTTGAGAAGCTTTAGCAGGTCTGCGGTCGCGTTCTGGTAACGAAAGCCGTCTGGCCGCATAGCTAAGAGCCTAAGTACGGCATCCACAGCGTCCAAATTCTGATTTGTTCCGCAGTACGGATCGGTACCCCCATAGGGAATTCCTGTGCCCGCAACCAGCGCGTCTGAGGTGGCATAATAATAACGCTCGCAATTTGCAGGAGGATTGTCTATATCACATGCCGATTTTTGAGCGTGGGAAAACGTAGGTGAGAGGCAAAACGCTAATGCTAAGAGAAATGCGCGCATTTGTATATCGCTTCCGATTATGAAGTCTTCCGTTCGCAGGTGCAAATGTAAAACTTAACTCTGCAACAAGCACGATGCTCAAATTCTGCGCTCACACAATGGCCCTAGACGTGCAAAAAGGGGAGAGGGGGTAACTCGAAGTTGCGGACTCTTTGTTTCTCCTAAAGTTGCAATTTATACTAGGTGCTCCCCAACACTTAACCAGCCACAGACGAGTACTCACCTCGATATTCGTGAGTCGCCGCTATCGGGCAAAGAAAACTCCTCAAGAAGAATTCTGCAGCAGCAGCTTGAGGCAGTCGGCGTTGGATGCATTCATCTCAAGAATGCTACAGCTACAACTGCGGGCATTCCGTGGACGTAGGGGGAGGTACGACTCGTCTGTGCGAATGCTCGCACCTACGGACCGAACCCATTGATCTATAACGATAAACGGGGAATGGCACGCAGGGCAGGACTCTAGCCCTTGCTCGTGGACCAACGGCGGTGGTGAGCTTCACGAACTCCCACCACGGCCTGAAGCGCACAGCGCTGAGTAGTGTCTTGCAGAAATGCTTGCTTAATCGAGGTCTTGTAGGCGGCCCGGACGTCACTTGAGGAGGGATGGTGCCGCAAGAGGGATTCGAACCCCCGACCCCATCATTACGAATGATGTGCTCTACCGGCTGAGCTATTGCGGCCAACCACGATGAGAGGCAGGCATATACTCACTTAGCCTGAGTTGGCAAGGGCGTAGGGCACTCATTCTGGACGCTCCGCCCCTGCTGTTCTTCAGATGGATCCCTTGAGCGGTAAGCGCAACCCCAGGCTGGATCCCGAAACATCTTCGTCGCCGTCGGGGTCCGGGCCGGGGTCGTCCGGTGGCCTGGGTGGCACGAAAATCCGCGGCTCGATCGGGCGGGTCTGCGTGCGGAAGGGTTGCGGTGCCGGCTTCTGAGTTGTCGGCTGACTCGCTGCCTTCTCGCGGGCGGCAGCGGCCGGGACTGTTGCTGGTGATAGTTCCTCGGCAGCTGTTGTCGCATCGGGAACCGTGGTGCGATCTGGTCCTGCTACTGGGGTCGTTTCTTGAGCAGGCTGACCGGCAGGCTTGGAAGCGGGACCTGCGGTCGCTTTAGTCTCTACCGGCCCATCAGTGGCCTTCGCTGGCTCTTGCGATTTTGATCCGGGAGATCCGGCTGCTTCGTTGCCTTGATCTTTGGTAGCGGCGGCGGCCGGCTGTGTCGTCTCAGAAGTGGCAGAGGCGGGCCCTGTGTGTGCCCTCGAGGCATGCGCGTCGTTAGACGGGGCCTCATCGACGACTTCGGCGTCGGTCGCGGGTATAGCCTTGTCTGTTAGGGAAGCGCCTGCCTGCGCTTCTATGACCGGCGGCTCCTCGATCGCCTCAGGCTCGGGGCCGTCAAGTTTCGAGAATTCACTAAGCTTCTGGCCAAGAACCGACACTCCAGATGCGCTCGTGGCCTCAACAGGCACGCGCCACTGGAAGGCGTCCAACGCACCCGTCACAGGCGACGTGGGCGCCCACTTCTCCGAAACAACGCCGTCGGCCGTCCACGCCGGATCGCGAGGCGCGCTGACGGCCCGCGCCAGCCATTCCCGCACGCGGCCCCTGTCGCCATGCTGCTCGGCCTCGATGCGGGCCATCAACATGCAGGCGCGCTGAGTCGGCGCGTTGTTGAGAAGGGGTTGGAGAGCGTGGCGGGCGGTCGCCCAGTCGCGAGCTTCGATAGCTGCCGTTGCCACAGCCAGGGCGCTCTCGATGGAGTGCGGCCGCAGAGCGGCCAGCTGCTTCACCCGCTCAAGTCGGTCGCGAGGGCTGTCGCCAATGCGGACGTAGGCGTAGGCAGTCGCAATATCGGGGTGTGGCGAGCGCTTCCAGGTCCGCTGCAGCACCTTTGCGGCGCGCCGGATGTGTCCTTTCGCGGCCAGCACGCGACCGGCAATGGCGGCAGCGGGCACGAGGTCAGGTGCGAGGCTATGGGCTTCGAGCGCGAGGTTCATCGCGGTCTCGGGAGAGGTGTCCTCCAGCTCCTGGGCCTGGGCTGTCAGAAGCACAGCACGCCGACGGTCGGCCAGAGCCCGATCGATATGATGGTGGCGTTTCGCGATCGCCAGCGTCTCCAGGGCGCCAGCCCAGTCATGCCGACGGCACTGAATCTCGAACAGAGCCTCCACGGGCCAGCTGAGCTTTGGGTTGAGCCTCATGGCGCGCTCGGCGAACTGGCGCGCCGCTTCCTCTTCCCCCTCCCGCTCGGCCTCCAGGAACAAGCCCCGCAGCCCAAGCTGCTCGGTATCAGGGGAAGCCAGCATGGCCTCGAAAATGCGCCGTGCCGTTACGCGATCTCCAGAAAGTTGGGCGGCCTGGGCTCGCAAGAGGTGCGTCAAGGGCTCATTCGGCAGGGATTTTCGGGCCTGGATGGCATAGCGCGTGGCAAGCGCTTTATCGCCCGCCCCGATTGCAATCATGCCGCTGGACAGGGCCTCCAGCCCGCGCTTCTCCCGGCGCCGGTTGAGGAACTGTCCGATCGCAGCCGGGCTGTTCCAAATCTGCCGAAGCACGGACCACAGCACGATTGTCAGGCCCAGCAGCACGGCCAGGATGACGATCGCGCGGAAAACGCTGGTCTCGATCTCATAGCCTTGCCACTGCACGATGAGACTGCCCGGCCGGTCGGCAAGCCACGAAAGACCGAAGGCAATAACCAGAACGGCCAGCAGGAACAGAACCAGACGCAGCATCTACTGAGTCCTTTTCTCGACAGCCTGGCCGCTGAGGGAGGCCTTGAGCTGATCCTCGACACTGGCGATTGCACGATCCACGGCAGCGCGTGCCTCAACCTTGGCGAGCCAGCCCTCTGCAGGTTCCAAAGCCTTCGGGGGTAGCTGCTTGGCCTGCTCCAAAACGGCCGCGAATTTGCTTTCGGCGAGTGCTTGCTCCATGCGGGCAACGATCGCCTCAACGCTCATATCATCGGGGCTGTGCTCGATGCGGCGCACACGGACAATGGATTTCGCGCCCATGAGCAGCCGATCCAGTGCCGAGGCGTCGGCCGGCATGTTGGCCGCGTCAATGATCGCGTGAGCGACGGAGCGGAATTCCTGCCTCAGAGCGGCGATCGTCGGCACCCCGGTGTCCTTGTAGCGCTCTAGAGCCGCGAGATCGATCTTGCCGCCAGCGACCCGGCTGAGCTCCGAAAGCTCGGTCGCGTAGCTGCCGCCGCGGTCGAGGGCACGCTTGAGGTTCCCAAGCTCGAGGGCGAGCACAATCCGCTCGGCATTAGCACGGCGGTCCTCCTCGTTACGAACGACAGCCTCTACGCTTTGTTCGAGCGTTGCGATCCGGCTTTCCACAGGAGTCAGGGCTGCCGCCACGTCTTGGTTGCGGGCAACGGTCTTGAGCTGCGACGCAAGCTCGCTTTGCAGTCCCTCGACTGCGCTACGAAGGCTCCCTGCCTCCTCCTGGACGGCACGCAGGAGCTGCTCAAGCCGGTCATCTGTAGACCGGAGAGCTTCCGCCCGCTGTGAGAGCCGGGCCAGATCACCCTTTGTTGCCGCCAGCTCGCGATCCATGCGCAATGTGGCAGCGCGTGCCGCCTCGCTGGCTTCGGCGATTTCGTTGAGCCGCGTGGCGATTTCTTCGCTCACGCTCTTTCGGAGCTCGGCCAACTGGTTGGGAATGGTGCTTTCGAGGTCGGCCAGCTTGCCGCTGATGGCCGCGAGCTGAGGAATACGGCCAGGTTCATCGCTCCCGGCTGCCGCCGTCAGGTTCGCGAGGACTTGTTCGAGCTTGGCAATGCGCTCCACGACATCGGCGGGAGCTGATCTGCTGACGCGCTCTCCTAAGCTGGCGGTATCAGCGGCGAGCTTTGACTGGCTTTCCGATAGCTCACCGATCGTGCGGCTGATTTCATCGAGGCGCGTAAGACGATTGTTCACATCCTCGAGCCTTTGCTGAAGCTCCGCAGGCGACGGGCCGGACGTCTCTGCGCGTGCCCGAAGCTGCTGCTCTGCTGCGGCGAGACGCTGCTGCAAATCGCTGATGATTTGCGGCGGCGTCCGGTTTCCTAGGCCGAATTGCGGACCAACGAAATCGGCAAGAAGCAGAGCCAAAAAGCCGCCCGCGACGCCAGCCGTCAGGTGAGTCACGAGACTGCTGCCGCTGAGGCGCTTTGCGGCGGTGGCCGGCTTGGTCTCGAGCTGAGCGTCCGATTTAAGAGTCGGGCCTCCCTTTGGAGCCGAGTCTGCTTTGGGAGCTGAGGCGGTCCCGCTCTGCGGTGGGCGGTTCGACGTGGCTTGATCGCTCGTTGGCTTGGTGGCCGCGCTCGCTGCACCCGCCGAGCTCCCCGTTTCCGCAGTTCTTGCCGCGCTCGACGATGATGCTCCTGACGGCGCGCTCGGCTTCGATGCCGAGGCTAGAGCAGGAGGAGGCGCGCCTGTACCACGTTCCGGCGCCTTACTCCCGCTCGAGGACGTGGCTGTCGGTGATGCCTCGGTACGACCTGAAGAGGTGGAAGCGGAAGGCTTGGCTTCGCTGCTCGACACCTCGGTTGCCTTCAAATCAAGGAGCGCACTGGGCTTCTTCGGACCTCCACCCTCCGGCGCAGGTTTTCCGGGCGACTTCGAGCTGTCGTTTCGACTGGTCATTGCAGCGGCAAGCCTCTTCTGCCAGCGGATGGCCCGCGATGCTCATGGCGCGGATCACGTTAAAGATTCGTGGCTAACCGCTGGCTGTTCTTCCAAGTTGAATGTCTAAGGTAATTGTGGCGCGGTGCGCGCTGTCAGAGCAAGCACTTCCTGCAGGTTGGGTTCAGCGGCGATCTCTACCTTTGCGGGGTCGATCTCCTTGAGCTCCGCAGCGGTGGCTTCCGAAATGCAAAAGTAGGTCATCTCCCGAGCAGAAGCGGTCAAATCATGCAATTTGATGAGGCGGGTGTAGATGGCCGCTGTGCGTGGCGAAAGTAGCAGCACGCCTTCGATGTAGCCATTCGCGATTCGGGTGGCTGTGGAGCCGCTGAATCTGTTGGCTGGCTCCGTCTCATAAACAATAGGTCGAAGGACATGGTAGCCGAGGCGCGACAGCTCGGCGGCAAAGTCGTAGGCCAACACGTCGCCTGAAAGGTGCAGCAACGGCCCGCCGTTCACGTCCGTGCGCTCGACGATAAAGCTGACAAGCTGTCGTCCCGTGCCCGGCCCCTTGATGACGTGCTGAAACCCGAGCGCTTTAGCGGTGGCTGCCGTACCGGGCCCGACCGCGAAAAGGGGAAGCGATTGCGCCTGTCCAAGCGAGGAACTCGCAGCGAGCGCCCGCAACCCGTTGCGGCTCGTAGCGATTAGGGCCTGGACGCCATCGAGCTCGATAGGGTCGGCGTTGTCGAACTTGATCGTGATCAGCGGCTCGATGAGCACCTCGTGCCCCTGCGCAATTAGGTGCGCGCGGAGCGCCGTCGCATCCGGCTCAGGACGTGTAACGAGAAGGCGCATCAGCTTGATTCCTGAAAGAAGTCGGAGCCGGCGATTGCCCGAAGCTCGCGCCCGGCTTCATCTCCGATGGCGCGTGCGTCAGAAGGCGAGCCGTGCCGCTCGAGTTCGTGAAATCGGCTGCCATCTGGCGTGAGTATCAGCCCGCGAAATCGAATGAGTCCGTCCCGCAATTCGGCAAGCCCTGCAATCGGAGTGCGGCAACTCCCTTCAAGCCGGGCAAGGAATGCGCGCTCAGTTTCTACGCAGATGGACGTCGGCTCATCGTTTAGGGCGGAGACGAGCTGCGCGATCCTATCATCGTCACGGCGGATTTCGATGCCGATCGCACCTTGCGCAACGGCCGGCAGCATTTCCTCCGTCGACATCACCTGAGTAATTCGATCTGACTGACCAAGCCGATTTAAGCCGGCACAGGCGAGGAAGGTGGCGTCGGCGACGCCCTGCTCCAGCTTGCGCAATCTGGTGTCCACGTTCCCTCGAAACTCGATCACCTTCAGATCGGGCCGCATCCTGCGCACCTGAGCTTGACGCCGCAGGGAGGAGCTTCCGACGATGGCACCCGGCGGCAGCTCCGCGATCGAGCCGAAACGCACGCTGATGAATGCATCCCGCACGTCCTCGCGCGGCAGCATGGCGGCAATGACAAGGCCATCCGGAAGCACGGTCGGCATGTCCTTCATGGAGTGGACAGCCAACTCGATTTCGCCGGCGAGCAGGGCCTCTTCGATCTCTTTTGTGAAAAGCCCTTTACCACCTGCCTGGGCAAGTGGCCTGTCCTGGATGCGATCGCCGGTTGTCTTGATCGTTCGGATCTCGACGGCGGACTCATCAAGCCCGTGCGCTGCGATCAGGCGCCGCTTCACCTCGTTGGCCTGAGCGAGCGCCAGCGACGATCCGCGGCTTCCGATTCTGATCCTGCCAGCTTGCACGCGCTAATCTCCGGATGCTAGGCCGAGCCCGTCGGTCGCGAGCTGTCAGGCCCATACATGCGCCCGGCAGCCGCAAGACGCAAACCGGGCATATGGATCACGACGCCGCATGAGCGTGAAAACCGCCACCGAGCACAAAGGAGTTCTGGTGCTCGGCATTGAGACGAGCTGCGATGAAACCGCGGCGGCCGTGGTTGCCCGCGAAGGGCCGGCGCGTGGGCGGCTGTTGTCGAACGTCGTCCGTTCGCAATGGGAGCAGCACCGGCAGTTCGAGGGTGTCGTGCCCGAGATCGCCGCGCGCGCCCACGTCGAGTGTCTCGATGAGATCATAGCAGAAGCTCTGAGGGATGCAGGTGTGGCGCTTGCCCATCTGGACGGCATCGCGGCGACCGCTGGGCCTGGGCTCATTGGCGGCCTGCTCGTCGGGCTGACAACTGCCAAGGCGCTGGTGTTGGCCAGCGGCAAGCGTCTGATTGCGGTCAATCATCTCGAGGCTCACGCGCTCACGGTGGGCCTGACCGACGGGCTTCCTCCGCCCTATCTCCTGCTGCTCGTTTCGGGTGGTCATACACAACTTCTACTTGTCCACGACGTAGGCCACTACGACCGTCTGGGTACCACAATCGACGACGCCCTGGGCGAGGCGTTCGACAAGACGGCCAAGCTGCTCGGGCTGGGGTTTCCCGGTGGGCCTGCCGTGGAACGAATGGCGCGCGAGGGTAACCCACATCGCTTCGCCTTTCCGCGTCCGATGATCGGGCGTGACGAGCCCCACTTTTCCTTCGCTGGACTCAAGACCGCGGTGCGTCGACAGGCCTTACAACTGGTGCCGTTGACGGAGGAAGACATCCGCGACCTCTGTGCCAGCTTCGAGGCCGCCGTAACGGACGTCGTGGTCGACCGCTGCGCCACGGCAATGCGAATTGCGGAGGCCAAACTCGGGCACAATCGGCACTTGGTGGTCGCCGGTGGTGTCGCAGCTAACCAGCGCCTTCGACAAGCGCTTTCAGATCTCGCCAAATCCAGCGGGTTCATCCTCCATGCACCTCCGCTCGAGCTGTGCGGAGACAATGCGGCTATGGTCGCTTGGGCCGGTGCAGAGCGACTCGTTCGTGGTCATACGGATAGCTTGGATTTCGCGGCGCGCGCCCGCTGGCCGCTCGATCGCGTTGCCGAGCCGGTGCTCGGCAGAGGCCGTCTCGGGGCAAAGGCATGACCAAAGGAGTGCTGCAGGTTGGGGTTATCGGCGCCGGAGCATGGGGCACGGCGCTGGCATTGGTGGCTGCTCGCGCTGGCCATCGGGTCACCCTTTGGGCGCGGGGGGCAGAAACCAGCCGCGAGATAAATGTTACCCGCGAGAACAAAGCTCGTTTGCCCGGGATCACACTTCCCGAAGAGATTTCTGCTACCTCGACACCCGAAGATCTGGCGGCATGCGAGCTGGTTATGATCGCCACGCCGGCACAGGCCATGCGGGAAGTGATGGGAGGTTTCCGCCCGCATCTGCAGCCAGGAACGAGCGCCGTAATCACCGCCAAGGGCATAGAACAAGGGACCTCTCAGTTCCTGGCTGATGTGCTCCGTGAGACTTGCCCCGCTCTCGAGCCGATGATCCTTTCCGGCCCGAGCTTCGCCGGCGATGTTGCTCGCCAATTGCCGACGGCCGTCACCCTTGCCGCACGCTCCCTCGAGTTAGCTCGACCAGTGGCGGAGGCCCTGAGCTCCCCGACGTTCCGGCCGTACATTTCCGACGATCTCGTGGGCGTTCAGATTGGAGGGGCTGTAAAGAATGTGCTTGCCATCGCCTGCGGTATCGTCACCGGTCACGGCCTCGGGGAGAGCGCACGGGCTGCTTTGATTGCGCGCGCGTTCGCCGAGTTGTCACGCTTCGGCACGGCATTAGGCGCTCGCCGCGAGACGTTAACCGGCTTGTCCGGGCTCGGTGATCTTGTGCTCACCTGCTCGAGCGCGCAATCGCGCAATTTCCGCCTCGGACTGGCGCTCGGCCAGGGCCAAAGCGTCGAAGCTGCAACGGCATCCGCCGGGGGCGTAACGGAGGGTGCCTATACAGCTGAAGCCGTTGTCAGCATTGCGGACTCTCGCGGAATTGACGTTCCCGTCTCGGCAGCGGTTCATGCGATCCTTCAGGGGCGCTTGTCGATTCCGCAAGCCGTTTCCGCTCTCATGCAACGCCCGCTCAAGGCTGAGGACTAAGGCCAATTCCGAGCATCGGGCCGTCCTTGATTTTGCGGGAAATTGAACGAGACTCTGCTAGGTGGCCTGAATTAGTCATCCTGTGCCTCACACAGCGGGTTCTCCTGATGCCGAAGTCCGCAGCCAAGACGGCAAACGAGTCACGAACTCGGTATTGGCTCTTCAAGTCTGAGCCAGACACTTTCTCCTGGGAGATGCTCAAAGCCCGCGGTGAGCAGGGCGAGCCATGGGACGGTGTGCGCAACTACCGCGCCCGCAACAATATGCGCTCAATGCAAGTGGGCGACCTTGGTTTCTTCTACCACTCGAACCAGGGTAAGGAGATCGTCGGTATTGTGGAGGTGATTGCGCCCGCTCACCCCGACCCCACCGACACGACAGGAACATGGGAGTGTGTCGATGTGAAAGCGGTCGCCGACATGCCACGACCGGTGAAATTGAGTGACGTGAAAGCTACGCCTGAGCTGTCCAAGATGGCGCTTGTGACCACGGCGCGCCTCTCGGTGCAGCCGGTGACGGACGAGGAGTGGGAGATTGTCTGCCGAATGGGTGGGCTCGACCCCAAGAAGTTCACGCGTAAACCAGGACGGAAAGTGGCCTGAGTGCCAGGCGGAAATGAAGGAGATCGACGCGGTTAGCTTCATCCGTGCGAATACAGAGGTTCAGTCGCCCCCGCTGACACCCGAAATCTCATTGCACCTCGCCAGCGAGTCCCTGCCCATCTGGCGCCGGACGGAGGAGGAGCTTGGCGAAATGAACGTCCCGCCCCCCTACTGGGCATTTGCTTGGGCGGGCGGTCAGGCGTTGGCCCGGTACGTGCTAGACAATTCTGAGCTGGTGGCGGGTAAGACGGTGATCGACCTCGGCTCCGGTAGCGGTCTCGTGGCCATTGCAGCAGCACGGGCCGGGGCCAGAAGAGTGCTGGCTTTCGACATCGACAGGCTGGCGATAGCTGCGATTGGCCTCAACGCAGCAGTGAATGGCGTCGAGGTCATCGCCGCCGAGCGGGACATCTTCGAAGGCACCTTGCCCCAAGTTGACGTCCTGCTCGTTGGTGATCTGTTTTACGAGCGCGAGCTGGCAGATCGCATGTTGGAGCTGCTTGAGGTCGCCTCGCAGCAGGGGACCGATGTTCTGGTTGGCGATCCGCGACGCAGCTACTTTCCTGTCAAACGATTTGCGCAGGTGGCGCTTTACGAGGTGCCGGTGACGCGCGAGCTCGAGGACATGGAGGTCAAGCGCACCGCAGTGTGGCGCTTCAGTGTTCCGCCGGCCAATTTGAGCTTCCTGAGTGCAGGATCCGTGGAGGCAGCATGACCCTCGCTGGCGTTAACCACTTGGGCGTGCTGCTGGCTGCCATCGCGAGCTTTCTGTTCGGCGGTGTGTGGTATTCGGCATTCTCGCAGAGGTCGCTGGCGGATGGGGACGAGCCAAGGCTGCGGTACACGCGTGTGCGGCTCAACGTCAACGCGGTGCCCTTCATCGTCGCCTTTATCGCTTTGCTTTTGATGGCCTACGTCTTAGCAGCAGTCATCGGCCATCTTGGCCTAGGTCAAGTGACGGTGCGCGATGGCATCATCTCGGCACTGTTCGTATGGGCCGGGTTCGTGATGACGGCGCTGGTGATCAATCATATGGTGCATCGCCTTAGCCGGACGGCCACACTGGTCGATGGCGCCCATTGGCTCGGCGTCCTACTGATCCAGGGAGCCGTTATCGGCTGGATTGGCGTTTAGGCTGGGGATGGAAGTACCGGGACGCGAGGAACGCACCGAATTCGACGAACGGGGCGATTGCCGGCCTCCGACACGGCCGACATAATGCGCCTAAATTTTATGCAAGAACGTGGGAGGTTAGTCGATGTCGGAGAAGGTCTATCCCGTACCTGCGGAATGGGCGAGCCGCGCTTGGATTGACTGGGTCAAGTACCAGGAGATGTACCAGCGCTCGATAACCGACCCGGATGGTTTCTGGGGCGAAATGGGCAAGTGCATCGACTGGATCAAGCCCTACACCAAGGTCAAGAACACCACCTTCGGCCCCGGCAATGTTTCGATCAAGTGGTTCGAAGACGGTACTCTGAATGTTTGCTACAACTGTGTCGACCGGCACCTCGAGAAGCGCGGCGATCAAGTGGCGATCATCTGGGAGGGCGATGATCCCACCGTTGACGAGAAGATCACCTATCGCCAGCTGCATGAGCGGGTTTGCAAGTTCGCCAACGTCCTAAAGGCAAATGGCGTCAGGAAGGGTGACAGGGTCACGATCTATCTGCCGATGATTCCGGAGGCGGCCTACGCCATGTTGGCCTGCGCTCGCATCGGCGCCATCCACTCGGTCGTGTTCGGTGGCTTCTCACCCGACAGCCTTGCGGGTCGCATCATAGATGCCGATTCGAAATTCATTATCACGGCTGACGAAGGGCTTCGGGGCGGTCGCGTTGTGCCCCTGAAAAAGAACACCGACGAGGCTCTTAAGAAGACGGGTGGCGGCGAGAAGGTGCTCGTCGTACGCAGAACCGGTGCAGATGTTCCCTGGAATCCGGAACGGGATATCTGGCTGCACGAAGAGCTGGTGAAGGTCAGCTCCGACTGTCCACCTGAGGAGATGAGCGCCGAGGATCCACTGTTCATCCTCTATACTTCTGGCTCCACTGGTAAGCCGAAGGGCGTTCTGCATACGTCTGGCGGATACCTCGTCCATGTAGCGATCACCCATCGGTATGTCTTCGACTATCACGACGGTGACATTTACTGGTGCACCGCGGACGTCGGATGGGTCACGGGCCATAGCTACATCGTATATGGGCCGCTCGCGAACGGTGCTACAACGTTGATGTTCGAGGGAGTGCCGAACTATCCGACGCCGTCGCGTTTCTGGCATGTCGTCGACAAGTGGGACGTGAACATATTCTACACGGCTCCGACGGCGATCCGGGCACTGATGGCGGCGGGGGACGATTACGTAAAGCGGACTGACCGCTCATCCTTGCGGTTGCTTGGGTCCGTGGGCGAGCCGATCAACCCGGAGGCCTGGGAGTGGTACTACCGCGTAGTTGGCGAGGGCCGCTGCCCGATCGTCGACACGTGGTGGCAGACAGAGAACGGCGGTATTCTCATTACGCCATTGCCGGGCGCAATTAAGCTGAAACCGGGTTCGGCGACGCTACCTTTCTTTGGCGTGAAGCCCGGCATCGTCAACGATAAGGGTGAGCTCATTGAAGGACCCGGAAGCGGCAATCTCGTGATCCTCGACAGCTGGCCGGGGCAAATGCGCACCGTATTCCGCGATCACGAGCGGTTCGTACAAACTTACTTCTCAACGTACCCGGGTATGTACTTCACGGGTGACGGCTGCCGCCGGGACGAAGAGGGCTATTACTGGATCACGGGCCGCGTGGATGATGTCATCAACGTTTCTGGGCACCGTCTTGGCACGGCTGAGATCGAGAGCGCTCTTGTCGCTCATCCAAAAGTCGCCGAAGCGGCCGTGGTGGGTTACCCGCACGATATCAAGGGGCAGGGCATCTACTGCTATGTGACCTTGATAGCGGGCGAAACACCGAGTGAGGAGCTCAAGAAGGAGCTTGTTGCTCACGTGCGGAAAGAAATTGGCCCCATCGCCGCGCCAGACCTTATTCAGTTCGCGCCCAACCTGCCGAAGACGCGCTCCGGCAAGATTATGCGGCGCATTCTCCGGAAGATCGCCGAGGATGATTTCTCCAATCTCGGTGACACTTCAACGCTTGCCGATCCGAGCGTCGTCGAGGATTTGATCAACAACCGGCTGAACAGGCGCTCCGCGGCCTAAGAGCGGCTCGACTGCTGGGTGGATACACACCCCGCTCGGAGCTGATCCGGGCGGGGCTTTTCGTTTCTTACCTTACGAGTGCAGTAATCCGTTTCCGCAAAACGATTTCGAAAGCGGCTGTCCTTTCCCGAAAACAAAACAGTTGAATTGACGCTGGCGATTGATCAACGGCAGGTCGAAAGAATGCCGCGGTCAAAGTGAAAATGATCCCAGTGCGCGCGGTTGAAGTCGGGGCTAAGCACAACTCGGAAATAGCGGCACGCACCCTCATGCACGGCGCGTAAGAACTCGCCCTCTGGTCGGTCCGCTCGACGCCAGTGCCTCGCGACGGAAATGCGCCGGCCATCCTCGAGAGTAAAGCTTGAAATGTCAATGGCGTTCGCTGTTGCGTGCTCACTTCTTGTATTCCGCCATACGGGATTGCCTATGATGTTGCGGCAGGAATAGGTCCCCATATGCTGGAGTGATCTCACCCGCTGGCCAAAGAACGCCATCGCCAGCGGTTGGACCTCGTGAACCATCCACAAAGAAAGCGCCGCTGCAGCTTGGCAGGACAACTTGTCCACAGGCAGCCTGGCTCCACCTACGGATGAAATACGCACGCTGTTCGTCCAGCCACATCCTCGTTGAGGCGGATTGTCGGGAATGGGTACCGCTTCGATGTGTGGGGGCACCAGCACGCGCGAGCAAAGCTCGGCATCGCGCCTCAGCTCCGCGAGCTGCCAGTCAACAATGAGAGGCAGCGGTTTCGCGAGATCGAGTGCTGGCAATGGGCTGTATCGAGCTGGTATGAGCCCTTGCCGGAATGCCAAGCCGACTGCCGCGAGCAGAATCAGCAAGAGAATGAAGCGGCCTATGGGCAGTCGGCGTTTGCGCATGGGATCGTTCGATGGTGGGCCTCTCTTCTATAGAGCTTTTCGACGAGCATGTAAGTCCCTGCGCGTGATGCTTTGCGCCCTAGGCCCGAAGAGGAGATTGGGCCTTACATCTGCGTACCGCGGCCGCGTGCCGCGTTCGAGCGCCTCGTAAAGATCGGCGGGTAGAATCGAGACCGGCACTCCGCCAAGGGCGGTCATCATCTTCGGGATGTCCGTACCGAATGTCCGAATCTTTTTGCCGTTCATGCGGTCGAGAGACTTGCAGTCGTCGGTTTTGCCCGTGAAGTAGTACGAGCCGAGCGGCTGGTGGAACAGGCGCCGAACTCCCAGACGTGACAGTTCCTCGGAGAAGGCAGGGATGTTCTCATAAGAGTAGTTGGCGATCTTGATCGCTTCAGCCGGGCTTCTGAACACGAAGGGGATCTGCAGCGTCTTCGCGTAAAGGAGCTGGTCGGCATAATAGCCGGGCACAATCGCCGCGATGTCGACGCCACCACGCCCGGCTAAGGGTAGCAGCTCGTCACCTTTGCCAAGGCCGCCCGAATAGACGATATTGAATGCCACTCGCCCATTGCTGCGTTTCTCAACGGCTGCCGCGAAATCCTTCTCGATCTGGACGTACGGACTATTATTCAGGTAATGCCCCCAATTGAGCCGGAACTCTTGGGCCTGCGTCGCTGAGGCGATCAGCGCCGCGGCGAGGCTGATGCCGCCCAACATAAATTTCTTCATGCTCCTGGTACCTTCTGTCGCTGTGATGTCCAACTGCGCCTGCAGCCGAGCTCCCCCCTTTAGGGCGAGGAAGAACTGTGAACAGTTTGCACTTGCATGTTAACGACCTGCGCTACAGAACAGGGCAAAACTGTCAAGAAACGAGGAGCCTGTCGTTGCAAGAATTCAACCGTTCGAGATGACAAATCGATGCCCATGAGCTGCTGGAGCTGATCGCCTCGAGACGCTCTTGCCGCGCCTTCGACGGGTCGGAAATCGATCCGGAAACGCTCAGAGAGATTGTTATCGACGGGACTCAAGCCCCATCTTCCTGCAATCAGCAGCAATGGCACTTCGTAATCGTAACCGACCGGGCCGATCTCGTCCGCGCGTGCGAGATCGCCGGCGGAAACCCACTTCGCAGAATGCTCGGCGCTGATCTACCTCTGCTTTCAGAAAGGATGGGCGCTTGACAACTACTCGGTCATCCAGGGCGTCGCGGCGGCTTGTTATCACATGATGATCAGCGCGCACTTGCGCGGATTGTCATCTATCTGGAACGCGGGAATCGGCGACCACGCCAAGCTGCGTGAGATGTTCGGCATCCCCATCAATTTCGAGATCATCGGCGCTCTCGCCATTGGGCGGGCGAAGGCGACTGCCCCAAGAATAGAGGCCGCACGGCGAGACCCCCAGAGCATTATGTCGTTTGGCCGCTTTGATCGTCCTGCCGAAACGATCTACCCGGTCGAACCCGCGCCAGACTACCCCTACCACGAGATTTCAAAAGCTTGGAATCCATTCGCAGAGTGGGATCCGGAGGCTTGGAGCTGGGCACAGCTCGCCGATTTCCGCGGCTTCTCCGTCTGGGCGAAATCCCCCATTTCGGCGTCTATTATTCGCGAAGGCAAGGCGAGGCGACGAAACGCGAGCTCGACGTGCTCCCCGAGCTGAGCGGCGACGCCACGGTCGTCGAGTTTCTTCCTTGGGGTGAGACCAGCACCGTTGCCCTTCGCAGGCGCCTCCCGCAGAACGCGCTGCTTCAGATTGTTGAGCTATCAGAGCACAATCTGACGTTCATACGGGAGCGCCTGAACCAGGAGGAGCTCGGTCATCTGTCGCTGGAATTCTCGACGATGCCGGGGCCACACGTTCCTCTGCCCGACCACCATGCCGATGTTGTCGTGTTCCTGCAGTCTCTGGAACACATGCGCGACCGGCGGCTGTACTCGCGGAGGCGCGGCGCATACTCAAACCTAACGGTGTGCTTATTGTAAGCGCGCGAAATCTCACGTCCCGCTACGGCATCACGTGGAAACAGCAGGAAAGCAAGGGGCAGGTGCCGCTTCAGGGACCATTCGTGCCGATCCCCGCACGCACTCTCCTTGAGCTGGTGAACCGTGACTTCACCATCGAGCGCGAAGTCGGCATCGGCATTTCGGCCGGTGGAGGCGCAGATACGACAACCGGCTGGGGCCGTCACCGCCGCCGGCTGTTCGCGATCCTCGCACGCCCGAAAGCGTGAAGTCGACTTAGCTGCCGGGCACCACGCCCTTCGGGAGCCCGGCGCAATATTCAGCGACGCCACCGACTGTAGCAACAAAGGCGAATATCTCGCAATCTGATGGAAATAGCAGTGCGCTATCCAGCCAGTCACGGCTACGGACTGCTCCTCCGTTAGGACTACATGCTGCTTGATAAACTTCGACGTTTCTTCAAGCCACCCGGCCAGATGATTGTTCGTCCTTACGATGTCAGTTTGGTTCATAGAAACCTCTTACTTGGTTGATTACTATAGGCCCGAGTCAGACTTGCCGTAGCTCCACCCGAATCGGACCGTTCATGCTCTGATTGTATCATCACTTCCCGTGTTGCATCTCGAATTGCGGAGGCGCCAGCAGGAATAACTGCGCGATATCGGGATTTGCAAAACCAAACAAAGGCTGGAGTTGTTGGGTGAGTTCCAGTTGGCCAGAAGATTGCGAGGCCTGTAGGTGGGGCTGCTAAACCACCCCGGATCAGCTCTCTTGTTGGCCCGTCCTCGCTTATGTCGTTTCGCAATAAGCGCCTAAATCGGAAAGCGCCTAAATCAGAGCCTTCCTAAAGAGGGTGTTCGCCGATGGTGAGCCGGACGTTTTGGATCGCCCCACGCCAGGCACAATAACCAAGGGGCCGCGATGGCGGCCAACTTTCGTGGAGGATGGAGGGATGGAGGATGTGGAGAATTGCCGTCATATGCCGCGGAGGCAACCAGAGGGCAGTTGAGGCCCCCTATGCAGCGACGAAGCTTTGAAGCACTCCACCGTTGAACATTCTATATGAGGCTTGGCGAGCGTCGCACGATTGCCAGCACTGTATCCGCCATCTGGAAGCTCCATTCCTCCACGTTATTCAAAGGCGGGCGCTGTCTGCGCCTCGCCCACGATGCTAGCAGTTCAACTTAGCTACCGACTAAAGCGATTTCGTTGGCGCGGTACAACCCAAGGAGAAACGATCCTGCTGTACGGCTGTCCATCGGCGGGCGCGCGTCTGCGCGATCCGCCGGGACTTGGAGATAACGTGGAGTGGAAGATGTGGAGGATTCGCGTGCACCACGAGGAGGGCAAGTTGCGAGATGCAAAGGATTACTGTTGATGTGATCAGCACTCCGGGACTAGTGCGAGTAGATTCAAAGGCAAGTCATAAACTTGTATATTTAGGCAGTTCTCATTAGCTTCAGGATCCTCCATAACCTCCACGATCCTCCATATCTCCAAGCTTCTAGATGGGCGAGCGCGTTTATGACGCGGCTCGCTCCGGTCAGATGCAGTAGCTCTTCTTAAACCACCTAAGCCTCCCACCTCTTCCTTGAGGATTTCTGCAGCAACATATTTTGGCGCTATCCGACACTTAAGGTGATTATCCTGGACCGAGGTGGCGTCGACTAGGCTAAGCTAGGTCTCTCAACTTCACGACTAACCTCACAAACCAACCAATCAAGCGGATCATTTTTGTTACGAACGGATAGAGAATTGGTGGAAGAAATCAGCAGACTTGATTGTCAATTATGCCTCTTCGGCAAGAACCTCTCGAAACCCAATACATAGCGTCTCATTTTTCCCGAAAAATGTTCACTTTGTTCGCGCGCAAACATCTGAGGAAGAGGTGGGCTCGTGCGGTCGCTGGCATTTCCGTTTTGAAGATAGACATTCGGGTATCGACTCGAAGTGTAGGTCCATCTGAGCAGGCGTTAAAGCGCAGTTAATACGCAAACCACGCGGCCTACCACTTCAGCCTCAAGAAACTCGCCATAATCGCGATTGAGCGCAGCATAGACCATCTTTCCACCAGCCTGCATTATGACCTTGCGCAAGTGGATGTTCGAATCGGAGGGAAGCAGAAGGACTACAGTGTCACCAGGATGGAAGTGCACTATCTCGGTGTCGACAATGGCGGTGTCACCCGGGAGGATCTCTCGTTCCCCAGCGACTGGTGGCTTGGCTCGCATTGCGGCAGAAGTGATGCTGAGGGCAATGCATCGCGCCGACATGTTGCCCGGATCGGTAATGACGAACTGCTTAACCCCTTCCGATGATCCTTCCAACCAAGCTCTGAGCGCATCTGCTTGCGTATCAACGAAAAGCGGAAGCACACGAGTTGTCGCCGGTGTTGGATTGGTCGCTAGTCTAACGACATTGACCTGAGCCCACTCGGGAGGATTCGTCCCAAACATGAGGAATTCGGGCGCGACTCGGAACGCGCGCGCGTACTTTTCCGCCACCTTCTGAGGAAAGTCACGCAAGCCACTTTCGTGGCTGGCGTACGTCGCATACACCCACCCCATCGCCTGCGCTGCTTGCCGGGCAGATTTGAAGCCAGCGTGCTCTCGAGCTAGAGCAAGTCTCCCGTGATTGCTGTCTAACCCTCTCATTTCGTTTTTTCGCCCCTGCCTCTCAAGGGTGGTGCTTCGGCTGCCAAGAGGCAACATCTTGCGGAGGGAAAAGCTGTTGTTCAGGATTTGCCTTCACTACATCTTTGCGCCGCTATAGTCCTTTGCCTAGATAGGGTTCCCATTGCCTTTCGGTATCGCTTCCTCTGCGGCTGCGATTAGAGCTGCGACGTGATTTACAGGAGGAACATCAGCCAGCTGCCGTCTTAAGACGTCGTTGAAATCGAGCCCGCGCGGTGGTCGTGCTATGCGAACGTATCGACCTTCTCGGCTCCAACGTAGAGCACAATGCTGTGCGGCCTCTTCACCTGGCTCGTCTCCGTCCGCGAGCACAATGATTCTTCGAATTTCCTGTGGCAGATCGAGTGCTCGCAGGCCGGATACCGAAAGAGCAGCCCAGGCGGGTCTTCCGACCGCCGCCATCGCCGCCAGGCACGTTTCGATACCCTCACCGATCATCACTTCATCGGTGTCCGGCGCTAGACGCACTGCGCCGCCCTTGCATCGGCCAAGCATCAATTTCGGATTATCGACTGGTGCCTTTCCGGTGCCCTCGTCATTCAGGTAAGTGCGGTGAATAGCCACCGGAGACCCGGAGTGATCGCGAACCAGAGCAATCATTGCTGGAAAAAATTTGCCTTTCGGATGGCGAACCTTTGGCTGAAATCGGATCGAATCGAGAATAGGCAACAGTAGGCCCCGTGAGCTCAGGTAGGCCTCCACTAAGGTGCCCCTTGGCGGCAACGACGCTTCCCAGATAGCTAGCGCGCGTGCGACGTTTTCGCGGGCATTTGTCCGAGTTTCTGGAGGCCGATAGGGCCCTCTTTTGGATCGGTAAGGCGCTGTTTCTGGCCAAAGCCCCTTTTCCCGGAGCGCTTGAATGACCCGCTCCTGCGGGCAGCCCGCATGACAATGAACGAGAACTTTGCCATTCTCGCCAGTATTGATGGAAAGGCTCGGCGTACGATCATCATGCGCGGGGCATCGCGCCGTCCAGCTTGTGCCCGTTTTGCGCCCCCAAGCGCCTTGGCTATCGTTTCCGCATACATGCACTCTCCTCGCCGAGTTTGCCTCGGCGCAGGTAGCAGGCGCCTTCAACAGGGCCTGACACCTCCCGCTGAAAGTGGTTGAGAGGAGATCTGCGCGCGAATTGACTTGCGCGCTTCAACCCACGCATCGATGTCAGTTTTGAGCCACGCAACTCGCCCGGCCGAAATGGGATAGGGCCTAGGGAAGCGCCCGCGAGCCATCTCCCTATATAAGGTGGACTTGGACAAGGACGAGAGCCGCAGCACTTCGGTCAAGGACAAGAACGTGGCTGAGCTTGCCACGTCGCTATCATACATCATTCGATGTGAGCCCTTTGAAAAATGCCACTTGGCGGCGCAGGCGCCGCCGCTAGATCCAAAGAGCTTATACAACAATCCTCTACATGATGTCAAGAATGTAGATCTTCATGATGTAGAATGCAGTCGATGGAGCAGGTGTGGCGCCAGATTTTTTTACTTGATGTCTATTTCAGAGACAGACGAATGGACGAGTTTTCAGCTGGCGCGTGTGGTCTCTAACAGTGCCTAAAGCACAATCCAGCATCCGCTGGATGCCAATTGAGCAAATGGGGCACGCGCCAGTGGTGCGCTCAAGAGAGATCCGTAGGCCAAACTTGGGCCAAATCGGCTAGCTCCGAGGAAAGGTGACTCTGCAAGTTATTGAAATTATTGGCGCACCGGGCAGGATTCGAACCCACGACCCCCAGATTCGTAGTCTGGTGCTCTATCCAGCTGAGCTACCGGTGCTTAGGCCAAAGCTGCGTGTGTGCGGGAGCCCGCGCTGCAGCACGCCGCACTAGTAATGCGTGCCGCCCAGAAGTGCAAGGGCCTCCGTCGTGCCCCGAGGACCCCTCGGGCGGCCAAAGTCGCTTACGAAAGAGGCACGCTAACATATTGAGCCTGCGACTGTACCCTGCAAGGCCGCGTTTCCCTTGGAACGGAGACAGGCCACGGCCGAAGATCAGGCAGGCGGGTCTGGGTCGTCGGGCAGCTCTGGTCCCCGCGCTCGGGAGTAATCCTTCTGATCACGTTCTCCGGGCAACTAGGCTCGAGAGAGGCCTCTGAACTGCCGGGCGTCAGCACTTGCTCTAACGTGACAACCAGATCCTGGTCTGGAACGGGATTCCACGTAGAGCGCCGGCAGCCTCAACGGACCGTGGAGCACAAGCCGCGTTGGATCATCGGGTGAACTTAGCCGCGGTCCTGTGCTTGGCCTCGAGCTTAGGAGCAAGCGCAATCCTGGACGACCACGCTCAAACGCCGCCCCCAATCGGCCTTGGGCGCTTGGTCCCGACAAGCCAGGGAGGGGCGGCGCTCGCTCCACTCCCGAAGGCAACGCCGAACCGCCCATGATAGGTGCTCCGGAACGTCCAGAAGGCGGCTTACTCGCAAACGGCTTCTGGGCGGCGACACCACATCCCGCAGCCTCGGTGAGTGAAAGAAGGAGGCTCGGCGCTGGCGATAGACGCTGTAGCCAAGCGACCACCCAGCGCAGAGCCGCGCATCACCGGCGCTCGGGAATGTCCCAGAGCGCGCGGCTCGCTTCGCGAACGGCATCTGCGCGGCTGACACCGATATCCCGCAGGCCACGCTCGTCGAGCGAAAGAAGAGCTTGGCGCTCGCGATAGACGCTGTGGGCAAGCGATAACCGAGAAAGGATCCGCATGAACGGGGCGAGCCGCGCCACGCCCACCGGCCGGCCGCGGATCAGCCCTGCGCTATGCGTTGTGCTCATCATCTCAACTCTGAGTCTCACGGGCAGCGATGTGCTGACCACTTCGTGATGACTGAGTATCAGACTCCGCTTGCATAAGGGAAACGAATGATGCTTATGTGATCCATGAAGGTTGGTTATGATGAGCAAGCCTCCCCGTTGCCGATGACTCGCGATATCGACATTTCCTTGCTGCGAGCCTTCCTCGCGGTGGTCGAAACCGGTGGCGTTACAGCTGCGGCGCGGATTCTCAATCGCACCCAAGCCGCAGTCAGCCTTCAGATCAAGCGACTGGAGGACCTATTCGGCACGGAGCTTTTCGTGCGCGAGCGAAAGCGCTTCACGCTGTCACCCGCCGGCGAGCGTCTGTTTGGCAATGCGAAGAGGCTTGTCGCGCTCAATGATGCCACGTGGGGTGCGATGACGACGCCCCAATTCGAGGGCGAAGTCCGCCTGGGTGTACCGCCCGATATTGTGACCAGCCTGATCCCGCCGGTGCTCCAGCGCTTCAACCAGTCCTGGCCGCGGATCAACGTAACGCTCATCTGCAGGCCATCCATCGTCCTCCTGGAGGAGCTTGCCGAGCGGAGAATCGATCTGACGCTGACCACGGAGGTCGACTGCGGTCCCGGCGGCGAAACCTTGCTCTCCGACCGGCTGGTGTGGGTCGGCGGTCCTGGCAGCAGCACCCACCTGCAGCGGCCTTTACCGGTCTCGCTCGGCTCGAAGCTGTGCCGCTTCAGGCCGGAGGTGATCAAGGCGCTTGATGCGGCCCAGATCGATTGGCGGCCGGTGAGCCAGGATTGCAACATGGAGCCGGTGTACGCGACGGTGAAGGCCGGATTAGCGGTGGCGCCGCTGATCCGCACGTCGGTGCCCGAATACCTGGACATCCTGGGCGCGGACGCCGGCTTGCCGCCGCTCCCCGATTTCAAAGTCAACTTGTATCTGCCTGCCAACGCCACGGAGATCGCACGGGAGCTGGCCCGCCACATCCGCCAGGGCATTAAGCTGCGCTTCGGACCGAGCCGCGGCCGCACTGAACGACCCCAGGAGCATCCCGAGCCCGCGGTGGCGAACGTCCGCACCATGCGTTCGCGGTCCGTCCAGAAGCGTCCGGTTGCAGCCGAATGAGCATCACGCAACTGGTCGATTTCTGGCTCCGCCGCCGATGGCGGCCCGACCCTCACGCGCTAAGTCAGTGGGCGAAGTTGCAGCCGGCTGTCGTTGTGACGGGTGGATCGGAGGGTATCGGCTTCGAAATCGCCCGCCGCTTCGCCAAGCGAGGGCGAGCACTCGTGCTGGTCGCACGCCGGCCCGGGCCACTGGAGGCAGCGGCAGCGGCAATCCGGCGGGAATTCGGGACGACCGTGCTGACCGTGCCGCTCGACGTGACTCGGCCTGACGCTCCCCAGACGCTCGAAGAAAGGCTGCAGGAGAACGGCTTCTACGCCGATGTGCTCGTCAACAATGCTGGCATCGGCTTGAGCGGTGACTATATCAACCACGAGCCAGAGCAGCTTTCTCAGCTGATCGAGCTCAACGTCCGAGCCCTGTCGGCGCTTATGCGGCGTTTCTTACCGGCGATGTGCGTGCGCGGTCGCGGCGGCGTGCTGAACGTTGCCTCGCTCGGCGGATACGCGCCGGGTCCCTATCAGGCGGCCTACTACGCCAGCAAGTCGTACGTGATCGCACTGACGGAAGCCGTTGCCTGGGAGACGCGCGGTCTCGGTGTCCGGGTAGCGGTGTTTGCACCGGGGCCTGTCAGCACGCGGTTTCACGCACGCATGGGCGCAGAAAATGCGTTGTACCGATGGCTAATCCCGGCGCCTAGCCCGGCGCTCGCGGCCGGTTCCGCAGTGCGCTGGTTCGAGTGGGGCCGGACGGTCATCACGCCGGGCGTGATGGGGCCGATTCTGGCCATCGTTATGCGGTTGACCCCGCATCCGATTCTGTTACCGATCGTAGGTTGGCTCTTGAAGCCGAGGGAAACGCTGAAGAATGCTGGACGGTAGAGCGGCAGACGCGGAAAGCGGTGCGGCAATACTGGAAGTCGGTCCGAGACCGGCGACGAAAACGGAGGAACGCAAGCCGATCGTCATCGTCTTGCATCAGCTCCATTCCAATCCCGGTCATATCGGCCAATGGTTTACAAGACACGGCTACCCTCTTGATATCCGACGTCCTCGCTTTGGCGATCCCTTACCGGAGACGCTGGAGAACCATGCTGGTGCAGTGATCTTCGGCGGCCCGATGAGCGCCAACGATTCCGACGACTTCGTTAAGCTCGAGACAGAATGGATTGGGGTAGCCCTGCGGGAGCGCAAACCGTTTTTGGGCATCTGCCTCGGTGCGCAGATGTTGGCTAAGCATCTGGGTGCGCGAGTCTACGAGCATCCCGAACAGCGCGTCGAGATCGGCTATTACCCGATCCGGCCAACTCCGCATGCCCTTCGTTTCGGCAAATGGCCAGAGCGGGTGTACCACTGGCATCGGGAGGGCTTTGATCTGCCACACGGCGCGACCGTGCTGGCGACTGCAGATGGGGACTTCGAGAACCAGGCCATTCTCTACGGGGAAACTGCAATCGGCCTTCAGTTCCACCCGGAAATCACCTACGCCATGGTGAACCGTTGGAGTGGCAGGAACCCGCACCGCCTGACCTTGCCGGGAGCCAAGGATCGGCCCTCACAGCTTTCCGATCACCTGGCGTATGGGCCCAAGGTGCGCCGCTGGCTGGACTCGTTTCTACCAGCCTGGCTGGAGTCGCACGTGCGGGCGGGGCTCTGAGTAATAGGCGGAGAAGATTAGACAGACAGGGGATTTGTGCGGCCGTCGTCGGGCCTGATCCGGCAGGCGCCGGCGCGAAGATGCGGTTTTCAGCCGCAAGCAGGAGGCCCCGCGCCTGATCTGCTCAGCTAATCTCAACATCTTGGCGCAAGCTGTTCATCTTATTGCAATAACGACCTGCGCTACTGCCCCGGAAAGCGTTTGCATTCTTGCAATCATTTGGGCTTAGATAAGGGCGCGCCGGAATCTTGTTCTTCGTATCCGGCGCAAGGCGCGGTGGCCAATCGGAACACGGCTCGTTCCGAAACTTGCCTACCGCGCCTTCTTACATTCGATGGCTACATCTGCTCGATTGCGGCTTGCTTTTCGGTTCCGCCCTGATTGGAGCGACTGTCAAACAACTGCCTCGGGCCCTTCGATCCCGAGCGTTGCCAGATCCTCAGCCCGGCGAACGGCGTCGTACTGCAGAAAGTACTCGTCAAGCTGCGGCGGCTTCACCGAGGTCCCCGCCAGCATCGCATGCACCTGCCCGCGATGGTGGATCTGATGGACGAACAGATGTGAGAGCGTGTCGGCAACTGTTTCCCAATCGATACCTTTGGGCCCGCGATCAATACCGATCACGCGGTTGAGATCTGATTGCGTGAGCCGGTCGCAGAACCCGATCAGCCGTTGATCGGTCGCGATCTGGTCGGTGCGAATAACCGCAAAGCTGGTAACTGGCTTACGGTTGGCAAAATAGCCATAGCCGAGCCGACCACCTTCCAGTGCGTCGAGATAATAAAGATCCACCAGCAGAATATGATCCAGCGTAGCCTGGATGGATGGGAAAAAGCTGGTGCGCGGGGCGTGGAACTCCTCTTCGCTCAGCCGTCCGCAAGCCTCCAACAATCGCCAGTTCGACCAAGCATTGTTTCGGGCCATCCGGCGGAAATGGGTTACGAGATCCATCGATCTGCCCTCGATAACCTGGGCACTCCCCTTGCCGAAACTTCTTAGTCAACCACCGCTGGTGGTGCTTTTCTACCTGTGATGCTACCGGTTTTCTTCGCCTCACCGCAAGATGGCGAGCATTCACCCTCGAGAGAGCTTGTAAAGCTACGAGGAAGGCGCCACGCATAACTCGTGCTGTGAACGCCAGAAAATCTGCTGGAACTCTCCCCGGAAAAGCCTGCGAACTCGAGTTTTCCGCTACTCCAACACGGCTCCGAGCTTTCAAGAAAACAACTTCTCGCTAGCGGCGTGAGCGGCAGCCTCTTATATTGCGCCGCTGTTTGGGGAGGAAACGAAGATGAAGCGGCGCACATTTCTCAAGGGAGGGGGACTAGCAGTAGCTGCAACAACGCTTGCAAAGCCCGCAATCGCTCGTGCGGCCCCGGAGCTCCGCTGGCGCCTTGTGTCATCCTTTCCGGGCAGCCTCGATATCATCTTCGGATCAGCGCAGCGTTTTGCCCGGTACGTCTCCGAAGCGACCGATGGCCGATTTGTAATCGAGCCGCACCCCGCTGGTGCCATTGTACCGCCATTTGGAGCGCTCGATGCAGTCGCCGACGGCCGAGTCGAATGCGCCCAGACGCCGACCTACTTTTACGCCGATAGAAACCCGACTTTGGCATTCGGCACTGGGATACCCTTCGGGCTCAATGCGCGCCATCAGCACGCATGGTGGCAAGCCGGCGGCGGAGAGATCGTCAACGAAGCGCTGCATCAGCTTGGTGTCCATGCCATCGTGATAGGGAACTCGGGAACCCAGATGGGCGGGTGGTTCCGCAAAGAAATTCGGACCGTCGACGATCTGCGCGGGCTCAAGTTCCGAATCGGTGGCATGGGCGGGCAGATTCTCGCCAGGCTCGGCGTCGAGCCACAGCAGATGCCTCCCAATGAGGTGCTGGGGGCACTCGAACGCGGAACGCTCGACGCGACGGAGTTCGTCGGCCCTTACGACGATGAGAAGCTGGGCTTCTACCGCGTCGCCAAGCACTACTACTGCCCCGGCTGGTGGGAAGGCGGCGGCATGCTGCATCTTCTGGTGAAGCTCGATAAGTGGCAGGAGCTCCCGAAAAGCTACCAGTCGATCTTGCTGCAAGCCGGCGAGGCGACCACCAACTGGATGCTCGCTCGCTACGACGTAGAAAATCCAGCAGCGCTTCGGCGGCTAGAAGGCGCGGGCGTCATCGTGAAGGCCTTCCCCGATCCAGTGATCGAGGCCTGCTGGAAAGCAGCGAAACAGCATTACGCTGAGCTTTCCGCGAACAACGCGACTTTCCGCAAAGCGCTGGACTCGCACAACGCCTTCCAAACCGATGCCCTATCTTACTGGCGCATCGCCGAGCATCCGTATGATTCCATGATGCTTCGCCTTCTTGATAGTTAGGGCGCGCTTGCGAAACGGAGAGCGGCGCACCTCGCTCTCTACAGAGCATTCCACGTCAATTTCGGTACGCGTCAAGCAGCAGAGGCCAATTGTTTGTAAGCTTACTATTGGCCACAGACATCATTCATTGCAGCCAGACGAAACCATATCGAAGGCTAGCAATGATCACCAAATTTGGATTGGGCAGTGTACGTTTATAATTTCGTATTAACCGAGGTCTCAATACGACCGACGAGAATTTGGAGCTCATTTCTCTCACAAAACTGGTGCTCCAAGGCTGGGTTTCGGCCACCGCCGGCTGGGCCGATCCTTTTGAATTGCTTGACCTGCACGCCCATCACGGTGTGTTACAGTGCGGGCTCCATCCACCAATGGTTTGGACGTGAACGGCAGACGCATACTCTTGATCCTCGGTGGCGGTATCGCCGCTTACAAGTGCCTCGACCTCATCCGGCGCTTGCGGGAGCGCGGGGCGAAGGTGCGGGCGGTCATGACCGCAGCGGCCCAGCAGTTCATCACGCCTCTCGCGGTCGGAGCCATCTCCGGCGACCGCGTCTTCACCGAATTGTTCGACCGTGAGGACGAGCACGATGTCGGCCATATCCGGCTGAGCCGAGAGGCGGACCTGATCGTGGTTGCCCCAGCAACGGCAAGCTTGCTGGCCAAGATGGCGGGCGGCCATGCGGATGACCTTGCCACGGCGGTGCTGCTCGCAACGGATAAGCCGGTTCTCGTGGCGCCAGCCATGAACCCGCGCATGTGGCTCCATCCGGCCACCCAACGCAATGTTGCGACCTTGCGAGGTGACGGAATCCGTTTCATCGGCCCAAACACGGGGGAGATGGCCGAAAGTGGCGAAGCCGGACCCGGCCGGATGGCCGAGCCACTCGAGATCGTCGCCGCGATCGAAGAGCTGCTGCGCGAGGCCAAGAACGACCGGCCGCTCGCTGGGCGACATGTCCTCGTCACGAGCGGCCCGACGCATGAGCCAATCGATCCGGTCCGCTACATTGCCAATCGCTCTTCCGGAAAACAGGGGCACGCGATCGCGCGAGCAGCCGCCGAACTTGGCGCGCGCGTGACCCTGGTGTCCGGCCCAGTTTCTATTGCCGATCCTCCGAACGTCGACGTTGTTCACGTTGAGACGGCACAGGAGATGCTGGCAGCTGTCGAAGCTGCGCTTCCCGCCGATATTGGTGTATTCGCGGCTGCCGTGGCCGATTGGCGCGTTGCCAGCGCTTCAGGGCAAAAGATCAAGAAGGAGAAGGGTGCCGCGCCTCCCTCACTCGCACTTGTGGAGAACCCTGACATCCTCAAGACAATTGCGACCCGCGGCCCAATGCGGCCGGCGCTTGTCATCGGCTTTGCCGCGGAAACGGAGAATGTCGTCGAAGCCGCAAAGAAGAAGCGCAAAGCCAAGGGTTGCGACTGGATCGTCGCGAATGACGTTTCGGAAAAGGGCGGTGCCATGGGCGGCGACAAGAACGCAGTTCACCTGATCACTGCTCAGGGGACCGAGAGCTGGCCCGTCATGGACAAGACCGAGGTCGCCCGTAGGCTCATGGAGCGGGCGGCGCAGCATCTTCGCCAAACCCAGGTTACGGTCTGATGTCTCGCGCGAAGTCGGGTGCAACCCAAGTTCGGGTTCTGCGGCTTCCCCATGGCCAGGGCTTGCCTTTGCCCACCTATCAAACCGAAGAGGCGGCGGGGATGGACCTGCTGGCGGCCGTTGAGGAGAAGGAGCCAGTGGTGTTGCCGCCTGGAGGACGCGCGCTTATTCCAACGGGGCTCATATTCGAAATTCCGGCAGGCATGGAGGCGCAGATCCGGCCACGCTCCGGGCTGGCCTTGCGGCATGGCATTACGGTTCTGAACAGCCCCGGCACGATTGACAGCGACTACAGGGGCGAGGTCAAAATCCTTCTAATCAACCTCGGCGAAACACCCTGGGAGATCCAGCGAGGAGAGCGCATAGCTCAGATGGTGTTCCAGCGTGTGGAGCGGGCAGAGCTGGTGGAGGTTGCCGAATTGAATGCGACGCGGCGCGGCGCTGGAGGTTTTGGCTCGACCGGGATCGCCACAACGGACCCTGCGTCGCGGGCGCGTAAGAATTCTTCGTTAGAGACAGCCAAGCGCTCTGCACCGCGGAAATCAAAATCGGAGGCCGCCTCAGGGAAATGAAATCCCTACCCTGAAATCCCTATATTGAGGCGAGCAAGTACGGCTTGGCTTGACATTCCAACCCAGCAGGTGTGGCCTCCGATGAGGCGGCGGGGCTAGCCTCGAGGTTCGACCAGGCATGACCAAACTCACAGCCGAAGAGATCGAGCGCTACAAGCGCCACCTTGTACTACGCGAGGTGGGTGGCCAGGGTCAGCAGAAATTGAAAGCGGCGCGCGTGCTGGTGGTCGGCGCGGGCGGGCTTGGCTCGCCAGTCATCATGTACCTGGCGGCGGCCGGTGTCGGGACCATCGGTGTCATAGATGACGATGTAGTCTCGCTCGACAACCTGCAGCGCCAGATCGTGCACGAGACGGGGCAGGTGGGCACACCCAAGGTGGAGAGTGCCAAGCTCACGGTTGGCCGTCTCAATCCTCACGTCAAAATCGAGACGCATCCTTACCGGCTTACGGCTGACAATGCCCTCGACATCATCAGCCGCTACGACATTGTTGCCGACGGCTCGGACAATTTCGCCACTCGCTACCTCACCAGCGATGCTTGCTATTTTGCCAAGCGCACGCTGGTGTTTGCGGCAGTCGGCCCGTTCGACGGCTATGTCACCGTCTTCAAACCTCATCTGAAAAACGAGAACGGCGAGCCGTGGCCCAGCTACCGGTGCATCTTTCCCGAACCACCACCACCCGGGACGGTGGCGCCTTGCAGCGAGATCGGCGTTCTGGGCTCGGTCGTCGGCGTCATCGGTACTCTGCAGGCGACGGAAGTCTTGAAGGAAATTCTAGAGATCGGCGAAACGCTGGCCGGCAGACTGCTGATTTATGACGCCCTATCGGCCCGATTCGAGACGGTGAAGGTCGCCTGGGATCCTGATAACCCGCTATCGGGCCGCAATCCTACGATCCGCGATCTCTCGATCCACGCAGACGCGCCCGGCGCTGTCTGCGTTGCCTGACTACCCCCCAGGCGAAATTCGCGTCGTGAACGGACACTTTCCCTCCCTCCACAGTTGAGCGAAGGGAGGGTGAGCCGCGTCTTGTGAAGCCAGAGAGCAGGCTATTTGTACCAGCCCAAGGCCAATCAGAAGCGGAAATTGAGCCCTGCACGGACCACATCGACTTCGTTGTCGAACGAGTAATTCGTTCCGCTAGACGTCAGACCGTCGGTGCTACCGAAGTCCATGTGGAGATACTCGACCTTAGCAGAGACGTTATCTGTGAAAGCCAGCTCAAGACCGCCACCGACGACCCAGCCGGCTCGCAATTCGCTGTCGCTAGCCTTTTCCATTCCGGTATCGAGCGACACCTCGTCCAAGCTGGCAAAGGCAAGGCCACCGGTCCCGTAAAGCAAGAGCCGCCCCATAGCGATGCCGGCCCGACCACGTAGTGTACCCCACCACGGGCCAAAGCTCGTGCGGTAATAAGAGAAGGGGGAGCCGCTGAGCTTCTCGTCGTCGGCACTGATGTCCATCACTCCAAGATCTCCCTCCACGCCGACGAGGAGGTTTCCGAAAAGCATGTTGTAGCCAACCGTGACGCTGGCGAGCCAACCTTCAGGGTCAGTGTCGGCCGACGTTGTTTCGCTGGACGATGCCTCGGAATCGCCCCAGCCGTAGCCACCACTCAAACCCCAATAGAGTCCGTGCCAGAGCGGTGGCTTGCTCGGCTCTCCATAGTCTTCAAAGTTTGAAGGTGGTGGAAGCGGTCTGGGCCCGCCCAAATCTGCGGCTATTGCGGGCAACGCGAGAAAGCTGGTGCTCACCGCACTCAACAACAGTCGAAAACGCATACCTGGCGCTCCTTGTAGCGGGCGGAGCCCCGCGGGCTCCGGTCTCGCATACTCAGGCACCTCCCCCGGTGGTTACGATATGCAACCGCCGCAGCTTACGTTGACGATCGCTGTGGCTGTGCGATGGCGTAATCGGGAAAATATCGTGAAATCAGCACTATACTCGAATGCGCTGAAACCCGTTGCCACTTACACCGCGGACTTAGCCCATGCGAAATGAGCCGCTCGCTCCGGCATGAGCGGCTCACCTTCGACTAGCTCTGCTCTTCGATTCAGCCCAAAGCGGCCGCTTGAGAACGGACGGCCCCGAGCTCAGAACATGGCCGGATGCACGCGATCGGGCGGTGAATGGCCATCAAGAAAGGCCTTGATGTTGATGATGACCTTCTCGCCCATCTCGATCCGCCCTTCAATAGTGGCAGACCCCATGTGAGGCAATGCGACCACCCGGTCAGAGGCCAGCAGCTTCGGATTGACCGCCGGCTCGTGCTCGTATACGTCGAGGCCAGCGCCCGCGATCCTACCGGCCTCGATCAACCTCGCGAGCTCGTTCTCGTCGATTACCTCACCGCGTGCAGTGTTCACGATGTACGCAGTCGGCTTCAGCAGCCGCAGCCGCCGAGCCGACAATAGATGGTAAGTAGCCGGCGTGTGCGGACAATTGACGGAGATGATGTCCATCCGCGCCAGCATTTGGTCGAGGCTGTCCCAATAAGTCGCCTCCAGCTCCTGCTCGATCTCCTCGGCCACTGGACGGCGGTTGTGATAGTGGATCTGCAGACCGAAGGCGCGAGCCCGCCGGGCCACGGCTTGGCCGATACGACCCATGCCGATGATGCCAAGGCGCTTGCCGTAGATCCGGTGGCCGAGCATCCACGTTGGGGACCAGCCGGGCCAGTCATTCTTGTGCTCTTTGAGATAGGCTGCACCCTCGGCAAGCCGGCGGGGCACGGCAAGGATCAGCGCCATCGTCATGTCCGCGGTGTCCTCCGTCAGGACGCCGGGAGTATTCGTGACGATGATGCCGCGATTACGAGCCGTTTCGAGGTCGATGTTATCGACCCCTGTGCCGAAATTGGCGATCAGCTTGAGTTGCGGCCCGGCTTGTGAGAGCACAGTGCGGTCGATTCGGTCGGTTACTGTCGGTACGAGAACGTCGGCCTTTTTTACAGCTTCGATGAGCTCGGCTTGGCTCATCGGCTTATCGTCGATGTTGAGCCGCGCGTCGAAGAGCTCGCGCATGCGGGTCTCAACGATATCGGGAAGCTTGCGCGTGACGATAACGAGAGGTTTTTTGGCCTTGCTGGACATGGTGATTCTTTTTGGGTGTCCTTTGCTCGCAACCGGTGTGCCGGCTGCGCTGGCGGGTCAGCTCGGAACTGTCTAACAGAAGGTCAACTCGATGACAAAGAGTTGAAGCATTGGGTAAATTTGGAGATCTGGCGTCGGATCGCTCCGTGCCCAACCTCGGAAGCGCATCTTTTGGGGCAGGCGAATCGAGGAAAGAAGCGGGGTTTGGTCATCATGTCTGGGGTGGCGGGTCTGTGGCGAGCTGTGGCTGCGGCGCTCTTGGTCTTATCTGCACCGACGCTTCTGATTGGGCAGGTCGATGCTCAACCAGCACAAAAAGGCAGCTCCAGCGGGTTGGCCATTCCGCGCTTCGTGAGCCTCAAGGCGGACCGTGTCAATTTGCGCAGCGGCCCAGGAACCGACTACCCGACCTCGTGGGTGTTCAACAGAGCAGGTTTGCCTGTCGAGGTCTTGAACGAGTACGAGGCTTGGCGCCAGGTGCGAGACGCGGAAGGCTCCACCGGTTGGGTTCTGCATACCATGCTATCGGGGCGCCGCACTGCCCTCGTGCTTCCGTGGGAGCTAAAGGAGGGCCAGCCTCCCCCACAGATACCTCTGCGCGAAGATGACAACCCGCAGGCTCGCCCCGTGGCATTCGTCGAAGCTGGGGTGATTGCAAACATCAGCCGCTGCGACGGTCGCTGGTGCCTGGTGGTGATCGGAAACTACCGGGGTTACATCGAGCAGAATAAGCTCTGGGGCGTTTATGCCGGCGAGGTCATCAAATAACGAGTGAGCAAACCAGATCCTCCGGCTTACTCACTGGGCTCCGTATTGGGCACCAGCCGTACCACCACATCGACGTGCGAGATGCGCATCCCCTCAGGGGGCTCCGGAAGGCGGTCGATGGTGATCGAGTCATCGGGAATGTCGATAAGGCGACCTTCAGACTCGATAAGGAAGTGATTGTGATTCGAAGTGTTCGTGTCGAAATAGGCCTTTGAGCCGTCGATGGCGATTTCGCGTAGGAGCCCGGCACGCTTGAACTGATGCAACGTGTTGTAGACAGTAGCCAAAGAAACCCGCTCGCCCGCAGCCAAAGCTTCTGCGTGCAGCATCTCAGCCGTCACGTGCCGGTCCTCGGCGCCGAACAGGAGGGCACCAAGCGCCAACCGTTGCCGGGTCGGCCTGAGCCCGGCGCGTCTTAAGAACTGCGCCAAATCCCCGCGCCTAGCGTCCAGTCTTTCGTTTTCCATTTTCGGCGATCAATCGCATGCAAATTGATCTAGCCGGACTATATGCATCGCGTTCCTGTCGGGCAAGGCGATCGAACGCCGCTCACTTGACCTATGGTTGCAGGTGCTTTGGGCAAAGCGGCTTGACGGGTCCTCCGTTTGCCTTTTTGAAGGTAACCGAGTGTGGTAGATACGCGCGAACATCTGGTTTTTTGTGCTCGCGGGGTGGGGTATCGAAAGGGGCGAGACACACGGCGCTATGGTGGAGAGGCGGTCGACATACGAATACGAGGACTTGTTGGCGTGCGGTCGTGGCGAGCTGTTCGGGCCGGGAAACGCGCAGCTCCCACTGCCTCCAATGCTGATGTTTGAGCGCATCTCGTTGATCACCGACGAAGGGGGCGCGCACGGCAAGGGACAGGTTAGGGCGGAGCTGCCGGTGGCTGGCAACCCTCAATGCGAGTGGTTCTTCTCCTGCCACTTCAAGGGCGATCCCGTGATGCCGGGCTGCCTTGGACTCGACGCCCTTTGGCAGCTCACTGGGTTCTTCCTGGGCTGGCTTGGTGCTCCTGGCCGGGGCCGTGCGCTCGGCGTCGGCGAGGTCAAGTTTACCGGAATGGTTGTACCGACGGTTAAGCGCATAGAGTACATCGTGGACCTCAAGCGCGTGATCCTCCGCAAGCTCAAGCTCGCCATCGCCGATGGCAGCCTGCTCGCTGATGGGCAGTTGATCTACTCAGCCCAGGACCTGCGCGTTGGCCTGTTCGAGGGCGATCCGGTTCCAAGCGCTACACCTGCCTGACATGAATTGGACTCGGCCGGAGCCGGGTAGGGCAAGGCATCGGACCTCCTCAACTTTGGGGGCCAGAAAGGGTCGGTTATGAGACGGGTCGTCGTGACCGGAATGGGGATTGTTTCCAGCATTGGAAACAGCACCGAGGAAGTGCTCACCTCACTGAGGGAAGCCAAGTCCGGGATTGTAAGGGCGGAGAAATACGCGGAGCTCGGTTTCCGCTGTCAGGTTCATGGCGAGCCCAAGATCGCCTGGGAAGAAATGGTGCCGCGGAAGCCAAGGCGCTTCATGGAGGCGGGCATCGCATGGAACTACATCGCGATGGAGCAGGCGATCCGTGATTCAGGATTGACCGAAGCCGAGATCCGCGACGAGCGTACCGGGATCATCATGGGGTCGGGCGGCCCCTCCACGAGCACGATCGTAAGGGCCGCTGCCATAGCACGAGAGAAAGACCCGAAGAAGATTGGCCCCTTCGAAGTGCCCAAAGCCATGAGCTCGGGGCCGTCGGGCACCTTGGCCACCGCCTTTCAGATCCATGGCGTCAACTATTCGATTTCCTCCGCTTGCGCAACCTCGGCTCATTGCATCGGCAACGCCGCAGAGCTGATCCAATGGGGCAAGCAGGATGTGATGTTTGCGGGGGGCTGCGAGGAGCTCGACTGGACGCTTTCTGTGTTGTTCGATGCCATGGGCGCCATGTCGTCCAAGTACAATGACACTCCAGAGCGTGCCAGCCGCGCTTACGACAAGCACCGCGACGGTTTCGTTATCGCCGGCGGGGCCGGGGTCATCGTCCTCGAGGAGATGGAGCGCGCCAAGGCACGCGGGGCCAAGATATACGGTGAGCTCGTCGGCTACGGCGCCACGTCAGATGGCTTCGATATGGTAGCCCCCTCCGGTGAGGGCGCGGTTCGGTGCATGCGGCAGGCGTTGAAGGGGTTCGACGGGAAGGGTACGGGCCGCATCGACTACATCAACCCCCACGCCACAGCCACCCCGATCGGGGACCTCAAGGAGATCGAGGCCATCCGTGAGGTGTTCGGTAAAGACATCCCGTACATCTCGGCAACCAAGTCGTTGACCGGCCATTCTCTTGGCGCGATTGGTGTCCAGGAGGCGATCTTCTCGCTTCTCATGATGAATAACGGTTTCATCTGTGAGAGCGCCAATATAGAAGAGCTCGATCCTGCCTTCGAGGACATCCCAATCGTGCGCAAGCGGCTCGACGGCGTGGAAATAAACTGCGTTATGTCCAACAGCTTTGGTTTTGGCGGCACGAATGCCACTTTGGTGTTCCGCCGCGTTGATACCTAGCACCCATGTCGCATCCCAGGCCGGCATAAGTTTCGGAATAGCCGGGCATGCGGTTTCGAAAGTCAGTGATTGGAGAATGATGCGCCGCTGTGCGCACGACATCAGGAGCTCCCATGACCGAAATGGATATCGCCAAGCCGGGTCCGCTGATGGCCGGTAAGAGAGGGCTTGTCATGGGAGTCGCCAACGAGCGCTCCATAGCGTGGGGAATCGCCCGCGTGCTGGCCGGTCATGGCGCTGAGCTTGCGTTCACGTACCAGGGTGAGGCCTTCGGCCGCCGTGCCATACCTCTGGCCAAATCGGTCGGTTCGAAGATCATCGTTCCGTGCGACGTCAGCGACATCGCCGAAGTCGATAACGTTTTTGCCGAGATCAGGGACAAGTGGGGCAGCCTGGACTTCGTGGTGCACGCCCTCGCCTTCTCTGACCGTCGCGAACTATCCGGCCGCTACGCCGACACCAGCCGCGAGAATTTTATCAACACCATGGTGATCTCCTGCTTTTCGTTTACGGAGATCGCCAAGAGGGCAGCGGAGCTCATGCCCAACGGCGGTGCCATGCTGACCCTCACCTACGGCGGCTCTCGCCGCTGGGTGCCTTCTTACAATGTGATGGGCGTCGCCAAGGCGGCGCTGGAAGCGTCTGTGCGCTATCTGGCCTCGGACTTTGGCCCGCGCGGCATTCGGGTGAACGCGCTTTCGGCCGGTCCCATGAGAACGCTGGCGGGATCGGGGATTTCGGATGCGCGCGTCATCTTCAACTACCAGCGGGATCATGCCCCATTGCGGCGCACGCCAACGCTCGATGAGATTGGCGGCGCGGCGCTCTACCTCCTCTCGCCACTCGCGGGCGCCGTCACCGGCGAAGTGCATTTCGTCGACTGCGGCTACAATACCGTTGCTATGCCGAGCCTGGAGGCTCTCAAGGAGCAGGAGGCCGACGCGGAGGCTGCGGGACGTACGCAGCCGGATGGCGGCTAAGAAGCAACTCTCAGCTGTAGTGCGGCAGAGCTGGATGACTCGCCAGCTTGCGGCTGGAGGGAGAGGTTCAGGCAATTCCGGTCATTGAAGTTGGCTTGGGGCGGTATCGGCGTGAACAATTTCGCGCGATTCTCGCGCGGATCATCATCCCCAAGACTGAGCTGCGGAAGGTTGTTGGCGCCCCGTAGGGGACTCGAACCCCTGTTACCAACGTGAGAGGCTGGCGTCCTAGGCCACTAGACGAACGGGGCAGCCGATAGTGATGCTATAGGAAACCGCGCCCGGCCAATCAAGCGGCTAAATGGCCTAGCCGTGGATGATTCTCCCGGCTAAGCCCCCTGTATCTCGATGGACAGCATCACCGTTGCTGCCCGGAAGCTTCAGGCGTAAAGCCGATACGGCTGACAACGCGACCCGTCGTCAGATTGATGACGATGATGCCCGTCTCCGCTGGTGACGTGTAATGCACGGCCATCCGGTCGCCCGAGACGGTCGTTTGGCCGATGACAGCACCAGCCGGCAAAACCACATTCATTTCATGCAACGGGGACGAAGCGCCGATGCCGCCGCCGGGCTGGGTTGCGAGATAGGCGATCCGCCCGATCACCACAGCAAACCCCACCAGGAGAAGAACACCGAGCGAAATGACGACGAACTTGAGAATCCGTACCTGCCGTGCGACGTGCTCGGTCGGGAAATGCGGCTCGGAAGCTCCGGGCGGGACTGGATCGGCCTTCGCCATGAACGTCAACCCTCGATCGGGAAAGGATCTCGATGACGAGACAGCCGGAACGCCTCCGCGTTGAGGTACCCGCCGAGGCAGCCGGCGAGCGCGTCGACCGCTTCCTGGCGTCCCGGCTCGAGGACCTAAGCCGCTCGCGCATTCAGGCGCTGATCAGGGAGGGCCGAGTTCGCGACCGGCGCGGGACCATAGAGGACCCTGGCGCAAGGGTCAAACCGGGTGAAGAGCTTACGGTTGAGCTACCGCCACCCAAACCGGCGGAACCACAGGGCGAGGCAATCCCCCTCAACGTCGTTTGGGAGGACGATGACTTGATCGTGATCGACAAGCCCGCCGGATTGGTCGTGCACCCGGCAGCAGGCCATGATAAGGGGACCCTGGTGAATGCCCTCATCGCACATTGTGGGCCGAGCCTGTCGGGTATCGGTGGGGTGATGCGACCAGGCATCGTGCACCGGCTCGACAAGGACACCAGCGGTTTGCTGGTGGTGGCCAAGACGGATGAGGCCCACCAAGGCTTGGCGCGCCAATTCGCGGCGCATGGCCGAGACAACCGCCTGGAGAGAGCCTATATCGCTTTCGCGTGGGGTAGCTTCGACCGCCCCCAGGGTACGATTAGTGCACCGTTGGGCCGCAGCCCTAAGGACAGGACTAAGATCGCGGTTCTCCGAGAAGGACAAGGCCGTCGCGCCGTGACCCATTGGCGGATCGACGAAACTTACCCCGGCACCGACGGAAGGATCGCTGTCAGCCGTTTAAGAGTTACGTTGGAGACGGGACGGACGCACCAGATCCGGGTTCATCTGGCGCATGTCGGCCACCCTCTCCTGGGAGACACGACTTACGGTGCAGGCTTCGCCGCAAGCGAGCGGAGGCTGAATCCAGAAGCGAGATCCGCCTTGAAGGCTTTGAATCGACAGGCTCTTCACGCAGCGCTTCTGGCGTTCGAGCATCCGCGGACAGGGGAACGCCTGCGGTTCGAGAGTCCTCTCCCGCCAGATTTATTGACGCTGCGCAATGCGCTCAGGAGCGGAACCAGCAATGTTAATGGGATGCAAAAACGGATAACGACGGGTCTGCAAAAATAATGAAGCCTACTTATATAAGTGGAGGGCAGTGGAACTCCAATCCCCGAACACCGTTCCGTCGAAAATCACCGTAGTGTGACCGTGAGTTAAGGACATCGCACAATGACAAAACTTGTGCGGAACTATAGCTTGGCCATAGCGCCTTGCTCTGGTCACGCTACTGGGCGAAGCTAAAGAGTTGGTCGGAAAGAGGCAACCGAGTTTCACCGCCGAATATAGTGGTTTGATACTCGGCTGAAACTGAGATGGTCACGAAATCGCTGCCGACAGTCGCAAACGGGTCCATGGGTCTTGCCCGGTACCTCGAGGAGATCCGGCGCTTTCCCATGCTGGAGCCCGACGAGGAGTACATGCTCGCCAAGCGCTGGAAAGAGCATGCCGACGCGGAGGCCGCCGAAAAATTGATCACGTCGCACCTGCGGCTCGTGGCGCGCATCGCCATGGGCTACCGGGGTTATGGCCTGCCGATCGGCGAGATTATCTCGGAGGGCAACGTTGGCCTGATGCAGGCAGTCAAGCGGTTCGACCCTGATCGAGGCTTCCGTCTGGCCACCTACGCGATGTGGTGGATCCGCGCCGCTATCCAGGAGTACATCCTTCGCTCCTGGAGCTTGGTGAAGATGGGCACCACAGCCGCCCAGAAGAAACTCTTCTTCAACCTGCGGCGCGCGAAGGGCCAGCTCCAGGCTTTGGAAGAGGGCGACTTGCGGCCCGATCAGGTGAAGGCGATTGCCAAGCGGCTCGGCGTACCGGAGGAGGACGTCATCTCCATGAACCGCCGCCTGGCCGGTGATGCTTCGCTGAACGCCCCCATCCGTGCGGAGCTCGACTCCGGCGAGTGGCAGGACTGGCTGGTGGATGAGTCTCCGGACCAGGAGGAGGAACTCATCGAGCGGGATGAGATGGATCATCGGCGCGCCTTCCTCGAGTCGGCCCTGGAGACGCTGAACGAGCGCGAGCGCCGCATCTTCGAAGCCCGTCGCCTGTCGGACGAGCCCATGACGCTCGAGGATCTGTCGGCGGAGTTTGGCGTGTCGCGCGAGCGAATTCGTCAGATCGAGGTGCGCGCTTTCGAGAAGGTGCAGAAGGCGGTGCAGCAGGCCGCTAAGTCAAGCGAAGCAAGCGCTGCTGCCGCTGCCGCGGGAGCTACTGGCACAGCAGGTGCGTCGGCCTAAGTTCGGCACTACGGAAGAGTGCCGTCGACTAGCTCCTCCGTAGGTAAGCTTCAAGACGTGATCGAGACCGGCCGCTGATGCGGCCGGTTTTGTTTGAGCAGGTTTTTGCACAGGCTTAGGCACGAATCGCTTACAATTCATCCGTGAGGTCTTCGACCTCGCCGCGGTCCGGCAAGTTGGGCGGACCGCGGAGGAAGGTGCGCGTCAGAGCTCAAGGCACTCGCTTGCGGCCTGAACGTCACAACAACAACCGGCACCTTCTGGACCGCCGGCTGGCGCGAGGCGGAGAAGGACGGGACCGCCGCTCGCAGCGCCAGTCACACCCCTCAGCGCGAACCATCGCGCTCCTGTCCTTTACCGCTGCCTCTTCACGACAAGAAGCTGGTGAGGGATCCCTGGCGGACGCACATGCACTGCGTTCGTGGCGGGCGGCTGCGACGGCGTGCGGATGCAGCACAATAAGACGATGGAGCAACCCATGTCGAAGCACCTTCATCCAAGGTCCGTTCCCAAGTCGGGGGGTTCGGGGTTTCGTCGTCGCGGGCACTGGCCGAGTGAGTTGGAGGCCGGTAGCTCAGCCCGGCGAGCGGATGAGTGGTGTCGTGTGCTTCTGTGGCGACTTAAACCGTTTCACCCACCAAGTATTATCTAGCTCCAAGACCGCCGGGCTGGCTTGTGCGCGGTAGGTACGAACGTGATCGGAGTTTCAGAATGCTCAGTCAGATGAGCGCCTTGCCTTGACCCCGGCCAGATGAATGAAGGCCGACCCAAGCTAGCTCGGGCCGGCCTTCTGCGCCGTCTTCCCCCGTGGCAACTCGCTGACGATCACATCGGTAGCCGGGCGATCTGATACGAAAAGTAGTTGTCTATGGCCGTGACGATCGAGTCCGCGACCTTGTTCCGCCAGGCGTTGGATTTCAAATTGCGGGCGTCCTGAGGGTTCGTCACGTAAGCAAGCTCGATCAGCACAGACGGGACCTTCGCCGTCTTCAAAACCCGGAAGTTCGCCTCGCGATCGGCATTCGGCCGCATCTCGGTGGAGACGCTCATGAATTGGATGACTGAGCGCGTGAACGTATTGGTGCGCTCCTTGTTGACGGCAATCTCCCTCGCTGCGAGGTCGGCGAGGATCGACCTGATGGCGCGCGCGTCACTCCGTTCGACGCCTGACAACTCTTCGTTGGTCAGCACAGCGTTGACGACCTCGGAGCTGGCGGACCGCTGCAATGCCTGCGCAGTGCTTTCTCTCAGAGAATAGATTGTAGCACCACGTGCATGGGCGCCAGCATAGTCGGCATGAACTGCGATGAAGAGAGCCGCCTGGTTGCGTTCGGCAATCTCACGACGCTCATCCAGCGAAATGAAGACGTCGGAATCCCGCGTCATGATAACACGGTAGCGGCCAGTCGCCTCAAGCTTATCTCGCAAGACACGACTGAACGCCAGAACAACGTCCTTTTCGACGACACCGTTTTTCTTGGCTCCGGAGTCGTGGCCGCCGTGACCAGGATCGATCACGATGACAGGCTTGTAGGCGCGCGCGATGATCTCCTCCGGCCGTGAGGCTGGGCGCGGCAACGGTGGCTGCACCAACTGGAGCTTGGCAGCCTTTGATTTCTCCAGGTGGAGGGCCGAAGCAGCCGGCGCGAGATCCAGCTCGAGATGGTGACCACGGTCCTGTTTGACGATTTCCGAGCGCTTCACGACAACCGGCGCGCGTACGTCTATGACGATACGAGAGCGTCCGGGCGCCGAAAGTCCGACCCGGAACGACTTTACAAGCCCGGTCTCCAGGTCATCAGCTGCGTTGGGCAGCCGCATCTTCACGTTCGGCAGAGATACGACGACGCGGTTCGGATTGCTGAGCGAGAGGACCTCGAACTCGACAGCCTTCTCGAGCCAGACCACAAAACGGGTGGCCGGCAAGTTGGTCGCGTTTGGGCCTGCAGGTGCGGCGGAGACAGGGGTTGTATGGAAAATGAAGCTGGCGAGAAGGAGCAGAACGAGACCAAAGATGGCAGCCTGAATGTCGAACGCGGCAGCTCGAATGGTCCGTACTCTGCTTACACTCATCCTACGCAAACTCCGGAACGCGGAGGACTGACAACTGACTACGCTGGCTTCTGATGAAGCCTAATCGTGGCTTTTTGCTGATGCCTCCAAGGTAATCTTATGATGCGGGAAAGGTTACCGATCAATGAACGGGGCGGAGCTCCGCCCGGTCGCTCGTTGAACTGATGGGCTGAGCGGAATGGCTTGGCCCCTTAGAGAAGCTCCTCGAACGGAACAATCGTGGACTTGACCGTCTTCATCGCCATGGCTTGCGCAATGGCGTCCTTGATCCCTTGCTCCGTGAATGGGAACAGCGTCTGCATCTTGCGCCAGGGATACTTGTCGCGCGCCTTGTAGAGCATCTCGATGCCAAGGGGCAGGTCATTCGCCGTGAAGGCCCAGGAGCCGAGAATGTTGATGTCCTTGGCGCAGATGCGATGCCAGTTCGTCATGATGCTGCCTGCATCCGTGAACTGACCCATCTCCACATAGGTGCCACCGTCCCTGAGGAACTCGATGCCCTCGGGGCCAGCTGATGGGTGGCCTGAGCAGTCCATGACGAGATCGGCCCCATAGCCGCCCACGATGTCCCGCACGCGTTTGATGCGCTCTTCGGGTGAGGTCACCTCCTCTATATTGACCGTCGCCTCCGCCCCGAACTCACGCGCAAGCCTTAACCGCGGCTCTTCTGGCGCTCCGACGGCGATGACGCGCCCGGCGCCCATCTCGCGCGCAGCGGCGATAGCCAGAATTCCGATAGGCCCCGTTCCCTGGATTACGACGGTGTCGTTCCACTTGAACCCGCCCACCTTCACCGCGCGATTGAACGCCCGGATGCAAGATGTGAGCGGCTCCGAAAGCGTTCCGAGCAGCAGGCTCATGTCGTCCGGGAGCTTGTAGATCTTTGTACCCGGGAACTCCTCGAGATCGACGTAAACGTACTCGGCCCAGCCGCCCCAGAGATGGGGTGGCTTTTCGAAACCGATGTAACGGCCGTAGTAGACAGGCGTCAGGCACTTGTTCGCGTGCTCGGGGTAGTGCTTGCACCAATCGCAGAAGCCGCACGGCATCAGCGGCGGGAGCATCAGCTTCGACCCGACGCCAATGGGTTTACCCATGAAATCGGTCTTCAGCTCAGAGCCGATCTCGACGATGACGCCGGCGAGCTCATGCCCCAGCGTGAAAGGCCACGGCAGCGGCTTCGGCCAGTGGCCTTTCAGAATGTGCTGATCCGTGCCGCAAACGCCGCACGCTGCAATCTGGATGAGCGCGCCTTTGGGCGGCACCTTGGGCCACGGCACTTCCCTGATCACGGGGTCAGCGCCCGGACCGTCGAATGTTGCTACACGGATGGTTTTGCGCGACCCTGGCGCCATTGCCATGTTTCCTCCCGACTAAGAGCTTTGCGGCCCTCTCTTTTGACCTGGCACATTCTTACTCGACGGCCTCGTCCTGACCGGCGTCCATCGCAAGCTCCTGCGTACCCCTCGCAGGCGTGGTCTTTGCCGCGATCACCTGTCCGTAGACACGTAACAGTCGCGACCGAGGGCGGAGGCGGCCGCCTTATTCAGACAGCCCTCATTAACGAGATGACCAGCGCTTGCCCCGGGGACAGCAATGAGTACAGCTTCCCTCGTGTGCCTTACTTGATCGCTTCGCGGTACCAATCGGCGATGGCCTCGCCAGTCATGAAGGCAACACCCTCCTTCTGCCGGATATAGCTAAGGAGCTCATCGAGAAAACGAATTCGGTGCGGCACCCCTGTGATGTACGGGTGAATGCTGATCGCCATAATCCGGGCGTTGTCTGCGCTTTCACGATATAGCTGATCGAACTGCTCGCGACCGCGGTTGAGCAGCTCATCGGAGCGGTGGTGCTGCAGAGCATAAATAGTGATGTCGTTCGTCTCGACCGTGTAAGGAACGACGATCATCGGACCGTGCGCAGTCCGAAGCTGGGTGGGGAGATCGTCGACCACCCAGTCAGCCACGTACTCGATGCCGGCTCCGCGCAGCAGGTCTAGTGTTTCCTCGGTTTCCGTGAGGCCTGGGCTCTCCCAGCCACGTGGCGGCCTCCCAGTGAACTTGCGGATGGCCTCGATAGTGTCCTCGATTGCTTTCTTCTGGTTCTCCACGCGATGCATGGGCCCTTGCACGTAGCCGTGACCCATGAATTCCCAACCGGCTTCGCGTGCTGCGCCAGCGACGCGGGGGTAGCTCTCGCAGACATGACCATTGATGGCGAGAGTCGGAGTGATCTTGTGGCGTTCCAGCACGGACATGAACCGCCAGAAGCCGACGCGCATCCCGTACTCGTGCCAGGACCAGTTCGGAACGTCTGGGATTAGCGGTTGGCCCATCGGAGGAGGCAGCACGGTGCGCGGTTGCGCCCGCTCGATGCTCCACTCTTCGACATTGACGATGACCCAAACCGCCATACGCGCTCCGCCCGGCAGAACAAGCTTCGGGCGGTCAACGATAGCCTCGTATGTCAGTCGATCACTGAGCAGCGCCATGTCTCCTCCCATGTCTTGCCGCTGGAATTCCCGACGTTGCGCGCTGCGTTCAGGTCGACGGCGCGCGTATCGTTCTGCCACTGGATCTTAGCGCGCACCCACTACCATTCAAGCAACTTTCTTGATGATCAGGAGGTTTCCTCTCCGTCAACTTGATCAGTAGGTCGGCGGAGAGTTCACCCAGACGACGCGCGCAACCGTATCGCCGACATTGCGATAGGAGTGAGGTCGGGTGGACTCGAAGAAGAATGAGTCTCCAGGCTCAAGCACGACCGACTCGCCATCGACCGTCAGCTCCAGGCGCCCCTCGACCACATAGCCGACCTCTTCACCCTCGTGCTCTATGGCGCCATCGCTGGCACCTCCAACGTCGATGACGTGCAATTGCGCCTGAAGCAGCCCGCGGAGAATGAACGGCGTAAGACTCTCCAGCTTAATGCCTTTACCCCGGCGTGGCGCACCTTCGGAAAGTGCCGGCCGCGTCCCGGCGCGCAGCACATGAACCTTGCGGTCGTCGAGCTCGGTAAAGAGCTCGCCGATCGACGTGCCGAGCGCCCGTGCAATGCGGTGAAGCATGTTTATGGAGGGAGTGGATTGGCCGTTTTCGACCTTCGACAGCATGCTTTCCGAGCAGCCGGCGAGGTCAGCGACGTCCTTCAAGCGCAATCCGCGGCTACGACGAAGGTATTTGATACGCAAGCCAAGCGCGATATGGCGATCGCGATCCGCTGGCCTCGTGAGTGTTGAAGTTGCGGTCATCTCCATGGTTCGGTCGAGCGCTCATTCAGAGGAAAGCGACCGCTGCACAGCCTCTGCCGTGCCTCGGCTGCCGACGCCTCTTCTGCCATCCAATTGATCCGCATTCAACGGACAGGACGCCGCGAAGGCGCTTGCATTTGGGCGGAAAGCTTGGGCCGGCCGCAATCTGGATGTGCCGGGGCCGTCCCTGCATGACGTCCTCCGGTCTGTGCGTACGGAAGACGCTACTGGACCGATGGTGCTGCGGCGCTTGGAGATGTTGTGATCTCAATCGCAACCCTGGCGTAGCCGTAATAGACCAGCGCACCAAAAATCACCGCGAACACGATTGCGGTCGCCAAAGCATTGGCGAAACGGTTGCTAAACGTGATCGAATTTCCGATCAAATCGATAATGAAAACGATCACCGCAGCAACGAGCACTGGCTCGAGCCAAACATATTCAGCCGGAAGAACCATAGCGCGCCTCCATTGAACGTGGCGAATCTTCCTCTCACAGTTAACAACGTCATCCGACCTCAGCTCGACTGCTCATAACAGCGACTATTATCGCTACTGCCAACAAAATTGGACCGTTTAGGTTGCAGCTGAGAACAGCGCAAGCCGGATTCTTCGAGCTATTGTGTCGGACGGCTACCTCGCTTCAAGAGTCTAAATATTGGCAGCTTTAGACCGTTCCACGTTTCCAACAGCGCGCCGCAAACCTCACAGCGTTTCTCACCCTTGTCACGCGAGGAAATCCAAACGGTTCGGCGCTCATAAACTGAGCAGCAAGCCTCACAACAACGGGTGCTTGCGCTGGCCATTGCTCTGCAGCCTTCCTTAAGCTTCTAACGCGTCACTGTTGTCGGGACCGACCGAAGGCTGCACGACATTGTGGCCGCACAAGATCATAGCAGCGTATAAGGTTGTTGGTTGTCACTATAATTTAATTAATGAGCCGTCTTACCCAGCTACCAAGTAGCCGAGTCCCGGGCTAGAAAGAGAGCTTAGGTCCATTAAAGAACCCCGTCCTGCCACAGATGTATGTAAGACGGAATCGCTGCAAGAAGGACTCAATGGGAAAAACTAAGCGCACCCGTCAAGGATTGGACTTGTTCCGACATTGTTCGACAGAAGGGTCGTTTTGGACATCATTCCGGTCGCTCTGGAGCTCAACCAGCAACACGCTGCTCATTCAAAAATACTCCTCATTGTGAGCACCTAGAGCTGGTGCAGGTATTGGGATTGCAGGCTCTCCCCGGAAGAAAGGCGCTATGGGCACCGGCAACGCAGGGATGGTTTTGCCGTCTCGCCCAGCCAAAGGGTGTCCGAAAAGGCCTCGGGATCTGAACTGCGGATCATTGAGCGCTTCGGCAAACGTCGCCACGATCGAGCAACAGCAGTCGCGCCCGGCAAAGCGTTGCGCCCACGTGGCGCTGGTTTCAGCTGCAATCAGCTCCGCGACTCGGGCAATCGTTGCAGCAGGGTCCCTCGAATCGTCTCGCAGCTCGGGCTCAAGGCCAATAACGTCGCAAAAGTTCTCCCAGAATTTCTGCTCGAGTGGCGCTGCCGCCACCACCCTTCCATCCGCAGTTGGATAAAGCCGATATCGCGGCGACCCCCCGGTCAAGCGATCATCTCCGTTACCCGGAAACTCCCCGGCAACAAAGGCTTTTCCTAAGGCCCAGAACATGAACGGGAATACGTTCTCGGCCATAGCCACGTCGAGGTAACAGCCTCGGCTGGTACGCTCGCGCTGCTGAAGCGCAAGGAGAATATTGATGACTGCGGGATATGCCCCTCCTGCGACATCAGCGACAAGAGCAGGCGGAATAACTGGCCGGTCGCTTGGCCCCATGGAGAGAGATAGCAATCCCGCATCGCCGATGTAATTGAGATCGTGGGCCGCAATGTCGCGCTTCGGACCGTCTTGTCCATAGCCAGTAATTGAACAGTAGATGAGCCGCGGGTTGACCTTGGAAAGCGTGTCGTAATCCAGGCCCAATCGTGCCATGACTCCAGGGCGGAACTGCTCAACGAGAATGTCCGCGCGGGCTATCAGCGGATCGAGTTTTGCTCTCTGATCTGGATCTTTGAGGTCGAGAGTGATGCTCTTCTTGCCGCGATTGAGGAGGGCGAAATTGACGCTGTCACCTTCAGGACCCCAGCTTGGCTTGTAGCGCCGCATCTCGTCGCCCACGCCGGGCCGTTCGATCTTGACCACCTCCGCACCGGCTTCCGCGAGAAGCAGCGTCGCCAACGGCCCTGGCAACAAGGTCGAAAAATCAAGAACGAGCAAGCCGTCCAAAGGCCTCATCTCTTCGTCCATTCCTACGCGCCAACAAAAGCTGCCAAGGAGCTGGGTAAGCGGAAGTCGGCCTGTGATCAAGCCCCAGTTCGCAGATGCAGATTGTAGCGGCCTGGCGCAGATCACTCGATGAAGAGCATAGAGTTAGCTCCTCCAGGCAGGAGCGCTACCGCTTTCCCCCAAAATCGATTGGAGCGGATGGGATTCCAGTTTGCGATCAATCCACTGCGGACTTAAGAGTAAGAGGCTGCGGGGAATCAGATACCCCTTAAATTGACGCAAACGTATCCGCCTTTATAAGTCGGAAAATACTTGCGAGCGGCTGCGACCATCTCGTCGGCTGAAACTCTTTCGATGGCTAGGTCTTCAAGTGCGCACCCCTCGACAAGCCGCGCGACCAGGGCTTCCAGAGTAGACTCACTGCTCTCCACTAGTTTCAGGCGTTTCAGCTCCCAGCGATCCCTGTAGAGCTCGAGCTCCGCCGGATCGATGTGATCTTTGACTCGTTCCAAGATGGAAAATATGCGTTTTTCCACCTCACGCAAAGGTTTTCGCGTGGTGAGGACGATTGAGAAAATTCCGCTGCAACTGTCCGGTTCGTAGCCTGCTTCAGGGGAGTAGGCATCGCCATGCTTTTCCCGAAGCTCGGAAAAGAGAAGCTCGTTCAGATATTCCCCGAGAGCGAGCAGAACATTGGCATCGGGATCGCCGATCGCGACACCTGTATTCCACGCGATCCGGATCTCCCCCATCGGACGGCTGAGGTTGCTCGCTATCCCGGACATTCTCGTGTGGGTGCGGGTCCGCTCGACCCGCGGAACGTTCAACATCGGTCCAGAAGCATACGGACATTTCCCAAAATGCACGTTCGCCAAGTCGCATATTTGATGGGGTTCGACATTGCCCACGAGAAAAAGATCCATGTTGGCGGGGAGGCGGATCATATCCGCATAGCGTCGTAGCTCCTCTGCCAGCTTGCGGACGGGCATTTTGGCGACGGCCAACTCCGAATCGAGCGTATCGTTTCCATAAGGATGGTCTTTTCCGTAGATGATCGAGTTGAACCGCCTCTTGATTGCCCCCTCGCTGCTGTATTTATCCAGCAGCAGCTCCTCCAAGACGACCCGTGCCTCGCTCTTGACAGTTTCCTGGTCAAACTTCTGATCGAGGCACGTCACAGCCAGCAAGTGAAGCGCCTCAGAGGCATACTTCGGCAGGAACGTCGCGTACCACTCCAGCTTTCCGGGAGAGGTCATCGCGTTGCTGTCTTGTATCAAGGCCCGCCGCTTCTGCTTCAGTTCGGCGGCGGTCATATTGCCAGCAGCCCCGGTGAATGATGTGTGTTCCAGAATATGTGCCAAGCCGCCGTGCGCACCGATTTCCTTGCTTCGCAGAATCAGAGCCGCGCTGATGTACCGGGATGCGTTGCGATAGCAATGGACACGCAGTCCATTGTCCAAGGCAACCGTCGTCAACGGTTCGCTCTGCGTAAGCGCAGGTGCCGCGAACCCGACTGAGCTGACAGTGTGAAGACATCCCCCGGCCAACGCAAGCTTAAAAAGACCCCGGCGAGAAATATCCATAAATGGGCCTCTGCACCAATCTGGCAAAAATTCGCTTTGCAACCAGAACGATCAACGCTTCGGTATGAAATAAGCCGCCAGAGTAAATCGCTCTAGTCTGTCTGCTGAGTTACATAACTGGAGATTTCCGTCAAGCTCGATCAATCCGTAATCCAATCGAGTGTGGCACGAGCCGCAATTGCAGCTCGCCTGCTGACCGAAGCGGGTCCTTTAACGTCTTGACCAGACCTACCAGCCGATTGCTCGCGGTAGCCAGGTTGCCAAATCAGGTACGAAGAACAGGAGAACGAGTGCGAGGACTTGCAGCCCGATAAACGGCACGACGCCTCGGTAGATATCGAGCGTCGTGACGCCCTTCGGGGCTACCCCTTTGAGAAAGAACAGCGCCCAACCGAAAGGAGGTGTCAAGAATGAGGTCTGGAGGTTCAGGCAAATCATCGTGCCAAGCCAGACCAAATCGACATTGTTCTGGATGAAAAATGGTAGGAAAAGCGGGACTGCGACGTAAGTGATTTCAATCCATTCCAGGAAGAAACCGAGCACGAAGAGCAGAGCCATCAAAAATACGATACCGCCGGTGACACCTCCTGGCACCCATTCGAACATCCGCACCACGAGTTGCTCACCACCAAGGCCGCGGAAGGCGAGGCCGAATGCCTGAGCGCAAATTAGGATGAAAAACACCATTGCCGAAATCAGGAGCGTTGCGCGGGCAACTTCGTCGAGCAACCGGAAAGAGAACTTGCCCGCGAGAATCACGATAAGTAGCGATCCTATCGCCCCCATCGAGGCCGCCTCCGTTGGTGCTGCGACCCCACCGATGATCGAGCCAAGCACGGCAATAACCAGACCAAGCGGTGGCAACACAACAATGACGACCTTCTTGGCGAGCTCTCTCGAAGACATCGCCGCTCGCTCTCCGGCGTCAATCGGAGGCACGAGGTCGGGACGCAGCAATCCGACCGCTATGAGTGTCACCACATAAATTCCGGCCAGAACCAGCCCTGGAATCATGGCGGCTGCAAACATTGTTCCGACGGACTCGCCGAGGATATCAGCGAGTAAGATGAGGACGAGACTCGGCGGAATAATCTGCCCGAGAGTGCCGGAGGCACAGATCGTTCCACAAGCAATTGCTTTCGAATAACCCCGTCGTAGGAGCGTCGGCAGTGTCAGGAGGCCCAACGTGACGATTGTGGCCCCTACGATGCCCGTAGCTGCGCCCAGCAGCACGCCCACCAAAACGATCGCAATCGCCATTCCCCCTGCCATCCGGCCATAGAGATGGCCAATGACGTCGAGTAGCTCTTCCGCTAATCGTGACTTTTCGAGCATAACGCCCATGAACACGAACAGCGGTATCGCCATGAGCGTGTAGTTGGTTACGACGCCGTAGATGCGGGACGGCAGCAAATTGAAGAGAAGCGGCCCGAACCCAAGATACCCGAATATGAGCGCTGAGCTCGCAATGGCCATGCCGACGGGTATTCCGATGATCAGCAAGCCAAAGAAAGTGGCGACCATGCCGATCGCCAGGAGTTCGTTTGGCGACATCAGGATCGTCCGCTGTACAGGATAATCGAGTGGCGTAGCATATGGCAGGCCGCTTGGATCGCGAGTAGCCCGAAACCAAGCGGAATGAAGCTCTTTAGGATGAAGCGATAGCCCAACCCGCCTGGGTTGGGCGAGCCTTCACCAACCCGATACGCTTGATAGACGAACGGTATCGATAGCTTGATGATCGCCACCGAAAAAATGATTAGCAGAAAACCCGTGAAAATTTCGATCCCAGCCCTTACAGGACCAGGTAGATTTTCGAAAAGAAAATCGACACGGACCTGATCGCCCCTGAGGAGGCTGTAGCTCATGCCCAGCAGCGCAATTGGCGATATCAGGTGCCATTCTAGTTCTTGTAACCAGATCGTGCCGGTGTGGAAGAAGTAACGGGCCAGCACGTTGCCGGCTACCAGCAGCACGAGGGCTACGCAGGTCCATGCTGCAAGGCGGCCGAAAATATCAACGACCGCCTCGAGTACCGACGAGATACGTAGAATGGTCGACAAGGCCCAACTCACCCGCGCAGAATCATCGCATGCCAGGGACCTTCGCTGACTGCGGCCCAGCGATCATGCTTGGCCTTGAAAGCCATGTAGGATTCATGGACTTTCTTCACCATTGGATCCTTGGCCGCCTCGGTTTCCAGCACGTCGAAAGTTGCTTCCCGCAAACGATCGACCACCGGCTTCGGCAACACTGATGCCTTCACACCGTGGTTCTCCACGAGGTCGACAAGCGCGTCACCGTTCACGGCTTCCGACCAAGTTACGCTTTCGAGTGTCGCCGCCATGCAGGCCGTCTGGACGATGGCTTTCAAATCGGCTGGCAACGCTTCCCAGGCGGATTTCGCGATAAGGAGCTCGCCGGTCGTTGCCGGTTCGTGCCACCCCGTCGTGTAGTAGTACTTCGCGGCGTTGTGCAATCCGAGACGACGGTCCTGATAGGGACCGACGAATTCGGCCGCATCGATGACGCCTCGCTCGAGAGCTGGAAAAATCTCGCCACCTGGCAAAACACGTGAGTCAACTCCCAACGCGCCGTAGACCTGACTCGCAAGCCCGGGAATGCGCATGCGGAGGCCTTTGAAGTCCTCCACGCTTTCGACAGGCTCGCGGAACCAGCCGGTCATCTGAACGCCAGTGTTATTGATCGGAAAAGCCACGACATTGAATGGCTCGTAGACCTCGTGCCACAGCTTCAAACCGTCGCCGTGATAGAGCCACGCCATGTGACCAAGGAAGCTCATGCCGAATGGCATGGTGGTGAAATACTGTGCAGCAAAGCTCTTTCCTGACCAGAAATACGAATTTGCTGCATTGGCTTCGATCGTCCCGGATACGACGGCATCAAACCCTTCGAAGGCGGGGATGAGTTCTCCAGCAGCGAAGTGCTGAATTTTCAACCGCCCACCGGACATGGTTTCAATTTTTGAGATGAGATCGGTCGGGCTGCCCGGGCCGACCACGTAGAATGGAGAATTTGGCGGATAGGCGTTGGTCATCCGCCAAGTGAATGTCTCCTGGGCGCGCACAACAGCTGGTGCTGCAAGTGAGCCGGTGACGGCAGCTGATCCAGCTACGCCGGCTTTCAGGAAGTCTCTCCGATCCATAACCAACCCCTCCTCCTGACGCGGATCCAGTTACGCTCAATGGAGCTCAGGCAAGCTCCATGCCAATTCCGCGGATTGAAAGGGAGGTTTCGCGTTTGGAAGCCGAAATGCCGCAAACTGTGACACAACTTCGTTTTGTGCCACACGGAAGCGGATCCCCGTTCGGCCTCTTAGGCGATGAGCTCGTGCTGAACTCTTGCGCTTCTGCTCGGACCGAGCACGAAAACGAGCTGCAACCTCCGGCGCGGGCAGTTTCCTCATCATGACGGCACCAGTCTCCTCGCTGTTGCCGGTCTCATTAGAGACTATGTTTTTTGGAGAGGCTGGCACTCAACCACCGTTTCGTCAAGACAACGCAGGGTGATCACATATTCGATCTTGCTGCTGGGGACTTGCAAAGTATCTAGGCAATTAATCTGAGATCGTCTTGATGCCGACTAAGAATAAGATGGGCAACGGAAGGAGACATCACGTGTGTTAGCGCCACACACGTGCCAAATTGGCCAGCCATTACAGGACGATCTTCAGCGAGGTTTGACTTCGACGCCGATTTTCGAAGTCTTGATCTTCGATAATTCTGGACGCCGGTCAGAAACGACCGCCAGTTTCCCATTTTCCGCGACGGTGATGCCTCTCGTCATCATCATCGTCGTCGTCATCGTCGTACCGCGGACGGCTCTTCCCCCAGGCGTCCTCAGGGGGAAACCAGCCTCCACGAGAGTCAGGTCGGCGCCACTCGTCACCACCCGTCTCTCCGTGTCGTCCGGGCATCGGGATCGGGAACGGGAAGGGAAATGTGAGGCCACCAGAACGGCGCCGGCCGCCCGGATATCGCAGGCCGAAACCAGCACGCAAAATGTCCCAAAGCACGCTGCCAGTTGCGGCGCCTCCCAGGATTTGACCGAGGATTCTTTCCAGATCCAGCTCGTTGTCGAAGATGACGTCCGGATGATCGTAGCCGGACTTGCGGAACCGGTCCCGCGCTCTTTCCATCTCTAGCCGCCGCTCCGCAATAGAGCGCGCCGACTTCCGCAGCTCGGCAATTTCTGCATCGATCCGCTCGATGCGTTCGTTCAGCTCACCGATCCGCTGCACTATTGCGTCGTCAGCAGGCGTGGGCGTGCGCTTGGCCTCCTGGACCAGCGTTTCCAAGCGGTCCTGCGCGTCGGCCGTTGCAATGATGTTTAGGGCTTCGCGATAGGCCTCGTCCTCCAAGCTCGCGATGAGCGCATCTCGCCTTTCATCGGTTGCACGAAGCGCCGCTTGGGCGCGCTCGACGGCCCCGTCAGCCTCGGCCAGCTTGCGCCGTGCCTCCTCCATCTTGCGGACGAGCTCATCCTCCCCCGCAGCGCTGAGTGCTTTTCGCTCGACTTCTTCAAGCGCCCTCTTTTGGCTGTCCGCAATCTCCTGTTGGAGCCGCGCGTGCTCGCGCAGTCGCTCCGGGATCTGGATGAGCATTGCGTAGTTCAGACGGGCATCGGCAAATCCTATGTGCTTTGCCGTTAGACCGTCCATGAAGCGGGCGAACGGCCCTGCCTTGTAGCGCGGGGTCAGGTAGCCGATGGACCAAAGGTAGAAAAACAGCGGATCCTCGTCGTAGGGCTTACGTTTTTCGGCGAGCTCTTGCTCAGACTGAGCCGCTTTGGCATCGGCGGCCCCGGCGATCTTTCTCGCCGATTCGTAGGCCGCCTTCGCCTGTTGCCACTCCTCAGACGACTGGATCTCCTCCGCAACCTTCGCCCTCAAGTCGTCGACGGCATCGATAGCGGCTTCCAACGCGGCAGCCGCCGCGCTGCGCTCCGCCTCCGCTTGCTCGAGTGCGGCAAGCGCCGCCTGCCGATCTGCCGCGACTTGGTCGAGCTCACTGCGCCGGCGTTCGAGTAGCCGCACGGCGCGCGCCTCAGCGGCGTCGAGATCCTCGACCAGACGCTTCGCCGTGATCTCGTCCAGCTTGATCCGAGCCAGCTCCCGAAAGGCTTCACTGCGCTCGCGACGCAGCCGCTCGGCCTCGGCTGTCGCAGACGCAAGCGCGCTGTCGAGCTCGTTCTCCTGGCGATGCAGGCTGACAATTGCGTTCTCGATGCGCTCGAAAGCCTGTCGTCCGGTCCACATGGGCCCGATGTCCTTCGCTACCAGCTCGTCACTGTCCCGCCCTCGAAGGGCATCAGGTACTCGACTTGCGTTCGACCCCGGCGCTTCACGCCGAATTCGTTCCGCTGCACGATCCCGTGCTGACGCTTGTCTTCGGCTACAGCTTCGTAGGTCTCTCGGGGAACACGAACACCGAACTGGCTGACGGTCTGCGTCTCGCCAGTTACTTCATCGCGGACGGGAAGTGATAATCGGCGACCGTCGGGCGTGATCGGCTCCACGACCAAGTAGTAGCTGCGCTGCGACCACAGTCCCGGAGGGCGGCGCCAAAATCCGGTCACTTGGCCCGGCTCGGAGACGATCCTTAGCGTATACTCTGCGCTCAAAGTGTCCCGCAGCTGCTGAAGCTCAGCACTAATGCGGCGCATCTCTGGAACGTCCCCATCGCGGATGGCGCGCTCACCGTCCGCAAGCAGCGCATCGGCCCTGCTGCGCGCCGCCTCCTCCGTCGCGATCTGCTGAATGTCAGAGTGGGTGACGCGGATCGACCTAGGCAATGTCTCGGTCGCCTCAATGAGAGCCTGACGGCGGGCCTCCTGAGCCGGTCGGATCAAAGCAAAGTAGGCGAGCCCAGCCAGCAAGAGCAGGATTAGCAGTACCTTGAGGATCCGCTTGCCGACTTTGTCACGCTGCGCCCACAGCTCGAGCACAGTGCGTTTCCACGAGGGCGGTGGCGGTGTGTAGACGAAGCGTTGATCTTTCAGGGCTTTGACACCCTGCTCGAGCACGCGGTCGGGAACCTCGATCCCTTGCTCTCGATAGATTTCCCGAAGCCGGGCGATCAACTCCGCTTCCCGCCCTTCGTCGTCCAGCTCGCGGCGCACCAACTCCTCGCGATGACGCAACGTGTCGACCACGTCCATCGCGATCATGATCTCGTCCAGCGTGTGCGGCTTGGGCTCTTGCGGAGTGTGGCCCACCGTTCGCCCCCTGGACCTTCGAGCTAGCTCAGCGCAGGCAAGACCTCCGCTTCAGCTGCGAGGCGGGCGATGCGCCGCTTGCCATCCTCCACAGCTTCGCGGATATCCTGCGAGTTCTGAGTGGCCAGCTTCCGCATCTCCGCAATGATCTCTCGCGAGCGCTCCTGGAAGTTGATCACGCTATCGACGAGCTGCTTGACTGCATCGGCGCGGATCGTCGGCCCGTACCCGGCTCGTATGGCCTCCTCCTGAACCTTGTCGCCGATCTTGGCCAGATCCTCGAGGCTCTTCGACATGCCCTCCTTCATAGCTTCGAGCGTCTTCGTGGACTCATGGAGCCCGAAGACACCCGTGAAGGAGGCCTTGAGTGCGGTCAACACGCTGTCGTTGGTGGAAAAGAAGGCGATGGCCTGCCCATAGACCCGCTCTTTGGCAGACGTTGTCTGCATGAGCCTGGCCATGATCACTTCCGACGTGTTGTATGCGATGGTTAAGTTATCGGCGAGGTCCTTCGCGATCTGGTAGCGCTTCTCCTCATGCTGCAGGAGCCGCAGCTGCTCGTCGCGGGCAAGCTCGAGCTTCGCGCGCTCAGCCGGGTCCGTGCCTGTAAAGCCGGCGACTTTGGCGGAGGCCTCATCCAGGCGTTTGCGGGCTGTCTCGAGCTGCTCCTCAGCCTTCTTGAGGACCTCAAGGGCCATCACCTCCGCGTGCTTGAGCGCCCCGCGAAAATCACTGTAGGCCTCGAGGATTTTCGCTTCCCGCTCGATCTGGTTCTTGGTTTCGCGAGTAACCTCTAGATAGACTTGACGGATTTTCTCGAAGCGGTCGGCAATGTCGCCTCGGACGATCTTCATCCAGATGTTGCTGCCGCGCTCCAGTAAGTCGAGCTTGCCGTCACTGATTTGATCCACAAGGCGCTTCGCATCGTCACGGATCGAGTTGAACCCGTCCGTAATCAACTGGTACCGCTGGCCGATCTCCATCTTAGCGGTTTGCTCCCGCACGACTTCGTTGAACACCTCGGCCTGCCCCAGCGTGCGGGCGATCAACGTAATCCGATCCTGGTCGAGGTCCGAAATCTTCTCCAGAAGTGCATTGATCGGTGCAGGTTCCACCTTTGCCGGCATCAACCCTATCTCGCGTAGACGGCTCGTGGCCCTGTCGAGGTACTGCATCGGGGTTGTCGGAGTGACGTCTGTCATGGTGTTCTCGATCCGCTTGCTTCTCCCGGGGCTTACTCCCGCGCCCTCATATCGTGACTTAACCTAATGCTTTCAATCGTGCTGCTTCCCCCTGGTTCCACACGAGGGATCGCCTGCCCTTTCCCAAAGTCAGCGCAAGAGCGCTCGGGCTCAGTCGAAGCTCGTTGTCTCGAAGCGCCTGCACTAGATGGAGTTCGTCTAAAAGTTGAAGCGATAGCTGATAGTTTCCAGCGAAAGCTATCTTTACCAATATGCTTTCACAAACAGACGAAGCTAATGCCGCCGAAAACTGATGTCGGCGGGCCAGCATAATACAGTAAGCAGAATTTCTTGATAGCGATTATCAGATCTTGTCGTGCTTTCCGCACCGTCCCGGTTAGGAAGCAGCGGAAAATAGTAAAGTCTTCCGGATCGAACGTACACGCGTCAGGAGCGAAGATGGTTGTTCCATTTTGCACAAAGAATTGATCCGCATTTTCGCTAGTTCGTTTGCGCGTGGCAGTGAATATCCCTACGCTTGCTTCGTTGGCTGCTCGGCGTCTCCGGTGTCTCGCTTTGATGCCAATCAATGCGCGCGGCCACCGTGAGGCAATGATGGCCCGGGATAGTATGCCTAAGATTGCCTTGTTCGCTGCCCGGGAGGCTCTGCCATGGGCACGATTATCGTTAAATGTCCTGTGACTCGGCTGGAGTACGGAACCAGTATCGAGATCGATGAAGCTAGCTTTTTGAGATTATCGGATATTCAGGTGAAATCGCGCTGTCCGCATTGTGGCGCTGATCATGTTTGGCACTTACACGAGGCGCGCTTCTCATCCGAACAACTGGCGGGCGTAACCGTCCCTGCAGAACGCCAGCGGCACCCCGGTAACTGAGCAGCCGTTGGATCTCTCGCGAGCTCTTGGCAGCACTCGATCAAACTGGCGAGTGCTTGGTTGAGCCTGGCAGCCGTGATCAGCCGCTCACGGTCCCAGCTCCCGCGTGGCATGTGAGCCGCGCGATCCAGCCAAGTCTGCGCGAGGCACCGGAGCTCATCAGTCATCGTGACAAGCGGCATTGCGCTGCGATCCGGGAGCATTCCGAAGATAAGAGCGCATGTATGTCACCGCGGCGTCCGACGCCAGAGTCCCTTCTCGTATTGGTAAGACGGACGTAAACAAGCGCCAGCAAACCCTAGCATTAGAGCCACCGACTCGCGGCGTCAGGATCCCGCGCTAACCATTGCTTCTTGAGAATCAGGCTGCTCGACTACTCATTCGTCAATCTCGGTAACGTCGAGGCTTTTCGTCTCTATGAGGTGGCGAAGTTTTCCTGTGGGCCGGGACTGTCAATGGCTGGCCATATGATTGTGATGAGCGAGCGTACTTGGCAGCGTCTGCCCGAGGACATCCAGAAGATCATCACGGAGGAAGCTGCCATCGCACAGCAGCGCTATGTCGAGTGGGTTGACGAGGGGGAAGCTGCCGCGGCTGAGCGGATGAAGAAAGCTGGCGCAGTCATCATTGAATACAGCCCGGAAACTCTCGCTGAGTGGAAGTCAAAAACTCCGGACCTGCTGCAAGCCTGGGTTGATGACATGGCAAAGCGGGGCCATGGCGAGACCGCTGCTCAGGTCGCTGCAAAATGGCGCGAGCTGACAGCGAACTGATCGAAGTTCCGGTAATTTGGACGGTCCGGCCGGTAATCCGGCCGGCTCACCTTTTTTGGAGTTAGTCGTTTGAGGACCTTAGTCACGCGCCTTGCGATTGCCTCCGTCGCTTTCGGAGGGTTGGGCCTCTTGGTTTCGATGCTCCTCGGGGTGGCGGATGTTGTCGGGACAAGCTTGGGCGCGCCGGTACCTGGTGCTCTGGAAATGACAGAGAGCACGATGGTGCTGGTGGTTTTCGGCGGTCTCGCTTATGCGCAAATCCGTCGTAGCCACATTCGTGTCGAACTCGTCTATCTCCGAGCCGGTCCGATGCTTCGCTCGGTCATGGATCTTGTTGCTGTACTGAGTGCTCTCGTGTTTTTCGGCCTTCTCGGCTGGCAGGGGTTCAACGAGGCACTTTACAGCTGGTCTATTGCCGAAGCGACGTCGGGTATCATCCGATTCCCACTTTATCCCGCACGATTTCTCCTTGTCTTCGGGACGTTTTTGATGCTGGTCCAGCTTTTGCTTGACCTGTGGGACATCGTAAACCAGAGGCAACGGTTTTCGACGGCGGTGCGTGCCGGCTGGATCGCTACTCTGCGGCGCTCTCGAATGGCACGGCTGCGGATTGGTGTGAGTTGGATGGCGGCTATCGGCCTGTTGTTTGCCACGCTGCGCTCTATTGTATTTCGGCGCTACTCGCCGAAGCCGAGGCGCGCGATTCTCCTCTCCGAGACCTGCTGCTCGCTCTTATCGTCGGGTACGAAACGGTTGCGCGCATCGCGAGGTGCTTCACGTTTCCCGGCCTAGTTCTGCACCCGCATGGCGGACTAGCTACCGTCGGGGCTGCCGCCGCCGTGGCCAAGCTGCGTGGTATCGATGCAGAAAGCGCGGCGGCTGCGATTACGACGGGGGCAACCCTGGTTCTGCCTGGACCTTTTGGACATGCTGTCGAAGGCGCGCTGATTCGCAACGTTTGGCCCGGCCTTTGCGCACAGAACGGCATTCGTGCTGTGGATTGGGTTGAAATCGGTATTCAGGGTGGGCCGTACAGCCTGACTGACGTTTTCGCGGCGATTATGGGCGCCGAGTCAGCACCCGAAGAGTTGTGCCGCGACTTAGGGCAGCACTGGGCGATCCGCGACGCCTACCACAAGATGCATGCCTGCTGCCAATATGGGCATTCGACCGTTGAAGCGGTCTTAGCAGCGCTCCAAGGTGTCGGCACGATCACGCCTGACATGATCGAGCGAATTTCCGTGGAGACGCACTGGAAGGCGCGGAAGTTAGATAATCCTTGATGATGTCATAACCGGCGACCTTCACGTCCCCCGCCGTGCGGTTCACGAGGCCGCAGATGATTCATTACGGAACGGCCGCAGCGGCCTGAGCTTCTACACCGGTCATGGTCGGGTCGCTGCGTCGCCAGCGGCCAACTCGCACAGGTACAGCTCTCAGTCGGTACCCCGTACTGGCAGGCAGCTTAGGGTGCGCCGCGCCGAATAATTTGCACCCTGTTCGGCGCGTGCTATTCACCGCGGCTGACGGTCTCTTGCCCTCCAACTGGGAAGCGTGCCTGCCATGAAGGATGTTCTCGAAGAGCTTGAGCGGCGCCGGGCTGTCGCACGGCTGGGCGGTGGTGAGGCGCGAATTGCGGCCCAGCACAAGCGCGGCAAGCTGACGGCGCGCGAGCGCATCGACCTGCTGCTCGACGAGGGCTCCTTCGAGGAGTTCGACATGTACGTCGAGCACCGGTGCACCGACTTCGGGATGGAGAAGACGAAGATCCCGGGCGATGGCGTGGTCACCGGCTGGGGCACCATCAACGGCCGCATCGTCTACGTGTTCGCCAAGGACTTCACGGTGTTCGGCGGCTCGCTGTCGGAGACGCACGCGAACAAGATCATCAAGATCCAGGACATGGCGCTGC